>Ga0209023_10000040_pt1 | contig 213576 bp, 176 predicted proteins | sample LakOneMetagenome_FD_187468 | JGI IMG/M metagenome (GOLD analysis project Ga0209023, IMG submission 187468) | Freshwater and sediment microbial communities from Lake Erie, Canada (SPAdes) (version 2) | ecosystem: Environmental > Aquatic > Freshwater > Lentic | place: Lake Erie, Canada... | reverse complement strand
GATTTTTGTTGGGCACCAATCAACTAACGAAACAAAAAACTAAAGCCATGAAACAAGTAATAAATATAAACTTCCAGGGACGAGTGGTTCCGATAGAAGTAACAGCATACGACCTGCTGAAAAGTTATACAGAAAGCCTGAACCGGCACTTTGCCAATGAGGAAGGCAAGGAAGAGATCATCAATGATATTGAGAGCCGTATTGGTGAATTGTTCCAGGAAAGAATTTCAAAAGGAGCCATCTGTATTACGGATGACGATGTAAAAGCGATCATCAAAAGCATGGGCAACCCCGAAGATTTTGAAGCCATGGATGATATGCCATCCTCTTCATCATCGTCTTCCTCCTCCTCTTCTTCTTCATACCAGGAACAACCGGGCGCTACCAATGCATCGGGGCATAAAAAATTATTCCGGAATGAAAATGATAAAGTGCTGGGTGGTGTGTGCAGCGGTCTTGCCAACTATTTTAATATAGATGTAGTGGTTGCCCGTATCATTTTTGTGATCCTGTTGTTCTCCGGCGTTGGCTTTCTTACCTATATTATTATGTGGATTGCTGTTCCAAGCAGCGCTACGGTGCAGATCGGGGGTACCCGTAAAAAACTCTTCCGTGACCCGGATGAGAAAATGATCGCTGGTGTATGCAGCGGTATAGGAAATTATTTCGGCATCAACCCATGGATACCAAGGGTGTTGTTCCTGCTGCCATTTCTTTCTTTCCTTTCACGTTGGGGCCATTGGGGCGGTTTCTGGGACTTTGGTGATGTGATACGCTTCACCTTCAGCCCAACTTCATTAATAGTATATATCATTTTGTGGATGGTGATACCCGAAGCAAATACTACGTCTGAAAAATTAGAAATGAAAGGCGAGAAAGTGGACATGAATTCCATCAAGGCATCTGTGGCAGAAGAAATGAAAAGTGTTGGTAAAAGAGCAGAGAAATTCGGAAAAGAAACAGCCGGTACCATCAATGAAAAAGCAGGAGCCATGGCAAGTGATGTAAAGAATTTTTCAAGAAGAAGCCGCGGTGGACTGGGTAATGTGATCGCTATGATCGCAAAAATATTTGCTTACTTCATCATCGGTTGCGTAACATTCGCCTTTGTGATGGCACTGATCGGAATGGGGATATTCTCCATCGGTATCTTCCCGCTGAAAGATTACATCCTGCGTGGGCCATGGGAAAATATATATGCATGGGGCACATTAGTATTGTTCATTGCCGTACCCATCATCGCCATCATCACATGGCTCATCAGGAAGATAGCACGTGCAAAAGCAAATGGCCGCATACTTGGCTGGACATTCGGCAGCTTATGGACAATAGGCTGGGTTTGTTTGATCATGCTCATTGCTACCGTTACCAGCGATTTCAAAAGTGGCAGCCGTTTAGACGAACAGCCGGTGGCACTTACCAATCCGCAGGTAAATAAACTGATCGTTACTTCCTCATTGCCATTCACTAAAAAATATTACGGCCGCAACTGGATAAAATTTGAACCATTTGAAAATTTAGTTGATGATGATACGGCGTATGTAAGGAATGTGTTTGTGGAAATAGCCAAATCACCGAACGACAGTTTCCTGGTTACCATAAAAAAATCTTCAAGAGGGAATACCCGTGCTGATGCCAATAGTCTTGCAAACCTGATCAAATTCAGCGTGGAGCAAAAAGACTCCATCCTGTTGCTTGAAAAAGGAATTGCGATCAACAAGGTTGATAAATTCCGCAACCAGGTGGTGACAATCACCGTTTACGTTCCGGTAGGAAAACAGATCCGTGTTAATAAAGGTATTGGATGGCCAGTGCACATAGGCAACCGAAACTGGGATAATAACTGGAACGACGATTATTATGATTCAGAAGAAGACATCAGGTGGCAGAGCGATGTGGACTACATCATGAAAACAGATGGTTTATTTACACTGGACGGAAGAAGAGCCGACGGATGGAATGACAAGGATAACAGCAAAAAGAAAGAGAAAGATCGCAACAGCAACAACGGAAAAGGGTATCGCTATGATGAATTTGACAAGAAAGCCGATTCCCTGCGTAATGTAGAAGAAATAAGAAGACAGAAAAAGCTTGATTCGCTGGAAAAAGAACAGCAGAAAATAGACAGTGCCAAAGAAAAGATAGAGAACAGGGGAGAAGAAAGTCCGGCGCCAGTAAGCATGATGCGGATGCCTGTAAATGACCTAATGGTAGAAATTAAATAAGCACACCAATGAAAAAAAGAAACCTTTTATACGCCGGGCTTATTTTGTCGGTTGTAATTGTGTTAAGCTCCTGCTTTCATCATCACGACATTTCGATCTCTGTAAATGACGACGAAGATGTTTACCGGATGAGGGCCTCGTATGATGAAGACAAGACAAGGGCTGTGCAACGGATCATAAATGCACATCTGCACCCACATCAGTCTTTATCTGTTGTGCACGGGTATGTGGATACTGACGTTACACTGGATGACGGAACCAGCTTTCATATTAAGAGCAAACCCGGCAACCTCAAAATAAAATTTGATAAAACGGAAAACTCTGAAGAAAGCTGCGAACGGATGAAAGAAATGTGCGAGGAGATAAAGAGCGTACTGGCAAACGGGGATAATAATGAATAAACAGCGATAAGAACAGTAAATGAAAAAGTATTTTTTATCCGGGTTGTTCAGTTTTTCTGCGGCCATTGTGTTTGGGCAGATCGATCGGTCAACGGAATTATTCAGAACGCTTAAACAAAAAGACAGTTTGTTGTTTAATGCAAGTTTTAATACCTGCGACATACCCGAACTTGAAAGACTGGTAAGTGATGATTTTGAATTTTATCACGATAAAGGTGGACTTATGGGAAGCAAAACAGAATTTATTACAAACACAAAAAACGGACTTTGCAAGCTGAACTATAAAGCAAGAAGAGAACTGGTGGAAGAAAGCCTGGAGGTATTTCCCCTGAACAAGAACGGGGTTTTGTACGGCGCCGTACAAGCAGGCAGGCATAACTTTTATGTAAAAGAAAAAGACAAGCCGGAATACCTTACAAGTACAGCCATATTCACCCATGTGTGGCTTTTGGAGAATGGTACCTGGAAATTAAAACGGGTGTTGAGTTATGATCACCAGGATCCGGCGAAACTGAATTAAGAAAGAACAAATAACAATATTGTCATCCTGAGCGTAGTGGAAGAGAAAAATCGTTTCAATAGTTGAGTTGAAGTTGAAACCAACAAGGTCCCGCTTTTATAGGCGGGACTATTTTATTTTCAAAACCACCAAGACACGATGGCACGAAGAAATACAAAATGACCTTGGTGAGTATTTGTGTATTCGTGGTTAAAAACCCAAAACAAAACCATACAGGTTTTTCAATTACTTTTGCAGGCATTAACGATCACTTCTAAACACTTTTAAATGAAGAATACCCCTTTCACACAAAAGCACATCGATATGGGTGCAAAAATGGCCGAATTTGCCGGCTACAACATGCCTATCAGTTATTCGGGTATCAATGACGAGCATGCAGCCGTTCGCAAAAATGCCGGCGTTTTTGATGTAAGCCACATGGGAGAATTCATCCTGAAAGGAGATGATGCATTGGACCTGATACAAAGAACAACCAGCAATGATGCGTCAAAACTTACTGCGGGCAAAGCACAATACAGTTGCCTGCCTAATAAAGACGGCGGCATAGTAGACGACCTGATCGTTTATTGCCTGGAAGAGAACAAGGCCTATATGCTGGTGGTTAATGCCAGTAATATTACGAAAGACTGGAACTGGATACAGCAGTTCAACGATAAAAAAGTGGAGATGCACAACATCTCTGATAATACCTGCCTGCTTGCCATACAGGGGCCCAATGCCACTAAGATCCTGCAGCCACTTACGCAGATGGACATCATGAATCTTAAATATTACACATTTGCTAAAGGAACTTTTTCCGGCGTGGAAAATGTTTTGGTGAGTGCAACAGGATACACTGGTGCAGGCGGCGTGGAAATTTATTTTGAAGACAAAGACGGCAATGCCGATAAAATATGGGAAGCCATTTTTGAGGCAGGAAAAGTTGCCGGAATAAAACCCATCGGCCTTGGCGCAAGAGATACCCTGCGTTTGGAAATGGGATATTGTTTATACGGAAACGATATTGATGATACCACATCGCCGCTGGAAGCAGGACTGGGCTGGATCACCAAATTCAGCAAAGAATTCACCAACAGCAAATATTTTGAAAACCAAAAAGCCAACGGCCTTACAAAAAGACTGGTTGGTTTTGAAATGATCGAAAAAGGGATTGCCCGGCATGATTACGAGATAAAGGATTTTGAAGGTGCTGTGATCGGGCGTGTTACCTCGGGCACGCAATCTCCTTCACTGGGAAAGGCAATTGGCATGGGATATGTTGATACAAAGCACGCCGGAGTGGATACAGAGATATTCATCAGCGTAAGAAATACGTTGCTGAAGGCAAAAGTGGTTAAGATGCCGTTTGTATAAACCCGTCAGCGATTGAAAATCCTGACGGAGTTTAAAACTAAAAGAGTAAGCGATTAATGCCAAAGATCCACATAACTTCTTTTATCAACGCCCCCATCGAACGGGTCTTCGACCTGAGCCGAAGCATCAACCTGCACCAGATCTCTACCCAACAAACGAACGAGAAAGCGATCGCAGGTACCATAAACGGGTTGATCAATAAAGATGAAACAGTTACCTGGGAAGCAAAACACCTTTTTAAAACAAGAAGATTTACTTCAAAGATCACGGCCATGGAACGGCCCTTGTCTTTTACAGATGAAATGGTAAAAGGGGATTTTAAAAGTTTTTACCACGAACATCATTTTAAAACGGTTGATAATGGAACAATCATGATAGACCTGCTTAATTTTGAAAGCCCCCATGCTGTTTTCGGAAAAATATTCAACCGGCTATTTCTCCGGTCATACATAGAAAAATTCCTGCTGAAGCGAAATGCTGTAATTAAGGAATATGCCGAAACACAAAAGTGGAAAGCAATATTGATTTAACTTTGAACCGATGCAAGAAAACAAGCCCGAACTTTATACCTGCCTTTCTCCCTCGCTGTTAAGTTTGTATGATGTAGACAAAAGCATCGTGGTGATCATTGATGTGCTGCGGGCAACATCCACCATAGCCACGGCACTGTATAATGGTGCCAAATGCATCATCCCGGTTGACAGTGTGGCTGAATGCATCCGCATCGGCAAACAGATAGACAGTATTACTGCCGGCGAACGGGATGGTAAAGTTGCCGAAGGACTGGAACACGGCAATTCGCCGTTTGAATACCCCCGTGAATTCATTGAAGGAAAAACACTGGTACTTACCACTACCAACGGCACCAAATTGCTGCACATGGCACTCGACCGGAATGCGAAGGGTGTTATTACAGGGTCCTTTCCCAATCTTTCGGCAGTATGTGATTACCTGTTGGCACAAAACCAGAATGTGATCTTAGGTTGTGCCGCCTGGAAGAACCGGGTAAATATTGAAGACACGTTATTTGCCGGGGCGGTGATCAAACGGATCGGAAAATATTTTTCCATTAACTGCGATTCATCGCAAATGGCATTGGCCACTTATAAAGAAGCAAAACCCGACCTGTATAAATTCATGAAAACAAAAGAGGCATCACACTACAAGCGCCTTACTGGTTTTGGACTTGAAAAAGACATCCGCTATTGCCTTACCGAAGACGGCGCAAACATTCCCGTTTTTTATGAAGACGGGAAACTGGTAGCAGGATAAAAAGCAAAAACCCTTCAAAGTACATTTTCTTTTACAGAAGTCTGCGATTTTTTTCCTTAACATTATTTTTTACAATTCTTCTCAATTACGAACCAAACCCTCAGTTTTTTTCCTTTACTTTTGCAAATTGGCTTTTTCGCACCGGCCAATGGATTTTGATCATTAAACCCCATTAATAAATTGGCATTACCGCACCTTATCAAGTTTGTTTACAACAATGGTTCCGATGAAGTGATCCGGCGTGGAAAGAAAATTCACAGCATGGGTTTTGTTGAATTGGTGGAGCATGACCAGCTCATGGGCGGTGTTGTGTTTCGGGTAAAAGACGATAACTACAACACGTTTTACAAAGTCTATGTTCAGAAATACACCGATCCCAAATCAATGACGGTGCGCTGTTCCTGTCCGTATAACCTGGGAGATATCTGTCGCCATGAAGCCGCTGCATTGATACGCCTGCAGGATATGGTGGATAAGAACATGCTGGGCAATACTTCCATTCATTATAATCAACGGCACACGGTAGCCAAGATGAAACACATTGATCTGAAGATGATCAAGCTGCTTTCATCGCCGGGCATTTATACCGAAGCAGAAAATATTTTACGAAGCACCCGGGCAAATATTTTAAAGGCGGCCGACGAACGGGTGGAAGCAGAACTGGTCATTGATGGCGAAATATTCCCATTGGTTATTCAGAAGAATGACGAAAGGAATTTTGATACTTCCTGCAAATGTGGGGAAACAGAACACCCGCTTTGCGAACACAAGACCTTATTATTTCTTCAATTGCTGGATGCTTATGGTCCCAATTATTTCGACAGCATACGCAACTGGGATAAAGAAAAAAACAAACTGCTGGCCATTTACGGTTACAGCCTGAGTGATGATATTGAAGGCAAGTTTGAATTTACCTATAAAGACGGCAAGCCTTTTTTAAAGGTACTTGACGCTTCCATAAAAAGAGTGGCTGCCACATCGCAAACCCCACGCCCGGCAGAAGCTTTCATCGTTCCGGAGATTCCGAAAGAAGAAGTGGCCGTAGTGGAACGGGCGCCAAGAAAACTCGGCATTGTTTTTAATTTCAATGCAAACACCTATCCTTACTTTGGCGTGGATGCCGTACAGGGCGATGCAGATGACGACGATAAAAAATATGTGGGCAAGGTTGAAAAGATCGACCTCTCCAAGTTTGTAGATACCGAACTGTTCAGCGAAGAAGACAAACAGTTGCTGCAGCAGATTCGTAAACTGCAAGGCACCGAAATAAATAAATACCTCGACCGCAATTCTCCCTTCAGTGGTATCTGGGAAAATATCATTCATACGGATGGCGATGACCTGCCGGACGAAACAAAAGCGCTGATAGCAGAATACCTGCAACCCAAGCTTAAAAAAATATTTGAAGAACAGGCAAACAGTCATTTTATTTTTTACTTGCCCAAAGGAAAAACATTCACCACCACAAACCTGGCCGATGGAGAATTAAGCGATCATTTTATTTCGCCCTTCTTTAAAGTGTTTGCCAAGAACAGTCATTTTGAAATTGCATGCCGGGTGAAAAGAGCCAATGACGGGTTACCCTTCAGCGATAATGAATGCGGCAGCAGCCTTATTTTTCTGCACGAAGAAGTACTGTACCTGTGGCAGAAACCGGAAGATGTGATGCAGGCTGAGAAGTTCTTAAAAGAAGGCAATATTCACCTTAGTAAAGAAAACTGGGCAGAGAAAATGCAAAAGGTCATTCTGCCCCTGGCGAAAGAATACCACGTAGAGTTTGACAAGAGTTTAGTGAGTGAGGTAAAAAGCGGCGAGCCCGAAGTAAGGTTGCAACTGCAGGAAAGAGGCGATTACCTGGTTTTTCAACCTATCTTTTCTTACAAAGGTTTTGAAACAAAAGCATCCGACAAAGACAATATCATCATCCCCGAAGGAAATAAGATACTCATTATAGAACGCAACCGGGAAGCAGAAGAAAGATTCATTAAAAAACTGGAGAACCTTCACTCCATGTTTACAAGGCCCGAAGACGGAAGCAGCCTGGTATTGAGAGGAGTGGATGTGCTGCGCAACAACTGGTTCTTTCTGTTTGTGGACGCCATGAAGGAAATGAAGATACCGGTATACGGGTTTGAAGCGCTGAAGAATTTCCGCTTCAATACGGCAAGACCCAGTACCCACATTCATGTAAGCAGCGGCATGGATTGGTTTGATGCAAAAGTGGAAATTGAATTCGGAACGCAACGGGTAGGAATTGATGATATAAAAAAAGCGCTTGTAAATAAACAGTCCTTTGTTCAACTGGGTGACGGCACATTGGGAATTCTTCCTGATGAGTGGCTGAAAAGATATTCGCTGTTATTTAAAGTGGGTGACGGACGCAGCAACCAGTTGCGCTTATCAAAATACCACATGAGTGTGATTGATGAGTTGTATGAGAACAGGGACGAGAGTGAACTGAGCTTTGAGCTGGATGAAAAATATGAACGCCTGAAAGAGTTCAAACACATCCCGGAAGTTCTGCCTCCGGAACATCTGCAGAAAATATTACGTCCTTACCAAACATCCGGCTACCAGTGGCTTAACTACCTCAACGACGTAGGTTGGGGAGGCATACTGGCCGATGACATGGGGTTGGGTAAAACCATCCAGGCATTGAGTATGCTGGAGCATTATAAAGATGTGAATGGTTCATTGAAGGCCATTGTTGTTTGTCCTACCACACTTATATATAACTGGAAGAACGAGGTAGAGAAGTTTACGCCCTCATTAAACTGGCACATACACCACGGGAGTACCCGGGGCCGCAGCGTGGAAGAATTGCAGCAGCATAATATCATCATTACTACGTACGGTACGCTGCGAAGCGATATACAATTGCTGCTGAAGGTTCGCTATGATTATGTGATCCTGGATGAAAGCCAGGCCATCAAGAACCCGGCATCAAAAGTAACCAAGGCGGCCTGTTTGCTCGATGCAAAGAACAGGTTGTGTATGAGTGGTACGCCTTTGCAGAATAATACCTTCGATATTTTTGCGCAGATGAATTTTTTAAACCCCGGCCTGCTGGGAAATATGGAGTTCTTCCGCAATGAATTTGCCACGCCGATCGATAAGTTTGGTGAGCAGGATCAGAAAGAACACTTACGCAAATTATTATATCCATTCATTCTTCGCCGCACCAAAGAACAGGTGGCCAAAGACCTTCCGGAAAAAACAGAGACCATCCTGTTTTGTGAAATGGAGACAGAGCAACGGAAGATCTATGACATTTACCGCAACACCTACAGGGAAAAGATATTGGGCAGTATTGATGAGCAGGGGATCGGTAAATCGCAACTCACCATTTTACAGGGGCTGATGAAGCTGCGGCAAATATGCGATAGCCCGGCTATCCTGAATGAAGAAGAGAAGCACCCCAATCACTCCATTAAACTGGATGAACTGGCGAGAGAGATTGAAGAAAATATTGGCGATCACAAAGCGCTTATCTTCTCCCAGTTCTTAGGCATGCTGGCCTTAATAAAAAAGAAACTTACGGAAGATAATATTGAATTTGAATATTTCGACGGAAGCACTTCGGCTGTTGACCGGGAAAAAGCCATCCAGAATTTTCAGAACAAGGATGAGTGCAGGGTATTCCTTATTTCCTTGAAAGCAGGTGGTGTTGGATTGAATCTTACCGCAGCTGATTATGTATATATTGTTGATCCCTGGTGGAACCCGGCTGTGGAGCAACAGGCCATTGACCGTACGCACCGTATCGGGCAAACCAAAAACATTTTTGCCTACCGGATGATCTGTATCGATACGATCGAAGATAAAATATTACAACTGCAGGAACGGAAAAAGAAATTAGCCAGTGAATTGATTGCCGATGATGCCGGCTTTGTTAAGGCGCTGTCCAAACAGGACGTGGAGTATTTATTCAGCTAAAAACAAAATCCTGTCAAAGAACTGTTCTTTCGACAGGATCAACAGGCTTAATGCCGGGCTTAAATTACGATGCAATAAAATCCTTCAGGCGCTTAAAGTCCCGGTTATTATGGGATTGAAATAAACTTCTGAAAGCGTCGCTTACAAATTTTAAGACAAGATTGAATGTAACAGCATGTGTGGGGTTATGGCTTTTCATACATTGGATTTTGAATATTAAAAGTACAAACTAAGTCGGCTATTGTGCAAGCGCAAATCTGCTGATTTTTGCTGCAGGTAATTTCCGAACCTTTCTGCTTATTTTACTGCCGGTCCGTTGAAATCCTTCCTGTACTTGCGGTTCTTTTTATAGTAGCGGATGGGATAAACATCCGGGTTCTGCCTGATCTTGTCTATAAAATTCCGGATTGCCTGTACAATAACATGCGTCGGCTGGCTTGGGTATTTGGTTTTATTCATGGGATAAAATGCTTTATACTCTCTGTAACGAAATACATAAATCATTATTGTATATATGTTCATTTTCGACCCAAAAAATCCGGTAATTAGCATAAATAACAACCGGCAGCCCCATTAACCTTAATTAACCTTATACCAATATTAGTTAACCGGCTTTGCTGTTCGTGGACAATACTTTTGTGTTCAATAAAAGTATAGCCATGAAATATCTCATTTTCTTAGCAGGCCTGGTTTTCTTAACCGCCACTATCGCATCTGCGCAAAAGACCGGCTTTCGTGTAAAGGGTCAACTGGCCGACAGTCTTCAGAAACAACAGGTAAATGACGCCACCGTTTCGCTGGTAAATGCGAAAGACTCTTCGCTTGTGGGGTTCACCCGTACAGATTCTGCAGGACGGTTCAGTTTCAGCCACCTCCAGCCAGGCAAATACCGCCTTTCGGCTTCGCAGGTAAATTTTCATCCCCGGTGGAAGAATTTTGAAGTATCAGGAGATGTTGACCTGGGTTCTGTGATCATGAAGGACAAGTCCATCATGGAAGAAGTGACCGTTACTGCTCAGCGCCCTCCGGTGGTGGTTAATGGCGATACACTGGAGTTTAATGCCGAAGCATTTAAAACAAAACCCAATGCCGTGGTGGAAGACATGCTGAAAAAAATGCCGGGTGTGGAAGTGGATAAGGATGGGACCATCCGGGTAAATGGCAAACGCATAAGCCGGGTATTGGTGAATGGCCGGGATTTTTTTAATGGTGATCCAAAAATGGCAACAAGAAACCTGTCGGCCGATGCCATTGATAAAGTGCAGGTCTTCGATAAACAATCAGACCAATCGGAATTTACCGGCATTGATGACGGAAATAAAACACCCACCATCAACCTCAAATTGAAAAAGGATAAAAAGAATGCTGCTTTTGGAAAGGCAAGTATGGCAGCAGGAACAAAAGACAGGTATGATGGCCAGTTCAACATTAATAAGTTCAATGGCGACCGGCAACTGTCTGCCATTGGCATGGCGAATAATACCAACCGCCAGGGTTTTTCCATCATGGATATGCTCAACTTCAGCGGGCAGTCGAGAAAGATGATGAGTGGTGGCGGCGGACGAATTGTTATCAGCACGGATAATGACGATGAGTTTGGGTTACCTGTTGCCGGTATCAACAACAACCAGGGCATTACCCAAACCATTGCCGGCGGACTTAACTATAACGACATCTGGAAAAAGAAGACCGAAGTGAATGCCAGTTATTTTTATAATAACCTCACATTGGATAATACAAGAAATACCAACCGGCAGAATATTTTTCCAGGAAATGAATTCACATACCTGCAAAACAGCAGTACGAAAAACAAAACAAGCAGCAACCGGCTTAATTTCAGCGTGGATCATAAAATTGATTCCTTCAATTCCATCAAACTCAGTTCGGTGTTTGGGTACCAAAAGGGAAATAATGCGAAGCAGAATGAATACGAATCTTTTGTTCCCAACGATAAGATGCTTAACAATGGTTTTTCAAACACCAGCAATTCAACCGAAGGCTATGTAACCAACCTGGAATTGCTGTACAGGCATAAATTTAAAAAGAAAGGAAGAACATTTTCTTTGACAGGCTCCATGCAGTATAACGACAGCCGTGGCAAGGGCACACAAAACGCCATTAATAATTTTTTCAGCAACGGCACCATCAACCAGCGGGATACGCTTGACCAGGTCACCCGGCTGAACAGCATTACCCAGGGCTATGGGGCGAACGCCAGTTATACAGAACCATTAAGCAAACGTTCGTTGCTGGAGTTCAGGGGATTTTACAATACCAACATGGGCGACCTTGACCGAAAAACATATGATTACAATAAAACGAGTGGCAAGCATGATAATTTGAATACGAAGCTGAGTAATGCATTTGAGAACCAATACGACTATATGGGCGGCGGTATCAGCATGCGTGTACAGCAGAAAAAATATGGGTACGGCATCGGCGCTAACCTGCAGTACGCAGAGCTTAACAGCCATTTAAAGGACAGCGCTTTTCGGGTGAAACAGCATTTTACAAACCTGTTACCTGTTGCAAACTTCAATTACAGTTTTACAAGAATGAAAACCCTGCGGCTGGATTATTCAACATCCACATCGCAACCAACAGCGAAACAATTGCAACCGGTGCAGGATATCAGCGATCCGCTGAACATTACATCGGGTAACCCGGCCTTAAAACAATCCTATTCACACAATGCAAGCCTGCAGTTTTTTAATGCCAGCCCGGCGCAGCAAAAAAACCTGTTTGTATTCTTAAGTTATACCGCCACGCAAAACGCCGTTGTTAACAGCGACAAAATAAACGCATCGGGCGCAAGAACCAGTATGCCGGTGAATGCAAACGGTGTGTATAATGTAAATGCAAATATTGACAGGGGCTTCCGGATTAAAAAACTCAACACACGTCTGGAGCTTGGTTTAAATGCAGGGTATAATCACTCCGTTAATTTTATTAATGACGAGAAAAATAATACGGGCGTATTTTCTGTAATGCCAAGAATAAATGCAAGTTACAGTTACAAAGAGATATTAGACATAAGCGCCGGGGCCAGGATAAGCTATAATAATGCACGCTATTCCCTGCAATCATCGCTTAATAATATTTACTGGCGCCAGGTATATGAAATGGATGCTACCGTTAATCTGCCTGCCGGATTTACCATCAACAATGAATTTAGCTACAGCGTTTTTACCGGCCGAAGCAACGGCTATAATACAAGAGTGCCATTGTGGAACGCCTCCGTGAGCAAGCAGGTATTAAAAAACAAGAAAGGAGAGATCAAACTCAGCGCATTTGATCTGCTGAACCAGAACATTGGTGTGGACCGTAACGGCAACAGCAATTATGTGGAGGATGTGCAATACAAGACACTGCAGCGCTATTTTACACTTGGGTTTACTTACAGTTTGCAAAAAGCGGGCAATGGCGGGCCAAGGGCTGTGATAAGGACATTCTAAACCTTGTTGTTGACGCAATAAAAACCATCCTGCAAAAGCGGGGTGGTTTTTTTAGCTTTGTACAATGCCGCCAACAACAGAAATAAAACCTTCCGTCAGCAGGATCACTATTTATCCTGTTAAATCACTGGATGGAATTTCTTTGCAGAAAGCACAAATAGGAAACGGGGGTTGTTTGTTGCACGACCGGGAATATGCCATTGTTGATGCTGACGGTGATTTTGTAAACGGAAAATCAAATGCCGGGGTGCATTCGCTTCGTTCAGGGTTTGATCTTGAAAACGAAATGATCTCTTTTCGGCACGAATCGGAAACAACTTGGAATACCTTTCATCTGCAGAAAGAAACAACCGGCATCAACAAATATCTTTCTGGTTTTTTTAAAATGCCCGTTTCGCTTTTAAAGAATTCAGAAGGACGTTTTATGGACATTCCGGATATTTCCGGGGTAACCGTACTCTCCACCGAAAGTCTTGAGAATGTTTCGGCCTGGTTCAATGATATGGATATGGAAGAAACAAGAAAACGATTCAGGGCAACAATGGAGATCAGCCGTGTACCCGCATTCTGGGAAGACAGGCTTTTTCTTGAAGAAGGAACAGCGATTGAATTTATGGTAGGAGAAGCAACCATGCTGGGCATCAGCCCACGGGCAAGATGTGTGGTGCCAACCCGGCATCCCGAAACAGGAGAAGGCATTCATGGATTTCAAAGATCATTTGCAAAACACCGGATCGAAAGCCTGCCGGGCTGGTCTACCCTGGAAGATTACGGGCATGGCTATTACTTAACGGTGAATTGTTATATCCCTCCAGCAGAAATTGGTAAATGGATAGAAGTGGGTGATGAAGTAAAGATCACCGGGAAGAAAACATTTCCTACTTTCACTTAGTGGATATTCTCTTAGATATATTAAAGGAGATGGTGAAGGCCCATCCCAAATCGGAATTTGTAAACAGCCTGTACCAGCAATACTGCAATCGAGGCGGGCTCAGTAAAAAACAACTGGAAGGGTTGCACAGCAAGGCTGCTAAAGCAAACAGTGTTTCGCAAGGCAAACTGGCAACCCTGGAAGCCATCATTAAAAAGAAGCCAACAAGAGAAAGAGCCGCAGCATCAAAGCAGATAGCCGCACCGGTAAAAGACGAAGCCATTGGTAAAACGCTTTCAGCTATTCTTACAAGGTACCCGCTGCATAAAAGAGTATTGTTCCTGCAATCGAAATACGAAAACAATGAAAATATCTCTGCAACCGAAATTGCAGAGATAGAAAAATTTAAGAAGTTGTTACTGAAATAAGAACCGGCTAATTAGTTTTAAAAACATTATTGCTTTCATCCGCATCCATATAAATGCCACCATTCAATTTTACACTCGCCGGTTTTTTGTTTGTAGTAATTATTACTGTTGCCTGCTTTTGATTGGCTTGCCAAATGGCCGGCGTTTGATGAAAAGTTTCATTGGTTCCATCTGCATAAGTGGCTATGATATTGACCGGGGCTGCCATGCCGCCGATATTTTCTATGGTAACAGCATAACCGCTTCCTTTCTTCACCGCATCTTTTATAGCATAATCAATGTAGTTGTTGCTGAAGAACCAGTTGCTCCAGAACCAGTCCATATTCTTTTTAGCAACATCATTAAATGTGTAAAAGAAATCCCAGGGTATGGGGTGTTTGCCATGCCAGCGGTTCATGTACTCGTGCAGGCATTTTTTAAAAAGATCATCGCCTAACATATCTTTTGCAGCCAAATAACCCAAAGCTGCTTTTCCATATTCATTATTGCCAAATCCGCCGCCCCGCAATGCATCGCCGGGGGTGATGATGGGAATATCCTGGTCTGCCGAAGTACTGTTGATCCATCCGGCAACACGGAATTGCCTGAAAAGCTCTTCTGCTTTTTCAGCACCCAGGTCCGCTGTTCCTATTAATAATTCAAACGTGGTAGCCCATCCCTCATCCATAGACCCATACCTTGTTTCATTAATGCCCATATAGAAGGGCATATACGTATGTGCTATTTCATGCTCAGCTACAAATCTTGAAAAAGTCGTGTCTTCATACGTTTCATCATTGGCCATCATCGGATACTCCATGCCTGCATAACCATGGAAGACCGTTGTTTTTTCGTACGGATAAGGAATACCGGGCCAGTTATGCGATAACCAGTCAAGCGAATGACGTGCATATTGCGCCACGCTGTGGTAATCTTTTGCCGTATCATTATAAGCAGCCTGGGCACTTGCCCTTCTGCCGGTTGCATCATCAACCACTACGCTGCAGCCATCCCAAACAAAATGATCGCTTATGCCAAATGCCATATCCGGAATATCGGTTGCTTTGAATCGCCAGCTGTTTACTGCATTCTGCGTGGTTACATTTTTACTCATTACATCTTCTTTAGTGGCAATGCGGATGGTGGCATCAGAAGTGAATGATTGATTGAAGCGTTGCAGTATCGTTGGCTGTAAAAGTTTTTCCGGCTGCTGCAGGGTTCCTGTTCCCCAAACGATATAATTCTTCGGTACATTGATGGTCACATCATAATCATTGAAGTCGCTGTAAAATTCATGATCATCCATAAAAGGCATCCTGTCCCATCCGCTGTAATCATCAAATACCGCCACACGGGGATAGAAGTAGGCAAGAAAATAGGTTGTGGAATCGATCATGCCTTCGCGGCCGCTTTCAAGCGATATTTCATAATGCCATTCAAACGTTAACTGAACAGACTGGTTGGGAGCCAAAGGTTTTGGCAAACGAAGTGGCTGCGCCGTAAAACTGAACGGGTTGTCCTGCCAGTTTATTTTTTTCCCATCAACCGTTACTGCATCAATGTGAACACCGGAGGTAAGATAATCGGCCTGTGCGCCGCCATTGCGTGGAGCTCCCGGTTTATGAATGTTCAGTAAAAGTTTGATAACAGGGTTCCTCAATGTATCCGGAGCGTTGTTAAAGTACGTGATGGTTTCTGTTCCCTTGATGTTACGGTCGGGAGGCATTGCCGATATGGTAATATTATATACGCCCCGGTTTTGCCAGTAATTTTTCCCGGGCCTTCCATCCAGCGACCGGGTACCTTTTTTATAAGCGGCCTTGATATCACGGGGCATATAAAGGCTTTGTGCCTGGATGGATGAAAAAGAGATTGTAATGATTGCAGATAAAATAATTTGTTTCATGGCTTTTACTTTTATTGAAGTAAGATAAAAGTATCTGTTGTGGCACCATTTATCTTTTTGATGGAAGGCGGGTTGGGCGGTTTATTGGTAGCATTTTTTTTATAGAAATAAAAACCCGCTGCTGTTGCAACGGGCTTTTATGTTTAGATGGCTATCTTAATTATTTACGATCCGTACCTGGCCATTGCCCATTACTTCTTTCTGTTTTACCAGGAAATCGGCATTGGAAATTTTCTTTCCTTTTGCGGGCACTTTCAAATTCTTCCGGTCAATTTTTTTATCAAGAAGTTTTGCTGTAAAAACAATTTCTCCCTTGTTTGCATCAATGCCCAGGATCATACCGGGAAGGCCATTGAACTGTTCAGGTCCGGAGGCCAGCGGGATGTCTTCACTATACCAGGCAACAATGTCGCTGCCACGGGCTGTTTTACCGGTAGCTTTTTTGCAGGGGTAGCCCAGGATTGTTTTTGTTTCTCCTTCTTCCAGTTTCCAGCTAAGGCTTCGTATGGAATCCTCTACCAGGTACAGATCCTCCATCAGTTCTCTTATTTCCACAGATCGTTGTGTACTGAAATTCCGGTAGTACTGATTTTCGCCGCTGCCGCCCATGCGTATCACCACGCCACCGTTATTTTGTTCGGTCATATCGGGCTCTTCTTCAACAGATTTAAAAAGGCTTTGATTGTCGGCAAAGAGCAATTCAAATTTTGTGGTGCGGAACTGGGAGATCATAGATCGCAGTTGCTGGTTCTCTTCGGGAATGCGGCGGTACATATCCACGGTTTGTTCGTAAGTGATCTTTCCTTCTTTTACCTGTGCACTGGCTGTATGCAGCAACAGGAACAAAGTAAATACTGATAATACTCTTTTCATGACGTATGATTTTTATTTTTTAATGATGAGGCTTAAAACACAAAACTACCTGAATGACCTTCCAAAGCAGGTTAAGCAGCCTTGCATTAAGGTTAATTAAGGTTAATGGATCTGAAAATGTATTTATTTAAAAACTAGCTTTGGTGCTTCATGAATAAATTGCGCACAGCCCGGGTATTGATGGCAGCAACCATTTTGCTGATCATTGCCTTCCAGGTTTACTGGATACGGAAGCTGTATGGAGAAGAGACCAGCAACTTTAAAAAAACCACTGACATTATTTTCCGGGATGCAATGTACCGCCTGCAGGTGCAGCGATTTGCAGGCGATACATTGGCGCTGAGGGGAGAACTAAACGATAACCTGTTCATGGCAGACTTCATCAGCAGCGTGGAAAAAATAAAGGGGGGTGATAGCCTGAAACAGAAACTGGTGATATCGATGGACAGCCATACGGAAAAGGTCGGTTCAACAGAAGAGCGTGGTAAAAAAACCGACCGGGATACGGTTGTATATATGTCATCAAAACAAGATGATATACCACCCCCGTTCATGGACCAGCTACTGTTGAGGAATAAAAACCTTTCAGATTCCATTCCCGTAACAGCTGTTGATTCCATCTACAGGATCATGTTGTCTAAAGAAGGAATCAATGTAAAATTCGATATCGTTAAAACAAATCCTGCTTTGATCGCATCGGATTCGGGAGCAGCAAAAAGATTCACCATCAAAATAGACGAACCCCGGGGTGCCTTTGCCACAAAGCGGGTACCTGTTGGGCTGCTCAATCCTGTTTTTTACCGGGCAGAGTTTACAGATCCGGGTCTGTATGTGATCAAAAAAATGAGCATGCAGTTACTTTTATCTGTTTTACTCATTGCGCTTACCATTCTCTCCTTTGTTTTTATCTACAGGAGTTTGCTGGCACAAAAAAGGCTGACCGATATAAAGAATGAGTTCATCGGTAACATAACCCACGAATTAAAAACGCCGATCGCCACGGTAAGTGTTGCCATTGAGGCTATGAAAAACTTCAACGCCCTGCAAAGCCCGGAAAGAACAAAAGAATACCTTGGTATTGCCGGACTGGAGCTGAACCGTCTTTCCCTCCTGGTAGATAAGGTACTCCGCCTTTCCATGTTTGAGAAACAGCAACTGGAAATGAAATACGAATGGTTTGACCTGAAAGACCTGGTGAAAGAAGTAACGGGTTCCATGCAACTGCAGTTTGAGAAATCAGGCGCTTCTGTAAAACTGGATTTTACCGGCGAAGATTTTTCCCTGATGGCCGACCGGATGCACATCAGCAGCGTATTGTATAACCTGTTTGACAATGCACTAAAATACAGCAAAGGAAACCCGGCGATCGAAATAGTTGTGGAGGCTGGGGAGAACGATATGCAGTTAATGGTAAAAGACAACGGCATTGGTATCCCGGCAATGTACAAAGAAAAAATATTTGATAAGTTTTTCCGGGTGCCGCACGGCGATAAGCATAATGTGAAGGGCTATGGCCTCGGACTCAGCTACGTGGCGCATATCGTTGCAGAGCACAAGGGCCAGGTAAATGTAGAAAGCGAAGAGGGCAAGGGCACCACATTCATCATTAAATTACCCAGAGAAAATGGCAACAGTTAAGATATTATATGTAGAAGACGAACTGTTCCTTGGAAAGATCGTAAAAGAAAGCCTGGAGAGCCGCTCTTACCATGTGATCATGGAGGCAGATGGCGACAAGGCGCTTCCGTTGTTTGTGCAGCACCGGCCCGATATCTGTGTGCTGGATGTTATGTTGCCAAACAAAGACGGCTTTGCCATTGCCGAAGAGATACGGAAGGTGGATATGGAAGTTCCCATCATTTTTCTTACCGCCAAAACACAAACTGAAGACCTGGTGAAAGGATTTAAAACCGGTGGCAATGATTACATACGCAAACCATTCAGTATGGAAGAACTGATCGTTCGTATCGAAAATGCGTTGCGTTTCCGGAATGGAGAAAAAAGACCTGACGACAAAAAAGACATCGTGAAGATCGGCAAATACACGTTTCACATGAATCACCAGGTGCTGAAGAATAACGGCGATGAACGGAAACTTTCATTCCGTGAAAGCGAATTGCTGAAAGTACTTTATGAGAACCGGGATAAGATCGTTGACCGCCGCGACATACTCAACCTGCTCTGGGGCAACGATAATTTTTTTAACTCCCGTAACCTGGATGTATATATCACTAAACTCCGTAGTTATTTAAAGAGCGATACCAGGCTTGAGATCATCACCATTAAAGGGATCGGCTACCGTTTTGTGATCGAATAATTTTTATTCCCTTACAAAAACCTGGGCCGCATCATCATTCTTTAAAAAGATAACCGAAGTTATTTTTTTATTTTTCAGGTAAACGATCTTCCTGGCTTCTCCACGAACACTTAATCCATTATCAGCAGCGGAGATGCTGGTGAAATTTCCCTGCCCCGTTCCCTTCAGCAACAATGCCCCGCCGGCATCAAGGTTACCAACCATTACAGCGGCATCGTTGGTATTGCCACACACCAGGATGTCCCTAATACCATCATTATCCATATCGTCAATGACCATATCATTAATAGTGGATAGCTGTGCCTTTTCCGGGAATGCAACAAAATGAAAGCGGTTATTTCCTTCGTTGATAAGCACACCCGATTCAAAGAAATTGGTTTTATAAACATCCATATCTTTCTTCTCTGCCGTGGTGAAAATATCATCCAGTGTTTTACCTGAATAGTCACGATACCGGATGAATTTTTTCCGCATGGAAGGCACCTGGTCTATAAGCTGATCACGACTGTAAAGCGGATAGCATTTGCCCCAAATATAATAACCAAGCACCGCATCATAACTTCCGTTGTTGTCAAAGTCTTTTGCATAAATGGTGCAGGGCTGATTGATGTTTCCTTTGATGGTACAGTTTAAACCACGGTTGCCCATTACAAAATCGATGTCGCCGTCGTTATCTATGTCTTCAGCCTTCATAGTATACCACCATCCACTGAAAGCATCCATACTGATCATCGTATCTTTTTTGGAAGGAAGTGTAACGTGTATGCTGTTCTGCGTCTTTTTAAACTGGCCATCCTGGTAACTGAATATTTCCAGTGGCATCCATTCCCCGCTTATTGACAATTCTTTTTTTCCATCACCGTTCACATCGGCCCAGGCAGCCTGGTTTACAATGCCGGGATTACGCAACTCCTTTGCATACACACTTGTTACGTCTGTAAAAACACCTTTGTTATTCTGCAGCAACATACACCTGTCTGGCTTTGGAAAAACACCGGGCACTACATGTCCGCCAATAAACAGGTCCATGTCGCCGTCGCCGTCAAAATCCAATGAAATAACGCATGATCCGTTGAACCCTTCGGTTGGCAATGCTTTTGCAGACCGGGCAAAGTTTCCTTTTCCATTATTTATATATAACCTGTCCTGGTAAAGATTGCTGCCGGCCGGGAACTCAGCTCCGCCGCTTACCACGTAAAGATCCATGTCACCATCCCCATCGGCATCAAAGAAGAGGGCACTCATATCTTCAAAATTTTTATCAGCAGCAAAGGCAGGTTGTTTTTTTTCAACAAAGGCGCCATTGACATTCTGAATCATCAGCTTTCCTTCAAAGCCGGCAGCTCCGCCAATAAAAATGTCTTCCAGCCCATCGCCATTTACATCTGCCTTGGCAAAGTAGGGCCCTTTTCGACTGCACTTATATGGGATCAGCGGCTCTCTTTTAAAATCGATAAAATCATTTTCCTTTTGCGTGAACCTGAATTTTGGTTCTTTGCTGATGTCTTTGAAAGAAATGGTTTTGTGTGTTGCAACTGTATTATTAAGGGGCGAGGCGTTCTGTTCAAAGAGGGTTAGTTGCTGGTCGGTTGTTACGTTATTCAGTATGATGCTTTTTTTACCGGGAAAAGTAACTTCCACTTTCGGGATCATTGTTTCGGTGCCGGTTCCAAAATGAAGAACATGTTCCATACTGGATAAAAAACCACGTTGAGGATCATAATGCTGAAATTGTACCTGTCCTTTCTGATCGGTTAGTTTTACGGTTACGCCATACACTTCATTAAAAGCACCCGGCGCTTTGTAAAACCGGAAACGTAAAAAATGGGATGAGGCCGCGGAGGTCTCTCTTGTGTTATTTTTTAAAACAAATGCAGGACCATCAACGTTATTAACTACCAGGTCAAGGTCACCATCGTTGTCAAGATCGGCATAGGCAGCGCCACTTGAAAAAGAAGCCGGGGCATCACACCAGGCATCGGTGTAATTATCAAACTTTAAAGTACCGTTGTTGCGGTAAATATAATTCCTGGTTGGTACCACGGGGATACTTTGCAGCCAGGTGTTCAGATCAACCGACTTTCCGCTGTTCATGGTTCGCATTACCGAATCAAGTACAAAGACCTTGTAGTCCCAGTCGGTGATGTCACGTTTTAATCCATTGGTTATATAAATGTCTTTCCACCCGTCATTATCAAAATCATTGATCAGCGGCGCCCAGCTCCATTCTGTTTCTGCCACGCCGGCGTAGTTTGCTATTTCACTGAATGTGCCATCGGCATTATTAAGTTGCAGGCTGTTGCGTGGATACTGGTAGTACAAGCCATACTTCACCATCAGGTTGAATTTGTCGTAATTCTGGTTCACAGCAAACAACTGTTTTTGCCTAACCGGGTCTTCCACGGCCATGTCCAGCACGTAAATATCTTCTAACCCGTCGTTATTAATGTCACTGATATCGGAACCCATCGCAGAAAAACTTGTGTGCTTGATGTATTCGGTAAGCCGGTTGGTAAAAGTTCCGTTCCGGTTATTGATGTATAAAAAATCAGGCTTGTTGAAATCATTGGCCACATACATATCGGGCCAGCCATCGTTATTGATATCGGCAATGGAAGCACTCAGTCCAAACCCACGATCAATAACACCGGCCTTTTTTGAAACGTCCACAAACTTTCCTCCCCGGTTTTCTAAAAGACGGTCGGTTACATAAACGGTGCCTGTATCTTCCACATAAACCATCTTTCCATTCACCATGGTAACGGGGATGGTCATGGATTTACTGAAATCATTGGGGTGGTCTAAAAAGAAAACATCTTTATCGCCATCATTGTCGTAATCAAAAAAGTAAGCCTGCATGGTAAAGCTTGCATCATCCAGTCCGTACTCTGCCGCTTTATCGGTGAAGGTTCCGTTGCCGTTATTTATATAGAGTATCTTTTTGCGGATATTCGGATCCTTTAATCCCGACTTACATACAAAGATGTCAAGCAGTCCGTCATTGTTTATATCAACCATGCTCACACCCGTCTTTATTCCCGGACCAGCATTTACTCCGGCAGATTCGGTAATATCTTTAAATTGAAAATTACCCAGGTTGAGGTATAGTTTATTGCTGCCAAGGGTGGAAGAAAAATAAATATCCGGCAACCCGTCATTATTAATATCGCCGACACATACACCGGCGCCGGTAAACAAATATTCATACGTATAATAAAACAGGCTTGGTGTTTCAATAATATCGTTCCGGAAATTTATACCGGTACTTGTTTCAGGTAAAAGCGAAAACAGCTTTGTGCCATTTGCCTGCTGAGCCTTTGTGATCCCGGTTAAAGAAATGAGCAGCAAAAAAAAGGCAACGTACCTGTGTGATGATAGCATGGTCTGTTTATTTGGTTAACGCTGGAGATATAATGTTTTCAGCACATGGTTGCCGACTTCTTTTCCCTGCACAATACTTATCCGGGCTGTTTCAGGATAATGAATACCTCCATACACACGGCTCCAGGTAGATTCATATGCGGCATCTAAAAATGATTTGAAGTGACGGGACTTATTGCCAAACTGAATTTCTATCTCATCGGTGAATTCAAAATTCTCTCCAAGCAACCCTGTGAGCACTACTGCCGCTGCATCCGAAACAACAGAATGCCCGCTGGTGAATTCGGGGAATGGTGGTGTTTGAATATACGGGGTCCAGTTCTTATCGATCACCCGGTTGATGATGGTGATGGGACGGATAAGATTACCCCGGTACTTTTCATCCCAGCAACAGATGAATGCATCAAATATAGCAATGGCGGTAAGCGCATAAACCTGTGCGGCTTTTGTTACCGGTATATTTTTTTGTATGCAGGCCTGCTGGCCAATCAGTATCCAATGCCCGCCCGGCGAAACTTTATGAATGAAATAATTGAGGTGACCGATGTTGACAGATACGTTGGGATTATCATCCCAATAAAGTGCCGTTGCTTTTTGAAGTGTGTCAAGATTCTTTGCGATGTTATAAGTTTCCAGCACAGTTTTATAAAACTTAGAATCTTTTGATTTGCTGTAAACCAGTTTTTCTTTTGGCGCAAATTGCGAAGCAGACTTCAGTGTCATGGGCCGGATGGTATTCCAGTAAGGCTCCAGCGCCTGCGCATAATCCAACGGTGTGGGTTGCCAGGCACCGGGTGCATTGGAATATACAAACCGGGTCATCGCCCTCGACTTCAGGTAATTATCCCGCTTTGTCCACGCAATGATGCTGTCTGCCACCATGCGGCCGTAGAAGATTGAATTCTGCGCAACGGCAGAATCAGTATGTAAAAAAAGTGAATCAGCAAAAGTTTTGCGCCAATCGCTGAATTTATATTCCGAACCAACAAGGGATTGTGCCACATGCGAAAAAGAAATGCAGGCAGCAATAAAGTTGTCGATCTTTTTATTGGCTGGCGGTGCAGGAATTGTGTTTAGTCCGTTCAGTTTGCCGGCCAAGGTCGTCATGCCGGGATCATCGTACCGGATGCACTCATAAAAGGCAATGCTTGGGTATACATACACCCGGCTCGCTACGATGGGGGTGAACATGTCGGTCATCACTGTATTCACCAATAAACTGTTCAGGTTATGCAGGGTTTGTTCTTTGGGCTGTGCTTTGATATCAACGGCTGAGAAAACAACCAGCAGCAGTATAAGGAAAGAATATCTTTTAAATAAGAATATTTTGCACATATTAAAAAATATTGATGGTAACGTTGTTCAAATTTAATTTTTTTTCCTGTCTGGACAGGATAATGATTAAACAGTCCCGGTTGCAGGGGCTGAATAGATTTTTGAATAAGATACGAATACGATGAGTGGAAGAGATCACCCCTGCAGGGCTTGTTCTTCTTTTTTTAGTTGCCTGTCGAAAACAAAGGTACCCAGCGGGATGATGGCTGCCGCAAAGGCTTTTGCAAACCAGCCAAATTCTTTTTTAAGATCTCCCATCACTTCAAATGCAAACCATAGGAACGTGATGAACAATGCGCCGTGTATCCAGCCACATATTTTAACCGCTTCGGGGGTATTAAAAAAATATTTGAGGGGCATGGCTATTCCCAATAAGACCAAAAACGAAATACCCTCCGCAATCCCGATCATTCTGAAACGGCGCAGTACTTTTTGTTTATTTTCTTTCATCATATTTGGGTAAGCCCCCCTTTAGGGGTTGGGGGCAATTAATAATTGACAACCTGTTCAACGATGGATGCCGGTATCTCTCTCCATTCGTATTGCTGGTTACGCAACTGCGGTTCAAAGCCTGCTTCTTTTATAGCAGCCTGGATCGATTTGCTGGTAAAGCGATGCGGAGCACCGGCTGCACTTACCACATTCTCTTCAATCATGATGCTGCCAAAATCATTGGCGCCGCCATGTAAACAGGTTTGTGCTACTTGTTTCCCTACGGTAAGCCAGCTTGCCTGTATGTTTAATATGTTGGGAAGCATGATTCGGCTGATGGCGATCATGCGTATGTATTCTTCTGCAGTAGTTAAGTTATGAACGCCCCTTATTTTTGCCAGCAGGGTATCTACATCCTGGAAGGTCCAGGGTATGAAAGCTAAAAATCCTTTTGCTGTTGCCGGTTTTCGGCTTTGCACTTCTCTTAGTTTTACCAAATGTTCAAACCGTTCTCTCAGTGTTTCCACATGGCCGAACATCATGGTGGCCGATGTGGTGATGTTCAGTTTATGTGCTTCATGCATGATGTCCAGCCATTCCTGTGCGCCGCATTTTCCTTTGCTGATCAGCCGGCGTACCCGGTCGGTTAATATTTCAGCACCGGCGCCGGGCAAACTGTCCATACCTGCTTCTTTCAATGCCATCAGCACTTCCCGGTGTGTACTTTTTTCAAGTTTGGTGATGTGTGCTACCTCCGGCGGACCAAGGGTGTGCAGTTTAATATTCGGGTAAAGCGATTTTAATTCTTTAAAGAGATTTACATAAAAACTAAGTCCCAATTCGGGGTGATGACCGCCCTGCAGCAAAAGCTGGTCGCCGCCATACTTTATCGTCTCTTCTATCTTTGTCTTATAGGTTTCAATATCGGTGATATATGCTTCTGCATGTCCGGGTATGCGGTAAAAATTACAAAACTTGCAGTTGGCAATACACACGTTGGTGGTGTTTACATTGCGGTCTATCTGCCAGGTAACTTTTCCATGCGGTACCTGCTTTTTTCTTAATTCATCGGCTACAAACATAAGCTCAGCCAAAGCAGCATTTTCAAACAGAAACATGCCTTCTTCTTCAGTCAGAAACCCAAAACCAAGGGCTTTCTGGTACAGGTCATTTACATTCATATATCCCGGTTGTGTAATAATCTGCAAAAGTACATCCATTAGGTTGTAAATTCGAAAAAGCTGTATGAGAAAGCTTTGTCACATTGCACTATTTTTTTTACTGTTGCCTGCTGCACAGGCCCAGGAGATATTGCCACAGGCAGAAGCAAAGTTCATAACAAGTTTTCCTTTTCATCAATTCAGCGGCGGAGTAATGGTCATCCATGCAAGATTTGGGGATATACCCGACAGCCTGAATTTTATACTGGATACCGGGAGCGGCGGTATTTCACTCGACTCTGCCACCTGTGAAGAGTTTAAGATTCCTATCAGAGCCACCGACACCAGTATTACCGGCATCGGGGGAATACGGAAGGTATCTTTTGCTTTCGACAGAACACTCCAGCTGCCCGGCCTGCGGGTGGAGCATCTTAATTTTCATGTAAATGACTACGAGGTATTGAGCAGTGTTTATGGCGAAAAGGTAGATGGTATCATCGGCTACAGCTTCTTCAGCCGTTATATAGTAAAGATCAACTTCGACAGCAGCATGATAGAAGTGTACAGCCCGGGTAAGATCAGTTATCCCCGGGAAGGAACTTTGCTGCACCCGGCATTTACCAACCTGCCTATCCAGTGGCTGAGCATAAAGGACAGAAGAAGGCTCGGTTTCAATTATTATTTTGATACCGGTGCCGGTCTTTGCCTTTTGCTAAGCGAAGACTTTGCAAAAGACAGCGGCATCCTGCTCTCAAAACGTAAGCCGGTTGTAACACAGGCTGAGGGGTTGGGCGGCAAATTACAGATGCGGCTTACACTGATCAAAGAGCTGCGGGTAGGACCCTATAAATTCAGGCAGGTGCCCACCTATCTTTATAAAGATGATTATAATGTAACCTCCTATCCTTTTACCGGCGGCTTGCTGGGGAACGATCTGCTGCGCAGGTTCAATATGGTACTTAATTATCCCAACCGGGAAATACATTTGTCGCCAAACAGCCATTACGAGGAGACATTTGATTATGCCTACACCGGGTTGGGCATTTATTTAGTTAGCGGAAAGATCATGGTGGAGGATGTGATAGCAGATTCTCCTGCGGATAAGGCTAAATTTAAAGTGAACGATGAAGTGCTTGCGGTGGACAGAAATTTTTCTTTGAATATGCAGGTATATAAAGCCATTTTGCAACGGCCCAATGAATCCATTAAAGTACTGGTAAGAAGAGAAACCGGAGAGTTGAAAGAATTAACCATAAATACCGTTCGTATCCGTTAAACAGCCTCCTCGTTTTATTCTCCCCTCCGTACATTTGCAGCATGATACAATTTGACAGATTCAGTCTTGACAACGGACTAACCGTTTTGGTTCACCAGGACAAAAGCACGCCCATGGCCGTGGTTAATGTACTGTATGATGTGGGTGCCCGGGATGAAGACCCCGGCAAGACCGGCTTTGCTCATTTATTCGAACACCTGATGTTTGGCGGCAGCATAAACATTCCCGTGTATGATGAACCGCTTCAGCTTGCCGGCGGAGAGAACAATGCATTTACCACCAACGATCTTACGAATTACTATTGCCAGCTACCCGCCGAGAATTTGGAAACGGCTTTTTGGTTAGAAAGCGATCGCATGCTGTCGCTGGCATTCAGTAAAAAAAGCCTCGAGGTTCAACGTAAAGTTGTTTGCGAAGAATTCAAAGAAAACTACATCAATAAACCCTATGGCGATGTATGGTTCAAGATGAGAGAATTGGCCTACACTACACACCCATACCGCTGGATGACGATCGGAAAAGAGTTGAGCCATGTTGAAAACGTAACGCTGGATGATGTGAAAGCGTTTTTCAATAAACACTACAATCCATCCAACGCCATATTGGTTGTTGCAGGCAATGTTACGGCGGAAGAAGTGAAACGACTTGCAGAGAAATGGTTCGGCCCCATTCCTGCCGGCGAAAAATATAAACGCAACCTGCCTGCAGAACCAAAACAAACAGCGCCACGGGCTGAAACCGTTCGGGCAAATGTTCCGTTGGATGCATTATATAAGTGCTGGCATATTTATCCCCGTACCGACAAAAGATATTATACCTCCGACCTGATCACCGAGATATTAAGTGGCGGAGGCTCATCCAGGTTGTATCAATCCCTGGTAAAAGAAAAACAACTGTTCAGTAATATTGAGTGCTATCATTTGGGCAGCACCGATGCCGGTCTGTTGACGATCGAAGGAAAGCTCGTGAAGGGCGTGAAAATGGAAGCTGCCGAAGCAGCCGTGAAAGAAGAGTTGATAAAACTTCAGCAGGAAGGCATCAGCCAGCGGGAACTTGATAAGGTAAAGAACAAGACAGAAAGCATGATCGCTTTTGAAGACATGAGTATTACCAGCCGGGCAGCCAGCCTTGCCATTTATGAATTGCTGGGCGATGCCAACCTGATCAATACCGAACTGGACCGCTACCGGGCAGTAACGGCAGAAGAGATACAGGCCGAAAGCAAAATAATCTTCAACGAAAAGAATTCAAATACATTATACTACCTGGCAAATTGAAAACAATGAGTGCTAAAGATCATTCACTTTCCGGCAAACATCCCAAGCAGGATTTCCAGGTTGAGCGGATCGCTTTTTTCAGCGACGCCGTGTTTGCCATTGCCATCACATTATTGGTAATAGAATTCAGGGCACCGCATGTTACAAAAGAAACCACTGAGCAGGGATTGTGGGAAGAAGTTGCTGCCATGAAATACAAACTCATGTCGGTCATATTGAGTTTTTCCCTGGTGGTTAATTACTGGATCAGGCATCATACCTTATTCAAGCATATTCATAATTACAACAAAAAGATAATTGTGGCCAATATGCTTACGCTTATCCCCATTATTTTTTTTCCATTCACCACGTCATTTTTGTATGAAAGCCTTGGGGTTAATAATGCAGCGGCTGCGGTGCCGTACAGGTTGTTTTTAATAAACAATATCCTGGCCGGTGTAATGATGTATTATTTTTACTGGCTGCTGATGAAAAAGTATAAAGAAATGTCTTACCCGATGGAAAAAGAAGACAACCGGGAGTTCGAAGGCAAACTTATTGTGATGACATTAAGCTTTACGTTGGTGGTCATCATCTCAATTTTTTCAACAGAAAAATCTATATGGGGCTTGCTGCCTTTTGGGTTGTATAATTTTTTCAACAGGTTTTCCAATAAAAAGAAAATAACGAAACATGCTTAACAGAACGGGAGCGCCGCATATAAAAGATGCTATTGAATTTGACCTGAAGCTGAAACCCTACGAATCCTTTAAACTGGATAACGGCATACCGGTATATGCCGTGGATGCGGGGGCCCAGGAAGTGTTGCAGCTGGAACTGGTGTTTTATGCCGGCAACTGGTTTGAACAGCAGAAATCCGTTGCATCCGCCACCAATTACTTAATAAAGAACGGGACAAAAAATAAAACGGCTTTCCAGTTAAACGAAGAGTTTGAATATTTTGGTGCTTATTGCAACCGGGCCTGCTATAATGAAACAGCCGTTGTCTCGCTTTCTTCTTTAAGCAAACATTTATCAGCATTATTACCAATCATCCGGGAGATGATAACCGATTCTGTTTTCAGTGATGCAGAACTGGATATTTTCAAACAGAACAGCAAACAACGGCTGGCGGTTAATTTAAAAAAGAGTGATTTTGTTGCAGCCCGTCTTTCGGATGCTTACCTGTATGGAGCGGATCATCCTTACGGAAAATATACCAACGCAGAAGACCTGGATGCGTTGAACAGTTCTTTGCTAAAAGAATATTTCAAACAATATTACCTGAACGGGCATTGCGTGATATTTGTGAGTGGTAAACTACCGGGTGACCTGGAGCAACAACTGAACAGGTCATTCGGCGATCTTAACATCAGAGCTTTTGATAACAAGCTTCCGGTTATTGAGGCTTCGCCGGCGGCAGAAAAAAAATACCGCATTCAAAATGATCCCGATGGGGTGCAGGGTGCCATTCGTATTGCAAGGCCTTTTCCCAACAGGCATCACCCCGACTTTATGAAAGCGATGGTGCTGAATACCGTGCTTGGCGGCTTTTTCGGCAGCAGGCTTATGGCCAACATACGGGAAGACAAAGGATATACGTACGGCATACACAGTTATGTACAGAACCACATCCGGCAATCGGCATGGGTAATTAGCACAGAAGCAGGCAAGGATGTTTGCGAAGCCACCATAGAAGAAATACATAAAGAAATGAAGAAACTGTGCAAGGAAAAAATTGATGAGGACGAACTGCTGCTTGTACGTAATTACCTGGTAGGAACCATACTCGGCGACCTGGACGGGCCGTTTCACATCATGGGCCGCTGGAAGAACCTGGTGCTGAATAATCTTGAACAATCTTATTTTTATGATTCGGTAAAGACCATCAAAACAATTTCGGCAGACGAATTAAAAGAGCTGGCAAATAAATACCTGGTGCCCGAAGATTTTTACGAATTAGTTGTAATTTAAAATATTAATCATCCATAAATTATCCGCCGGCTGGCGGAACAGGGGCATGCAAAAGTGGTTTATCAGGATACTCGTTTGTTCGGTAAATGTATTCGTGCTGGCGTATATATTACCGGGTGTCTGGATCGTTGATTTTTTCACGGCCATCATTGTGGCAGTTATCCTGTCGCTGCTGGATGCTTTTGTAAAACCCCTGCTTGTTTTGTTTACACTGCCTGCCACGATCGTAACGCTGGGCCTTTTTCTTTTTGTAATAAACGCAGGAATTATTTTACTGGATGCCTATTTTGTTCACGGGTTTAAAGTGGATAGCTTCTGGCACGCCCTGTTATTCGGCGCCCTCCTCTCCTTCTTTAATTCGGTTGTGCATCGAAAAGCATTTCGTTCTGAGGATGCCGGGACCGAAGAAAAATAATCATTCGATCTTTATATTCACCCGCCTTGCCTGTTCTCTAATTACCTTTTCCACTTCTGTCTCCAGTGTATTGCTGTTATTTTTATTGGCTGCATTTTTAACCCTCTCGGCAGCGATGTAAGCGTCTCGTTGAGAATTCAGTTTTGTGATCTCGGCCTGTACACTGCTGCGTTCCGCACTCTTTTTTTCTATGATCGTTTTAAGTTCTTCTTTTGTTTTGAGCTGTAAACTGTCCGGCAGGTCTTTCTTATCAATTTTATCAAGCACTCCATCGCCGTTTGTGTTCCTGGCATCTATCAGGTCCCACTGGGCATTATTATATACCTTACTGTTGCTTTTGGCCTTTATTCTTTTTATTCCTGCAGTTTGGCTCATGCCGGCATTCTGTTTATCCTGTTTGGCCTGGTTAAAAGAATAATAACCTGCACTTGTACCATAAGCAATATAGGTAGCGTTCAGTTTTTCGTTGTAGCTGTAAAGCAGGCTGTCGTACGGTGTGGGAATGTCTTCGATCTTTTCATTCTGGTCAATACTGCTGAAACTTCCGCCGCCGCATTCGGCGCCCAGGTTCCAGTGTTCCTTAATAGCATATGCACGGCTGCCGCAGTAAATGGTATTTACGATCACGCCTTTTTTCTTTGCTTCGGCACAGGCTTTTGTATAAGGAAGGCTGCCCTGCAAAAAATCTTCGTTGCCCGCAATAAAGATCACTTTGTAACTGGAAGTATTGTTGTCCCAGGTTAATTCATCCACGGAAGTATAGATCACCTGGCCGCAGTACTCATCGCCGCCCATGGTAGTAAGGCTAAACAGGTTCTGCGACAAAGAATCAAGGTCGTTGATAAAACCGTTTATTTTTTTTACATAGCCTGCTTTCACATTGTTCGAACTCCTGCCGTATTCATACAATGCAATTTCTACCCGGGGTGTAACATCGTTTTCGCAACTGGCTTTTCCCATTACAGTCACCATGTTCCATAATTGCGCCTTGGCCTGTTCTATCAGGCCGTCCATGCTGTTGCTTACATCCAGCAGGATGGCGACCTGTATCTTTGCCGTGGCGGGACTTGAGGTTTTTCCCCTGGCAGGATCATTATTTACGTTGATGAATGATAAAACAGCAATGGTTGTTAGAAGAAAAAAACTGAGGCCGGCTGGTTTAAGGAGAAGTTTCATAAAAGATAGTTTTTTATTCAGATGCAGTACGTTACCTGTTTGCACACGCATTGCCCCGGTGAACTGGCCCTTTAAAATTGTTTTAACAGATCAACGGATTTTACCAGCATTAAAATACGGGGCAATTTGGTTAGCTGCCTTAACATCAGCTAACTTTACATATATTATTATATCAGACCAAAGACTATGCAATTCTATAGAAATAATTTAAGCAACGACGAACTGGTTTCCATCTATAAAAAACTGTTGTTGCCCCGGATGATAGAAGAAAAGATGCTGCTGTTGCTCAGGCAGGGAAAGATCAGCAAATGGTTTAGTGGCATCGGGCAGGAAGCGATCGCTGTGGGTGCTACGCTGGCCTTGCAGAAAGATGAATGGATCATGCCGCTTCACCGCAACCTGGGTGTGTTCACTTCCCGTGATATGCCTTTGAGTAAGTTGTTCATGCAGTGGCAGGGCAATAAAGAAGGCTACAGCAAAGGCAGGGAAAGAAGTTTTCACTTTGGTACAAAAGATCATCATATCTGCGGCATGATATCGCACCTTGGTCCGCAACTGGCTATTGCTGATGGTGTAGCCCTTGCTTACAAATTACGAAAAGAGAATAAGGTATCGCTTGCTTTTACCGGCGATGGAGGTACCAGCGAAGGAGATTTTCACGAAGCACTGAATACAGCCGCCGTGTGGGACCTGCCCGTGATCTTCATCATTGAAAATAACGGGTACGGATTAAGTACACCGGTTAATGAACAGTATCGCTGTAAAAGTTTAGTCGATAAAGCGGCGGGTTACGGAATAGAAGGAGTACAGATCGACGGCAATAACATCTTATCTGTTTTAGATACCATCAAAGGAGTTCGTGAGTACTGCATTAAAAACCAAAAACCCTATTTGATCGAGTGCATGACCTTCCGCATGCGTGGCCACGAAGAAGCCAGCGGTACGAAATATGTTCCTAAGGAATTATTTGAACAATGGGAGAAGAAAGATCCCGTAAAAAATTACGAACAATATCTTTTCGAAGAAAACATTTTAACTGTAACAAAGATCGATGCTATAAAAAATGAAACCAAATCATACATCGAAACGGAATTGAGCATCGCATATAATGCAAAGGCGCTTGTTCCGGATACAGAAGAAGAGGTGAATGATGTGTATGCGGAAAGAAAAGATACGGGATACAGGATACAAGATATGAGCGTTCAAGATCCCGGATCAGTTGAAAAGCGATTCGTGGACGGCATCAAAGAAGCCCTGCATCAATCGATGCTCAAACATCCCAACCTCATTCTTATGGGTCAGGATATTGCCGCGTACGGCGGCGCTTTTAAAATAACGGAAGGCTTTGTACAGGAATTCGGAAAAGAAAGAGTGCGTAATACCCCGCTTTGCGAAAGTGCGATTGTTGGCGCTGCATTAGGATTAAGTTTAGAAGGATATAAGAGCATGATGGAAATGCAGTTCGCCGATTTTGTAACGGTAGGCTTTAACCAGATCATCAATAACCTGGCAAAAATTCATTACCGCTGGGGACAAAATGCCGATGTGGTGATACGGATGCCAACGGGTGGCGGCGTGGGGGCCGGGCCTTTTCATTCGCAAAGCAATGAAGCATGGTTTGCACATACACCCGGACTGAAAGTGGTTTATCCAAGTACGCCTGCCGATGCAAAAGGCTTACTTATTGCTGCCATCAACGACCCCAACCCGGTGATGTACTTTGAGCATAAAGCATTGTACCGTTCGGTGAGCGGTCCCGTGCCGGGGGAATATTATGAAATTGAAATTGGTAAGGCAAGATTGGTACAGGATGGAGACGACATCAGCATCATCACGTACGGCGCCGGCGTGCACTGGGCAATGGACTATGCAAAAAATAATTCAGAACTCTCCTTTCATATTTTAGACCTGAGAACACTATTGCCGTTGGATTATGCAGCAATTAAAGAAGCGGTTGCCGCTACCGGCAAGGTTTTATTACTGCATGAGGATACATTGACCGGCGGTATCGGTGGAGAGATTGCTGCCTGGATCGCAGAAAATTGCTTTACGCAGCTGGATGCGCCGGTGATGCGCTGTGCATCGCTTGATACACCCATTCCGTTTAATTTGGAACTGGAAAAAAATTTTATGGCCTACAGCAGGCTGGATGAAAGTGTACAAAGGCTGATGAATTATTAATCTGAATTAATGAAATTTGTTTTAACCCTCCTTGCTTTATTATTTTCAATTCAGTGCTTCTCTCAAAACAATTTCAATTGCTTTGTAAAAGATGCAGAAAGTAAAGAGGCGCTTGCAGGCGTCACGGCAAAAATAAACAGCAGCATAAAGGCAACGGCATCGGATGTCAATGGCAGTATTTCGTTCTCAAATCTCCCTTCCGGCAACATAACCATTACATTCTCTTTGGTTGGATATGATAGCCAGTCAATAAACTTTCATCTTCCGCAGGGCGATACCGTGCAGGCAATTTATTTGCACAAAGCCGAAGCAAAGACAGAAGAAGAGGTTATCATCAGTTCTTCACGTACCAACAGCCGCATTGAAGACCTGCCTACAAAAGTAGAAGTATTGGGCAGCGAAGAAGTGGATGAAGAGGCAGGTACCATCCCCGGTAATATTGCCAGCCTGCTGGGAGATATTGCCGGTATTCAAAACCAGCGCACCTCCGGAACCACGGGTAGTATTGATCTCCGGGTGCAGGGCCTGCCGGGTAAGTATACACAGATACTTCGTGACGGCTTGCCATTGTTTGGCGGATACAGCGGCAGCTTCAGTGTACTGCAGATCCCCCCGCTTGATCTGAAACAGGTAGAAATAATAAAAGGAGCCAGTTCTACTTTGTATGGTGGCGGGGCCATTGCGGGCATGATCAACCTGATCTCCAAGACACCAAAGCTTCATGATCCCCAGCATAGTATTTTAGCAAACTACAGCACACTGAATGAATTTAACGGGAATACGTTTCACAGCCAGCGAAATAAAAATGCAGGATATACTTTTTTTGCGGGCACCACATTGCAGAAAGCGAAAGATGTAAACAAGGATGGCTTCAGCGATGTGCCCGACCTGAAAAGTTTTTTCTTTCACCCCAAACTGTTTTTATACCCCAACGAAAAAAATATCCTTACGCTGGAATATGACGGCACTTATGAAGACCGCAACGGCGGCGATATGCAGGTGCTGCATCATACAAAAGATGCCAACCACCAGTTCTTCATTCAAAACAGATCATTCCGGAATTCAATTGCAGGTACCTGGGAAAATAAGATCAGCAAAACATCGGAGCTGAATTTTAAAGGATTGCTCAGTTTTTTTAACAGGGACATTAATACCAATGTGTTTGGTATGAAAGCGAGCCAACAAACCTTCTTTACCGAACTTTCTTATTTAAAAAAATGGGATACCCATACACTGGTTTCCGGTATAAATGTTTCCGGAGAAACCTTTGATAAAAGATCGCCCGATTCCTCCATGATCAATCCTTACAGCAGTCACATACTGGGCGTTTTTATCCAGGACGACTGGAAGATCACTCAAAAATTTACGGCCCAAACGGGCCTGCGCTTTGATTATAATGATGGCTATGATCCCGTTCTGTTGCCCCGGTTATCATTGCTGTACAAGATCGATCACCATTTTACCTCCCGGCTGGGTGGGGGTATGGGTTATAAAGCGCCTTCGGTTTTTAATAATGATATTGATGAAAGAGCGCTGAGGTATCATAATTTAGCCCCCCGCATACTTACGGAACGATCATTAGGCGCCAACTGGGATATCAATTATAAACAACGGATAAATGGCTGGAACATCACGGTTAACCAGATGTTTTATGTAACGCAGATCAACCGGCCGGTCATTGCAGAAAACAACAATATCTACTATAGATATATCAACGCCGGCAAACCATTAAATACAAAAGGTTTTGAAACCTATGTGGCGGTGATACACAATAACCTGGAAATGTACCTGGGGTATACCTACACGATCGCAAAACAATTATACAACACGGCACAGCCTTATGTGCCGCTGAGTGCCAAAAGCAAATTCGCTGCCGTAATATCCAATGAGTTCAGCAGCCGGTTCAGGGCATGTATTGAAGCTTCTTACACCGGCAGGCAATATTTGGATGATGGAACAAAAACGCCCGGCTATTTAGTTGCAGCAGGGATGCTGCGCTATGATGTAAAGAAGATCTCGTTTGTTTTAAACTGCGAAAATATTTTTGACTACCGGCAGACAAGAAAAGAAAGCATCGTGTATGGGAATATGACAAACCCGTCTTTTAAACAGATATGGGCACCGGTTGATGGCAGGGTGATTAATTTATCGGTGAGGGTGAATTTTTGAGGACATTATTCCCCGGGTGATATCTCCTTTCCACATGTTTCATCACATCTTCTTTATAAAACAACACGTCCTTAAACTGCCCCTTGCTGTACATCACCCCTTGGTCAAAAAAATGTTTTGAATTTACATCGCCGCTTTCGCCGCCGGCCAGCAAAGATTTTGCTTTTACTTTTTTGCCAAACTCAACCGCACAAATAAAACTGTTACCATGATAGCCATATCTTTTTTTAGTACCTGGATACGTGCTACTGCTGTAGGATGGCAACATACCCCAGGTTGCAGATGCAAACCCGTCCGGCAAGCTTGGCTTACTATCATCAAACTTATATTCAATATCATTAGCGATACGTTGAAAGCGGTTTATCTCCCCCCAGGCAACCTGCCACTTACCAAAATTGCTTTTCAATTCTTTAACTACGGCCAGCATAGGATTGATCAGTTCATCAGCAGTTGCATTTGCAGCAAAGTATTTTGCTACTTCAACCTGATTGCCTTTGTATTTTATTTCGCCCATCAGCGGTAAAAGTTTTTCGCCCCAAATAACAGCCAGTGTGGTGGCAACAGAGTTTTCAGCACTGCGGTAATTCCATTTTTTTAAAACAGCCATTACATCTTTTAGTTGCAGGTAAGCAGGATCAGTTTTATTTATTTTATTTTCATAACTATTTATCAGTGCAGGCAGTAAAACTTCAAAGGCGGCCAGGCGTGTATCATAACCGGCTTTTATTACTTTGTCAAGATTGTATTTCTTTTCTTCATCCAAAACCCTCACCGCATTTATGCCGCGGAAGTTTTCTCCATCGGGCGCCAGGTAAGTTGCATAGTCAGCTTTCTTCGGGCTGTATTTGCCCGCAACTGTAAAAGGCGTAGAGTTACAATTTTGCAACCAGCCATTTTGCGGATTGTAAATATGTACACTTTCATCTACTGTATGGTATCCTTGCCATGCGGTGGCGGATGTGCTTCCATCAACGGGTTTACTCCAGTCGTATTTTGGATCACGCCTGGGTAAAAAATTGCCATGCCAGTATGCAATATTTCCTTCCGCATCGGCATATACTGTATTGTTACTGGGGTTGGCACCCATGTCCATTGTTTTTTTAAAGTCTGCAAAGCTTTTTGTTTTGGTACGTAGCCAGCTTTGCATAAAACCCTTTGTATCGCGGTTGTTGTGGCGCAGACTTAAATATTGCCCGTCTCGTTTTGCCATAATGGGACCATGATGTGTAAACAAAGAATTAAATTTTTTTGTTTCAAAACCTGTTGCTGTTTTATATTTTATGCTGATTGATTTTTTAATAACCTGTTTTTGTTCTCCATTGTATTCATAAAACCAACCCCCTTCTTTATTTGTAAGTTTTTCAATGTATGCGTCCGAAATATCTACCTGGCTGCTGGTGTGCATCCACCCGCAGTGCTCATTAAAACCCTGGTAGATAAATGGCTGCCCCCAGGTAACGGCGCCATACACATTTAACCCTTCTTCACTTACCATATGTACCTCGGGCCTGAAATAAAATGTTACATGCGGGTTGATGTATAAAATGGCGCTTCCGCTTTCGGTGATCTTTGGCGCAAAAGCAAAACCATTGGAACCTGTTGGGTCTTCTTCTTTAAATTCTTTTTTAACGAAAGCTTCATCACTGCCTGAGTAGAAATTTTTTAGTTCCTCAACAGAGATACCACCGGTGCTGATGGCGCCAATACTGCCATCCGTCCATAGTAAAGGATACCATGGCTCAAAATGATTGAGTAAAAGCGGTTTTATCTTTTGATTTTTGAACAGAAAATAATTAACACCGTCAGCAAAAGCGTTTAAAATTTTCTTCAGTGTGTCGTTGGCATTGTTATAATCTCTAATTGCTTCGGCACTGTCAATGACCATCCGTATCAGCAGATCATTGTACAAATCTTTTTCTCCATTCACTTCGGCCAGGCGACCCAGTTTTTCAATGTAATTCATTTCCACTCTTCTAAAATCATCTTCGCACTGGGCATATAGTAAACCGAACACCGCATCGGCATCTGTTTTGCCATACACATGGGGTATGCCATAGTTGTCACGAATGATGGTTACATCTTTCGCTTGTTTTTCCCACCGGGCAATTTCAGTTTTGGAAAATGGCTGGGCAACTAACTGGAAAGGAAAAAATAATAAAATGAATAATGGCTTCATGCTGATCATTTTTTAGGCTCATTGGCTTTCAATACCCGCGAAAAATTACCGCCGAGAATTTTGCGGATGTATTTTTTACTGTAACCCCTTTCAACCAATGCTTTTGTAATTAATGGGTAAGAAGTAACATCATCTAATTGCTGCGGTGTAAGATTAACGCCGTCAAAGTCGGAGCCCAGGCCTACGTAATCAATACCCACCAGCTTCACGATGTAATCAATGTGATCGATGAGCATGGATAAAGGCGGTCGTATGGCATTTGCTTCTTCAGCATATTTGCCATACAGGTAATCCATGGCGTAAAAATCACCCATGCCGCTTTTCATCAACGAATCCATTTCTGCAGAATGATTTTTCAGAAACGCCGTTTCTTTTGTTCCAAAACTACTGTCAATAAAACCTGGGTTAAAATTCAACTGGATCACGCCGCCGTTCTTTGCGATGGCTTTTATCTGGTCGTCTTTTAAATTGCGCCGGTGCGGAGTAAGGTTATAAACGCAGCTATGCGAAGCAATGATGGGTTTGGTACTTAGCTGGATGACATCCCAGAAAGTTTGTTCGCCGGCATGGCTTACATCTATCAGCATCCCGAGCTGGTTCATGCGTTGCACCACCTGCCGGCCAAAATCGGTGAGTCCCTTGTGCGGCATGTTTGGTTTGGTTGTTTCATCTGCAGCGCTGGTAGCCCAGGAAGGAGCTATGTTATGCGTTAAGGTCAGATATCTTGCACCACGTTTGTACAGTGCATCTAACTTATTCAGGTCATCTTCTATCATGTGGCCGCCTTCTACGCCAAACATGGCAGCGATCTTGTGTTCCTTTACAGCTTTCAGCAGTTCGGCATAACTGGCAACTTTTACAATTTTATCCGGGTTACGTGCAGTCACCGCATCAAGGCTGTCCATTTCCCGGTTGGCCCAGGCAAACGGATTCTTCAGATCGCCATCACAATACACAGAGAACAGTTGAACATCCAGCCCGCCTTTTTTCCACCGGGCCAGGTCGCTGTGTGTTTTACCGGTAAGGTCCTGGTCGAATACGATTCCTTTATCCGCAGCCTTCATCAGGATGTCGTTGTGCGTATCAACTACAATTGATTTGAAGTGGAGTTTTTTGTATGATTGTGCCAACATAATAAAGGGCACAAAAAGCAAAAAAAATGAAATTGTTTTTTTACACATATAAGATGATTAAAAAAAAGAGAACTACCGTTTAAATATAATTGGAACCCAGGTAAGTGTACAATTCAAATTACACAAAACAGTTTATTTATAAATTGAAGCAATTAATACAGTCATAATAACAGTTGGTTTGTGCTTACATTGACTAAAGGTTATTTTAATGTGACCTTTGTTTTTTAAAGTTAAGCGGATTTTATGAAATCTTTGTTGCGATTGCTTTGCGGGTATAACTATTCAGGCAAAAAAAGATCTGTCAAATGAAAGGTTCAAAAAAAATCAGTGCCGAGATCGTTAATGGGTTTGTTGACAACGATATGGGTGGCAATCCTGCGGGGGTAGTCTTTAATGCCGATGATTTATCTGATGAAGATAAACTGGCAATTGCAGCAAAAATCGGGTTGTCAGAAACAGCATTTGTTTCAAAATCAGAGGTAGCCGATTATAAGTTGGATTTTTTTACACCATCCCGTCAAATTGCACATTGCGGGCATGCAACCATTGCAAGCTTCTCTTACATGAAACAAAAAGGAAAACTTAACAAACCAGAATCTTCCAAAGAAACAATTGACGGGATACGAAAAATTATACTCGACGGTGATAATGCTTTTATGGAACAGAAGGCGCCCATTTATATTTCTGTGGACAGCGATATAAAAAAAATCCTTTTATCCTTACAACTGCAACCGGGTGATTTGATAGATGAGGCCGGGCCGTTTGTAGTAAACACCGGCAACTCGTTTCTTTTGATTGGTTTAAAAAGCAAACAGGCACTTCAAAACCTGCAACCGGATCTGGACCTTATTTCAGTGATCAGCGAGCAATATGGACTTATCGGGTATTATGTTTTTTCCCTCGATACCGTGTTGCCTGGAAGAGATGCATCCAGCAGGATGTTTGGCCCATTTTATGGAATTCCGGAGGAATCTGCTACAGGGATGGCCGCAGGTCCCCTTGCCTGTTATTTATACGAGAAACTTAAAATAGAAAAGCGACAATTTTTAATGGAACAAGGCTGGTTTATGAAGACTCCATCTCCAAGCCTGATCATAGTTAACCTGGATATAAAGGACAAAACAATAACCGGCCTGATGGCTGGAGGAAAAGGCAGGTCTATGCAAACAATTGAAATTGAAATTTAACACAGGATGATCATAATTTTCTATTTAACTAATTTCAAATGCATACAAAGAATAGTAAAACAACTGCAGAACAAACCGTCTTAGAATTTCTGAGCCGGGTATGGGGGCCGGCACATGATCTTGATGTTATTGATGAATTGATGACCCGGGATTATGCCATAACCACCGGCGGCATAGTAATAAGAGGAAGAAATAATTTTAAGGAATGGGTAAAACAGTTCCAGGTACTATTATCTGATGCTAAAACAATAAGCCAGGAAATTTTTACCAATACAAAAGGTGATATGGTAGTCTCCCGCTGGATATGTTCAGGAAAAAATAATGGCATTTTTGGTTTATGCCCAGATGATCGCCAGGTTTCCTTCACCGGTATTGCCATATGGAAATTAAGAGCAGGCAAACTGGCTGAGTGCTGGGTAGAAAGGAGTGCATTGGAATTGTATAAAGAACTTACTGCTGCTTAAAGAGCAACGCTGATAAGATATGCGTTTGTTGCATTCAATTAACCGGCGCTTCCCTTATCTCCCACAAACCACTGCTCTTTATTTTTGAACAGCACATTGAAGGTGGTAAGCGAGCCATAACAACGGGTAATGTATTGCTGTATGCTCACTTTTTCCTCGTCGCTTAGTTTTTTATTGCTGTTGATGTTTTGTTCAAGCACACGGAGCCGGTCACGCAGCATCACAATTTTGTGAAAGAAATCGTCGATGGGGATTTCTTTTGGCTTCAGCGTTTTGTCTGCAGTTTGCAGCAGCATGGTGCCGCCGATCCATTTATCACCAATGGGTACCACTTCTGTTACATCGCTCCACTGCCTTAAAATTTTTAGTAAAGATTTTTCCACTTCAGAAACTGTTTCTACTTCGGCAGTAACATTTTCTGCAATGATCTCATCCAGGTTAGTATCTGTTTTGTCTATTTCCTTTACTCCATGATTGATGAATGAGATAAGATAGGTGGCGTAACGTACCGCCACAATTACTCCCGGGCCAAACTGTGTATGTTGTAACCGGGTTCCAATGCCAAGGGTAAGTTGTTCGGGTTCCATGGTGTTATGTTTTTTCAGTTACGGAAATTTTATTTTTCTTTTCGTGCTGTTTTTTTACCAGCCGCATCACCAGCGGAACAAACATCGGTAGTGCGGATGAGATGTATGGGTTTACCAGGTATATAAAAGCAAAAATGGTGAACATGGCTGGAACAAGGATGGCCCTGAATGAAAAATACCGGGAATCTGCCTGGCTGAGCCCTTCTGATAATTTATTTTTAGGATTGCCAACGTGCCGCCACATGAACAGGTTGAATAAGCCGAGCATGATGATGTTGCCGGTATAGAATATCACCGGTGTAAGAACATGCTTCATCACATACTCGCTGTAAAATGCAGTACTGAACGGCATAAGTGCAACGGCAAATAAAAAAAGCAGGTTAAGCCGCAGCAGTTTTGGCGTATAGTTCACCACAAAACCAAAGAGCCGGTGATGAACCGTCCAGTAAATGCCAATGAACATAAAGCTGATGATGAAGCCGAAGAATTTCGGGATCATGTGTTTCAATGCTTCCAACAGGCTTCCCTCGGTAAGTTCGGCCCGTTCAATTTCCGGCACTTTAAGTTCGATCACCAGCAGGGTAATAGCAATGGCAAACACCGCATCGCTGAAAAGGATCATCCTTTCCAGTTGAAATTCTTTTTTTAGTTCACTGTGCAACTGGCTCATAAAGCGACATTGTTTGATTACCTATTTTACTTTTTTAAACTCGTACGGATTGTATTCAATGAAGTCGGCCACCTTAACGGTTACAGAAACCACTTTCCCGTTCTCAACCGTAAAAGGAAAAATTGCTTTGCTGAATTCGGGATCACTGAAGCTTGCATAGAACCGGTTGCCCCCGATGGATTCCAGTTTTGCATACATGTTGGGGTGGTGACTGAATTTCATTTTTAACTCAGCGCCTTCCTGCACTACATTCATTGTACCGTACACGTCATTTGTATAGGTGCCGCAGTAATTGGTTGCAGCAAGCGATGTTGCTAAATGAAGGGCAACAGAGTCCTGCATTTTTTTATCAGTTTTTGCATCATTCAGTTTTTGCTGGTTATAAAAACCAAGATAAACCTTGCTGTAGTTGCGGTATGGTTTGCCCAGGTAAGCATCGGCAATTTCCCATTTCAACGCTTCATAAAAATTATTCTGATCGGTGTTTGTAAAAACAATGATGCCTAATTTTTCTTCGGGGATCAATGTAACACTGGTAACAAAACCATTTACGCCGCCGGTGTGCGATACCACTTTTTTACCGCAGTATTCTTCCAGGAACCAGCCAAGTCCGTAGAGGGCAAAGTGGCCGGTATTAAATTGTTTACCGCCATTGCCAAGGATTGAATGGGGCAACCATGTTTGTGCAATGGCAGATCCGGGGATCACCTGTTTGCTATCATATCTTCCACCGCTTAGTTGTGCCATTACCCAGTGGCTCATGTCGTTAACAGAGGAGCCGATACTGCCGGCCGGCGCCATGTTGTCAATGCTGCAAAAAGGTATTTTTACAAGCTTGCCATCAGCCATGGTATGAGCGCTGCATTTGTTGGAAGCATTGGGAAAATCTTTGCTCAATGCCAACGTACTGTTCATGCCAAGGGGCGTAAATATTTTTTCTTTCAGGTATTCTTCCCATTGAAGGCCCGATGCTTTGGGTATGATTTCCCCTGCGGTTAAAAATGCGGCGTTGGTATATCCCCATTTGGTGCGGAAGGGATACTGCGCTTTGATGTGGCTCATCTTTTCGATCACTTCTGTTCTTGTAAGGTTGCTGGTCCAGTAAGTAAAATCTCCCTGGAAGGTTTGAAAGCCGAGGCGGTGACAAAGCAGGTCTCTTATAATAGCCTGTTCGCCGGCTGGTTTGTTATCCAGCTTAAATTGGGGGATCCATTTGGTCACGTTATCATCCAGTGAAATTTTCTTTTCAGCATCGAGCATGGCAAGTGCCGTTGCGGTAAAAGCTTTTGTATTGCTGCCGATCATGAACAAGGTGTTCTCATCTACTTTATCGGACCCGTTTAATTCTTTAACACCATATCCCTTCATTAATACCACTTTCCCGTTCTTAACAATACAAACGGCTACGCCGGGAATTTGCCAGGCGGTAAGGGCGTTGCTTACATAATTATCCAGGCTGTCTTTTACAAAAGAAGGAATGCTGTCATTTTGTGCACATGAATGCAGCGAAAGAAAAAGGCAGGAGATAAAAAGGATTTTTTTCATGTCAAAAGTTTGAACATGAAAAGTACTTCTCTTTTTTTAATTTTTTGACTTCCCGGGTAATTTAGGGTCTTCCTGTTTCAGCAGGTCGAGTTTAAATCCATAAGAAGCATTTAAAATGTACTTATTGAATGTTACTTCATCGGCCAGGCTGGCAAATTCATAAGAGGGCCGGTATCTTATCATGAAGGTGTCTAATTCGGCGCCTTCCAGCCGGGTGATCCTTTTTACAAAAGTTTTATTGAAACGATAGTCAACAAATTTATCCTGCTCCTGTTGCTCAAGTCTTGCCCGGAAAGCTTTCAGATGCTTGTTTCTCCGGAAGCGGAACATGTTGATGATCTCGTCCAGGTCGGCGCCTACGGCGCCATCGGGCGATATGCTCGTTTTGATGGTTGGTTTGTGAAAGTTGTAATACTCAGCATAGTTCTGCCGGTTCTCCATAGAATCCTGCCGGTAGGATTTTGCCATGACCACCACTTCTTTTAGTGTGCTGTATTTACTTTTTACATGTACCAGTAATGAAATATCAAACTGGTTGAAGTCGGTAATGTCTTTTACGGCAAATTTTTGTGTGGGTTTGTCCTGGTAAATAAAAGTGAGGGAATCTTTTTCTGAGACGGTGATCTTGTAATGACCCAGCGAATCGGTAATGGTCTTTTTGCCGCCGGTGCTTTCAACTTTCACATTCTCTACATAATTCCTTTTGGAAAGGTCAAACACAGTTCCATTTACGGTTAACTGTGCCTTCAATGAAAAAACGGGGCAAACAAAAAGCAGGAACAGTAAAATTATTTTCAGGATTGAGCGCAACAGGCTGATGATTGATTGGGATAAAATTACGGCAGTTACCCCACATCGGATTTGCTGCCGGTGTTTTTAACTGCGATTTTACTTTTGCAATAAAGATCCGATCACCCGGGGATAATGCATATGCTCCAGTTTGTGGATCTTTTCCGCAAGCGATCCGGGTGTATCATTTTCATCAATAGCACAACTTGCCTGGAAAATTATTTCGCCGTGGTCATAGAGCTCATCCACGTAATGAATGCTGATGCCGCTTTCTTTTTCCCGGGCCGCAATAACGGCTTCATGCACGTTGCCGCCATACATTCCTTTTCCGCCGTATTTGGGCAGCAGTGCCGGGTGAATGTTGACGATCTTTTTTGGATAAGCTGCAATTAAAGAAGAAGGGATCTTCCATAAAAACCCAGCCAGTACTATAAGTTCTACGTGCTGCTTTTGCAATTCAGGTATATAACTATCACCATTGAAAAACCGTTCTTTTTCTATGAGCAAAGCGGGGATATGCTGATCAGCTGCAATGCTTAAAACCCCAGCCGATGGCTTATTGCAAACGATCAATGCGACCTTAATTGTTTGCGAACTGGCAAAATGTTCGATGATCTTTTGGGCATTGCTTCCGGCGCCACTGGCAAAAATGGCAATATTAACCGGGCTGTTGTTTTTTTGGCCACCGAACTTTCTCCCTATCCGTTGAATGTAGCGTTTAAAAAAAGCAAACTGTCCAAGCGGAATACTTATCAATAAAACGCAAAGCGGCCAAAGCAGGGTAATGAGTAAAATATAAAGAACGATCCAGGTAATTCCTTTCTCTAAGCCGGTAAGCAGTAATAGCCTGCGGCCTGCCCATCCACAAAGGCTTCCACCCAATGCAAAGGTTGCTATAATAAGCACCAGGTTTACCCCATTCACCTTCCACCGGGCCTTCAGTTTTTCTAACATGGCGCAAAAGTGGTTTAAAAATTTGTGAATCGGAACCGAAAAATGAAAAAATTGAAGCTATTAAAACTGTTTACAAATACATGACAATTACATTTCAGCCGTAGGCACAATCGGCTGAAAACCACGCCAGATAAGGTAAAAAAAAAATTAACAATGTTGATATATTGTCAGTATCCTGCCTTATTTTTGCAGCCGAACCAGGATATTTTTCCACATTAGCCCCGAATAACTGTATGAGTCGCTATAGAAAAATCTTTAACAGGGTACTCCCCGCTCTTTTCTTACTTGTTTTCTTTTCTATTAATATCAGTTCCTATGCTGCCGATGGCGAAGCGCTTTTTAAAGCGAATTGCGCCGCCTGCCACAAGCCCGACAAGGACTTTACCGGGCCTGCATTGCAGGGCTGGAAGGACCGGGTGCCTGCCGGGGACTGGATATATAAATGGATTGCCAACTCTGCGGACCTGCGTGAAAGCGAGCCTTATGCAAAAGCCCTTTTTGCAAAATGGAGTAAAACGCAAATGACAGCTTTTGGCAGCCAGCTTAAGAAAGAAGATATTGATGCAATATTGAAATATGTGGATGACTGGAAGCCACCAGTTGCGGGCCCAACTCCAGGCGGCCAGCCACAAGGTTCTGATGATTCTCTTCTCTTTGGAATTCTTACCCTGGTTCTAGCTCTCATCGCTTTCATATTATTACAGGTAAACAGCAACCTGCGCAAGCTTTCGGATGAAAAAGAAGGCGTACTGCGTACCGAGCCTGTTCCTTTCTATAAAAACAAGACCTACCTGATGGTGGGTATCCTGTTGCTGTTTTTAGTAGGGGGTTATTATACCATCAACAGCGCTATCGGCCTGGGCCGCCAGCAACAGTATCAGCCAGAACAACCTATTTTCTATTCGCATAAAGTACACGCCGGAACTAACCAGATCAGTTGCCTGTATTGCCACGGTGGTGCTCAGGATAGCAAGCAGGCCAGCATTCCATCGGTGAATGTGTGTATGAACTGCCACAAGGCGATCAACAAATACGAAGGTCCGGATGTGCTGGTTAGAGAGAACGGGGCTACCGTTGATGGTACTGCCGAAATTCAGAAGTTATATGCGTATGCCGGATGGAACCCAGCCACCAAAACATACAATACTGATAATAATAACGATGGCATACCCGATGGGGCAAAGCCGATCGAGTGGGTAAAGGTTCATAACCTGCCCGACCATGTTTATTTTAACCACAGTCAGCATATTAAAGTAGGTAAACAACAATGTCAAACCTGTCATGGCAACATACAGGAAATGCCGGAAGTTTACCAGTTTGCCGAACTAAGCATGGGCTGGTGTATCAACTGCCACAGGGAAACCAAAGTTGATTTTTACGATAAGGAAAATGGCACGGGTAACAAGTTTTACAGCATCTACGAGAAATTCCACCAGGATATTAAGAATCACAAATTGGACAGCGTGACCGTAGAAAAGATCGGTGGAACAGAATGCCAGAAATGTCACTATTAATTTAATACCGGGAGCTGCAAGGGCAGCACTAAACAGAATATTTGAAATCATACTAAAGAACAGATCCGCTGGTCAACAAGGCCAACCGCTAACTGTCAACTGAATAAATATGAGTAAGAAAAAGTACTGGCAAAGTTTTGGAGAACTGAATCACACCGAAAGTTTTCAGGAGTCAACCAAAAACGAATTTAAAGAGGAGCTGCTTCCTTTGGCCGACCTCGATGATAAAGGTATTTTAGATGCCAAAACTCCCCGCAGGGATTTTCTTAAATATCTTGGCTTTAGTACGGCCGCCGCTGCCGTGGCTGCCAGTTGCGAAATGCCGGTACGCAAAGTGGTGCCTTACCTGAAAAGGCCCGATGATGTTATTCCCGGCGTTGCCAACTATTACGCATCTACTTATGTAAATGGCGGCGATACCATTTCTGTTGTTGTAAAACAAAGAGACGGACGCCCTATTAAAATTGAAGGCAACGAACTATCAAGCATAACAAAAGGTGGTACCAGTGCACAGGCGCAGGCTTCGGTACTTGACCTGTATGATAACACCCGGTTGCGTTACCCCATGCAAAAAGACGGCAAGGGATTTAAAGAAGTTACCAGTTTTGATGCGTTTGATAAAATGGTTGCCGCTTCACTGGCAGGCGTTGCCGGCAAGCCGGTTGTGTTGCTTACTTCTACCGTAAACTCTCCTTCTACGTTAGCGATCATAAACGAATTTTTAGCAAAATACCCAGGCAGCCGTCACGTACAATACGATGCGGTTAGCTACAGCGGTATGTTGCTGGCAAACGAGGTTTGCTACGGAAAGAAAGCGATCCCTTCTTATCATTTTGAAAATGCAAAAGTGATCGTGAGCCTGGGTGCCGATTTTTTGGGTACCTGGCTGAACCCGGTTGAATTTGCCGGTCAATACGCACAGAATCGTAAAGTGACTGGAGAAAAGCCAACACTCAGCAGGCATTTTCATTTTGAAAGCATGATGAGCCTTACCGGAAGCAATGCGGATGACCGTTATACCCACAAGCCTTCTGAAACAGGATCTGTAGCTTTGGCATTGCTTGCAAAGCTTGGAATGGGCCTTGCTCCAATAAAAATTGCAGATGAAAAACTGCTGAAAGGAATTGAAAAAGCAGCCGCAGAGCTCAATGCACATAAAGGAGAAGCCCTGGTGGTTTGCGGAAGCAATGATGCAAACATCCAGATGATCGTAAATGCGATCAACGAACAGATCGGCGCAAACGGAAAGACAATTAACTGGGCCATTACTTCTAACTATAAGAACGGAAGTGATGCCGATGTGATGAAACTGGTGGATGATATGAATGCAGGTTCAATTGGCGCTGTATTCATTCAGGGAGTTAACCCGGCCTATTCTTTACCAAACAGCAAAAAATTCAAAGACGGTTTAAGTAAAGTAGTAAGTGTTTCCTTCAACGGAACCATGGACGAAACAACCGAACAGTGTAAATACATCATTCCATCGCACCACTGGCTGGAAAGCTGGGGTGATGCAGAACCCAAGACAGGTTATTACAGTTTGCTGCAGCCTGTCATTAATCCGTTGTTCAAAACAAGGGCGTACCAGACCTCGTTGATAAAATGGAGTTCTGCTGCAGGCAGTTTGATAAATGATTACGAAACATATTTCAAAACATATTGGTCAAGCAAATTAGGAACTCCTGATCTGTATGAAAAAGCGCTGCAGGATGGGGTTGTTGAACCAGCCACCATGGCTATTGGAAGCGGCACTTTCAATGCAGGAAAATTAAGCGATGCCGCCAATGGCATTGCTTCCATTAAAACCGGGGTTAATGAAGTGGTGCTTTACCAGAAAGTATCAGTAGGTGATGGTAGCCAGGCAAACAATCCATGGCTGCAGGAATTGCCCGACCCGGTTAGTAAAGTAACCTGGGACAACTATGTAATGATGAGCCCTGCTATGGCAAAATCGTTATTAGGTCTTGATGTAATGAACCAGGAAGGCGGCAAACAAAGTGATTATGAGGTGCATCCTGAAAAACCGGTTGTAAAAGTTACTGCTGAAAATGGCGCTGTGGTAGAATTACCGGTGATCGTTCTTCCGGGTTTAAATAAAGACACCATTGCCATTGCGCTGGGTTACGGAAGAGAAAGTGCCAACAAAGAAGAAACAGAAACCAACATTGGCCGCTCTGCAAATGGTGCCGGTAAAAATGCTTATCCGTTGGTTGCTTTTAACGGAACCAGTTTATATTCCTCCATGTGCCGCGTTGAAAAAACCAGTGCAATGTATCCATTGGCCCAGACACAGGTTCATGGATTTACGGAGAGCCGACCGGTTATTTATGAAACCAATCTTACCAGTTACTCAGCTAATCCCGAATCTATTTTAGAAGAAGTAACCAAAGAAAGAGAAGCCATTACTATAGAAGGCAGCAAAGATTTTGTAAAAGATGCCACCATTTATCCCGATTATGAAAAGCCGGGTATCAAATGGGGAATGAGCATTGACCTGAATACCTGTACCGGCTGCAGCGCCTGCGTGGTAGCTTGTACGGCTGAAAATAATGTGAGTGTGGTTGGTAAGCGCCAGGTACAGCGTGCTCATGAAATGCACTGGCTCCGTATCGACCGTTATTTCACAGGAGATCTCGAAAATCCGGATGTTGTTTTCCAGCCCATGCTTTGCCAGCACTGCGATAATGCACCTTGCGAGAACGTTTGCCCGGTTGCTGCAACAAACCACAGCAGCGAAGGATTGAATCAAATGACCTATAACCGTTGTATCGGAACAAGATATTGCGCCAACAACTGTCCGTATAAAGTACGTCGTTTCAACTGGCTCGATTATACCGGGGCAGACAGCTTCCCGGATAACCAGAAGCCGATGCTGGATAAATATATGGATGAATCGGTGATGCAGATGAATGAAGATCTTACCCGGATGGTATTGAACCCGGATGTAACTGTTCGTTCAAGAGGTGTGATCGAAAAATGTTCATTCTGCGTTCAGCGTTTGCAGGAAAGTAAACTGGATGCTAAGAAACACCAGGACCCAACATTGGTGCGTAATGTAAAAACGGCTTGTATGCAGGCTTGTCCTACACACGCCATCAGTTTTGGTAATGTGAATGATAAAGAAAGTGATGTGTACAAGATCAGGCACGTAGAGCAGAAACACCGTTCATTTTATGTACTGGAGCAGTTACACGTTCTGCCAAACGTAAGTTACCTGGCAAAAGTGCGGAACACAGACAGGCATATTGGTGTGGAAGAAGAACATGGTGGTGAAATGAAGAAAGAAGAAAAAGCACACGCATAAACCTCACCCCAACCCCTCTCCTGAAGGAGAGGGAACTGGAAGAATAGAGTAAAATGAGTTTAGGGGAGTTGATGAATAGGGTTGAATAATGATATTGTTAGTACAATAGTTGAATTAAAAATAAGGCCGGGCCTCCCTCTCCTTTAGGAGAGGGACCGAGGGTGAGGCCGCCAATTTAAGATATGTCATTACTGAAATACGAATCGCAACAAAGGGAGCCGCTGGTAGATGGTAATAAAGATTACCACCAGGTAACGGAAGACATCATTCGCCCCATTGAGATGAAACCAAGCATGCTCTGGTATATTGGTTTTTATATCAGTGTGGGCCTGTTATTATTTGGTGTGTACAGTGTTTACCGGGAGGTTACTTATGGTATCGGCCAGTGGAATGTAAACAAAACCATCGGCTGGGGTTGGGATATCACCAACTTCGTATGGTGGGTAGGTATTGGTCATGCTGGTACGCTGATCTCGGCCATCTTATTATTGTTCCGCCAGGGATGGAGAACCGGGGTGAACCGTGCTGCAGAAGCGATGACAATATTTGCGGTAATGTGCGCCGGCCAGTTCCCGATCTGGCACATGGGCCGTGTGTGGATGGCATTCTTTGTTCTTCCTTATCCAAATACAAGAGGTCCTTTGTGGGTGAACTTCAACTCACCGCTTTTGTGGGACGTATTTGCGATCTCAACTTATTTCACCGTTTCATTATTATTCTGGTATTCGGGTTTATTGCCTGACCTGGCCACCGTAAGAGACCGTGCAAAAACAAAATTCCAAAAAATGTTTTACGGCGTTGCTTCTTTCGGCTGGACCGGAAGTACCAAACACTGGCAGCGTCATGAATCACTATCACTGGTACTGGCTGGCTTAAGTACGCCGCTTGTATTATCAGTACATACGATCGTATCGTTCGACTTCGCCACCTCGATCGTTCCGGGCTGGCATACCACCATCTTCCCGCCTTACTTTGTGGCAGGAGCTATCTTCTCTGGTTTTGCCATGGTGCAAACATTGATGATCGTTGTTCGTAAAGTATTGAACCTGCAGGATTATATTACGCTGGGCCACATTGAGGCCATGAACAAAGTAATTGTATTAACAGGCAGTATCGTGGGTTGTGCTTATTTAACGGAGTTGTTCATTGCCTGGTACGGACAAAATCCTTACGAGTGGTATGCGTTCAAAGAGAACCGTGCCAACCTGTTCAGTCCTTACGGATGGAGCTACTGGCTGATGATGTTCTGTAACGTGGTATCGCCGCAATTGTTCTGGAGCCGTAAGCTGAGAAGAAATATCACCGTAACATTCTTCATGAGCATCATCGTAAACATCGGTATGTGGTTCGAACGCTTTGTGATCATTGTTACTTCGGTGTACAGGGATTACCTGCCATCATCATGGAGTACGTATTACAGCCCGTCGATCTGGGAGATCGGTTTTTATCTCGGAACATTCGGCCTGTTCTTTACCTGCTTCTTCCTGTTTGCAAAATACTTCCCGGTTATTGCGGTAGCCGAGATCAAAGCGATATTAAAAACAAGCGGCGAGAATTATAAAGCGAAGATGACCGACCTGGAAAAGGCCGATGCCGAGAAATTTTATATTGAAGAAGTGGCACACGCCCATTAAGATCCTGACTTTTGACTTTTAACTTTTGAATTATATTATATGGCTGGAGGAATTAAAAAATTTGTTGTAGGAACTTTTGATGATGAAAAGGTATTGTTTCCTGCGGTAAAAAATGTTCGCAAGGCAGGATACAAGATACACGATGTGTATACGCCTTTCCCGGTGCATGGTTTAGATCATGCGATGGGCATTCGTGAAACAAGTCTGCATACAGCAGGGTTCATTTATGCCATCACCGGTACCACAACAGCGCTTACTTTCATGAGCTGGGTATTTACAAAAGACTGGCCGTTGAACATTGGTGGCAAGCCTCACTTTGCTTTACCGGCATGGATACCCATCACCTTTGAGTTGACCGTATTGTTCTCTGCCGTGGGTATGGTACTTACGTTTTGTTACCTGTGCAACCTGGCTCCTTTTGTAAAGAAGCATCATTTTCACCCAAGGGCCACCGATGACTTATTTGTAATGGTTATTGAATGTACCGATAAAACAAATGATGCAGAAGTACAGTCGTTTTTACAAACTGCAGGAGCACATGAAATAAATGTTCAGCATGCGGAAACGGGCTGGTGGATTGGCAGATATCATAAAGAACAAAAACTGTACAAAGAAGAAAAAGGCTATTAATTAATAAGAAGTTTATCAGAATGAAAAAAACAGCAATCATAGCAACCCTGGTTTTAGCAACAGCCGTTGTTTTTATCAGTTGTGACAGCAAGCGTCAGCCAGGTAAGATATATATGCCTGATATGGCTTACAGCCGTGCATACGAAAGCTATGCACCAAGGGACTCAACAAAATTCACGATGGATCCGAACGATGCCGGGAACAGGATATTTTATAACAATATGCCACCAGCAGGTACCATAAAAAGAGGCGACCAGTTTCCTTTTACTGTACCTAACGACAGCAACGGACTGATAAACTTAAGCGTACAGGTAAAAAATCCGCTGGCTCCTATGGCAGGAAAAGAACTGGAAGAAGCCGGCCGGTTATTTAATATCAATTGCGCTATATGTCACGGTGCCAAAGGAGAAGCCAATGGCCCGATGGCTCCGAAGATCGGTGGTGTAAAAAGCATCATTGCCGCTTCGCCGGGATTTAGTGATGGGCGGCTGTTTTTTGTAATGACCTACGGACAGAATAACATGGGAAGCTATGCATCTCAGTTGAGTAAGGAACAACGCTGGAGGATCGTACAATACATCCGCACACTGGAACCTAAAGCAGCAGCTCCTGCAGCAGATGCAACGGCGCCAAAGGCAGACAGTGCGGCAGTAAAAAAATAATAATTAACGAATTCACTCAAAATAAAGATCAGATGGATCATCAATTTCAATTACCGGGCAGTTATAAAAAGTGGACGTATGGCCTTATTGGTGCCGGTGTAATCGCATTATTGTATGGGTTTATAAAGTTTCATCCGTTTGAACATGCCGGGCATGGAACAAATGTAAACAGCACCCGTTTCTGGGCCGTGCTCTTACAAAACAGTGTATTCTTTCTGCTGGTAGTGAATGCCGCTATGTTCTTTATTTGTGTTACTACCATGGCCATGGCCGGATGGGTGGTTGCATTCAGAAGGGTTTCGGAAGCCATCTCAAGCGTGGTGCCCATTTTAGGTGTGCTTACATTCGTTATTTTAATGGCCATTGTTTTTGGCGGCCGTACAGATATCTACCACTGGCTGGATAAAGATGCCGTAGCAAAAGATCATATATTAAACGGCAAGAGCGGATTCCTGAATGTTAAGTTCTATGCGATCTGGTCATTCCTTACCATTTTCCTTTGGTGGTTCCTTGGCAGAAAAATGAGGAGCCTGAGCTTGGAAAGTGATAGGAAAGGTGCAATGGATTATGAAACCGCAAAAAAATGGATCTGGAATAATACCGTTTGGGCTTCTTTATACTGCGTGGTGTTTACACTAACAGTAGCTTCAACCATTCCATGGTTATGGTTAATGAGCATTGATGCACATTGGTACAGCACCATGTATAGCTGGTACACGTTCGCCAGCACATTTGTATCAGGTATGTCATTGATCGCTTTGTTTGTTATCTATTTAAAGAACAGGGATCAACTTCCTTACGTTACTGAAGAACACCTGCATGACCTGGGTAAATTCATGTTTGCATTTTCTATCTTCTGGACATACCTCTGGTTCTCCCAGTACATGCTTATCTGGTACAGTAACCAGCCGGAAGAAACAAAATACTTTATTGAGCGCATAGGAACGAACGAAAAAGCAGGTCCATACAAAGGCATATTCTTCTTCAACCTGATTGTGAATTTCCTTTGCCCGCTGCTGATATTGATGAAAAAAGGAACCAAAAGAAACTGGACCATGGTAACCGTTATGGCGGTGCTTATCATCTTCGGTCACTGGATCGATCTTTACCAGATGGTGATGCCCGGCACGGTGCATGAGCATTTTGAACTGATGCCCTTTGAATTCGGCGTTGCCTGTTTATTCATTGGCCTGATCATGTGGGGAACAGGAAATTATTTAAGCAAGCATTCGCTGCTGGCAAAAAATCATCCTTTCCTGAAAGAAAGTATGATCCATCACACGTAAAACATTTGATCGCTTTTGTTACAAAAGGCATTTAAATACAGAATTGGGTTTTAAACAAGAGAACTGAATAATATTTACAGAAAATAACTTTGAGTATGAAGGAGTTTTTAATGGTAGTCTTAGGCGTTTTGATCTTCGTTGTCATCTTTCAGATTGCGAAAGCCAGCGAGTACGTGAGTGTTTTAAAAGGCGAAGAGAAGACCCGTAAGCAAAACAACCGCATCAATGCATTCCTGCTGATGGGCCTGCTGGTCTTTGGTTTAATTGGCGTATGGTACTGTAATGAGTTATATTATGGCAAGACACTTTTTCCACAGGGCTCCGCATCGGTGGAAGGAGAAAACCTGGACCTGATGTTCATGATAACAACAGCAGTAACGGGAGTTGTTTTTGTGCTTACACAGATATTATTATTCTGGTTTGCTTATAAATACCAGGAGTCTGATGACCGCAAAGCTTTTTATTTTCCGCATAATAACAAACTGGAACTGTTATGGACAACCGTACCGGCCATTTTCCTTACCGTACTGGTTGTATTTGGTTTGAAGTTCTGGTTCAAGATCACTTCTGATGCACCAAAAAATGCCATTGTAGTGGAAGTTACCGGTCACCAGTTTGCCTGGGAATTCAGGTATCCGGGCGCAGATGCTGTGCTGGGAAAAAAGAACTACAAACTAACCACATCAAAAAACAACCTGGGCGTTGACTTTGATGACCCCGCAAGCAAGGATGATATTCACGTTAATACCACCATGCACATCCCGGTGGGGGTGCCGGTAAAAATGGTGATCGGGTCACAGGATGTTATTCATGATGTAGGCCTTCCTCATTTCCGCATTAAAATGGATGCAGTACCTGGTATTCCTACCACGCAGTGGTTTACCCCAAAGTACACGACAGCAGAAATGAAAGAGAGAACGCACAATCCGAACTTCACCTATGAAATAGCCTGCGACCAGTTGTGCGGAGCCAATCACTTTGCCATGCGTGGTGTGATCATTGTAGAAACAATGGAAGAATATAAAAAATGGCTGGCCGAACAAACACCGGAATATGTAAGTCTTTTTGAAAAGAAAGAAGCTAAGCCGGCCGGGGCAGACAGCATCGCAACAAAACAAACAGCACAGGTATTACCTGGAAATAAATAATTAAGGGTTTAGATAAAAAAGAAAGAAAATGAGCGTAGCCACATTACAACATGCAGATGTTCACGGAGCACATGATGCACATCATGAACATCATCATCATGAAACATTTATAACCAAGTACGTTTTCAGCCAGGATCATAAAATGATCGCCAGGCAGTTTTTGATAACGGGTATCATCTGGGCCATCATCGGTGGGCTGTTCTCTGTTATTTTCCGTTTGCAACTTGGCTATCCCGAATCTACTTTTCCATGGCTGGAAGATATCTTAGGCCATTGGGCTGCCGGCGGTAAATTAAAACCTGAATTTTATTATGCATTGGTTACCATGCATGGAACCATCCTGGTGTTCTTTGTATTAACTGCGGGATTAAGCGGAACCTTCGCAAATTTTCTTATCCCCCTGCAGATCGGCGCAAGAGATATGGCTTCGCCTTTTTTGAACATGCTTAGCTACTGGTTCTTCTTTCTTGCCTCTATTATCATGTTCTCATCTTTGTTTGTACAAACAGGACCTGCAAGCGGTGGCTGGACAATTTATCCGCCACTAAGCGCATTGGGCGATGCATCGAGCGGAGCTAAAATCGGTATGGACCTATGGCTTGTAAGTATGGCGATGTTCATTGTCTCTTCTTTGCTGGGAGGCCTTAACTATATTACCACCATCCTCAACATGCGTACAAAGGGAATGAGCATGACCCGGCTGCCACTTACCATCTGGGCCTTGTTCTTTACAGCCGTGTTGGGTGTTCTTTCTTTCCCGGTATTATTATCAGGCGCTATCTTATTATTATTCGACCGTAACCTGGGTACGAGTTTTTACCTCAGCGATATTGTGGTTGCCGGAAAGATCTTACCAAACGAAGGCGGAAGCGCCATTCTCTTCCAGCATTTATTCTGGTTCCTTGGTCACCCCGAAGTATACATCATCTTATTGCCGGCCATGGGTATGAGCTCGGAAATCATAAGCGTGAACAGCCGCAAACCAATATTCGGTTATATGGCCATGGTGGGATCGTTGTTTGCCATCGCCATACTTGCATTCTTAGTATGGGCTCACCATATGTTCGTAACCGGGTTAAATCCTTTCTTAGGATCCGTGTTTGTTCTGCTTACTTTACTCATTGCGGTACCATCAGCCATTAAGGTATTTAACTGGCTTACTACCTTATGGAAGGGAAGCATCCGGTTTACCCCGGGGATGTTGTTTGCGATCGGATTCGTAAGCTTATTCATCAGCGGCGGTTTAACAGGGATCTTCCTTGGTAACTCAGCACTTGATCTTCATTTACACGATACCTATTTTGTAGTAGCTCACTTCCATATTGTAATGGGTGTGGCTTCTTTCTTTGGTATGTTTGCCGGCGTTTATCACTGGTTCCCTAAAATGTTCGGACGATATCTTAACAATACAATGGCATACATTCACTTCTGGGTTACCATTGTGGGTGCTTACCTGATCTTCTGGCCAATGCATTACGAAGGACTTGCCGGTATGCCACGGCGCTATTATGATTATTCCAACTGGGAATCATTTAAAATGTTTGGCGGACTGAACGAGTTCATAAGTTTTGTAGCTATGATCGTTTTTGCTGCGCAACTGTTGTTTGTGTTTAACTTCTTCTACAGCATTTTTAAAGGAAGAAAAGTTACCACGCTGAATCCATGGGGTTCAAATACGTTGGAGTGGACCACACCGATCAGGCCCGGTCACGGTAACTGGGTTGGCGAAATTCCGGAAGTACATCGTGGCGCATATGATTATGGTAAAGACGGAAAAGAATTTATTCCACAGAATACACCGGTTGGTGAAAATGAATCACACCACTAATGGATGTGTTGAGAAAGGGGATCTGAAATTGAAGCGTAATAAAATAAAGATTTTTGAAAAGTATAGAACGGGAGCATAAAGCCATAAGCAACTCAGCATCATTTGTGCTGGTGAGCAAAGCGAAAGATTACTTTCAGCTGATCAAGTTCACGTTGAGTTTTATGGTTGTGTTCAGTACGGTGGTAGCTTTTTTAATTGCACCGAACGAACAGTTCTATACAAGGGATAAAATAAATTCAGTTCTTTTACTTTTTGTTGCAGGAATGCTGGTAACCGGTTCGGCAAACGCCATTAACCAGGTACTGGAAAAAAGTTCCGATGCGCTGATGAAGCGGACGGCCAAACGGCCTGTTGCCAGTGGAAGAATGAGTGTGAACGAAGCAGGGATCTTTGCTTTCATCACCGGGGCGGCAGGCGTATTCATGATGTGGTGGTATTTCAATATGGAAAGCGCCATGCTGAGTTTGTTCAGCCTTTTTTTATACGGCTTTATTTACACCCCGTTAAAAAAAGTGAATTCTGTTTCCGTGCTGGTTGGTGCTGTTCCCGGAGCGTTACCCTGTTTGATCGGGTGGCTTGCAGCTTTTGGAAACGGAACCATTGCATGGATGGGAGGTTGGGTGCTCTTTGCGATCCAGTTCCTCTGGCAGTTTCCGCATTTCTGGGCAATAGCCTGGCTGGCGCATAAAGATTATACTACGGCAGGATTTAAACTACTGCCGGCAGATAAAGGGCCAACCAAGTTCACGGCCATGCAAAGTATTATTTACAGTGCATTGATGATCCCGGTTGGTTTTCTGCCTTATTATACAGGCATTGGCGGGGCAACGAGCATGTTTATCTTACTTGCCTGCAACCTGTGGATGGTATATGCAAGCATGTTGCTTTTTAAACGCATGGATGCAAAGAGTGCAAGAAGGGTAATGTTCAGTTCTTATTTTTATTTGATGATCGTTTTACTGGCACTGTTTGCAAACAGGGCATAGCCAGCCCCTATCCCCTAAAGGGGTATTGGGGAGATTGATAAAATACAGTTAACGCAGAGTATAAAAGATCAGGATCAATAAAAAACATAACAAAAAATACCCCTTTAGGGGATAGGGGCATGAGTACCGTGGTAATGGAACAACGAAAAAAAATTCATCCGCATAAATTTACCTTGTGGGTGGGCATAGGAAGCCTGGTAATGATGTTTGCAGGGTTAACAAGTGCTTATATAGTTAAGCGCAACCAGGCTAACTGGCAGACATTCGATCTGCCACAGTTATTCTGGTACAGCACGGCCGCTATTTTATTAAGCAGTGTTACCATTTTCCTGGCAGAACAGGCATTCAAGCAACGAGAGATGCAGAAGTACAGGCGGTTGCTGGTTGCAACACTTATACTGGGGGTTCTTTTTATTTTGTTCCAGTTCTTTGGGTTTAAGCAATTAGCTGCACAGGGCCTTGGATTGGGTAAAAAAGTATCGGTTGATTTTCTGTACGTGATCGTAGGATTGCATGGCGCACACGTGCTGGGAGGGATAATTGCGATAACCCTGCTGTTTGCAAAAGCATTCAGCAGTAAGAAAAGGATATACAACAATATCCCGGTTGAACTGGTGAGTACATACTGGCACTTTGTAGATGTGCTCTGGATCTATTTATTGATATTTTTACTGATGATACGATAAGAAAAAAGTTATAAGCGGTAAGTTATAAGTTAACCCGAAAAACTTGAAGTTTACTGCTTAAAACCTAAAACTAAAAACTTAGAATTTTTTATGTCAACAACAGCGATACCAACAAATACCAAATGGTGGAACGGGGGCCGGAGTCCATTCAATGCCAGCTATGGTAAAGTGATGATGTGGTACTTCTTAATGAGTGATGCGTTCACCTTTGGTGCATTCCTCATCAGCTATGGTACCATCCGTTTCAGTGTGAACAGCTGGGCCGATCCTAACCAGGTGTTTAATGCATTCCCCGGTTTTGGTCACCAGAACCTGCCGCTGGCCTTTGTTAGTTTGATGACCTTCATCCTCATCTTCAGTTCGGTTACCATGGTACTTGCCGTGCATGAAGGACATAAGATGAACAGGAAAGGTGTTGAGAAATATATGATACTGACCATCCTTGGCGGGCTTGCATTCCTTGGCTGCCAGGCCTGGGAGTGGACGCACCTTTTAACCGGTGAACACATTGCCATGCTCAGCGATGGAACACTTTCTGTGGTTCCTACTACCGTAAAGATGAATCCATGGGGCACACATGTAGCACCCGATGCCATCGCAGCAGCCTTACAAAATACATCGCATGATAAATTGGCCGAAATAGCAGCTACCCTGCATAACGGGGGTGCGGCACATAATGTATCTGCCATGTCATCTGCAGAACTTATCAGCACTATCCAGGCTTCACCAGAGCTGCACGTAAACCATACAGGTCCTATTGCTTTTGGCGGATATTTCTTCGGCATTACAGGCTTCCATGGTTTCCACGTATTCAGCGGGGTGATCATTAATGTGGTGATGTGGGCTAAAACAAAACTGGGCCACTTTGATGAACGGGGCCATTATGAAATGATCGAGAAGGCCGGGTTGTACTGGCACTTTGTGGACCTGGTTTGGGTATTCGTATTCCTTTGCTTCTACCTGATCTAATAATATTATAAGAACGGCTTAATTTTTTGACTAAGAAGAAAAATAATTGTTATGAGTGAACATGTATCATCAGCGGAAATAACCTTTGCACATGCACCATCAGAAGGTACCGGTCGTATATGGAAGATATTCTGGGTGTTATCTTTTATTACCGTTATAGAGTTACTGCTTGGTTTTGGCCTGGCGAAACACTGGTTTGGAGAGCCGGAAAAAAGTCATAGTTTAATACTTGCTGTAAAAGGAGTGATCTGTATCTTATCCCTTGCAAAAGCATTTTACATCGTATCAGTTTTCATGCACCTGGGCGATGAGATCAGGAATATGATCATGACCATTGTGGTTCCGCTTTGCCTGTTCATCTGGTTCATCGGGGCATTCCTTTGGGATGGCAACAGCTGGAAGAACCTGCGTAATACAAATGCCGGCAGCCACCCTGCAAAAACAGAACAACATCAGCAGCCAGCCATTGATAAGGACGCAAAAAAATAATTGATATTTGACATCAATAAATAGTTAACCATCCCCGCCAATAACGGGGGTGGTTTTTTTATCCGGTAAATGATGCTCATTGCTGTAAATTTGCCTGCAGAAAATAACCATGAATAAAAAAGCAATCTTAGCGCTGATACTTGCCACAGCAATGCCCCTTGCAGGATACCTGATCGTGAAGTATTACAGCAAGGAGGCCGTACACATGCCGGCCAGGTATTTTACGCCGGATTCGGTTATCGTATCAGAGAAGAATGGCAAGACAACAACCGATACCATCTGGCATAAGGTAAAGAACATCTCATTCACCAACCAGCTTGGCAAAAAAGTTTCACTCGATGATCTGCATGGAAAAGTGCTGGTGATCGATTTCTTTTTTACACGCTGCCCGAGTATTTGTCCCGGCCTCGCCCGCAACATGAAACGCCTGCAGAATTCTTTTGTAAAGAACGACAGCATTGTTCAGTTCATCTCCATCAGCGTGGACCCGGAACACGACTCTGTGCCACAACTCCGGAAATTTGCCGATCGCTTTAATGCCAACCACGACACCTGGTGGTTTGTGACCGGGGATAGAAAAGAGATCTATGATTTTGCATTCAATGAACTGAAAGCAAGCATGGCAGATGCAGAAGTGGATACTGCCTTTCTTCATACCCCAAACTTTTTTTTATTAGACAGTAACCGGGTGGTGAGAGGATGGTATAACGGGTTTGATACCGTTAAGCAGGCTCAGCTGGTAAGAGATATTCCGCTGCTGATGCTGGAGCGGGATAAAAAAGCGCCCTCTGTTTTCAGGGAATTCATTCCCATACTTCCCATCATTTTCATTGCCATTGGCATTGTGGTAGTGGTGACGGTGATCTTAAGCAATAAAAGAAATAAACAATAATAACCGATGTTACAGCCTTCTCTTAAAAAGAATGATAAAAAAGCACGGGTATTGATTTTGTCAGTATCAGTCATTGTATTTGCTGCGGTGGTAATATTAAGCCGTGTAAAACTGGAGCTTGACCTGGGCTTTGACATACACCTGTTTGCACTGGCAAATGCAGTTATCAACTCCATCGTGGCGGTATTACTGGTTGCCGGACTGATCACTGTAAAGAAAAAGGACCAGGTGGCGCATAAACAAATTATGCTTTTTGCCATTATGCTGTCGGTGCTTTTTTTGGTTTCCTATATCTGCCATCACCTGTTTGCAGGCGAAACAAAATTTGGCGGAGAAGGCATCAGCAAAACCATCTACTACATTATTCTCTTTACCCATATTCCACTGGCTGCGATCGTTCTTCCCTTTATTTTATTTACAGCTTACCGGGCCCTTATCGGGGAATATGATAAACATAAAAAACTGGTAAGGATCACCTGGCCCTTGTGGTTTTATGTAGCCGTTACCGGTGTGCTTGTTTATTTAATGATCAGTCCCTATTACCATTAATGTATTGAGCCATGAATAGTACGAGCCCCGCCTTTTCAACTTTCAAAATAATGCACCGGGCCATGTTCTTCGGGCAATTGGTATTCCTGGGTGCTTTGTTTTTCCTGGTTTACCGTAAATCGATATCACCGCCCATGGCTGCACAAGACAAGATATTCCAGGTCATTGCCATTGTGTTTTCAGCCCTTGCTTTCTTTGCCGGCAACGAACTCTTTAAAAGAAGGTTGCTGGTAATCAAAGAAGGCATTGATTCAACGGTGCAGAAAAAGTTTGAAAAATACCGTTCTGCCTGTATCATTCAATGGGCTTTGCTGGAAGGCGCTGTTTTATTCTGCGGCATTTGTTTTTTCCTGGTGGGTAATTATGCGTTCCTGGCCCTGGCTGCCGTACTTGCTCTTTTATTTATGATGCAGATGCCGGATAAAAATAAAATGGCCCTGCAACTGGGATTAAGTGCTGCCGATGTTGAGGAACTATAATGATTCAATGATAATTTTAGCAGGACTCAGGTATTTTATTTTCACGGAAATAATATCGCCTGCTTTCACCCCTTCTTTAAAGGAAAGTTTTGCCTGTATCCTGTCGCCTGCAATATTTACATAAATACCGTGTGGCGATACTTTGTATACAGTTGCTTCAACCGGGGTTTGCGACTTGTGAAGTTTTAAGGCAGTATGAAATTCCGGGATATAGGTATTATCAAAAAGCTTAGCGGTTATTTTATCTTTCTTCTCCATGTTTTCCAGCATAAAAGTTACCGGCTCATTTAATTTATCCTCGGCAGGCCTTACCTGCCAGGGCGAAATAGACACCGGGAAGAACAGGTAACTATCGATCTCTTTTACAAAATACTTATCATCCGCAATTTTCAGGTAACCAAGAAACCTGTTTTCCGTTTTGGCTTTATTCACAAGAACATCCAATGCGGTATTGTATAAGAAGCGGATATTAGAAGCCACCATTTTATTTCCTCTTGCCGAAATGCCTGCAGTGAAATTCACCACATCTCCTATATGAAATTCATGTACTTTTTTAATAACCCCTTTCTTTTTTAACAGCAATTGCGTTTCATCGTCTACCGGGCCATTGATCGCTTTCTTTTTGCCATTGGCTTCATACTCGATCATCACGGTCTTTTTTTCGTGATTCACAAACGAAACCCTGCCTAGTAAAATAGTATTGGCCATGGTTATAAACTTAATTCGGTGAGGGGATCCCAGAATCGGTTTTTAAAATCAACAACCGTATCATTTTTAACAGCAACCCCGTCTTTTTTCAATAACTCCTCCATGAATGTGGGTGTGGCAAAATGATGTTTGCCCGACAGAATACCATTCCGGTTCACCACCCGCTGTGCCGGTACCTTAGGTTTGGCGCTTCCTGCTGCATTCATTGCCCAGCCTACCATACGGGCACTCAGTTTTGTACCCAGATATGCAGCAATGGCTCCGTAGGAAGTAACCTTTCCCTTCGGTATCTGCCTCACCACGTCATATACATCCTGGAAAAAACTGAATTCTCTCAGCGTATTTTTTGGCCCCTCCTTCTTTGCGGACTTTGCTTTAACTATTTTTTTACTGACTACTTTCTTTGCCATTGTTTGCTAAAGATAACAATTCACTCCGTTTCGGTTCCGGTACATTTTTATAATCGTAAGGGCAGTGCCTGCAACCATTGCCGCAGCAATGCCCCCTGTCTAAATGATATTTAGCGGTAAGTACAATAAACCCCTGTTCATTGTAATAGTAGTCTTCGTCTTCAACCCAGTTGTTCTTCATTTTTTAATATTTCCTGCAGTTGGTCATCCAGGTCTTTTATTTCGGCAGGGAGTGAAAATTTAAGGTAGTGGATCTTCTTGCTTTGTGCAATATCCAGGCTTTCGTAATGGGTTTTTATCTTCAGTTCTTCCCGTATGTTCTTTCCGGCATACAGATCATCCGATTCTTCCAGTACAGTAAGCTCATACATCTGCGCCACTTTTTTTGTAAAAAGGAAGAGATCGGGAGAGTCGGTCTTTAGATGAATAATACCACCCGGCTTTAAGATATGGTTATATAATCTGAGGAACCGGGGATGTGTTAATCGTTTTTTTGCCCTTGATGTACGCAGTTGCGGATCAGGAAATGTGATCCAAAGCTGACTCACTTCACCTGCTGAAAAATAGTCGGCCAGCTTTTCTATCTGGGTGCGTAAGAAAGCGGCATTGGGGATATTATCTTCGAGGCACTTTTTTGCACCAATATACATGCGATTACCCTTTACATCCACGCCAATAAAATTTTGCCGGGGAAACAGGCGGGCAAGGCCAACCGTATATTCTCCCCGGCCACAGGCAAGCTCTAACAATAACGGGTTTTCATTTTTAAAGAACGTATGCCATTGTCCCTGCATACCAACCGGGTATTCCAGTACGTTGGCAAAGGCTTTTATTTCATTAAACCGCTTTAATTTTTTCTGACCCATGGGCGGCAAAGATAATTAAATGGGGATTGAATGTACCTGTTCCAGGGGTGGGTAAAAATCAAGACAGTTGGCAATAATGAGGCATAAATAAAGTAGATTTGCTGCTATAATAAACAAAAACTACTTATATGAATACGGTCATCGTTCCGGTTGATTTTTCGGAAACTTCATTGAATGCCGCCCGGTATGCCGCCCGGTTACTGACTGGTCACTATGGAGTAACCATGATCTTGTACCACAGCTACAGCAAATCTTCAGAAGCAGAAAAAGTAACAGCCGACCTGGAAGAACTCAAAGAATCATTGATGAAAGATCATATTGGGAAGATGGAAGTATTGGCGCATGAAGAGAGCGATTTTGTAGACGGGTTGGAGAAAGCTGCACGTCATCGCCGGGCCGACCTTGTGATCATGGGCATTACGGGAAAATCGGCACTGGCACAGGTGTTTTTTGGCAGTAATACCCTGAAAATGGCAGAAAGAAAAGCATGCCCGGTCCTCATCGTTCCGCAAGATGCCGTATTCAAACCGCTGAAAAATGTAATGCTCACATCCGATTTCAAGAATACGGTGGAAACAACCCCTTCTGCTCCCATCAAAGATTTTTTAGACATCTTCAATCCGCAGCTGCACGTAGTGAATGTGGATAAGGATCATTATATCTCCCTTACCGAAGATTATGAAAAGGAAAAGCAGGAACTGAAACAAATGTTTGCAGAGTACAATCCTGAATTCTATTTCATGCGCCTGTATGATGTGGATGAAGCGATAAACCTGTTTGCCGAAAGCAGGAACATTGACCTGATCATTGCCATTCAGAAAAATCATTCTTTTATTGGTAAACTATTGAGCGGCAATCGTACCAAAACATGGTCATACCACAGCAAGATGCCGATACTGGTGATGCATGAGTAAATAAATTCTTATTTCAACCTGGCAGATCTTCCAGGTTGTTTACGATGATGTAATTACTAATATTAAAAAATGAAATTACCTCATTGCATAAACTGTCTCTCACTGTTATTAACAGGTTGCCGGTCCAGGTTTCGTTATTGTAAACGGCAACCGCTTTTGCAATTGAATTGTAAAAGCCTTTTCCATCCAGTTCCAGTTTTCCTGCTTCATCAATTACTAACCAATCGGGGCCTTTTACCAGCGCATCAAGTAATATCAAATTTGCTTTTTCAAACACTGCCGTATAAAAGCTGAACCTGCCTACCGAAGTGATCGCCTCGTTGCTGTTACCAGGATCAATGCACTCAATATCGAATATCTCTTTTGTTTTAATGTCCAGGATCCTCCGGCTGCCGTTTAAATCCGGCATCAGTATGCCCCGGATATTCTTTTGCCTGTTGCACCACTGAATCAGCCCGGTTGTTTTTCCGCTGTGGATGGGCCGGGAAAAGAGATAGATACTCATGCTTTTTCTGATGGATCTGAACAGGTGAGTGACCAATGAACCAATGCAGAAAAGAAAAACTGCCACCTGGCCAGGCCGGAGTGTTCCCTGCTTTTTTGCCAGGCTAATCCTGAAAACCGGCGCAGCAGGGGCAGGAATGCCAGGGTTCTCAATACCTCATCACTGTACCTGCTTTGTTTTTTCTGCAAAAGCTTTTGTATAAGTTTTGTAAACAGCGGACTGATCAGCATGAACCAGATAAGAATTGCAGACAATGTCCAGCTGATGGTTTTTGCAACAGCCAGCCAACCCTGCTTTGTGTCGGCGGCAAAAACAAACAACAGCACTGATAAAATGATCAACAGCAACATCATTCTCCATAATTTCTGGTAAAGTGTTTTTCTTTTGGTTGATTCTCCTTTATAAATTTCTTCATTAATTATTTTGTTACTGTCTAAAATAACAATGTCTTTTCCTGCAAAGAAACCCCGGATAGTTTTATTAGCGATCCAAGCAATGATGATCCCTCCAACCAGGTATATCAGCAGGTAAACTGTAACCAGCCATTGGCTTCCATTGCTGGCAGAACTGCCAAACTGTTTTGCAATAAAGGCGATCATTTCATCCATTGCCTTCCAGAAAGACTTGCCGAAAAACAACGTAAGTATAAGCAGTTTCTGAATGGCCGACTCCAGCATGGCGATGCTGCTTAATAATATAATGCTGAAAAAATTGATCGGTAAAAGACTGAAAATCGCATAACCCAGCAAAGCCTGGAAGGCAACAGCAATATAGGCCGGGGGAGGGGTGTATGGGCTCACCATTGCCTTTACGATCAGCACGATCATCGCCGCTCTTAAAACCTGTTTCAGGTCGTGTGATGAAATTTCGGCAATAAGGCTGATGATGATAACAGCCATTCCTCCCACTAACAAGCCGGTAAAAGGGATCTGCAGGGCATGCATGATGCCGCCCAGTCCCGATTCGGAGAATGCCCATAAAGCGGTCAGTCGCTGAACGGCTGCAAGCCGTTGTTCTTTTGTCAGATTTTTATACCCGGTATTCATGTAAAGAAAGCAAGTTGATACAAATATATGAAACGGTGTGCAGCCCGGTTTTACCGGCAAGCTTATTTGTCTGCTTAAGTGCAATTTGTTATTTTTATTGTTGCTGCACATTTGCTTTTGCTTGCTGTTATATGCGATCACACCTGTAACTGCGGTGCTGCGTTTAAATATTAATCCATGAATAAGGAAGCAAATAAATTTATGCGGAAAGCGATCCGTATTTCGGTTGCCAATGTGGAAAAGCAAAAAGGCGGACCATTTGGTGCCATTGTAGTAAAGGACGGGAAGGTTATTGCCCGTGGTTCTAACCAGGTTACTTCCAGCAACGATCCCACGGCTCACGCAGAAGTGGTTGCCATTCGTAAAGCCTGTAAAGCGCTTAAAACTTTTCAGCTTACCGGTTGTGAGATTTACACCAGCTGCGAACCCTGCCCCATGTGCCTGGGTGCCATTTACTGGGCAAGGCCAGATAAATTATATTATGCCAACAGCAAGGAGGATGCAGCCGCCATCCAGTTCGATGATAAATTTATTTATGAAGAAATAGCAAAGCCGGTGGAAGAAAGAAAACTGTTTACAAAACAGATACTGAGGGAAAAAGCAATGGAAGCTTTTGAAAAATGGAAAACCAGTCCCAATAAAATTGAATATTGATGATTCGTTTTATTTTAAACGATAAGCTGATCGAAACAGAACTGCCATCAGGAAGTACGGTGCTGGATTTTGTGCGCTATCATAAGCGGCTTACCGGAACCAAGATCGGCTGCCGGGAAGGCGACTGCGGTGCCTGTACCATTTTAGTTGGCGGCTTTGAAAAAGAACAACTGGTCTACCGCTCCATGACGAGTTGCCTGATGCCGCTTGGCAACGCACAGGGAAAACACATTGTTTCTGTGGAAGGGATAAACCTGCCTGCCGGCAGGCAGGGCATGGCAGCGTTATCCCCTGTTCAACAGGCAATGGTGGATACCAACGGAACACAGTGTGGCTTTTGTACCATTGGTTTTGTAATGTCACTCACCGGGTTTGTGTTGAACGAAAATGCTAAGCAATACAGCGAAGCCATTGCAGCCATTGATGGAAATATATGCCGCTGCACCGGGTATAAATCAATTGAACGGGCAGCAGAAATACTATCCAAAAACATGAATGAAAAACCAGGACAGGAAACCATGGCCTGGCTGGTAAAACAAAAATTTATCCCCGAATATTTCCTGGAGGTAAAAGACCGCCTTAAGCAATTAAGAGAAAAAATAACGGAGTCAGCAACAGAAACCGGCAGACAAAAATTAATGATCGGCGGTGGTACCGACCTGGTTGTTCAGAAAGCATTGATGGTTAAAAAATCAACTGTTCAGCTTCTCTTTGATGCCGGCGGACTGCAGGAAATAAAACTGCAGGATGGACAATGTTTTATCGGTGGAGCCGTAACGGTTACTGCTTTTGCTGAATCGGAATTGATACAGGAAATCTTCCCCGAACTGAAAAAATATATCAAACTCATTTCTTCCACACCCATCCGCAACATGGCCACCATGGCGGGTAATATTGTAAATGCTTCTCCCATCGGCGACATGAGCATCTTCTTTCTTGCGCTTGACAGTGAACTTGTCTTAAATGTTAACGGAACCAGGCGTAAAATAAAATTTAAGGATTTCTACAAAGGATATAAACAGGTAGATAAAGCAATTGATGAAATAATTGAACAGATTATTTTTACTCCGCCACAGAAAGGTAGTTTTAGTTTTGAAAAGGTTTGTAAACGCACACATCTTGATATTGCCAGTGTAAATTCAGCCTGCCAGGTGAATATGAGTTCAGATGGAACAATTAATGATATTCATTTATCTGCCGGTGGCGTAGCGCCATTCCCCAAATACCTTACTGACACTGCTGCTTTTCTGAAAGGGAAAAAAATAGATGCAGATGTATTAAAACAGGCAATAGGTATATTGAATACCGAAATTGCCCCCATCAGTGATGCAAGGGGAACGGCAGATTATAAGAGTTTGTTATTACGCCAATTGTTCCTGGCGCATTTTAAATGTAAAGATGAAATAGTTAAAGAAGTAATTCGTGGGTAAAATCAAAATAGAAGATTAAATAAATGAATACTGGTAAAAATATTAAAACTCTTTACCCCCCTTTAGGGGATGGGGGTGGCAATATTGATGCGGCAAATCACGTAACAGGAAGATCTGTTTATGTAGATGATATCCCGGTGATGGAGGGCGTATTGTTTGTAAAGGTTTTTGATTCACCGGTAGCACATGGAAAAATAATAAGCCTTGATTTTTCTGCTGCAGAGACGATGGCCGGCATTGTAAAAATATTTTCATATAAGGATATACCGGGTGAGAACCAGATCGGGGGCATCATACCCGATGAACCATTCCTGGCAGACCATGAGGTGCATTTCCAGGGGCAACCCATTTTATTGATCGTTGCAGAAAATGAAGATGCCGCGGAAGAAGCGATCAGCGAAATTAAAATTGAAATTGAACCGCTGCCTGTCATTACCGATCCGAGAGAAGCATTTAAACAAGGCAAACTATTGAGCCCATCAAGAAAATTTGTAAAAGGAAATGTGGATGGTGAATTTGGTAAGTGTAAATACATTTTTGAGGGAAGTACAGAATCAGGCGGGCAGGAACAACTGTACCTGGAAACGCAGGGAGCTTATGCGTATCCAACCGAACACGACAGTGTAAAAATATTCTCATCCACACAGGGCCCAACACAGGTACAACGAACCGCAGCAAGGGTATTGGGTATAGGAATGAATAAGGTGGAAGTGGATGTACCAAGACTTGGCGGCGGCTTTGGCGGTAAAGAAGACCAGGCCTCTGCATGGGGAACAATGGCAGCTATGACGGCGTGGATATTAAAACGCCCGGCTAAGTGCATTCCGCATCGAATGGAAGACATGCGGATGACCGGGAAAAGAAATCCGTACAGCAGCGATTATAAGATCGGGCTTGATGAGGATCATAACATCATTGCGTACGAAGCAACATTTTATCAGAACGGAGGAGCTGCCGCAGACCTTTCTCCGGCTATTTTAGAAAGAACGTTGTTTCATGCAACAAACAGTTATAATATTCCGCATGTAAAAGTTGTTGCACATTCCTGTAAAACAAACCTGCCTCCCAACACCGCCTTCCGGGGTTTTGGTGGTCCGCAGGGAATGTTTGTGATAGAAGCGGCGATCGATCATGCTGCAAGATCACTGAACGTTGCCCCCGATCTTATCCAGCGGAAGAACATGATGGATAATGGGGATGAATTTCCTTATGGGCAGATCGTTTCAGAAAGCCAGGCAAAGAACTGCTGGGATGAAGCGACGGATATATACAATGTAGAATCTGTGAAAAAAGAAGTGGACTGGTTCAATAAACAAAATCAGTTTTATAAAAAAGGATGGTCATTGATGCCTGTTTGTTTTGGCATCTCTTTTACCAATACCATGATGAACCAGGCCCGGGCATTGGTACATGTATACTCAGATGGAACGGTTGGTGTAAGTACCGGCGCAGTGGAAATGGGGCAGGGTGTGAATTCAAAGATGCTGCAGGTGGCAGCCACTTGCTTTGGAATCTCTCCCGGTAAAATAAAACTGGAAAGCACCAATACAACCAGGGTTGCCAATACTTCTCCTTCTGCAGCAAGTTCCACTGCCGACCTCAATGGCAAAGCATTGTTGAATGCATGCAACCAGATCAAAGAGCGGCTGGTTAATTTCATAAAAACCGAGTTAACGGATAATGAAGACGAAACGGTTGAGATAAAGGATGAAGTGATTTACATCAATGAGGAAGCTTCCATATTCAACTGGAAGAACCTGGTTCAGCAGGCATTCATAAAACGTATTAACCTGAGTGCAAAGGGCCATTACGCAACACCCTATATCAACTTTGATAAAACAATAGAGAAGGGACATCCCTTTGCCTATCATGTTTACGGTACAGCACTCACCATTGCAACGGTTGATTGCCTACGGGGAACTTATGAGATTGATGCCGTAAAAGTGGTGCATGATTTTGGAAGCAGTATGAACCGGGCTGTTGACCTGGGACAGTGCGAAGGTGGTATTGTACAGGGTATTGGCTGGATGACGATGGAAGAGGTGGTTTATAATGCCGATGGAAAATTATTGTCTAATGCATTATCCACGTATAAGATCCCGGATATATATTCCATACCTAAAGAAATTGAAGTAAAGTTTTTAAATACAGATGGAAATGATATGGCCATCTTCAGATCAAAAGCAGTGGGCGAACCACCGCTCATGTATGGCATCGGCGCTTACTTTGCCATCCGCAATGCTGTTCTTGCATTTAATCCAAAGGCAACTATTCCTTATTCAGCCCCCATCACACCGGAAAAAGTTTTGATGGGATTATATAAATAAATTGTGGGCTAAAGCCCGGGTCTTTTAGGATTTGTATCTCCGTCCTGTGGGGGTGGAGCAATTCATTGAATTGCCCTGGCCTTAAGGCCAGGGCTAATAATAAAATAATAATTATGGGCTTTAGCCCGGGAATAAATAATGTGATAGATAAAAAAATGATATACAGTAACCGTTGCTGGCTTGATGGAAAACTTCAACCTGCAACAATTTGTTTTGCGAACGGGATCATTACAGAAATACATCTTCATAAAACAGCCGGAGCAGAAGATGCAGGCAATAATATCTTAATGCCCGGGGTCATTGATGCACATGTGCATATCAACGAACCGGGAAGAACAGACTGGGAAGGATTTGATACTGCCACAGAGGCTGCTGCTGCCGGGGGCACTACCACGATCGTTGACATGCCATTGAATGCAAGCCCCGTTACAACCAATGCCGCGGCGTTTAAATTAAAACTCGATGTATCGGTTCGTAAAATGAACGTAAACGTTGGTTTTTATGGCGGATTGATCCCGGGAAATCAAAATGACCTGGAAGGACTGATGAAGATGGGCGTATTAGGCATCAAATGTTTTCTCACGCATTCGGGCATCGATGAATTTCCAAACGTGGGAGAAAGGGAATTGAACGAAGCCATGCCGCTGATCGCCATGCATCATATCCCTTTGCTGGCCCATTGCGAATTGGAAGGTGATTGTGTAAATGAATTGGCAACACATCCAACCAGCTATGCAGCATACCTGGCAAGCCGGCCGAAACAATGGGAGAATGATGCGGTTGACCTCATGATAGAACTTTGCCGTAAACATCATTGTGCTACACATATAGTACACGTGTCATCAGCCCAGGCACTGGTACAGATAAAAAAAGCAAAAAAGGAAGGATTGCCGCTAACGGCAGAGACCTGTACACACTATATTTATTTTAATGCAGAAAATATTCCGGATGCGGATTGCCTGTACAAATGTGCACCACCCATCCGGGAAAAAGAAAATAATGAATTGTTGAAAACGGCATTGGCAGATGGCGTGCTGAATTTTATCGCAACCGATCATTCACCGGCGCCACCGGATATAAAAGAACTGCAAAGCGGCAACCTTAAAAAAGCATGGGGTGGTATTGCAGGCTTACAATTTTTATTGCCGGCTTCATGGACGGCTATGAAAGAACGGATTTCCCTTGAAAAATTCATTCCTTTGCTTACAGAACATCCTGCCTGGTTTTTACAGGTAGAAAACAGGAAGGGCCGGTTGGCCATTGGATACGATGCAGACCTGGTTGTATGGAACCCGGAGGAAAAATTTGAAGTGAAGGCCGAAGATATTTTGCACAGGCACAAATGCAGTCCCTACACCGGCCGACAATTATCCGGAACAGTACAGCAAACAATTGTAAACGGCATTACTGTTTACCGGAATAAAAAAATAGTTCAAAAAAACGCAGGACAATGGCTTTTGAAAAAGTAAAAGAGATCATTAAAGAATCGCCGGCATTTACACAGCTAACAGATCTTGCTGCTGAAAGGTTGGGAGGAAAAGTATTATATGCAACTGATGACTTCTTTGCCGAAAAAGAAAATCTCATTAAACCAACCAGAGGAATTTTTATTACCGATAAATATACCGACCGGGGTAAATGGATGGACGGGTGGGAGAGCCGCCGCAAACGTACACCCGGCCACGACTGGGCTGTAGTGCAACTGGCAACACCCGGCAGGATCGTCGGATTTGATATTGATACCAACTTTTTCCTGGGCAATCATCCGCCGCATGCTTCAATTGAAGCAATAAATATTTCCGATGCTTCATCAGTTAATGACCTGCCTGCCGGACAGGCAGGTTGGGATACACTTGCCTGGAAAGAGATCTTACCTAAGTCACATTTAGATGCCGGCTCACAAAATTTTTATGAAAGCAACAGCAATGAGATATATACACATATCAGGCTGCATATTTACCCCGATGGAGGTGTTGCACGGTTGAGAGTATACGGTGAAGTATTCAAGAATTGGGATCTTGTTTCTGCTGATGAGGAGATTGATCTTGCTGCGGCCATCAATGGCGGGAAGGCCCTTGCCTGCAACGATATGTTCTTTAGTGCCATGGGCAATTTGATAATGCCGGGCCGTGGACTAAATATGGGCGATGGCTGGGAAACAAAACGTAACCGTACTCCCGGTAACCGTGATTGGGTGATCTTAAAACTGGCAAGGCCAGGCAATATCGACCGCATCGTTGTGGATACCTGTCACTTTAAAGGAAATTATCCCGATACCTGTTCCATTGAAGCTTGTAATACTGCAAACGATACGGATGTGATAAATGATAAAGTTCAGTGGACAGAATTATTGCCAAAACAAATATTAAGTGCAGACAAGGAGCATGAATTTAGTAAAGAAATAAATCATGCCGCTGCTGTTTCACATGTACGGTTAAATATTTTTCCTGACGGCGGCATCAGCAGGTTGCGCCTGTTTGGAAAGAAAACAGATTGATGATGATCGGAATAGTTTTATTATCGGTTTTTGGATTTGTGCTCATCATGCTTACCATCATGACCTATTACCTGCGTGGAATAGCTAAAAAGGTTGAAGCAGATGATGAAGCCGGCGTGAATGTTGAGAATAAGAAAGAAGGGATCGCATCCTCACAAAATTTTGTTTATACTGCACTGGTACTTGTTTCTGTTGCCCTGGTTGCTTCCCTTTACCTGTATGTAAAGGGAACGCCCCGGGAGGCCCACCTGATGGAATGGCTGAACATCGTTGTACGGCTTATGCACATTACATTCGGTATTGCCTGGATCGGCGCCTCCTTCTATTTTGTCTTTTTAGAGAATGCATTGAATCGTACTAAGGATGTACGGGATGAGCTGGCTGGCAATCTTTGGGCTGTTCATGGCGGCGGATTTTATTACCTCGAAAAATATAAAGTAGCACCCAGGACCATCCCAAAACACCTGCACTGGTTCAAGTATGAAGCTTACTTCACCTGGATATCGGGATTCTGTTTGTTGTTTGTAGTTTATTATTTTAATGCATCGGCATTACTGATCGATAAAAATGTTTTGAACATCACTGCACTGCAGGGCATTGGTATTGGCGTGGGTTCATTTGTTGTGGTATGGATTATCTATGACCTGCTTTGTAAGTCGCCGCTGATAAAAAAACCGATTTTATTTACTTTAATTGGCTTTGCGGTATTGGTTGGCTTTGCTTATTTCTACAGCAGGGTGTTCAGCAGCAGGGCAGCTTATATACATTTTGGCGCCATGATCGGGAGTATTATGGTGGCAAATGTTTTCTTTGTGATCATACCGGCACAAAAAGCAATGGTGAATGCGGCAAAAAACGGATTGCCACTAAACCCGCAATTGGGAAAGAATGCATTGAACCGTTCCCTGCATAACAACTATTTTACCTTACCTGTCTTGTTTGTAATGATCAGCAACCACTTTCCCAGTACTTTTGGATACGAACAACCCTGGCTGGTATTGGTGATCATTTCGCTGGGAACAGCCGGTGTAAAGCACTATCTTAACCTGCGGGAAAAGGGAGAGCTATCGGTTTGGGTATTGCCGGTATCGGTGGTAATTTTATTGGCTGGTGCATTTATATCTGCTCCACCAAAAGATCCCGGGGCCTGTAATTCAAAAATAGAATTCAGCGAAGTGAATGCCATCATCCAGGCAAGATGCATAACCTGCCATTCGTCAAAACCAACGGATGATGTGTACAAAGCACCACCCAACGGCGTGATGTACGATACCCCGGATGATATTGTGAAGAAAGCAGCCCTGATCATGCAACGGGTTGTAATAACGAAAACAATGCCGCAAAATAACAAGACGAACATTACACAAAAGGAAAGGGATATCATACGGTGCTGGATCGAACAGGGCGCAACAATAAAATAAGTAAAGGAGCATTATGACAATAAAAGCATTTAATAAACTTAATAAGGAAGAAAAGAAAAAGCAACTGATGAGTTGTTGTGGTTCCTCAACCTGGGCCAGCCTGATGATAAAGCAATTCCCATTTGCCGATGAAACGGACCTGGTGAATGCGGCGACAGATGTTTGGTACAACCAATGCAACAGCATCGACTGGCTGGAGTCGTTTTCTCATCATCCAAAGATCGGCGACATTAAAAGCCTTACTAAGAAATTTGCAGGCAAGGAACAGGCATCGGTTGCCGCTGCTTCAAAAAAGACCATTGCTGCACTTGCCGCTGCCAATGCAGCCTATGAATCGAAATTTGGATTTATATTTATTGTTTGCGCCACCGGAAGATCTGCAACTGAAATGCTGCGCCTGCTGGAAGACAGGCTAAGCAATACGATCGGGGAAGAATTGCATATTGCCATGGGCGAACAAATGAAGATCAGTATCGGCCGGTTTCAGAAATTAATTACCGAAGGAAACTGGACTGTTTTAAAACAAAGTCAACTTACCACACACGTGCTCGACACGTCTGCGGGCAGGCCCGGGAAAGATATCAGTATCCGGTTACAAATACCGGTGAACGGCACCTGGCAAACCATTGCACAGGGCGTTACAAATGATGATGGAAGAGTTGGAGATCTGTTGCCTGCTCAAAAAAAACTGGCCCATGGGAACTATAAACTGGTTTTTGACACGGGTAGTTATTTCGCTGCTCAAAAAACAAAAGGATTTTACCCTGAAGTGGAAATCCAGTTCATTGTTTTAGACGATGCACATTATCACGTGCCGTTGCTGATCAACCCCTTTGGGTATTCCACTTACCGGGGCAGTTAAATTATAACCGCTAAGACACAAAACCGCAAAACTTAGCGCCTTTGCGGTAAAAAATACAAATAGTCATGAGTACTACAATTCCAACTAATCAAAAAGAACAGTTATTTACTAAACTGAAAGAAGCAAACACTGCCTTCCAGCAAATTTATCCCGGCGACCGGAGTGAGCGCCAACCTGTGCACACATTATATGGCGGTGCTAACTTGTTTAAGTATGATGCAGCCATATCGCTTGGCAAAAGAGCCCTGGAAATTTTTGAGGCCTATGCACCCGATCACAATGTGTTTGGAAAAGTATTTGGCATGGATACCACACCCGGATTGAGCGAAAAGGTTTATGATAAAGTAATCGCAAAACTGAAAGCAGAAGCCATTGAAGATTTCCGGATCGATTTTGAAGACGGCTACGGAAACCGCAGCAATGAAGAAGAAGATGAAACAGCCCGTACTGCAGCATTGGAAGTTGCAAAAGGAATGACGGCAAAAACCTTATCGCCATTCATCGGCATCCGTATAAAACCCTTTACGGAGGAAATGAAAGAAAGAGGTTTGCGCACGCTGGATATTTTTATAAGTACATTGGTGAAAGAAACGGGAGGTAAACTGCCCGATAATTTTATTGTAATGCTTCCAAAGGTTACCATTCCTGAACAGCCAGCTACCTTAGCCTCTTTCTTTGATATTCTTGAAGGAGAATTGAAAATGGAAAAAGGAAGCCTGAAAATGGAGATGATGGTGGAGACCACGCAGGCCATTATGGCAATTGACGGAACGAATCCATTATACAAATTTATAAAAGCAAGTAACGGCAGGTGTATAGCCATGCACTTCGGAACGTACGATTATACCGCTAGCTGCAGCATCACGGCAAAGTACCAGGAGATGGATCATCCCGTTTGTGATTTTGCACATCACATGACCAAAGTTGCATTGGCGCATACCGGCATCTGGTTAAGCGACGGCGCAACTAATACCATGCCCATTGGCCCTCATCGGGGTGATAACTTAACGAAGGAACAATTGCAGGAGAATATGGATACGGTTCACCGTGCCTGGAAAAAAGGATATGATCATATCCGTCATTCTTTGTGGAATGGGTTTTACCAGGGATGGGACCTGAACCCGGCACAATTCCCTATGCGCTATGCCGCTGTGTTTGCTTTCTTTTTAGAAAGTTATGATGATGCGGTGGAGCGATTGAAAACCTTTGTGGAGAAAGCAGCGAGGGCCACCCTGATCGGCGATGTGTTTGATGATGCAGCAACAGGCCAGGGCTTACTCAACTATTTTTTACGGGCACTGAACAGCGGTGCTATTACCGAAGAAGAAGTATTGGTAACAGGATTAACCCTGGACGAAATACGTGGGCGTTCTTTCAAAAAGATCCTTGAAAACAGAAAAAAATAGACATGAGTGTATGGGAATTTATACATGAAAAACTTTACGACGGCATTAAAGTGATACTGCTTTATGTATTAGAAAGCGAAGGCAGCTCTCCCGGGCGGCAGGGCTTTAAAATGGCGCTGGCCGAAGACGGAACTTATTCCGGTACAATCGGTGGCGGCATCATGGAATATAAATTCATAGAAAAAGCAAAAGGCCTGCTGCAACAAAATGAAACAAAGGTTTTGTTGCAGAAACAATATCATGATAAAGATCACAGCAGCGACCAGTCCGGCATGATCTGTTCCGGCAGCCAGCTAAATGCTTTTATCCCGATTTCGGCAACGGATAAAAAAACCATTATCAATATTTTTACACGAAAAGGAAAAGCCATTCAGCTTTCACCGGCAGGAATATCAACCATACCAGGAAAAGCAAAAGGCCTCCAGTATAAAAACGATGAAGACTGGGTATATACCGAAGCCATCGGCGAACAGTCTGTAATACATATCATTGGTGCCGGCCACATAGGGTTAGCTTTGTCAGAGCTGATGTCCTTTCTTGGCTTTTTTATAAAAGTGTATGATGACCGGCCCGGGTTAAAGACGCTTTGGCAGAATCATTTTGTTGATGAAAAAATTATCATCCCGGGCTATGATCAGCTGAACGAATTTTTTACGGCTACCGAAAATGATTTTGTGGTGATCATGACTGTTGGGTACCGGACCGATAAGGTCGTTTTGGAACAATTGGCCGGGAAAAGTTTTTTCTACCTCGGCCTTTTGGGCAGTAGCCATAAAATAGAAATACTGTTTAAAGAATTACAAAAAGAGGGCGTACCGAAAGAATGGCTGGATACAATTTTTTCTCCTATCGGCGTGTCTATTGATAGTAAAACAACAAAAGAAATTGCAGTAAGCATTGCAGCCGAGATCATCCGGGAAAAGAACAAACATCTCCCCGGGGGAAGAAACCAGCTACATGTTATTTAAACATTTCGTCATCTCCCTTATACGCAAAACGATTGTACCAGGCATTGCTATCCGACTCTTTTCCCAAAGAGGTTGCATACAAGGCATACACTACTCCTACAAAACCACCGGCCGTTTTTGTACTGAGGAATTTTGCATCCAATCCCTCTTTTGTCATAGATACCCAGCTTTTGCCATCCCGGGAAAAATAAAATAAATACGCACTGTTCCCGGATTCAATTTTTAAACTCAACTCCTTAACAGATGCGTCAATATCCTTGCTGGCAATCAATGTCATGTTACTGTCTTTCGCTGATTGATATAATTCAACAACCGGCCTGCTATTATTTACCGATTTGCACAGGTAATAAAAATGGGTCTCATTCTGGAAAACGACGATCCCTGCTTTTTCATTCCCGGCTCCCGCAGTAAAAGCTAAAGAAGTGGTAACTGTACTGCTGTGGTTTTGCTGACGGAAAGCAACAAAAGATGGATTTCCTTTTCCGGTGCATGTTTCTTTTCGTAAGCCGATGCGTAGCCAACCCTTTTTTTCCGTGAGGCTATACCATGGTTCTGTAACGGTACGGAGAAACATAAAGCGGGCATCCAATTTTTCTTCATTGAATTCTGTACTGAAATAGGCATTGCCGCCAAAAGGGTTATTTACTTTCTTGGTCAAGGAAGGAATGGGTACCGGGTATTGATATTTCACTTCTTCATTCCCCTCCAGGATATGCGGCCAGCCCTCTTCCCATTTTACGGGAGCCATGAATGTTTCCCGGCCAATGTTATAATGATCGGCTTCATAAGGCCTGCAGCCAAGGAAGACGGCAACCCATTTTCCATCAGGTGTTTCCACAATGTCGGCATGCCCGGTGGTAGTGACCGGGTTTTTTCTTGCCGTGTCCAAATGCCGTTGTGTTAGTATCGGATTTTTTTCATAAGATATATAAGGGCCATCCACTGCTTTACTTCTGAATACTACTTCTGAATGATTGTAGCCGGTGCCGCCTTCTGCACAGATCAAATAGTACCATCCGTCTTTTTTAAAAACATGAGGCCCTTCGATCCAGACCGGTTTTTTTGCCATATCCGTTCCACCATTGATCAACAGCTTTTCTTCGCCTGTTGCTTTTAGATTAACTGGATCAAATTCAAACATGCGAATGGTACGGTGCCCGTTGTGCAATGAAATATTATTGGGTGGAATACTGTTGAATAATACGTACGCTTTGTCATTATCATCAAAGTAAAGCGATGGATCAATGCCATTCACTTCCTTTAACCAGGCCGGGTTGCTCCATGGGCCTTTGGGATCTTTGGCCGTGATGACAAAATTTCCGCCTTTATCTATCAATGTACAGATGATGTAATAAGTGCCTTTGTTATGCCGGATGGTTGGTGCAAATAAACCTCTTGATACACCGGCTCCTTTCAGGTCCAACTGTTCAGGTCTGTCCATCGCATGGCCGATCTGCTTCCAGTTCACCAGGTCTTGGCTATGAAAAATGGGAAGTCCGGGAAAATAAGCAAAAGATGAGTTGACAATATAATAGTCATTACCAACCCTGCAAATACTTGGGTCGGGATAAAATCCTGATAATACCGGGTTGTTATAGGTAAGCTGTGCGGAACAAACTACAGAGATACACAACAGTGAAAGGATTGAAAATAAATTTTTCATGTTAGCACTTTAAAAATTCAGATGACCATATTTAAAATAAGCACCCCGATCAGCCCGGTGATGGAAATAACTGTTTCCATTACTGTCCACGACAGGAAAGTTTGTTTTAACGACAGTTTAAAAAACTCCTTGAACATCCAGAAACCGGAATCATTGATGTGTGAACCAAATACGCTTCCTGCCCCAACGGCCAGTACCATCAGCTCCGGCGAGACATTGTTTTGTACTAATAACGGCGATACAATACCGGCAGCCGTGATCCCTGCAACTGTTGCTGAACCGATCGTTACCCGTAACAATGCAGTAACTACCCACGCAAAAACCAATGGAGGCATTTGCCATTTGCTGCTGAAAGAAGCAATGTAGGTGCCGGTGCCGCTGTCTGTTAATACCTGCTTCAACACACCACCAGCTGTAATGATCAGCAGGATAAGCGCAATTCCGGCAATGGCATCGCTGAGCCATTTCATCGATTCTTCAATCTTTACTTTCATGCTTAGGCTGAAATAAAGAAAGCCAAGGATTACAGACAAGAGCAGGGCAATGGTTGAATCACCAATGAAGAGCAATGTTTTTTTAAGCAATCCTTCCTGTAAAAAATTTCCTGCAATAACCGACAGTGCGATTAGGAATACAGGTAATAAAGCAATGCAAAAACTGGGAAAAGCCGCCGGTAATTTTTTTAGCACTACCATGGGAACTTCTGTTTGCTGCTGGCCGTTGCTTACCTTTTGTAGCAGTCTTCCTAATAATGGTCCGGCAATAATAACAGCGGGAATGGCAATGCAGATACCATATAATAATGTCAAACCCATATCGGCATGAAAAGAATTGACCAGCACCACCGGCCCGGGATGCGGAGGAAGAAAACAATGTGTGGTTGAAAGAGATGCCGCCATGGGGATAGCGATGTAAAGAAGCGGGAGTTTTGTTTTTCTCGCCAGCGTAAAAACAAGCGGCACCAGGATAACAAACCCCGCATTATAATAAAGCGGTATGCCGATAAAAAAACCAGTGAGTAATACTGCCCATTGAATATTCCGCTCACCAAAAGCATGAATGAGGGTGGAAGAAATCTTTTCGGCAGCACCCGACATCTCCAATATCTTTCCGAGTATCGCACCAAGGCAGATGATTAACGCCAATCCTCCCATGGTACTGCCAACCCCTTTCTCAATTGATCTCAGGAGTTCTGCCGGCTGCATACCCAAACAAAGACCTGCAAGAATTGAAACGATCAGCAACGACAAAAAAGGGCTTACCATTTTCACCGTAAGGAAAACCTGGAGGGCAATGGCTGCTATGATGATGATGAATATCACTGGTTACCTGACCGTATTTATTAATGTGCCGATGTTGTCGATGGAAATAATTATCTCATCTCCACTTTGCAGGGTAAAATCATTGCCGGGTACAACACCGGTTCCGGTCATTATTAAACAACCATGCGGAAAACTGCATTCCCGGTATGCAAACGAGACCAGCTCCCCAACTGTTCTTTTCATCTGGCTTATTGCAACCGAACCTTCAAAAGCAACCGTATTATTTCTCTTGATAGCAAGACAGATCATTGTATTGCCGTCAAGCAATTTGTCGGTTACATAAATGCAAGGACCGAGTGCTGCACATCCATCATAGGTTTTTGCCTGCGGCAGGTACAATGGATTTTCTCCTTCAATACTACGGCTGCTCATATCGTTGCCGATAGTATAGCCAACAATTTTTCCGGATGACGTAACAACCAATGTCAACTCCGGTTCCGGCACATCCCAGGTAGAATCTTTCCGTATTCGTACAAAAGCATTGTTGCCAACAACCCGGTGAGGGGTCGATTTAAAAAACACTTCGGGCCTTTCGGCTTCATATACTTTAGCATAAAAATCAGCGCCGCCGGAGGCCTTGCTTTCTTCCTGCCGGCCAACCTTGCTTCGTAAATAAGTAACACCACATGCCCATAATTCCTGCTCACTCCCAATGGGGGGCAGTAATTTGTCAATTAAACTTTTGTCGTTAACAGCCAGGCCTTCAATAAGCTGTTCGGCCTTTTGTAAAAGGTCATCATCATTAATGAAAGAATCCCAGGCCTCATTTTTCAAGAGAAAAAATTTTTCATCTCTCTCTGCAACGATCCCGTTTTTGGTTTTATATAATTTCATACTCAATGATTTTAAGCTCCCTTTCAGGGGATGGGGGTTATCTCATTTTAAACCGCAATACATACATATCGTTAGTGATGTACAATGTTTTTTCATCGGGCGATAAGGCACAGTTGGATGTGGCATTATCAAGCATTAGTCTGCCTAACAATTTTCCCTGGTTATTAAAGATCAATATTCCGCCAGGCCCGGTTGCAAAAACATTCCCATTCTTGTCGATCTTCAAACCATCAGGCAGCCCCTTCCAGGTTTTATCACTATTGGCTAAGTTGTAAAACTCTTTGCCATTGATGAGCGAATCGCCCAATACATCAAATACATACCAGTTCTTTTTACCGGGATCTGAGTTTGCCACGAGCAATCTTTTCCCACCCGGGAAAAAGGCAATACCATTTGGTCTTGTGATAGAGTCCACCAGTAAAAAAACTTTTCCATCTTTTTTTATTTTGTACACGCCATTAAAAGAGATCTCTTTTTTAAGGTCAGAATCATCTTGTGTTTGCAACCCGTAAGGAGGATCGGTAAAGTATAATTCTCCTTCAGCGCTGTAAACCGCATCGTTCGGACTGCTGAACCTTTTTCCGTTATATTTATCAGCAAGTGTGATGAACTTTGGTGTTGGTTCATTCAAAGGTCCATCCATCCTTGCCATCCGCCTGTCGCCATGCTGGCATAAAACGAGATCACCATTTGCATTTAACAGCAACCCATTGCTGCCAGGTTCTTTACAGGTTGATGGAACCGGGCCGGTATAGCCTGAGGGTTTTAAATAAACCTCCTTTCCTTTTTCTTCTGTCCACTTGTAGATCGTATTGGTTGGTACATCTGAGAACAGAAGCATTTTATCTTTTTCGATCCACAAAGGACCTTCGCTCCACTCAAAACCTTCGGCAATGATCTCTGCTCTGGCGCCGGGAGAAATAATTGCATCAAGCGCCGGATCGGTTCTTACGATGGTGCCCGTCGTTTTGTTTTGTTCTTTACTGTTGCAACTGATGATTGCTGAAAAAATGAACATCGAAAAAAAATATTTCATAAAAATGGTTTAATGCAGGTCTCTTGTTACTTCACTGCCTGAGCCTCCCTGTAAAATATCCAGGTCGGCACCCAGGTGTGCCTGCTGCACATGATCGATGTAAAACTTTACATAGCCCCTTGTTGCCATTGGCTCCGGCGCCATCCATCCTGCCTTTCTTTTTAAAAGTTCTTCGTCACTCACATCCAGGTGTAGTTTCCGTTTGGAAACATCCAGCTCGATCACATCGCCGTCTTTTACCAATGCCAATACACCGCCGATAGAAGATTCGGGTGAAACATGCAACACCACAGTTCCGGCAGCCGTGCCACTCATTCTTCCATCAGAGATCCGGACAATATCTTTAATTCCCTTCCGTAATAATTTCTCGGGCAGGTCAACATTGCCTACTTCGGGCATACCGGGGTAACCAACGGGGCCAACGCCTTTTAATACGATCACCGAATTCTCATCAATATCCAGTTGCGGATCATCAATTCGTGCATGATAATCTTCCATTGTTTCAAACACAACGGCTTTGCCTTTGTGCTTCATCAATGATTGGGTTGCGGCCGATGGCTTGATTACAGCGCCGTCTTCACAAAGATTTCCCTTCAACACAACAATACCTGCTTCATTTTGCAGTGGTGTATCAATGGGAGCGATCACTTCTTTGTTATAACAAACAGGGCCGTTATTATTTTCACCAAGTGTTTTTCCATTTACAGTTATTACATCATTGTGCAAGAGGTTTTTCAGTTCATTTATCACCACGGGAAGTCCACCTGCATAATAAAAATCTTCCATCAAATATTTACCGGAAGGTTTCAGGTTAACCAGCAAGGGTATTTTGCTTCCGATGGTATCAAAATCTTCCAGCTTTAATTCAATGCCGGTCCTTCCGGCGATGGCGAGCAGGTGAATGATAAAATTTGTTGATCCGCCAATAGCGGCATTCACAATAATTGAATTTTCAAATGCTTTTCTTGTCAGGATCTTTGAAATTTTCATATCCTCTCTCACCATTTCCACGATCCTTCTTCCGGATAACTGTGCCATTACTTTCTTTCTTGAATCAACAGCCGGTATTGCAGCAGCGCCGGGTAATGTAAGTCCCAATGATTCTGCCATGCAGGCCATGGTGGATGCAGTGCCCATCGTCATACAATGCCCCTGGCTTCTTGCAGCGCCGATCTCTGCTTCATGAATATCTTCTGCCGTATAATTTTCCACCAGCGTTTTTTCCTTCACCATCCAGTTAAAGGAACCACTGCCTAAACATTCTCCCTTGAATCTTCCGTTCAGCATCGGGCCGCCGGGAACAACGATTGTTGGCAGGTCAACACTGCATGCTCCCATTATTGTAGATGGAGTTGTTTTATCGCAACCGGTTAATAGTACAACGCCATCCAGCGGGTTGGCACGGATGCTTTCTTCAACATCCATGCTTGCCAGATTACGGAACAGCATGGTAGTTGGCCGCATGATCGTTTCACCCAATGAAGTAACCGGGAACTCTAATGGAAAACCACCCGCTTCAATAACGCCCCGCTTTACTACTTCGGCAAAATCACGGAGATGGCCGTTGCATGGCGTGAGTTCACTCCATGTATTACAGATGCCGATCACAGGCCTGCCTTTGAAATAATCATCGGGATAACCCTGGTTACGTAACCAGGAACGATGGACAAAACCCATCTTGTCGTCTTTGCCAAACCAGTCAGAACTTCTTAGCTTGCCCCCATCCCCTAAAGGGGAGCTGCTGTAGTTTTGCTTTTTCATTTTGTTATAATTAATTCTTCCTGAGTAAAGCGGTAGCACACCATAGTACAGGTGCCTGTCCGTGAAAATCACCGGTCATTCTTTTCCGGTCTAAATAATATTGCCGGTTATTACCGGCGCCCGTTCCTTCGCATACTTCGCTTATTTCTCCCTTGGCGTTGATATAACCAATTAATGCAAGCCAGCCTTTTCTTGCCGGCGGACCGTATATTTTTTTATCAAGCCACCCGTTCTTTACCCCGGTTATCATTGCAAAGGTGAACATGCCGGTACTTGAAGTCTCATACCAGGCTGCCGTGTCATTCACCAATTGCCGCCACATGCCATTCTCCGCCTGGAATTGCAACAGCGATTCCATCATGGTTGTATAGCCTTTCATAATGCGTGGGCGATAAGGGTCATCTTTTGGCAATACCCTTAGTAACTCTGTCATTCCGGCTGCCATCCACCCGTTTCCTCTTCCCCAATAAAATGGAGAAGCTGGTGCATGATAAAAAAGCCCGTTGGGTTTTTGCAGTGAATCCAGGTAGAGTACCATTTCTCTTGCGGCACGATCAATGTATTTCTTATCATGCGTGGCACGGTATGCCTGCGATTGTATCATGGTGATCATGTACATATCATCGATCCACAATCTCGTTTGCCAGCTGTAGCCCTTGTTGTAATAAGCAGTTGATGAAGGAACGACTCTTGGTCCGCCAGCTGGCGGATTGCACCATTGTGTATCGGCATACATTTTTCCAAGCGAAAAATATTTTTCTTCTTTTGTCTGAAGATAAATTTCCAGGGGAATGCTTCCGAAGACATTATAATCAACATGATCGGGAACAGGAAGCAATGATGAGTCTTTTTCAAATAGTGGTGCAAATCTTTCAATGAGACCATTTCGTAATTCTTTGTTTCCTGTTTCTTTTGAAAAAGTTAATGTACCGTACCAGGTACAGACCTCAAAATAAGGGATATGCGACACGGCTCCATAACCATATACGCCATGGGGCGATTGAATGAACCGTTCGGCAACAAGGAGGCCAATTTCCTGTGGGGATGAACCTTTCGGGAAATTTTTAAAAACAATCTGTGCTGCTGTAAAATAATTACAGAAAAAAAAAGCAAATATGGTTGCGGCTGTTTTTCTCATTTGATCAAAACTCTTTTTCCGGTGTGCATTGCCTCGTAAACAGCTTGCAGGTATTTTACATCTCTTCTTCCCATTTCACCGGGTACAATGGAAGATCTGTTGTTTTTTATTGAAGCTGCAATTCCATCCATTTGTTTTGCCTGTTGGTTGATATGCGGAAAGTTCATTGCGCCGGCGGGGGTGGAGCCGCGTTGGCCTGTATAATTATAAGCCGAGGTCAATTCAAAAATTCCTTTTTCGGCTTCCGCTTTTAAAAAATTCATTCCGTCGTCATAGCTTGTTCTGCAGTCGGTAATTAATCCATTCGGAAACTCCATCTGCCAGGTGAGTGATTGTTCTACTTCTTTGAACCGTTCAAGATCCGTTTTCACACCCTCCTGTGCAGTGACCGCAATGGCTTCCATGCCGGTTGTATAACACATGGCCTGTATCACATAAATGCCCAGGTCCATCAAGGGGCCGCCACCAGCATATTTCTTAGTGAGCCGCCATTGTGAAGGATTGGCCCTGAAGCCAAAACCGCCCGACAGTTTTTTTATTTCACCATACACTTTCTGCGTGCCACACCGTACCATCTCCAAATTGTAAGGCTCAAAATGCAGGCGGTAACCAATGGATAAATGTTTATTCGCTTTTTTAGATGCTGCGATCATGCGGTCACAATCTTCCACGGTAATGGCCATCGGCTTTTCGCAGATCACATGCTTACCGGCTTCAAAACCACGTATGGTATATTCTGCATGCATATTGTTCGGCAGCACCACATATATAATATCGATATCGGGATTATCTTTTATTGAATCATAATTTTCGTAGTTGTAAATATTCTTATCAGGGATATTATACCGTTCTTTCCAGGCAGGTACCTTTGATGGAGAACCTGTAACTATTCCGGCCAGGTAACAGTTTTCTGTTTGCTGCAATGCCGGGGCCAACTGGTTGGTAGCATAATTTCCCAGTCCAACCAACGCAATACCGAGTTTTCCCTCATTCTTGTTTTTCATTTTAGTTTGATTTGATTTTTCATCATTGCAATTGGAATATGCAGAGAGCAATGGTATACCAAGGCCTGCAAGACCAATGTTGTAAATGAATTTTCTTCTTGAACGGTCCTGATTTTTATTCATAAGTGATCATTTAAAATATCTCCATTCATCAGACCTGGTTATTTTGACTGATATTTTTTAATATAATCCGCCACTTCAACCATCGGCGCCACCCAGATATCTTTTTCGTTTTGTTTCAGGTAAGAAAGAAATTCTCGGTGTGCCGGTAGGGATACATCCAGCCCGTTGCCACCACCTACTCCGTGAAATAAAATAACGAGCAATGAATTTGTCTCCACGGCCTTTTTCACCCATTCGATCATTTGTTCGGCGGTATGATTATTTACCATGTAGCAATCCACGTTGTACAGGTCCACTTCATTTATCTTATGCATTTCATTTCGTACGGCCCTGGCTGCGGCAAAGTCATTCTTCATTCCATTAATAAAAGACGAATCGCCGATCTTCATATCGCCACAGGTAAAGGCAAATGTTCTCCGGGTCTTTCCATCCAGTGCCTGCAGGAAGAGGTTGGTCATCCGTACTTCATCCACCATTCTTTTTACGGTATAGTTGTTCATCTTGTAATCGGCAGGAACAAACTCACGGCCCGGCTTATCACCGATACAGGGATGGAATAACGTGTGGTTGCCTAATTCATAACCTCTCTGGGATATTTTTCTCCAGTCATTCAAACGGGTTTGTACAGAAGTGGAAAAAGCAGTAACATAAAATGTTGCTTTCAGTCCCAGGGAATCCAGTACGGGAATGGCATTATCCAGTTGCTGGTTGTACGCATCATCATAGGTGATTACAACTGCACATTTCTTTCCCCGCCAGGGCTGGTTGGGTTGTGAATAGCCAATGAGCGATAGCGAAAGAATAAGAAATAAAAATAACTTTTTCATTTTTCCGGTTTTATGATTTGTTCTGTCCAGGTAGGGCCATTGATGTAAAACATTCCGTTCTTATAGTGAATTGGCTCAAAACCCATCTGTGGTGTTTTTTCCCATGGTTCAAAAGTCTGGCTGTAAGGATAGGGCCTTTTTTCATACATAAAATAATGGCAGGAACTCCATAGCTGTCCATCAGGACCATCAAACAATGCATTATGACCGGTTTCCTGGTAAGGGTCTTCGGTATCCTGAAATTCCAGGCCGGCATAGCCGCCGGTTTTTGCCATCTCGGTACGATAACCTTTTTTTCTTGTTCCGAAAATCGGTTCGGGTGACGCTAATTCCCAGGGCCCCAGGGGTGTTTTTGATTTTAATAGACCAACTTCATAGCCACGGGTCCAGGTAGAAAAGAACATAAAGTAGGTTTCTTCTTTTTTTATTACAAAAGGCCCTTCAATGCCACCTACCATCCATTCGGGCCAACCGGGTTGTCTTTTATCCAAAAATTTTTGAATGGGGGAGGTAAGTTTTCCTGTTTTCAAATCAATTTTTGCCTGGAACAAACCATTGCCGCTGCAATAGAGATAGGTTTGTCCATCTTCGTCTTCAAACAGCGTTGCATCATTATTGTACTGCGGCGTTAGGGGGCCGTTTACCAATTTATATGGCCCGGTAACACTATCGGAAGAAAATAGCCAGATGCTGTGTGTTTTCATGCCTTTGGGATCATCGGCTGTTACGCTTCCGCTGTTTACAGTGAGCCAGTACCTGTTTTTTATAAAGTGAATTTCGGGCGCCCAAAATCTTCCATTATACGGGCAACCCGGTGGGAGTTTACCTGCATCTATAAGCCATGAATGCTGCTTCCAATGAATCAGGTCGTCTGAAACCAGCAAACGTACACCCGGATTAGGACCTGTCCATACGGGATTTGACGTTCCGGTACAATACCATTTGTTATTAACCCTGATGATGTAATGGTCACGCATTGAGATAGCCGTATCTCTTGTGATCGGGTTTGTATAGCGGAAGACATTAGTTGCCTTATCACCCGGCACTTTGTTATCCCCGTTTACCTGGGCAAAACCGGAAGTTGCCAGTAACAATAATCCCCCAATGAAATTCAACGTACAGTTCATGCGTTATGATTTTGCGTTGCACTTATTTATTTTCCTCCCTTTTCAATAATTATTTTTTCCGGTTGAAGAGGATCATTTAAACCTCACCCAGTCGGCTTCCACCCGCCTGTTATCTTTCAAAACAACAAACAGGTTATGCACGCCCGGCCCGAATTTTATAATGGGAGCCTTACTAAGTTTCCAATCAGCACCACCGGTTATCTTAACTTCAGCAACCAGGGGTCCATTAATACTGTCCAGTCGTATTTGTAAGATGCCGCCTTTTTCAGATATCGCTTTTACTGCAGCATATCTTAACTGCTTCTTTCCGAAATCAATGCTGTTATATTGCACCCATGCATCCGCTGAATCCAGGCGTACTTTCCAGCCCTTGAATTTATCAAAGGAATCCAGGAAGTCAACGGAGCAGCCTCGTTGACTGATATAACTGTACCTGTCGACCTGTATTTTCCCCGTAGCATTTGTCAGGCCCACGCCCCTTAGTGTTGGAACTACTTTTTTGATTGTGCCTTCTTTGTTGAAGAACAGGCTGTCAACCCGTACCGACCTGTTTTTGTCAAACTGCGGCGACAGGTCATTGTGATGATAAAAGAGATACCATTGACCGTTGAATTGTATCACCGAGTGATGATTTGTCCAGCAACCGGTGGGTGATTCATCCATGATTACACCTGCAAATCTGAATGGCCCTAAAGGGTTATTGCCAATAGCATACTCCAGCCTTTCAATTTTATTTTCTACATGCGGGTATGTTAAATAATAGAGACCATTCCGTTCAAATAAATACGGACCCTCTTTCAGGCCTTTATCGGGAAGGTTGCCAAGTATTTTTGGTTCTGTGTCGAGTTCGAGCATGTTTTCTTTCAGCCTGGCGCCATAAATATTTCTTTCCGACCAATAGAGATAAGCGAGGCCATCTTTATCAATAAATACATTTGGGTCTATTCCCTGTACATTTTTGATGGGTTCGGTTTGCGGATCAAAAGGTCCATAAGGTTTATCAGATATGGCAACAGCAATTCTAAATCCTCTTCCATATGCAAGCGTATCTTTTGCCTTTGTAGGAAAATAGAAATAGTATTTGCCGTTCCTTGAAACACAGTCCGGTGCCCACATGCTGTATGATGTTGAATCAACCCATTGTACTTTATCCTGGCTTACGATTACACCGTGATCTTTCCATTCGGTAAGATCTGAAGAAGAGAATACATGATAGTCTTCCATGCAAAACCAATTAGGTCTTCCTTTGCCCGGTGAACAAAGAATATCATGAGAAGGATAAACATATACACGATCACCAAACACTCTTGCCGATGGATCGGCGCTGAACTGGTCAAGTATAAATGGGTTCTGGCCAAAAGAAAGGCTGAAGTGAAAGAAGAGCGCTATTCCAAATAGACTCACCCGGTGGTTGTATTTTTTAACCTGCATCATGTTTACCTTACTTAATTTCGAGTACCACAACACTGAACGCCGGTAGTGTTATGCTAAGATTGTTCTTATTTAGCTTTGTCCCTGAAAAGACAGAAGGAACAACTTTATCCGGCGCATCAAAACTGTTGTGATCCTGTAATTTTCCTGACTGGAGTAAACGGCCTGTAACAGTTCTTGCGGGTAAATCACCCAGGTCGATATTTACTTCCTGTTCTTTATGTGCATCAATATTCACTAAGGAAATATGAACTGCGCCATTCTTATCTTTTGATGCGGAAGCTGAAACAGCTGTCAATTTCTTTTCACCGAATGAATAATCATTACTGGTTACGGTAATTGGCAACATCAATGCATCCTGGTGAACATTGTACATCTCCATCACATGATAGGTAGGTGTCAGTATCATCTTTTCTTTGTTGGTCAGGATAACAGCCTGCAATACATTAATGCATTGTGCCAGGTTGGCCATTCGCACCCGGTCGCAGTGATTATTGAATATGTTCAGTGTCAGGCCTGCGATCATTGCATCACGCATGCTGTTTTGCTGGTATAAAAATGCGCCCTTTGTGCCGGGCTCTGTTTCATACCAGCCGCCCCATTCGTCTACAATTAGTGCTACTTTTTTAGCAGGGTCATACTTATCCATTACTTCGGCATTTTTTGAAACGAATCTTTCCATCTTCCACGCCTCCGTCATTGTTCTGAAATATTCATCTTCGCTGAACTGCGTAGCAGAGCCTTTGTTGCTCCAGTTAATAACGGAATAGTGATGTACAGACAGTCCTTCAATCATTTTGAGCGGAATTTTACTCATTACCGTTTCTGTCCAGTTGTAATCTTCCGTACCCGGACCAACAGCAATGCGAAACAGGCCTTCGGTATTGCTGTAGCTGGTCATAAACGTTGCATATTTTTTATACTCGTTTACATAGTACTCTGCAGTCATGTGACCCCCGCAATCCCACGACTCATTGCCGATGCCCCAGTATTTTACATTCCAGGGCTTGTTTCTTCCGCTTTGTTGACGCATGTCTGTAAGGTACCCGGTGCCATTGGCGTGATTGGTATATTGCACCCATTCGGCAGCTTCCTGTACTGTTCCACCTCCCATATTCACAGCCAGGTAAGGATCTGCTCCCGTCATTTCACAGAGATTCAGAAATTCGTTGGTGCCAAAGCTGTTGTCTTCTCTTACATTTCCCCAGGATACATTTTCGATTGCCTTTCTTTTATTTTTTGGCCCGATGCCGTCTTTCCAGTGGTAATTATCAGCAAAGCATCCGCCGGGCCATCGCAACACAGGGATCTTTAATTTTTTTAAGGCCTGCACCACATCAAGGCGTATTCCATTTTTGTTTGGAATTGTCTTATTGCCTTCGCCTACATAAAATCCACCATATACACCATACCCGAGGTGCTCCGCAAAATGCCCATAGATATTTTTATTGATGGTATCTTTTGCTTTTGCGCTGTTAATAATGATCTTACTCTGTGCATACAGCGTTCCGCAGAAAAAATATCCAGCGGTAAATAATACAAGAAATTTATTTTTCATCTTAAGAATCTATTTATCTGTTGTGAATGGTGATGCAGGCAAGCCTTCTTTATTATACAGGTTAGCACCGTCCGGGTTATCGGCCCAGGCGTAACGAACATACATGGGATTTGTAATATTGTCATTCCACACGATCACTTTATCTCCCTGGATCTTTGCCTTTGCCCAAACAAATTTTTTATCGGCTCCGGCAATGGCAAATTGGCTGAGTTCTTCCCCGTCATTTGCTGTTAACCCGCTGCCTGTACTGGTGAAACTGATGATGATCTTATTGCCATCAATTGCTGCCGATTGATAAATGGGTCCGGAGTAAACAATATTTTCACCGTATGCAATTTTTTGTGCAGCCAATGCAAGCCGCAGCCCGATGTCTTTTTTATTATCCGGGTGAAGTTCATTCCATTCACCCAGGTCAATCGCTACCGCCATAGCTGTGTTGGGAACGGATAATGTTCTTAATTGTGATTCCCTCAGCCTGGCCCAGCTGCTTTCGGAAGGCAGGTAGTTCATGTCGCCGAAATTGGGAAGCTGCACATACAGGAATGGTGCAGTTGGTTGTTTCCATTTATTACGCCAGTCGGCGATCATGGCCGGTAAAAGTTTTTCATACTCTTCCGGCTTCCATGTATTTCCTTCGCCCTGGTACCAGAGAATGCCTTTGATATTATAATTGGTCAGCGGTGCGATCATTGCGTTGTACAAAGCAGTTGGCTGATCCTGTGCTGATATTCCTCTTACACCCGGACCTTGCCTTGGAATAAAAACATCGGCAACTTTGTACTGCCAGGTGCCTTTAAGGTCGATCGTATCTTTACCGGCAAATAAGCAATAAGGTTTATCGGGAACAAAACCTCCCTTACCGGCATTATTGATTACCCTCACCATAAAAATATTTTTTCCGGGTTTTAATAAGTCAGCCGGAACGGAATATCTCCGCTGTGGATATTGATAAGTGGTGTTGCCAACCTGTTTTCCGTTTATGTACAGAACATCGGCATCAACAATTCTTCCTAAAAAAACTTTTGCAGGAACACCAGTCATTGATGCAGGCACCATAACCTCTTTCCTGTACCAAACAATTCCATCAAGGTCTTTTATTCCCTGGTCTTCCCAGAATCCGGGTACATTTATATTGTGCCAGGCTTTTGGAATGTAAGAACTGTCATACCATTTAACAGGGCCTGTCAATCCCTTATCATTTGGTTGGGGCCTTGTATTAGCAGCCAACGCTTTCCTGTTGCTGCTGTTCACATAGGCGCTGTCTTTATTTTTTTGAATGGTAGCCGTTACTACAGGAAACTCTTTCAGGCCTTCTTCGCTTGTCCATGCTTCAATGGGTGGGCCGCCAACACTTGAATTGATGAGCCCGATGGGGACATGGTATTTTTCATAGATTGTTCTTGCAAAGAAATAAGCCACCACCGAAAATTGCCTTACATCCTGCGGATTAGCAGACTTCCAAAAGCCAGTTGGCAGATCATCGTGCGGACCATCCAGGTCTGTCATGGTTGGGATCCAGAACTGTCTTATCTCGGGATAGTTGGCCTGTGCAATATCATTTGCATAGGAGATGCTGTGTAATTCCATTTGATGCACCATGTTGGATTGTCCGGAGCAAAGCCACACATCACCGATAAGAATATCCTTCAGTGAAATTTTATTACTGGCGATGATGTCCATCGTATAAGGCCCACCTGCTTTCATGGGAGGTATAAAAATTTGCCACTTACCATCGGCGCCGGCTTTTGTTTTATATGTTTTGCCATTGAACTTAATGCTCAGCTTTTCTTCTTTTGCAGCCCAGCCCCACACATTTAACCGGGCATCTCTTTGTAATACCATGCTGTCCCTTATCAGCCGGGGAAGTTTTACCTGTGCTGATAGCGGAGAGGAGGCAAGCCATAAACTCAGCAGCAGCAATATCTTTTTTCCGCTCATGATATATTGTGTTGGTAATTTTGGTTTTATATTTTTTTCATTACTTCATGGTTAATGATTTACTCAGTACATTGGAAGTTGTTTTATTCTTTACGCCCGGTTGTCCGCCTCCAATGCTGATCGTTATCGTATCCTTTGGCTGGTATAATTTGCCATCGCTCTCACGAACTAATGATAATTGCTCCGGGGTTAAGGTGAACGAGACTGTTTTGCTTTGCCCTGCCTTTAATGAAATTCGCTGAAAACCTTTCAGTGCCTTGATGGGTGCTTTTGCAAAAACATTCATGTGCGACACATACACTTCAACCACTTCTTCGCCATCTCTTTTACCGGTATTGGTTACGCTTGCTTTGACTGTAACGCTTTTTCCAGTTGCAACGGAAGAAGGAATACTGAGCATATCGTATTTAAAATTTGTATAGCTCAACCCGTAACCAAACGGATACAAAGCATCGCCTGTAAAATAACGGTAGGTTCTTCCGGTCATATCGTAATTGCTGAAGGCGGGGATATCGCTGTCGCTTTTATAAAAGGTAACCGGTAATCTTCCGGCCGGATTATAATCTCCGAATAAAACATCGGCCACGGCAGTGCCGGCACTTTGTCCGCCATACCATGCATTGATGATGGCTGGAATATTCTCAGCTTCCCAGGGAGTGGCAAGCGCACTGCCGGTCATCATTACAAATACAACGGGTTTGCCTGTTGCTTTCAATGACTTCAGTAATTCTGTCTGTACCGCAGGTAATAAAATACTTGTGCGGTCGCCGCCTTTAAAGCCCGGCACAGCCACCGGCATTTCTTCTCCTTCCAGTTGCGGAGAGATGCCGCCAACAAAAACCAGGGCATCTGCATCTTTGAAGCGGTTGGCCAGCGCAGCAAAATCTGTTTTTACATAATTGCCGGCAAAGAGTTTTACAGTAGCATCTCCTTCCGCCTGGCGGAAAGTCATTTCAATTCTATAAGTAACTCCTTTCTTAACGGGGAGATTGAATTGTTTGCTGCCCCAGCGGTTTTTTTCCCATACATCAACCACCAGGCTGTCGTTCACTTTAACACGGTACCCATCATTGGCTTCCGTTTCAAAACTCATTGTTTCGTCTTTGCTGGCAGTAATGCTGGTTGTGTATCGGGCAGAATAATGAGTTGATTGCATTCCGGGAAAAGGGATCTGTCCTTCGGACCAGGTATGATTAATTTCATTTTCTATTTGTGTAAGCACCGGGCTGCCTTCCAGTTTTTCATTTGAAAAATATTCTGCTTTTACGCCCTGTTTGCCATCGTAGTGATACAGGGTTGTAATGTCTTTATGGATCAGCAAGGTGTCATTGGTGAAGTTGATGGCTTTTTCATAAACCACTTCTGTATTAGCTCCGAGCTTTTCTTTGATCCCTTCCAATACAGATACAACTTTTGAAGGTATTCCATTGTAGTTACCCAGTATGGCGATCTTGTTGTCGGCATTGGGGCCGATGACAACAATCTTTTTTATTTTTTTTGACAAAGGCAATGCATTGTTTTCGTTGCGGAGCAATACGATCGACTGCTGCGCCATTTTCAGAGCATGTGCTTTATGTTCCGGTGCTTCCAATGATGATGCCGGAGTTTGTGCATACTTCACCATGGAAGGAGGATCGAACATGCCGAGGCGGAAACGAATGGTGAATAATCTTTTTAATGATACATCTAACTGTTCTTCTTTTATCAAGCCTGTTTTCACCGCATCCAGTAATGTTCTGTAGACAGAGTTCCCGCATTCCACATCGGTGCCGTGTATCAGCGCATCAACGGCTGAAGAAGTTGCGTCCTTATGTGTTTTATGATAACGGAAAAAATCATCTACAGCCCAGCAATCACTCGTTACATAGCCGGTAAATTTCCATTGATTACGGAGGATATCATTCATCAAAAGATCATTGGCGCAACAGGGCTGGGTGTTGATGGCGTTGTAGGCACACATCACCCCGGCAACTTTTGCATCAACCACTAATTCTTTAAAAGCAGGCAGGTAGGTATCCCACAGATCATATGCAGAAGGATTGAAATTATCTGAGTGTCTTGTTGGCTCCGGACCGCTGTGTACGGCAAAGTGTTTGGCGCATGCGGCTGCTTTTAAATATTTTGGATCATCACCCTGCAGCCCATGCACGAATGCTCTTGCAAGCATGGATGTTAAGAATGGATCTTCGCCATAGGTTTCCTGGCCACGGCCCCAGCGTGGATCCCGGAAGATATTTATGTTAGGTGTCCAGTAGGTGAGCCCCACATACCGGTCGCCGGTTTTGTTTGTTTCAAGCGCTTTGTTATGAATGGCCCTTCCTTCCAATGCCGAGTAATCGGCCATGCGGTACATGGAATTAGTATCCCAGGTAGCCGCCATACCGATCGCTTGCGGATACGATGTTACTTTGAAAGGCGTTCTTGCCACGCCATGCAGCACTTCATTCCACCAGTCGTAGGCGGGAATGCCTAACCTTGTTATTGCCGGCGTTGCGTTCAGCATCTGCGCCACTTTTTCTTCCAGCGTTAAGCGGCTCACTACATCATTTACCCGTTGTTCAATGGGCAGGTTGTAATTCCAGTACGGGAAAGCTTTTTCACTTTGTGCATAGGTGATCAATGTGCACAGGCAGGCAGCAGAAAAGAAAAGTTTTTTCATGTTGTTATATTAAAGACAGGTTTATGTTTACCAGAATAGAAACACGTATTACACGGAAGAAGCGGATATGCACTGATAGATGATCAGCGAAGATCCGTTGCACCTGTGTTATCGGCGTCCTATCTTTTAATTCTTGTTTCCGGTGGCCCGAGGTAACTGGGTTTTACTCCTCCAAAATCCACCACCAGCTTTTGCAACAAAACTCCCGGGTTTATCATCCAGCACTTCAAAATATGCTTCCCCGGTTTTAATACCCGGTGATCTGATGTTTTTATGATGATGTTTGCAGCTACCCATTTTTCCCATGTTCTTACATTATTATCATCATTATTGATTGAGATGACCTGGGGTAAATCATCATCAATGGCAACCGCATATCTCAATCCCTCATCATTATGAAAATTCAAAGTAGGTGAGAAGTAAGCCTGGATTTTTACTGCGCCGGTATCATACACATACATTTCATACTCAAGTTTAGGAGAACTGTAAACCAGGGTTTGCGGTGCCATGGTTACCGGGAATACGGTAACGGCTGAACCAGTTCTGCCAAGATCAGGTAATATTTTTATGCTGTTTCCTTTTGCATCTGTTGTTCTTGTATAATGTGCTGCTTCAATTGATACGTAGCCTTCTTTTTCAAAAAAAACAGTTCCCATTTCATTTGCGGGAACCAGGGCGTTCCGTTCATCTCCGGATAATTGTGGTGGTTGCTGAATGATTGAATCCCCGGGAACATATCTTACATCAGGCATCTTTTGTCTTTGTGGTTGTTGCCAGTATGTGTAACCAATATGTGTCTGGTCCATCATGTGGTTCCACTTTCCGTTGTTTAGCTGGTTATATTCTAAAGAGATCAACGAATCATTTGCATACAGTTGCTTTACTTTATCGGCATAGTCATTGGCAACCGCATACCTGTTTTTATACGCTGCCCTGTTCAATGCAACATTATAATACATGGCATACAGGTTCGCCATTGCCTTAACTGGGTGCAGTACCAATTGAAAATAGGCATCTTTATATCCGGCAGTAAGTTGCCCGTCTATATATTCAGCCATGGTAAGGATCTGATTATATTCTTTTGCTGCATTTTCAAATTCATTATAGTTATCAAGGCTGTACGTATTCTGGTCAAGCAGTTCCGGTTTTCTTCTGCCGTTCAACTTTAAATATCCTGAAGTGATCTTGGCAATTTCTTCCGCATGTTCCGCTCCAAACTGTGCGGCACACCATTGCTCCGTATATTTCTGCAGGTCAGCAGCCCCGATCTTCTCCGGGTTCCATGCATAGTCCAGGAAGAAGGAGATGGGGAATTCCATGGGTTTGATATCGCCCACATTTACGATCCATATCTGTCTTGCATTGTATTCCCACGCTAAATGCATCTGTTCCCACACCCTCGGGATGGGGTTTGTGTTAAGCCATTTATAGTTTCTTGGTCCACCAACATAATCAAAATGATAATAAATTCCATACCCACCCTGCCTGCCGGCAGGCAGGCTTTTCTTGTTTTCATTCAGTTTGGGAAGTTTACGGATATTACCCCAGTTGTCGTCGCATAGTAATAAGGTTACATCATCAGGTACCCGCATTCCTTTATCGTAATAATCCTGCACTTCTTTATACAAGGCCCATAGTTGCGGTGTTTCCGATGCTGGTTTGCCTGTCACTTCTTCAATGATCTGGCGCTGGTCTTTTACAATTCGTTCTAATAAGGCTGTTGCAGTTTCCCTGCTCATGGGTTCATCGCCATCGCCCCGCATGCCTACACTTACTATCTTTTCATTGGTTGCCCGTTGCATGCCACCCCGCCAGAATTCCTTCAACCCGGCTTCGGTGCTGTCGTAGTTCCATTTTTTTCCTTTGCCAAAATATTTCCATTCTTCATGCGCCCTCATCAAAGGCTCGTGATGCGATGTGCCGATCACAATTCCGTATTCATCAGCTGATTTGATATTTAACGAGTCGTCGTAATAAAAAGCATTGCCCCACATGGCCGGCCACAGGTAATTTGCTTTAAGACGAAGGATCAACTCAAATACTTTTTCGTAAAATTTGTGATTGAAGCCCCCGAATTTTTCTTTGCTCCAGTTACTTAATGCCGGTGCTTCGTCGTTGATGAATATGCCGCGGTATTTTACTTTGGGCGCATCGTTGATAACCACCCCTGTCTTAATATAAATGGATTGCTTTTTCTTCACCGGTACATCTGCCCACCAATACCAGGGTGATACGCCTATTTGTCTGGAGATCTCAAATACCCCATAGGCTACCCCTCTCCGGTCGCTGCCGGAGATCAGCAGTGCATCTTCTATGTTTTTAGTTGGATTTTTTACAGACTGAATGCAATAGGCTTCCCATTCTTTTTTAGGTGATCTTATTTTAGCCAGCTTAACCCAGGCTGTAATGAGAGAAGAATTTTCTTCACTGCCGATCACAATTACTTTTTTAGGAAGACCAACGATGCTGTGTACAATCTGTATCTTTTTCCCGGTTACCAATTCAATATCTTGCTGAAATAGTTCGGCGGATCTTTTTACCAACGGCAGATCATTGGCATCAACATAAATTACTGCGTTGTCAATAGAAAATGAAATGGGCGTCTTTTTGTCGGAAATTATTTCCTGGGCAAAAGCGTTGCCGGTAAAGAAAAGGATCAAACCAAAAATAAATGGTTGTTTTTTTTTCATAAGCAAACAATTGATCGGCACTTTTAGACTATAAAACAATTTGCTAAGAGCATAAAGGAGAAAAGGAGCTAAGAGAGATTGGGTATTTTTCTCTTTTTCTCTTTTGACCTCTTAGCCAAACAATCAAAAGCCAATTGAGTTACCACCATCCACGGGCAATACCACACCGGTAACATATTTTGCCCCATCACTTGCCAGGTAGAGTGCCGCAGCACCGATGTCTTCCGGTTTTCCCATATGTCCCATCGGGGTGCGGCCAAAAACTTTTGCCTTTCTTTCCGGGTCGCTGTCCAATGCCTTTGCCGTCATGTCCGAATAAATAAAACCAGGTGCAATCGCATTTACACGAATGCCGTTTGGTGACAATTCTGTTGCCATCGCCCTGGTCATCCCGTCAATGGCTGTTTTGCTGGCACTGTATGCGATCACTTTTGGCAGACCATACTGTGCCGCCATGGAACTGATGTTGATGATGCACCCGGAATTTCTTGTAAGCATATGCTTTACCACCTCACGGCTGATACTGAATACGGAATTCAGGTTGGTTGTGATTACTTTCTGAAAATCCTCATCGGTTACTTCGGTGAATATTTTTTTCATATTGATACCGGCATTGTTTACCAGTATATCAACCTGCCCGAATTCCGAAATGATATTTTCAATCAGGGAAGGAATGGTTGCCAGGTTGCTCAGATCACAAACTTTATAAAAACAATTCTCTCCCAATTGCTCCTTGGCGGCCTTTAATTTTTCTTCATCTCTGCCGACTATGATCGTGCTGATATTATTTTGTGTAAATGCTTTTGTAATGGCAAATCCAAGCCCGGAACCTCCGCCTGTAACGATTGCAATTTTGCCCACATCCCCTAAAGGGGAGTTATTAGATTCCATAATTTTTTATTTTCTTTTATAATGAAAGGTTTCCTCCATTTTTTCGTTGTTACAAATCTCTAATGCTTCATTGACCTTAGTGTCCCTTTAAGGGACAGGGGCTTTAATTGCCCGGAGCAAAAGGGAACCGAAGACTTTTATAATACTCCAGTGTTTTATCCGGCTGTTCATAACTGGCTGGTATTGGCATCTTACTGAATGTTTGGAAATAGAGCAGGCATGCATTGCGCCACCACTTTGCTTCATCGATCTGTATGTCCAGCAACATCTTTACCTGGTTGAACCGTTGCTCATCAATTTTATTCTTTTGTTTCAGCCATTCATTCTTCATCCACACCACGCTGTCAACCCCGCTGTAATATTTTTTGCAGAGTTCATTCCACAATGTTCTTCCGCTTTTCATTTTATGGTCCCAGGCAACGTGTTGAAACCACAGTAAATATTTTTCATCACAGGTATTTATGTCTTCCCACTGTTTCCTGGCCTCAGGAAAATATTGTGCAAGGGCATTGCTGCCGGTGGATGTTCTGTTGAAGCCAATGCCAATACTGTCGGCTTTATGATAATACACCGGGTTCCATTCTGGCCGGTTCAGGTTGCTGATCCAGGGGGCAGGACCGTAATGATGACCCGTACCCATGATATGATGCAGGCCGAGAGGGTTCATGTAGTCAACCATTATTTCCCTGCTTTGCAGCATGACTGCCTTTACTGATTGAAGAAATGCGGCATCGTTTGTAAAACTCATCCGCAGCCATTCGTCTGCAATTTGTTCGCTTGACAGATCATAATCCCATTCCAGTCTTCCCAGGCAATACCAGTTTGCCTGTGCCATGGGATGGCCACACCAGTTGATATCGTTGCCAATGTTGGCCACGCCCGTCATGCCATTTAATGAATGGTTGCCGATACTTCCGTCAATCACTTTGGCAACAGTGCTTCCTTTACCCCTGCACCAGGTATCACTGTTCAATACTTCTTTATATAGCGGGGCCAGGAAAACCCAATTAGTTGCCTGGCCAAGGTATTCCTGTGTTACCTGGAACTCCATCATCAACGGAGTTTTTGGCATAGCACCAAACAGCGGATGAAAGGGTTCACGGGGCATAAAATCAATGGCGCCGTTCTTCACCTGCACCATTACATTGCTTTTGAATTTTCCATCCAGCGGAACAAAATCATCGTAAGCCTGCTTGTGCCGGTCAACAGGATTTTCGGCAGCATATACAAATGCCCGCCAGATTATGATGCCGTTGAATGGCGCTACTGCGTTGGCAAGCATGTTGGCGCCATCGGCATGCGTACGTTTGTAATCCTGTGGACCGGGCTGTCCTTCGCTGTTGGCTTTTACTAAGAAGCCGCCAAAGTCGGGGATGAAGGAATAAATTTCCTTCACTTTATTATTCCACCAGGTTTGAACGGAATCATTTAATGGATCTGCTGTACTTAATTTCCCGAACTCTATCGGAGCGCTGAACCTTGCTGTGAGAAAAACTTTTATACCATACGGGCGAAATACTTCGGCCAGTGCTTTTACTTTTTCCAGGTATGGTTTGGTGAGTATGGTTGCATTGGCATTTACATTGGTCAATGAAACGGCGTTGATGCCGATGGATGCATTGGCTCTTGCATAATCAATATAGCGGGGGTCGGTATAACCGGGTAATGTATGCCAGTTCCAGATGGAAAAGCCAGCATAGCCACGTTCAACAACTCTGTTCAGGTTGTCCCAATGGTTCAGCATGCGCAGGTTTAGTTTGGGAACAGAACTGATGTTTACATTTTCAATGGACTGATTGGTTTGCAGCAGCCGTAAGAAATTAAACGTGCCGTATAAAAGGCCAATGTCTGTATTGGCACAAATGGCGATAACTTTTTTTCCGCTGGAAATTTTTGTAAATATTTTATATCCTTCTTTTCCTAATAGCTCAGCGAACTGTTTATTGTTGTCGCCATCGGGCTGGTCGGCAACTTTGCAGATCCATACGCCGGCATTTGATCCGGTGTTACCGGTAATTTTTATTTCGCTGCCAAGCAACCCGGATAACCCATTCCTGATCTCTGTTCGGATGATATCCAAAGTAGGAGAGGTTCCTTTAATGGCAATTGTCTGAATGTTTTTTTTGTATTGAGCCAGCAGGGCCGGGTTATTGAGCTTATCGTACCTGAGCCATAACCGGTATCCATCTTCTGCAATGATATTGCCGCAAATCAAAAGGCCAACAATAAAAAGGAAGAAGATCTTTTTCATAATATCATTGCATGAGCTGTTACCTGGCGCTTTTTTTAAGTGATGATTTCCGGATGATCAGGTCTGAACGGACAACAATGGTATTTGTTTGTGCAATATTGGAAACACCTTTCAGGTGGTTGATGAGGTTAGTGGCTGCAATTTCACCGATATCGATACCGGGATAATTTATAGTGGTGAGCTGTGGTTCAACGATCTTACTGATGGCGTCGTTATTAAAACCTACGATCGCAATATCACCCGGAATACTGATCCCGTTATCTTTCAGGGTTTGCATGCAGACAGCAGCGGAAAAATCATTCGTGATAAAGGCACCGTCCGGCAACGGGTCCATCTTCAATATCTGCATGGCAGCTTCCACGCCGCAACGCTCACTCAGGTCTTTTATCAGGAGCCGGTTTTCATCAAAAGCTATATTATTATCAAAGAGCGCATCTTTATAACCTTTAAAACGCTGGGCATATACGTTCCGGTTTAGGTTAGCAGTAACCATTACGATTTTTTTACAACCCTGTTCAATCAAATGCTGCGTAGCCTGGTAACCGCTCTTATAGTTATCAATGATCACCTTCGTGCTTTCGCTGTTCTCTTCCACACGGTCAAAGAAGATGACCGGGATACCGCGGCTGGCAAATACCTGGAAATGATCAAGGTCTTTAGTATCGAAGGACAGCGAAGCGATCACACCATCAACCCGTTTATGAAAAAGGTTGAGCGCATTGGCGGTCTCTTTTTCATAACTCTCTGAAGAGTGTGTAATGATGATATCATACTTGGCTGCGGTGGTAACTTTTTCTATACCAGCCAGTACAGATGTAATGAAGTTACTGTTCAACTCATGCACGATGATACCAATAGTATGCGTTTTTTGTTTGCGTAGATTACTTGCAAAATTATTATGGCGATACCCCAGTTCCTCTGCTTTCTCTATGATCCTCTTTTTGGTGTTTTTATTGATGGCATGGTGATTCTTGAGTGCCCGGCTTATCGTAGCGGCTGAAAGATTGAGCTCTTTTGCGAGGTCATAAATGGTAATTTCCTTTTTCATATAGAAGCTGGGAGAAGGAATTTTTTACTAAGATAGGGGTTTTTAAAAAAAAATACTGCAATCGGTTGCAATTTAAAATAATTTATTTACATTAGCTTTTGATTAGTAAGAACACTATTGCAGAGCAGGAATTCTTCTTAAAGTTTATACCGGTGTAATTCTTTACAGTAAAGGATTATACCGATTTTAAAAACAAAATGGTTGCTGTACTATTATAAGTAACCGGTAAAAAAGCAGGCATACAGGGGATGTAACATTTCTTAAGCTTTGCTATTTTTTTTGGAGTATTTCTGCAACCGATTGCATAACTTTTTGAGCTTTTAACCAGGGCTTCCTGGTATCCAGATAACTAAGATTGCTGCTATATGAAAAGGGCGTTTACTTTTTGGTCAATTGTCTATTATGGCCCTGGGCGCCAGGGCATTTCAGCTTTATTTGAATCTAGGTACAACGCCATCCCTTCTCTTTTTTGCCGCAATTCTATTTCCGCCGGATCTACAAATCAGTCACTACGCTACAATTTTATAACTAACATGAACCCGGCAACCGGGTATTATTCTATTATGCCAAATCAACAATTATGAAAAAAACAATTCTTCTAAAACAAAAAAGCCTTTTACCTGGGAAGGGAGATCAGTTACCAAAGTTCATGCTGATCAGTTTTTTCAGTATGATTTTTTTACTGCTCTTTTCTTCTGCAGGCTTTGCTCAACAAAAAACAATCACAGGCCGTGTAACAAATGAAAGCGGGCAACCAATTTCAGCTTCTGTGATGGTAAAAGGAAGTTCATTGGGTATTTCCACAGATGCAAATGGAAACTATTCCATCCAGGCTGCGCCGGGATCCCGGATCGTTATCACCGCTGCTGAATATGTAGCCCAGGAATTTCCGGTTGGAAAGGGAAATGTTATTAATGCTGTATTGGTAAGACAGGATATAGCACTTTCCGAAGTGGTGGTAGTTGGTTATGGTACGCAAAGAAAGAAAGATGTAACCGGCGCCATTACGAAAGTGAATTCGGAAACACTTTTACAAACAGCTTCTTATAATGTAATAGACCAGTTGAAGGGTCATGCTGCGGGGGTGAATATCACTACCACGAGCGCTGTTCCCGGTGGGGGATCGCAGATCAGGATCAGGGGTAACAGAACCATGTTGCAGAATACAGCACCCGCAAACGTTTCCGGGTCGACCTTTTCTGTGGAAGCCGCCGCGGCTGACCAGGCAGACGCACCATTAATAGTAGTAGACGGAATACCTTATTCGGGAAACCTCAATGATATCAGCCCGAATGATATTTCCAGCCTGGAAATATTGAAAGATGCATCTGCTACGGCCATCTATGGTTCAAGGGGAGCCGGTGGTGTTGTTATTGTTACTACAAAACGTGGTACCGGCGGGAAGGTTGCATTTAATTACTCCGCATATTACGGAACAACCCAGGTAATGAAACAATTGCCTGTTTTTAATGGTGCAGAATATGCCCAACTTAAACTGGATGCTGCAACAGGTAACAGTGCTACAGCCGGAGCACAGCCTTGGCCATTGTCAACAGCAGAACAGGCCGCTTTGTCTTCCGGTATTTCCACCGACTGGCAGGACCTTATATATAAGAATGCGCCGATAACCAATCATAATTTAAGTATAAACGGGGGATCTGATAAAAGCAGGTATTCCATGAGTTTCGGATATTTCTATCAGGGTGGAATCATCCCTAAACAAGATTACCAGCGATTCAGCATCCGCAGTGCAATGGATCACCAGTTAAACAACCGGATCAAAATAGGGCTGACCACAATGAACTCTCTCTCTTATCAGAATACTCCTGGTGGAAGCGGGGTCACTAATGGCCTGATGAGGATAACCCCACTGGCCTCTCCCTATAATCCGGATGGAACAGTTAACCTGCAGATCTTAACAGGATCGACCGATAATTTATTCAACCCGCTGACATTGAAAACAAAGAGCCAGTCAATTCTGGCTCGCAACAGGAGATTAAGGACATTCAACAGTTTATATGGTGAAGTAGATATAATTAAAGGACTAAAATACCGGATAAACATAGGCCTTGATTTTTACCAGGATAAAGGGGACGGTTATTCAGGCCCCGGTACTTTCGTAAACTCTTCCCTCAGCCAGTCCCAGTCGCAGGGTAATGTACGTAACACAGAGCAATGGCAATACACCGTTGAAAACCTCTTGTATTATAATAAGACCATCAAAAAACATCAATTCGGTTTAACAGCATTATACAGTGTTCAAAAGGCTCAATCTACCAGTTCATTTACATCCGGCATAGGTATTCCTTTCGATTATATGCAGAATGCCGATCTCTACCAGGCAGCCAGTGTGAATGCAGGCAGCCCGGGAAGTAATTATTTCTGGGAAAGAGGTATTCTCTCTTTAATGGGCCGCTTAACATATAGCTATGACAGCCGCTTTAGTTTCACTGCTACCGTAAGAAGAGATGGGGCTTCCGTTTTATCTCCGGGTAATCAATACTACACTTATCCTGCTTTTGCCGCAGCATGGAATATCACGAATGAAAAATTCATGTCTAATGTACCGGTCATCAATAACCTGAAACTCAGGTTTGGATGGGGAATAGCTGCGAGCCAGGGAATCAATCCTTACTCAACACTGGGAGCACTAGGTGTTTCGGCATATAATTACGGACAAGGTACAGGCGGACAGCAGGGAGGATATAACATCAGCAATCTTCCCAATAACACACTTAAATGGCAAAGCACTTCACAATTCAACTTCGGTCTTGATTTCGGCTTATTGAAGAACCGCATAACCGGCAGCCTGGAAGTGTATAGCCAAAAAACAAAAGATATACTTCTGCCTTTAAGTCTGCCACCGAGCCAGGGAGGGGGAACCGTATTTAAGAACCTTGGAAAAACAAAAGGAAATGGTATGGAACTTACTATTAACTCGGTGAATATTCAAAAACCCAACGGTTTGGTATGGTCAACTGAATTCAACTACTTCTTCAACCGGGAGAAGATTACAGAACTGGCAAATCCTTCACAGCAAAATGATATAGGAAACGGCTGGTTTGTAGGTCAGCCTATTACAGTGATCTACGACTATGAAAAACTCGGCATATGGCAAACCGGCGATCCCGGACTAGCCACACAAACCTCGCCTGTTCAGAAACCAGGCGATATCAAACTGCGTGATGTAAACGGAGATGGAAAGATCACCCCCGAAGATCGTGTTATCCTTGGAAACTTCCAGCCTAAATTCGAAGCCGGCCTGACCAATTATGTAAAATTCAAAGGCTTTGATTTCTCGATCAGCATGTATGCCAGGGTAGGAATGAAAGTAGTGGTTCCTTACTTATCAAGTGAATCAGGCGGCGCTAACTTTACTGGATTTAACTGGTTCCTGACAGGAAGGAATAACCAACTGAAAGTGGATTATTGGACACCAACCAATCCTACCAATAAATTCCCGCAGCCTGATGCATCCGCAACACCACAATACAGTTCCGTTTTATCTTATGTGGATGGTTCATTCATTAAATGCAGGGCAATTAACCTGGGTTATGAAATACCAAGCAAAATATTATCAAGAGCCGGTGTCAATTCATTACGTGTTTATGTTTCTGCAGTTAACCCATTCGTGATCTGGTCACCTTTTGTGAAAGACGGTTATGGGCCGGATCCTGAAGGAAACGGTTATGGTGGTGGTATCAGGTCGCAGGGAACGGCTGAAGGGGGTACGGTTGGACGCCAGATAACCGTAAATGCCAATAACCCGGCAACAAGACAATACATATTTGGAGTAAATCTTAACTTCTAAAAACAATAAAATCATTTTTATATGAAACTGATAAAAAAATTTACACCAGTTTATGTGCTTCTGCTTGGAGCCGTGCTGTTGACAAATGGTTGTAAGAAAGTACTTGAAGAAAACCCCCGTTCCAATGTTACCCCGGCTGTCTTCGCTACGCCACAGGGTCTCCTGGGAGGTATTTCGGGTGTGTATAATGATCTTCGGAAATCCTGGGGAACAGAAGGGTTCACCATTAATCAAATGGCAGGAACCGATGAATACCTGATGGGTGCCAGCGCAGGAAACCCCCGTGTCTTTACATACAATGGGATTACCGGAAGTGACTTTAGCGGAGGGTTTAATCTTTACGCCGATGTTAACGCCTTGAATGGGATACTTGAACTTGGGCCAACAACAGCGGGATTGGATGCTGCTACATTGAAAGCATATCTTGGCCAGGCGCAATTTCTCCGGGGCTTTATCTATTTCTATTTGCTCCAGACCTATGGTAATATTCCGCTAAACACCACATTCATTACAACACCTTCTTTGGCTGCAGCACCGGCACCGGCTAATGATGTGTATGCCCAAATAGTCAAAGATTTGACGGATGCGATCAGCAATCTGCCTAATCAACCCACATCGCCGTTCTTAGGTAAAGCTGCAACGGTTGGTGCTGCCAAATGGCTGCTTGCCAAAGTTTATTTAACAAGAGGATGGGCGAATAGCTCACAGGCAGATTTTCAACTGGCATATAACACAGCAACCGACCTGATAAATACCAGGGCTACTTATGGTCTTGATCTCTGGCAGAATTACCAGGATGCACTTAAACTTGATAACGACTATGGTAAAGAAACCATTTTTGCAGTTGACCATACCAACGATCCTAAATATGGTTATTATACTCCGGGTGGCGGACAATCAGGAGGCGATTTTATAAACGTGAGCCCATGGATGGGCTTATTCAATGCACCTGGTGTACTTGGTGTAAATACAACAGTGAATGGTTCCGGTGTTCTTGCTACATCCGGGCCTACGATGATTAACAGGGACGTTCAATTCGGAAGACCTTATACCCGTATGCGCCCGAACATGGCGAAATTGACTTCCGGAATAAATACCGGAAAAAGTTATCTCTTAGATCAGGCATTTGTGAACAGGGCAATCGATTCAAGATATGATAAATCATTCCAGACCGTATGGCTAGCCAATTGCGGTACTGGCGGTGGTGGCGGTCAGGTGGTTGCTGGTACCTATTCAGGACCCAGTGTAACAGGTACCCGTGGCCAGTTACAGGCGGGAGTTGATACTGCAATATGGTTCCCGGATTATGAAGTAGCAGGTGCCCCGCAGAATTTCGGAGCCCGGCCATTTAAAGGAATCATCGTTACACCAAGCATGCAGAGCAGTACGATTTTCCCGTACATGAAAAAATTATGCGACCCAAGAAGGGTGAATCAGAACGATCCGTCTTACAGGCCAACCATCGTTGCACGCTTTTCAGATGTTTACCTAATTGCCGCAGAAGCAGCTTTTAAACTGGGGCAGTTGCAGAATGCAGCCGATATGATAAATGTGGTAAGAAAAAGGGCGGCTTACCGAACCAATGCAGCATATGCACCTGGTTGTGCATTGGGTTCTCCAACTTGTTATCCTTCTACTACAACAGGAGATCCGTATGCGCCGGGTCAGAACCAGGCAACAGCCGAGCTTGCTATGACGATCACAGCTTCTGATGTTACACTTGATTTTATCTTGGATGAACGTACCCGGGAGTTTTATGGTGAATCAATGCGTTATATGGACCTGGTTCGGACAAAGTCGCTGGTTAACCGGGTGAAAGCATGGAATCCGATAGAAGCCGGAACGTACGTTAAACCTGAATTTATGCTCAGGCCAATTCCACAGGATCAGATAAACAGGGTTACAGAAGGCCCGGCTTATCCGCAAAATCCCGGATATTAATGTTGGTATGGAGTGTGAACAAAATACAAGCAGTTAGTTTTCTCATATATGCAGTCGTTAAAGGGAGGGTGGATTTTCCCACCCTTTCTTTTTCTTTGGCTTTTGTCAACAGGTTTAAATAAATTTAGAAATTAGAAAAAACATGTTGCTGTTAGGTATTGATCTTGGTACTTCGTCTGTAAAAGTTTCTGTACTGGATGCGGCAACACAAAAATGTATTGCATCCGTCCAGTATCCCGAATCGGAAGCAGATATAATCTCATTGCACCCGGGATGGGCTGAACAAAGCCCCGACGGCTGGTGGGAAAATGTAAAGCAGGCCATCCTCAAATGCAATGCAACCAAACTATACGACCCACTTGACATTGCCGCAATAGGCATCGCCTATCAAATGCATGGCCTGGTGCTGGTAGACAAAGACCAGCATGTGTTACGCAATTCCATCATCTGGTGCGACAGCCGTGCGGTTGAAATAGGCGACGAAGCCTTTGCAAACATCGGAACAGAAAAATGTTTGTATCACTTACTTAATTCACCCGGAAATTTCACTGCAGCAAAACTGGCATGGGTTAAAGAAAATGAACCCGCCGTCTTTGAAAAGACCGACAAGGCCATGCTACCCGGTGATTTTATTGCCATGAAATTAACCGGCTCAATTACCACCACAACATCTGCGCTGTCGGAAGGAATATTCTGGGATTTCAGGAATAATAATATTTCAACAGACATCATTAATTATTTCGGGTTTGATCAGTCTGTTTTCCCAAAAATAAATACACTGTTCTCATCTCACGGATCATTGAAAGATACGGTGGCAACCAGGTTATCATTGAAACCCGGTATCCCGGTTTCTTATAAAGCGGGTGATCAGCTTAACAATGCACTTTCATTAAATGTATTGCAGCCGGGTGAAGTGGCAGCAACTGCCGGTACCAGCGGTGTGATATATGGCATAAGCGATCAGCTGGAATATGATCCCCAATCAAGGATCAACAGCTTTGCGCATGTGAATCACCAGGTTGATAAAAACAGGGTAGGCATTTTATTATGTATAAACGGTGCCGGGATTTTTAACCGCTGGATAAAAAACATGATCGGTTCCAACCGTACTTATCCCGAACTGAATAGTATCGCATCGGGGATCGCACCTGGCTCAAATGGTTTGTTGACGCTGCCTTTTGGCAACGGTGCCGAGCGTATGCTGAACAATAAAGTGGTGGGGGCCCATTTTCAAAACCTCGATTTTAATATGCATACCGACGCTCACTTAATAAGAGCGGCACAGGAAGGCGTTGCATTTGCATTCCGTTATGGATTAGATATCATGCGGGAGAATGGTATGCAGCCATCCATCATACGTGCAGGCCGCACCAATCTTTTTTTAAGTGATGTATTCACCAGGTCATTTGTAAACAGCACACAGGTAGCCGTAGAATTTTATGCGGGAGATGGAAGTTACGGTGCTGCCATCGGTGCCGGTATTGGTGCCGGTATCTTTAAAGATACTAAGGAGGCTTTCAGTAACCGAAAGCCCGTTGGTTCTGTAGAACCCGAAAGTCATAATATCCATGAAGAACTTTACCAGCGCTGGAAAGAGTTTTTAAATGAAAAACTCAACAGCCTTCAGAATGAAGACCAATTAATCAACATAGCTTAAATAAAAAAACGAAGATGAAAATTGCAGCAGGACAGCATGAATTTTTTAAAGGCATTCCGCAAATCAGATACGAAGGTGCCGGAACCGACAATCCATTGGCTTTTCGCTGGTATGATGAAAATAAAATGGTGGCAGGCAAACCCATGAAAGAGCATTTGCGCTTTGCCTGTGCATACTGGCACTCATTTGTAGGCAGTGGTGCCGATCCGTTTGGTGAACCCACCCATATCTTCCCCTGGGATAATACTTCGGCAGGCTCAGTACGGGATGCGGTGGAAAAAGCAAAGGACAAAGCAGACGCAGCATTTGAATTCATAACCAAGCTTAGCCTGCCATATTATTGTTTTCATGATGTGGATGCAGTGGATTATACCAATGATGTGGGCGATAATGAAAAAAGACTGCAGGCCATCACGGCTTACTTAAAAGAAAAGCAGGATGCCAGTGGTGTAAAATTATTATGGGGTACTGCCAATCTTTTTTCAAACAAAAGATACATGAACGGCGCTGCCACCAATCCTGATTTTCATGTGTTGGCACATGCAGGAGCACAGGTAAAAGCAGCATTGGATGCAACCATTGCCTTAGGTGGCGAGAATTATGTTTTCTGGGGAGGAAGGGAAGGCTACATGAGCCTGCTGAACACCAACATGAAAAGAGAGAAAGAGCATCTTGCAAAGTTTTTACATACCGCAAAAGATTATGCCAGGAGAAATGGTTTTAAAGGACAGTTCTTTATTGAACCAAAACCATGCGAACCATCCAAGCATCAATACGATTATGATTCTGAAACAGTAATTGGTTTCTTACGCCAGTATGACCTGCTGAATGATTTCAGTTTGAATATCGAAGTGAACCATGCAACCCTGGCCGGGCATACCATGCAGCATGAGTTGCAGGTAGCAGCAGATGCAGGATTATTAGGTAGTATGGATGCTAACCGGGGCGATTATCAAAACGGATGGGATACCGACCAGTTTCCGAATAATATTAACGAACTGGCAGAAGTGATGCTGGTCATTTTAGAAACCGGTGGCTTTAAAGGAGGAGGAATAAATTTTGATGCAAAGATCCGCCGTAATTCTACCGACCCTGCAGACCTGTTTCATGCACACATCGGCGGCATGGATACATTCGCAAGGGCATTGATCATTGCGGATGATATTTTACAAAAATCTGACTACAAAAAAATAAGAACAGAAAGATATGCATCCTTCGACAGTGGTAAAGGAAAAGAATACGAAGCAGGAAAATTGTCGCTGGAAGACCTGAGAAACTATGCCATTGAAAACGGCGAACCAACGGTCATCAGCGGTAAGCAGGAGTACATGGAAAATATCATTAACCGGTTTATTTAATAATAAGCTGCAAGGGGAGAAGTTGCAAGGGACAAACAAAAAAAATTTTGAGAGTTTTTGATCTTGCAAACTGTAGCTGACATAAAACTTCCCCCCTGAAGCTTGCGGCTTGAAGCTTCTTTTAACCAACTAAAATCACGGCTCATGCATTTCCTCGGAACAATTGATGTGCTTTTTGTCGTCCTTTATCTCCTGGTCATTGCGGGCGTTTCTGTCTGGTCGATCCGGAAAAGCAAAGCATCTCCTTCAGATTATTTTTTGGCTAACCGGAACCTTGGCTGGTGGGTTATTGGCGCTTCCATACTGGCTTCAAATGTAGGATCAGAGCATATTGTAGGGCTTGCCGGAACCGGCGCATCATCGGGGCTGGTAATGGGGCATTACGAATTACATTCTTATATCGTTCTCATCCTGGGTTGGGTATTTGTTCCTTTTTATATGCGAAGCATGGTGTACACCATGCCTGAATTCCTGGAAAAGCGTTTCAATGCAAAAGCAAGGCGGTTATTATCCATCATACAATTATTAAGTTATGTCATTGCAAAAGCATCGGTAACCATCTTTGCCGGTGCATTGGTGTTTAATTCTTTTTTAGGGGTTGACTTCTGGACCGGCGCCATCATCCTGGTTGTAGTAACAGGTATCTATACCATATTGGGCGGTTTGCATACGGTGATGTACACCGAAGCGATACAGGCCATCATATTATTATTGGGTTCTGCAGTATTATTATTTATCGGGCTGGATAAAGTGGGCGGGTGGAATGCCATGATCGCTTCTGTTCCAAAAGAAAAACTGAATATGTTCCGTCCATTGAGCGATCCTGAGTTTCCATGGCTGGGCATTTTGTTTGCTTCACCCATTGTTGGGGTCTGGTATTGGTGTACCGACCAGCATATTGTGCAGCGATGCCTTGCCGGTAAGAACGAACGTGAAGCAAGAAGGGGAACCATATTTGCCGCGTATTTAAAATTACTCCCGTTCTTTATTTTTCTTATCCCCGGCCTGATAGCCGTTGCAATGGTGAAACAGGGTACACTGGTCTTAACAGACAACAACGCAGCGTTTCCAACTCTGGTTAAAGAGATCATGCCGATCGGGTTAAGAGGCTTATTGGCCGGAGGTTTATTGGCTGCGTTGATGAGTTCACTGGCTTCTGTTTACAATGCTTGCTCTACTTTATTCACCATGGACATTTACCAAAAGATGAAACCGGAAGCAAGCGGCAAAGAACTGGTGAAGGTAGGACGTATTGCAACCGGTGTAGTTGTATTGCTGGGTATGATCTGGATCCCGATGATGGGCAGGATTTCCGGTACATTATACCAATACCTGCAAAGTGTGCAGTCTTATTTAGCGCCTCCCATAGCGGCTGTTTTCCTGTTGGGTGTATTTTTTAAACGCCTTAATGCTAAAGGAGCCTACACTGCAATGGTGGTAGGCTTTATAGTAGGGATCATAAAACTGACGCTGGAATTATTTCAAACCAGTTTAACAGGTATCCTTCACGACTTTGCAACGATCAACTTCCTTTACTTCTGTATCTACCTGTTCTTATTCTCCGTAGCGGTCATGGTTATTGTAAGTCTGCTTACTCCTAAACCGGATGAAGATCATATCAGGGGATTAACCTTTGCCACCACCGTGGCAGAAGACCGGGCTGCTAGCCGTGCAAGCTGGAATAAATGGGATGTGGTCCTTTCCATGATCGTTGTTGCTATCATCGTTTCAATATTTATATATTTCTCTCCTTTGGGAGTGGCTAAGTAAAACCAGTATGAAAAAAAACTTTTTATCAATCAGCATTCCGGTTATGATACTCATTATACCGGTATTATATGAAGGTTGCAGCAGCAGTAAAAAAAATACTTCAAATACCTCTTCGCTGAAAGAAGCATATAAAAATTATTTTCTTATCGGCACCGCATTAAACATTGCCCAGATCGAAGAAAAAGATCCACGTGCTGCAGCCCTGGTTCCGCAGCAGTTCAGTGCCATCACGCCGGAAAATATCATGAAAAGCGCATTGATACACCCGGGATGGGACCGGTATGATTTTGACATGGCCGATAAAATTGTTGCTTACGGAAACAAATACAACATCAGGGTAAACGGGCACACGCTTATCTGGCACAGCCAGTTGCCTGCTTTTATGCGTAACATGAAAGATGCAGATTCTGTAAAGCAGTTCTTTACCAACCACATCAATACGGTGGCCGGCCGGTACGACGGAAAGGTTTTTTCCTGGGATGTGGTGAATGAAGCACTGGAAGAAGATGGCAGTTTGCGCAAATCTGTTTTTTCGGAAAAACTGGGAAGCGATTTTGTAACCGAGGCATTCAGGCTGGCACAAAAAGCTGCACCCCACACCGAACTTTACTACAATGATTATAATATAGAGCAGCCGAAGAAAAGGGCCGGTGCTATTGCATTGATAAAAAAGATACAGGCTGCCGGCATACGCATTGATGGGGTAGGTATCCAGGGACATTGGCGGGCATCTAATATTCCATTAAAGGAAATTGAAAACAGTATCCTTGAGTTTTCAGCCTTAGGTATCAAAGTAATGTTTACAGAATTAGATCTTGGGGTTTTGCCCAATCCCTGGGATTCGGATGCTGCAGATGTAAATCTAAAAGCCGTTTACAGCGAAAAGATGAACCCGTATGCCAAAGGTTTACCAGATTCCGTGCAAACAAAATTTACAAAAGGCTATGAGGATCTTTTCAAATTATTTTTAAAATATAAAGACAAGATAGGCCGCATTACTTTTTGGGGAGTTAATGACGGGCAGTCGTGGCTTAATGACTGGCCGATAAGAGGAAGAACGAACTATCCTTTATTGTTCGACAGGGAATTTAACCCCAAGCCTGCTTATTATAAAGTAGTGGCATTGGCAGGAAAATAATTTTACACAATCACTAAATCCGGCAAATGAATCCAGTTTCGCAAAAATTATCGGTAAGAGAAAAGATTGGCTATAGTCTTGGCGATCTCGCTGCCAACCTGGTTTTCCAAACCCTGGTTACCTACCTGGCTTATTTTTATACCGACATTTATGGCCTTGATACAAAACAGGCTTCTGCAGTTATTCTTACTGTAGGCCTTGTTGCTGCATTTGGATTTAATCCGCTGATTGGCGCTCTTGCCGATCGTACGAGATCGAGATGGGGGAAGTTCAGGCCATGGATATTATGGACTGCTGTTCCACTGGGTGTTGTTGCTATGTTGGCTTTTACTACTCCCGGCGGCTCCGACCAATGGAAACTTATTTATGCGGTGATTACTTATACCCTGTTGCTTTTATTATATGCAGCAAATAATCTTCCTTATTCTGCATTAAGTGGTGTTATTACCGGCGATATGAAAGAACGCAACAGCATGTCGTCTTATCGCTTTGTAGCAGTTATGTTTTCCCAGTTTTTTGTGCAGGTGTTCATGTATAATTTTATTATTAGTGCCGGTGGTGGCGATAAGGCAATTGGTATGTCCAAGGTAATGACGGTACTTGCCATTATTGGAACTGTTATGCTTTTGATCTGCTTTTTTGCCACAAGAGAAAGGGTTGTTCCTAAAGCCGAACAAAAATCAAGTCTAAAGGAAGACTTATCGGACCTTGTTAAAAATAAGCCCTGGATTATAATGCTGATTACAACAACACTGGTATTTATTACTTTGGCTATGAAGGGAGGCTCTTATGTTTACTATTTTGAAAATTATGTTGATAAGGCCGGGCTCACAGCATTTTTAGAACCCTTTAAAAGATTCCTTCCCGCATTTGAGAATGATACTTCTCTAAGTTTAGGTGTATTTAATGGTGGCGGTATATTGGCAGGGCTGGTCGGCATAATGCTTTCGCAAAAATTTGCCAACAGGTATGGTAAGCGAAATACATTCATGGCATCATTATTTATTTCAACACTATTTATTCTTTCCTTTTATTTTCTTTCGGCACAATCTATAGGGCTGATATTTGGCATGCAGATATTACATGGCTTCTTTTATGGTATCAGCACACCCATATTATGGACAATGATTGCCGATGTGGCAGATTTTAGTGAATGGAGAACCAATCGCAGAGCTACTGCTATAATTTTCTCCGCTATGATGGTAGGCTTAAAAGCAGGTTTAAGTATTGGAAGTTCATTGGTATCGTGGATATTGGGCAATTACGGGTATGTGCCTAAAAGCACTGCAGGGCAAACTGAAAGCGCTATCAACGGCACTAAAATGCTGATTAGTATTTATCCTGCAATACCTTTTCTTATAGCGGTTGGCTTGCTTTTCTTTTATGAAATAAACAAATCAAAAGAAATACAAATTGAAAATGATTTAAAAGCACGACGCAATTAACCTATCACTTACAGCATAATAATGCCCGAAGACAGTATTGAACACATCGATTTTAATGACTTAAACCGCAGGGCCATTTCGCAACCTTTGGTTAAGCATATTTATACTGCTGATCCCTCTGCCCATGTGTTTAACGGAAAGATCTATATCTACCCATCACATGATATAGATGCCGGCGATGCTTTTGATGACCTGGGAAGCCACTTTGCTATGGAAGATTATCATGTGTTATCAATGGATGGTCCTGCTGACGAAGCTACCGACCATGGACCGGCATTGCATATAAATAATGTTCCCTGGGCATCGCAGCAAATGTGGGCGCCGGATGCAGCCGAAAAAAACGGAACGTACTATTTATTTTTTCCTGCCAAAGACCATGACGGCATTTTTCGCATAGGTGTGGCAACAGGCAATTCTCCAACTGGACCGTTTATACCACAACCGCAGGCAATAAAAAACAGTTTTTCTATTGACCCTGCTGTTTTTAAAGATGAAGATGGCAGTTATTATATGTATTTCGGCGGCATTTGGGGCGGGCAATTACAACGCTGGAGAACGGGGAATTTTAATGCAGCAGAAGCGAAAAGCCCGGTTGCACATCTTCCTGCAGATGATGAACCTGCATTGTGTGGAAAGGTTGCAAGGCTTACCAATGATTTATTAGAATTTGCCGAAGAACCTAAAGATGTTATGATCTTAGATGAAAACGGGAAACCGCTGCTGCAAGGTGATAACGACAGAAGATTTTTTGAAGCATCGTGGATGCACAAGTACAATGGAAAATACTATTTCTCCTATTCAACCGGCGATACACATTATATCTGTTATGCCATTGCCGACAGTCCTTACGGGCCATTCACTTACCAGGGCCGTATTCTGGAACCTGTTGTAGGTTGGACATCGCATCATTCCATTTGTGCGTTTAATAGTAAATGGTATTTGTTTTATCACGACTCCAGTTTAAGTGAAGGCATCACGCATTTACGGTCGGTGAAGCTAACGGAGCTTACCTATGATGCCGCCGGAAAAATACATGCCATTAATCCATATAAAACTAAATAAGGCTGCTTTCTTAAATTTGCAACGCTACACAAAATAAAACGGGTAAATATGTTGATGGAACAAACGATGAGGTGGTTCGGTCCGAATGATGCGGTAAGTTTAAAGGACATACGGCAGGCAGGTTGCAGCGGCGTGGTAACAGCCCTGCATCATATTCCTGTTGGGGATGTCTGGACGGTTGATGAGATCAATAAAAGAAAAAAGATCATTGAAGAAGCCGGGTTGACATGGACAGTGATTGAGAGCCTGCCGGTGCACGAAGACATAAAAAAACAAAACGGCGGGTATCTTCAGTACATCGAAAACTATAAAACAAGTTTGCGTAATGTGGCAGCCTGCGGACTAAAAGTAGTTACCTATAATTTTATGCCGGTACTGGATTGGTTAAGAACAGACGTTTCTTATACCATGCCCGATGGAAGCAAGGCGCTGTACTTTGAGCGTTCGGCATTCATTGCATTCGATTTGTTTTTACTGAAAAGGCCCGGCGCTGAAAAAGATTATACAGCCGAAGAAATAAAAAAAGCAAAGGCCAGGTTTGAAAAAATGAACGAAGCTGAAAAAGAAAAACTGCTTCGCAATACCATGCTTGGTTTGCCGGGCAGCGATGAGGCATTTACTGCCGAACAGGTGCTAACGGCTTTAAAAACATACGAAGGCATTAATGCGAAGCAATTGCAGCAGCATCTTTTTTATTTTCTCAAACAGGTGGTACCGGTTGCAGAAGAAGGCGGACTGCAAATGGCCATTCACCCGGATGATCCGCCTTACCCGGTTCTTGGATTGCCAAGGGTGGTCAGTACAGAACAGGATGCACTTGATATCATCCGGTCGGTACCTTCACCGGCAAACGGACTTTGTTTTTGTACGGGCTCATTTGGTGCAAGGGCCGATAATCATTTAGTAAGCATGATACAGCGATTTGCCGATAATATTCACTTTCTTCACCTGCGTAATACAAAACGGGATGAAGAAGGGAATTTTTATGAAGCCGATCACCTTGCCGGTGATACGGACATGTATGCCATTATGAAGGAAGTGGTGCAGTTGATGAAGCGGCGGAATATTTCCATACCCATGCGGCCCGACCATGGCCACCAGATGATGGATGACCTGGATAAAACAACCTACCCGGGATACAGTGCCATCGGGCGTTTGCGTGGATTGGCAGAATTGCGGGGACTGGAATGGGGCGTATACCGTTCTTTAAACCCGGTAAATGAAAAAACGAATTTTCAAGACTGATTTAAATGAGCAAGATCACTAAAGAACATTTTGGAGAGCTTGATGGGAAGGATATCTTTCGCTTTACCATTGAAAATGCAAAAGGAAACAGTGTTTCGGTGATCAACTACGGAGGTACCATCACTTCGTGGATAATAACGGATGTGAACAAAACAGTAAAGAATATTGTAGTCGGGTTTAACACGTTGCAGGAATACCTGGATGATACGGCTTATTTCGGATGCATTGCCGGACGCTATGCCAACCGCATTGCAAACGGTCATTTTTCCATCAACGGAACCAATTATGTGCTTGCCTGCAATGATGGCAAAAATCATTTGCACGGTGGAAACAGTGGATTCAATAAAAAAGCCTGGGATGCATCGGTGATCGTAAAAGAGTACCCGGTACTATCGCTGAATTATTTCAGCCGGGATGGGGAGGAAGGCTATCCCGGCAACTTAAAGGTTACCGCCGAATTCTCTTATACCGATGACGATGAGCTGATCATCGGATATTCTGCAGAGACCGATAAACCAACGCCGGTCAATCTTACCAGTCATTGTTATTTTAATTTATCCGGCGATATGAACAGCCCGGTGCTGGATCACTCCCTGCAGATAAATGCGGATAACTATACCCCTTTGAACGAAGAACAGATACCAACGGGTGAATTGATACCCGTGGAAGAAACCGCATTCGATTTCCGGGAGTTGACTGCAATAAAGGCTAAACTGGAAACTGCGGCAGAAGAATATGATCACAATTTTGTACTGAATAAGAACGGAACGGCATTTTTATTCGCCGCATTGCTGGCCGGTCCGTCGGGGCAACCGCAATTGTCTGTCTTTACCACCGAACCCGGACTGCAACTATATACCGGCAATTTACTCGATGGCAGCTCCAGGAACCGGGATGGTAAAGCAGTCAATAAATATGCAGCCCTTTGTTTGGAAACACAGCACTTTCCGGATTCTCCCAACCAGCCTGATTTTCCATCAACCATTTTAATGCCGGGTAAAAAATATTTTTCGAAGACGGTTTATAAAATTGCAACCGAATAAATTCTGGAAGAGAATTTTCTGTTGCTAAAAATAAAAAAGCCTCCGCATTTAGCGAAGGCTTTGCTGTAGGGGAAGGGATCGAACCTTCACGAGGCAGTTAGCTGTAACACAAAGTTCGGTGGTCGACCCCGGTCGTTGAGATATTGCTATCCAAACGGCTCTATGTTACGTTTATCCTGTTATCCTCACCCCCGAGACAAGGGGGCATGTCTGCCAAAAATTTCATCACCCCACAATTTTTAAGAACTTCCCGATAGCTATCGGGATTGATGACACAAATCTATGCTAATATCCAATACGTTTAAAATAATTTATCAAATATTTGGAAATTATAGAAATATTTCAAATATTTGCTTATTAGTTTAAAAAACTTAAAAAACCAAAAACGAAATGGCTGCTAAATTAAATCTTGACAAATTGGATCTCCAGATCATTCATGAAATGATGGAAACAGCAGAGATCTCCTATGCAGAGTTGGGCAAAAAACTGTTTGTAAGCGGCGGTACCATTCATGTTCGCATAAAAAAATTACAGGAATCCGGCATTGTTAAAGGTACAAGACTTAATGTTGACCTGAGACAGTTGGGATATGACATTACCGCCTTTGTGGGTATTTACCTGGAAAAAAGTTCTTTATACGATGCGGTTGCTAAAGACCTGATGAATATTCCCGAGATCGTCAGGCTCAATTACATCACGGGTAATTACAGCATGTTCATAGAAATAGTTTGTAAGGATATTACCCAGCTTCGTTCGGTATTGCATGATGAACTGCAGAAAATAAAAGGCATTGAGCGTACCGAAACATTCATCTCCCTGGAAGAAGGATTTAACCGGAATGTGCAGGTAGCGCCGGCGGTGTGATCGGGATACCAGATACAGGATAGGGTTCAAATTATTTAAAAGTTTTTCTATCATTTAAGGATGTAACCTGCATCCCGAATCTTGCATCCTGTATCAACCTTAGGTTTCCTTCACATCCACCGCATCTCTCAATCCATTCCCCAATAAATTAAAAGCGAGCACCAATAACATGATGGCAAAACCGGGTATCAGTGCCAGCATCGGGTTATGTGTGATGATGAAATTGTAATTCTCTTTTATCATCAGTCCCCAGCTTGGTTGCGGCGGCTGAATACCGATCCCTAAAAAACTCAGGCCTGCTTCCACAATTATTGCGGTTGCAAAATTTCCTGCGGCGATCACCATCACAGGTCCGAGTATGTTTGGTAAAATATGTCGAAGTATGATGCGGCTGTTCTTTAAACCCAATGCCCTTGCAGCCTGTACGTATTCCATTTCTTTAATCGCCATTACCTGTCCACGTATCAAGCGGGCCACACTCACCCACATTGTTAAGCCAACCGCAATGAATATCTGCCAGAAACCTTTGCCCATGGCCATGGTGATGGCAAATACCAAAAGCAATGTTGGAATACTCCAGGTAATATTCACCAGCCACATAATTACCTCATCAACCCAGCCACGGTAATAGCCGGCGAGTGCACCTAAAATTATTCCGAGTGTTAGTGAGATGAGAACAGCGATCAATCCAACAGCCAGGCTAACCCTGGTGCCGATGATCAACCGGCTTAAAATATCCCGTCCGAATTTATCGGTACCCAGCCAATATTTTTTTGTTACAAAAAGTTCAGGCATAGTTTCACCCGAATGATTTTTCATTAGGTAACTGACGGCATATGCCATGCGTATCGAGGTATCTTCATCTATATATTTATTGATGATGATGGAATCTGCTGTTTTATTATCTGCAGGATTTCCGCTGATAGGGATCAGGCGGTAATTCACAGGTGAACCGGAAATTAATGCGGAGAACCAGTTGCCTTTTTGCTCCCGGTCCCCGTAAAGTTTTAAAAATTTCTGCGTATACCCCGGCTTCTTTGCCTGTATCTCCACCGTTTGCAGATCGGCATTGGGAGAATTATCCGGCGCAATGACATAACCGAATAGTGATATGAATACGGCAAGAATAATAATGAGCAAGCCAAACAAAGCGCCCTTGTTTTTTTTAAGACGCTTCCAGGTTTCGGCCCTGAATGAAAAACGGTTTCCTGCCATAGTGTAAATTACAAATTCAGGAGATTATTTTACGCTTCTTTCTTTCCAGCTATAATTGCCAAAAGTGCCCAGCCAACCGGCAATAACGGTATAAAGAATATGGGCCGGTTGCATTAATGGAAACATCCACAGTAACCGTCTCTTATCAAAGAATTTTGCAACGGGATAAAGGAAGATCAATTCGGTAATTGTTTTTAAAAGAAGCAATACCAGCCATACACCCATAATTGAACATTGAATATTGAGCATTGTCCCGCCTAAGGCGAGATGAATATTATCAAATACTGCAATTACCGGCAGAGCCAAAAGCATAACGTTTACCAGGTACACAAGCAGTAATACCCAAAAGATCCGTTTATCATCATACCTGTTTGCTTTGCTGGCCCAGCGTATACGCTGGTTAAAGAACTGCCCGATCGTTTTTACCGGTTCTGTATGAACAATCGCCTCTTCCGATCTTAAGAACATTACTTTACCAGGATATCGTTTGTATATTTTATGCATCAGCAGCATGTCGTCGCCACTGGCAATATTATCAATGCCGCTGAATCCCCCCACTTCAGTAAATGCTTTTTTGGTATAGGCCAGGTTGGCGCCATTGCACATACTGTGTATCTTTTTGTATACCGATGCGCCGGTAATGCCCTGCAGGGTCATGAAGTCGAGCGCCTGGAAGATTTCGATGAACCTGTTTCCGCAGTTGATAGAAACCGGTGCTGCAATAAATTCCGGCTGATGCTCTTCATAGAATGCAGCAATGGTATGCAACCAGTTTTTCGGAACAAGGCAATCCGCATCGGTTGTTACGATAAGTTCCCCGGTTGATTGTTGTATGGCAACTTCGATCGCTTTCTTTTTATAAGAATTCAATTCCCCTCCTGCAACGAAGTCTTTTAATGAAATGAGCTTTACATTTTTTGTGCTGTAGTTATTTATGATTGATGCTGTGCTGTCGGTTGAATGATCATCCACAACCAATACTTCAAATAGTTGCTGTGGATAGGATTGATCGCAAACCGAATCCAGGCAGGCGCCAATATTCTTCTCTTCGTTACGGGCGGGGATGATGACAGTTATTTTTGTTCGAGGTTTGAGGTTTTCGGTTTGGGGTTGAAAACCTGGAATGGCAAGCCAGCTTTTGTAATAGTAAACGATAAGTAGCAAGTACAACCCAAATATGGTCAGTATAATGATAAGTAAAGCCTGCTGCATAATAATTTGCGTAGAGCAGAGTGATACAGTGATGTAATCAATGGGATTCAGCAGGTTAAATGAAAGGTACTTTGCCGTTCTCCTTCTCTCTGATGTTAAGGCAAAAATAATTTTTAATAATTCAAATGAATGATTATCTTTGTTTAGTTGCATAAACAACTATATGTCAAACAACCAATTTAAAAAGGGCGAATTATACAGTTTTATAACGGGCAAGGCCAGCACGGCAATTGGAAGGCGGCTGCAAAAGAATTTCAAGCAGGCTAATATTGAAATAACGATTGAGCAGTGGAGTGTACTGTATCACTTGTGGAAGGTAGATGGCATGAGTCAGCAGGAATTATGCGATGCAACATTCCGGGATAAACCAAGCATAACAAGGCTGGTTGATAATCTCGAGAAATTGAAGCTGGTAAAACGAAATGCATCAAAGGAAGACCGCCGGAAAAATTTAATTGTTTTATCACCTGTAGGAAAAGAACTGGAAGAGCGTTGCATGGAAATTGCAAACACTACGTTGAATGAAGCCTTGCAGGGAGTGACCAACGGGCAGATAGAAATTGCGAAAGAGGTGTTGCAGATGGTGTACGATAATTTAAAATCATAGATACCGGATACAAGATTCAGGATGCCGGATACAAGATCCTGAAATTAGTATTCTCTATCCTGCATCTTGTATCCTGTATCATTTTAAAATAAACATTTTATGAATACAACAACCCCCACCACCACTTCGCTCAAAGGCGGCGAATGGCTGATCAAAGAAAGCAATGCATTTGAAACCTACATTCCCGAAGATTTTAACGAGGAGCAACAGATGGTGAAGGAAATGTGTTTACAGTTCCTGAACAGCGAAGTGTTGCCCATCGTTGACCGCATTGATAAAATGGAAGCAGGCCTGATGCCGTCGCTGATGGTGAAAGCCGGTGAGCAGGGTTTGTTGGGTACTTCTGTTCCGGAAGACCTGGGCGGATTGGGAAAGGATTTTATTACTTCCACCATCGTTAATGAAGGCCTTGGTGGTGGTTATTCTTTCAGCGTTGCTGTTGCTGCACATACCGGCATCGGTACGTTGCCCATTTTATACTTTGGGACCGAAGCGCAAAAGAAAAAATACATTCCCAAACTTGCCAGCGGCGAATGGAAGGGGGCATACGGATTGACCGAACCCAACAGCGGCAGCGATGCCCTCGGTGCAAAAACAACAGCCGTACTTTCTGCCGATGGAAAAAATTATATACTTAACGGACAAAAATGCTGGATCACCAACGGCGGCTTTGCCGATGTGTATACGGTGTTTGCAAAAATAGACGGCGATAAATTCTCTGCCTTCATCATTGAGCGTGGCATGGAAGGATTTTCGCAGGGCCCCGAAGAACACAAGATGGGGATCAAAGGTTCCTCAACCGTTCAATTGTATTTCCAGGATTGTAAAGTGCCTGTTGAAAATCTTTTGGGCGAAGTTGGCAAGGGCCATATCATCGCCTTCAATATCTTAAACATCGGCCGTTTAAAATTATGTGCCGCAGCGCTGGGTGGAGCAAAAATGTCGTTAAGCGATACCATTGTGTATGCCAAAACGAGGGAACAGTTTAAAACTGCCATCGCCAATTTTGGCGCCATAAAATATAAACTGGCTGAAATGGCCATCCGCATCTTCACCAGCGAAAGTGCTTTATACCGCACCAGCAAATGGATCGATGATAAAGAAATTGAACTGGCTGCCGCTGGTAAAACCTTTGCCGAAGCCCTGCTTGGTGCGGCAGAAGAATTTGCAGTGGAGTGTGCCATACTAAAAGTGCACGGCAGCGAAGTGCTGGATTATACGGTGGATGAAGGCGTACAGGTACATGGTGGAAACGGATTCAGTGACGAATATTCAGCCAGCCGTGGTTACCGCGACAGCCGCATCAACCGCATTTACGAAGGCACCAACGAGATCAACCGCCTGCTTACGGTGGATATGATATTAAAGCGTGCCATGAAAGGCAAACTCGACCTGATGGGCCCGGCCATGGCGGTTTCAAAAGAACTGATGAGCATTCCGGAGTTTGGAAATGACGATGATACGCCGTTTGCAAAAGAAAAGAAAACGATACTGAATATGAAGAAAGCCATTTTAATGGTGGCAGGTGCTGCGGTGCAGAAACTGATGATGAAGATACAGGACGAGCAGGAGATACTGATGAACATTGCCGACATGGCCATTGAAACATATGAGGCAGAAAGCACGTTGCTGCGGATCATCAAACTGGTGGACAAGGAAGGAGAAGCAGCCGTGCAGGTAAAGATAGATATGATGCGCTGTTACCTGAATGATGCGGTGGATAAAGTGAACAAAGCAGGCAAGGAAGCCATCAATGCCTTTGCAGGCGGGGATGAGCAGCGCATGATGTTGCTGGGCTTAAAGCGTTTTACAAAAACAGAACCTTTCAACAGTAAAGATGCCCGGAGAAGAATTGCAGATAAATTGATCGCTGAGAATAAATATCCCTGGTAAGAAATTCAATGAGATAATTGGTAACCCATCCGTCCGCCAGCTGGCGGACGGATGGGTTTTTTTGTTGCATCTGTCATGCTTTGGTACTGGCATAGTTTTAGCGGCATAAGTTTTAACCCACAATGCTCTTCACTAATCAATTTCTAAAAAAAATCAAATCATGGCAAAAAAATCTAAACCAGCAAAAAAAGCAGCACCCAAAAAAGCAGTAAAAAAAGCAGTTGTAAAATCAGCTTCTCCTAAAAGAAAGAAATCGGCTGTAAAAAAAGCAAACCCAAAGAAAGCAGCAGCAAAGAAGGGCCCAGCAAAGAAAGCAGTTGCAAAACCTGCAGCCCGCAAAGGAAAGAAAGCAGCATCTAAGAAGGTTGCTGTAAAAAAAGCAGCACCCAAAAAAGCAGTTGCTAAGAAGGCAGTAGTAAAGAAAACAGTCTCAAAAAAAGTAACGGTAAAGAAAGCAGCAGCAAAAAAACTACCCATTAAAAAAGTGGCAGCCGCCAAAGTGGCTGCCAAACCAACCTTGCCGGTAGTTAAGAAGAAAACGGTTTTGGTAAAAAGGCCAAAGCCTGCGATAATACCTGTACCTGCGGCAGTTTCATTGCCACCGGTTGAAGAACAGTCAGAAGACCTGGTGGGCAAAGCAGCAAACCTGGATGCAGGCAACGGGGTTATGATACCCGGCAACGGACCCAATGATGCGCCGCTGCTAACCGAAGACCCCATTAAAACATTTGACAAGAATGTATTTAACAAGGCAACGAAAAAGGGAAACCCACACAGTAACCTGCAGTTTTCATCAAAACCTAAGAATGCGGTAAAGCCTTCGGGCAAAAAACCATTGTGGAATAAATAAACCCGCAAAGTCATTTATACCTGTGTGTAAATGGTAGCTGACAGAAATAAAAAGGGTACGGATCATCCGTACCCTTTTTATTTGATGGGAACCGGTCTGTTAATGCTGAACAACTAATTTCAGATTCGTTGTTTCTTCACCTGAACTGATCTTTACAAAATAAATTCCGTTTACCAGTGCGGATGTATTCAACACAATTTTCTCTTCTCCTGCCTTAAGGTATTTTTTAATGGCCGGTATTGAGATCCTGCCGTTCATATCTGTTAAAACAATTGAAACAGCTGCGTCATTCAGAACATTCATAATAATAATGGTCTCATTGCCCGCAGGGTTGGGGTAGATCATCGGCGCCCTGGCTTCTGCAGGTTTTCCTGTACCAGCTTCTGTAATGAAATTGTTTGTGCTGCTGCTTCCCTCACACCGTCCAAGCTGATCTCCATGGGCAAGGTGTGCAGGCACCTGGCTTACAGAAACAGAAATGGTATTACCGTTATGACAGAGGAACACTTTATTTCCATGATCACGGATATCAACCACGTTGACCGTTATGGATTGTGAAGTGGTGCAACCAGCGTTATTGGTTGCAGCTACTGTATAGTTTTTTGTTGAAGTTGGGCTGACGCTTATTGGATTATTTGATGAATTTCCGGGTGTCCAGAGATACGTGTAAGGAGCAGCTGCAGCAGGGGCAGACGCTGTTAAACTTACCGTTTGCGGACCATAACCACGATAGATGGTATTTAGTTGCTGACCCGGTACTGTTGGATTCGGGCTCATGGTAATATTGGTTTCAAAAACTGCACAGGTTCCTTTACCCTGTATGGCAAATTCATACAAGCCTTCATCAAGGTCGTTGTTGTTAATGTTCACCCTTGCATTGTAAACACCCGGGTTAACCGGCGCAAATTTTATGTTGAATGAAACAGAACTGTTAGTTGCAACAGTAAAAGGAAGCGTAGGAATGTCTAACGAGAACTTATCCGACCCTGTCAATTCGATCTTTCGTACGATCAGTGGACCTACACCAATATTCTCTATCACAAAGGTTTTGGTCTTTACCGTATTTAAGTTCGTATTTCCAAACTGGGTATTGTTTGCAGTTGATGGAGTGAGGTCTCCGTTTACAATATTGTTTCCATTTCCATTTACATAGATCTCGGGATCGCTGTTATAGGTATCGGGATTAAAAAAAGTAAGCAGTTGTCCGCCTTCCACCAGTTCACCGGCAATGCCGTAATGTGCCTGAACCACGGCAAGGAATTTCCCGGCACCTAAAATCTGCTGTACATCAATAATTCCGGAACTTTCTTCGTCCTGTGTCAGGAAATTAGCCCCGCCAATTTTAAATCTTGTTGAATCATGTTGGGCAACAATCTTTAATTCTCCTGTGCCCGTACTGTACTGCCATATTTTACCGAGATGTGCGTTGTTGCCCACATCTTCCTGCATCAGGATATGACCCGAATTATCAATGGTCATATTGTCAAGCATCTTTTGTCCTTCTGTTCCGTTCAGTACTACCGTTACCGTACCGCCGTTCTGCATATTATTGATATCATTGAAATGCAGTTTCCACAAACGGCTGGGGTTATTAAAACCATTGGTGGTTACAAAGTAGTAATCGGTTGGATTATTGGGATCCCATGCGCCATCTTCCGGGCGTAAGAATCTTGTAATGCCCGCTGTATTGCTCGCTGTTTCCAATGCAGCACCTGCGAGGGTACTTACATTCCCCAGGTTGGCCATGGTAAATGGCGTGCCTGCTGCTGGAATAACAGCATCTGTTTCTACGGCAAACCCGCTTATCACGGGGCCATACAAATTACCATTGCTTAACCCGGCTTTTTGAATGGTATTTCCGCTGTTTGTTTTTGAACCGATATAAAAATATACCTGTCCGGGTGTGGCATCATCCTGGCTCGCAACAACTGTTTTATCACCGGTTGCAGGATTGGCGGATGCGTTTTCAAAAGAAAGTTTTCCAAGAAAGGGTAACTCATAACTTGTGCCTGCTTCGGGCCCGGAAACGATATGGGCAAAAGCACGTCCTTCCGTTCCTGCTTCCTCACCATTCAGAAAAATAAATTCTTTTGTTCCCTTGCCGGTAGCCTTGTTATAAAATGCGGATTCTGCAGCAAGATCGGCCGAACAAAAACGGTTGAGGCCGGCCGCATACGGATTGTCGGCATTATACGTAACATAAGAGGAAGTTGCCGGGTTCCATAATTTCAAATTCTGTATCAGGTCGGAACCGCTTTCTACGGAGAGATCTGATTTATTGATGACCCATTTTGAAATAAAAGCTCCTTTTGATCCATGTGCCCTTACAATGCCGGAAGTATTGCCAAGTTCATGGTTCATCAGCACCGTGAATGTTCCGTCGTGATTATCAAAAGCACCAAGGCCATCAGGTATGCCCACCATCTTATAATTATTGGCAGCCACATCACCTGCAGTAAGAATGGAAGTGAAATGAGCACCGGGAACATTAGGGGTTAAGTAAGGGGTTTGCGAACTGTTTTGTGCAGCGGCTCCCTGCGATAAGGTAGTACCAATAAAATCGTAGCCGCTTAATTTATTTACTCCTCCCAAACCATATTTTATTAAATGGGAAGTGATGCCCGTTTCTGTTGCAATACCATTTTCCAAAGGAGATGACTGGCCATAGTCGTTATCATTTACAATGGCAATGGTACCTTCATCAAGGATCGCCAGGCCTTCTGCTTTTTCCAGCGAAGCAGGCCAGCCATTTGCCAGCAGATCCACGGCCAGTGTTTTTGTTACAGGTACAATGCCGTTTGCAGCAAGACCTGCGTCATCAACCAGGGCTTCCAGTCTTACACCGCTGTAAAAACCCGAAGTAACCGGGGTAGCACCGGCAATATTTATTTTATAGATCTTCTTTATATCGGTAGTGCCTCTCAGTGCAGCTTCTATCACCAGGAACTCATTGTTATTAATAGCAGCCATATCGCCGATCTTCCAGTCACGTAAACGGACCTGGTTGCTGCCGGTGCCGATGATGCCATCATTCAGGTAGGCATACATTTTCCAGCTGTCGTTTGTTGGATCGATCTCGAGTATGCGATGAATGCGTGTATTTTCTCCAACGGTTTTAGTTGGATATAAAACCGGGCTTTGTATCATGGCATAGATCTTTCCATTGGGTGTGATGGCGATGCCTTCAAAACCCCGGTTGTTCTTGCGGTATTTGAAAACAGTATCTATCAGTACATCCTGTGGTTGGGCACCGGCCAGGTTTGCATAGGGCGAGTAACGTTTCATTACAATGCCGTTGCGGTTCAGTTTCCAGATGGAAGCACCGCCTTCTTCACAGATCCAGAAATTTCCGTCTTTATCCACTACCAGGCCTTCGGCATCAATTCCCCAAATATCTTTGGGAGCAATTTTTAAATTAAAATTACTGCAGTCAAGCACGGTATCGGTTGATACCTGTTCAGCAGCCGTGCTGCCAAAGCCGGTGGGGTTCAGCAATCCTGTGGCATTGGTCCCATTCGGTCGCTTCATCGTAATGGTTTGTAAGACCTGTATCGAATCTCCATGGATGCGGATGCGATGGATCTTGGGTGCATAATTCTGAAACCCGTATATCTTATCGTAGGTAGGGCGGCAAGCAGCCGGGTTTGCGTTGGCTGCATCTATGTTCACGCCCCTGTCGGAGCATACCCAGAATTCCTTTCCATTGGTATTCGGTATCGGGTACAGGCCTGAGAAACCTGCTTCCCGGAAAGAGATACCCTGGAAGGTGCCGATGGTTGCAGAATTGTAATTCTGGTAATTGTTCAATAAGCTGATCTGTGCATTAATGTTGCTGCATAGTATGAGCAGGAACAACATACACGAAATGCTGTACGTAATTTTTTTGTTCATAAAAATAAGTTTGAGGCAAAACTATCAGAATGAACAGCGCAAATGCGTGCATGCATTTTATAAAATGGTTACGGCAATCTTAAGTAATTATTACCCGGGCAATATTTAATAGAGGCATAACACGGAGGTATTTTTTTAATAGCATACATTATGTATTCAGCGCATCGCCGGAGGATGGATCAGGGCAAAAAGAAAAGTAAAAACAATGTGTGATTAAAGCCCCTGTTATTTATTTACTTTAAGAAAGAAACATTTTTTATGCTTTATTTAAGCTATTGAAGTCTGCATACTCTCCCCGTATCCGTATCTTTGCGCTGTTTAAGCAAACATGCAGTTGAAAAAACAATTCACATACCGGTTTCTTTCTTTCCTGTTACTGTTTTCAGTAATGCAGGTGGCGGTGGCCGGAACGGTTGTTCCGAAACATGCCCCAACATCGCATTTGCAAAAACAGGAAAAAGCAAATTATCCTGATCTTGCTGAACGGGCAAATGAAAGCAACGTAAATCTTACCGACTGCGTACCCGATCTTTCGCTCTGTAATACACAGGTGCCGCAGGCAGGCGGTGGTCAGGCCTCTAAACGAGTGCAGGGCTATAAAGACCTCTTGCTGTTGCATGCCGGGAATCATACCCAAACAGTAAAAGCATCTTCGGGGGATGATATAAAATTTGCCGACAGTCTTACCCACATATATTTATTCCTCTTTCCGCACCATTTTTTCTGGTAGAGATCTTCTTTCTTTTTTTTATTGAGAAAAACAGTACAGCACCTGGCTGTAAACCTGTTTTCTATTCTGCCATACTCCGTGCATACCACTGAACCGGCAGGTTTATTTCTTTATCATTTAAAAATATTAAAATGGATACTTCCACATTATTGTTTGCGGCCGGCATCGTAGGCGCTGTTGTTGTAATTATACTTTTCCTGTCTTATACAAGCATACGTCAGCGGAAGAAAGAAGCTGAAAAACACGAGAATTATTTTACCCGGGCTGCAACTGCATTTGGGTCAATTGTTTCTAAGAAAGATTTCCTGCATCATCGCATGATCGGGTGGGACGAACAACAAAACCGGGTGATCTATATTGATTACAGCAAAGAACTGCTGCAGCCCCTTCTTGTAGAGCTAAAAGATGTTTCCGGCAGCAGGCTGATGGTGAATAATGATACGGTAACGGAAAAAGTGCGGGGAGAGGATAAGGTGACCGATATTTTTATCTCCTCTGTCAAGTTGCAGGTGCAGTTTAAAAACAAACAGCTTGTTCCTGTTGACCTTACCTTTTACCGGTATGGCCTTGACAGCATTCATGACCTGGAACAGCTGAAGCAGGTTGCCGAAACATGGAACGGATTGATCAACACAAAAGGGGGCGTTAAAAAATCAGGATAAAAATTTTTTTCAGAATGCTGTTTTGCCGGGAGCAGTGCGCAAACCAACAGGTGTTTTAATTACATTTGTTTCAATGAAACAACTACTTATTTCTCTTTGTCTTTTTTCAGCATTCTATGGCGCTGCACAAAGCAAACAGTATTACGACTGGCAATGGAAACCCTGTGATGCATCGAAGGCAAGGTTTATTTCGCTTACAGAAAGAACAGACAGCGGTTGGCTGCGGAAAGATTTTTTCCTGGCCACAAAAAAACTGCAGATGAGGGGTTTGTATGAAGACAGTCTGACCAAAATAAGGAATGGCTGGTTCCTGTATTTTTATGCCAACGGAAAAATGTCATCCATCGGGAAATATGTAAAAGATAAAAAAGATGGTTTGTGGCTCTCCTGGTATTTTAACGGGATGATGCAGGACTCTGCTTTTTATAGCTCGGGATCCCGGCTTACATATTTAAATGGCACAGCAACGGGTATTTAGCGGATTCATCGGTTTATAACACCGATGGAAATGCAGTGCATGCACACTGGTTCGATAATGGCTTGCCTTCTTTTGCCGGCCGTTCATTTAAAGGAGACCAGCAAGGCCGCTGGCGCTACTTTCATAAGAACGGGCAAACGGCTGCTGTGGAAGACTACGAAGATGGAAAACTCCTGGGCCGCATGTATTATAATGAAGAGGGGATAGTATTAACGGATACAACCAACAGGGACCGGGGAGCAGATTTTAAAGGAGGTAAAGAAAAATGGCGTTCGTTCATGGAGAACAAACTCCAGTTCCCTTCGGGTGTTAAACTGGTCAATACCGATGTCATTACCGTGGTAATTAATGCTACCATTGATGAAGAAGGTAATGTTACGGATGTTTATGTAGACATCCCATTCAATCCGCTGTTTGATGAAGAAGCTTTACGGGTAATGAAAAAATCTCCCAAATGGGTGCCGGCATTTCGCACAACCGCCGGGTGAAATATTATGTGCGCCAGCCTGTTTCATTCGGGCAGGAAGTTGAGTGATGTTTTGTGCTGCTCTTTTTTCCATTAAGACAAAAGAAAAACAGGAAAATTGAAGTCATTTTTTATAAAATACCTTGTTTCTATTTCTTTTTCTTTTTTGCTTCTCCAAAAAAGAAACAAAAAAGGAGCCCGGCAAATAATTACATCCAATTTGCCGGAACAGCTATGTGGGTCATTTGTGCTACTGTAGCTTCAGCATCGGTAATTCTACTCTTAGGTGCATAGCGTATACTTAAATAAAAGCAGCATTTAATTTAATGCATACCTGCTCTTGAATTTTTTTTTGAAATATTCCGACCATGGTATTTCTCGATTTTGATACTGCCAGTTAAGTAAATCGTCACACTTTAGAAAATTAATTATTTACTATTCAGAAAAGCTTCTGCAAAATGCTGTGTATAATATACCGGTTTTAGAAAAGGTATACTGTTCCCGTGGCGCTGGCCGGCGAAATGGCCGGAGGCATTCAGGTTCGCCTTGATTTTTTTTGTTTCTTTTTTGTATCAAGACAAAAAAGAAAATAAGAAAAATTGAAAAGAACTTTGTTAATACAACTCTCTAATTATTGTTGTCACTTTTTTGCTTGCCCAAAAAAGTAACCAAAAAAGGGCCCTTGCAATCGATTACAGCCCGATTGCCGGTTGGTTCCCTGATTTAACTTTGGTACTACTGTGACTTGTACATCGGTAATTCTACTCTTAAGTGCATACTGAAAACAAAAACATTATTACATTCAATGCTTGCCTACCCTTGATTTTCTTGTTTCTCCTGAGCAGGGCCGAAGGATGAAGCAAGACAAAAAAGAAAAGAAGAAAAAATGAATTAATCAATACATCTCCATCTCCGCTTCCATCATCTCCATCGGGTTTCTTCCCAATTGCATCAACAGGCTGTTGCAGCGGTGAAGCAAGGGTGCCGGCAAACCTGTTGTGCAGGCATGGTTCCAGAAAGTGAGCAGCAGGTTTTGCTGAATGGGGGTGAGTGGCTCGGTGAGTTTTAAAATAAGATGATGCAGTGCCGAGATCTCATCATCCCGCAGGTGATTAAAGGCATTGTGGGCCAGCAGGTCGATGGTAAGTGAAAGAACGGTTTTGCTCTGCAGCATGCGTTGTGGTTTTAAAGTGTGTAAGCTCTTACTATAACGTAAAGAAAAAGTAAAGATTATGTTATGCTATTGTGTTGCCCGCAGAATGTGGGAAGGCTGTGGATAAGCAGGTGTTTGTAATTCAGATCTGCTTCATTGGAACCACACCGGTATAAAAAAATTATTCTGCATTTTAACTGCAGCGGAAACAGCCTGTTAAAAACTGAAGTATGATGCCGGGTTATTGCGGACCGATGCCGATAATATTAACCGTAAAGTTCGGACTCCAGGAAGCAGCCCGGGGATTATTTACATACAAAGTACCACCGGTGGTTGTAATATTGGTAACCGACATGATCACTTCGGCCCAGCCACCCCCACCACCGTTGATATTACCTACATAAGATTCAATACTTCCTGCGCTGAATGTTTGCGGCCAGGTAAACGCAATGCTGGTGGTTGCCCCGGCGGCAATGGTAACATTCACTACAACAGCCGTACTTTGTTTTTTTAATTGTGTGGCGCTGGTATTGCGGATGATGCCCATGCCGTTCTGCACCGTTAAACTTCCTTTTAAACCTGCATCGCCGTTACCTTTAATGCGCATGTTTTCGGTAAAGCTGGCACTGTTGCCATAACCAAATGCAATATCATTACCCGAAGATTCTGTATATACCTGCAGCAGGGAAGCCTGTATACCAAAACCGTAATGCGTAGTGCCATTTGTCCATAGCGCAATTTTATCACCTAAAGTGGGTGCAAAATTAAGTGGTACGATGGGGTTTGGGGTGCCAATACCCACATTGCCGTTTCCTTTAACCCTTACATTTTCTGTAAATGATGCACTATTGCCATAACCAAAAGCAATATCAGACACAGAGTTTGCCGTATATAATTGCATCAGGTTATTTTGAATACCCAATCCATAATGATTGGCGCCATTGCCCCAAAGTGAAATTTTATTACCCAGGGCCGATGCAAAATTGAGCGGCACTGTTGGATTCGTTTCTCCAATGCCAACATTTACATTTGCCGTAGCGCCGTTGATACCATTTACCGAACCAAGCACCAGGCAGTTGCTGCAATTAACCGCCGATTTTGAACCAATGGCCGTGGCATTGCTGAGGTTATTTTGAAGTACATTACTGCTGTCGCCTATGCCGGTATTATATGATCCTGCATCATTATTCTCCAATGCCCAATCGCCCAGGGCAGTATTTTTATTACCGGTATTATTATTATATAAGGCTGCATACCCTGTTGCTGTATTTAAAAGACCGGTTGTATTCTTATACATACTCAAATATCCTATTGCTGTATTATCACTTGCCGTATTCAAAATCAGGGATTGACTGCCAATAGCTGTGTTAGAATTTCCGACAAAATTTAAATAAAGAGCACTGGTTCCTATAGCTGTATTATGCAAACCACCAAGGTTTGTATACATAGACAGGCCACCGACAGCCGTATTACTTTCTCCCGATCCTGAATTACCTGTATTTGAAACCATGGATTTATAACCAATGGCAGTATTGAGATAGCCACCCGTATTGGAATAAAGTGCCTGGTACCCGGTGGCGGTATTCATGTACCCGGTTGTATTTTTTAAAAGCGCCTTTGATCCAAACGCAGCATTGCCGGTGCTGTGATAAATAATTGTGGCCCCGGTAGAATTATTATACAATGCACTGTCGCCAATGGCAACCAGGTCATTCTTATTGTTGTTAAGTCCTAATGCAGCAATACCCATGGCCGTAATACCGGTTGAAGTGCCGGGTGCTTTGGCGGCGCCCAATCCAAATGCATTGATGCTGCTGCTTATCAACCCTGCGTGCTGGTTGTTTATCTTAAAGCGCAGCGCCATATTATCGGTGGTGCCGATGAAATTACCGGCGGTATCTGTTCCGCTGTTTCCCGTTACGGTCCATGCATTTCCGGATGCCAAAACCAGTTGCCAGTTTGGAACGGCGGGTGTTCCGTTATTTTCATACAGGCCAGGCGTTGCGTCTGTTTGATATATGAGCAGCCCTGTGGCCGGGAGGGCAATGGCCGTTTTTTGTGCGGCCGTCATGCGGGGGATCAGTATCCCCTTTTCCGTGCTCTTCGCATCCAGCAGGGCACTGGCATTGGCCGTTGATCCGTCGGTATTGATGGCAAAGGATTGGGCATTGCCGGTATAATGCAGTAACAGCATCATACCAAGCAGCAGGCTGGTTGTTTTTCTCATAAACAAGGTTATGGCCAAATGTAACCATTAATACCAGCTTTTTTGATGATGTAAATCAGGCGGGGGAGAGGTTGGAGGGATATGATGATGAAGTAAGTTGTTGGTAAGGCGAACAGCAACGGCGAAGCAATTAAATTCACCGGATGGTCTTTCCAAAAGGCATCATCGATATTTCAATGAGTTTAAAATGCTGCCTGGCGAAGGGAATACCAATGATGGTAATGGTAAGCAGCAGGCCAAATATCACATGCACCAGTGCGGTGTACAACCCGCCGCTGAGCAGCCATATAATATTAAAGAGTATGGAAAGGCAACCCGTGTTGGTTGAACTGCTCACTACCTCCTTACCAAAGGGCCACAATACCAGCCCGGCTAGTTTAAAACACTGCAGGCCCCAGGGTATGCCCACCACGGTAATGCACAATAACAGGCCGCCAAAGAAATAACCCAGTGCCGAAAAAAAGCCGCCGAAGATGAGCCAGATGAGATTGCCGAAGAAGTTCATGCGTTTAATTAAAAAGTTGTACTGCTGTATGAAGATACAACAACAACTGCGGCAAAGAAAACACGGTAAAGTTTTAAAGCAGCCCAAAAAAAAGGTATGGGAAACCCCATACCTTTTGTAAATAAGATCCTTTGTTTTTTACATTTGCTTCATTTTTCCGCCGCTGAAGATAAGCGAAACAGAAAAACGCTTTATGATATCATGCGGCGCATTGTTCAGGTCCTGGTATTCGGCGCTTTTCCAGTTTTCATCATGAAAGCCCGAAACGTAACCGGCCTGTATGCCGATGCTTCCGCAATCTTTAGGTGCCTTAAAAGAAAGGCCCATTCCCAGCCTGTAGGTAAATGCCGAGTTCACAAATTTTGTTTTGCGGATACTGTTTTGTATCGTGGTTGAATTGGCTGCTGCATCAAACTCTACGGCAGATACATCCCTGTAATAGATGGCATGGAAGGTTTCGGCGCCAAGGCCTACCAATGGATACAGCATCACGGATGATGACGGGATCACATCGTAACCCAGGTCGATGCCGCCGCCGATGGTACGCAGGGTGCTGCTTTTTTCACTGGGCTTGCCCGTTAAGCTGCTGCCGCCGGTTATACTCAGCTGCGACACAAAGTTGTGCATTACATGCATAGAGCCTGCAGTGAGGGTATATATGCGGTTATTCAAACCTTTGTATTGCGGGAAACCGGCAATGCGGTGATTCAGCCCGTCGAAATTCTGAAAGCTCATCCCAATGCCATTCATCATTAAAGGCATCATTGAACTCATTTTATCCCGGTTGGTCTTTTGGTCGTTCTTTTCCTGGGCCATGGCCGAAAGGGAAAAAGTGCTTAAAGCAAATAACATAATTGTTTTCATAATTTTCCTGTTAGGTTTTTAGTGTAATTAATACAGGGGCATTGGCAGTATTCGTGCCGTTAACCGGTTTTGCATGTAAATAGCAGGAATTATATAAGAAGTATCCGTTAGAGTAAAACTTATCAAGCCTCTCTGGCTGGAATGCTGACAGAAAGCAGATTTTGTCAGGGTTTTCAGTGGTTCACCTGGGCGATGGATTTATAAAGAAGTATTAATTTTAAATGAAGCAAACCAGGCAGGAAGAGATCGAGAAGCACATCGCCTATGCAGAGATGCATAAACTGCAGAGGGAGAGGTATGAGGGGATTTATAATTGAAAGATGATTGGAAACTATTTGTTAGTAATATTAAATTTTCTTCGATATTGTGAAAAGTAATTCAAATAATGAAATAGTTATGAAAGCGTATACGGTTGTAGCTGCTGTAATTATCGAAGATAATAAGATACTCTGCATGCAGCGAAAGGAAAGTAAGTATGATTATATTTCTTTGAAGTGGGAATTTCCGGGGGGCAAAATCGAAAAAGGAGAAAATGAAAGACAAGCTTTAATTCGAGAAATTAAAGAGGAACTTAACTTGGAGATTGAAATAAAAGGGAAGTTATTAACTGTTGAACATCAGTATCCTGATTTTGCTCTTACGATGCATACTTTTTTATGTCAACCTTTAGCAAACGAGCTTACTCTAAATGAACATATTGCTTTTAAATGGTTAAGTAAAGAAGATATAGAGCAGCTTGATTGGGCAGCGGCAGACTTGCCTATTGTAAAAACTCTAATGGCAAATAGCGTCTATGAATATTTATGATTCAGATTTAATCGCAAGCTTACAAACAGGTTTGGTGGATCAACTGCTTCAATCCAAAGAAGAGTATGTGCCACAATTGCTCGTAAACGACAAAATTAATGGGAAGAAAGTTTTAACCACGATTGATAAAGAACTAAGAGAATGTAACGGATTTTGGTTTTCTGTTGCATTTGTTACTACAAGTGGCGTAGCAACACTTGCCAATGTGCTAAAGGAGCTAGAGGAAAGAAATATAAAAGGTGAGATAATGGTATCACAATATCAAAATTTTACTCAACCAGAGGCTTTAAAATCATTATTAAAGTTTAGAAATGTTGATTTAAGGATAGTTGTAAAAGGAGATTTTCATGCTAAAGGGTATCTGTTTAAAAAGATACTTGGATATGATTTAATTGTCGGAAGTAGTAATCTTACGGCTAATGCGTTATGTTTAAATAAGGAATGGAATTTAAAATTGTCGGCGACTAAAAATGGGAAGTTAATCACCAATGTGATTAAAGAGTTTAAGAATGAATTTAAAGGCGCCGTTGTGGTTGACAAGAAGTTTATTAAGGCATATGAAGGGGTATATAAAGCTCAAGCTAAATTTTTCAAAGAAAACGAAAGTAAAATTGAATTATTTAAAAACGTAGTCCCAGAACCTAATTCAATGCAAAGAGAAGCTTTGTTGAATCTCAAAAAAATGAGAAATGATGGCAAGAATAAGGCTTTATTAATTTCTGCAACAGGGACGGGAAAAACATATTTATCCGCGTTTGATGTAAAAGAATTTAACCCGAGAAAATTTTTATTTATAGTTCATAGAGCAAATATTGCAGCTGCAGCTATGGAAAGTTTCAAAAAGGTTTTTGGTAATGCTAAGACAATGGGGTTGTATTCAGGGAGCACAAAGAATAATCAGGCTGATTTTATTTTTTCTACTGTTCAAACAATTTCAAAAGACAGCCATCTTTGTCACTTTGCTGAAGACGAATTTGATTATATTGTAATTGATGAAACACACAGGGCTGGCGCTGATTCTTATCAAAAAATACTCAAGTATTTCAAAGCGAAATTTGTTTTAGGAATGACAGCGACGCCGGAAAGGACTGATGGCATAGATATTTTTAAAGAATTTGATTATAATATAGCATATGAAATACGTCTTCATAAAGCACTTGAAGAACAGATGCTTTCTAACTTTCATTATTTTGGAATAACGGATATTTCTATTGGAAATAAAATTTTAGAAGAAAAATCCTCGATTAAGTTGCTAGCAGCAGATGAACGAATTGAGCGAATTATTGAAAAGATTGAATTTTATGGATGTGATAATGGTTGTGTAAGAGGGTTGGTTTTTTGTAGCACAACTAATGAAAGTAATAAACTATCAGAAGAATTTAGTTTAAGGGGATATAAAACCGTATCTCTTGGAAGTACCAATAATGAAGAAGAGAGAGCTGCCGCAATTAATAAATTGGAATCCGATAATGTAAAAGAGAAGTTGGATTATATTTTTACAGTAGACATTTTTAATGAAGGTGTAGATATTCCGAAAGTTAATCAAATAATTATGCTAAGACCTACACAATCGGCAATTGTTTTTGTTCAACAACTAGGGAGGGGGCTAAGAAAAATCGATAATAAGGAATATCTAACAGTTCTTGATTTTATTGGCAACTATAGTAATAACTATTTGGTTCCAATAGCTCTATTTGGCGATACTACCTATAACAAGGATGTAATACGGAAGCTAATGACTAGCGGTAGTTCAATAATTCCAGGAGCCTCTACTGTGAATTTCGATTTGATCGCAAAAGAGCGGATTTTTGCATCAATCGATAGAGCTAATTTAATGGCTTATAAAGACCTGGTTAATGACTATAGGCTTCTAAAATATAAGATTGGGAAAAATCCAATGATGATTGATTTTTTTGAACGTGGGGACCGTGACCCATATTTATATGTAACTTACTCCGGATCGTATTTTAATTTTTTAGCTAGGCAAGAAGAAGGCTTAATAACTAAACTAACCGATCCTCAAATTAAGCTACTTGAATTATTTTCACAAAATATCGGTAATGGAAAGAGAATTGAAGAAGTAATAATTCTAAAAGAACTATTAATAAATGAGATAACTAGCTTCTCCGCTATTAAAAAAATCATCTTTAACGATTTTGGCGTTACCCCAACTATTGCTACACTAAAATCATGCTTGTTAAATATAAATTTCGATTTTTTAAATACTCCATTTAAGGTAATAAATTTAAAAGGAGACTCTATTATATTTGATGGCGCATTTATACCTAATCTTCAAAATAAAACATTTGCACTTTTTTTTTCTGACTTACTTAACTATTCTGAAATGACATATAAAAGTATTTTCGACAAAAGTAAGTATGTAAAGGGGTTTTTGTTATATCAGAAATATTCAAGAAAGGATGTATGTCGTATTTTAAATTGGGAAAAGAATGAACAATCGACTATATATGGATATAAAATAAAACACAAGTCATGCCCAATATTTGTGAATTATCATAAGGAAGAAAGTATTGCTAGTACTACAAAATACCAAGATAGGTTTGTAAGTAATTATCAATTTGAATGGATGACAAGATCAAGGAGAACTATGCAAAGCAATGACATAATTCAAATTCAGAATTATGAGAAAGGGTTAAGGATTCCTCTTTTCATAAAAAAAAGCAATGATGAAGGCTCGGATTTTTACTATATGGGAGAAGTCATCCCCGTTGCTTTTACTGAGACAAAGATGCTTGATGATGCAAAAAAGTATGTTCCCGTTGTAAAGGTTGATTTTTTAATGGATTGCCCTGTTGAAGATTCTATGTATGAATATTTGACTACAGCTTCTAATTAGTTTCATTAATACTAATGTAAGTTAGCGCTACCTCCAATGGATACCAAATAGCCATACAATGTGTAATAGATTCTTCGCTTTTAATGCGGCTCATATTATAACTGCGTTGCTTCTTTGTATGCACATCTGCCATCCTGTAAATCTACCCAGCCTGCCGGGCTTTACCAATACCTGATAATAATCAGTATGCCAACCTACCCGCCTCATTACTCAGCAGCGGCTAAGCTGCTTTTTTTGCAGCATGAAAAACTTAATTTTTTTAAAGGGGTTGTTTATTGCCCTTCTTCTGTTCCTTACTACAGGTGCAGGGGCACAAAAAAAAGCCAGCATTGACCTGGCTTTTATACGTAACATACGCACGCAGCTTAATGGCATTAATGTAAGCGCCTTTTATCATTTTAATGAACGCCTCATTGGCGGTATTGAAATGAACCGCTTTGTGCCGGTGAAACGGGAAAATGAAGAAGAATCGGTTGAGCTGTCGGCCTGGGACTTTGACCTCAACTTTCATTACCTGGTTCCATTAAATAAAACGTTTAAACTTTACCCGCTCACGGGCATCAGCCATACTTCTGAAAAAGAGCTGAACCGAACCAGCGGGGAGGCCAGCTATGAACGGTTCTGGTCTTTCAATACCGGGGCCGGGGTTCTTTTATCATTGGGCCGTTGGTCGCCGCACCTGGAGTATATGTTTACCTGGGGGCATGTGAACCAGCAGTTCTTGCTGGCGGGCATCAGTTATGAACTGGAGTGGGGGCATAAGGAGAAAAAGTAAAACGGCTGATCCTTTTCATCCTTCCTTCTGAACCCGATCTTTGTTTGGGCCGGCTGGATTGGGTTCACTAATACCGGGACAGTATCCAGGTCTTCAGTTATTATCAATTATTTCTTTCACTTTGTCTTCCAGTACTTTTTGATCAGGCAAATAAAGTTGATACTTTGAAACAAAAATTTTGTTCGAAAGTCCGCCTGTTGCATATTTCACAAGAAATTCGTGCTTGTCTGCCGCGATAATTATTCCTATCGGTTCATTGTCATCTCCGCTATTTTCTTCTTCTTTGAAATAATTCAGGTAAAGGTTCATCTGTCCAACGTCCCGGTGTTTTACCTTTCGTGTTTTCAGGTCAATGAGTACAAAACATTTTAGTATACGGTGATAAAAAACAAGATCAATAAAATTGTGTTCATTGTCAACGGTAATTTTAAATTGCCTTGCAACAAATGAAAATCCCTTACCAAGTTCCAACAGGAACTTTTGCAGATTATCAACCAGTTTCTTTTCAAGCCCCCGCTCTTTGATCAAACTGTCTTTTGACAATTGAAGGAACTCAAAAATATAAGGGTCTTTAATTGCATCCTTTGCAGAAGTGAGTACCTGTCCTTTATTGGCTAAAGCTAAAACTCCTTTCCTGTCTTTACTCAATGCCAGTCTTTGAAATAATGCCGAGTCAATTTGCCGTTTCATCTCCCTGAAACTCCAGTTTTCTTTTATGGATTGTTTCTCATAGAAACTTCTGGCCAGGTCATCTGAAACGGTTAATAATTCAGCATAATGGCTCCAACTCAATATTCCAGACACTGTCTGGAATATTGGATATTTGATGAAAAACTGTCTGTATAAATAGATGCTGCTTTTGCTGAAGCCCTTTCCATACTTTACTTTCAGGTCTTTGGCTAAACGCATAAGCAGCACACTTCCATATGCTGCCTTTTCTTTTCCCTTTTGTTCGTATTCTACGATATGTCTGCCAATTTCCCAGTTAGCTTTGACTAATTCTGTATTTATTGCTTTGATGGTATTTTCTCTCGCTCTCTGTAAAGTGGAGCCAATGCTATCAAGTAATTCGTTATATCCCTGGTTGGCTAATTTCATTAAAAGCTATTCAAAATTTTTTCTCCAAAAGAGCCCTGGGCTATTTAATACGCAGGAAAGCCTGCCTACCGGACAGGCAGGCATGGATACCCCTTGTTCGGTAAAGGCATAGGGGAGTTTACGTTGCCCTCCCCAATTTGATATCACAATTTGTGATATCAAATTCTCGACTTCTTCCACTTTCAATTGAAACATAAAGTCCTCAGGAAACCTGTCGATATTTCGCCGAACAGCCTGATTCAGCGTTCTTGTTTCGACCTTATACAATTTAGCAAGGTCTCGGTCGAGCATTACTTTCTGCCCACGGATGAAGTAGATATTACTCATTATAAGTTCGTCCGGAATGACAGGCAGTTTAGACTTTTCAGGCATAGTGTTTTAAGATTGGAAGTCACAACTTGTGACTTCCAATCTTAAAATAAATTTATCTAACGGCTAAGTTGTTTTCACCTGGGAATTCAGGTGATTTTACAATTTGATGTCGCAATTTGCGTTCTTAAAATCGTTGCCTCCGAAGCAGAGGCCCCGGCGCTTAAAAAATTCTTAATTCTTAATTTCTAATTCCTAACTATCCCCGTTTTATAAACGACTCCATCCTATAGTTTTACCGCACTCATTTTTCTTTCGCCACGTTTAAAATAAAAACCGGTTACCTTACCTGCCGCATCTTTTTCAAAACTGAAAACGATCGTTATTTCTTTTGCAAAAAAATCTTCGGGAGAAGAAAAATAAATTTTATAAACTTCGCTGCGGTTCACTGTAAAAAAAGACTGGCTTCCTTTGCGACTGATCGTTATGGTATCACCATTTATTAGATAATCCCCGGCATAGCCATCCAGTACATTACCCGGAACGGTAACCAATTTTTTTACCACGGGTTTATAATAATCTTTCCATCCATATACTTTGGCCACACTGTTGATCACTTCATTTAAAATACTGCCGTTGTCGCTGTTCACCATCACCACCACGCCATTGCCGTTTTCAAAACTACCGGTATAGGCACTCAGGAATCCTTCATCTGCACCATTGTGGCCAAAATATTTATCGCTGCCTTTTGTTTCAATAAAAACACCCAATGCGGCACTGCTGTCGATATAAGGCGTTAACCGCAATGCCGTCATTTGCTGATCAAGCACTTTATCAGATTTGCCCTGCAGGGAAAGCTGCGTTTCAATGATGTATTTTGAAAGATCGGTGGGGTTGGTCCATAAGCCTGCAGCAGCCTGTTCGGGATATACATGGAATTTTGTATCTACTTCTTTGCCGTCGTCATGGTAACCCGTGGCTAAAAATTTCTGACTGGCAGCAGCGGGTGGTTGCGTGTAGGAACTCATCGTCATGCCCAGGGGCTTTAAAACATGTTGCCACATATATACATCATAAGGCTGCTGCGTAATATCCTGCAGCATCAATTGTGCAATGGTAGTGCCGCCGCCTGAATATTGATAACGCAGTCCGGGCTCAAATTGTGAGCGTACCGCCCCGGTATTGGCAGGCGCTTTTCCATTCAGCACTTCGGGTAAAGAAGGAATGGTATCGCCATTGGCATAACCCGGAAAACCATGCACGGTTAAGCCTGCAGTATGACTGAGTAAATTGGCCGTGCTGATCTTTTTTCCTTTTGATAAAGAGTCATACGGAAACTTCCAGGAGCGGAGATAGGTATTGATGTCGGTGTAGAGGTCAATTTTTTTATCCTGTACCAGTTTTAATACGCCCATACTGTTAAGCGATTTGCTGATAGAGCCCGCCTGGAAAAGTGTTTGGGTGGTAACCGGTTTTTTTGTTGCCGTATCGGCCAGGCCATAACCACGTGCCCACTCAATTTTATAGTCGTGAACCACGGCAATGCTTACGCCACGTAAATGATAATAAGCCATCCGTTCCTGCAGGGTCCATTCGTTCACACTGTCCTGTATCTGCAGCCAGCCGCTTAAATTATTTTCCACCTGTTTTATTTTTGCTTCAATGTCTTTGGAGTAGGTGGGCTGCTGTGCCTGTACATGAAGAGTTATGATAAGAAGTGTACCGGTGATGAACGACTTTGGTAATTGAAGCATATGATTTGTATTTGGTAGAACAAAGTACATAAAATTGGATTGTGCTTTTTTGTTTCTCTAAAAAAGAGAATCAGTCACTTTACCGTTTTATAAACCAGCCCATCCTTCATCACCCATTGTACATTACCCAACAGCTTTACATCTTTTGTGGGGTCGCCCTTAATGGCAATGATGTCTGCATAGTTGCCGGTCTTTATCTCCCCCAGCAACGGCTGACCAAGCAGGGCCGCAGCATTGATGGTGGCAGTTTGTATGGCTTGTAAGGGAGCGTAGCCATACTGCACCATAAATTCAAAGTCTTTTGTTTGAGCTTCGTGCCAGTCGTAACCGCCGATGTCGGTGCCGTATGCAATCTTTACCCCGGCTGCTGTTGCTTTTTTAAAGAGGGCGGGTTCTGTTTCGGAAAAATATTTATTGATGGGACTGCCGGCTTTGGCACGTCCTTCGGCAACATAATCATTCACATAAATGGTGGGGCACCAGTACACATTTTTTTGAATCATCAGTTGTATGCATTCGTCATCCATTCCAAAACCATGTTCAATAGATGTGGCCCCTGCATTGATGGCGGCAAGTATACCGTCTCTTGTTACGGCATGTGCAGCAAGTTTTCTCCGGCTGCGGATCGTTTCATCGCCAATGGCCATGATCTCTTCGCTGGTAAAATTGGGAATGCTGCGGTAACTGCCATCCGCAAGTTTAATATAACCGCGGTCGGCATAAATTTTTATCCAGTCGGCGCCGTGCGCAATTTGTTCACGTACCACTCTACGACCTTCATCGGCACCGGTGATCTCGGCAAGTCCCTTGGGGATTTTTAATTCCCAGGCATAAGTACTCTCACTAAGCGGGTAATGGCCGGTTGTATTAATAGCAAGCGTAGATACAAACATGCGTGGGCCGGGGATGACGCCCCTGTTGATCGCTTTTTTAAGATCCACATCGGCATAGCCTGCACCTTCGGTACCCAGGTCCCGTATGGTAGTAAAACCATTTTGTAAAGCGATGTTGCAACTGTTCACGGCCCTGATGGTGCGGTAGGGAACAGATTCCTTTAATACCTGCACATCATAATCCTCGGCAGTGATATCACCCTGCAGCAATACATGCGTATGGCAATCGATGAGGCCGGGCATTACGGTATACTCCGACAGATCAATGACGGTATCGGCTTTTAATTTTATCATGGCACCGGGTTGCGATATCATTTCAATGATATTCCCTTTTACAAGGATGGTTACATTTTTATTCAGTATGCCGGTGCGTACGTCGAGCAGTTGTCCGCATTTGATGGCGGTTGTTCGTTGAGCGGAGGCTGTTAATGAAATGATGCAGGAGAGGATGAGGAGGAGAAGGCGCATGGAGGTTGATTTTGGTAGAACAAAGTACATAAAATTGAATTGTTCTTTTTTGCTTACCCAAAAAAGAACCAAAAAAGGGCACCCACAATCGATTACATCCCGATTGTGGGATGGTTCCCTGATTAAACTTCAGTACTACTGTAGCTTCAGCATTGGTAATTCTACTCTTATGGTTTAAGAATCTAAAAAAACAAAATCCCTATTTGGTTTAATGCATACCCACACTTAATTTTTTATTTACATAATTACGACCATGGTGTTTTTCGATTTTTATTTTACGAGACAGAAGATATGCCACACTAATAAAATTGTACAGCTTGCAAATCGAAAAATCTTCGGAGGAATGGGATGTATTTAAAAGCAGATTTGAAAACAGGTATACTGGTACTGTGGCGCTGGCCGGCGAAACGGCCGGAGGCATTCGGGTTCGCCTTGATTTTTTTGTTTCTTTTTGCATCAAGGCAAAAAGAAAATTAAGAAAATAAAAAGAGCTTTATTTGAAAGGTCTCTCTGATTATTCTTGTTCTTTTTTTGCTTCTCCAAAAAAGAACCAAAAAAAGAGCCCGGCAATCGATTACAGCCCGATTGCCGGGAGCAACTATGTGCATCTTTAGTGCTACTGTAACTTCAACATTTGTAACTCTACTCATAGGCGCAAAGAGCAAAAGAAAACGCAAGCAGCTTTCCATATGATGCATACCCAAGCCTAAGTTTTGGTGAAGGCCTTCACTATGGCATTTCTCCATTTTGGTGTTACAGAAAACAAAACTGTCATGCCTTGACAATTAGATAGAATACCATTCAGAAAAGATTCTGAATCACGGTATGTAGCTAAAAGCGGATTTAGAAACAGGCATACTGGTACAGTGCGTTGGCCGGACAAACGGGCGGAGCCATTCGTGTTGTCCTTGATTTTTTTGTTTCTTTTTGCATCAAGGCAAAAAGAAAATTAAGAAAATAAAAGAACTCTATTTGAAAGGTCTCTCTGATTATTCTTGTTCTTTTTTGCTTCTCCAAAAAAGAACCAAAAAAGGAGCCCGGCAATCGATTACGGCCCGATTGCCGGAAGTAGCTATGTTTGACTTTTGTGCTACTGTGACTTCAACCTTAGTAATTCTACTCTTAGCTGCATAGCGTATATTGAAATAAAAGCAGCAGTTAATTCAATGTATACCCACTACCTGCTATCCAGCAAAAGACTTTGAAGTGTGGGCCTTGGAAAAAATTGCGTTAAGAAAATCTGGAGGCAAGGAGTAAAAATGAAATTAATGTTACAGCTGCTTGGCAATATTGTTAGCCGGTAAGTCGCACATAGTTGGGATCTATTCAACTGTTGTGACTATTTCATTTTACCCTTGATGGAAGATTTTTAGCTTTTTTTCCGCAGCCCTTGATTTTTGTTTCTTTTCATCAAGAAAAAGAAAATTAAAAAAAATGAAATGCTTTTTTACCAGGAATTAACCATCTTACAGCTTATTTTAATTTATCTTTCCTCAATGAAATTTTCACTGAGCATCGTTTCAATACTATTTACTGCAACGGCTTTTTCTCAAAGCGTTGATAAGCCCTTTATAAAACTGGTAGAGCCAACCAATGAACAGAATAATGTGAAGACATCAAGGCAGTTCATTGTGGGCAGCACCTGCAAAAGCTGCGGACTGAGTATCAACGACCAGCCAGTAAAAGTGTATGCCACCGGGGCTTTTGCCTACGAGGTTAACTTAAAACCCGGCGACACGGCGCTTAACCTGGTTTCCTTTGTTCCACCTGCCAGTACCAGTGTAAAAAGAATTACTTACAGTTATACATTACCCCCGCCACCCGATACGGTAAAGACATTAGAGATAGTCAGTATTGAAACCTTTCCGGAAGGAAATTTATTTGTGCAGGCCGGCGACCGGATAAAGTTTAAAGTAAAAGCACTCACTGGTTGCAAAGTTTTTGCCAATAAAAATATTCCACTGTATGAAATGCTCAACAATAAGATGCCGGGCATTTACCAGGGCGAATACGTAGTGAAGGAAACAGACAGCTTCCTTGTCTCAAAAATTCCGATCAGTATTACCGATTCAACCGGCAAGACAGTTACAAAAGAAACAAAAACCTGGGTGAGTATATTTGGTCCGCTGGCACCCGATATTGCTGTTACAAAGGGAAGACTGGCGTATTTATTATTCGGCCTCGGAGATGACCGGCTTGGTGGAGCCAAGGTCGGGTACCTCGATTCGATGGTGTTATTGAAAGTAGTAGGTAAAGTGGGTAATAAGTATAAAGTACAACTCTCTAAATACCGCACTGCTTTTATAGAAGAAGACGGCGTTGAATTTTTACCCAAGGGAAGTTTTACGCCGGAATCGCTTACCGGTAAATGGACGGTTTATGGCGACAGCAGCTATGATTATGTGCAGCTCGGTTTGTCTGCAAGATTGCCATACCAGAGTTTTCAGCTCATCGATCCGTCGAAAATTATAGTGGATGTTTTTGGTGCCACCAATAACACCAACTGGATAACACAACTGGAAAATACGAGAGAAATAAAAAATGTTTCTTATGAACAATTGGAAGATGAGGTCTTCCGCATTACCATTGAACTGAAACATGCACAGCACTGGGGCCATGCCATCTATTACAAGGGCAATACCCTGGTGGTTAGAATAAAAAGGCAGCCACAAAATTTATCGTTGAACAACTTAACCATTGCCATAGATGCCGGGCATGGCGGTACCAATGTGGGTGCAGGCGGTCCAACAGGTTCATCAGAAAAGATGCTGACACTGGCGGTTTCATTGAAGCTGCAGAAAACCTTGCAGCAGGCGGGAGCAAAAGTGATCATGACAAGAACAACCGAGCGGACCTTTGATAACCGGGAACGGATTTTATTTTACCGGGACAGCATGCCGGATCTGCTGGTGAGCATTCACCTGAATTCGGCCGCCGATCCCATACGGGTTACCGGCACCAGCACCTTCTACCGCTACCCGGGCTTCCGAAACCTGAGCAACTTTATCTATAAACGCATGCTGGAACTTGGTTTGAATGAAATGGGCAATAACAGCAGTTTTAATTTCATGCTCAACAGCCCGATCGAATATCCCAATGCATTGGTGGAAACACTTTTCATCAGCAATCCCGAAGATGAGATGAAGATACTGGATGAAAAATTCCAGCAGCAGATAGCAGATAAGGTTGTGCTGGGAATAAAGGATTTCCTGGAGAGCTGTAAAAAAGATAAATGATGCTGAGTCAGCGACTCAGGACCAGGCCATCCCGGCTCGCCTTCGCAAAGCTTCAGCGGAGCAAGGTCAGAGACAAAAACGGGATAGCGTTTAAAAGAATTTCTCGAAAGTTGTAACAAATAACTTTTATCAACGGTACGTTTCTTTCCGTTTGTTGTAAAACGTATCGTCATGCAGCCGGTTGGTAATGGTGGTGATCACAATTACTAAAAAGAAAAGCGACAGCATGATCTGTATTACCACCAGTTTAATTACCAGTGGATCTACCGGTGCAATATCTCCATAACCGATCGTAGCCGAGGTCACGAAACTGAAATAGATCGTCTGCAGGTCGGTGAGTGAATGGCCGGCTGAGAAAACGATCCTTCCCGGTATCGTATTGGAATCATCTATGTATGAATAAATAAAAGCAAAGCAGATAATTATCTCCAGTATGTTGATCAATGTCATAAGCAGGGTTCGCTTAAAACTGATGGGTTGTCTATGTATATCGTTCAGGAAGATTTTACTGAACATGAAATGAACGGTATCGATGGTAAGAATAAGGGAGATGATCAATGCGGTAAGCGAGGTGGTAAGGTCCATCCTGAAGAGAAAAAAATACCAACTTATTTTAAACAGGCTGTATGCCTCGATCACCACTTTCCTGATCAGCAATTGTTTTCTCCCGCAAAGCTGCCTGATGAAAGTTCCCGGCATAATAAAGGATAATAACATAAGTACGAGCCGGAGAATACGTTCCAGCCCGAAATCATTGTAAGACCTGTTGTGCCATATCTGCCTGAGGGCAAGGGTTTCTTTCACGTAAACACTCCGGGGTTTGCTTTCGGGCCTGTTTGTACCCATGATGAGTTTGGTAATAAAATTCATTGTTGGTTCATTTTTTTAGCGAAGTGTATTTTTTCCAGGTAATGGCAAATCCCTTTTCCGCTTCTTTTGCTGCCGCAATGGCCTGTGTGGTAGGGAAGAGGTCGCTGTCCTGTAAAATATTCTGTATGCTGCTGAAGGTCCTGGAATATGTGTTCAGTTCTTTACGGAGTTCTGCAGATTTATCGTCCCCTCCAACTATTTCTTTTAAAGCGCTCATGCATTTTTGAATATTGGTGTAGCACATTAAACTGAGGTCATGCTGCCATACCAGGCCCTTTAAATTTGTTTTCACTCTTGGGTCCATCTTTACGGTGAATGATTGCTGGTATAATTTTCCGTCAACCGTTAACCAGGCTTTGTAGGTTCCGGGCAATACCCATGGCGATGTGGGATCCGGCGCTGTATTCATATACGTGGCGGAGATGGGATAGGTAGGCGGCAGGTTCAACGGCTGGTAGTGCATGTCCCAGGTAAAGCGATGGGAGCCTGCTGTTGTAGAAAGCAACTGTTGCGGCCGTATCCAGTAAGGCGGAACATTGTTTGCCGGAATTTTATAGAGCGTATCATCCGAAGAATATTTACGGATCACTTTTCCTTTGCTGTCGAGAATTTCAAGTTGAACATTTGCCACATTGCTGTTGAGATAATAATTAATGATGGCACCATCGGGTGGATTCTGCCCGGCGGGTTCTTCCTGCGGCACCGGTGTATCGGGATACATGCACCACCTTACCCGGGTAGCCGTTTGTGGTTTGTAAAGAACCGGGGATGAGTTTACAAGTTTATCAGTTAACTGGCGTAATGCTGTGATGTCATCCAGTATCCAGAAACTTCTTCCATGTGTACCGATCACCAGGTCGTCATCTTTAATAACGAGATCCCTGATGGATGTAGCCGGCATATTTAATCTTAATGATTGCCAGTTGGCACCATCATCAAAAGAAACATATACGGCTCTTTCACTCCCGGCAAATAATAATCCTTTCCTCATGGGATCCTCTTTAACCACGTTGATGGGATCATTGGGCAAACCATTTACGATCTCGGTCCATGTTTTTCCGCCATCAGTTGTTTTATAAATGTGCGGACGCTGGTCGTCGCAACGGATCCTGTTAACGGCAGCATAGGCAGTGTTCTTGTCAGTATGACTGGCATCCATCAATGAAACCTTGCTCCAGCTTGTGATTGCAGGAGGCGTTACGTTCTTCCATGTTTTACCGCCGTTCCTTGTTACGTGAATGAGTCCGTCATCAGTACCGCACCAGATGGTATTGATGTCAACATAAGAAGGCGCTACGGTATAGATCACACCACGGCGGGGCATTGTTTTCATTTCTTCTTTTGTGTAAATACCAACCGCTTCAGGAACGTCCCAGCTTTCTCTTGAAAGGTCCGGACTGATGATGCTCCATTTATTTCCGCCATCTGTTGTTTTAAATAACATGTTGCCGGCATAGTACAATGTTTTTTTATCAATGGGATTGAACAATACCGGTGCTGTTCTTAAAAAACGAACTTTACCACTACGCACTGCTTCGGGTGAAATGTTTTGAGATTGCCCGTTCCGTTTATCATAGCGGGAGATCTTTCCACCATAAACAATGTTCGGATTCAACGGATCAGCCACTACATAGCCATATTCTTCTGCAGCAACCGGATGCCACTCCCGGTAAGAGATCTGTCCGTCATTTCCTCTTGATGCAATGCCCACACTTCCGCTTTCCTGCTGGCCGCTGTAAACATTGTATGGAAAATCATTATCGGCACTCACGTGATAGAATTGTGCGGTAGGTTGATTGTACCAGGATGAATAAGTTTCACCACCGTTAACCGTGATGATGGCGCCCTGGTCGCTGGCGATGAGTATGATATTGCTGTTATCGGGGTTGATCCAGATGCGGTGATAATCATCGCCGCCCGGTGCACCACGAAATGCCGACCATGTCTTTCCGCCATCCAAACTTTTCCAGGTAACCACGTCGGCACTGTAAACAATGTCGGCATTTTTTGGATCGGCTTTTATTTCGGCAAAATCACTTCCTCTTCCCCAAAGCCGTTCATCGGGGTTCATTAGTTTCCATGTTTCGCCGGCATCATCACTGCGGTAAATGCCTCCATACTTTCCGGCATCAACTGTTGCGTATAAGCGGTTGCTGTTGGATGCTGCAATGCAGAATCCGATCCGGCCCAATCCCTGTTCGGTTGTTGGCAATCCGGTGGTAAGTTTTTTCCAGGTGGTTCCCCCATCCATACTTTTAAAGAGGCCGCTTTCTTTTCCGTTCCATGCACCGTTCTCCCAGGGCCCTTGCCTGCCTGCCCACATGTCTGCGTAAATGATGTTGCTGTTATTTGGGTCGATGGTAACCTGGATAGCGCCGGTATTTTCATCTTTGTATAAAACCTGTTCCCATGTTTTTCCACCATCAAGGGTTCTGTAAACTCCCCGTTCTTTATTGGGCCCGTATGGATGTCCGAGTACCGCCGCAAAAACACGGTTCTCATTCTTAGGGTCGATGGCCATGCCGCCGATCTGTTGCCCGTCTTTAAGCCCGGTGTTTATCCATGTCTTACCGCCATCGGTTGATTTATAAATTCCATCACCAATACTTAAGTCCGGCCTTTGCAATCCTTCGCCACTGCCTACATAAATTACATTGGGGTTAGAAGGAGAGACAACAATGTCGCCAATACTGCCCGTAGGCTGGTCATCAAAGATCGGTTTCCAGGTACGGCCATAATCATTGGTCTTCCACACGCCGCCATTGTTTACGCCGATATAAAATACATTAGGCTGCGAAGGAATACCTACTGCAGCAACGGTTCTTCCACCGCGGTGAGGGCCAATGCATCGCCATTGCATGGCGTTAAAATATTTTGCATCGAAATTTTGTGCGTATAAACTGGGAGATTGCAAAAGAAGTATTGCAATTGCGATTTTTGAAAGGACTTTCATAAGCGGTTGTTTGAGGATATTGAAATTACAAATAAAACAGCACTCTGCTTAGGTTAGCTTACTGCGCTACTTTAGAATTGAACATTGAGGATTGATTATTGAATATTTTCTTCTCCATAAATACAAATGCTCAATTAAAAGTTTGGCATTATCAGCGGCAGCAGCAGCCAGCTAAAAAGCGTGATAAGAATTACGCAGATAATATTCAGCACAAACCCTGTTTTGATCATCTGGTTCAGTTTGATATGCCCGCTGGCAAATACGATCGCATTGGGCGGCGTACCCATCGGCATCATGCTGGCACAACTGGCGCCGAGTGTCATCGGGATACCCAGCAGTAATGGATTAATGTGCAAGGCGTCTGCCACGGCAGAAATTACCGGCGCCATTACGATCACCTGGGCAATATTGCTCATTACTTCACTTAAGAAAACAGAGATAAGGGTAACGATAAAAATGAGTACCAGTATATTACTTGTTGCGAAGCCGGCGATGTACTGACCGAGGTTTTCCATCAACTTTGCATCTTCTAAAGATTTTGCCATGGCAATGCCGCCGCCAAATAACAATAAAATTCCCCAGGCCATATTTTTTGTATCGGCCCACTCCAGCAATCGCTCTTCGGGTTCTTCTTTGTCTCTGCCGCTGGGAACAATGAACAGGCTGACGGCGCCTAGTAATGCGATGATGCTGTCATCTAACTGAAATAATTTTTGTGAACTGTTGATGATGTCTTTTGTGATCCATAAAAAAGCGGTGCTGCAAAAAACGATCAGTACCCTTTTTTCCTGCCGGGAAAGTTTTCCCATTCCTTTCAGTTCCGATTCAATGAATTGTTTTCCTTCAATACTATGGGCAAGGCGGTTGGGATATAACCATTTTACCATCACCAGGTAAAGAACGAACAATAAAACAATGGCTAAGGGCGCACACAACAACATCCAGTTCATGAAATCGATTCCGTGTTTGTAGTGTGAATTCAGGTGGCTTATATACGCTACGTTGGGTGGTGTGCCGATGACGGTTGCAATGCCGCCAAAGTTGCTGGCATAGGCAAGAGACATCATCAGTGTTAAGGAGAAGTTCTTGATGTTTGCCTTTGGGTCGGCGTGTTTGCTGATGACATGTATGACCGATGCGCCGATGGGATACATCATCATGGTAGTGGCCGTATTGCTCAGCCACATGCTTATAAAACCGGTTGACAGGATAAAACCGAGAATGATATTGTTGCCATTGGTACCGGTGAATTTTATAATGCTTAATGCGATCCGCTTATGCAGGTGCCATTTTTCAATAGCCATGCCCAAAAAGAAACCACCCATAAAAAGATAGATGATGGAATCGGAATACGCTTTGGATGTTTCTTTGATGGTATTGATGCTCAGGAGCGGATACAGAATGAGCGGTATTAACGCTACAACCGGCAGTGGCATGGCATCCAGTACCCACCAACTTATCATCAGAACGGCGAGCGATAGTACCAGTTTTGCTTTGGGGTCAAGGCCCAGCGGGTTCACAAAAAAGAAGAACAGGCACAGCAACAGCCCGGTGATCAGTGCAGCTTCCTTTTTGTATTTTTTAAAAAACTCTTTCATACAGTTGGTAATCCCTGGCCAATTTATAACAGTTTCATCAATATATACATGCCGGGTTTAACTTTAAGAAACCTGGTCGGGGGAGACACCGACCAGGACGGGATGCCATGGTTGGTGTCCTCACCAGACAGGGACAATTTGAAATACACTCTGCCTGGGTTAATTTTATGTCTCAATAAAAATAAACGTATGAGCAACTTAGTAAAAGAATTTAATGACTACCGTACTAAAATGAACGAGGTTATTTTGAGTAAGGAAAACCTGGTGATAAAACGATTGTGGAACCTGGATACAAATACCTATGCCGAAGGAGCATTGGATGTAAAGACCAAAGAACTCCTTGGGTTGGTAGCCAGTATGGTACTTCGTTGTGACGACTGTATCAAATATCATTTAGGTAAATCGCATGAACTGGGTATTACCACCGACCAGATGTACGAGGTATTCGCTGTAGCGAACATCGTTGGTGGTACGATCGTGATTCCCCACACCCGGCGTGCGGCGGAATATTGGGAGGAGCTTTTGAATAATGAACAAGGAACAAGGAACAAGGAATGTTGAAATATGAAGTAAATGCAGGTGTTTTTCCTTTTTTTCATTCTCCTCAAATTTTGGAACTTGAAGAATAGCAGTAGGTTTAACCCTGCAATTATTTTATGGAAAGAAAATTTGACCTTGGTGAACGGCTCATCAGTTTTGCTGTTTCAGCAATTGACATTTCAGAGGCCCTGCCGAAAACATTCGCAGGAAATCATATTGCAGGGCAATTGGTTAGAAGCGGAACCTCCCCGGCATTAAATTATGGAGAAGCGCAAAGCGCCGAATCTCGAAACGATTTTATTCACAAGATGAAGGTTTCGGCTAAAGAGCTAAGAGAAACATATAATTGTTTAAAAATAATAAAGAAGAAGAATTGGTATCCTGAGATTAAACTATTGCCAATTCTTGACGAAAACAACCAGCTTATTTCGATCTTTGTTAAAAGCATTGAAACAGCCCGAAAGAATAATGCCGCCAAATAACTTCCTTGTTCTTAACTCCTTGTTCCTTGTTCGATATTTTTAACCTTGTTCCTTGTTCAATATTTCTTAACTTTAGGATTCAATATTAAGGACTATGAGTGATACAGTAACAACAGCCGCCCCGCTTACCGCCAAGGATTTTGTAACCGACCAGGAAGTGCGCTGGTGCCCCGGATGCGGAGATTATTCCATTTTAGCACAGGTGCAAAAAGTAATGCCCACGCTGGGTATCCCCCGGGAAAACATTGTGATCGTTTCCGGCATCGGCTGCAGCAGCCGTTTTCCTTATTATATGAACACATACGGTATGCACAGCATCCACGGCAGGGCAACGGCCGTAGCCAGCGGACTAAAAGCTGCCCGGCCGGAACTGAGCGTTTGGATCGTTACAGGCGATGGCGACGGATTAAGTATTGGAGGTAACCATACCATTCATTTATTGCGCCGTAATTTTGATGTGAATATCATGCTGTTCAACAACCAGATATATGGCTTAACGAAAGGGCAGTATTCTCCAACATCTGAAGAGCATAAAGTAACAAAGAGTTCTCCTTTTGGCAGCATTGACCATCCGTTCAATCCACTGGCATTGGCCATGGGTGCCGAGGCAAGTTTTATTGCACGTACGATGGACAGGGACCCAAAACATCTGCAGGCAATGCTCATCCGTTCGCAGGAACATAAGGGCGCTTCTTTCTTAGAGATATACCAGAACTGCAACATCTTTAATGATGGCGCTTTTGAAATTTTTACGGAGAAGAAAACCAAACCGGATGAAGTGTTGTTCCTGGAACAGGGCAAGCCATTGATATTTGGCGCCACCCAAAACAAAGGAATAAAATTAGACGGATTCAAGCCCGTGATCGTTGACCTGGCTGAAGGTGCAGGCACCGATGATCTTTGGGTACATGACGAAAAAGATTTTTACAAAGCACAGATACTGATACGCATGTTTGATGACCCAAGACTGGAAGGACATCTTCCACGTCCTTTTGGTGTATTCTACGAAACCGAAAGAGCCTGCTATGAAGACGGCATGACCATGCAGATAGATGAAGTGATCGCTAAAAGAGGAAAGGGCGACCTGGATAAATTATTGAAGGGAAATGAGACCTGGGTGATAAGCTAGTACAATGACCTTTTAAAAATAATGCAGCCCTGGTAAATGCCGGGGCTTTTTTATGCTACTCCCGGCAAAGTCTTTTAATTATTGCTTCATGTTGCGGATATTGGTTGATTAACTGATCTGCCTTCGCCATTTCAAAATCCGCAAAGTCGAAACCGGGTGCAACGGTGCAGCCAACAAAGCTGAATGCCGAACCAGGTGCCGGTTCGCTGGCAAACCAACAGCCAGCCGGGACTACATATTGAAAACATTGTTTTTTAGAAATATTATTCCCCAACTCTACCGTTTCAAAAACCCCATTCAAATGAATTACATGAACAAGTAATGCATCTCTTGCATAAAAATGCCAGCATTCATCGGATCTTATTCTGTGGAAGGCAGAAAAATTCCCTTCTTCCAGTAAAAAATAAATAGCCGTTGAAAAATTCCTGTCGCCACCAAAACGTTCAGGTAAGGCTGTTTTGGGGATCATTTCTTCTGAACGATATGTTTCTTTATAATAACCACCTTCCGGATGTGGCAACAAACCGTATTCTATTATTAATTGTTGAGCTGTTGCAGGCATGATCAATGTTCGGACAAATATAAAAAGAAAAACCCCGGCTTTAAAGCCTGGGCAACTCGTTTAGAGCAACTTCTTTTCTAATAGATACTCTGCTATCTGCACCGCATTGGTGGCGGCGCCTTTGCGCAGATTATCGCTGACGATCCAGCAGTTTAATGTGTTGGGTTGTGTTTCATCCCTTCTTATTCTTCCCACAAAAGTTTCATCCTTATCAAAAGCAGTCAATGGCATAGGATAGATGAAATTAGCCACGTCATCTTTTACCACAACACCAGGCGCTTTTGAAAGAAGTTCCCGCACTTCAGTAAGGTCAAAATCATTTTCAAATTCAATGTTCACACTTTCGCTGTGCCCACCCATGGTTGGTATGCGAACGCAGGTAGCAGTAACCTGGATGCTGTCATCGCCGATTATTTTCTTCGTCTCATTCACCATCTTCATTTCTTCCTTGGTATAGCCATTGTCTAAGAATACATCAATATGCGGTATCGCATTCATGTCGATGGGATATTTATAAGCCATCTCACCCTGAATACCTTTACGTTCATTCATTAATTGGGTTACAGCCTTCACCCCGGTACCCGTTACACTTTGGTACGTACTTACCACCACTCTTTTTATTTTATATTTTTCATGAAGCGGTTTCAGCACCACCACCATCTGTATAGTAGAGCAATTAGGGTTTGCAATGATCTTGTCATCTTTCCCAAGTACATCCGCATTTACTTCAGGCACCACTAATTTTTTTGTGGGGTCCATGCGCCAGGCACTGGAGTTATCGATCACGGTAATGCCTGCTGCGGCAAATTGGGGGGCCAGTTCCAATGAAGTGCTTCCGCCTGCTGAGAAAATGGCAACATCCGGTTTGGCGGCAATGGCATCGGCAGCGCTCACGATCTTATACTGCTTATTCTTAAATGTTATTTCTTTTCCGATACTCTTTTCAGAAGCAACGGGGATCAGTTCATCAACAGGGAAATTCCTCTCGGCCAGTACCTGCAGCATTTTGCTTCCTACCAGCCCGGTAGCGCCAACAACAGCAACTTTCATTTTTTACTCAGATTTTATGGGTTAAAAAACATTGCAGGCCTTTCTGCAACACATTAATTTGAAGCAGCGAATTTACCAACTAATCGCAGCCCATCCAAACCGGTCCGCATATCCTTTGAAAGACCTTCATTCGGCAGTTGCTTATTTAAAACTAAATACATGTTATGGTTACTATAAAAAAGACAATACTGATCTTATGTGGTATAACGCTGTTTGCCGCAAACAGCAGCGCTCAGGTTGCTACCCGCTACGATATTGTTATTGATGAATTAATGGCCGATCCTACGCCGCAGATGGGGCTACCCAATAATGAATGGATCGAATTACGCAATATATCTGCAACAGCCTTTAACTTATCGGGCTGGAGGATCGGCGATGCCGGCAGCCAAAGCGGACCGATGCCTTCTTATAATTTATTACCCGATAGTTTTGTGATCGTCTGCACCGCCAGCGCCGTGGCTGCAATGAGCGCATACGGGCCAACCATTTCTGTTACCGGTTTTCCTTCCCTTGATAATACCGGCGACCTGATCTATTTACGCAGTCCGCAGAACAGGATCATTCATTCGGTCAGCTACACGGATGCCTGGTACCAGAATGAATTGAAAAAGGATGGCGGCTGGACACTGGAAATGATCGATACAAAAAACCCCTGCAGCGGATTTACCAATTGGAAGGCAAGCACAGATGTAAAAGGAGGTACGCCTGAAAAGAAGAATTCGGTTGATGCGGTCAATAAAGACGTTACAGCACCTCAGTTGCTGCGGGCTTTTGCAACAGACAGTATAAATGTTGTATTGGTCTTTGATGAACCCCTGGATAGTTTAAAAGCTGCTACGGCGGCTAATTACAACATCAGTGATGGTATTGGTATTCCTCAGTCTGCCATTACTGTTTCGCCGGGTTTTGATAAAGTGAACCTGCGGTTGAATACAGCACTTAGTCGGAATAAAGTATATACGGTTATGGCATCGGCAGTTTCTGATTGTGTAAATAATGTTGTGGGACCAAAGAATACAGCAAGGGTTGGGTTACCTGAAGTGGCCGACAGTTTAAGCTTTGTCATCAATGAAATATTATTCAACCCGCCAGTTGGCGGGACGGATTATGTGGAGATATATAACCGCAGCAATAAGATCATCGACCTGAAACAAACATACATTGCCAACCGGAGCGCTGCAGGAGTGATCAGTAATATCAAACAGCTGAGTGTTGATAATTATTTATTCTTCCCGCAGGATTTTATGGTGCTCACAGAAGACCCGGAGATCGTTAAAAGAGATTTCATAACCCTGAATATGGACGTATTTATAACCATTGCTTCCATGCCGTCTTATAATGATGATGAAGGCGATGTGATCATGCTGAATGGGCAGGGAAGTATTGTTGACGAATTGAAGTATGATGAGAAGTGGCACTTCAAACTGATCGATAACCGGGAAGGCATTGCTCTTGAGCGGATCGATTACGATGCTGAAACCCAAAATGCCGATAACTGGCATTCGGCAGCCACCAGCGTGGGTTATGGAACTCCAACCTACAAAAATTCGCAGTACCGGATCGATCTGCAGGCGCAGGGAGATATTACTGTAATGCCAGAAATTATTTCGCCGGATAATGACGGCATGGATGATTTTGCAACCATTGATTACTTTTTTCCAACGGCAGGTTATGTTGCCAATATTACCATATTTGATGCGGCGGGAAGGATAGTTCGTTATCTGCAACGAAATGCATTATGTGGCATAAAGGGAAGTTACCATTGGGACGGGCTGGGCGAAAAGAATCAGCGACTACCTGTTGGCATCTATATTATCTATACAGAACTGTTTAACCTGGATGGGAAGAAAAAGCAATTTAAAAAAGCTATTGTGCTTGCAAGAAAAAACAACTGACTTGTCCTTGCCTCTCGTCCCGGTCTCTGACCGGGATGCCCTGGTCGCAAGTCTCCGACTTGCTTAATGCGTGCAATCAAAAAAAATATATGTCCGGCGACAGATACCCGATCACCGATCAAAATGCCTGTTACTTTTTAACCCTAACCGTTGTAAGTTGGGTAGATGTTTTTATCCGCCCGGTTTATAAACAGATCATAACAAATTCATTAAATTTCTGTGTGGAAAATAAAGGGCTTACCATTTTTGGCTGGTGCTTAATGACCAACCATCTTCATTTAATAGCAAAAGCGAAAGAAGGATCAAAGCTTTCGCATATCATCCGTGATTTTAAGAAATTCACTGCCCGTTCCTTATTGAAGGCAATTGAATCTGAGCCGGAAAGCAGGCGTGACTGGATGTTATACAGGTTTGAATTTGCGGGTAAGTACCTGAAAACTGTGGAGAAATACCATTTCTGGCAGGATGGAAGCCATGCTATTTACCTGGATCCTCACAAACCGGGGATGATGCAACAGCGGCTGAATTATGTACACGAAAATCCGGTAAGGGCTGCCATTGTTGAAGAAGCAAAAGATTATCTTTATAGTTCAGCAAGGGATTATTATGGGAGAAAGGGATTGGTAAAAATTGAGTTATTGTGAGACAGAGTCTCATAACCATTGCATCCCGGTCAGAGACCGGGACGAGTGCAAAAAACTGATCATCCATAAAACATATATTATGCAAACACGAATCCTGCCGGCAATGTTAGTTGCCGCATTGGTAACTTTATCATGTAATAACAAAACAGACATGCCGACCAAGACAGCTTACAAATGGCCCGACAGCATTAAAGCTCCTGTAGCAGAAAAGAAAGCAAAGGAATTAATTGCACACGGCGATATCCGTATTGATAATTACTACTGGATGAATGATTACTTTAAAAAAGGTCCTGATAGCACAAAGGCGGTAGAATACCTGGAAGCAGAGAATAAATACTATGATACGATGATGGCCGGCACAAAGGCATTCCAGGAGAAACTATATACCGAAATGAAGGCAAGGATCAAAGAAAAGGATGAGAGTGTGCCGGTATTTAAGAACGGTTATTATTATTACAACCGGGTGGAAGAGGGCAAGGATTATTTTGTGTATTGCCGCAAGAAGGGGTCGCCGGATGCAAAAGAAGAAGTGCTGCTTGATGTAAATAAAATGGCCGAAGGGCATAATTATTTTTCAGCAACGGGCTTTGATGTGAGCACCGATAATAAACTGCTGGCTTACGGAATAGATATGTTGTCGAGGCGCCAGTACACGATCTATATAAAAAACCTGGAAACAGGAGAGATCTATAAAGATGCGGTTACCAATACAGAAGGAGATCCTGTTTGGGCGAACGATAACCAGACTTTCTTTTACACATCAAAAAACCCGGTAACACTCTTGTCTGAAAAGATCAGGAAGCATAAACTGGGTGCTGATGCGGCAACAGATAAAATTGTTTATGAGGAAAAAGACCAGACTAATTATATCGGCGTTGGAAAAACAAAGTCGGATAAATTTATCATCATCAGTTCCGGTGGTACCCTTTCTTCAGAGAGCAGGTATATTGATGCCAATAAACCGGATGATGCTTTTAAAGTGTTTCAGCCCAGGATGAAAGAAGTCTTGTATGACGTGGATAATGCCAATGGTAAATTCTATATCCGCACAAACCTGGATGCAAAGAATTTTAAAGTGGTTACCTGTGGCGAAGACAAAACCGACAGCAGCAACTGGAAAGATATGATCGCACATGATAAGGATGTGCTGATCCAGGGCATTGACCTGTTTAAAAACTATCTTGCCGTATCCGAAAGAAAAAATGGCCTCACGCAGGTACACATCATCAACCTGCAAAGTAATGCCAGTCATTACCTGACTTTTGATGAACCTGTTTACCTGGCAAACCTGATGAATACACCCGACTTTAATTCAGAAGTGGTGCGGTTCAATTACACGTCGCTTACAACACCCAGCACGGTATATGATTATAACATGGGCACCAAAGAAAAAAAACTGATGAAGCAGCAGGAAGTGGTTGGCGGGTATGACAAGAACCAGTACGAAACAGAAAGATTATTTGCAACGGCTAAAGACGGAACAAAAATCCCTGTTTCCATCGTGTATAAAAAAGGATTTAAGAAAGACGGAACGGCACCGCTGATGTTGTATGGTTACGGCTCTTATGGTGCAAGTATGGAAGCAACGTTCAGCAGCACAAGGCTGAGTTTGCTGAACAGGGGCTTTGCTTATGCCATTGCCCATATCCGTGGCGGACAGGAGATGGGGCGTTACTGGTATGAAGATGGCAAGATGATGAAGAAGATAAATACGTTTACCGACTTTATTGATTGTGCTGAATTTTTGCTGGCTAATAAATACAGTTCAAAAGAGCATTTATATACAAGTGGCGGAAGTGCCGGCGGATTGCTGATGGGTGCTGTGGTAAACATGCGCCCCGATCTCTGGCATGGGGTAATTGCTGCGGTACCATTTGTTGATGTACTCACAACCATGAGTGACCCGTCTATTCCATTAACAACAAACGAGTACGATGAGTGGGGAAATCCTGCCAATAAAGAAAATTACATGTACATGAAATCGTACTCACCATATGATAATGTGGAAAAGAAAGCCTATCCAAATATGCTGGTAACAACGGGCCTGCACGACAGCCAGGTTCAGTATTTTGAGCCAGCCAAGTGGGTTGCCAAACTGCGTGAAATGAAAACAGATAATAATAGACTGTTACTGTATACCAATATGGAAGCCGGTCATGGTGGTGCGTCAGGAAGGTTTAAAGCATTAAAGGACCGGGCAAGGGAATATGCATTCTTATTTGCACTGGAAGGGATTTCCGAATAACATCAGTACGTTGATTAATACCCGGAATATTTATCAGCAAATCTTTTTACCGATGCTGAAACAGATTTTACCAGGCTGCCTTTTTTTATTGATCCTGCCGGCTTCAGGGTTTTCTCAAAATAACAGCCCTAATAAGGATTTTCAGGCAGTAGACAACTTTGCCAGAACGGTAAAATATGATTACAGTTTAGAGGAACTGACCAATAAATTAACCACACCCTACACCGATACATTAGATAAGCTAAGGGCCATATTTATCTGGATAGCCGACAATATAGAATACGACTATAAATTGTTTAATAGCGGCAGTGAGGAATGGAATAATTTTAATTGCAGGGGTACTAAAGCCGCCTGTGATGTTGCCCGGAACGAATGGGAAAATAATTTGCTGCTGCATGTGCTTGACAAAAGGAAAGCGGTTTGTAATGGCTACGCCAAACTGTTTAAAAAAATGTGCGGTATTGTAGGTATTCAAAATGATGTGGTTGGAGGATATGTACGGAAAGCCCCGTTTCAAATAGGGCTCACGTTAAGTGTTACACACGCCTGGAATGTAGTAAGGCTTGGAGGGGTAAATTATTATTTTGATGTTACGTGGGCAGCAGGAGGTTGCAAAAGGGATGAAGAAACGGATAAACTATCAGAATTTGTAAAGCACTACAATGATTTTTATTGGCAAACACCCAAAAGTAAATTTATACGTAACCATTTTCCAAAAGAAGATAAATGGGCTTTGGAGACCGGCTATACAAAAGAAATTTTTTTTAATGCACCCTATTTTTATCCAAACGAATTAGCACAAAACATTGAAAGCAATACCCCGGACAGTGGGGTAATAAAAGCCGGTATTGGAGATACGATACACTTTAAGTTTATATTAAAAAAGCCGCTACGAAACCTGCTGGTTAATACCAATAATTATGAAAACGTAGAAATATCTCTTATCAATAAGGCTGGTTGGGTAAATAATGTTTATCAATTTGATTACATAGTGAAAGAGAATTCAATGTACTATATCGAGATCTTGTTCGATTTTAAAAAAACCGTCAGGTACAAAGTAATACATTAGGAGAACGGGCTGGCTACACCAGGTCAATATCAAAATTCACCAACTGAACAAATTCAGTAAGGCGTTCATCAATATCTGCCTTGCTGATCTCTTTTAATCTCTCCGGTCCGAATTTCTCCACACAAAAGCTTGCCATGGCGCTGCCAATGATGATGGCTGTCTTCATATTTTCAAAACTGATGTCTTTTGTTTTGGCAAGATGGCCAATAAAACCTCCGGCAAATGTATCCCCGGCGCCGGTTGGGTCAAACACTTCTTCCAGCGGTAAAGCGGGAGCAAAGAAAACATGGTTCTCATGAAACAGTAAGGCGCCGTGTTCTCCTTTTTTAATAATCAAAAATTTAGGCCCCATTTTTATTATCTCCCGGGCAGCTTTTACCAAAGAAAGTTCCCCGCTCAATTGCCTGGCTTCGGCATCATTCACCAGCAGCACGTCTACTTTCTGCAATACTTCTTTCAGGTCATCCATGGCGGTGTCCATCCAGAAATTCATGGTGTCCATTACAATAAGTTTGGGACGAACCTTTAACTGGTTTATCACACTCAGTTGTAATTTAGGCATCAGGTTTCCGAGCATTAAAAAATCGGCGCCCTGGTAAGAATCCGGAACCACGGGATTAAAATCTGCCAGTACATTCAGGTCGGTAATCAATGTATCCCGACTGTTCATATCCATGTGGTATTTTCCACTCCAGAAAAATGATTTTTTATCTTTTACAATTTCAACACCATCGAGTGAAACGCCTCTTCTTTTCAATTCATCCATCTCTTCTTTTGGAAAATCGTATCCCACGATGGAGATCTGCTGTACAGGCGTAACAAAATTACCAGCTGCGTAAGCTACATAAGTAGCCGAGCCTCCAACGATCCGGTCTGTTTTTCCAAACGGTGTTTCAATGGCGTCAAAAGCCATGGTACCAACGCAAATAACTGACATAAACTGTTTTTAGAATAATGATAAAGCAGCCTGATACCGGCTACGGCGGCAAAAGTAACTGATTAAAATGATTTTAGTAAGTTGTGCCTCTAATTAAAATAATCAATCGTTGTTAATACAGATACATCCGCAGGATCCGCAGCCCAGGCTGGTAAAGCAGGTGGCCCAATGCCTGCGGGACGGTGGCGTAATTATTTATCCCACCGATACCATTTATGGACTGGGCTGCGACATTAACCAGCACAAAGCCGTGGAGCGTATCAGTAAAATAAAAAATATAGATCCGCAGAAAGCACAATTATCTTTTATCTGCCGCGATCTCAGTCACCTGAGTGATTACACAAAAAGTATTGACACACCCTTGTACCGATTGCTGAAAAGATACCTGCCCGGTCCTTATACCTTTATCCTGCCGGCCAGTAAGCAGGTTCCTAAAATTCTGCAGAGTAAAAAATCAACGATCGGGCTACGGGTACCGGATAATAATATATGCCATCACATTCTTGATGCGCTGGGCAACCCGATACTCAGTGCTTCATTACCGGGTGATATGGTGGAAGAATATACAGATCCCGAAGTGATCAATGAAAAGTTTGGCGATAAAGTTGATTTTGTAATTGACGGGGGTATTGGCGGTATGGTGCCATCAACCATTGTTGATTGTACAGGAGATGAATGGATAATAACCAGGCAGGGCCTGGGCGAGATCGTTCTTGAATAATATTTTACTGATCGAATGTAAAATAAAAAATCCCGCCATGCGGCGGGACGGTCTCGAAACTGTAGAGGTAATACTGGTTTAAATGCGATGCCTGCGGTTATGTTTTTTGCGGTAAATGGCCCGGCTGGTCATTCTTTTATCACGGCGTATCTCCTTTCTTTCTCTTCGGGTAATTACTCCATCTCTTTTGGCCATTCTTACATCCCGGCGGGTATTTCTTTCCCGTACGGCAAGGTTCCTGGTTTCCGAACGGGTAAGTTCACCACTTCGAACGCCTTCACGCATGCGGTGTCGTTGAACTCCTTCCCGGATCTGTGCTTCAGTGGTATGCAGGCCAAGCGCCATCACAATAACAGTTGCTGCTAATAATTTTAATTTCATGACTTTTTTTTTAAATAGAAAATTTAATGCAGCTACATAGACAGGAAGAAAGGAAGCAGGTTTAACCGGGAAGATCAAAAAAGTAATGTGGTGGATGGGAGGATGTTGAAACTTTTGCGGTGATAAGCACATAAGCCGTGTTCTTCAATGGCTTGCCGATGGGCGGCTGTGCCGTATCCTTTATTATTATTCCAGCCGTATTGCGGAAACTCATGATATATCTGCTGCATAAATTCATCCCGGTGGGTTTTGGCTAAAATGCTGGCGGCGGCAATGGACGCATATTTACCATCACCCTTAATAATACATTGATGCGGTATTTTTTTATAGGTTTTGAAACGGTTTCCATCAATTAATAAGAACTCGGGTAATTTGTTTAATGTATTTATGGCATCATGCATGGCCAAAAAACTTGCCTGGAGGATGTTTATCTTATCAATCATTTCATTATTTACCGCTGCAACAGAAAAAGCGATGCTTTCTTTTTCAATGATGGGCCTTAAAAGATCACGCTGCTTTTCGTTAAGTTGCTTGCTGTCGTTTAACAGGGGGTGATGAAAATCTTTTGGCAGGATAACAGCCGCAGCAAATACCGGCCCGGCATAACAGCCACGGCCGGCTTCATCTACACCGGCTTCAACAAGGTCGGTATGTAAAAAGGGAAATAACATAATTGGCTGATAAATTTGCTAAGTGGACAAAGGAGAAAAGGAGAAGCCTATAGTATTTCACTCTTTTCCTCTTTCGAACTCTTAGCCCAAATATCCGCTAAAAGAATAAAAAAACAAATCAATGTGCATTAACAGATCTTGCTGCGTAAATTTGCGGGGCAATGGATAATTTAAACCAGGAACGTTCTCAGCGGCAAATCGCCACCTGGCTCTTGATCGGCGTGGGTATGATCATCATACAGGTATTATTGGGGGGCATCACCCGCCTCACAGAATCCGGGCTTTCCATTACCGAGTGGAAACCAATTACCGGAAGTCTGCCGCCTTTAAATGATGTAGCCTGGCAGGCAGAGTTTGATAAATACAAAGTAACCGACCAGTTCAAATACGTTCACCAGAATTTTACGCTGAAAGAATTCAAGTTTATTTTTTTCTGGGAATGGTTTCACCGTACCTGGGCAAGACTGATGGGACTTGTGTTTTTAATTGGGTTCATCTATTTCCTTGTAAAGAAGAAATTCAACAAGGAGATGATAAAACCCATGATCATTCTTTTTTTACTGGGCGGACTGCAGGGATTCATCGGATGGTTTATGGTAAAGAGCGGATTGGTACCGGAAAAATATTTTGTAGGGCATGTGGAACTAACTACCCATTTTATAGCCGCACTGGGTTTGCTTTGTTACACCTTGTGGTTTGCATTAAGCCTGGTTGTAAAGAATGAACAAAAGGTCATCAGTTCTTTTCTTAAAAATTTCCTGTTATTGATACTGGCAATTTTATTCATTCAACTGGTATACGGAGGCTTTATGGCAGGATTGAGAGCAGCCATCACCGCACCAACCTGGCCGGATATCAATGGTTATTTTTTGCCGCCCTCATTTAATGAGCTGACCCCATTTGCAAAAAACCTGGTTGCCAACCCCATCAGCATTCACGTTATTCACCGGGCAACGGCCTACCTGCTTACGGTATTGATCGCAGTGTGGTGGTATAAAGGAAGATCAGTAAACAACAGTTTCTTATTCTCCAAACTCCGGCTTTCATTATTGCTGCTGGTTTTATTGCAAGTGATCTTAGGGGTGTTAACGGTATTGAATGCTACTTACCCTGACCGGCTGGTACTGCTGGGTGTTTCTCACCAGGCCGTAGCCATGTTTTTACTGATGGTTATTGTGTCTTTGCTTTTTGTTGTACGGAAAAGACAATAAGAATCACCTGCTTCCTGTTTATTTAAATAGTAATTTTAGTAAACGTCCGTTGTTATGAGGCAGGTGCTGCAAAATATTTACTATTCATTTCCTGTTCAACTTTTCATTCTCCACTTCCGTAAGGTACAGGTGCTGCTGCTTTTCTGGTATTTGCTTGGCAGCACCATTAACAGCGGCTTCATGAAAACCTATGGGGCAGATGGGTTATTCTTTTCGCCGGAGTATTTAGGTAATGTAAATGCTTGGAGCGGAGCCATCGTTGGGGTAGCACTGGGTGTGTTCATCATGAGTTGGAATATCACCACGTTCATCTTACACAGTAAACGTTGCCGGTTCCTGGCAACCACCACGCAGCCTTTTGTAAAATACTGTATCAATAATTCGCTGCTCCCATTACTCTTTATCGGATTTTATTTTTATAAACTATATGCATTTGATAAAAGCAAGGAACTGATGAATACCGGCGAAGTACTGGCCCTGCTTGCCGGCATCCTGGGCGGGTTCATTCTATTGCTGACGGTTTCTTTCATTTATTTCTTTGGCGCCGAAAGAACCATTCAGCGGACCATTACACCCATCATCGAACTGGATCAGCATTTTAATCAAAGCTATATGCCTGATCACTCGGGCCTGGATAATTTCGGGTTAAAAGTGACTTCTTACCTGGGGAAAGGATTCCGCTTCCGCAAGACAAGAAATGTAGGGCATTACAACCGGGAATTTTTAGACCTTGTTTTTACCCGCCATCATTTTTCAGGCATCATCAGCATTGCACTTGCATTCGTTTTTTTAATTGTGGTAGGATTTTTTATGGACAGTCCCGTCTTCCAGGTTCCTGCTGCAGCCAGCATCTTGATATTCTTTGCAGCCATGACGGCCGTAATCGGGTCGCTTTCTTATTTTCTGCAAAGCTGGAGCCTGGTGGTTTTCATCCTGCTGCTTTTGTTTATTGATGTTCTTTATCAAAACGATATCATTGATACACGTAACAAAGCCTATGGATTGAATTATACCAACAAAGATGAACGCCCGGGGTATGATAAAGAATCACTGCAAAAAATCTGCTCTCCTGAAAAAATTGCATCAGACAAAGCCAACATGATATCCATCCTGGAGAACTGGAAGAAAAAACAAAAAGAAGAGAAGCCGGTCATGGTCTTCATTAATGTGAGCGGAGGCGGGTTGCGCAGCGGAACATTTGTTATGAATACGCTGCAGCATTTAGACAGCATGACGCAAGGCAAACTGCTATCACATACCATGCTTATAAGCGGTGCCAGTGGCGGCATGCTTTCAGCTACTTACTACCGGGAGCTTTACCGTCACCAGTTAAAAGACAGCTCTATGAACCGGAATGATCCAACCTATACAAACAATATTGCCAATGATCTTTTGAACCCGCTTTTCTCATCCATGGTGGCCAGGGATATTTTTTCGCCGGCACAAAAATTTACGGTGGGGGATCTTAAATATGTGAAAGACAGGGGTTATGCATTTGAACAAAAGCTGAATAAGAACTGCGGTGAGATCATGAGTTGCCAGTTGAAAGAGTATTATGAAGAAGAAAGATCGGCAACGATTCCGCTGATGATCTTTAACTCCACCATCACCCGTGACGGCAGGCGCATGATGATATGCACGCAACCCATCAGCTTTATGATGAAGCCTGTGCAGGCTGCTAATGATGCACAGGCAAGTCCGGATGGGGTTGATTTCTCTGCCATGTTTGCAAAACAAGCTCCATTGAATGTACGCTTGCTTACTGCCCTGCGTATGAATGCAACCTTTCCGTATGTGTTACCCAATGTGTGGTTACCCAGTGATCCCATTATTGATGTGATGGATGCAGGGCTGCGGGATAATTTCGGGCAGGAAACTACCTTGCGGTTCATTGAAAATTTCCGGGACTGGCTGAAAGAAAATACCCGTGCTGTACTCATCATTCAAATGCGTGACCGCATGCAGGACAACTGGCAAGAACCTTTTGAAACAGGGTCTATTACGGACTTCATCATAAAGCCTGCCACCATGTTGCAGCATAACTGGCAAAAACTGCAGGATTATTCAGCCACAGACCAGTATAGTTATCTGAGTGCCGAAAAAGATATAAACCTGCAGCATATCACGTTCATGTATGTGCCCAAGGCAGGCGATAAAGTGGCCGCATTAAATTTTCATTTAACGGCAACGGAGAAAAGAGATGTAAAGGAGTCTTTTCATAATTTCTATAACCAGGCATCGCTGAAGAAGGTAATGGAAATGATAAAATAAAAATTAGGGCATCAGCAATTTAAAAGCACGCTCAATAATCTCTATTTCAAACAGCGTGGCTGTGGTTGCCGGGTCACCGTCAATATGCAAGGGTGCCTGTTGGGGATTTTTGATACTGAGTTTTTTGGCCTGGAAATAGTGAATATCATTCCGGTGATATTTTTTATCCTCGTACATGTGCACCTGCCCGTTGCGTATTTGTTTTAATACACTCCAGATCATCCGCAGCTTACTCATTTTATTCACCACTACAATGTCCAGTAGTCCGTCGTGCAGACTGGCCTGCGGGGCGATGGTGAAATTATTTCCAAACTGGTTGCTGTTGGCAATGCTTATAAAAAAGGCTTCGGTGTTTATAACGATGCCATCCATTTCAATTTCGAAAGGATAAGGTTTTGCCGAAAAGAAATTTTTAGTGGATTGTTTTACATAGGTTGCCAGTCCTCTTTTTTGCTGTCTTGCAAAATCATGTGCCACCTGTGCATCAAAGCCGAGGCCGCAGAGCATGCAACTAAAGTTTTTATTTATGTAGAAGCCATCAACATATTCAGCTCTTCTGTTAAAAATGATTTCTAATGCCCGGTCAATCCGTTTGGGAATTTTCGCTGCAAAAGCAAGTCCGTTGCCGCTGCCCATGGGTATAATACCGATGTTGACAGATTCGCCCTGCAATGCATTGGCGATCTGGTTTATGGTACCATCGCCGCCGCAAACAATGATATCGGTGATCTTTTCTGCAGCTATTTTTTCAACCAGGTAACGGTAATCTCCTGCTGCATTTGTGTGGAGTATCTCAAATGGAATTTCTTTCTCCGTAGTTTTTTTTCTGATCGTTTCCAGCAGCAATATTTTTCCGCCGGTTCCGGAAATGGGATTAATGAAATAAATAAACTTTCTGTTCATGCTGGGATCAGTTGGCGGCTAAATTACCTAAATACTTCCGTTATCACCACCTGATCAAAGCGCCGGCCCAGGTAAACCCACTGCCGAAAGCAGCCAGGCAAACCAGGTCGCCTTCTTTTATTTTTCCCTGCTCCCATGCTTCGCACAATGCGATGGGAACAGATGCAGCGGTTGTGTTGCCGTACTTCTGAATGTTATTATAAACCTTGTCGTCGCTTAGATGTAATTTCTGTTGAACAAACTGGGCAATGCGAAGGTTAGCCTGGTGGGGAATAAGCATGTCGATATCGGCGGTGGTCAGCCCGTTTTGTGTCAGCGATTCCATAACCACTTCGGGTAATTTGATAACCGCCTTTTTAAAAACCGCCGGCCCGTCCATGTTAGGAAAATTCTGTGCTTCATCGATCATGGCATGGCTCATGAACATTTGTCCCATTTCTGCGGCATCAAATTTTGCCACAGGTTGTGCTGTCCAATGGTTGGCATGGGTTCCGGGATTATACATCGCCAGGATCTCTGCACTTTCACCATCACTGTGTAAATGGGTACTTAAAATTCCTTGCTTTTCATTTTGGGTTGGTTGTAATACCACCGCTCCTGCACCATCTCCGAATATCACACTTATGTTTCTGCCTCTTGTTGTGAAGTCAAGCCCGAACGAATGTTTCTCACTGCCTATTACCAATATATTCCTGTACATACCGGTTTTAATGAACTGGTCGGCAACTGATAAAGCATATACAAAACCACTGCACTGGTTGCGAACATCCAATGCGCCGATCTCTTTCATCTTTAATGCCCGCTGAACCAATACACCACACCCGGGGAAATAATAATCAGGACTAAGGGTGGCAAAAACAATGAAATCTATATCCTGTGGCGTGATGCCTGCTCTTTCAATGGCGATCTTAGCAGCTTCTACACCCATGGTGGTAGTGGTTTCGCCAAGCCGGTCTGCATAGCGGCGCTCTTTGATGCCGGTACGTTCCTGTATCCATTCATCCGATGTATCCATGTATTTTTTGAGGTCCTCGTTGGTAAAAACATTTTTGGGAACATAATAGCCTATACCGGCGATCTTACTTCGTTGCATGCAATCAATTGTTTAGAACAGGCAATTTACAAAATTGCAAACATTTGCAACTGTTTCATTTGCAACCAACGCCCTGGCTATTTTTTCACAGGTAAATTTGAAAGAAGGATTGCCTAATTTGATTTAACCATGTCCTTTAAGCAAAAGTCATCATCCACCAGGGGATGCACCCTTGTTTTGTAGTGAAAATCCACCGAATTACGCAGTGCAGAACTGCTGAATATCATTTTAGAAGTGAAATGCTCAACCAGCGGGAGCAAGGAGAGCCTGTCGTCTTTCAATCTCATTTCGGCAATGTAAACTCTTGAATTGATACTGATATTTAAGAATTGTCTTTCTCCTACCGTGGACATAAAGGCGGTTCCTTTCAGTGAATCGGTTTTGAAGAAGTTATAGCGCCGCAGATCGTTGAGGTCTCCCGAAAAAGCAATATCATACTCCGTATCCGTTCTCCTGCTTAAAGAGAGGTGTACGATCTCCTGCCTGCTGCTGCCTTGCTTATTAACAAGAGCTGTCCAGTTTCCCAACAAGGCCTCTTCTACATAAATACCCGGTTGTTCGTCTAAATTGTATGGAGAGCTGTAGGGACAGGAACAGAGGACAACAGGCAAAAGAAACAGTAACGATATTTCGAATACTCTTCTCATTTTTCAATACATAAAATTAATTATGAATCCTTATAAATACAATAGTAAAACTCCCAGCCACACTGCGTTAATATCACAGGTAAAAGATTCGTTTTGCTTACCTGTTGCTGCCTTTTGTGCCTGTGTTTATTCGTTTTCCGCTGCCGGATCACGCCTTATTTTTTTATCAGTGACCCCAGCCAGCCTCCGAGTTCCATTCCCCACGCAATTCCCAGGTGAACAACCAATCCTCCCCAGATACTTTTTGTATTATAACTTACGATGCCCAGTAACAGTCCTCCCCAAAAACTGCTTATTGCCTCTCCCATGGGTTTGCCAAAGTGGATGCTGCAATAAAAACAGGCAACAGGTACAATGCAATGCTGTCCGCATATTTTCCATAAAGCAAGAATGAGAAAGCCACGAAAGAAAAATTCGATGCTTATAAAATCAAAACCATAGCACAACTCAAACAATACATAGCGCCAACCCTTTGAAGATAAGGTTAATTGTTCAATAACTTTTGCCCGGGGATACATTTGTAAAAAATCCTTTTGTGTGCTTGCCAATGCGATCAGCGGCAGCATTATTAAAAGCAACAGCAGGTAAGGTTTAATATCGGGCATCGACCTGCTTCCATAAAAGGGCTGATCTTTCCTGTCTTTAAAATACCAGACCATGTATACCGGGATGAGTACTATAAAGACCCTCACCACCCAGTTCATGCAATGTATCCAGAATCTTCGTTCATCACCGGTCAGCGAATTGCTGACCAGGGATTGCTGAAAATTGAAATTCACCCGGAGCGAAAAAAAGGCAGGCGCCAGAAATAGTATTGCCCAGAACCAGGGTTTTTTATAATAAGAGCAATCCTTGTAAAACAGCAATTGCAGAAAAAAAGCAAGTGCAAAGGGAGTGAAGTATAATAAGTAATAACCTGCAAAACTCCCCGCCATGGTTTCCCCTGCCACATAACGGCTTTCTAAAAAATATCCGTAGTTAAGCCAGATGAGTGAGCCGATGAGTAACAGCACGAGGGAAAAATAAAAAACGTTGAACTCTTTTTGATAATACTCCCGGATGTATTTAAATACAGGAAACAAGTTTTTTTATAAAGATAACGGATAGCCGGTATAAAAACAGCTCCTGTTGTTGCAGGAGCTGTAGCATAAAAATGTTGCAAACTTATTTGTAACCGATCCATTTGCGTTCCTGTATATTGAACAGCCAGTAAATGCCATTTGCATAAGCAAAGTTGAATGAGGTCTCAACCGGCGCATCATCGGGTAATTTTATTTTTTGCGTCATGAATCCTGAAAGAAGATCATACAATTCTATTTGTTTAGTCTCGGTGTTTAAAAATCCCAGTTCCGCATTCTTTATGCCGGTGTAAACAACAGACGTATTGTTGTAGGCAGATGGGGTTTCTTCCGACGGCTCTTCATCAGATTTCCCTTCAGACTTCTTTCTGCCCCAGTTAATATCAACGGCTTCATCAGAACTGCCGCTGCTGATGGAATAAAGCGATACCGTACTTCCTTTTAAGAACATTACCTGTTTGCGTACGGGATTGTAGGAGCCCACGCTCTGCACATCCGGCTGGTGTAAACCATCTAAAGTAGTGCTGGCCGAATCGGGTATGCCTTTCTTATTAAGTACATACTTAAACCAACCGGTTTCATCATAACCATTGCCGTTTATTTCTTTTTTTACCGGGTCGTACCAAAGTCCCCTGCTGTCTTTCATTGCTGTAAGATCATCATCCGATATTCTTTTACCCGCCATATCAAATACAGCCAACGGATATTCGGCATTGCCCGCCATAACAGCATAATATTTTTTTTGCACCGGGTGCCACACCACGCAGGCTCCCCTGGTGCCGGGCATATCGTCATCGGCAGTCTTTGGCATTTTAAGTTCCATTACTTTTTTGGGCAGACTTTTAAGCTGCGCCTGTAATGCGGCTGCTCCTGTAAAAAGAACAGCGGCCAATAGAATGACTCTTTTCATGTTTTATTTTCTTGCAAGAACGGCATAAAATGGAAAAACTACAATACCAACTGGTGGGTATTTTTAAGTTTCGGGGTTGAGTGTTTGCCAAAGCAGGTCTTTCAGTTCGGGTAGTCCCTGCCCGGTAACGGAGGAGATAAAAATATGCGGAACATTTGCAGGGAGTTCTTTTTTTATGGCTGCTTTTAGCTCGTCGTCCAGCATATCGCTTTTGCTGATGGCAATCACAAAATCTTTCTGCAGCATTTCGGGGTTGTATTGTTCCAGTTCATTGTGTAAGATGTCAAATTCTTCCTTGTGATTCCTGCTGTCGGCAGGAATTAAAAACAATAAGATGGAGTTGCGTTCAATATGCCGTAGAAAACGATGGCCCAATCCTTTTCCTTCTGCAGCGCCTTCAATAATTCCCGGAAGATCGGCTATGCAAAAACTTTTTCCGCCGCGGTATTCCACCATTCCCAACTGCGGAACCAATGTAGTGAACGCATAGTCGGCAATTTTTGGTTTAGCAGCGGTAATGCATGAAAGCAAGGTTGATTTCCCCGCATTGGGAAAACCTACCAAACCCACATCGGCCAGCACTTTCAGTTCAAGCACTTTCCATCCTTCCACGCCGGGCTCACCGGGTTGGGCATATTCGGGTGCCTGGTTGGTGGCTGTTTTAAAATTACTGTTGCCTAATCCACCCCGGCCACCTTTCATTAAGATAGCCTCCTGCCCGTCTTCCAGGATCTCCACTTCCTTTTCACCTGTTTCCTCGTCCCGGGCAATGGTGCCAAGCGGTACTTCTATGATGATGTCCTTGCCGTATCTGCCGGTTGAATTATTCTTGCTTCCGTTCTCGCCGTTTTCTGCCAGTATATTTTTATAATAGCGGAGATGAAGAAGGGTCCATAACTGCGAATTACCTTTTAAGATGATGTGGGCACCCCGGCCGCCATCGCCGCCATCGGGCCCGCCCATTGCGGTTAATTTATTACGCATGAAATGCTTGCTGCCTGCACCACCATGGCCACTGCGGCAAAAGATCCTTATCTGGTCAACAAAATTCGATTTTTCCATCTGGGCGCAAAGGTCAGTAAAATTTAAGGATTAATGGCCGGTTAACTTCATTTATGACTTTATTATTCAATTACACATACAAATCATAGTACATTTGCAGCAGGCAAAATAAAATACAAATGATCAGACTGTTTTTAATTCCTGTTATTGTTGTACTGAGCTGCGGTTCAGTAAAAAAGAGCCAATCTGCGGCCGGCAAAGATTCGTTAAATGAAACTACATCTGCTGAGCAGGCAGGAAAAGATTCCATACCTCCCTGCGTAAGAAAGAAGATCGATTCTTTTAAATTGAAGCAACAGCATGAACAGCCGCAACGGGTGATCGAATACAGTTACAAAGGAAAAAAGGTTTATTACGTTGCCATGCCCTGCTGCGATTTCTTTAACGAGGTTTATGACGATAAGTGCAACCTGCTGGGTTCACCCGATGGCGGCTTTAGCGGAAGGGGAGATGGAAAGCTGCCGGATTTTGCCAAAGAAGCAAAGAATGAAAAGATCATCTGGGAGGCCAAGCACTGATCATTTGTTCTCATTCCATGTTTTATAAGAAGCAGCCTGAAGTTCCCTGTCTGCAGGAATTGCTCTTAATGGCTCGCATTCTTTCCATGTTTCAAATAGTTGTTTTGGTAATTGCTGGTATAAGGCAGTGCCTTCTGTTTTCCATTTGATCATTTCGTCCGTTACTTCTTTGATTCTTTTTGCAGGATTGCCCACAATAAGACTTCTGCTTTCAAACACTTCATCTGCTTTTATAAAACTTAAAGCACCCACAATACATTCATCACCCAACACTACATTATCCATAATTACGGCATTCATTCCCACCAGGCAATTCTTTCCAATAGTTGAACCGTGTATAATGGCGCCATGGCCGATGTGAGCTCCCTGCTTTAATAAAACGGTTACCCCGGGAAACATGTGAATGGTACAATTCTCCTGCACATTACATCCGTCTTCAATGATGATCTGTCCCCAATCGCCACGGATGGCAGCACCGGGGCCGATGTAACAATCTTTGCCGATCATAACATTTCCGGTAACTGCTGCCTGCGGATGAATGAAGGATGATTCGTGAATTACGGGAATGAAATTATTGAATTGATAAATCATAATCGTGAGTTACTCCCTTAAGGGTTGGGGCATTAGTTTCTTATCAGTTCTGAAACAGGTTCCCTTGAAAATAGCTACTACATGATCTTTTTGATTGCTGATGGAGATGTGATAGAGGCCCGTGCTTTTTCCGTTGTGCATTTCTTTTGCTTCGGCGGTTAAAATATCTCCTACATGAACCGGCTTTAAAAAATTGATCGCAGTATCCAGTGCAACCGATAAAACATTGCGGTTGTTGCATGCAAATGCAAAGGCGCTGTCGGCTAAAGAAAAGGCAATGCCGCCATGCACAATGCCAAAGCCATTTATCATTTCGCTGCGAACGGTCATTTTAATTTTACTGTAGCCTTCACTTACGTCCAATACTTCAATGCCCAGCCATTGACTGAAGAGATCCTTTTCCATCATGTGGGCAACCACTTCTTTTGCAAACTTGTCTTTTTCCGGGTTCATTTTTATTTTCCTTTAAAAGCTGGATTTCTTTTTTCTAAAAATGCATTGATGCCTTCCTGGTAATCTTCTGTTTCGGCAGATTTTTGCTGGTATTCATCTTCCAGTAATAATTGCTCTTCCCAGTTGTTATGAAAAGAATTATTCAATGCATGCTTTGTATAGGCAAGCCCTTTCGTTGGCATCTGTGAAAGCGTTGTTGCAATTTTTTTACTTTCTTCTTCAAATATTTCATTTTCAAAAACCTTGTAGATCATTCCCATTTTCTCCGCTTCTGCTGCAGCAACTTTATCTCCCATCATCATCAACGCACTTGCTTTTTGCCAGCCGGTCAAGCGGGGTAATGTAAAAGTTCCGCCACTGTCGGGGATCAAGCCGATCTTACTGAATGCCTGGATAAAAGAAGCCGATGCTGCTGCAACAACCACATCGCAACACAAAGCGATATTTGCTCCAGCCCCCGCTGCAACCCCATTAATGGCTGCTACTACAGGCTTTGGCAGGTTACGTATCCGCTTTACGATGGGATTGTAATGCTCAGAAAGGATTTGTTTTATTTCGATCCTGTTCTCACCAACCAGCTCGCTGATATCCTGCCCGGCACAAAAGGCCTTGCCGGCGCCGGTGATATATACGCATCGTACTTCATGCAGCGAAGCGGCTTCATCAAGTTTAGCCTGCATAAGCAACGCCATTTCCCGGTTAAAGGAATTGAATTTTTCCGGACGGTTGAGGGTTATAAAAGCAACCCCGTTCTTTATTTCAAATAAGATGGAAGACATCGTACTGATTTTTTATAATGGTTCTGTTAAACATCAAAACTCTTCACTTCTTTATGGCCCATTAAGAATTGATTTACCAGGTCATAATTCCTGTCGGGAGAACTGATGCGGTAAAGATAGATGGCATCATTGTTTTCTTTGAGTGATTTCATGCATCGGAACGTAAGGTCATGTGAGTTGAAAAAATTCTCCAGTTCTGCCTGGAAATCTTTTCCAAGATCGCCGGTGCGTATCTTATAATCTTTAACCCGGTGCAGTTTGTTAATGAAACGCTGAACAGGTTCCAGGACGAACAATGCGATCACCACCATGATCGCCACCACAATTGCCAGCGGGTAATTATGATACCCGATGGCCATACCCAGCGCAGCCGTTATCCAGATCAAAGCCGCTGTAGTTAAGCCATTCACGGTAATGCCTTCTTTGAAAATAACCCCGGCACCAATAAAACCAATACCCGTGACAATATTGCTCGCTATCCGGTCGGTACTGCCAATGGCCGCTTCTTTGGAAAGAATGGTATATAAACAGGAGCCCACGCAGATCAGGATCATCGTTCTGAACCCGGCAGGCTTGCTCCGGAATTCCCTTTCTAATCCAATGATAGCGCCAATGACAAAGGCGATGGAAACCTGGGCGGCCTCTTCAAAATAAATGGCAATATTCATGAGAATGAAAATTGAAGTAAGATAAAGTTAAGAAGTTTAATGGCACTTAAAATAATCAAATGGCTCTTTGCAGTCGTTGCATTGGTATAAGGCCTTGCAGGCGGTGCTGCCAAATTCACTGATGAGCCTTGTATTGGCTGAATGGCATTGGGGGCACTCCACCCCATCCTTTGGAATGGAAAACTTTTTATCGGGAGCAGCAATGCCGTATTCTTTTAATTTTCTTTTTCCTTCTTCGGTCATCCAGTCGGTAGTCCAGGCAGGGGAGAGTACAGAAGTAACTTTTACATTTTTATAGCCTTGTTCCAGTAATGCCATTTTTATGTTCATGCTGATCATATCCATGGCGGGGCACCCGTTGTAAGTTGGGGTAATGATCACTTCAATCACGTTGTCATTTATTTTGACATCCCGTATGATGCCGAGGTCGGCAATGGTAAGCACAGGTATCTCCGGGTCGGTAACGGTTTCAAGTATTTGCCGGATGGCCTCCCTAAATCCCTCCAAAGGAGGGACTTTTAAAGACCCTGGCTGTTCAATGTTACTTTTGTTTTTATATAAATCAGATTCCTGCATATTATAAAAAAAGCTTCCTTTTTTATTTTCTTTTAAAGTCCCCCTTGGGGGATTTAGGGGGCTTCTACCATTCGCTGTCGGGAAAAGTTCGTTGCATGTATTGTAATTCGGTAATGATATAACCAAGCTGTTCGGTATGTCTTCCTTCCTTGCCACCACTTTGCATAAATACTTTCTCGGGAACTGGTAAAGAAGCCTCTTCAAAAACAGCTCTTACTTTTTCGTCCCAGTCATTTTTTATTGATGAAAGATCAATACCAAAAGCAATTTCATAGTCTGCAGGCACAAACATCTCGCCGGTATATGGCCATAATTCGATGATGGCTTTCTGCATCCGGCTATGGCTTTCTTCCGTTCCGTCGCCCAGGCGTATCACCCACTCACTGCTCCACCGAACATGGTATTTGGTTTCCTTCAGTGATTTGACAGCAATGGCGGCCAGTTGTTCATCGCTGCTTTGCTGCAGTTTTTCAAATAACAGGTACTGGTACTGGCTGAATAAATACTGGCGTAAAATTGTTTGTCCCCAATCGCCGTTCTGCTGTTCAACGAGCAACAGGTTTTTAAATTCCCTTTCTTTTCTCAGGTAAGCCAGTTTGTCTTCGGTTACCTCACCCCCAACCCTGTTGGAATCATTTATTAACTGTGCAGCGTATTGATAAAAATTTCTTGATTGTCCCAACAGGTCAAGTGAAATATTGGTGATGGCAATATCCTGTTCTAATACGGGACCGTGACCGCACCATTCGCTGTTTCGTTGCGAAAGAATTAATGTCGTGTCGGCAAGATGTAAGATATAGGCCTCCCTAAATCCCTCCAAAGGAGGGACTTTAGAGTCTGAGGTATTAAAAAATAGTTGATCAATGCTGGACATATTATTTTAGATTAATAACAACTTTATGATTTGTGTTTTCTTGTTAAGCCCCTCCTTTGGAGGGGTTGGGGAGGCTGGTTTACATGTGATTTACTTCATCGGGCAACTGGTAAAAGGTCGGATGGCGATAAATTTTATCTGCCGCCGGTTCATAAAGTTCGCCGGCTTCTTCCGGGTTAGAAGCTGTGATGTATTTACTTTCCACCACCCAGATGCTTATTCCTTCCTGGCGGCGTGTATATACGTCCCTGGCATTTTCAATGGCCATGGTTGCATCGGCTGCATGAAGGCTTCCTACGTGTTTGTGATCCAGGCCTTGCTTGCTGCGGATGAAAATTTCCCAAAGCGGCCAACCCGAGTTTGATACCGGGGTACTGTGTGTGGTTGAACCGCCGGCGTTATCTTCCGGGATATCGCCGTAATAGAATTTTCTTATAAAGGAATTGAACATGATAGATCGTATTAGGTGAATAAAATAATTGTTGTTTTAGTTTTTTACTTCAATGGTATAGGTTTGAAACCTGGCTGAGTCTTCTTTCGCTGTTTCTGGCGATAAGAATTTGTACAACCTCATTTTGGTAGTTCCTGTTTTAACCGGAACCAACAGCAACTCTTTCCCAACGTTGCCACCCGACATACCATCGGGGTTATTGTCGCTGGTAATTACCTCCTGCAGTTTTACAACAGCCAGGCTGTCGTTTATTGCAAAGCGGACAGAACTTTCGTATTTACAGCCACGGCAAATGCTTTCGTATATCAGCATCGTATCTGAAAGCCTGACTACATTGGTGCTGTCTGTTCTCAGAAATATCCTGTTGTCTTTCGTGGTTGCTTTTTCTTCTTTACTATTATTGCAACTGGTAATAACAACGACAAAAGAAATAAGCCATAAAAATGATTTCATTATTATGCCGCTTTTGTTTTAGCCACATTCTTTTTACCGGCATAGGCAACAGCCGCTTCTCTTACCCAGGCCCCATCTTCATGCGCTTTACGTCTTGCCTCAAGGCGTTGCTTATTGCAGGGCCCGTTTCCTTTTACCACCTGCCAGAATTCATCCCAGTTTATTTCGCCAAAATCATAATGTTTTCTTTCTTCATTCCATTTCAATTTATCATCCGGCAGTTTCATGCCCAATACTTTTATCTGCTCAGCGATCATATCTACAAACTGCTGGCGGAGTTCATCATTTGTTTTTCTTTTTATCTTCCATTTCATACTCTGGTCGCTGTTGGTGCTTTCGCTGTCCTTAGGTCCAAACATCATTAATGAAGGCCACCACCAACGGTTAATGGCATCCTGGCACATGGCTTTTTGTTCTTCAGTTCCCCTGCTTAATACAAGCAATGATTCAAAGCCCTGGCGCTGGTGAAAACTTTCTTCCTTACAAATACGCACCATCGCTCTTGCATACGGACCATAGCTGGTACGGCATAACATCACCTGGTTTAAAATGGCGGCGCCGTCAACCAGCCAGCCAACTGCACCCATATCGGCCCATGTTAATGTAGGGTAGTTAAAGATGGAAGAATATTTTGCCTTGCCGTTGTGCAGGTCGTTGATCATCTCATCCCGGTTCATGCCAAGTGTTTCGGCAGCGGAATATAAATACAAACCATGGCCTGCTTCGTCCTGCACTTTTGCAAGCAGGATAGCTTTACGCTTTAACGAAGGGGCTCTTGAGATCCAGTTCCCTTCCGGCAGCATACCAACAATTTCACTATGGGCGTGCTGACTTATCTGGCGAAGATTTGTTTTCCGGTATGCATCGGGCATCCAGTCTTTGGGTTCGATTTTTATTTCCCCGTCAATTTTATCCTGGAATATTTTTTCGAAATCCTGTACGGCCATAACGCTCATTTTTAAAATGTAAAAATATGAAATGCTTAATAGGTTATTTTATATCAAAATCAACAACCACTTTTTCGGTTTTCGGGTGCGATTGACAGGTAAGGATAAAGCCCTGTTCCACTTCTTCATGTTCCAATCCCCAGTTGACGTCCATTTCCACTTCACCTTCTAAAAGCCTGGCCTTGCAGGTACAGCATACGCCCCCTTTGCAGGCAAAGGGAAGATCAGCGCCCTGTTTAAGTGCAGCATCGAGTATGCTTTCGTGATCAAAGCCCAGGTCAAAATCAAAGCTTCTGCCATCCAGTTTAATGCTGATCCTGCTTTTTGGCCCGGAATTGTTTGTTTCCTGAACCTTGCGGCTTGTTACCAGCTTTTGGCCGGGTGTGGTGAACAGTTCAAAATGGATATTCTTTTTATCAATGCCATTTTCTTCCAGGAAATCTTTTACGCAAAAGATCATTTCTTCTGGACCGCAGATAAAAATATCGTTTGTATTTTTATAATCAATCAACCTGTTCAGTTCATTTAATTTCTGGTTGTTGATCCGGCCGGAATTGACAGGTGCATCTGTTTTTTCCCGGCTGAGTATGTTGATGAAGTTAAAGCGGTTGAGGTATTTGTTTTTCAATCCTTCCAGTTCTTCAAAGAAAATAATGGAGTTGCGGCCTTTGTTGCCGAAAACAAGGGTAAAGCAGCTTTTTGGCTCGGCCCGGAGGGTTGTTTTAATAATAGAAATAACGGGGGTGATACCACTGCCTGCAGCAAAAGCCAGGTATTGCTTTTCATTTTCTTCGTTCAGTTTTGTATTGAATTTTCCGGTGGGGGGCAGTACCTCCAGTTCGTCATTCACTTTTAGAACATCATTGGCAAATGTTGAGAATTTTCCGCCTTCTACCTTTTTGATGGCAATGCGTAATTCATTTTCAAAAGGAGCGGCGCAGATGGAATACGAGCGGCGAAGTTCTTCCCCGTCAATTGTTTTTTTAATGGTGATGTTCTGGCCCTGTTCAAAAGAAAATTCATCTTTTAATGACCCGGGTATTTCAAAAGCAACAGAGATGCAATCCGTGGTTTCTTTTTTTACGTCTTTTACTTTTAATGTGTGAAAGTGAACTGCCATAAAAATTATTTAGCGATGCCGTTTAATAAATGATTTACCATATCATCTTCCAGCGTTGCGGCGGATATATTTTTTTTGTGTTGCTGCCAGAACTCAAGTCCTCTTACCGCCGACAGGATCGTTAAAACGGCAACATACGGATCTGTTTTTTTTAGTTCGCCGGCTTCAATACCATTCCCTACCAGTTGCACAAATCGTTTCTCATATCCTCTTCGCTGGTTCAAAAAATTACTCAGGTAGGGTTCTTTCAGATGTTTCCACTCGTGATTAGCCACATATACCTCATCAAAATCATTCAACATCATCCCAATGTGAAACCGGATTATGGCTGCTACCTTTTCCGGTACACTTTTCCCGGCACTTTCAGTTACATCCAGGTGGCTGGTAAAAGCACTGGCTACTTTAAAGCAAATGATCTGCAATAATTCACTCTTCGAGCCAATGTGGTTGTAAAGACTTGGCGCTTCCACGCCAATTGTCTTTGCAAGCTCTCTCATTGAAGCCGAGGAATATCCCTTTGTCTTAAAAAGAGCTGCCGCCTTTTGCGTGATGACTTCTTTTTTGGAACTATTCTTCCCCGGCTTAATTTTTGCCATTCAGTTTTTGAGCAAAACTAACACTTATTAGCTTTTTGGCGAATTTTTCGTGCTTATTATTTATTGGGTGGTTAATCTAAGACAGGCGAAAAAGTAACGGATATGGCAAAAAAAGCGCCTATTAGGGTCAGATATTCCCATTTTAAGCCTAAAAACCTGCAAATAGGGAGAATTGGAACAAATGGCTAATATGCATTATCGAAAAAGAAGAGTAGTTTCCTGAAAATAAATTATGATAATATTAAAAAAATACTAATTTTACAGCCTGCTCAGTTATCTAACTCTCTCCAATCTTATTTAAAAACCGTTCCATAATATCATTTATGTAAGGCATGCCAATTACCTAAACTATTTAAACATACGTTTAATGTCATAATATTTTACCTTTTTTCTTGTGGTTTCAGAGGTAAGCAAGGCCGGAGATTTTTATCTCTGGCCATCTTTTTTATTACACCAGCCAGATTCTCCATATCCAAATGATGGTTCAACTGACGGTACTATTTAAAAAGTCGATCAACGGCTTCATTGCCTGGAATTTTTTTGACACTTCTTTTGTGAAATTCCTGTTCTGTACCCCGGCATCGGTAAAGGAACTGGTTACAATAAAACTCTTCATCTTTATGTATACAATGGCCGGGTTGGTATCGTCGTAATTCTTTGGCGGCCTTGTAAGTGATTCTCCCTGCAATCCTTCGCTGAATATTTTTTTGAAAGCTTTTCCTTCTATAATTTTTTTCCATTCGTCAAAACTGTAATCAATTTCCTGGCGGATGCCTGCAAGCACGGCAGGCTCAGGCATCCAGATGCCACCAGCCGCAAAACTCTTACCCGGCTCAATGTGTAAATAATATCCGGCGCCAAGCCCCTTCTTACCGTCTTTATTGAAGTAGGCTGCCATATTATTCTTGTATGGGTCTTTATTCTTGCTGAAACGAACATCCCTGTTTATGCGGAAAGTGCAGTTCTTTGCTTCCAGGTTTGCAATGGAAGGGTCGAATGCGCCAATGCCCTTGATAACCTGTGCAACCATCAAAAGAAAATCTTCCTTTGCTGCATCATATTGTTTTCGGTTTTTGTCGAACCAGGCTTTGTCATTATTCTTCTTAAGATCCTTCAGGAATTTTAGTGTAGATGATTGCAGCATGAATTGTTTTTTGGAGCAGCAATTTACACAAAATAAAAAGGGAATTGCTGCTGCAGTTCCCTTTTAAAGTTCCTGGTTATTTTATGCGGCCCCAGTTCTCGCCGCTTCTTATCCGGTATAAGGTCATTTCACTTACTTTGTACCGGGCAGCGAGCTGCTTATATGTTATATTTCGCTTCGGGTCGTTCAGAATGCCCTTGATGGTTTTTACCTGGTTGGCATTTAGTTTAAGTCCGACTGTTTTATTTGCCTGCTTTATTTTGTAAGCTATTTTTTCCGGGCTTTTCTGTTGGTGTGTGCTTACTGTATCCAGGGTGGCCCATTCCAGGTTCTTAAAATGATTGTCTTTCTTTTTATGATTGACGTGGATTACATATTTATACCTGTGAGATGTTTTTTTACAAAACAACCTGGCCACTTCCCGGTGGATATAAATGGTTCCGTTGCCGTTTTTAACATGAAGATTCAATGTGCGGTAGCCGGATGTTAAAGAACCGCTGAGCAGCTTGCCGTCTTTTTCAACATCGGTATTATAACTTGCCGCCCGGCCATGCGAAGAAACTGCATATTTTTTCCGGAACTGTTTATGGCCGTTGAAGAGGATCTGTTTCCAGGTCTCGCCGGAATGCTTTTTAACCATAACACGACGATTTAAATTGATACCGGGCCAGCCCGATAGCCCGTAATAATAAAGGCTCCCTCTTAAATATAATACATTTTTTTCGCTAACCAGGTAGCATTTTTAAGAATTCTTCTTCTGTGATGATCTTAACCGTAGCCAGTTTTTTTGCTTTTTCTAATTTGCTTCCTGCATCTTCACCCACCACCAGGTAGTTCAACTTGCTGCTTACACCTGAAACAATGCTGCCGCCGTTCTTTTCCACCAATGCCTCGGCTTCACTTCTTTTTAATTTTGTCAGTGTGCCGGTAAATAAAAAGGACTGGCCACTGAGATTGCCGGCAGAGATCATCTCTTTCTTTTCATTCTTTAGCTGAACCCCAAGTTTTTCGAGTTGCAGCAATAGACTAAGGTTATTTTTATTATGAAAGAAATCATATACGGTTTTACCAACTTTAACCCCCACGTCTTCCAGTTCCTTCAGCTGCTCTTCGGTAAAGTCAGCAAATTGCAGCAGGTGGTCAACGGCGTTGGCAAGTGTTTTTGCCGTGGTTTCACCAACATACCTTATGCCCAATGCATAAATAATGCGGTGCAACGGCTGTTTCTTCGAATCTTCAATGGCTTGTTGAAGCTTAGTAATTGATTTGTCCCCAAAGCCATCCAGCTTTTTAATTTCATCCCAGGGCAATGTATATACACCGGGGATGTCTTTTAAAAGTCCCAGTTCATAAAACTTGCGAACGTTTGCTTCACCAAAACTCCGGATGTCCATCGCATCTTTACTTACAAAATGAATGATGCCTTCCACGATCTGGGCCGGACAGGTTAAATTGATACAGCGCCATACCGCATCTTCCTCCGGCTTAAATAATTCACTGTTGCAAACAGGGCAATGAGTTGGAAATTTTATTTTCTTCTCATTCCCTTTTCTTAATTCGGAAAAAGATTTTACGATCTGCGGAATAACATCACCGCTGCGCTCAATAAGGATGGTATCGCCTAGCTTCAGGTCTTTCTCTTTGATGTAATCTTCGTTATGGATGGAGATGCTGCTTACGGTAACACCACCTACCTGCACCGGTTCAATTTTGGCAACGGGAGTTACAGCGCCGGTACGGCCAACCTGGAATTCAACGGCCAGTAATTTGCTGGTGCCCTGCCTTGCTTTGAATTTAAAAGCAACCGCCCAGCGTGGATGGTGTGATGTCATGCCCAACCTGTCCTGTAACTTCAGATCGTTTACTTTAATCACCATGCCGTCAATTTCATAACCAAGGTTGTCTCTTTCTTTTTCAAAATCATGTACCTGCTTTATTACGGCATCAATTCCCTTCAACACGTTCATTTCTTTTTTAGGACTGCGGAAGCCGAGGTTCCAAAGCATTTCCAGCATTCCTGAGTGGGTTATTGGTTGATCGTTGCCCGTTGTCCGTTCGGCTGCTTTACGGCCAACGATAAAGCTGACATGGTAAAGGAATGCTTCCAGGTTTCTCCGGCTTACTTCTGCTGTGTCTTTTATTCTCAGTGATCCTGCTGCTGCATTACGTGGATTGGCAAGTGGTGGAATGCCTTCTTCTATCAGCGCATCATTATATGCCTTGAAATTATTTTTATTCATCAGCACTTCACCCCGTATCTCCACCTGTTCAATTCCATACGCACTGAATTTTGCAGATAGCGGAACCGATCTTATCTGTTTAATGTTGGGTGTAATGTCATCGCCCACTTCCCCATCACCCCGGGTGGCACCACGGGAAAGAAGATCGTTCTCGTAAATAACCGAGATGCTTGCGCCATCAAACTTTGGTTCTACACAATATTCAATAATAGCAAGGCCCGATAACTCTCTCGCTTTTCTGTCAAAGTCAAGCAGGTCATCGGCATTGTATGAATTATCCAGCGAAAGCATCGGCACCAGGTGCTGCACTTTTGGAAAATCTTTTATCAATCCTTTGCCAACCCGTTGCGTAGGGGAATCTTTTGTAATACTGCCGGGGTTTTCTTTTTCAAATTTTTCCAGCAACTTATATAATGAGTCGTACTCAAAATCACTTACCAGCGGATCGTTCTGCACATAATACCGGTACTCATGAAAGCGAAGACAATCCCGCAGATCTTCAAGATTGCTTTTCAATATCGCTTGGATATTGGCTGCATTAATTGTTGAAAGCCACTCTTGGGTTTTTCTTTGTAATTCTTTAGTTTGTTTGGAGTCGTACATAAAGGGAATATCTTCTTAAAGATAAAAAATTAATCCTTCGGTATCCCGATATCTGCCGGGACAGGATGTCTTTTGCTTTATCAGGAGGGCTTTACCTGCTGCAGGTATTCTTTCAAAACAATTTTCAGTTGTTTTTTTACAATGGTACCCATCGTATGGCAGCGGGAAAAATCATGGGTGTTGAAGTGTGTATTCAGTTCTTCCCGCAGTGTTTTAATTTTATAGTTGTCGGATATTTCATCCTTTGCCATAATGTTGAGTAACTCCAGCAATTGCCGGCGGCTGGCAAATACCCGGTGCGCCATGGCCGTGCGTTCTTCGGCCTGGTATTGTTCTATCACTTCCGGACTGAGGGTCTTTAAAACCAGTTCCACATACTCAAAATTCTCTTTATAAAATTGTGGCAGGTAGAGGTTTTTTCTTCCCTCATAACACTGCTGGTCAAAATCAATGGAACGGATGCGGTATTGGTAGTCTTCAATATCCGGCGTGATATCGATCACAAAATTATAACTGCGCATGTCACCCAATAAGCGGGCAAAGCAACGTTCATTGAATTTTACAAACTCTTTCGCAATGCGTATCTTATTTGTCTCCGGCTCTTCCAGGTATTCTTCCAAAAAAATATCGCCGGGTATGCCGGGGATATGCTCTTCCACCAGTGTGTTCTTGTGGTATAAAAAAGTAATGCGGTTGGGTGTGAGCAAATGCTCCAGTTCCAGGCCGTAAATACGGGAGGCATCTGCCGCCTTTACATAATAATGGTCGTAGTTATCATTGATGCGGTTGATGATGCGGATGCGGAAGGGCATGCTGTTGCCGAATTCGCAGAAGTCTATCCGCTCCACGTCCAGGTGATTGATGAAACTGAAATTACCTTCCGTTTTTAACGCGGCATAAGTTTTTATCAGCCCTTCTTTTAAAAACTCCATTTCCTTCAGGTCGTACACGGCTGTTTCCCAATGGGTGAGTTTTCCTTTCTTATTCCGAAGCGCTGTGGTGTGCCGGTAATTCAGCAGGTCTTTATAAGCAACCGGTAACACAACATCCCGCCCGTACTGGTGCAGGTATTTTTGCAGGCGTTCATTCACCGGGAAGAGGTCCTTCTTCATCAGCGGCTTATCCGATTCATTTTTTATTTTGGCATTAATGATCTTGTCGAACTGCATGCTGTAAAGATACACTCAAAACGGTTGCTCTACCTGCCGTGATTTATCCTAAATTTGAAAAACAATCAACTTCCATGACATCAAAAAAACGAAAGATCCTCCCATTCTTAATTTTTAATTTTTCATTTTTAATTCTTCTTTGTGCTTCCTGTAAGTTTCGCCAAAAGGCCGACATGATCATTCATCATGCAAAGATCTATACGGTAGATGAAAAATTTTCTATGGCGGAAGCGATGGTGGTGAGGGACGGAAAGATCGTTGCTACCGGAACCAATGAAGACATTTTAAAAGAATACGAATCGGATGTGATGGAAGATGCAAAGGGTAAAACCGTTTTCCCGGGCTTTATTGATGCTCATGCACATTTTGTAGGATATGGCTTCAGTCTGCAACGGGTTAACCTGGTTGGAACCGGAAGTTGGGAAGAAGTGCTGAACCGTTGCAGTGAATTTGCAAAGACATTACCGGAAGGACAGTGGCTCACCGGCAGGGGATGGGACCAGAACGACTGGGCCGTGAAAGAGTTTCCCAGCAATGAAAAATTAAATGAATTATTTCCCGACCGGCCTGTTCTTCTGGAAAGAATCGATGGACATGCGGCTATGGCCAATCAAAAGGCATTAGACATTGCAGGTGTAAAACCCGGCGACAAATTGACCGGCGGAGAGATCGAAGTAAAGAATGGAAAACTCACCGGCATACTGGTGGACAATGCAGTGGATCTTGTTTCTTCAAAAGTACCCGGCCCGGATGATGCCAAGGGAAAGGAAGCATTGATGCTTGCGCAAAAGAATTGTTTTGCCACCGGCCTTACCAGTGTGCACGACTGCGGATTGGATTATGATGCCGTGGAAAAAATTCAAAAACTACAGGAGAGTGGTGACCTGAAGATGCGTATGTATGTTATGCTGAGTGATAATAAAAAGAATTTCGATTGGGCTTTTGCAAAAGGGAAAATAAAAACCAACCGTCTTACCGTTTGCGGATTTAAAGTGTATGCCGATGGGGCACTTGGTTCAAGAGGCGCCTGCCTGCTGCAGCCCTACAGTGATAAACCAGGGTGGTCTGGTTTTTTATTAAGTGCGCCTGAGCATTTTGATTCGGTAGCGAATATCATTCATCAAAAAGGATGGCAGATGTGCACGCATGCCATCGGCGACAGTGGCAACAGAACGATCTTACATATCTATGCAAAATATTTAAAAGGCAAGAACGATCTGCGCTGGCGTATTGAACATTCGCAGGTGGTGAATGAAAATGATTTTAAGATCTTTGGTGAGAACAGCATCATTCCTTCTGTACAGCCAACACACGGCACATCGGACATGTATTGGGCAGGAGATCGCCTGGGCGCAGAGCGGGTAAAAGGTGCTTATGCGTATCAGCAATTATTAAAAGAAAATAACTGGATACCATTGGGCACCGATTTCCCGGTGGAAGACATCAGTACCTTGAAAACGTTTTATGCTGCCGTAGTGAGGCAGGATGCAAAAGGTTTTCCTGCCGGCGGTTACCAGATGGAAAATGCATTGACAAGAGAACAAACCATCCGGGGCATGACGATCTGGGCGGCCAAAGCGGCTTTTGAAGAAAAGCGAAAAGGAAGTCTGGAAAAAGGGAAGTTCGCCGATTTCATAATGCTGGATACAGACCTGATGAATTGTAAAGAAGCGGATATTTTAAAAACAAAAGTGATCGCTACGTATGTGAATGGAGAAAGGGTTTATAAACAATAAAGTCTTTTGCGGTCTTTGCAGTTAGCCCTTCGGTAATGAGCTTGCCGAATTACGCTCAGGATGAAGGGAAAGATGATGAAAGCCGGTCAAACATTCACGATCCCGTTCTTGATCGCATACATCACAAGCCCTACCCTTGTCTTTACGTGCAGTTTTTCAAACAACGCATCCCGGTAACCATCAATGGTACGGGGGCTCACAAACATTTTATCGGCAATCTCTTTATAAGTAAGTTCGGTGCAGGTATATTTTAAAAAATCGGTTTCCCGGTCGTTGAGGGGTACCAGGCTTTTCAATCCTTCGCCGTCATCATCCATTTTATTGATGGCGTGCATCAGTTTGCCGCTCACCAGGTCGCTGTAATAAAATCCTTTGGTCATTACGGCATCAATGGCTGCTTTCAGTTCGGCCGGTTCGCTGTCTTTAAGTATATAGCCTTTGGCACCACACTTAAGCATACGGATGATGGAGGTTTCATTGTCGTACATACTTAAGGCAAGTACTTTTACATCCGGGTGATTTTGCTTGAGCCACTGGGTGGTTTGAAAGCCGTCCATTTCGGGCATGTTGATGTCCATGAGAACAACGTCGGGGAGATTTTTATTATCTAATTTCTGCAGGAGCTCAGAGCCGTTATCCGCCTCAAATAAAACTGTGTTGCCAAGGCTTTCCACTAATTGGGCAAGGCCAATGCGTAGGAGGGAATGATCGTCTGCGAGAGCGATGGAAGGCATGGCGGTGTTTCTGTCTTTGTGCTTGAAGAATGAAAATACGGAAAGAAACGGAAAAAGGGTGAAAACACGGTAGGAAAGTTTTACCGGGGTGTTTAGTTTAGATATTTTAAGAAAGGTTTGGTTTATTAAAAATGATGTTCTATAATTACCAAAAAATATTTTTAACCTGATAAAATTTTAAATTATGGCAGAAATACCTTGCAAATCAGATCCGGTATTGGAAGTAATTTATCCATGCTCAACGAACATCGCAAAAGATAAGACCCAAAGTGTTGTAGTGGACTACAATGGCGGTAACAGAAGGCTTATTGTTGGTAGTGCTGGAAAGGAAACGACTTACTTTTTAGAACCTCCTAAAAAACCACTTGGTACACCTGGCAGGCTTGATGTACTGTTGGAATATGTAGAACCTACATTGAGAGAAAAATTCTTGGTTGATATGACTAACTATATAGGGTCATTATAAACTCGTCGTAAGCGGAACTTTGAAGAAACCAGTTAGGGTTATCTTTATTAAAGTAATTGCATATTGGCCCTTTTAGATCTTCAAAGTGCTCCTTACTCAATGGCAAGTATATTGATAGCCCCTGATGGTCGGTATCAGGTTGCGATCTGGAAATAACAAGATTAGATAGAAACATTTCCTGAAATTGTAAACTGAGGTTCTTCAGGTTGCTAATGTTATGAATAGTGGGTAGCGAGCAAATTCTGTCAAACAGGTTAACCACATCTATGAATGAGATCCTTCTGTCGTCACTGGTTGAAGGTAATAAGTTTGTTCTTAAAAGCTTCAGAATTTCCTGCTTTAACCCTTGATTCCCTATAAGCTCCTTGATTAAGCTCTCGAGAAAATCATTAAATAGGCCATGAATTTTATTAAAATCCTTCGTTGATAATAAAAAATAAAATCTGCTTTTATCAGCGATAGGATCTTTTTCAATGAAATTAGAGAATAACAACTTCGCCATTTCATCCGAAGAAACTTCTGTGTTCTCATAAACGGTCTCCACCAATACCCTCGGATTGCTGAAGAGTGGGTCGCTATAAGATTGAGAAGCTATAATATTTTCAGTAATGCTATTGAACAAAAAACCATTGTCATACAATAACATATTGCAATTGCTAAAAACTATAAAAGCAAGCTTCTTTCCATTTAAAAACTGGGTTAAAACCTGCGCAAATTCAAAAGTAAATAATCCTTCATAATTCTTACAGTACTTAAAATCAAAGTTCCTTATATACTTAATAGGATAGGGATTCAGATAAGCGTTATACTCTTTAAATGTTATTGTTTTTAGTGTATAATAAGTCTGAAAGTTGTCAAGCTTTAAGGCAATATATTCGCTTTTATGTCCTTTTGGAAAGGACCGGAGACGCTGAACAGTCTTAAAACTTTTCTGATAGGTCTGCGAAATAAGATCAACATTGTTCCTGTTTATTACTATTCCTGCAGCATGGGAAAGAGTGTAAAGCCCTATCTTTTTTGCAGAATAGTTTGCAAATAGATACTCAAAGCCTTCTTTCCATGTTATCAGTTCTTTAAGTTCAACTTCCACAATCTCATTTTCACGTCTTTCGAGTGTTTTGATAATTGTTCTGTAATAAACAAGATCTTCTTTAATAGAATTTAAACCGGTCTCACTTTCATCAAGTTTCCGCAAAAAAATTCTCTTATTATGGATTAAAATAAGTTTAACCTTTTCATTAATTTCAACTTTCGGTAATGTATTAAGTTTCAGAGCCGAGAATTCAAAATTATCATCATGAATAAAAAAGATCAACAGCCATTCAAAAGTATTCATTCATCTATAAGTTAAATTAGAAAGATAATAATTTTCATGTTTAAGATAGCACATTCCAATTATACTACACTTGCACTGACTCTCTTTTTTTTCTGCAATGGTTTGTTTGCACAAAAACCAGAGATATTGGATGTAGTTACAATGTCTGAAAATTCCAATGTGCCTATAGCCAATATAAGAAGAGTTGCTCAGGATAGCAAGGGATTTATCTGGTTAGGAACACAGGACGGACTTTTCAGATTTGATTCTCAAAACTATACTACATACAATACGAAGACAAATGGTAAACACTTAATAGGCGGGCCGGATATTAAAGATATTATGCCCGATACGCTATCGAATGTACTGTGGGTAATTACTTCTTACGGGGGACTAAATGGAATAGATATAAATACAGGAGTCTGTAAAATCGCTAAACCACAGGGGAAAGGGACTGTTTTTGAAGATGAATTGCTTTCCAAAATACTGTTATGTGGAGATAGCTTGATAATTACTTCAAACAAATCTGTTTTTATTGTTAAAAAAAGAACAATGGAGGTGCAGAGGCTACCCGTTGGAGAAGAAATAGAAACTGATAATGTTATTAAATATAAAAATTTCCTGGTCCTGTTTAGCAAAAACAGTGGCATATTTCTGTACAATCTTATTAGTAAAAAAATTGAAAAAAGGATATCATCAAGATCAGGGGGTATGGTGGAAGAAGTGCGTTTTTTTGACAATCTTCAACTTAGCAATACAACTTGGCTTATTTGCACTTCAGCGGGTGTAAGCACCCTTTCTTTTAGTGATAATGATATTTTGTACATAAAAGAAGAAGCTCTTGAAAAAATTCCTGCCATTCGTAAAAAAGCGATATACGCTCTTTGCCGGGGGAAAGATAATATGTATTGGTTTACAACCGGTGATGCAGTTTACAGAGCAACACCAGACTTTAGTGAGATCCTGGCTATCAAAAGAAATAAAAATGAAAGGGAAAATAGCCTAAAGTCAATCTTCAGCATTTACTGCGACAATAATAATAATATATGGCTTGGGGGGATTGAAGGAGTTTTGTTTTGTAAGAATAAAAAACCCCCATTCTCAGTTTTTAATCAGGCTACTGAAAAGAATGTGTCAATAAAGCATGCTTATTACCTTTATCCGGAAAATGACTCCTTGCTGTATGCCTGTGCAGAAACAGGTCTTTACAATGTTGGCCTGAACACCGGAAATATAAGCAGAATGGGGAAGGCAGAACCCTATGATTATATTTTTAAAGATCCTTACAGGCGTACGCTTGTTTCAAATAACAGCGGATTGTTTGTTAAGAACAATGCTGATCTTACTGCCATATCTGAAATTTACCCGGAATTTCTACCGTTAGGAATCATACGGATCAATAGCAGCGCAATCCTAAATGATTCTTCTCTTATTTTAGGAACAGAGAACTACAAAGGTGTGCTGATCTGGAATTTCATTACACACCAAATTATTCAGCTTTCTTCGGATTCCGGTATCCCAAAGTTAAAGGAAGATGTTACAAACCAGGTTGTAAAACTGAATAACGATAGCATTGCAATTCTAAGTGATAGTTATTTTTGTATCTACAATAGAAAATCATCAAAGATAACAACACTTAATCTCATAAATTCTGATGCTAAGAGATACAGTATTTTCTTTGACTTATGTAAATTTCGGGAGTACTATTATTTGGCTGCATATGGGATGGGGGTAGTTGTACTTAATGATAAATTTGAAGTTATACATGAAATATCTACACAAAATGGCTTAAGTAATGATGGTGTTTATAAACTACTGCCCTGGAAAGACAGCTTATTGTTCATTACCACAAATAATGGATTAAATTGTTATAACCCTATAAGCAAAATAATAAAACGCTTTTACAAAAGCGATGGGTTACATGGAAATGCTTTTGAAGAGACAAGTGGTGCAATTTATTCCGGAACCTTATTTGGGGGAGGATCCGGAGGTATTACTATTATACACCCGGAAAATATCAGCAGTAATACAATAGCTCCTTTACTGTATATCCGTAATTTAACAATTGACTTTGGGAATTCTGTTAAATACGACACATCTGATCTGGTTTCCAGAAATTTTTCCATACCCAGTAATGCGCTTCAAACAAATATCTACTTCTCTGCAATTAATTATATCAACCCGGAAAGAACAAGCTTTGCTTACCGGATCAAAGAACAGAGCGATGACTGGATAAGCCTGGGCGCTCAAAATTTCGTAACCCTTATTGGCCTTCCTCCCGGTACCTACCACCTCCAGGTAAAGGCCGCTAACGAAGACGGTGTATGGAGTGAACCCAAAGAACTCATTTTAGAATTCCTTCCCAAATGGTACCAGACCTGGTGGTTCTATTTATTAATAGTATTAACTGTTGCAGCAATACTCTATGCATTATACCGCTACCGCATTGCTCAAATAAAAAAGCAACACCAAATAAGAAAGAACATTGCCACCGACCTGCACGATGATCTGGGCAGCACCCTCAACAGCGTAAAAGTGTTTACTAACCTGGCCATCAGCGGGGTAAAGCAGGAGGAAAGTTTACAGCAGATAAAAGAAAACCTGAATGAAGCCACGCTGGGTTTGCGTGACATGATCTGGGTGCTGGATGATTCATTGGATACTGTGGATGAACTGGTAACCAGGCTTAAACAGTTTGCCATACCCGTTGCTGCCGCAAGTAATATAGAAATGAAAATACAGGCATCGTATGATGTAAATAGTATAAAACTTACCAAGGAAGAGAAACGTAACCTGTTTCTTATCTGCAAGGAAGCAATTAACAACAGTATTAAATATTCAGGAGCAACGCTGATTAATGTTGATATAAAACCAGGAGGTAAAAAAATACAAATAGCCATCAGCGATAACGGCAAAGGATTTAATGCTGAAGAAGTAAAGAAAGGCTATGGCCTTAAAAATATGCAGTACCGGGCGGGGCAGATCAAATTTAAAGTTGCCCTCACATCTTCGCCGGGCAAGGGAACACAGGTGGAAATAAGAACAGCCGGATAATTTTTATAGCGTTAAATTATCTGCCAGTAATTCTGCCTGCTTTAATACGGTATCAATGGCCTTTTGCTGTTTATCGGGAGGATAACCATATTTGGTAAGCGTTCGTTTTACCAGTACCATCAATTTCGCCCTGGCACTTTCACGTATTGCCCAGTCAATGGTTGTATTGGCGTTTACTTTTTCTGTTATTTCCCTGGCAATCATTCTAAGCTGGTCATCACCTAATACCTGCACGGCGCTGTCGTTTACTTCCAATGCATTATAAAAGGCAACTTCATTTTGTGTAAGGCCCAAACGTTCTCCTTCGGCATCGGCTGCTTTAATTTCTTTTGCAATGTCAATGAGCTCCTGAATAATTTCAGCCGTGGTTAATAAATTATTCTGGTAACGTTTTATGGCTCCTTCCAGCATTTCCAGCAACTTTTTGCTTTTTACGAGGTTTGTTTTTGCCCTCGCTTTTATTTCATCATTCAATATTTTCTTTAATAATTCCAGTGCCAGGTTCTTATGTTGCATTCCTTTTACTTCCTGTAAAAATTCATCAGACAGAATGGATATATCCGGCTTGCTTATACCGGCTGCTTCAAAAATATCTATTACCTTATCGCTGCTTAAAGCTTCATCAACTATTTGTTTGATGGCGGTTTCAATCTGCAAATCCGATCTTCCCGGCCCGGTTCCTTCAAACTTTACCAACCTTGCTTTCATTGCCTGTAAAAATGCCACTTCGGGTAAATGCGGCTGCACTTCGTCCCTGGTAATACAAAGCGATAATGCCTGGCTTAGTAAACTTACTTCACGAATAAACCTTTCTTTGCCATCCTGTAACCCTACAATATGTTCTTCGGACTGCAGAATGATGGATAGTTTTTCTCTGGAGTCTACCTTAAAAAACCGGCGGTAATTAAACTTATAACTTTTCTCGTAGTATGCTTCCGGCTCTTCAACTAAAATATCCTTTTGTGTTTTGCTTTCTTCATTAAACATCTGTTGTATCACTTCCAGCTTTTCCAGGAAAACTTCAACAGCTTTTGATATATTCTCTGCGGGATCACCTTTACCACCTGCTTCCCCATAAAAAGAAAGCGCTTTTTTTAAATCCATGCCAATGCCCAGGTAATCTACTACCAGCCCTCCGGACTTATCTTTAAAAACACGGTTAACCCGGGCAATGGCCTGCATCAGGTTGTGCCCACGCATGGGTTTATCTACATACATGGTATTCAAACAGGGAGCATCAAAACCGGTAAGCCACATATCCCTTACAATTACAATCCTTAATTCATCGGCAGGGTCTTTCATCCTGTCCGACAGGTCCCGCCGCTGTTGTTTGGTAGTGTAGTGTTTTGCGATCTCGGGCCCATCGGCACTGTTGGTTGTCATCACTACTTTTATAACACCTTTCGTTATATCATCACTATGCCACTGCGGCCGCAATGCAATGATCGCTGCGTAAATATCTGCTGCAATCCGGCGGCTCATGGCTACCACCAATGCCTTGCCATCAAAAACTGTTTGCCGTTTTTCAAAATGAGTAACAATATCATTTGCCAGGTTTTTAACCCGGTCTTTATTTCCAACAATGGCTTCCAGTTTTGTCCACTTGGCTTTTGCTTTCTGTTTTTCCGTTATTTCATTATCCTGTTCCAATTCTTCATCAAACTCTTCAATCAGCCTTTTACCATCTTCATCTAAGTTTACTTTTGCCAAACGGCTTTCGTAAAATATTCTTACCGTGGCACCATCGGTAACTGCATCTTTAATATCATAGCGGTCAATATAATTTCCAAAAACCTGCGGCGTGTTTACATCGGTGCCTTCAATGGGTGTACCGGTAAAGCCAATGTAGGTTGCATTGGGCAGGGCATCTCTCATGTATTTGGCAAAGCCATAAGCAATGCGTTTGCCTATTACTTCTTTGGTAGTGGTATCTTTTTCATCAACCAGCCTGGCTTCAAAACCATATTGTGTACGGTGGGCTTCATCTGCAATTACCACGATGTTTTTTCTATCGCTCAACTGGTCATAAACTGACCTGTTGCCATCGGGCATAAATTTTTGAATGGTGGTAAACACAATGCCGCCACTGGCCACCTGCAACAATTGTTTTAAATGTTCCCGGCTTAGCGCCTGCACAGGTTCCTGCCTAAGCAACTGAACAGAAGCTGCAAAGCTGTCGAACAACTGATCGTCCAGATCATTGCGGTCGGTGATTACAACAATGGTTGGGTTGCTCATTTCAGGTGCAGTAATAAGTTTGCCGGAATAAAAGACCATGCTCAAACTTTTTCCTGAACCCTGCGTATGCCAAACCACACCGCCTCTTTTATCTCCATTAACACCCGATGCGTTAATGGAGGATTGCACAGCTTTATTTACAGCATAATATTGATGATAAGCTGCCAGTTTCTTTTCTGTTTGTATTTGTATCAGCCCTGTTTTTACATCCACCTTTTTTGTTTTCTCAAAAACAATAAAATTGCGTACCAAATCTAAAAGTGTAGCAGGCTGCATCATGCCCTGCAACAGTATGTGTAACTCCGGTTTAAAACGGGAGGCTTCTTTAATACCATCGGCAGTTTTCCAGGTCATGTAACGGCCCAGGTCTGCCGAAACACTTCCTGCCTTACACTCAAGCCCGTCAGAAATAATGCAGATGGCATTGTACGTAAACAGGCTGGGTATAATGGCTTTGTAGGTTTGCAATTGTTTGTACGCACTGAGTATACCGGCGTTTTCGTCAGCAGCATTTTTAAGTTCAATCACTACCAGTGGTAAACCATTTACAAACAGCAGTACATCGGGCCGTTTGTTCTGATTGTTTTCTATAATAGTATATTGATTAACCACCAGGAACTGGTTGTTGCCGGTGTTTTCAAAATCGATCAAGGCTACTTCATGACTGCGTTCGTACCCGTTTTGCTGGTACGGGATCTTTACTTTCTCTACCAGCAGCTTGTGGAACTCTTCGTTGTTGTGCAGCAATACCGGCGAATAAATACGTAATACTTTTTGTACTGCGGCTTCCTGTGCATCTGGCGGTATGTGTGGATTTATTTTTGCAATGGCATTCCGCAACCGGTTGGTAAGAATGATCTGCTGGTAATTTTCTCTTTCACAAAACAAACCTTCCGGCGAAAGCTCCCGGCCATTGGCATATTCCCATCCCTGCGATTGCAAAAGTTCAATGGCAGATTCTTCAATGATATTTTCGGTGATGGCTTTCATCCTGGTTACAAGAAATGTTTTTTGATCCTTCAAAATACCGTTATTTCACCTTTTTATGTAATTTATATTGTATATTTCTTTGTAAAAAACTATTATATGAAACCCTGCTTTATCATCATTCTCTGCTTTGCATCTTATTTACTTCCGGCACAAAATAAACCGGCAGATAATAAATCTTCAAAGAAATTGTCGAGCTCTACAACCCAGACCTCTGTGCCTGTGAAAGACACAACGGGTACCGGTGCAGCAATTAACAAGAAGGATGATAAGCCCTGCTGTTGTGAAGATTTGAAATCAGATTGCCCGGGAATGAATTCAGTAATTAATACCAAAGATATCCTGCTTGATTTCCGCACCAAAGATGTATCAATAGCCGACTGGTGGTACACGTTAAAGAAAGGCGATTTTGTAAGGGTAAAGATCATGAACTACAATCCTTATTTATACCAGGTTCTTTTAGATAGCAAGGATTCATCTGTTGCTGTACCCATTGATGGTAAGTTGCTGGGCTGGTTTGTTGACCCAGGTAATATTGCCAGTATTGCTGCCAACTTATTAGGAGGGGCCGGAGCGCCGCCGCTGCAGGGAGACCAGGTAAGCCTGCTGACAACATCGGCAGTTCAGGAAATAGATTTTAATGACCGGCACGCCTTGATGGAATATATAAAAATGAGCGACCCCAAATCTACCCCAAGGCAAAACCGAAGAGATTCTACACCACCCACCTTGCAGGATACGATAGATTTTATAAATAAAAACATGAATAACCAGGACGCACTTATTTACAACAGGGAAAAAGCTTTTTTTTCCATGAAAGACAGGATTGAAGCAAAAAACTATACCATTATCAGAAAGCTTGCCGTATTGCGTAAACTTTACCCGGATTGTAACAGCTTTAAGGAACTGCTGAACAGCGGAGATATTGCGGGGCTTGAAAAAGACATGCAGAAATTCCGGGATGAAATAAACCAAGACCTCGCCATAACACGAAAAGAGCTGGAGAATTACCAGGTAATACTGGCACCCTATAAAAAATTTATAGGCACCCAGGCTGATCTGGAAGAACACGGAAAGCAGATCGAAAATTTTTATAAAGAACTGAAAACAAAACTGGCGGCCGCATACGAAACAGTTGGGTATAAAAACCTGGCAGAAATTATTGCGAAACTGGAAACTGTTACCATGCTGTCTGGTTGCTATGTATCATTCCCTATTTATATCGGCAAAGATGTGAAGAATATAAATGTGGAATTTAAACCCCGGTTCGATTCGCTGGCACTGCCCGCATATACAACCAGCATAACCCTGCCCTTGGTACAGCAACGGGTATGGGGTGTAAGCAGCGGCATCTTTTTCAGCGGCCTCCACAATGAAGCATATAACAGCAAACCATTTACCCGGCAAAACAGCACCGGCGGCACTGATACCTTATACAACCTGGTAGATGAAAAGAACAGTAAACTGCAGATGGGTATAAATGCCCTGTTTTATACCGGCTGGAAACTGAATGCAACCAATAACAAAGCACGCTACCTGGGTATTGCATTTGGTGCCGGGCTCTCCATCGAATCAAAACCCAAACCACGGGTGCTGGTGGGTGCCAGTTACATTACCGGCGAAAAGAACCGGTTTATGATCTCGGCGGGTGTGGCAGGCGGACAGGTAAACACCCTTTCCAGGGCATACGATTACCCGGGCGAATACCGAAAGGTTCCTGAAAATTACCTGAAAGATATTTTTAAGTTCAATGGCTTTATATCGGTTAACTACAGTTTTATAAGCCAGTAATATCAGCTTACCCGAAGCTCCCCGCTCATAAGCTTTGGCAACAGCGTATCCCGTAGTTGGGTGAGGGTGCGGATTTGGTTGTGATTGAAAATAATTTTTTCAAATAGTGGTTGAGATTCAACACCAAATGAATTTGCTTTTGCAGAGTCATAAGAAGCAAAACTCATTTCTTCAATCCCTGTTGTGCTGATATTTTCCTGAGCACTTCCGGCACAAGCATTTGTGATGTGATCTTGTCCTTCCCTTGATTTTAAGGCCAGATAGCCAATAATATTTCCATAAGGGACTCTTGCTTCCAATTTTCCAACTCGCTGGTTAAGCCAGATTTCTTTCTCCGTCTTTTCTACGATTCCAATCTTTCCAATTTCAGCGCCAGTCATAGCAATAAGGAAATCACCACTTTTTATTTTGAATCTCTGGTCAAGATTTTTTACAACACTTTCCTCAACGAAATCAGAATTACGGATGTCTATTATTCCCATTGAAATATTTCTAATCTTGATTACTCCAGCAAAACCATTTGCCTTAAAATCTTTACTCTTAAAAGCATAACCTCCTTGGACTTTTGCATATTCGGATAAACTTCCACTCCATTCCTCCTCCACAAACCACTGCCTGAAAAGCGTTTCGGCTAATTGCTCAAGGGTTTTGTTTTGGCGGTGTAGCAGATCTATTTTATCATCTAAGCTGCTGAGGACGGAGGCGATTTGGATTTGTTCTTTAACATTAGGGATAATTACATCTTCAGTATGAACATCGTTTCTGTTTATTCCAGGGACAGCGCTCTTATCACTGTATTTTGCAAAATCAAAATTCTTTAATAAGTAGAAAATGAACTTAGGATAGTTGCCCTTAAAATCTTGAACATATAGAGTTGTATTTAATGGCCAATAATCTTCACTTGAAAAAAATACTTGCCCAATAGTTCCATATCGCCCAGTTATTACACCTGGGGCTTTTTTCATTGCTTCATTATGATAGTCAGTTATGCCCGAAGATGATATTATTGGAATGGACCCTGTTTTTCTCAAAGCATTGGGCAAGTCATAACCTCTTTTTAGATTAATGACTTCACCTAATTTATATTCCTTCCATTCAGACATCAGCTTCCACTTTAAAATTAATTTTAGCCAGATTGTTTTTTATCCGCTTATTCAAATCATCTTCTTCAGCAATTTGCTTTTCCAGTTCGGTTTTCAATGCTGTAAACCGTTCTTCAAAATTAAAATCATCTTCATCGTCGGGCAGGCCCACAAAGCGGCCAGGTGTAACTACATAGTTCAATGCTTTTACTTCTTCAATGGGTACGCTTTTGCAAAAACCCTGCACGTCCTGGTAGGGAGATTGCTTCGCTTCACTCGCAATGACGGTGCGCCAGTTATGATAAGTGTTTGCAACCTGTGCAATATCTTCATCGGTAAACTCCAGTGTTTTACGGTTAATTAAATGGCCCAGGTTGCGGGCATCAATAAACAGTATTTCTCTTTTGCGTTGTTGTTTGTTGCGGCGCAAAAACCAAAGGCAGGCGGGTATTTGTGTATTTAAGAAAAGTTTGGCCGGCAGGTTTACAATGCAATCAAGCAAATCGTTTTCAATAAGGGCTTTTCGTATTTCGCCTTCGTTGCTTGTTTTGGTAGTAAGCGATCCTTTACTTAAAACAAAACCTGCCTGTCCGTTGGGCGCCAGGTGGTAAAGGAAATGCTGTATCCATGCATAGTTGGCATTGCCGGCAGGTGGTAAACCATATTGCCAGCGGGCATCTTTTTGCAGCAGTTCGCCGCTCCAGTCGCTGTCGTTAAAGGGCGGGTTTGCAATTATAAAATCGGCTTTCAGATCTTTATGGGCATCGTTTAAAAAACTGCCTTCGTTGTTCCATTTTACATTGCTGCTATCAATACCACGTATGGCCAGGTTCATTTTTGCCAGGCGCCAGGTGGTTTGGTTGCTTTCCTGCCCGTAAATACTTATGTGATCTGCGGGGTTGAGCGATAATTTTTGCCGTGCTGAGCCTGTGGAAGCATTTTTTTTATAATGATCCTGGTGGTGCTTAATAAATTTTTCGCTTTGCACAAACATGCCGCCGCTGCCGCAACAGGGGTCAAACACACGGCCTTCGTAGGGTTCCAGCATTTCAACTAATAGTTTTACCACGCTGCCGGGGGTATAAAACTGTCCGCCTTTTTTACCTTCAGCTAAAGCAAACTCACCCAAAAAGTATTCAAACACACGGCCCAGCAGATCTTTGCTTTGTGCTTCTTTGGTGCCCAGGGTTGCGGTGCTTACCAGGTCAACCAGTCCGCCCAGGCTTGCCTTGTCTAATTTTTCCTGTGCAAATACTTTTGGCAATACGCCCTTTAAAGATGGGTTGTCTTTTTCAATGGCATCCATGGCATCGTCAATATCCTTACCAATGCTGGGTAGTTTGGCCCGGCCCTGTATCCATGTCCAGCGGGATGATGGCGGCACGTAAAAAACCTTTTCGGCCAGGTATTCATTCTTGTCTTCGGCGTCGGCGCCTTCGCTTTTTTGTGCAACTAATTTTTTGTGCAGTTCTTCAAAAGCATCTGAAATATATTTAAGGAAGATGAGGCCCAGCGCCACATGTTTGTATTCGGCGGCATCCATGTTCTTGCGGAGCTTGTCGGCAGCTTTCCAGAGTTTTTTCTCTAAGGGTTCTTCTGCTTCTGTTTTTTTTGCTTTAGCCATGCTGCAATATTACGGGTTACTTAGAGAAAGCTAATTTAAGTATATAAATATTAAGGCATCATCTTTTAAAAGAAGCCGTCTGTGCCGGCAGTAAATTTTGCAGCGTGTTTTCACGGGTGTAAATCCCGTATTTACACGATATGTAATGCTGTATTGTTTTTACAATTTTGTTATCAAGTGAGCAGTTTTCTTTGAGGTGGGCATCCGGATTTTAAAAATAAATACCAGGTACTTGCAACTCTCAGATTAAGATATTAAGTTAGTACCCGGTTCCTGCATGCCAAAAATCTTTCTCACGGCCATTCAATATTCCTTTTACTGTTTATCGTTTGCTTACCACTTGAAATGCATATCCTGGAATTAAAGAACGGGGCTGGTTTTCACAAAGCATTTTTAAAAATCTATTCTAATGTTAAAAAACTCAGTATTAATAACTATTCTCGGGTTCGCAGGTTTTTTTATGGGCTGCTTTACCTTGTTCAATAGTTGCGGTGGCCTGAAATCACAATTTCATGAAGTTGAATATAATCCTGTGGAAATAGTAGACGGAATTCTTCGGTATAAAATAGATTCCATAACGAAGAAAAAAGACAGTTTGGTTCTTTTAAGAAAATCGGTTGTAAAGGAGGGGCCAGAAAAATCACTTGCTGCTGCTGCTTTGGATTCCCTGGAAAAAATTGATAGCTTAATTAAAAAAAATTCTTCTGTACTGGAAAAACTGGAGGGATACTATAAAAGTAATTATATTAATGTCAGCGACGATACCTTGTTATGGGCTAAGGCAGAAGCCGGCCTGAAGTCTTCTGTTAACCTGGACAGCCTGGCTAATTTTGATTTTTCCTATCGTACCAAGGGCGTATTCAGAAAAATTGAACTGCCATTTACCTTTTATGATCCCGAAACAGGCATAGACAAATCATATAAGACCATCGCCCTTTCTATATCCGGTAATTCTAAAACCGATGTAGATTTTTTTACTAAATACCCGGGCTTTGGCATATGGGCTCTTTTGATCCTTGCATTTTGTTGTTGTGTTGCCATGACGATCGGCGTGTGCATTGATGCCGGCAATGAGTTGGCTGAATTGGTATCAAACAAAGCCTGCCAAAAAACGATCTCTTACTGGCCATCATTTGTGATATGTGTACTACTCCTGGCTGCTTTCTTTTTTGTAATTAAAAATACCTTGTACGACAGCGATTCTATAAAAGACCTGTATTTTATGAATAACCTGGGTTCAAAAATTTTATTTATTTCAATTTTTGGCTATGCAGCTGCTGCCTTTTGTTTTGCAGGAATGATCAGTACAGCTTCGTATGCAAAATGTTTTAAAGACAAGGTATTGGCTATCCCGGATCAGCAACCAATACAAACTGCAATAAATGGCGAGATCGATGGTCTTAAGAATTCGCTTCTCAACCAGGCACTCAGCGCCACCGAAATAGCCGATATACAATTGAAACTAACGGCTAAAACGGCTGCCCTGGCGGCATCTCAACTATTAAGTGCAAATGCGGTGGCAGCAGAATCAGATCATGCAGCCTCCAAGCAACTGTTCAGAAAGTTTTTTTATGCCATTGCTCTTTTGCTGGCGCTCCTGGTTTTTTGTACGGGTACCTTATACTCTGCAGTTGATAACCTTGATTTTATCAGAATGATAAAGAGTGATATGGGTTATTCGCCGGCCCGTCATGATTTTATTTTTTTGTATGCGGCTTTACATACTTTATTGATCCTGCTTTTTTATTTACCGGCGCAACTTCAGTTAGGCGGGTTACCTGAGGGTGAAGCAAAAAAAGGATTTTTAAACATGCTGGGGGAACAATTGAAAAAAACAACAGAACTGCTTGTAGTTGGAGCGCCATTGGTAGCAGGTTTTGCGCAATGGTTACTGAATATGATTTTTGAAAACTAAATGGATTTAGATCACCGGAAGAATTATTTAAGTTGAATAAAATTAAAATACGGAGTTATGACTTATGACAGAGATCCCAAATACCTGCATCCTTATATAGCCGAAAGGCTTCAATCCATACTTGATGGTATCAATACCAAATTACCTGCAAACCATACGGCCCGGCTCATATCGGCTCATCGTACACCGGCAGACCAGTTTGAAATTTTTAAAAAAGGAAGAATATTCAAGAATGGTACCTGGACGAAAACCGGCCAGACCTTTACTGACAAGGATGGTTTTATAAGATCATCGAGGCATAATTATTTGCCCTGTACGGCTTTTGATACGGGTATATTTAACGGAACGGTTTACCTGCCAGACAGTCCTTTATATAAACTTGTAAAGGAAGGTATAAAATCAGGGATGGACTGGGGCGGCAACTGGACATCCCTGGTTGACCGGCCCCACCTGGAAATACCCACCGCTGAATTCTTTAAGCAAAATATAGAAAAGGATTGTGGGTTGATCTGGCAGAAATACCTGGTAAAAGCAGGCACTTATTCTAAATCTCTGGACGGGATTTTTGGCGCTGAGTCATTAAAATCATTAGAAGAAGCTACGGGTCAGAAAGAAAGAAACCTTGCAGCCTGGGATCAATTGATCGGGCAGTTTGGGATTTTAAAAGACTGGAGATTGTAACTATGAAACTAGAACCCGGTAAGCCGAAAACGGGATTAAGAGTAGGCAAAAAAATAACCAATATGATAACTGTAAAGTTTGACCGGGATGGGGGCCCCCTAACTGCGAGGGCGGTGTTTTTGGGTGATATGGTTGCAGACTATGGAATGTTTTTAAAACCAAAAAACAGCAATAGCCAGACGCTTCTTATGGAAGGCGATAACCTGAACCCGGAAGATGATAGTAAAGAACTGCCAACCCCGGCCAGTATCAATAACGGGCGCCGGCTTAAATTAAAGACTGCCTATTTTGGTAATCATCCCGACAGGAAGCCGGATTATGAAATACGGCTGGAAGTATTACAGGACGGGGAAGTGATAGGATTTGAATCTGAAAAAAGCGATGATACTTCCAAACTTATAGACAGGGCACAGATATCCCTGCTGCTTATTAATCTTGTTGCAAAATAAAAGACCGACCATGAAAAAAATATGCTGTTTGTTTCTTCTTGCGTCTGTGATCAGTACTTCATTAAGATCCCAGGAATTAGAAGATACTACGTTGGGCAGGATGAAATTAAACTTTGTGGTTCCGGATATACCGGCATTCAAAGTGATGGGTACCGATCCAACAGATCTTTTGCGGCCCTCAACACCCAAAGCACTGGCAGTGTCAATGTCTTCTTTCAATGACAACGGAAAAATAATAATCCCCAAAGCGTTTGCATTGGAAATTTCGCCTGCCTTATTACTGAATAGCCGTAAGGGCCCCACCGAACTTAAACAATATGCAAAAAATGCAGTAGTAAACAGTTTTAGGATATCGGTTGGTTCCTGTACCGATACTTCGCTTTCCATTTCGGGCAGAAACCTGGCGATTGGGCTGCGGATGAGCCTTATTGATGAAGGCGATTTTGGCACCGATGTGGAAGCCCACCAGGCCATTGCAAATGAATTAAGAAAATTCCGGATCAACTCAGATGATGCGCTGAAAGAATTTGCCATATCTAAAGGATTGAAAGAAGAGTATGAAGCGGATGCGGATGTTTTTGAACAAAAGCATTTAAAAGAATTCAATAAATACCTGGCTGATGAAAAGGAGCCGAACCAGAAAGCATTTTTAGCAAGCGTAAAAAAACTAAAGGAAGATTACAAAAAGAAACACTGGAATGACGAAAAATTAGACTTGGCCATTGCGGTACTCTCCTCTTCCCCAGATAGCCTTGTAAAAAACCTGCGCTTCAACCAGGCCCAGTTATGGCTGACCTGGGCTCATAAAATCGGAAAGTCAAATAAGGCACAACTCCTGGCGGGTTTAAATACACAGGTCACTAAAAACCTGCGTGACACAGCAAAGACCATACGTAACGAAAGTTACTTTAACCTTTCTGTACCCGTACGTTTTTTATTTGGCACAAACAGGATAAAGGGTTTTGCAGAGGGACAATACAAATATGAAGGACAATATAAGCAAAGCAGCGTTCTTTTAAACTTTGGAACGGAGTTGAATATTGTAGACGGAATTTGGGTGAATTTTTATGGTGGCTTTAATTATAATACAAAGACCTCTGCTACATCTACGGAATTCAACTTTAACCTGAAACTCACGATGCCTGAAAATTTTAAATTCTTTTAAATTAATTTATATCACGACCTGTTAAAATAAATACCCATCATGCAACTACAACTAAGCAAAGATGCCATCAACAAAGCCATCATGGCTTTTGAAGTAAGCTGGTCGCCGCAATCGGGATTTGCCGTGTATAATAGAAAATACCGCAAGCCCATTGTTCCGGATCCGGTGAATACCAACAGCGGTATTACCATTGGTATTGGTTACGATTGTGGCCAGTATTCTGCCAATAAAATAAAACTCGACTGGCAATCGGTGCTTCCCCTGCATATGGTTAATGCATTAACGTCTACTGCCGGATTAAGAAAACAACAGGCGGTAAAACAACTGCCGTCTTTGAATATAGTGGATGTTCCTATAGAGGCAGCATTGCAGGTCTTTTATAATACTACCATTTTTGAATTTGCCAAAAAAACTGCCTCAATATATCCCGACCTTTTCAAACTGAACCCGGTAGAGCAATCTGTAATAACCGGCCTGGTGTATAACCGGGGAGCCAGCCTGGATGAAGACAGGCGAAGAGAAATGAGAAGCATGGTTGCTGCCATAAAAAATAATGATGAAAAAGGGATTGCGGATCTTATAAGATCTATGGCAAGGCTATGGCCAGACACGCCGGGATTGAGAAGAAGAAGGCAGGCCGAAGCAGCACTGATAGATGAGATAAATGTTCCTGTTCCGGAAAGCGATCTTTTAAAAATAATAGCATAGATAGCCTCTTTGATTAATTCGGTTTCTCGTTATTCTAACCTTAAAATCTAATCTTGCTGATTGGCTCATTTTAAAATAAACTTTATGTCCGAACTTTTTATTGACTTCCATTGCCATCCGTCTATGAAACCTTATGGTAAAAGTTTTGAGGCTGAAGTAACAGGCTCAAACGATTCCAACCGGCGCAGAAAGAACAGCATCTGGTTTTATGATTCGCCCAATCTTTTGGAAAAAGCCATACAGTTATTTACAGGAATAGCCAAATTTACCGAATCTGATTGTACCACGCTGGCCTATGGAAATGTAAGACTGGTATGCGCTTCTTTATATCCCATCGAAAAAGGCTTCTTCCGCAATAAACTTGGCAGCGGTATCATCAGTGAACTGGTAGACAGTTTTATCACCAGTGTTGGAGAAACCCGGGTGGATTATATTCAGAATATAACCAATTATTTTGAAGACGTTCAAAATGAATACAACTTCTGCAGGCAGTTAGACGGAGTAGAGGTAAAAACTGATGCCGGCAGGTATAAATACAAACTCATCAGCAGTTTCCAGGACATCGAAAATTACCTGGCTACGAACCCAGGCGATGAGAAGATAATTTTTATTTTAATGACCATTGAAGGCCTGCATGTACTGAACAATAATATTAATGCAGCACCTGATGCGAATTCTTTCCTGGATAATTTAAGAACGATCAAGCAATGGCCCCATGCCCCTTTCTTTGTAACATTTGCCCATCATTTCTTTAATGAACTTTGCGGGCATGCCCGCAGCCTTACCGGTATTGTAGGAAATAATACCGACCAGGGTTTTGGATTGGGCACTGGTTTTACAATGCTCGGAAAGGCCGTTCTTAAAGAAACTCTTAGTGATCAAAACGGCAGGCGCATTTATATCGATATCAAACACATGAGTGCCCAAAGCCGCAAAGAATACTTTAATATACTTGCCACAGATTATGCCACAGAGAAGATTCCTGTTATTATAAGTCATGGTGCAGCCAATGGATTGCGTTCTATGGATGAACCTGTTGCTGATGGAAAAGACACAGCCTATAAGCTTCTGGCAGAAGATATTAATTTTTATGATAACGAAATTTTAATGGTGGCCAGCACAAAGGGTATTATGGGGTTGCAGCTGGATGAACGCAGGGTTGCAAGTGAGATAACATTAAAAAATACCCGGCACTCCATTTTTATGAATAAAATACGGCATTACCGGAGTGAATTATTATGGAACCAGGTTCAGCATATTGCTGAACTACTCGACCGCAACGACTTGTTTGCATGGGATTGCATGGCTATTGGCAGTGATTTTGACGGCGTGATCAACCCGTTGAATGGATTTCTTACAGAAGAAACTATGCCACACCTGCAGGAATACCTGGAGCGGCATGCGAATAATTATATGGAAAGCCGGGGTAAACTGGTTTTAAGATCCTATAACCAGGTTTCTCCATCTGAAATAGTAAATCGGATATTTTCAATGAATGGATGGCAATTCATAAAGAACTGGTTCAGGTAATCAGGTATTTTCATACTCTTTCTTCATAACCAAAGTTTAACCTTGGTGATCCAGGAAACACCCAAACAGATCAATGCCGGTGCTTTAAGCTAATAAATAAGCTGCTACTTTATACTCATATACTTAGCTCTGTCTACCTTATCATGTTGATGACTGATTATGTATCATTCCCCGATACCGTTTTTTCACTCACCTCATTCTCCGTTAATATACCCTTGATGCGGTTTTGTACCCGGCGCATATTTGTACTAACAATCAGGGTACACAAAAGGGGTATTGATTGGGGCAACCTCATATCATAATTTTAATCTTTAAGCAGATGAGAAAATCAACAAAGCCACTTACCAAACGGGAACAGGAAGTACTGGAGGCATTGGCTAAAGGGTTTTTGTATAAAGAGATCTCTCAGAAGCTTTTAATATCCCTCGACACCGTAAAGAAACATTGCAAAAACATTTACCAGAAACTGAACGTCCGTAACCGCACGGAAGCCACCAACTATTTCAATTCCAGGAAAGCCGCATAACACTTCCGTGTTGTGAAACCATTTTTTTAATGCAAACTCATTGAGTATGAAAAGAATTCTGCTTACACCTGTTTTTGTTTTATGTGTGATCTTTGCCGTGGCACAGCCTACGGCCGGCCTGGTGGCCTACTTTCCCATGAATGGCAATTTTACCGATGCAGGGCCATACGGAATAGCAACCACTGTTAACGGGGCTACGGCAACTACTAATTACGCCGGTGCCGCTAATGCGGCCATGGCATTTGCCAATCCCGGTTCCACCGTACCGCAATTCGGCACACAGGCCATAAATGCCAATACCAGCTTTGGTATTAACCAGGATTTTACCATTGTCTTCACCGCCTATGCCAACTCGCCATTCATTCATCCCGGGGGATTCTACGACAATAATCTGAACAGTAATGGCCCGGGTGTATGGTTCTGGACCCTATCCGGAAATCCAGAACTTCGATTTAACTGGCGAAATGCAAGTATTGGTACTACTGCTGGTTCATTTCCGGTTGGTGCATGGAAGCATGTAGCCTGTGTACATTCCGGCGCAACAATGATGATTTACATAAATGGGGTGCTGAATGTCAGTGGTGCTGTTGGAACAGGGACTCCGGTTTATAACATACCCGCCCGTTTTGGCGCCATGTCTTATTATTTGTACTCACCGCCGGAATATAACGGTTTGAATGGGAAGATGGATGAACTCCGGATCTACAACCGGGCACTTACTGCTGCGGAAATAGGAGGAATGTCCGGTGGCGCATTACCTGTAAAACTGACGTCATTCACTGCATCAAAAAAAGAGAATACTATTACATTAAAATGGCAAACCCAGTATGAACAAAACAGCAGCCACTATATCATACAACGTAGTACCGATGGCGTGAACTTTACCGATGCAGCAAGAGTAGCTGCATCCGGAAATTCGAACCTGCCGCTTAGTTACTCTTATACTGATTTGTTGCCAGCCAATGTGCAATCGCAAAAAACAGTTTTCTACCGGCTTCAATCCTTTGATACGGATGGAA
>Ga0209023_10000039_pt1 | contig 219923 bp, 211 predicted proteins | sample LakOneMetagenome_FD_187468 | JGI IMG/M metagenome (GOLD analysis project Ga0209023, IMG submission 187468) | Freshwater and sediment microbial communities from Lake Erie, Canada (SPAdes) (version 2) | ecosystem: Environmental > Aquatic > Freshwater > Lentic | place: Lake Erie, Canada... | reverse complement strand
CCGCGCGCGATGCAGTCAAAAAGGAAGCGCTCCGCCGGGCGGGGATCGGATATCATGAAGTGCTCGCGGGCCACACGACGCCAGCCGAACTCAAACGCCTCATTGAGCGGCTGGTCGATAAACCGGGAGCGGCCGCCTAAAGCCGCTCCGCCAGCCTGACGATCCGTTTGCACGCTTCGGCGATGTCGTGTTCATCCACCGTCAGCGCCACGCGGAGGTGGCCGGCACCACCGGCGCCAAAGCTTTCGCCGGGCATGGTGACGACGCTTTCCTCGTCCAGCAGCTTCCGCGCGAAGGCCTCGCCCGAAAGGCCGGTCTTGCGCACATCCACCATCACGAACATGCCGCCTTCGGGCATGCGGGCGGAGACATGTTTCGAACCTTTCAAGCCCGCCACCAGCGTGCGGGCGCGTTTCTCATAGGCGCGCTTCATGTCGGCCACTTCGGGAAACTCATTGTCGAGGGCGAAGGCGGTGGCATCCTCGAGAAACGGCTGCGAGCCGAACAGCATGGTTTCCGTCACGGGGAGCGCATTGGCGCAGAAATGTTCCGACGCCGCAATCCAGCCGCAGCGGAATCCCGGCATGGCGTGGGATTTAGAGACCGAGGAGACGACCACGGTGCGCTTCTCCAGCCAATCCACATCGAAAGGCGAGGAGAACACCGTGTTGCCATAGGTGAGGGTGGCATAGACCTCATCCGAGACGATCCACAGATCATGCTTCTCGCACACCCGCCCGATCTTCTCGATCTCGCCCCGGGTGAAGACGGCGCCCGTCGGGTTATTGGGGGTGTTCAGCAGCAGCACGCGCGTTCGTGGCGTGATGGCCTTTTCCAGTTCTTCGGCCTTGAGGTGAAAGCCGTGATCGGGGTCAACGCGCACCGGAACCGGTGTTCCGCCTGCCGCCGCGATCACGCCCTCATAGGTGGCGTAATAGGGATCGGGCATCAGCACTTCCTCGCCATCCTCCACCAGCGTCATCATGGCGGCGTAAAGCGCTGTCTGGGTGCCCGGCAGGAAGAGGAACTGGTCGGTCGAAACCGCCCTTCCGGTGCGGGTCGAATACATGCGCGACAGGGCGTTCAGCACTTCCGGCTCGCCCCGGCCGCTCGAATAGCGGGTGCGGCCGGCGCGCATCTGGCGGTCGGCCACGTCCATGATGGCCTTGGGCGGCGGCGCATCGGGCTCGCCGATCGACAGGAAGATCATCGGCTGGCCCTCCAGCGCCCGGCGGCGGCCCTCGATGTGAACGGCCCATTTTTCCGAGCCGAGACCTGCCAACCTTTTAGTAATGCCTGCGAATTTCATATGAACCACCTTGCTTCGGCCCCGCTTGTAGTGCATGCCCTAGGTGCGGTCGAGAGGCTGCTGTAGAGGCTTTACAAATCAAAACAGGGCGTTAGATTTGTGCGGCGCACAAATCTGTCTGGAATTCGAGTGCATGAGTACAACACGGCGTCAGATCCTCGGGATGGCGGCGAAGCTTTCGGGCGTGGCCTTGGCGCTGCGCCACGGCCTGGTGCCCGCCTTCGCCGATGATGCGCCGCCTTTTCTCGATACGGCGGCGGATTACAGCGAGGATTATGTCCGCAAGCTGGCGGAAGACCTGTCCAAGAAGCCCTATCAGGACAACAAGGTCACCATGCCGCCGGGCTTCGAGAAGCTGACCTACGACCAGTACCGCGACATCCGCTTCAATCCCGACAAGTCGATCTGGAAGGGCCAGGCGCCGGGCTTCTCCTTCGACCTGTTTCATTCGGGCTTCCTCTACACCACCCCGGTCGATATTTTCGTGGTGGATGACGGCAAGCAGGCGCGCATCAAATACTGGCCGGACTTCTTCATCTTCGGCCCCCTTGCGCCCAAGACCGACGGCAAGACCGACATGCATTATTCGGGCGTGCGGCTGCGCTATCCGATCAACAGCAAGGACGTGCAGGACGAGTTCGTGGTGTTCCAGGGCGCGTCCTATTTCCGCGCCGTGCCCAAGGGCCTGCTCTACGGGCTTTCGGCGCGCGGCCTTGCCATTGATACCGGCCAGCCCACGGGCGAGGAGTTTCCGCAGTTCCGCAGCTTCTGGGTGAGAAAGCCCGATGAGGGCGCTTCCACCATCGTCGTTGAGGCGCTGCTCGACAGCCCCTCGGTCACCGGCGCCTACAAGTTCTCGATCAAGCCCGGCGACGACACGCAGGTCGATGTCGAGATGACGCTTTTCCCCAGGAAGGACATCGCCCATTCCGGGATCGCGCCGATGACCAGCATGTTTCTGCTCGATTCGCTGTCGCGGCCGGTTGAGGATTACCGCCCCGCCGTCCATGATTCCGATGGGCTGATGATGCAGACGGGGCCGGGCGATTGGCTGTGGCGGCCGCTCGCCAATCACGCCACGCTGCAGGTCTCGGCCTTCGTCGACCAGAGCCCGCGCGGTTTCGGCCTCATGCAGAGAAAGCGCGATTACCGCGATTTCCTCGATCTTGAATCCAAATACGAATTGCGTCCCAGCCTCTGGTGCGAGCCGATCGGCGATTGGGGGCAGGGCGATATCGAGCTGTTCGAAATTCCAACCCAGCTTGAATCGAACGACAACATCGTCGCCTTCTGGCATCCCAAGGATCCGCTGAAACAGGGCGAGAGCTATAATTTCGTCTACCGCCTGCACTGGTGCACGGACTGGCCGCTCGGCCAGCAGTTGCCGGTGGCGCGCACGGTGCTCTCCAGTACCGGGGCCGATCCCGATTTTTCCGAAAGCAATGTTGAATACGACATCAACCAGCGCCGCTATGTGATCGAGTTTTCAGGCGGCGATCTTTCCGGTACACTCACGGCCGATGTCACGGCCAGCGCCGGCAAGATCGACAAGATTCATATCGTCCCGAATGGCATCGCCAAGACGATGCGGCTCTCCTTCGAGCATGATGTGAATGGCGTTGACATGTCAGAGCTGCGCGCCGTGCTGAAGCGCGGCGATGCGAAGGTAACGGAGACATGGCTGTTCCGCTGGACCAGAAGCTAGAGGCACTGCCGCCGGAACGGCCGCTTGCCATGCCGGTGCAGGATCTGCGCCACTGGCAGGGCGGCCCCGCTCCGCTGCAGAATCTCAAGCGCGTCACGGTGGCGCGCCTTCTGGTGTTTGCCGGGTCAGCCGCCATCACCGCCACCGGCACCTATGGCATGTATCAGGTGATCAGCCCCGCCAATATCACCTGGCTGCAGATGCTGTTCGCCACGCTTTTCGCGCTCACCTTCGCGTGGATTTCCTTCTCCTGCGCCAGCGCCTGTTTCGGCTTCCTGCTGCTGCTTCTCAACAAGCACTATGCGCCCCAGCTTGCCGCACTTGAGGATACGGGCCGCACCGCGCTCCTGATGCCCGTCTACAATGAAGACCCAGAGCGCGTCTTCGCCACTTTGGAGCGCATGGGCCGGGCGCTCCAGGCCGACAATGCCGGTTCGCGCTTCGACATCTTCATCCTCAGCGATACGCGCAAGGAGGATGTGGCGAAGCGCGAATTGATTTGCTTCGAGGCGCTGCAAAAGAGCTTCGCGGGCAAGATGGCGGTTTACTACCGCCGCCGCGACCAGAACCATCACCGCAAGGCCGGCAACATCGCCGATTTCGTCACCCGCTGGGGCGGCGCCTATGCCCACATGATCGTGCTTGATGCCGACAGCGACATGTCGGCGGATACACTCATCACCCTGGCGCGCGCCATGGCGGCAGACCCTTCCTCCGGCATCATCCAGACGCTGCCGCTGCTCCGCAACCGCTGGACGCCCTATGCGCGGATGATGCAGTTCGCGGGCCGCGTCTATGGGCCGGTGATCGCCGCGGGCCTTTCCGCCTGGCACGGGAGGGATGGAAACTATTGGGGCCACAATGCCATCATCCGCACCGAAGCCTTCGCGGAAGCGGCAGGGTTGCCGGAGCTTCCCGGCCGCAAGCCCTTCGGCGGCCATATCCTCAGCCATGATTTCATCGAGGCGGCGCTGATCCGCCGCGCGGGCTATGCCGTCTACATGCTGCCCGATTTGGGCGGCTCCTATGAGGAAACGCCGCCGTCCCTCATCGATCTCGCGGCGCGTGACAGGCGCTGGGCGCAGGGCAATCTGCAGCACATGAAGATCGTTACCGCGAAGGGCCTGCACTGGGCCAGCCGCATGCATCTGATCCAGGGCATCATGTCCTATCTCGCCTCGCCGCTCTGGCTCGCGCTGCTGCTCACCGGATTGGGCCTCGCCACGGTGGCGCGCTACACCAAGCCCAATTATTTCCCCGATGGCTTCTCGCTCTTTCCCGCCTGGCCGGTGTTCGATCCCGAGCTGGCGTTAAGGCTTCTGGGCGTCACCGCCTTCGTGCTTTATCTGCCGAAAGTTCTGGGCGTCATCATCGCGCTCCGTGACCCTCAAATGCGCAAGGGCTGCGGCGGCGCCTTCGGCCTCATCAAGAGCTTCATCGCCGAAATCTTCCTGTCGATGGTCTTGTCGCCCATCATGATGATGATCCAGTCGCGCTTCGTCATGGATATTTTCTTAGGGCGTGATTCCGGCTGGAACACACAGAACCGCGATGAACAGGCGGCACCCTTCAGGGAGCTTGCGGCCAAGCATGCCGTGCATGTGCTGTTTGGCTTAGGCTTCGGCGCGCTGGCCTTCATGATTTCATGGGCCACCTTCTTCTGGTTCCTGCCCATCATGGGCGGGCTGGCGCTGGCCCCCGTCATCTCATGGGCCACGGGGCTTCCCGCACTCGGGCGATGGTTGTGGCGGGCCAATCTGTTCCGCATACCCGAGGAACAGGAGACAGCCGCCAACTCTCAAATCAAGGCTGAGGCGGCAGGGGCACTTCTTCAGCCTGCGGAATAAATCCCGCCCTCCCGCGTGATGCGCAGATTTGGCGCGCGGCACAGCGTTGCGAAATCCTCCTCACTCACGGCCAGAATGGTGCATGGCTTGCCATAGAGCGTTTCCGCAACCTCCGCCCCGATGGCGAGGTTCACATCGGGCTTCACCAGGATGATCGCTGCGGGTGCGGTGCCGAGGCGGATCGCCTCCGCGATGGCGCCGGGGGCGGAGCCCGAGCCACGGCTTTCGCGCATCAGCAGGATGGTGCCCGCCACGCATTGGCCACGCTGGGGATGATGCACATCAAGAATGATGCCGGTGCGCGGTTCGAAAGCACCCCAGAAGCTCAAAGGCTCATCGAGCTTCAGCACCGGGCCTTGTGCTTCAGCCTCATGCAGAACGCGGGCGCTAATCATGGCTTCACCCAGGACGCGGGGTCGCGCCACACTTCGCCCAGCACGGCACTTTCCACACATTCCTTCAGCGAGCCGAAGGCCACCTCGACGCCCAGCATGCCCGGCGCGTAATAGGCCCATTTCGCCGCATTGGTCATCACCCGGCCTTTCAGCGCCCGGATGCGCGGGGAATAATAGCTGCACACATCCACAGGCGTCTGCACGCCCGCCCGGTCCAGCGTGGCGATCAGCCCCTGTTCCATGGCGATCGCACGCACCGCACGGCTCGTGGTGACGATGACGGGTAATCCCTCCTTCACGCGCCGCCCATCAAGCAATTGCACCAGCGCGCGGAACTCATCCAATCCGAAATGCGGCGTGCCCAGCGCCACCGCATCAAGCGGGCCATCGCGCGCGGTTGAAAGATCGCGATGCGCGGCGCGGAGATCGTCCGCACGCAGAATATGCGTCTCGCCGCCCCCGAACACGCGTTCAAGTGCTGGCGCTTCCGGCGTCACGCCAAGCCCGTGCCAGAGTTCAACGCCGCCTGCGGCGGCCACGGCGGAGGAGATCGCCTTCAGGCCATGCAGCGGCGTGGCTTTGGGGATGCCCGAGATCACGGGGATGCGGGTTCCGGCGATCCGCCCCGCCACATAGCCCAGAAGATGCGGAAACAGGTCATCGCCGCGCCAGTGTCCGGGAAGTGCTGTGGCATCAATGTGCAGACCGGCACGGCGTCCCTCATCGAGATGCAGCCCCGCGAAGGGCGCCTTGCCGGTCAGCGCGCAGGCGACATCGAGATAGTCGCCATATTTGTTGGTGCGCGCGCCAACCACGGAATTGTAATAGGAGACGGCATTGGATTCCCCCGCCGCGATGTGATCGCCAAGCTTCGGCCCTCCGGGAAGTTGATAGGGCGCACAGGTCCAGGTCGGCAGAAAGCCCATGGCGGCATAAAGCTCCATCACCTTTCTGGCGCCCCGCACCATTTCCGGATCGTCGCGCTCATCGCGGAGTTCCGGATTGGCAAGGCTCACCACGCCATTGTTGGTCCAGGTGGTGATGGCCGGCTTCGCGCCATGGTCAGCCAGATAGCGGGCGAAATCCACATGCGACTGGCCGGTATAAAAGCAGGCGTCGATATGGGCGAAGGAAACGGGGACAAGGCGCTTAGCCCCCATGATCCCCGCCGCCTTGACGACGAGGCCCATGGCCAGTTTCAGCGCGGGGCCATGATCTCCCGCCAGCATTCGTCTCTCATCATCGGCGAGCCCAAGGCTCACGGCTTCACCTGTTCCTGCGCCATGCGGTTCAGCGTCACGTAATCAGTCTTGCCGGAACCGAGCAGCGGCAGGTCCGGGCGGATGATGATGCTTTTGGGAATCATCAGTTCCGTGGCGCCCCCCTGTTTCAGCGCATCGGACACCTGCTTGCGGTCCAGCCCTTCTCGGGTCGAGAACAGCACAAGCTGCTCGCCCTTCTTGGCATCGGGCACCGCCACCACAGCATGCTGGTCATCGGGGAAGGCGCTGTGCAGCTTTCCTTCCACAGCCGAGAGCGAGATCATTTCGCCCGCCACCTTGGCGAAGCGCTTGGCGCGGCCGAGGATCGTCACATAGCCAAGCTCATCCACCTTCACGATGTCGCCGGTGTCATACCAGCCTTCGGGCGGCGGCTCGATCACGCCGGGATTGTCGGCGCGGAGATAGCCCAGCATGATGTTGGGGCCTTTGACGAACAATCGCCCGCCTTCTTCAATGCCCGGCACCGGGTCCAGCCGGTATTCAATGCGGTCGAACAGCCGTCCCACCGTGCCGGTCTTGTTGTGCATGGGCGTGTTGAAGGCGAGAACCGGCGAACATTCGGTGGCGCCATAGCCTTCGAGAATGCGCAGGCCGAATTTTTCCATCCAGATATCGCGCGTCTCGGGCTTCACCCGCTCGGCGCCCGCCACGACAAGGCGCATGTTGAAGAAATCATAGGGGTGGGCATTGCGGGCATAGCCCATGAGGAACGTATCGGTGCCGAACAGCACCGTCGCATTGGTGTCGTAGCAAAGCTCCGGCACCACCTTGTAGTGAAGGGGCGAAGGATACTGGAAGGAGCGCACGCCCGCGAAGACCGGCAGCAGCACGCCCGCCAGAAGGCCAAAGGCATGGAACATCGGCAGCGCGTTGAACACGATGTCCTGCGCCGTAAAGGCGATGCGCGCACCCGCCTGGTTGCGATTGGCGTTGAGATTGCGGTGCGACAGCACGACGCCCTTCGGCACGCCCTCGGAGCCCGAGGTAAAGAGGATCACCGCCGGGCTGTTGGGATCGGTTGAAGCCCCGGCGCGCTTCAATGCGGCATGCGGGAACAGCCGGGCACGGACGCCATAGAGCTTGTCGAACAGGCCCACGCTGTCACGCAGATCCTCGAGATAGATGATCTTGCGGTTGCGCTGGAGAATCTCGAGATCGGCCTCCATCTGCCCCGCCTCGATGAAGCGGCGCGAGGTGACGATGGTCGAGGCCTGCGCTGCGGTCAGCGCCGCCGCCATGTTCACAGGGCCCGTCGAGAAGTTCAGCATGGCGGGCACGCGGCCCGTGGTGTGAAGGCCGAAGAAGGTCACCACCGAGGCGATGGCATTGGGCAGCAGCAGGCCGATGTTCCTTTCGCCCGGCGTCAGCTTCGCAATGCGGCGGCCGAGGATGAAGCTTCCCATCAGCAGCCGGTTATAATTCGCGGGGCGGCGCTGGATATCCTCCATGATCACATGATCGCCGCCATGGGTGTGGCGCGCGTCGATCAAGGCTTGCAACAGCGTCTGGTCGATATGCGAGGTGCCGAACACCATGTCGGTCATCACGTCATAGAGCTTGTCGGCCTGATACTGGCGAAGCCCCGCGCCCTTGAGCCCCTCCGGCGCGTCGAAGCGCACTGGCGGCAGGAAGGTCAGGGTGATCTTGGGAAACCAGCGGAGCCTCAGCTTGCCGCGCATGCGCGAGAAGGGCGAATAGATGGCGCCCTCGATGCGGACGGGGAGAACCTTGGCGCCCGCCATGGCGGCAATGGCGCCCGGCCCTTCATAGACCTTCATCAGCGCGCCGGTGACACTCAGGCGGCCTTCGGGGAAGATCACCACCCGGCGGCCCTTCTTCAGTTCATCCACCAGCACGCGGATCGCCATGGGGTTGGTCGGATCGATGGGGATCATGTTGAAGAAATGGAAGGCGAGCTTGGCCCACCAGTTTTCCGCCACATGGGTGTTGATGGCGAAGGAAGCGCGCTCGGGCAGGAAGGCCGAGAGCACGGGGCCATCGAGATAGGAGGTGTGGTTGGCGACGATCACCGCCTTCCGCCCGGCGGCATGGAAATTCTCCTCGCCCTTCACCTCGACGCGGTAGAGCAGCTTGAAAATCCATTGCGCGATGCTGGCGGCGAGTTCCTGCGGCAGGAGCCTGCAGATCAGGATTGCCGCGATGCCGTTGGCGATGGCGAGCGACAGGAACATCGTCCGCTGCGAGAGATGCAGGATCTCGAGCACCAGCACGGAGAAGATCGTGGCGGCGATCATGAACAGTGCGTTCAGGATATTGTTGGCGGCGATCACGCGCGAGCGTTTGGGCGGCGAGGAGCGCTCCTGCATGATGGCGTTGAGCGGCACGGCGTAAAGCCCGCCCGCGAAGGCCACGCCGAAGAGATCCACGATGGCGCGGCAGCCGTGGAAGGTGGAAAAGAAGCTCGATACGCCAAGCTCGGATTGCCCAGCGAACATCGCGTCAATCGATCCGGCGGTGAAATAGAAATCGATCAGGAACAGCGTCATCAGGATCGCCGCGATGGGCACGAATTTCGCCGACACCTCGCCCTTCAGCAGCGTGTTGGTGAGCATCGAGCCCACACCGATGCCGATCGTGAAGGTGGCGTTGAACATGTTGAAGACATTCTGGTCGGCATGCAGGATGTCCTTGGTGAAGACGGGGAGCTGGTTGAGAATCGCCAATCCCAGAAACCAGAACCATGAGGCGCCGAGCACGGCATAAAACACGTCCCAGCGTTCGCGCGCATAGCCGATGATCTTGAAGGTCTGGCGCGGCACGTTCCAGTCGATCTTGCCCTTCTCGACGGAGGAGGGGGCCGGGGGCATTTTCCACGCCGCCGCATAGGCGATCACCGCCAGCACAATGATGGTGGCGGAAAGCACCGTGCGCGATCCGGTGGCCAGCACCAATGCGCCGCCGAAAATCGTGCCGAGCAGGATCGAGGCGAAGGTGCCCATCTCGATCAGCGCATTGCCGGCCACAAGCTGATCGGGTTTGAGATATTGCGGCAGGATGCCGTATTTCACCGGCCCGAAGAAGGCGGCGAGCGAGCCCGCGAGGAACAGCACCAGAAGGTCGAGCCAGGCATTGTCGAGCCAGAGCGCCACGGCGCCGAAGATCATCACGGCGAGTTCTGCAAGCTTCACCCGCCTGGCGACGAGTGCCTTGTCGGCGAGGTCAGCCAATTGCCCGCTGATGGCCGAAAACAAGAGGTAGGGCAGCACGAAGAGCGCCGCGCCTGCCTGCACGAAGAGCGTGGCGTTCCAGCCCTGCCGCTGCGCCATGTCATAGACGATCAGCACGGCGATGCCGTTCCGGAGCGCATTGTCGTTGAAGGCGCCGATCGCCTGCGTCACGAAGAGCGGCAGGAATTTGCGGGTTTTGAGAAGGGCCAGCTGGTTTTCTTCGGTCATGTGGTCCTCGGGGGATGCCCTTCCCTTATGTCAGACGGGCAGATTCGTTCAAAGCGCGAGGAGCGACCTTACAAGCCCCAAGGTTTCCAGATGATTGCCGCTCAGATGTTTTGCCCCCGCCTGGGCCAGCCTCTCCCGGCGGGCGGGATCGCGCGCAAAACCTATGAAATGCACGCCGTTGGAGAGCCCGGCCTCCACATCGTTCAGATTGTCGCCGATATAGACGATGCGGGATTTGGGGAGGCCCGAGGCCTTTATGGCTTTCGCCACCGTCTCGCGCTTGTGGCCGGAGCCTTCAGCACCGAAGGCCAGCGTGGAGACCGGGTGCCAGAGGTCCAACGCCTTCAGCCGCTGTTCCGCCGCGCTCCGGAAATTGGCGGTGGCGATGCCCAGTTTCAACCCCTGCAACTGGCTGAGCAGGCTCCGCGCCCCGGGAATTTCGACCGGCCGCGTGGCCGCCAGCACATCCAGATAGTCCCGCGCGATCCCTTGCGCCTCACCGGCGGGCAGGCCGTGGCGCGCAAGGATTTCGCCCACGATCTTCTCGTCATTGCGGACCTTGTAGGAGTCCCAGTCGCGCGACAGGCCTTGAAGCCCATAGCGGCGCTGGAAGGGAACAAAGAAGGCGTCTTCCTCTTCCGCCGTCAGCTCCAGCAGCACGCCATCGACATCGAAGATGACTGATCCCTCAGCCATTCACCATCCGGGGCGTCATTTCGATCAGCGTCGGCCCTTCGGCCTTGAGTGCGGCCTCGATGGCCATGGTCAGCGCCTTCAGCGATCCCGGCTTCTCGGCGTGGCAGCCATAGGCTTTTGCCAGCATCTGGAAATCGGGATTCATCAGCGTCACATTGTTGGGCTGGATGCCCGCATGCGCCATGCTGTCGTGAATGGCCCCCAGCCTTTCATTGTTCCACACGAAGATGATCACCGGCAGTCTGTGTTCCACCGCCGTGCCCAGTTCGTTCAGCGTGTACTGGATGCCATAGTCGCCATGCAGCACGGCCACCGGCGTTTGCCCTGCGCCGAATTTCGCGCCGATGCCAGCCGGCAACCCAAAACCCAGCGTGCCGAAGCCCACGGGATGAATCCATGTGTGGGGCTGGGAGACGGGAAAATCCTCATTCCCCGCATAGGCAATCTGCGTCATGTCGGAGGCGACGATTGTTTCGGGCGGCAGCGCGGCGCGGATCACGCCCAGCACTTTCGACAGCATCCCGCGCGCCGGGTCGGAGGCATCAACGGCGATCGGCGCGGCGGGGCCTGTGGCTCCGCGCTTCGTGATCTCTGGGCTCAGCGCTTCGAGTGCTTCTTTCGCATCGCCCAGAATGGCGATCTCGGCGATATGCGGGCGTGCCAGCGATGAGGGATCAATGTCGATGCGGATCAGATTTTTCTCGATCACCACTTCGGTGTTCCAGAAATCCGTTTCGGCAAGCTCCGAGCCCACGCACAGGATGGCATCACTCGCCTTCAATCGCTCCATGGCCGCAGGCTGGGCCAGCCGGTAGCCCAAACACAAGGGATGCTCCGCAGGCACCGCGCCCTTGCCGGCCACGGTGGTGAGGATCGGCGCATTGAGTTTTTCGGCAATCTCAAGTGCCGCCTTCCCCGCATCGAGTGCCCCGCCGCCCAGCACGATGATGGGCTGCTTTGCGGCATTCAACCGCTTCGCCGCCGCCTTGATCTGCTCAGGATCGGCCAGCGGCTTCCGCGGCAGGGCGCGGGCCGTCCAGCCCTCGCCCGCCGATTCCTTCAGAATGTCGAGCGGCACTTCGATATAGGCAGGCCGTGGGCGCTGGCTGGCGAAATTGGCGAAGGCGCGGGCAATCGCATCGCGCACATCCTTGGGCGTATAGGCGCGCATGTGCAGCGCCGTCACCGTGGCGGCGGCACCGCGCTGGTTCAGCATCTCATGCAGGCGGCCGCGCCCTTGGGCTGAATCCTTCACATCAAGGGCGGTGGCGATCACCAGCACCGGGCTTGAGTCCGACCACGCCTGCCCGATGGGGGTCAGGATATTCAAAACGCCGGGGCCGGTGATGGTGAAGCACACGCCGGGCTTTCCCGAGGCCCTCGCATAGCCATCGGCCATGAAGCCCGCGCCCTGTTCATGGCGCACCAGCACATGTTTGATCTTCGAGCGCGGCAGGGCGCGGTACATTTCAATGTTGTGGACGCCGGGAATGCCGAAAATCGTATCGACACCATAGTCCTCGAGAAGCCCGACGAGGGCTTCGCCGGTGGAAAGTTCTGCACGTTTCGACATGTCAGGCTGCCTGTGTTGCCTTGGCCGGAGGGTTCACCGCGTGGCATGCCACAAGGCTTGGCCCATGGGCAAGAAGCTCGGGGTTGAGGCTCTTGCAGAGGTCAAAGGCGATGGGGCAGCGCGGGTGAAAGGTGCAGCCGGTGGGGGGCTTCAGCGGCGAGGGCAATTCGCCCCTCAGCACGATGCGCTGGCGCTTCTTGGCCGGATCGGGCTGCGGCGTGGCGGAGAGCAGGGCCTGTGTATAGGGATGCTGCGGGTGGCTGAACACCGCCTCGCGCGGGCCTTTTTCGACGACGCGGCCCAGATACATCACCATCACCTCATTGGCGATGTGCTTCACCACCGAGAGATCATGGCTGATGAAGAGATAGGCGAGGTTGTGGCGGTCCTGAATGTCGGCGAGCAGGTTCAAAACCTGCGCCTGGATCGACACGTCAAGTGCTGAGACTGGTTCGTCGAGAACTAGAATCGCCGGGTCCAGCATCAGCGCGCGGGCAATGGCGATCCTCTGGCGCTGGCCGCCGGAAAACATGTGCGGGTAGCGGTCGTAATGTTCAGGCCTCAAGCCCACGCTCGCCATCATGGCGCGCGCCTTCTCGGTGCGCTCGGCCCTGGACGCCCTGGTGTTGACGAGCAGCGGCTCTTCCAGAATATGGCCGATCTTCTGGCGCGGGTTCAGCGAGCCATAGGGATTCTGGAACACGATCTGCACCGTGGGGCGCAGCTCTTTCAGCGTCGTGGCGGAAGCGCCCGCCACTTCCTTGCCCTCGATCACCAGCGAGCCCGAGGTCGGCGGTTCGATCATGGTGACGAGGCGGGCCAAGGTGGATTTGCCGCAGCCCGATTCCCCCACGACGGCCAGCGTCTTGCCCCTGTCCAGCGTGAAGCTCGCACCATCCAGTGCTTTGAGCGTGGCGGGTGCTGCAAAGGCGCCGCGCGAGACGGTATAATAGCGGGTGAGATTTTGCGCCGTGATGACCGTGGTCATGCCGCCTTCTCCACGCCGGGGTGGCCCTCGGGTTTGCCGTTGACGAGCGGATAGTGACAGAGCGTGCCTTTCACGCGGATCGGCACGGCGTTGCGGCAGAGTTCCGTCGCATAGGCGCAGCGCGGCGCGAAAAGGCAGCCCTTCGGCCGGTCGAACTGCCCCGGCACGACGCCCGGAATAGAGGGCAGCCTGCGGCCCGTGGCGCGTTCGGGCAGGGCGGAGAGAAGTGCTGCCGTATAGGGGTGATGCGGATCGCGGAAGAGATCGCCCACCTTCTGCTCTTCCACCTTCTGCCCTGCATATTGGACACTCACGCGCTCCGCCGTTTCGGCGACGACGCCCATCGAATGGGTGATGAGCACGAGGCCCATGCCGGTGTCCTTCTGCAGCTTCACGAGGAGTTCGAGAATCTGCGCCTGAATGGTCACGTCAAGCGCTGTCGTCGGCTCATCGGCGATCAGGAGCTTGGGGTTGCAGGCAATCGCCATGGCGATCATCACGCGCTGGTTCATGCCGCCCGACATCTGGTGCGGAAAGGAGGAGAGGCGCTGTTCGGCGGCGGGGATGCCCACGGCTTTCAGAAGCTCCACCGCGCGGGCCTTGCGCTCCGCCTTGTCGAGATCGAGATGGGCCTTCAGGGCTTCCGTCAGCTGGAAGCCCACGGTGAAGCAGGGGTTGAGGCTTGTCGCCGGCTCCTGGAAAATCATGGCAATATCCTTGCCGATGATCTGGCGGCGCTCTTTCGCCGTCAGTTCCAGCATGTTCCGGCCGTCGAAAACCATGCGGTCGGCCGTCACCTTCGCCGTCCAGGGCAGAAGCCCCATGACGGCCAGCATCGACACGGATTTCCCCGATCCCGACTCGCCGACGATCGCCAGCACCTCGCCCTTGTCGACGGTCAGCGACACGCCATCCACGGCGCGGAACCAGCCGGAGGAGGTTTTGAATTCAACCGTAAGGTTCTGGATGTCGAGAAGGGGCATGGTCAGCTTCTCCGCAGGCGGGGATCGAGCGCGTCGCGGAGGCCGTCGCCCATGAGGTTGATGGCCAGCACGGTGATGAGGATGGCGATGCCGGGGAGCGCCACCACCCAGGGGTTTGACGACATGAGGTCGCGGCTGTCGGCCAGCATCGAGCCCCATTCGGGCGTCGGCGGCTGGGCGCCGAGCCCCAAGAACCCCAGCCCCGCCGCTTCGAGGATGGCATCGGACACGCCAAGCGCGGCCTGCACGATCAAGGGCGCCAGGCAATTGGGCAGGACGGTTGAGGTCATCAGCCGCCAGCGGCCCACGCCCGCCACTTTGGCCGCCGTCACATAATCCTTCGTCAGTTCCGTCATGGCGGAGGCGCGCACGAGGCGCACATAGCGCGGCAGGCCGACGATGGTGACGGCGATGATGGTGTTGGTGAGATTGGGGCCGATCACCGCGATGATGAGAATGGCGAGCACCAGCGAGGGGATCGCCATGATCAGATCCATCACGCGGATGATCACCACATCGACGGCGCCGCCGAACCAGGCGGCGGCAAGGCCCAGCGCGATGCCGAACACCATCGACACCGCCATCACGGCCATGCCGATGAACAGCGACACGCGGCCGCCATACATGAGCCTGCTCAGCGTATCGCGGCCCACCGCATCGGTGCCGAGCAGGAAGCGCGGGTCGGAGCCTTCCAGCCAGATCGGCGGCAGCTTGGTGAAGCCCCGGAACTGCTCGAAGGGATCATGCGGCGCGAAGATGCCGGCGAAGATGGCGAAGAACACGATCACCGCCACCACGGCGAGGCCGATCACGGCGCCCCGGTTTTCGCGGAAGGCCAGCCAGAAGGCGCGGAACGGCCCGGGCGGTGCCGGAACGGCGGTCACCACCGCTGCATCAGTGGCCATGGCGGATCCTCGGATTGATAAGGCCATAGAGGAGGTCGATCACCAGATTGACCAGGATCACCAGAACCGAGATCAGCATGATGCCGCCCTGGAGGGCGGGATAGTCGCGCCGGCTGATCGAATCGACCAGCCATTTGCCCACCCCCGGCCAGGAGAAGATGTTTTCGGTCAAAACCGCGCCCGCCAGCAATCCGCCCACCTGGAGGCCGATCACCGTCACGACCGGGATCAGCGCATTGCGGAGCGCGTGCACGCCCACGATCCGCCGCCATGGCAGGCCCTTGGCCTTGGCCGTGCGGACATAATCTTCCTCAAGCACTTCGAGCATCGCCGAGCGCGTCATGCGCGCCACCACGGCAAGCGGCACGGTGCCCAGCACGATGGTGGGCAGGATCAGATGCCGCGCGGCGTCGAGAAACGCGCCCTTCTGGCCCGAGAGCAGCGAGTCGATGAGCATGAAGCCGGTGACGCTCGGATAATAATATTTCACCAGATCGATGCGGCCCGACACGGGTGTCAGATGCAGCGTGTTCGACATGACGAGGATCAGCATCAGGCCCCACCAGAAGATCGGCATGGAATAGCCGGTGAGCGCCAGCCCCATCAGCGTCTGGTCATAGAAGCTGCCGCGCTTCGCCGCGGCGATCACGCCCGCGGGAATGCCGAACAGCACCGCGAAGATCATGGCGCAAATGGAAAGTTCGAGCGTTGCCGGAAACAGCGTGAAGAATTCATGCAGCACCGGTGCCTTGGTGACGATCGACACGCCGAAATCGCCGTGCAGCAGGGCCCAGACATAATCGGCGAACTGTTTCCACACCGGCTGGTCGAGGCCCATCTGATGGCGCAATTCCGCCAGCCGCTCGGGGCTGATGCCGCGCTCGCCCATGCGCACTTCGATGGGATCACCCGGCACGAGGCGGATGAGCATGAAGGTCACGAACATCAGGGCAAAGATCGTCGGCAGGGTCAGCGCCAGACGCTTGAGGAAGAAACGGAGCATTCCCTACTCCTACCTCCCCCTTGCGGGGAGGTCAAAATTCGCATTGCGAATTTTGGGTGGGGTTTCGTGGAGAGCGGAAAAACCCCACCCGGTTTCGCTTCGCTCAACCACCCTCCCCGCAAGGGGGAGGGCGGCTGAAGCGTTGGGTTTTACTCCGCCACGTCTACGTTCTGGAACTCGTGCGAACCCAGCGGGCTCACCTTGTATCCCGTCACTTCCTTGCGGATCGGCTCGAACACCGTCGAATGGGCGATGTTCAGCTGCGGCTGCTCAGCGGCGATGATCTGCTGCGCATCCATATAGAGCTTGGTGCGCTCCGCCGTGTCAGCGCTTTCCGCCGCCTTGGAGATATCCTCCTGGAACTTGGCGTTGCACCACTTCGGAATGTTGTTGGAGTTGGGCTTGCCTTCCTTGTTGCAGCCGAAGAGGATGGCGAAGAAGTTGTCCGGATCGCCATTGTCGCCGGTCCAGCCGAGGAAGCCCATTTGGTGCTCGCCCGCCTGCATGCGCTTCCTGTATTCGCCCCACTCGTAGGAGACGAGCTTGGCGTGGATGCCCACCTTCTCGAGGTCGGCCTGCACCATTTCGCCCATGCGCTTGGCATTGGGGTTATAGGGGCGCTGCACCGGCATCCACCAGAGATCGGTGTCGAGCGAGGTGATGCCCGCCGCCTTCAGCATTTCCTTGGCCTTGTCAGGGTTATATTCCACATCCGGAACCGAATCGTCATAGGACCACATGACCGGCGGGATGGGGTTCTTGGCCTTCTGGCCCGCACCCTGATAGACTTCCTTCAAGATCGCATCGCGGTCGATCGCCATGGCGATGGCCTTGCGCACTTCCAGCTTGTCGAAGGGCGGCTTCTGGTTGTTGAAGGCGAGATAGCCGATGTTGAGGCCCGCCTGCGACAGCAGGTTCACGTCCGGGTTGGTCTTCATCTCGGCGAGGTCGGCCGGGTTCGGGGCGATCATCACCTGGCATTCATTGGCCTTCAGCTTCGCATAGCGGGCCGTGGCGTCGGGCGTGATGGCGTAGACGAGATCATCCACCTTGGCCTTGGGGCCCCAGTAGTCGGGGTTCGCCTTGAAGCGGATCACCGCGTCCTTCTGGTAGTCCACGAAGATGAAGGGGCCGGTGCCCACCGGCACCTGGTCAAACTGCTCGGGCGTGCCCTTCTTCATCAGATAGTCGGCGTATTCGGCCGATTCGATCGCCGCGAAATCCATGGCGAGGTTGGCGAGCATCGGCGAGTTCGGCGCCTTGAGCTTCATCACCACCGTGTAGTCGTCGGTCTTGGAGATCGAATCGAGCAGGTCCGGCATGCCCATGTCGTTGAAATAGTCATAGGCGCCGCCCGAAACCTTGGCATAGGGATGGTCGGGCTTCCACTGGCGGTCGAAAGACCAGATCACGTCATCGGCGTTGAAATCGCGGGTGGGGGTGAAGCCGTTCACGCCGGAATGGAACTTGACGCCCTTCCGCAGATGGAAGGTCAGCGTCTTGCCGCCGTCGGTCACGTCATAGCTTTCGGCGAGGCCGGGCTGAACCTGCGTCGTGCCGGGGGTGAATTCAACCAGCTTGTTGAACACCGGGCGCGCCGCGTCGAAGCTCGTTCCGGTGGTGTTGATGGCGGGGGTGAAGTTCTCGGGCGAGCCTTCGGAGCAATAGACCAGCGTCTTTGCATTGGCTGCTCCCGCCGCCAGCATCGTCGATGCAAGCAACGCGGCGCCGAGAAGTTTTCGGAATTTCATCATTTGTCTCCCTGACATTTTTTGGACGCCCCGCCGGGGCGTTGGGTTCAAGCTAAGCACACTTTTTCCGGATGATCAAAAAATGTGGAATCCCCCCGGCGTGAACGTCTTGTGAACGGGAAATTCGGGGGGAATTCAGGCGCGGGGCGCGACGATGGCGGCAAGACGGACAGACACGGATTGAGGAGAACGCCATGAACACCATCGCCAAACTCGCCCTCGCAGCCGGATTGCTCACTGCTGCCCTGGCCTCCGCCCAGCCCGCCCTTGCGAAGGACAAAGGCACCGTTCCGATCGCCGCCGTGCTCAAGGCCTGCGACAACACGCCGGGCTGCGACTATCACAATACCGGCAGCGGCATTTCCGGATGCAGCAAGAACGCCTGTTTCGAATGCGGCAAGGAAGGCTGCGTCGGCATTCCCACCCATGCCCGGCTCGCCGGGGCTGTGGACCGCACGCGGCTGATCGGCGCTCAGGCAACCCATATCACGTCCTCGATCCACGTCACCAAGCCCGCCGCCTTCCAGGTGGTGATCGCCGCGCCAAAGCCGACGCTTCACTGAAGGCGCAAGCTGCTGCCGCCAAACATCTGGAGAGGAGAACGCCATCATGAACACCATCGCCAAACTCGCCCTTGCCGCCGGATTGCTCGCCGCCGCCTTTTCGACGGCCGAGGCCAAGATCAACAATCAGAACGCCCCCACCGCCGCCGTGCTCAAGGCCTGCGACAACACGCCGGGCTGCGACTATCACCTGACCAATGACGGCGCCATCGTGGGCTGCAGCAAACATGCCTGCTTCAACTGCGGGCGCGATGGCTGCATCGGCATTACCGATATCGTCAGCTCGCCCAAGGGCGACCGCCCGAAGACCCTCATCGTGTCAGGCTTCGGCATCAAGCAGCCGGTTCACACCATGAAGCCCGGCGGCGTGAAGATGATCATCCCCGTCACCCACGCCTCGCTGCACTGAGGTTGATCTTCAACCTCTCATCCGTCACTCCCGCGCAGGCGGGAGCCCCGCTTCTTCTTGTCGCTTGAAAGCGGGGCCCCCGCCGTTGCGGGGGTGACGGGATGTTTGGATCTTTGCTGTTCACGCCGCGTCCGGCCTCGGCAGCAGGGTGAAGTGCCGTGTGATCGCCTCCGCCGCGGCTTCCGCCGCGCGGGTGGCGCGGTGGCGTTTCGCTGAGGCCAGCAGCACGCGCTGCGGCGGCAGGCTGTCGGCAACCGGTTTCACCGCCAGCCGCTTGCCGTCATAGGCGGCATCGATGCGCGGCCGCGTGTGGGACAGCGCCACGCCCATGCCATGGGCCACGAAACTCCGCTGCAACTCGAAGCTCCCGGCGCGCAGAATGCTCCGAGGCTCGACGCCATGGCCATGCAGCAGGCCCAGCACATAATTGGCGGAGGCCGGCTGGTCGAGCAGCACCAGGCATTCGCGCTGCAACTCCTTCAGCCGCACCGCGGGCTTCCGGGCCAGCGCATGGCTTGAGCGCATCAGGATGAAGGGCTGCAAATCGTAAAGCGTTGTCACGGTGAATCCGGCATCGATCCCCACATCATAGGTGATGGCGAGATCGGCGCTGCCCTCCTTCAGCCCCGAAAGCATGCCGTCCAGCGTATCCTCGCGATATCTGATGCGCAGCGACGGCAATTCCTTTTCCAGCCGCGCAAGGAGCGCCGGGAGGTAATAGGGGGCCAGCGCCTCATAGATCGCCAGCGTCACTTCGCCCGCGATCGGGCGTTCCGCCTTGCCGAAGCCCGAAATGCCCGCCGCTTCCTTCAGCAGGTTCCTCACTTCCGGAAACAGCGCCCGGCCAAATCCCGTCAGCCCCACGCCCTGCCCATGCTGGCGGGTGAAGAGCGGCGTGCCGTAATGGCTTTCGAGTGCGGAGATGGCGGCCGAGATCGCGGGCTGCGAGACGTTGAGCCGCCGCGCCGCCGCCGTCACGTTTCCCGCCTCCGCCGCCGCCAGCGCATAGTGAAGCTGGCGGAGGGAGAGCTGAGGCAATCCGATTTTCTGATGTTCGGCATCCATCATTATTATTTTACGTGATGCACGGGAAATGGCAAGGTCAGCTGAGAACCCCGGAGAACACATCATGAGCGCACCGATCCTGCCTGCCGAAACGATTGAAGCCTTCCGCCGCGATGGCGCCACGGTGCTCCGTGGCTATTTCAAGCCGTGGATCGAAACTTTAAGGGCCGGCGTGGCGCGCAACCTCGCCGAGCCTTCGGCAGACGTCAAAATCTATCAGGGCAAGGATGGCGCGGGCCGTTTCGTCGGCGATTACTGCAACTGGGACCGCATCCCCGAATACAAGGATTTCATCTTCAATTCCGATGCGGCGGCGATCGGCCGCCAGCTCATGGGCACCAAGACGGTGCGCCTGTTTCACGAGCATGTGCTGGTGAAGGAGCCGGGCGCGGATGTGCCCACCCCCTGGCATCAGGACCAGCCCTATTATTGTGTCGACGGCGATGAGACCGTGTCGTTGTGGATTCCGCTCGACGCGGTGCCGCGCGAGCGCACGCTGGAATTCGTCGGCGGCTCGCACAAGTCAGGCAAATATTACCGCCCCGAGCGTTTCAACAAGCAGGCGCTCAACGAGAATGACGGCCTCGAGCCCGTGCCCGACATCAACGGCAACCGCGACGCCTTCAACATTCTCGGCTGGGCGCTGCAGCCGGGTGACGCGGTGGCCTTCAACTATCTGACGCTTCACGGCGCGCCCGCCAACAAATCCGCCACCGAACAGCGCCGCGCCTTTTCGCTCCGCCTGATGGGCGACAATGTGCGCTATGCAAGGCGCGAAGGCATCAACACCTCGCCCCCCTTCCGCGGTGTAACCCTCCCCCACGGCGCCGTCATGGACGCGCCTGAGTTCCCGCTGCTGGCGGGGTAAGTAAAGTTTAGTTATCCCTCTACGTCTTCCCCCCGCGCGAGCGGTGAGGGCGATTTCACACACGTCACCCTGGCGAAAGCCAGGGTCCCGCTTGCCGATGTTCAAGCGGGATTCTGACTTGCGTCAGAATGACGGATGGAAACGGCGCGCCGCGCAGAGACGGAAATTTTCCTTCCCCTGTCATCCCGGCGGATGCCGGGAGCCAGACTTTCAACCGGTACGCCGCTGATGGCCAAGACTGGGCACCGGCTTTCGCCGGTGTGACAGGTGAGATAATGCAGGCCTCTATGTCTTCCCCTGCGAAGCGGGGGAAGAAGGGACCCGCTGCAAGGCAGCGGGGAGATGAGGGCCCTTCGCTGCCATGGGAAAGACCCTCACCTCCCCATCGCATCTGCGATGGGTCCGTCCCGGCCGCTACGCGGCGCTCGCAAGGGCTCGCCCTTTCCCGCTGCGCAGGAGAGGACGAAGTTCGAAATTGACAGAGTCAATTTGGGTGGCGTCAATTTGGCAACTTAAACACAACCGGCAGCAACGTAAAAACCACCATGCACCGAGCGTTTTCACGCCGAAATGCAGCAAAAACCTTGTGTTTTCAGGACTAGGAAATGTTTCACATGAAACATCAACGGCGAAAAATTCCTCGCCGTTTCGCGGCGCATTTCCGCGCCCGAAACCCTATCCGCCGAAGCGTTCCGGCGCGATCTCTGCCAGCACCAGGCCTTCGGCCATGATGTCGGCGGGGGGAGCTTCCTTGCGCACCATTGCTGCGGCGAGGCGGGAGAGGGCGGGTGAGGTCTGGATGCCATAGCCGCCCTGGCCGATTAGCCAGAACAGGCCTTCAACCTTCTTGTCATAACCCACCACCGGATTGCCGTCGGGCGCGAAGGAGCGCAGGCCCCCCCAGGTGTGTTCAACGCGCGTCACCTCGATACCGGTCGCCTCCTGGAAGCGCGCGATGCCTTCGGCCAGCGCCATGTCATCGGCGAAGGCGTCATGCGGCTCAACCGGCGTCGCATCGGCGGGCGACACCAGAAGCCGTCCCGACTGCGGCTTGCAATACCAGGTCTCGCCAATGTCGCCGACCATCGGCCAGTCCGCCGATTCAATGCCCTGCGGCGGCGGAATGACGGCGATCGAGCGCCGCTTGGGCTGAAGGCCCACCGGCTTTGCACCGGCCAGTTCAGCCACCCGGTCGCCCCAGGCGCCTGACGCGTTGACGATGATGGCCCCACGGAATTCGTCCGGCCCCGCCGTCACGCGGAAGCCCTTGCCCTCGCGCGCAATCGCCGTCACCTGATGGTCGCAGGCGATAAGGCCGCCATTCGCCCTGGTCTGGCGCAGGAAGGATTGATGCACGAGATCGACGTCAATGTCGGCGGTGCCGGGGTCCAGCACGGCGCGGCTTGCGTAACCCTCGGCCAGCGGCGGGAATTTCGCCTTCGCTTCGGCCATGGAGATTTCGCGCATGCCCTGCTGCGCCTTCATCAGGATGTCGAAGGCCTGCTGCTGGTGCGGGGGCATCAGGAACATCGTCTCGCGCGGTGACAAGGCGTTCAGCGCATCGAACTGCGTGCGCGCGGCGCGGGTCAAGGCGCGGATCGACGCCGGGCCGTAATTCGGCTCATAGGTCGCGGCGGAGCGCCCGGTCGTGTGATAGCCGGGGCGGGATTCCATTTCGGCCACCACGACCTTGTGGGTTTGGGAGAGGTGAGCCGCCACCGAAGCGCCCGCAATGCCGGCGCCGATGACGATAATGTCGAAGTCCTGTTGCATGATGGCTCCTGATAGGGCGCTCCCGCCTCTTGCACAAGCGGGCCATCATCGGCCAATCTCATGGGCGTCATGACACACACGCATTTGCCCTTCCCCCTCGCCGAGTATGAGCGCCGCATCGCCAAGACGCGCGCCGCCATGCAGTCCCGCAACCTTGACGTGATCCTCGTTTCGGATCCCTCCAACATGGCCTGGCTCACGGGCTATGACGGCTGGTCCTTCTATGTGCATCAGGGCGTGCTGCTCGGCCTTGAGGGGGAGCCGGTGTGGTGGGGGCGCGGCATGGATGCGCAAGGGGCGAAGCGTACCGTGTTCATGAAACCTGAGAATATCGTAGGCTATGACGACACTTACGTGCAGAACCCCGCCAAGCACCCGATGGAACAGTTGAGTGCCGAGATCGCGGCGCGCGGCTGGGACAAGGCGCGGATCGGCGTCGAGATGGACAATTACTGGTTCTCCGCCGCCGCCAACGACACGCTGCGCGGCAGGCTGAAGGGCGCGTCCTTCGCCGATGCCACCGGCCTCGTAAACTGGCAGCGCATCATCAAGAGCGGGCATGAGGTGGAGTTCATCCGCCGGGCGGCGAAGATCGCCGATGCCATGCATGCCAAGGTGATCGAGCTGGTCGAGCCGGGCCTCCCCAAGAACGTGCTGATCGCCGAAATCCAGAAGCAGGCGGTGCTGGGGGCAGGCGGCCATTGGGGCGATTATTGCGCCTTCGTGCCGATGACGCCCTCAGGCCTTGATGCCACGGCCCCGCATCTCACCTGGGATGACAGGCCCTTCAATAACAACGAAGGCACCTTCTTCGAGCTGGGCGGCTGCTACCGCCGCTATCACGCGCCGCTGTCGCGCACCGTCTATCTGGGCAAGCCGCCGCAGAAGTTCCTCGAGGCTGAAAAAGCCGTGTCGGAGGCAACCGAGGCGGGGCTCGCCGCCTGCACGCCGGGCACCACCTGCGGCGAGGTGGCCGATGCCTTCTTCGGCACGTTGCAGAAGCGCGGCTTCACCAAGGATTCGCGCGCCGGCTATTCGATCGGCCTTTCTTATCCGCCCGATTGGGGCGAGCGCACACTGTCGATCCGGCGCGGCGACAAGACGGTGCTCGAGCCCAACATGACGCTGCATTTCATGCCCGCACTCTGGCTCGACGACGGCGGTCTTGAACTGTCGGAAACCATCCTCATCACGCCGAAGGGTGCTGAATGCCTGTGCCAGACGCCCAGGAAGCTGGTGGTGAAGGCGTGAGCGATCGTTAATCGGCCTTGCTGCCGACGACCGCGAACATCTTGGCGACGGCGACCCAAACGCCGGGATTGGCGGTATGCCGCTCCATGGCTGCGATCAGCTCCATGCCGCGATCCAGAGTTATGGCACCCTCGGGAACGGCGCGCTGCAAGGCGGCGGTCCACGTCTTTTCCCAAAGATGTTTCTCGGGACCTTCACGGAAGATTGGCTGGTCCGCGAAAACGGCGTCGATCTCCAAGCCCGCATCGAGCGCAAGTTGCGGCAGCTTCAAACCCACTGAATAGTCGACGCCGACCTTCACCTCATAGGGAATGACACATTCATTGATGTAGTGCTGGTAAGCTTCACAACGGGGCATCGCGAAAGTGTCGCGAAGGTCCATATCGACCAGAACCAGACGCCCACCGGGCCGCAGCAAGCGCGCCATTCTGGCAATGGCCGTCCCGGGATCCTTCAAATGACAGAGAACCAGCCTGCAAAACACGATGTCGTAGGCGCCTTCAGGCAGGCCCGGTTCGTACGCGCTTCCGACCTGATATTGAATGTTGCCATATCCTGATGCGGCTGCTGCTGATCTTGCCACATCGATCTGTTCGGGCGCGATGTCGATCGCATCGACGCGCCCGCCGGAGCGCATTTGCGAAGCCATCCAGCGCGACACGGTTCCCGTGCCGCAACCGATGTCGGCAGCGCGTTGCGCCTCACCGATCCTGGCGGCCGACAGGCCCTTTTCACTGATCGGCCGGTATACGGAATGGATGACATCGAGCCGCATCGAATCGTGTTTGCCCGTGGGCAGTACGTAATTGTCGCCGGTTGCGGCGGGGGATTTTTCATTCATGTCGGGAAACCCGTTCAGCAGGAAGCCTCGCGCAAAGAAACTCGCATGCGTCCGGACGCGGCGCAAGACTGCCCTGGCCAAGCCGCGAGCTTGAAGTGGTGATGCTCCCGCATGACGATCCCGCCCGGCCCCAGGACGTTCCGTGGGGATTTATCCCGCGGTGGCATTGCAACCTTCATGCGGCTGCCGCATGCGCCGTTGGCGTAGGCCAAGGACATTGATATTGGCATTGTCCTCTCGCCGTGGAGCGGTAGGAACTTTGCCGCGAAACCCGCAGCGAGTCACGCCAAGTCAGGCGTCGTCGCGGGCCAGACCCAGGATGCCGCAGAGGACGCGGTTGGGAACGGGGAGAAGCGCCAGGCCGTTTTCATCGAGCGCCGTGCCGAGTTCCGCAGCGCAGGCGAAAAGGTTTTCCTTTTCCTCCGGCAGGCCCAGCGCCGTGGCGGCGGTTGAGAAACATTCCCGGTCGCCATCCCGGGCGCTGGCCACCATGGCCATCAGGCAGCATTCATCACGGCAGATGCGGCGGCAGTTCACCGGGTAGGTCTGGAACGGCCGCTGGGCATTGGCTCTCAATCCGCGCACAAGGCGGGCGAGGCAGAACAGCGGCGCTCCCGCCGCACGCGGGCCCAGTTCGCGCGTGAAGGCATCATGGGCGCTTTCCCAGCAATCGACGCAGCCGGTTTCATATCCCCCCGCCCATTGGCGCATGCCGTCCAGCAGCAGCTTTTCGGGGCGGCGGGAGAGATAATCCGCGATGGCGGTGGAGGCGTGAACCGAGGCCATTCAATTCTCCGAGCGGTATGGATGAACCGGGGAAGGGGCGGCATGTGCGCGCCGCCCCTGATGATCATGCCGCGTTCTGCTTGCGGCGGCGGGCGAGAACCCCCAGCCCCAGAAGCCCTGACGCCAGCAGCGGCAGTGCCGCGGGAACAGGAACGGGCGAAACCTCCGGCGCATCATAGAACGACACGTTGCGCGGACGGTCGGGGTAGGTTCCCTGATCCAGCCGGTCGAGCACGAAGCTCCATTCGTCGGTGCCGAAGAAGGTGCCGTCACCGTCGAGATCGAGCAGCCGGATGATCCAGTCCCCGCCTGCACCGCTCGCGTTGGAGGTGATGAGAACTTCACCCGTCTGCTGGTTCACCGACAGGCCGAAGCCGGCGAGGAAGCTGTAAGGCGTGCTGAGCAGCGCCGTGCTCCACGCCTGGACGACTTCCGACGCCTGGTCGATGATGCCGTTGCCGTTGAGGTCATGCAGGGAATAGACGGCCGACACGCCGGAAGACGCGAGCCACTGCCACGTCAGCAGGCCGCCCTTGTAGGTATCCATGGCGAAGTCGAAATTGGCGCCGAAAGCTTGGCCTTCGGTGGCGAATTTCACCACTTCACCGGCGCCGATGACATTGTCGCCATTGGTATCGACGGCGCGGTAGATGACATCCGGCGTCGTTCCAGCCGTATCCATGATGTAGGCGGCATTGCCATCGAAGCGGATTTCAAACGGCGAGGACGCGCTGTTGAGGCCGGTGAGCGACAGCCACTTGGTGGCCTCGCCTGCATCATTGGCATCACCGTCGCCGTTGAGATCGACGGTGCGATAGACCCAGTCGCCCGTCGAAACACCGGTGGTGTCGGCTTCGACGATATAAACGGCGCCATCGGGCCCTTCGGCGATGCCGTTCGGCGTGTTCAGCCTGAATCCTTCGGCATTGGCGCTGCCCGAGAACCAGACATGCGCCTCGTCCGCATCATTGGCATCGCCATCGGCATTGGTGTCGCTCAGCCGGTAGACGCTGTCGGTATCGCCTTCGCCAATCAGGACCGTCTTGTTGGTCTTGGATTGCGAGATCGAAAAGACATTGCCGGACGCGCCGCCCAGGCCGCTCAGATTTCCGGAATCGAAGAAAGAACTCGTTTCGCCGGGGTCGTTCATGTCGCCATCGCCATTGCGGTCGACGGACAGCACGATCTGGTTCGTCGTCTGATCCGAGAAGAGAAATGTCGAAGAGATTGTCGTGGCGCTGGCCGAAACCGTGAAGGCGGCGGACGCCAGCACTGTGCCCGTCAGCAGGCCCCATCGCAGGGTATTCATGTTGCACTCCGTTTTTGCTTTTCCCTTTTGTGAAACGTGGAGTGGCTGAGGGGGCCAGCAGGCCCGAGCTTGGCTCACCACCGCAAGCCGAAGCCCCGATGGCGTATCCTGAAAGACGCGAGGCGTTTCCCAAGATCTTCAAAATATTGAAGACTTTAATAGTCCGACTAATTCACTCGGATATATTGCCAAATTTTAATGACCGGTCAATACTTTCTCCATGATGGGGCGGTGCATCAGCCATGCCCGCCTGAAAAATTGCAGGTAGGCGCGGCTGGCGGGTGATGTAGAGTGTGATCCCGCTTTGCTCCATCTGCTTGAGTTTACACATGGCTCCCTTCAACCAACCCGTTTCCGGACTTGTCACACCGCGCTTCGGCGGCATTGCTACCTTCATGCGGCTGCCGCATGTGCCGTTGGAGCAGGCCAAGCACATTGATATCGGCATTGTCGGCATTCCATGGGACGGCGGCACGACGAATCGCCCGGGCCCCCGCCATGGGCCAAGGCAGATGCGCGACCAGTCTTCCATGGTTCGCCGCATGCATCAGACCATGCATATCGTTCCCTATGATCTGGCGAATGTGGCGGACCTCGGCGATTGTCCGGTCAACCCGGCCAATGTGGATGACGGGCTGAAGCGGGTCGAGAGCTATTACAAGACGCTCGTCGCCAAAGGCATTCGTCCGCTGTCGGCGGGGGGCGATCATCTCTGTTCGCTGCCGGTGCTGCGGGCGGTGGGCGAGAAGCGCCCGGTCGGCATGATCCATTTCGACGCCCACACGGATCTCTACGACGGCTATTTCGGCGGCTTCCAATATACCCATGGCACGCCGTTCAAACGCGCCATCGAAGAGGGCGTGCTGGACCCCAAGCGCACCGTCCAGATCGGCCTGCGCGGCTCGATGTATGATCTCGCCGACTTTGAGTATGGGGAAAAAATGGGCGTCCGCCTGGTGCGGATCGAGGAGGCGATGGAGAAAGGCCCCAGGACCATCATGGCGGAAGCGCGCAAGATCGTGGGCGATGGCCCGGTTTATGTGAGCTTCGATATCGACATGCTCGATCCCGTCTATGCGCCGGGCACCGGCACGCCGGAGATCGGCGGCTTCACCACCTTCCAGGCGCAGCAGATGTTGCGGGAGCTCAGGGGCTTGAACATCGTCGGGGCCGATGTGGTGGAAGTCTCACCGCCTTTCGATCCCTCCGGCATGACCGCCTATGCGGGTGTCACCATGATGTTCGAGATCCTCTGCTCGATGGCCGAAGACGTGGCGAAGAAACGCAAGTGAGATGGGGAGCGACGGCACATCGTCCTGGCTGATCTGGGCGCTGCTGTCGGCGGTATTCGCCGCGCTCACGGCCATCTTCGCCAAGGTGGGCGTTTCCGGCATCAACTCCGATTTTGCCACCTTCATCCGCACCCTCGTGGTGGTGGGCGTTCTGGCCATGATCGTGACCGCGACGTCGCAATGGCAGCCTCTCTCGGAGATCAGCGGCAAGACCTGGATTTTCCTCGCGCTTTCGGGGCTCGGAACGGGGGCCTCGTGGCTCTGCTATTTCCGGGCGCTGAAGATCGGGGAAGCTTCGCGCGTCGCTCCCGTCGACAAGTTGAGCGTGGTGTTCGTGGCGATCTTCGGCCTGTTGTTTCTGGGCGAGAAACTGACCGGAGCCAACTGGCTCGGCGTCATGATGATGGTGGCGGGCCTTGTTCTCATCGCGTGGCGCTGAGCACTGCAACTTCGATTTCGGTGGGATTGAAATTGTTGCAGGGATTGAGAATCTGCGGGCAGTTGGAGATCACGGCCAGCACATCCATTTCCGCACGGATATCGACATGGTCGCCGGCCTTCGATGAACCGAGGGCAATCGCTGCATCGCCGGCCGTTCCGACCGGCACCGTCATGAACCAATTCACATTTGGCACGATATCGCGCCAGCCAAGGCCGTGGGGTGCGAGTGCCTTGAGAAAATTCTCACGGCATCCTTCATTGGCAACGCCGTAGAGCATGCGGTTCGATGGTGCGGAACAGCAGCCGCCAATGGTGTCGTGGCCGCCGAAGCTGTCATCCATGATGGTGAAGAGTGGATTGGCGCGATCAGAATAGAGAACGTCGCCGGTTGTAAGAAGGATATGCCCGGCCTTCTTGATCGTATTGGGGGCATGATAGCGTTCCTCCGGGTCAGCGGCGTTATAGCACAGGAAATCCACAGCCTGCTGACCGTGAACATCGATAATGCGCAAGGTTTCACCCTTGCGGATCACGCGGCTCCAGGGCGCTTTCGGCGGGATAGTTTCCCGATGGATTTCAGGCAAGGGATGTCTCGAACAGCTTGCCCCACTGCGGCAGCTTGTCGTTGATACCGGCGAGGCGGAGCGCGTGCCAGGCCATGGCATGATTGGAAGATGTGACGGGCAGGCCGATCTCAGCCTCGATCTCGCGCGCGGCGTCCGCCAGCCGCACCGATGTGCAGGAGACGAACACCGCATCGACCGGCGCGTGCGAGAGAATTGTGCCAATGCCCTTCTTGATCGAGGCAGGTGTGATGGCGGCGACGACACTGTCATCCTGCTCGTTGAAGGATCCGAACACCGGAACCTCGAAGCCGCGGGCGCGGATGTAATCGGCGACGATGCGGTTCACATCGGCGCGATAGGGTGTGAGCACGCCAATGCGTTTCGCCTTGAGCGCGCGGAAAGCGGCGAAGGCGGCGGTGATCGGTGTTGTGCATTTTGCGTCAGGCCTTACGCTCCGGATGCGGTCGAACACTTTTTCCTCGCCAATCGCCATCGAGGCGGAGGTGCAGCCATAGGCCACGACATCGAGCGGTGAACCGGGAAGGATCACATCGGTGGCTGAGGCGATGCGCGGTTCCATGGCACGGAGCGTTTCGGGCGTGATCTGCGCATCGTTGAGAATGCGGCTCTCATAGAGCGCGACACCCTTGAGCGGCGTCATGATCTGCCGCCATTCATGCTCGATGGTATAGTCGGTGGCGAGGACAATAAGCCCGAGCCTGGCGCGGGCGGCGATGCCCCCATCGGTGTCAAAGGGAAGATGCTCGATCAGGATCATGTCCGTTTCGGGCTTCACATCGCGGACGGCTTCATTCATGGGCGCTGCTCCGGTTTGGCCAATGGTACCAGAGAAGCAGTGAGGCACCTATAGTGCACGCCATGATTCGCATTGCAGAGCAGATCCGTGCCTTGCGCGGCTGGCGGCGCTTTTGTCTCGCTTTTGTGGCGGGGGCTGTCATGGCCCTGGGGTTGCCGCCGCTTGATCTTTGGCCGCTGGCCTTCGTGGCGGTTCCGGTGTTTCTCCTGCTGCTGGACACGGAAACCGGCCACCGGGCCTTCTGGCTGGGGTGGGTGTTCGGCTTTGGCTATTTCATCGTGGCGCTGCACTGGATCGGCTTTGCGTTCTTTGTCGATGCCGCGACCTATCTGTGGATGATGCCCTTTGCGGTCGGAGGGCTTGCGGCCTTCATGGCCGTCTATTGGGGCCTTGCGGCTTTCGCGGCGCGGCTCTTCCGTTTGCAAGGATTTTCACTGGTCACCGGGTTTGCGGCGCTGCTGTCCGTTGCCGAATGGCTGCGCGGGCATTTGTTTACCGGTTTTCCATGGGCGGCTCCCGGCCTGATGGCGGATGGCATGGGCGGTGTCGCGCAATCCGCCTCGGTGATTGGCATGACGGGGCTGAGCCTGCTGATCGTGTTGTGGGCGGGCCTGCCCTTGATGCCGGGGAAGCGACGGGCATGGGTTTTGCTGGCGCTCCTGCCGGTGCTGTGGGGCCTTGGCGCGTGGCGTCTTTCCGCTTCACCGCCCACTGATGTTCCCGGCATTGCCCTGCGACTGGTACAGCCCGACATCGCGCAGAATGAAAAATGGCGCGAGGACAATGCGCGGCATATTTTCGATACGCTTCTGGCGCTTTCGGCCGCGCCGACGCCAGCCCATCCCGATGGTCTCGCGTCCGTCACTCATGTGATCTGGCCGGAATCCGCAGTACCGTTCTTCATCGATGAAAGCCCTGTGGCGAAGCAGGAACTGGCGCGGCTTCTCAACGGCCACACGGTGCTCATCACCGGCTCGCTGCGCCGTGACCAAAGCCGCAAGGGGCCGGATGGCGATGAGGCAGTGTTCAACAGCATCATCACCTTCGACGGCAAGGGGGAGGTGGCGGCGCGCTATGACAAGTGGCGGCTTGTGCCGGGCGGAGAATTCCTGCCCCTGCAATGGCTGCTTGAGCCCCTGGGATTCAAGAAGGTAGTGACGCTGCCCGGCAGTTTCGTGCCGGGGCCGGGGCCAGTGACCATCGCGGTGCCATCGGCGCCTGCGGCCGCGATGCTTGTGTGTTACGAAGCAATCTTTCCGCAAGGGTTGATTGATGCACTTCACCGGCCGTCATGGATCGTCAATGTCACCAATGACGGATGGTTTGGGAATTCGACCGGGCCCTGGCAGCATCTTGCGCAGGCACGTTTGCGCGCCATTGAACAGGGCCTGCCCGTGGTGCGCGACGCCAATACCGGGATTTCTGCCGTTATCGACGCCAAAGGCCGCATCCGGAAATTTCTTGGACTGGGGCAACAGGGCGTGATCGACGCGGCGCTGCCTGCCGCTGATCCTGCGACGCTTTATAGCAGATTTGGTGATTTTGCTTTTGCTCTCATGGCGTTGCTGGCATTTGCTCTTTCCTTGAGCAAAATTTCGAATTTTCCGGTTGATGACTAAACTTCAGCATTCAATTTGTTTGCGCTGCTACCCCAAAGCGATTACAACCTGACACGCCTGATTCAGCGCGTCTGAACGCAGGCATCAGACCGGGGGCAAATGGTCTGAGGGTGATATGACAAAACGTGATCCAAACTTTATCGACGTGCATGTCGGGAACCGCATTCGCATGCGGCGGCAAATTGTTGGCATGAGCCAGGAAAAGCTCGGCGAATTGCTGGGGATCACTTTTCAGCAAGTGCAGAAATACGAAAAAGGCTCAAACCGCATCAGTGCCAGCCGGCTGTTCCATGCCGCCAAGACTTTGGGCGTTCCGGTGCAGTTCTTCTTCGAAGATCTGCCGGGCGGCGAGGATCGGGGCTTTGGCGAACCGCGCGAGGAAGACACCGTCATGACCGCGCTGATGAACGCGGACGGGGTGGCGCTGGCCAAGGCCTTCCGCGATGCTGACAGCGCCGGAAAGCGGAGGCTGATCAGTTCCATGGCCCGGCTGATTGCCGATTCACGAGTGCCTGAAATACATTAGATTTCGTGTTGTTTGATTGCTTGACCCCGCGCGCGAGACTTGTCAAAACGGCGCGTCGTTCCGCAGGGGTTAAAATCCGAACATGTCACGCAAGAACTATGTCTTCACCAGCGAATCCGTGTCCGAAGGCCATCCGGACAAGGTGTGCGACCGTATTTCCGACGAAGTAGTGGATCTGTTCTACCGCGAGGCTCTGGAGCAGGGCATGGACCCATGGGCGGTGCGCGTGGCTTGCGAAACGCTGGCAACCACCAACCGGGTGGTGATTGCGGGCGAGTACCGCGGACCATCCTCTGTGACACATGACAAGATCGAAGCCGTGGCGCGCAAGGCCATCAAGGATATCGGCTACGAACAGTCCGGTTTCCACTGGGATACGGCCAAGATCGAAATTCTGCTGCATGGGCAGTCAGCCGACATCGCCGCGGGCGTGGATGCAGGCGAGAAGAAGGACGAGGGCGCGGGAGACCAGGGCATCATGTTCGGTTATGCCTGCGACGAGACTCCGGAGCTCATGCCGGCGCCGATCTATTATGCGCATCGCATCCTGAAGATGCTGGCCGAAGCGCGGCGCTCGGGCAAGGAGACGCGGCTTGGGCCTGACTCCAAGAGCCAGGTGACCGTCGCCTACAAGAACGGCAAGCCCGTGGGCGTGACGCAGATCGTCGTCTCTCATCAGCATACGGATGAGAGCATGACGTCGAAGGATGTGCTGAATCTGGTGAAGCCCTATGTGAAGAAGGCGCTCCCCAAGAACTGGATCAGCAAGGATACGGTGTGGCACGTAAACCCCACCGGAAAATTCTATATCGGCGGCCCTGATGGCGATGCCGGTCTTACGGGCCGCAAGATTATCGTGGATACCTATGGCGGCGCAGCTCCTCATGGCGGCGGCGCGTTCTCGGGCAAGGATCCGACGAAAGTGGACCGTTCGGCAGCCTATGCGGCGCGCTATCTGGCCAAGAACGTGGTGGCGGCTGGCCTTGCCAAGCGCTGCACCATCCAACTCTCCTATGCGATCGGCGTGTCGCAGCCCTTGTCGATCTATGTGGACACGCATGGCACGGGCAAGGTCAAGGAAGACAAGCTCGAAAAGGCAATTGCCAAGGTGATGGATCTTTCGCCGCGCGGCATCCGCAGCCATCTCAGCCTTAACCGGCCCATCTATGCGCGCACATCGGCCTATGGGCATTTCGGCCGCGGCGCCGACAAGGATGGCGGCTTCTCATGGGAGAAGACCGATCTCGTGAAGGCGCTCAAAGCTGCGGTGAAGTGAGCGAAACCCGGAAACGGCATCAGTTTTATGGACGGCGCAAGGGTCATGCCTTGCGCCGTCATCATTTGTCATTGGTCGATGAGCTGCTGCCGCGGCTTCGGATCGATCTTGCCGCTCCACTGGCCGGGAGCGGGCCCGAGGTATGGCTGGAAATCGGCTTTGGCGGCGGTGAGCATCTGGCGCAGCGGGCGGCGCTGGCGCCGCAGGTTTCTTTCATTGGCGCGGAACCCTTCGTCAATGGCGTGGCGAAGCTGCTGGCGCTGATTGAAGACCGGGCGCTTGCCAATATCCGCATTCATGACGGCGATGCGCGGTATCTCCTGGAGGCGCTTCCCGACGCTTCACTGGAGCGTGTCTACCTTCTTTATCCCGACCCATGGCCAAAGACGCGGCATCATCAGCGGCGTTTTGTGAGCAGCGAGACTCTCGCGCAGTTTCACCGCATTTTGAGGCCGGGTGGGTTGTTTCTTTTCGCCAGCGACATTGCGGATTACGTTGCGTGGACGCGCGCACATGTGGCGCAGCATGGCGGATTCATGGAAGAACCATCAGAAGCTGGCGGTTTCGAACACTGGATTCAAACGCGCTATGAAGCGAAAGCCAGGCGTGAAGGCCGCAGTTCAGCCTATCTGACGTTCCGCGCCCTGCCGGTCAGCGGAACAGGGGAGCGTTGATCAGCAGGTGCACGGCAATGCTCGTAGCATAGCCGAGCGCCACCGCCCCCGACCATCTGATATGGCTGGCAAAGGTGTAAATGCCTTTGGACTGGCCCATCAGCGCCACACCTGCCGCTGAGCCAATGGAGAGCAGCGAGCCACCAACGCCACAGGTGAGCGTGATCAGGAGCCACTGCCCATCGTTCATGGCCGGATTCATGTTCAGGACTGCATACATCAGGGGTATGTTGTCAATGATGGCGGACAGTGCGCCGACAATGATGTTGGCTGCCGTGGGGCCCAATCCGGCATAGAGAACATTGGACATGAGCGTCAGATAGCCCAGCACGCCAAGGCCGCCGACGGCGAAAATGATCCCGAAGAAGAACAACAATGTGTCCCATTCAACCTTTGCGATCTGGGCAAAGCTGTCCAGAACCATGTCCTCATCCTTGCGGCGGGCTCCCCTGCGCTGGAGGGCATAGGACCAGATCTGCAGATAGCCGAGGCCAAGCATCATGCCGAGCGCAGGAGGCAGCTGAAGGAGGTTCTTGAACGAAATCGCCGTCACGATCGTGAGGGCAAAGAGCACGATAACACCGATGGCTCCGGGTTTCATCCGCGCGCGGTCTGTCTGAGCTTCAGGACGCGTTGAAGGAACCGCAAAATGCATGAAGAGCGCGGGCACCAGCCAGTTCACGAATGACGGTATGAAGAGATCGAAAAACTCCCAGAAGCCAAGCTTGCCTTTTTGCCAGACCATGAGCGTGGTGATATCGCCGAAAGGCGTAAATGCGCCGCCCGCATTGGCCGCAACGACGAGGGAAACGCAGGCAACCGCGGCAAAGCGCGGCGACCGTTTCCCAACCGCAAGCACGACAGCGCCCATGACAAGCGCGGTCGTCAGATTGTCCAGCACGCCAGACAGCAGAAAAGCCAGTACGCCCGTGAGCCAGAAAAGCTGGCGGTAAGACAGGCCCAGGCCGACGAGCTTTGCCCGAAGCACATCGAAGACACGGCGTTCCTCGAGCGTGTTGACGTAAGTGATGGCAACCAGAAGAAAGAGAAACAGCTCGCCATATTCCTCGATGACCGCAAGCGCATGCTCATGCGCGAGATCCGCCTTTCCAGCCATTGCATAGGCGATGCCGATGAGCGCCCAGATGAGCCCTGCGGCGAGGAGTACAGGCTTTGATTTGCGGAGATGCGTTGTCTCTTCGAAGATCACGAACCCGTAGGCCGCCACAAAGATCGCTACGGCAGCAAGCCCGGTCCAGTGCGAGGTGAGATCAAGCATCGGCGCTCTCAATTGAGGAAGATGGTCTGTCCCGCGTCAGTGACAAGAAATGTTCGCGGGTCGATCTCGGAGGATTTGAGGGCATCCGCGAGCGACGACGCAGGCGCGTCAATCGCCTCGTCGGTAAGCTGGATCGTGCTGTGATGGATGGCGATGCTGGTCTGGCTTCCGAGAGCTACATGGGCCGCCACGGACTCTTCCGGGTTCATGTGTTGCGGCTTCATGATCCACTGGGGTTCATAAGCGCCGATCGGCAGCAATGACAGGCGGGGCGGGCCAAAGGCCGTGTGAATGTCGCGGAATGTCTGGCCATCGCCATAGCCCGTATCGCCGGCGAAGTAGACAAGGCCGCCCGGCGCCTCGATCACGAAGGCGCCCCACAGGGCCTTGTTGGTGTCGAAGAAACCGCGCTTGGACCAATGGCGCGCCGGGGTGAGGGTGATGCGCAAAGGTCCGAATGGGGCGCTGTCGCCCCAATCCATCTCATGGGCGGCAAGCGCCTTTGGAAGATAGGCAGCATTTCCCAATGGTGTGAAAACCCGGGGCTTGTGGAGCCGCGCCAGCTCCTGGAGTGCCGCGATATCCATGTGATCGTAATGGCTATGGCTGAGTAGGATCAGATCAAGGGGCGGGAAGGTTTCTGCCGTCAGAGCCGGTGGGGTGACACGCCTGGGACCGGCCCAGGTGAAGGGGCTGGCGCGCTCTGAAAGCAGCGGATCCGTCAGAATGTTGAGCCCCGCGGTCTGGATGAGAACGGTGGATTGGCCGATCCATGTGGCGGCGAGGGCATTTCCCGCCACCCGTTCCGGCGGTGGCGGATGCTGTTTCAAGGGAATGTGCCCGGGCCATTGCGTGCGCGTGTTGTTGAACTGCCATTTCAGCAAGGTGCGCAGGCTGTTGCGCGCAGCGGGTTTGAACCGGCTGCCTTGGCGTGGAGCGGGGCCAAACCTAACCGGCAAGGCCCGCCGCCTCCAGCACCGGCTGCGGCGTTACCTGCTGCTGGCCGTAAAACGGCCGGTCATGCACGACGATGACGAACAGCGAGATCGAAATGGCCAGCGTGATGATGCCAAGCGCAACAGCGCGGGATGCGGGCCAGCGGGCGTGGCAGATTCCAATCACGCTCAGGAACAGCAAGGCGAGGGCAACGACAGTAAACCATTGGCCGCCGCTCACAATCTCCTGTGCCATGGTAATGCGCTGGGCGCGTGCCGAGGACAATTCATCAAGTTCCACCAGCATGCGCTGCTGCAAAAGGCGATTGTCGTCTCCTGCCGAGAAGCCTTGCAGCACGGCCCGGTAGATGGCGCTTAACGCGGCCTCTGCCTGAGGTGATCCGCCCTGTTCGGCCATCGTCTCCCATTCGGCAGCCGAAGCGGCGGCATAATCCTGCGTGAGCTTCAGAAACGCATCGTGCGCGGGACCGGTCATCGCGTCCATATAGGTGCGGATCACACGCAGGCTGCGCGCCTCGGCGTGGACAATTTCACCTGCGCGGTCCTCTGTGGTCCAGACGGTATTGGCCAGAAAGGTCACCGACAGGACGAAAAGCGTTCCGCACAGGGTCTGGAGCATGGGAGAGAGATCGGAAATACGCGTGAGCGAACGCTTTGCGATCGCCGTCTTGAGAACCTGGTGAATCACCACCGCCACGATGCCGGTCATGGCGAGCACGAAGAGGAACATGCCCCACGGCGGCCAATCGAACAGGAAATCAGGCGTCATGCGTGGTTCCTCCCGTTCTCAGACCGTGCGCAGATACCATTCAAAATCACGCGCCGTGGGTTCGGCATAGAAGCGGTCCGCCTCGACCTCCTTCAGGGTGCAATAGGTGTCGACGAACTGCTTGCCGAAATATTCCTTGAGGATCGAGGCGCGGCCGAAAGCATCAATGGCGTCGAACCAGTTGCCGGGAATATATTTGGCGCGGCGCTCATAGCCATTGCCCACCACGGGATTGCCGGGATCGGCCTTCTCCGTGATGCCATAGTGCATGCCGGCGAGGATGGCCGCCATCACCAGATAGGGGTTGGCGTCAGCGCCCGAGGGGCGATGCTCGATGTGGCAGGCTTTGGCGGGCCCTGCGGGAATACGAAGCGACACCGTCCGGTTGTTGATGCCCCAGCTTGCAGCGACAGGCGCATAGGAGTTGCGGCGGAAGCGGCGGTAGGAGTTGGCGTTGGGCGCGAAGATCAGCATCGATTCCGCCATGGCCGCCTTGAGGCCGCCTACGGCGTGCATGAGCAGCATGTTCTCCTGCGGATCTTCGGCGGCAAACAGGTTTTCACCGTTTTCATCGCCGAGGCTGACATGGATATGCATGCCGGAGCCCGTCCATTCCGAATAGGGCTTGGCCATGAATGTGGCGGCGAGGTTGTGCTTTTCCGCGACCGCCTTGATGAGGCGCTTCAGCATGATCCCCTCATCGCAGGCTTTCAGCACATCGGCGCGGTGGCGCAGTACGATCTCCATCTGGCCCGGCGAATATTCCGAGATCAGCGTCTTGGCGGGAAGGCCCTGAACCTCGCACTGCGCATAGAGATCGCGGAAGAAGGGCGCGAAATCATCCGTGTCCTGAAGATAATAGGCCTGATAATGCTGCGGCCTGTGCTCATTGATCTGCGACTTCGGCGCGATGGGCTTTCCGGCCAAAGCCGACGCGCGGTCCATGAGATAGAACTCAAGCTCGACGGCGCCCACCGGCGTCATCTTCAGTTCCGATGTGAACCGGCTGGCGATCTTCTCGAGCACGCTGCGCGGATCAAACCAGTGAGCCTCCCCCTCCAACTCGTGCACCGAGGCCAGATATTGCGCCGAGGGCTCTTCCATCCATGGAACCCGCACGAGGCTTCCGGGTGCGGGCCACAGCAGCACATCGCGGTCGCCTTCGTCGAAAACAAGGCCGGTTTCGGGAACGTCCTGCCCCGTTACGTCCAGAACCAGGGCGGAGATGGGCAAGAAACGGCCATCCTTCCAGGCGGGCACCAATTCATCCCGCCGCAGAGTCTTGCCGCGCGCCACGCCGCAAATGTCGGTCCAGACGACATGGATGGTGGAAATATCGGGGTTTGCATCAAGAAACGCCTGGGCTTCAGCCTCGCGGCGGGGGAACATGAGAGTCATGATTTGTATCCGTTGTTAGCCCATCAGTTCGGCAAGGCAGCGGTCGAGCGTATCGACCAGCGTGTTGACGTGCGCCTCGGTGGTGGCCGGGCAGATGAGCAGCATGTTGTGGAAGGGCGTGACGATCACGCCGCGGTTCAGAAGATAGTGATGCACGGCCTGATCGACCGGCCGGTGGATAATCCTGGCTGCCTCGCCGCCATTGCGCGGGCGTTCCGCCACGCACATGAACTCGACGCGCGCGCCGGCGCGGACGACATGCCAGGGCGCTCCATGTTTGATGATGACATCCGAAATGCCCTTTTCGAGCTTCTTCGCCAGTGCGATCAGCGGCGCGAAAGCCTGTTCGGTGAAATAGTTTTCGAGAACCGTGCGCATGAGCGCCAGTTGAATTTTCGAACCTGCGAGGGTGGTGCCGATGCCAGAATGGCCGGGCGTGCGAGCCGCGAGATATTTGCGGATCTGCGCGGCAACCCGATCCGAAAATCCGTAGACGGCGGCGGGGATGCCGCCGGCAATCGGCTTGCCCAGCACAAGGCCATCGGGATCGAGCCCATAGGCCCGCGTATAGCCGCCAGGCCCTGATGACATGCAATGAGTTTCATCGATGATGAGCAGCGTTCCGGTGCGCCGGGTGATCTCGCGCAGTTTGGCATGGAAGCCTTCATCGGGCAGCACCATGCCGACATTGGTCATGATCGGCTCGGCCAGCACGCAGGCCACATCTCCCGGCGCCAGCGCCGCCTCGAGGGCCGGGATGTCGTTGAACTCGACGACCTTGGTGAGATCGGTCAGGTCGCGCGGTTCGCCAATCAGGGCCGGATCGGCGACGGGTTTGCCATTTTCGAGCGTGACATAGGTTTCATCGACAGCACCGTGATAGCAATGGCTGAACACCAGGATCTTGCGCCGGCCGGTTACGGCGCGGCACCAGCGCAGCACCGAGCGGTTGGCATCGGAGGCCGTTGCGGTCACCTGCCAGAAGGGCAGGCCGAAGCGGTCTGCCAGCAGTTCGCCCACCACGCCAGCATCGAGGGAGGGCATCATGGTGGTGAAGCCTTGCGCCGCCTCGCGCTGCAAGGTCTCGACGACGGGCGGCGGCGCATGGCCAAACATGGCGCCGGTGTCGCCAAGGCAGAAATCGACATAGCTGTTGCCGTCCGCGTCCGTGACATCGACGCCCGAGGCTTTGGCGACGAACAGCGGGAAGGGCGTTCCCCAATCCACCATCCAGTGCATGGGCACGCCGCGCAGCCAGTGTTTTGCCGCACCTTCAGCCAGACGTTTCGATTGTACGTTGCGCTGGGTGAAGAGGGCATCTTCACGGGTAAGCATGGCGGTGATCGAGGCATCCGGAATGGCGCGCGGCATGATATCCTTCTGGCTGGTTTCGGCTGCCCAATCTCCTAGCACGGCGCGAGGGGGCCAACACAACCCCCATGGATTTTATCAGAGGAATCTGGTTTACACCCCAGCCGATTGCCGAGGAGTTTGCCATGAGCCGCATCGTCTATGTGAACGGGGAATTCGTGCCGGAAGAACAGGGGAAAATTTCGATCTTTGATCGCGGTTTCCTGTTTGCCGATGGCGTTTATGAAGTGACGGCGGTGGTGAATGGTAGGCTGGTCGAATACGATCCGCACATGGAGCGGCTGGACCGTTCGCTCCGTGAACTGAACATGGCGTGGCCCTGTACCAAGGACGAACTCAAGGCCATGCATCTGGAGATCGTGAAGCGCAATGCGTTGAAGGAAGGCCACATCTACATGCAGGTGACGCGCGGCGCCGCCGACCGCGACTTCAAATTTCCCAAAGACGTCAAATCCACCCTCATCGCCTTCACGCAAACCGGTTCCCTCATCGACAATCCCAATGCCAAGACGGGCGTCAAGGTGATCACCGTGCCTGACCTCCGGTGGGAGCGGCGCGACATCAAATCCGTCATGCTGCTGGCGCCCGTGCTGGCGAAGCAGGCGGCGGCCGAGAAGGGAGCTTCCGAAGGCTGGATGGTCGAGGATGGCAAGATCACCGAAGGCGCATCGTCCAATGCCTATATCGTGAAAGACGGCGTGGTGATTACCCGGCCGCTTTCCCATGCGATCCTGCCCGGCTGCACCCGCCGCGCGCTGATGCGCCTGGCGAAGGAACATGGCGTCAAGGTCGAAGAACGGCTGTTCACGCCGGAAGAGGCTTATGCCGCCGATGAAGCTTTCCTCACCAGCGCCACGCAATTCGTGATGCCGATCGTGGAAATCGACGGCAAGCGCGTGGGCGGCGGCCAGCCCGGGCCGGTGGTGCGGAAGCTGCGCGAGTTTTACCTGGAGGAAGTGGCAGGCGCGTGAGGGAGTGAAGGCCGGGAGTTGGGTGCATGGATTATCTGGTTCGCGTTTCACCGCAACTGCTTGAATCAATGACGCTGGCCGCCATCGAAGCCTATTGCTACGGCGACGGCGCGGCGGATACGGAAGGCGCCGCGGCGAGCTATGTCGCCAAGGAAACGCTTGGCCACATCTGGGGCTACCGCAAGATCGAGCGCGAGCGGACGATTTTCTTTCTCGACCGCATGAGCCTCAACATCTCGGCGACGCGCGGGCCGGATTCGGTTTTCGATCTCAACAACCGCGCGGCCCGGCTGAAGAACGAGGTGGTGCGCTTCCTGTCACCGGAGCTGTCGCTGCTCGGTGACTTTCACACGCACCCGCATCCCAACACCAGCGAAGCCGTGGTGCGGCGCGAGGGGCTTTACCAGTTCTCGCCGGAGGATTTCCAGAGCTTCATCGCCGACGACCTCATCTGGGAAAGTTCGAAGAACAATCCGGTGATGCTGGTGATCACCGTTTGCGAGCGGCGCAAGGCCAGCACCGAGGTTTCGGACTATCCGCACTGGAACATCGCGACGTACCCGATCGGCCAGTTCCGCTTCTGGATCAGCGCCGTTGTCGGCTTTCTCGGCGAGGGCATGGGCTCTTCGCGCAAACGCCGCAAGCACACGCTCAACAAGGCGGCGCGGGTGCAGCTCAATATCGATAATTCCATCCAGTCGCTGGACGGTGAACGGGTGGAGATCGACGAAGGGTAAGACGGCGTTAGCGCTGTCTCTCCCGCCAATCCGGGTTGATCCACGGTTCCAGGTTCGATGGCGGCAGCAGGTCTCTGCCGAGGATGTGATCGGAGGCTTTTTCGCCGATCATCAGGGTCGGGGCGTTGAGATTGCCGTTGGTGACCTGCGGCATGATTGAGCTGTCGGCCACACGCAGGCGCTCGATGCCGATGACGCGGCACTCGGGATCGACCACCGCCATGGGGTCACTCACCGCTCCCATCCTGCAGGTGCCGCAAGGGTGATAGGCGCTTTCGGCGTGATGGCGGATGAAGTCATCGATCGATTCATCGCTTTCCACACCGGCGCCGGGCTGGATTTCGGAATCCACATAGCGCTGCATGGCGGGCTGGCGGAACAGTTCGCGCGTGAGCCGGACGGCGCGACGCCATTCCGGCAGGTCGTCGGGATGCGAGAGATAATTGAACAGGATCGACGGGTTTTGCCGGGGATCATTGTTCCGTATACGGACGAATCCGCGCGATTTCGAGCGCATCGGCCCCACGTGCACCTGAAAGCCGTGGCCCGCGAAAGCCGCCTTGCCGTCATAGCGCATCGCGGCCGGCAGGAAGTGATATTGAATGTCGGGATATTCGATGCCGGCGGCGGAGCGGATGAAGCCGCAGCTCTCGAAGTGATTGGTGGTGCCGAGGCCGGTGCCGAAGAAGAGCCATTCGGCGCCGATCAGGCCTTTTGAGAACCAGTTGAGCTTGGAATAGAGCGTGACAGGTTCCTTCGAGCGCATCTGAAAATAGACTTCCAGATGGTCTTGCAGGTTTTCGCCAACGCCTTTCAGCGGATGCGCCACCTCCACGCCTGCGGCCTTGAGCGTCTCCGGCGCGCCGATGCCGGACAGCTGCAGGATCTTGGGCGAGTTGATGGTGGATGCGGCGATGATCACTTCGCGGCGGGCAGCGGCCGTCAAGGCTTCACCGGCCACATCATAGTCAACGCCCACTGCGCGCTTGCCTTCGAGCAGGATGCGGCGCGCGAAGGCGCCGGTCTCAACCTTGAGGTTGGGGCGCTTCATGGCGGGGCGGAGATAGGCGTTGGCGGCGGACCAGCGGCGGCCCAGATGCACCGTCATCTCCATCGGGCCAAAGCCTTCCTGCTGATGGCCGTTGTAATCCGCCGTCACGGGATAGCCTGCCTGCCTGCCCGCCTCGATGAACGCCTGATAGAGGGGATTGTTGCGCGGGCCCCGCTTCACATGCATCGGCCCCTTGGTGCCGCGCCAGCCTTCCTCGCCGCCATGGGAATGTTCCTGGCGTTTGAAATAGGGCTGCACATGGCGGAAGCCCCAGCCCCTGGCGCCCATCTCCTCCCATGTGTCGAAATCGCGTGCGTGGCCCCGCACGTAGACCATGCCGTTGATCGACGAGGAGCCGCCCAGAACCTTGCCGCGCGGCGTGGCGAGGCGGCGGTTGTTCATGCCGGGCTCGGGCTCCGTCTCGAAGCCCCAATTATAGAGGCTCATGTTCATGGGGTAGGAGAGGGCCGAGGGCATCTGGATGAATGGCCCGCGGTCGCTGCCGCCATATTCCAGCACCAGGACACTGTTCTTGCCGTCTTCCGACAGACGGTCAGCCATGACGGCGCCGGCGGAGCCCGAGCCGATGATGATGAAGTCAAAAGTCTGTGACGGCTGCATGGTCATTTCGGACGGCGGGCGGGATCAGAAAGCGTCTCAAGAGCGCGGATACGGGCCTGCGTCTCGGGCCAGCTGGAATCGACGACGGCGCCCACCAGCGCCTCGGCGACAAAAAGCGGGAGAATATTCGAATCCCAGCTTGAAGGGGCTTCGATGCGGAGAGGAAGTGTCTGCACGGCAAGTCTCGCGATAGGGCTGATCCACTGGTCGGTAATCAGCACGATCCGGGCGCCCCGCTCTTTCGCCGATGCGGCAAAATCCAGCATGCGCGCGTCATAACGGCGGATATCGAAGATCACCAGCACGTCCTGCCTGTCCATGTCGAGCAGATGCTGCGGCCAGTGCGAAGGCGTGGCGGGAAGGACCGACACCTGGGGCCTGGCCATGCGCAAATGAGTGCCGAGATAGGTGGCGATGGCGTGGGTAATGCGGCCGCCTGCGATGTGGATGCGCTTCCTCCTGTCCACCAGCAGCGCCACCACGGCGTCGAAGCTGCGATGATCCATGAGCTTGAGCGAGCCCGACAGGTTTTCCATGGCAGCGCGGGCAAACCTGTTCAGCACATGCGCTTCCGGCGCCTCCGCCGCCCAGCGGTCATGCTTGGCGATGGGATTTTGCAGCTGTGCCGAAAGCTCGGCGCGAAGTTCCTCCTGAAAGGACGGAAAGCCCGAAAACCCCAGCTTTTTGGCCAGGCGCAGCACTGAAGGCGTCGATACTTCTGCCTCGCGGGCAAATTCGGTGATGCTCACCAGCCCCGCCATCGGATAGTTGGCGAAGAGTGTTGCCATCAATTTGCGCTCGGCGGCGGTGAGTTCCCCCGACTGGGCGCGCAGGCGTTCGGCAATGGTCGTCGGTTGGTGCGGCGGCATGCAGATTTTCCCGGCTTGGATAACAACTGTAACGAATTTGACAGGTTTGAGACAATCTGAAATTATCGCTTCAACGAGAAAGAAAGATCTGGGAGCGGCAAGGAATGCAGGCTGGCCTGCTTGAGGGCGAGGAACCGGCGGCGATCACGGTCAATCCGCATGGGCGGTCGCCCTGCGTGCTGGTGTGCGAGCATGCTTCGCACCGTCTTCCCAAGAAGCTTGGTACGCTCGGTCTGGCCGAAGCCGATCTCAAACGCCATATTGGCTGGGATATTGGAGCGGAAAAGGTGTCCCGTCTCCTGTCGCGGCTGCTCGATGCGCCGCTGGTTCTGCAGCGCTATTCCCGGCTTGCCTATGATTGCAACCGGCCGCCTGAATCCCCGGACGCGATGCCGGAGGTCAGCGAAACGACGGCCATTCCCGGCAACAAGGGGCTTTCGCCCGAGGCCAAGATGGCGCGCGTTACCGCATTCTACAGACCCTTTCATGCCGAGGTTGCGGCGGTGCTCGACAACCGTGCGTGCGCGGGGACGGCCAGCAAGGTGATTACGCTGCACAGCTTCAACCCCGTCTACAAGGGCAAGACGCGCGATGTGGAGCTTGGCATCCTGCATGACCGCGATACGCGGCTCTCTTCCAAATTGATCAAGAGCTTTCCCAATGTCGATGCGCGGCTGAACGAGCCCTATGGGCCCAAGGATGGCGTGCTGCACACATTGAACCTTCATGCCGCGCCGCGCGGCCTTCCGCATGCGATGATCGAAATCCGCAATGACCTCATTGCGCAGGAACGTGGCCAGGACGAGTGGGCGCAAAAAATCGCTGTCGTGCTTGAACAGGCGGCCATGTAGGATCGTGCTTGCCGGTGGCCCGCCGGACGCAACGGGCAAAACAAAACAAAACGGGGATTGGGGAAGAAACGATGGCAAAGAAGCCAATACCAGATCAGAACCTGGTGGACGACGTCCAGGTTCTGCATTCCATGGGCTATGCCCAGGAATTGACGCGCCGCATGGGCGCGTTCCAGAACTTCGCGATTTCCTTCGCGATCATTTGCATCGTGGCGGGCGGCATCACGGCGTTTCCCGTGGCGCTGAGTGCGGGCGGCGGCGCATCGATCGGCATTGTCTGGCCGCTCGGCTCGCTGTTTGCGCTGCTGGTTGCGGCGGCGATGGGGCAGGTCGCCTCGTCCTATCCGACGGCGGGCGGCATCTATCACTGGTCGTCGATCCTCGGCGGGCGCGGCATCGGCTGGGCGGCGGCGTGGTTCAACCTGCTCGGCCTCTTGTTCGTTGTCTCCTCGGTGAACATGGGCCTGTTCCTGCTGTTCCGCGATCTGTTCCTCGCGCAGGTCATGCAGTGGGACGTGACAAGCTGGACATCGACCGGCGAATTCTCGACCGGCTGGTGGAAGCAGACGATCTTCATCACCATCGTCACGGCCATCCAGGCCTATATCAACCACAAGCAGCTGAAGCTGACGACGATTCTCACCGACTGGTCGGGCTACATCATCATGATCACGGCGGTCGTTCTGACGCTGGCCATGCTGATCTGGGCGCCGTCGCATGATTTCGGCCGTCTCTTCACCTTCCACAACTATACGGGTGAAGCGGGTGGCAGTGTTTGGCCCGCGTCCTCCGTGGTGATTTTTGTGTTCCTGATCGGCCTGTTGCATGTGGTCTATACGATCACCGGCTTCGACGCCTCGGCGCATACCTCGGAAGAAACCCGCGATGCCCAGAAGGAAGTGCCGAAAGGCATGATCCGCTCGGTGTGGTGGTCGTTCCTCTTTGGTTATGTGATGGTGTGTTCCTTCGTTCTGGCGCTGCCGGACCAGAAGGACGCCGCCGGCAACGTGACGATGGACGGCATCTCGGCTGGTGCTGCCCAGGGCTGGAACGCCTTCAACTGGCTGATTGCCCAGGTGCCCATGCCGGGCTTCCTCAGGTCGATCATCATCATCGGCATCGTGGTGTCGAACTTCCTCTGCGCGCTGGCGGGGCTCACCTCCACCTCGCGTATGATGTATGCCTTCGCGCGTGACGGCGGCCTTCCGATGTCGGATACGTTGAAGAGCGTCGATCCGGTGGAAAAGACGCCGGGTCCGGCCATCTGGGTGGGCGGCATCCTGTCGATCATCGCCACGCTCTATGGTGGCGCGTTCCTCGTGCTGTCCACGGGCTGCGCGGTGTTCCTCTATGTCTCTTATCTTGTTCCGATCGGTGCCGCTCTTTGGTCCGAAGCAACGGGGAAATGGAAGAACAAAGGACCGTTTAATCTCGGCGGCGCATCCATGCTGGTTGCGGTGCTGGCTATTATAGGTTGTGCAATTCTCATTTATGTCGGCGTGCAGAAGCCTCAGCAGAAGGTCGGATATCTCATTGTGATGATGATTTTCGCACTCATCGCGCTTTGGCAATCAATGGAAGGACGGCTTCCTCTAGGGCTTTTGTTTGCAGCGCTAACGGCTGCTTCGGTATGGTTCTTTTGGGGATATTGGGATGATGATGCCAGTAGTTTTGGCATTTATGCCGGTATTGTCGTCCTTGCCATTATGGCCGTCTTCGTCTTCATCCTGAGCGGCAAGCGCTTCGCTGGCCCGCCGGTGGGCGACGAGATCAAGAAGCGCCAGGCGGCCATCAAGGCGGCGGAAGCCGCAGCGGCCAAGGCTTAACTCACGACAAGCGGGCGCGGCCGATGATGGCCGCGCCTTTCCAATTTATATCCCGAGGACATCATGACCACCGGAATGCTTACCCTTGCAGAGTTGAAGAAAGAAGTTGCCGCCGGCACCATCGACACCGTGATTGCCGCGCTGGTGGACATGCAGGGCCGCCTCATCGGCAAGCGATTCCACGCACAGTATTTCGTCGACGGCGGGCATGACGAGACCCACGGCTGCAACTATCTCCTCGGTGTCGACATCGAGATGGAGCCGGTGCCTGGCTACAAGGCGACGAGCTGGGAAAAGGGCTATGGCGACTTCGTGCTGAAGCCCGACATGGCAACGCTCCGGCGCATTCCCTGGCTTCCCGCCACGGCACTCGTGCTCTGCGATATTCTCGATCATCACACCCATGAGGATGTGCCGCACAGCCCGCGCGCCATGCTGAAAAAGCAGTTGAAGCGGCTCTCCGACCAGGGGCTCGTTGCCTATATGGCCTCGGAGCTCGAATTCTTCCTGTTCGACGACAGCTATGAAGTGGCGAATGCCAAAGGCTATCGCAGCCTGAAGACGTCGGGCTACTACATCGAGGACTACAACATCCTGCAAACCTCCAAGGAAGAGGTTTACATGCGGGCGCTGCGCAACGGTCTGGCGGGCGCGGGCATTCCGGTCGAAAACTCCAAGGGCGAATGGGGCCCGGGGCAGGAAGAGATCAACGTCAAATATGCGGAAGCCCTCGACATGGCCGACCGCCACGCCATCATCAAGAATGGCGCGAAGGAGATCGCCTATAATGTCGGCAAGGCCGTCACCTTCATGGCCAAGTGGGACTATGGCATGGCGGGCAATTCCTCCCACATCCACCAGTCCTTGTGGACGAAGGACGGCAAGCCGCTGTTCGCCGACCCCAAGGGCGAGCATGGCATGTCTGCCATGATGAAGCATTATCTCGCCGGGCAGCTGGCCCATGCGGGCGAGATCACCTGGTTCCTGGCGCCCTATATCAATTCCTACAAGCGCTTCATGGCGGGCACCTTCGCGCCGACGCGCGCGGTGTGGAGTTTCGACAACCGCACGGCGGGTTTTCGCATCTGCGGGGCCGAGACCAAGGCCATCCGTGTCGAATGCCGGATCGGCGGGGCCGACCTCAACCCCTATCTCGCCTTCGCCGCGCTGATCGCTGCCGGCCTCGACGGCATCGAAAAGAAGATGGAGCTGGAGCCCGTTGTTTCGGGTGACATCTACGACACCTCGCGCAAACTGCGGGAAATTCCCAAAACGCTTCGCGATGCGGCAAAGCGGCTGGATGAATCAAAATTCCTGCGCGGTGTGATGGGCGATGACGTCGTGGACCACTATGTTCACACGGCGAACTGGGAGCAGTTTGAATTCGACCGCCGGGTGACCGACCTTGAACTGAAGCGTGGCTTCGAGCGTTACTGAGTTTTCCATGACAGACAAGATTACCTGCATTTCGCCGGTGGATGGCAGCGCCTATGCGAGCCGTCCGCTTGCCACCGACGCTGAAATTGCGGTGGCGTTTGCTTCCGCTCACGCCGCGCAGGAAAAATGGAAGCGCGTGCCGCTCCCTGAGCGCGCCGCCTATTGCTCGGCCGCTGTCGATGCCATGCTGGCGATGAAGGACGAGATCATTCCCGAGCTTGCCTGGCAGATGGGCCGCCCGGTGCGTTATGGTGCTGGCGAATTGCGCGGTTTCGAGGAACGCGCGCGCTACATGATCGCGATTGCGGGTGGGGCGCTGGAGAATATCGTGCCCTCGCCCAAGGATGGCTTCACGCGCTATATCAAGCGTGAACCGCTTGGCGTCGTGTTCACCATTGCGCCGTGGAATTATCCCTATCTCACGGCGGTCAATTCCATCATCCCGGCGCTGATGGCCGGAAATACGGTGGTGCTGAAACATGCCGCGCAGACGCTTCTGGTGGCAGAGCGTTTCCAAAAGGCGTTTGAGAAAGCCGGATTGCCCAAGGGCGTGTTCCAGCATCTGGTGATGAGCCATGCGCAGACGGCGAAAGCGATTTCCGCCCGCGCTGCCAACATGGTGTGCTTCACCGGTTCGGTCGCCGGCGGCAAGGCGATGGAACAGGCGGCGGCAGGCTGCTTCATCAACATGGGGCTGGAACTGGGCGGCAAGGACCCGGCCTATGTGCGTGCCGACGCCAACATGGCGCATGCGGTTGAAAATCTGGTCGATGGCGCGTTCTTCAACTCGGGGCAAAGCTGCTGCGGCATCGAGCGCATCTATGTGCACAAGAGCCGCTGGAATGATTTCATCGATGGTTTCGTGTCGCTGACGAAGCAATATGTGCTTGGTTCTCCGCTTGAAGAGGCGACCACGCTTGGGCCGCTGGTGAAGGCGGATGCGGCGCAATTCGTGCGCGGGCAGATCGAGGCTGCGGTGCGCGGTGGCGCCACCGCGCATATCGATCCGAAATCCTTCAAGCTGGACAGGCCAGGCACGCCCTATCTCGCGCCGCAGGTTCTCACCAACGTCAATCACCAGATGAGCGTGATGATGGAGGAGAGCTTCGGCCCCGTTGTCGGCATCATGAAGGTTGCCGATGATGCTGAAGCAATTTCGCTGATGAATGACTCGCCCTATGGCCTGACCGCCGCGATCTGGACGGAGGACGAAAAGGCCGCGCTGAAGATCGGCGACGAGATTGCCACCGGCACCGTGTTCATGAACCGCTGCGATTATCTCGACCCGGCCCTCACCTGGACGGGCGTGAAAGACACAGGCCGCGGCGCAACCCTTTCTGTGGTGGGCTATGAAGCCCTGACACGGCCCAAGAGCTATCATCTGAGGACGAAGATATGACCATTCCGAACCGCAATCTGAACTATCCGACCGCTCTCAAATATGGCGCGGGGCGCATCAAGGAACTGGCGGAACATTGCAAGGCCTGCGGCATCCAGCGGCCGCTGTTCGTCACCGATCCGGGCCTTGCCGCCATGCCGATGGTGCAGGCGATCGTCGAGGATTTGCGAAAGGCCGGGCTTGGCGTGGCGCTGTTCAGCAATGTGCGTCCCAATCCGGTCGAATCCAATGTGCTTGAAGGCGTCAAGGCCTTTGCGGCGGGAAATCACGATGGCGTGGTGGCCTTTGGCGGCGGATCGGGCCTCGACGTGGGCAAGATGATCGCGCTGATGAACGGCCAGAAGATTTCGCTGTTCGACCTTGAGGACATCGGCGACTGGTGGACGAGGGCCGATGCGAAGCTCATCGCGCCCATCATTGCGGTGCCCACCACAGCGGGCACGGGGTCGGAAGTGGGGCGCGCCGGCGTCGTCACCCATCCCGTCACGCATGAGAAGAAGATCATCTTCCATCCCGCGATCATGCCCAAGGTGGCGATCCTCGACCCCGAACTCACCGTGGGCCTGCCGGCAAAACTCACCGCGGCGACCGGCATGGATGCGCTGGCGCACAATATCGAGGCCTATTGCGCGCCCTTCTATCACCCGCTCTCCGTCGGCGTGGCGCTCGAGGGAATGCGGCTGGTGAAGGACAATCTGGCCAAGGCGGTGAAGAAGCCCAAGGATCTCGACGCGCGCGGCAACATGTTGGTCGCCTCCGCCATGGGCGCGACCGCGTTCCAGAGGGGTCTTGGCGCCATTCACGCGCTCTCGCATCCCTTCGGTGGCCTCTATGATGCGCATCACGGCCTGCTCAACGGCATCATCATGCCTTACGTGCTAAAGGCCAACCGCAAGAAGATCGAGAAGGATATCGAGCGCGCCGCCGGCTATCTCGGCATCAAGGGCGGGTTCAACGGCTTCCTCAAATGGGTGCTGGCGCTCCGCAAGGAGATCGGCATTCCCCATGCGCTGAAAGATATCGGCATCGACACCAAGCGCCTCGACGAGGTGGCAGCGATGGCGGTCAAGGATCCTTCCGCGGGCGGCAATCCCATCCAGTTCACGGAAAAGCAATACAAGGCACTGGCGAAAAAATGCGTCACCGGTGATCTCTAGGATTTATCTGCAGGTTGCAACCTGTGGATGCGGCAATGTATCTGCGAATCAGGTAACCTGCGCGATTTTCAGCATGAATCACCAGATAAATATGAAAGGGGATAAGTCTGCCGCGCGCGTAAAATCGGTTGTATCAGAGGTTAACATCACTTAAGACTTTCTTAAAATGCGAATTTGTGCGATGCACATACGAATCGCAAACAGGAGAGTCGCCGATGTTCAGGAAGATGTTTCTGACGGGCGTGTGTCTGGCCGGGTTTACTTTGACGGCAAATGCCGCCCCGCTGTTCGAGGATACGTTCGACAGCAATTCCGCTGACCAGCTGAACGGCACGCCCACGGGATGGACTGTCTCGCAAGGCACGGTGGATATCATCGGTGCGGGCGGCAGTTATGACTGGTACCCCGGCAACGGCAGCTACATCGACATGAACGGCTCGACGGGGCAGTCCGGCCGCATGGACAGCACCACAATCCTGTCGCTGGTTGAGGGTGCGACGTACCAGATCTCGTTCCTGTACGGAAACAACAAGAATTCAGCCGATAACGGCTCCACGGAAACTTTGGATTTCGGATTCGGCTCGCACGCCGCGGCGCAGCTCAGCGTGACCGGCGGACTGCCGACCTTTCTGGTGATGACCTACACATTCATCGCGACAGCGGCCGATGCGGCTGGCGGCAGCCTTTATTTCATCGGTGGCGGCACCGATGAGGCGGACAATGGCGGCATCATTATCGATGACGTGGCGCTGTCGTCTGTTCCGCTTCCGGGCGCGCTTCCGTTGCTGTTTACCGGTCTGGTTGGTGTTGGCGTATTGGCGCGCAAGCGCCGCCGCGTAGCTTGATAAAACATCTGGAGGCAGGACAGTGATGATGAAGAAATTTGCACTTGCCGGCATCGTGATTGGGCTGGCTTCGGTTCCGGCCTACGCAAATCTCGTGCAGAATGGCAGCTTCGAAACCGGCATTGCCCCCGGTGGTTTCACCACCATTCCCGGTGGTAACAGCATCAGTATTGACGGCTGGACAGTCACCGGCAACAGCGTCGATTACATCGGCAGCTATTGGGCGGCATCGAACGGAAGCCGGAGCATTGACCTTTCGGGCGAAAACCTGGGTGGCCTGACGCAATCCATCTCGGGCTTGAATGTGGGACAAAGCTATACGCTGTCCTTCGATTATGCCGCCAATCCTGACTTCACAGGCCCCCGGTCGATGAGCTTTTCGCTCGGCAGCTTCACGGGCACATTGGCAAATGTAACCAATAGCCCCAATGTCAGCTGGCTGACTTACATTGTGACGTTTGTTTACAATGGCGGTGGTGACCTGCTGTCATTCACACAGTTGGACGGTGGCGCTTACGGCGTAGCGCTTGACAATGTAGATCTTAATGCCGTTCCGGTTCCCGCGGCGCTGCCGTTGCTGGGTTCGGCTTTGGCGGGCGGTGCTCTCCTCGGCTGGCGCCGCCGGAAGGCTGCGAAGGCCTGAAGATTTCCGTTTCGTCTTCAAGCAGCGGCCTTCGGGCCGCTGTTTTTGTTTGTGCTTAGCCGGACACTGGACCGTCACCGCTGAGCGAAGCCAAAAGCATCAGCGTGCCAAGGGAGGTGATGGCGATCCCGCCGCCGATGCGCAGCAGGAAGGCCAGACGGCCCAGCCAGCGGTCATTGCCGCGCGACAGCCGCATGGCGAGCGATTTGGAATAGACCGATAGCGCCGCAATAGCGGACACGGTGATGAATGTGCCAATGGCCATGGCGAAGGTGGCCGCCACACCCGCCCAATAGAGCCCCAGTTGGTAGGCCGACAGCAGCACCAGGAAGGCGCCGCTGCAGGGGCGGATGCCAACGGAAAAAGCAAGCGAGAACGCCTTGCGCCACGACCAGTCGCCTTTCACTTCAGCTGAGGTCGGCAGATGCGCATGGCCGCAGCCGCAATTTTCCGAATGAACGTGATCGGCGGGAAGCGGGTTCACGATCTCAAAATGGTGGCCGATGGGTGAAGCCGCAACGGGCACTGGCGCTGTGCGCAGATAGGGCCGAAGTGCCGTCCAGATGAGATAGAGTCCGACTCCCGTGATCATGGCGAAACTGGCGCTTTCGAGAACCGCGCCCACGTCGCGCACCATGCCCGCAGCACTCGCCACCAGAAACAGAAGAACACTGACCACCGTGATGGCCGTCAGCGCCTGAATGATCGAGCTCATGAAGGCAATGAGAATGCCGCGCCGCAATTCGCTTTCGGTGGCGAGAAGCCAGGCCGAGATCACCGCCTTGCCATGGCCCGGCCCTGCGGCGTGGAATACGCCATAGGCAAAGGCCACCAGCATCAGCGTCAGAGATGCGGCCAACGGCTTTTCCGACGCAATGCCGTGCATGGCGTTTTTCATGCTGCCGTAGAAAACCTGCTGCTGATCGCGCATCCACAGAACCGGGTCCTCCGTAAACGGCGTAACCTGCAGCGAGCCATCGGGATTGCGCGGCTGGACCAGCAGTTTGCTGCGGTCGATCTTCACCACCGGTGCTGCTTCCGGCTGCGTCCCGGCGGCGGCAGGGCCGGCTATCAGGCCAATCAGCAGAAAGGCCGCAAGGAGATATCCTGCTATCGCATTCATGGGGCGCATGTGATGTCGACCGCCTGGGCGAAAAGCCCGCCAAAATCTTCATTGTCAGCCGGTTTCCAGTCCACGCCCTTGCTGGCCAGCATTTTCATCGTCTGGTCAAGCTGCGCGCTCGTCGGGATGGGTGTCAATTTCATGTGGCAGTTCTTCGGCATGGCACCCGATACTTTCACACCTTGAGTCTTCGGGTATTCGAAATCGATGAAGAATTCGGGATCGTAGACCTTGAGCGAAAATTCGCCTTCATGCGGATCGAGGGCGTGCACCAGCGGAATGGTGAAGCGAAGGGTCAGGCGGCCGTTGGCATAGTCCTGGTCGGGATCGATGGCATCGGAGAATTTCTGGATCTGGCCATTCATCCGCATGAAGATGAAATAGCCATAGGTCTTGAGGGAAGACAGGTTGACGGCGGTGAGCGGCGCCAATTCCGCGGGGCTGAACTTGCCGTCACCATCGGTGTCGAGGCCATCTGTCGCCTGCGCGGAATAGCCCTTGTCAAAGGTCCATTCAACGCGCGTGCCGGTGATTTCCCCATCCGGGGCGAAGAGCACGATCGAGCGCATGTCCGCCCAGACATGCGGATGCGCACCGGCGCAGGGCGCCGTGACGGCCATCAAGAGCAGCACGAGCGGCGCCTGTTTCATGAGGCGCAGTCAACGGTGATGGGTTGCGCGAACATGGCGCCGAAATCTTCATTGTTTTCGGGCTTCCAGTCCGTTCCCTTGGTGGCGAGCATGGCGCGCGTCTGATCGATTTGCGCATCGGTGAGGAGCGGCTTGATGTCGAGCTTGCACCCTTGCGGCATGGTGCCCACCACGTCGACGGGGTCGGCCTTGTCGAGTTCAATGTCGACAAAGAAATCGGGGTCGTAAACCTTGAGAACGAACTGCCCGGAGCGCGGGTCCACGGGCGCTTTCAAGGGCACGCGGAAATGCATCTCCAGCTTTCCGTTGCTCCAGATCTGCCCATAATCGGTGGCATCGCCGACGCTGAGCTTTTCGCCGTTGAGGCGCGCCACGGTGAAGTAGTCGTAGTCCTTCAGCACATCCAGATTATTGCGGGTGAGGGGCGCCAGTTCTTCTTCGCTGTAGACGCCGTCGCCATTTGTATCGAGGCCTTCGAGCGCCATTTCGGTGTATTTCTTGTCGAAGGTCCAGTCGATATCGATGGCGGAAATCTGTCCCTGATCGTTGAACACAATGCTGGCTTCAAGCGTGGCCCACACATGCGGGTGCGCAAGGGCAGGCGCGGCGCTGCACATGAGTATGGCGCCGGCCATTGCAGCTTTCAGTCTGCGTCTCTCCACCACGTCCCCTCGGAATCGATGGGACTTGGATGATCGGGCAATGCGGCAGAAAAGTGAAGTTACCGATCATCCAGAAAGGCAGGATGCAAGGGATGACGCGAGGTTCTTGAGAATTTGCGCATAGGCGCCGGGACCGGGCTCAAGATCGGCGCCCAGCCCGTCCAGCACACCGGATCTGGCTGATGATCCTTCGATGATGGCCTGCACATATTTGTCCTGAAACTGCGGCTCGCGGAAGACGCAGGCGGCTCCGGTCTCCTTCAGCTTGGCGCGGAGTTCGGCGAGCCGTTGCGCTGATGGCGATGTGGCGGAAACATCCGAGATGCTGCCCACGGCGTGAACGCCAAAGCGGTTCTCGAAATAATGATAGGCATCATGGAACACAATGAAGGGCTTGTCTTTCACCGGCGCAAGCCCAGCCTTGATCTCCGCGCTGACGCTGTCGAGGGAGGATGCGAAGACTTTGGCATTTGCATCATAGGTGGCGGCATTTGCCGGATCGGCTTTGGCCAAGGCATCAGCGGCGCCAAAGGCCATGGCCTTGGCATTCTCCGGGTCCAGCCAGATATGCGGATCATATTTCAGCACCAGATCGGTGTTGGATGCGTTGGTGGGTTGCGGCTCATCCGTGTCGGGCTCCCAGGCGCCGCCTTCCCGCACCGGCAGCACTTTCACGCCCGGCGAATGCGAGAGCTGGGTGAAATGCTTGCCGTTGACTGCCTCCGTGCCGTCAATCTCGCCCAGCTTGAATTCCAGCCCATCGTCGACCGTGAACACGATGTCGGCCTTGCCCAGGGCGTCGATCTGTTCCGGCGTGAGTGCTGCGGTGTGTTCCGACAGGCGGCCTTTGAGCAGGAGTCCCGGCTTCCCCGTCTCCCCCATCACGGCGGATACGATGCTGTAGACGGGCACAATGGAGGTGATGACGGCGGGAGCTGCCACAGCACTGGCGCAGCAAGCAAAAAGGGCGGAACAGGCGAGAAGGGACAGCCGGTGCATCGATCGCTCCTATGTAATGTTATAATATAACATACAAAGATTCACTGGCCCGTCAAGCGGTGACGGGAACGTGACCAAGCGCGCGTTGAAACTCAGGTCCGGCCCTGCCATTGACGGGTGCCATGGATTTGCAAGTTCCGATTTCGGCGGCGCTGGTAGCGGGTGTCGTGAGTTTTCTCAGCCCCTGCGTGCTGCCGCTGGTGCCGCCCTATCTCTGCTTCATCACCGGCGCATCGCTCGAGGATCTGACCTCCAGCGAGGCCGAGGCCAAGGTGCATTGGCGGCGCACACTGATCGCGGCGCTGGCGTTCGTGCTGGGCTTCACCACCGTCTTCGTGCTGCTCGGGGCGGGCGCATCGGTGATCGGCCAGTTGCTGCGCGCCCATCTGGCGCTGCTGGCGCAGATTGCCGGTGTGTTCATCATCCTGATGGGACTCAATTTCCTCGGCCTGTTCCACATCGGCTTCCTGAAGCGCGAGGCGCGCTATCACACCGACACCCAGCCCGCCACGCTGCTGGGCGCCTATGCGGTGGGTCTCGCCTTCGCGCTGGGGTGGACGCCCTGCATCGGCCCGGTGCTGGCGGCCATTCTGTCAATCGCGGCCAGTGAGCAGAATGTGGCGAAGGGGGCTGGCCTGCTGGCCGTCTACTCCCTCGGCCTCGGCATTCCCTTCCTGCTGGCGGCGGCGGGCGTGGGATCGTTTCTGTCGTTCCAGAGCCGATTCCGGCGCCATCTGGTGCTGGTGGAACGGGTGATGGGGGCGCTTCTGGTGCTGACCGGCATCATGTTCCTCACGGGCACGATGCAGGACCTTTCCTATTGGCTGCTGGAACAATTTCCAGCACTGGGCCGGATCGGCTGAGTTCAATCGGCTGACCATGCGGCGTGGCGCGGGCGGCCCTGTCCCACGCCGCGATGCGGGCAAGGCGTTCGGCTTTCGTCATGGCGCCCTTTTGCGAGACAAGGGTTTCAAGTGCGGCGAGCCAGCTTTCGTAATAGCTCCGATGGGGTTCCAGCCGCAGTGCTGTGCCCAGCGCCTCAGCCCATTCCACTGATGTGAACAGACCCTGTTCCTGCAGTTTCACGGCCATGGCGAAGGCCTGCGCTTCCCAGGGTTCCGCGAAAGGGTGCTCGTCAGGCGGCATCGAGATAGGGCTCCCACAGATCGAGGCAGACGCTGTCAGCGGTGTCCTTTCCCCACAACTCCCGCGCGGTGAATTTCACCGCATAGAGCCAGTGCGGATCATCACCCTTGCCATGGGCAGAACTGTCGGGAAACACGTGACAGCCATGAACCATCACAATCTCTCCCATGTGACCGCGTGCATAGCGCGGCAGGCGGGTGTGGCCTTCAGGGTTTATATTCCGTGTACGGACCTTATCGCCCACGGCGAAACGCGGCGCGGTGGAGGCCGGGCGGTCAGCCGGTCCGCCACGCTTCAGGATGGCCGGAATCGCCGCCGCTTCGGGCACGCGCTTTACCTTCAGGGGCGGCACCTGCATGTGCCCAGTCCTTTCTTCTTCCGGCGTTGCGAGACGGAGCGCGTAAAGCTGATCGAGCAGGGCATAGTGGCGCATCTCATAATAGCTGGAACGCCAGTAGAGTTCTGGATCAAGGCGTTCCCGCGCATGGCGCGCGATGTCGATGTTCCAGCTTCCCGTCATGCCCATGGCGAGGTTCAGCGCAAAGGCGCGGCGTTCCCATTCCTCATGAAAGAAGGGTTCGTTCTTTTCCGCCGCCACCGGTCCAAAGCCGGTAAAGCCTCCCATGTCGTGCGGGCCGTTCATGCTGCTGCTCCCGCCAGGCCGGTGCCGATCATCGAGTCGCGGGAGACCAGTGTCGCGAGTTCATCTTCGTTCAGGCCGTCCGCATCCTTGGGGCGCATGGGGATCACGAGGTAGCGCACTTCGGCGGTTGAATCCCAGACGCGGATTTCTGTCGTCTCAGGCAGGGTCAGGCCGAATTCGGCGAGCACGGCGCGCGGCTCAATCACGGCACGCGAGCGGTATGGCATGGACTTGTACCAGGCCGGCGGCAGTCCCAGCACAGGCCAGGGGTAACAGGAGCAAAGGGTGCAGACGACCATGTTGTGAAGCTGGGGCGTGTTGAAGAGCGCCACCATGTGCTCACCCTGGCGGCCCTCATAACCCAGCGCGGCGATTGCGGCAGTCGCATCGCGCTTCAGCCAATCGGCATAGGCCGGGTCAACCCAGGCCTTTGCAACCACGCGCGCCCCGTTGCGGGGCCCCACTTTGTTTTCATAGGTGTCGATCAACACATCAAGCGCTGCTGGATCGACATAGCCTTTTTCGACCAGAAGCGATTCCAGCGCCTTCACGCGGAGCGCCAGCGGCGAAAGCTCCGAGCCCTGGTGATCATGGTCATGTCCGTCATGCGGCATATTGTGTTTCCCTGCGTTCCGAATAGCATAGCTCAAGGGTGGTGCGGGGGAGAAGCGGAATGGCGAAGCTCGAAGGGGTGCGGGCCTGTGTGTTCGATGCCTATGGCACGCTGTTCGACGTGCATGCCCCGATGCGCAAACTCGCCGCTGAGATCGGCCCCAAGGCAGAGGAGATTTCAAAGCTCTGGCGGCAGAAGCAGCTTGAATATACCTGGCTCCGCAGCCTCATGGGCGTTCATGCAGATTTCTGGCATGTGACAGGCGATGCGCTGGATTACGCGCTCGACGCTCATGGGGTCGAAGAGCCGGGGCTTCGCGATGAGATCATGGCGCTTTATCTTAAGCTTGATGCTTATCCCGATGCCGAGCCGATGCTCAAGGCGGTGAAGGCGAAGAACCAGCGTACCGCCATTCTGTCAAACGGCAGCCCGTCGATGCTCGACGCGGCAGTGCGATCGGCAGGGCTGGAGCGGCTGTTCGATTTCGTGCTGTCGGCCGAGGATGTCGGCATCTACAAGCCCAGCCGGCGCGTCTACCGGCTGGCCATGCAGAAATTGCAAATTCAGGATGCGCCAGCGGTATGCTTTGTTTCGGCCAACACGTGGGATGCGCAGGCAGCGGCGCAGTTTGGCTTCCAGGTGGTGCGGGCCGACCGGTTCGGCCTTCGGGATGATAAAATCCCCGGCCGCCCAGACCGGCTGATCAAGGATCTCTCGGAACTTGCCGCCCTGATCTAGGCGATCTTGCGCGGTTTGGCATTGCGGGCCGCCGCGTGGGTGCGCACGGCCTCGCCAAAGGCTTCAAAGAGCTTCACCGAATCGGGGTTATTGCGGGCCTTGTATTCGGGGTGCCATTGGGTGCCGAAAGCAAAGGTCGACGCACCCTTCACCGATACGGCCTCGATAATGCCATCAGGTGCAGTCGCTTCTGCCGCAAGACCCGGGGCGAGCTTCGCCACGCCCTGGCGGTGGATCGAATTCACCATCGTCTCGCGCTTGCCCAGAATTTTTTCCAGAACGCCGCCGGGCGTGATGGCGATGGCGTGTTTCGGGCCGTAACGGACATCCGTGTCATCAGACTTTGGCGCACGGTGATCGAGCCGGCCTTCGCCGCGCTGCAACTCGGTTTCGAGCGTACCGCCCAGAACCACATTCAGTTCCTGGAAGCCACGGCAGATGCAGAACAGCGGTATGCCACGCTCGATGACGCGCTTGATGAGCTTCAGCGTCATCGCATCGCGCGCATGGTCATAGGGTTCGTGGTCCGCCGTCGGCTCGGCGCCGTAGTGCGGGGGATGGACATTGGAGACGGCCCCCGTCATCAGGATGCCGTCGAAATGATCCAGCAGGTCATCCAGCGTCAGGGCGTCGATGATCGAGGGGATCATCAGCGGCGTGCAGCGGGACACCTCCGCCACGGCGCGCACATATTTGTCGCCCAGCGAATGGAAGAGGAAACCGTGGCTTTCATATGTATCGGCGGGAAGGCCCACGAGGGGCGAAAGAGCGGTCATGCGGACAAAGCCTTGTGAAGCGCGAGGATTGACGTCTAGATAGCGCAAAGCGCCAAACCATGTCCAATCCATGACCGATATCGTTCCCGCATCCCGGCTTTTCGACCTTTCGGGCGAGGTGGCCTTCATCACCGGCGCCTCTTCGGGGCTTGGCGCGCACTTTGCCGAAGTGCTGGCGGCGCATGGCGCCAAGGTCGTGCTGGCGGCGCGGCGGCTGGACAGGATTTCGGCCCTTGCGGCGCGGATCGGGTCCAGCATGGCGATTGCCTTCGATGTCACGAACCGCGCAGGCTATGCGGCCGCCTTCGATCAGGCGGAGGCGGCGCTGGGGCCGGTAACGCTCCTGATCAACAATGCCGGGGTTTCCGGCCAGCCGCGGTTTCTCGATACGCCGCCTGAGGATTTCGCCTTCGTTCAAGGCACCAATGTCGAGGCGGTCTGGCACCTCTCGCAGTTCTTCGCCAAGCGCCTGGTGGCCGCGAAACGGCCGGGAGCAATCATCAACCTGGCATCGATCGCCAGTTTTCGTGTGGGGGGCACCTCGGCCAGCTATGCGGTGAGCAAGGCGGCGGTGGAGCAGATGACCAAGGCGCACGCCTTTGAATTGGCGCGCCACGGCATTCGCGTCAACGCCATCGCCCCCGGATATATCTGGAGCGAGATGACGGAGGCGCATCTGAACTCCGAGGCCGGCAAGGCGATGCTCAAACGCGTGCCGCAACGGCGCGCGGGCGATCCTTCCGATCTCGATGGGACGCTGCTGCTCCTTGCTTCTCCCCGCGCCTCCGGTTTCATGACCGGCGCCACCATTGTCGTGGATGGCGGCCATCTCACCTCTTTCGGCTGAGGATACCTCATGGATTTTTCGTTGCCGTCCGACATTGATGCGCTGCGCCTCAGGGTGCGGGAATTCGTGGCGCATGAGGTGCTGCCGCTGGAGGCGGACCGCCGCAATTACGACCAGTATGACAATATCAGGCTGGACGTGCTGGAACCGCTGCGTGCCAAGGCGAAGGCACGAGGCTTGTGGGCGCCGCAGATGCCGGTGGCACGCGGCGGGCTGGGATTGCCCAAGGTCGGATGGGCAGCATTCTATGAAGAGGCAAACCGGTCAATCTTCGGGCCGCTGGCGTTTAACTGCGCGGCCCCTGATGACGGCAACATGAATATTCTCAATCTCACGCTGAAAAACGAGGCGGAGAAAGAGAGATGGCTTCAGCCTATCATCGACGGAAAAATCCGTTCCTCCTTCGTGATGACGGAACCCGCACCCGGTTCAGGCTCCGATCCCGGCGGCATGATGCTGACGCGGGCGGAAAAGCGCGGCGGAACATATGCCATATACGGGCGGAAATGGTTTATTTCTGGCGCTGACGGCGCCACCCATTTCATCCTCATGGCGCGGACATCGGATGATCCGCGCAAGGGGCTTTCGGGATTTCTGTTCCACAAGGATCAGCCGGGCTGGCGGATCGTGCGGCGCATTCCCACCATGGGGCCCGATGAACTGGGCGGTGTTTGCGAACTTGAATTCGACGGCCTTGAAATTCCGGAAGAGAACAGGCTGCTTCAGGAAGGGGATGGCTTGCGCATCACCCAGATGCGGCTGGGGCCAGCAAGGCTCACGCATTGCATGCGCTGGCTGGGCCTCTCCAAGCGCTGCCTCGAGATCGCACATGACTATGTGAAGGAGCGCAAGGCCTTCGGCACTGCGCTGGCGGAGCATGAAAGTGTGCAGATCATGCTGGGCGATCTGGCGGCGGAGATCGAGAAGGGGCGGCTTCTCACCATGCATGCCGCCTGGGTGCTAGATCAGGGCGGCAAGGCGCAGAAGGAAGTGTCCATGGCGAAAATCCATGTGGCGGAGGTTCTGAACCGCGCGGCGGATATGGGAATCCAGCTGTGCGGGGCGAAGGGCTATTCCACCGATACGGTACTGGGCTGGATCTACCGCTACGCCCGCTGCGCCAAGCTGGTGGACGGCGCGTCGGAAGTCCACAAGATGGTTCTGGCGCGCCACTATGCGAAAGAAGGCAATGATTTCTGGTCTTGGGCCTAGAATGCCATCTTCCAGGCAAGACCGAGGGTGGCGCAGAGAGCGAGCGTTTTCGGGATGCCCAAGTGAAAGCGGAACAGTGCAGCCGCTGCGATGAGGCTGAGCGCGAGCGCTGCCACATCGAGGCTCGCGAAGACTGGAAGCCACGGGCGGAACCAGCTCTCCGGCCTAGTGACCACACCGAAGAGCACATGCAGCCCGAACCACACCGAGAGATTGAGGATAACGCCAACAACCGCGGCTGTGATGGCGGCAAGCGCTGAGGAGAGGCGCGGTTTCCGGCCAATCATTTCGATATAGGGAGCACCAGCGAAGATCCAGAGAAAGCAGGGCGCAAAGGTTACCCACAAGGTGACGGTGGCGCCGGCCAGTCCGCCCCACAGGCTGCCTGTCCCGCGCCAGCCCGCCATGAAGCCCACGAATTCAGTGACGAGGATGAGCGGCCCGGGTGTCGTCTCGGCAAGACCCAGCCCGTCGATCATTTCCTGCGGGGCGAGCCATTGCTTCTGCTCCACCGCCGCCTGCGCCATGTAAGTGAGAACCGCATAGGCGCCGCCAAAGGTGACGACGGCGAGCTTGGAGAAGAACACGCCCACCTCGGTGAGCACGTGGCCGGGTCCGGCCAGCACGTCGAGGGCGGCGAGCGGGACAAGCCAGATGGCCAGCCAGAGCGCGACGGTGCGGGCCAGTTGCGAGAGGGGAGGCATCGCCGCGCCCTGATTTTCTGCGCTGCCCCTGCCGCGCAGAAAACCGAAGAGGGCCGCCAAGGCGATCACCAACGGAAAGGGCAGGCCGAACACATAGAGGGATGCAAAAGCGAGGCCCGCGATCACCCAGTCGGCGCGGGATTTGAGCGCACGGCGCGCCACGCGCAGCAGCGCTTCGATGACGATGGCGAGCACGGCGGCCTTCACGCCGAAGAAGATCGCCGCCACCCAGCCCATGGTGCCGAAGGCCGCATAGAGAGCGGAGAGGGCGAGCACCACGAAAGCGCCCGGCAGCACGAACAGAAGACCCGCGGCAAGGCCCCCCTTCACCCCGTTCAGCCGCCAGCCCGTATAGGTTGCCAGCTGCATCGCTTCCGGCCCCGGCAGCAGCATGCAGAAGTTCAGGGCAGTGAGAAAATCCTTCTCCGACAGCCATCCCCGCTCCTCCACGATTTCGCGGTGCATGAGTGCAATCTGCCCCGCTGGCCCGCCGAAGGACAGGCAGCCGATACGCCCCCAGACTTTCAGGGCGTCAGAAAAGCTGACATGGGTCATATGCCGCCCCGGGGTTTGGCAAACACGTGCAAACCACTATAGTCGGACACATGCCGAAAGCCACGCCAAGCCTTGCCGACAAATATGACCTGACGATCCCGCAGGTGTTCCTCAGCGGGCCGCAGGCGATCGTCCGCATGGTGCTGATGCAGTCTGAGCTCGACAGGCGCTCCGGGCTGAACACGGCAGGCTATGTGACGGGTTATCGCGGCTCTCCCGTGGGCACGGTGGACAACCAGTTTCAGTCGGCGCGCGGGCTATTGGAGCCGCGCAACATCAAGTTCCAGCCCGGCCTCAACGAGGACCTTGCGGCCACCGCCCTGTGGGGAAGCCAGCAGGCGGAAATGCGCGGCGAGGGCAGGTTCGATGGCGTGTTCGGCGTCTGGTACGGCAAGGGGCCAGGGGTTGACCGTTCGGGCGACGTGTTCCGCCATGTGAACATGGCAGGCACCTCGAAGCATGGTGGCGTGCTGGCGATCGCGGGTGACGATCATTCGGGCGAATCCTCAACCGTGATCCACGCCAGTGATGTGGCGCTCTCCGATGCGATGATGCCGGTGCTGAGCCCGGCTGGCGTGCAGGAGATCATCGACTATGGCCTCTTCGGCATCGCGATGTCGCGCTTCGCTGGTGTGTGGGTCGGCCTCAAGGGCATGCACGACACGGTCGAGTCTTCCGCCGTGGTGGACGCGGGGCTGGACCGCAAGCCCTTCATCATGCCCGATGATGTTCCGATGCCGCCGGATGGCGTTCATATCCGCCCCAGCGACGACCGCGTGCCGCAAGAGGTTCGGCTGCACAGTTTCAAGATTCCGGCCGCACTCGCTTTCGCGCGCGCCAATGGCATCAACCGCATCATGATGAATGGCGGTGCAGCGCCGAAGCTTGGCATCGTGGCGGCGGGCAAAAGCTATCTCGATGTGCGGCAGGCGCTGGAAGAGCTTGGCATCGATGAGGCGCGCGCGGCAAAGCTAGGGCTACGTCTGCTCAAGATCGGCATGGTGTGGCCGCTCGAGCCTGAGATCATCCGCAGCTTCGCCAAGGGCCTCGACACCATCATGGTGGTGGAGGAGAAACGCTCGCTGATCGAAATGCAGCTGCGCGATATTCTCTATGCGGAGAAACAGCGCCCGCAGGTGATCGGCAAGACCGACCAGGACGGAAAACCGCTCTTTGCACCTTATGGTGTGCTGGAGCCGAACCAGATCGCCGTCGCGGTGGCGCGTTGCATTCACGACCGCGCGGTGGGTGACTGCGCCGCAACGCTTCAGGCGGAAGGACAGGCAGGCCGCAATCAGGCTGATCTGGCGCAACGCATCCCCTATTTCTGCGCGGGGTGCCCGCATAATTCCTCGACGGTCCTGCCAGATGGCGCGCGGGGCTATGCGGGCATCGGCTGCCACTGGCTGGCGCAATTCGTACCCGGCCGGAAGACGGAGGGCGCAACCCATATGGGCGGCGAGGGCGCCAACTGGATCGGCGAGGCGCCATTCTCCAAGCGCGAACACGTGTTCCAGAACATCGGGGACGGAACCTATAATCACTCCGGCCTGATGGCGATCCGCCATGCCGCCGGGTCCGGCGTCAACATCACCTACAAGATCCTGTTCAACGATGCGGTGGCGATGACGGGCGGGCAGCGTCATGATGGCGCGCTCACGGTGCCGCAGATCGCCAATCAGGTGCGGGCCTTCGGAATTGACCGCATTGCCATCGTGTCGGATGAGCCAGACAAATATCCCAGCAAATCCGCCTTCCCGCCGTTTGTGAGCTTCCATCATCGCAGCGAATTGCAGGATGTGCAGAGCGGCCTCATGAAAGTGAAGGGCGCCAGCGTCCTGATCTATGACCAGACGTGCGCTGCGGAAAAGCGCCGGCGGCGCAAGAAGGGAGAGTTTCCCGATCCCAGCCGCCGGGTGTTCATCAATGAAGCGGTCTGCGAGGGCTGCGGCGATTGCGGCGTGCAATCGAATTGCGTGGCGATCGAGCCGGTAGAAACCGAATTCGGCCGCAAGCGGCAGATCGACCAATCCGCCTGCAACAAGGATTTTTCCTGCCTCAAAGGCTTCTGTCCCAGCTTTGTGACGGTTGAAGGCGGCGAACTCCTTCGCGGTGCCGCGCCGCAGGCGGCGGCTGGCGAGGCAACGCCCTTTCCGGTGATCCCTGAACCGGAACTGCCCAAACTCGATCAGCCGTGGAACATTCTGGTGACCGGCATCGGCGGCACCGGTGTTGTCACCATCGGCCATATCCTTGGCATGGCGGCGCATATCGAGGGCAAGGGTTCTGCGCTGATCGACATGGTCGGCATCTCGCAAAAGAATGGCGCTGTCGTCACGCATCTGAAAATCGGCGCCACGCCTGCGGCCATTTCTGCGGTCCGCGTGGCATCGGGCTCGGCGGATTTGATTCTCGGTTGCGATCTCGTGACGTCGGCGTCCGAACGTATTCTGGCGGGCGCATCGCGGGCGCGCACGGCGGCGGTGGTGAATGCGCATGAAACCATGCCGGCGCAGTTTACATATGATTCAAATTTCACCCTTCCCGGCGGCGCATTGTCGCTGCGGATCGGCGCTTCCGTGAAGCCCGAAGGCCTCTTTGCTATTGATGCGACCGAGATCGCCACGGCTCTGCTTGGCGATTCGATCGCCGCCAACCTCTTCACGCTTGGTTATGCGTGGCAAAAGGGTTTGGTGCCAGTCAGCCGTGAGGCCATTGAAGAGGCGGTGCGGCAGAACGCCGTGTCGGTGAAGATGAATCTGGCTGCCTTCCTGTGGGGCAGGCGGGCCGCGGCGGATGAAAAGGCCGTGCGCGCGGTGATTGCCGCAAAGCTGCCGCCAGCCGCGAAACCGCAGACGCTGGATGACATGATCGCGCGGCGTGTGGCGTTTCTGACTGATTATCAGAATGCCGCCTATGCCGAATCCTACCGGACTTTCGTTGAGAGGGTGCGGGATACGGAAAGCCGCCTCCCTGGAAAAAGTGGGCTTGCGGATGCCGTGGCGCGCAGCCTGTTCAAGCTGATGGCCTATAAGGATGAATATGAAGTGGCGCGGCTTTACACCGACGGCCGGTTTCAGCGCGATGTCGCCGCGAAGTTTTCCGGCGACTACAAGCTGAATTTCCACCTCGCGCCGCCTCTTTTGGGGCGCAAGGACGCATTCACAGGCAAGCCCGTCAAAAGCACATTCGGGCCGTGGATGATGACCGGCTTTCGCATCCTCGCCAGCCTCAAGGGCCTGCGCGGCACGGCCTTCGATATTTTCGGGCGCACGGAAGAGCGGAAAAAAGAACGTGCGCTGATCGCCGATTATCGGGCACGGATGCTACAGGTGATGGAGCATCTCACGGCGCAGAATCATTCCCTGGCCGTTGAACTTGCCTCTTTACCGCAGGAGGTTCGAGGTTTCGGCCATGTAAAAGAGGCATCAATTGTGCGTGTGGAGTCCCGAGAGCGGGATTTGATGGCGAAATTTCCTTCTGGCGTGAAGACAAAGCTTCGCGAAGCTGCGGAATGACAATCGCTACTTGTTATGAAACAGCGTACGGCAAATTTGATATTGCGGGTTGGGCTGGGGAGTGCGTTAGTCCTGTTTTCCTCGGCGGCGGTTTATTATTTTGTCGGTGTGAGATATTGGAAGCTTTCACAAGACGATGCGTTGATTTCTGTTCTTAATGGAATTGGTATTGTCCTGGCGTGGATCAGTTTTTGGCCTTGGGTGGCGACGTTCATGTACAATAACATCAGAAGATCTGGAATTTACAGCCAGAAGACACTGGAAAATAATGCGCTATATCACCTGTCGATTGATGAGCGCCGTAAATGAGTTTGCGCTTTGGTTGATGCCGCTGATGCTTAAGCGGCAGCGCGGTCCGCGTGCCAGGTGATGCGCCAGGCGGGCAGCACGAGGCGCGCGGTGGTGCCAACGCCGTATTCGCTTTCAATGGTGACCGTTCCGCCGTGCAGCATGGCGATGCGGCGGGCGATGGCGAGGCCAAGCCCGATGCCGCCGAAGCGGCGGGAGTTCCCGGCGTCGGCCTGAACGAAGGGCTCGAAGATGCGGTCGATATCCTCCTTACGGATGCCGACGCCTTCGTCCTTCACCGCGATGGCGAGGCCATCGGTCTGCGTGCGTTCGAAGGAGATGTTCACGAAGCCGCCGGAGGGTGAAAACTTCACCGCGTTGGAAATCAGATTGATCAGAATCTGCTTGATGCGCGTGATATCGCCCTTCACCTCCACGCCATCGATGATACGGGCTATGATGGTGGTGTCGGTCTTTTCTGCCGCATCGCGGCACATCTTGGCGGCAATTTCCACCAGTTCGGCGGCATCGGCCTCCTGCTCCACGAGTTGCAGCGACCCCTTCTCGATGCGCGTTGCATCCAGAATGTCGCTGATCAGCGATTGCAGATGTTTGCTGCTGCCCAGAATGGTTTTCAGGTGATCAATGCGCTGCGGATCGCTGATGGCATCGGCGTGGGGCGAAATGAGGAGTTCGGCAAAGCCCACGATGGCATTGAGCGGGGTGCGGAGCTCATGGCTCATCACGGCCAGAAATTGCGACTTGGTTTCGCTTGCCTTCTCCGCCGCTTCCTTGGCCTCGATGAGCTTTGTTTCGGTACGGTGATCTCCGGTGATGTTGTGCGCCGCGCCGCGATATCCCGTGAAATTGCCATCGGCATCGAACATGGGCTTGGCGGTGATGCGCCACCAGCTTTCACGCCCGCCCAGCCAGCTGTTGAGGCGATGGCCTTCGATCGGACGATGCGCCCGCATGGCGTCCGACAGCGCGCTCCAGAGGGGATCATCCGAAGAGGCGGACATGGCCTCGGTGATCAGCCGTCCCGTTATCGCGGCCGGCTTGACCTTGAGTGCCGAGAAAAGATTGGGCGAGGCATAGACAATATATCCCTGCCTGTCAGTCTCCCACAGCCAGCTTCCTTCCCCCTGGTCCGTATCGCTGAGAAGCAGGGAAATGATTTCATTCTGCTTCTTCACCTCGTCTTCGGCTTCCGCATGAAGGCGCGCCACTTCATGCGCATGCAGGATCATGATTGCGACCGTCAGGCAATAGAGAAGGGAAAACGCGCCGAGCGCCAGCCCCGTCGTTCCACCGATCTTTATCGAGGCCAGGATAAGCGCTCCGGCGATCAGGGCGCAAAACAGCACGGCTGAGGACTGGACGCGGGCCAATGCAAGCGAACCGAGCCCCGAGATGCCGAAGGTTATCGCGACAGCCAAAAGGCGCAGTTCTTGTCCCGCATCAAAGAACAGGGCTGGAAATGCCGCCCACACCAGGCCGAGCAAAATCGTGCAAAGCTCATGCAGATGGAGGCTGGCCTGTTTGCCGACGGGTTTGAACTTCTGGCAGTATGCGGCAATCAGGAGGGGCAGCAGGGAGGCTGCGACAGCCGGGGTCACCCAGCCCAGCACCAGTGCAGGGGAGGCGTGATTGATGGCAATCCGTGCAAAACCCAGCGCCACCAGCGCGCTTGAGAAGAGAAAGAGGATGGGAAACGTGAAAGAAAGGCTGGGCGGGCCGCCATCAGCGGGCGCTTCGGCCCGGGCAATGAGGGAACGCCACCGCGATTCGGTGCGGCGCAGCACATGACCAAGCCCGGCTTTCATGTCAATCGGTGCCAGCTAGCCCTCTCATTCCAGCATGCGGAATTATGATCTTTTTGCATTTGCAAGGCGTTAACGGCGGGGTACTGCAATGTTTCACCTAGGGAAGCGACATGCCTGCCGTTGAAAACATCCGGCCTTCCGGCCATCCCGCCATCTTGTCGGGGAAGATTGGTGTCCTGCTGGTCAATCTGGGCACGCCGCAGTCCACGGATTACTGGTCCATGCGGCGCTATCTCAAGGAGTTCTTGTGGGACCGCCGGGTGATCGAGGTCAGCCGCCCGCTATGGTGGTTTATCCTCAATGGCATCATCCTGCAGACAAGGCCCCGCAAAAGCAGCCACGCCTATGAAAAGATATGGAATCATGCGCTCGATGAATCGCCTCTCAAGACGATCACGCGCGGGCAGGCCGAGAAACTGACCGCACGCCTCAAGGATTTGCCTGAGGTGGTGGTCGATTGGGGCATGCGGTACGGCTCACCGGCGATGAACGACCGGATTGCCGCGCTGAAGGAGCAGGGCTGCGACCGCATTCTGGTTTTCCCGCTCTATCCCCAATACAGCGCCGCCACCACGGCCACGGTCATGGACAAGGCTTTCGATGGGTTGAAGGCCATGCGCTGGCAACCGGCGCTTCGCAGCGTGCCGCCCTATTATGATGATCCTGCCCATATCGAGGCGCTGGCCCTGAGCATCGAAGCCCATCTCGCCACGCTTTCCTGGGCGCCGGACCTGATCCTGACATCCTTTCACGGGCTTCCGCAGGAATATTTCGACAAGGGCGATCCCTATTACTGCCACTGCCAGAAAACCGCCCGGCTGCTGCGGGAGCGGCTGAAGCTGCCGCCTGAGAAGCTCAGGGTGGTGTTCCAGTCGCGCTTCGGCAAGGCGGAATGGATCAAACCTTACGCGCAGGACACCGTGGAGGCGCTCCCTGCCGAAGGCGTGAAGAAGCTGGTCATGGTGATGCCGGGCTTCGCGGCAGATTGCGTCGAGACACTTGAGGAAGTGGCAATTGGCCTCCGCGACACCTTCCTGTCGGGCGGCGGCAGCGATTTTTCCGCTGTTCCATGTCTTAACGACAGCGACATATCGGTTGCCATGCTGGAAACCATATTGCGGCGCGAAATGAAAGGTTGGGTCTGATGCCCTTGCGGCGCATCTGATCAATCCCCATTCTCCCTCCCGCCGGCCACGGCGGTCCGGTTTGGGAGAACAGCATGTTTCAAGGAGCTAGCGTTTTCGTTCTGGTGGTGCTGGCGGTCGTCGTCTTCTACCTCCTGCGGGCGATCCGCATGGTGCCACAGGGGTACAATTACACGGTCGAGCGTTTCGGGCGGTATATCCGCACACTGGGGCCGGGACTCGGCCTGATCGTTCCCTTCATTGACCGCGTGGGCGCCAAGCAGAACATGATGGAGCGGGTGATCCCGGTGCCCTCCCAGGAGGTCATTACCAAGGACAACGCCATGGTGACGGTCGATGGCGTGGCCTTCTATCAGGTGCTCGACGCGGCGCGCGCGACCTATGAGGTCAACAATCTCGAGAACGCCATCATCAACATGACGATGACGAATATCCGCACCGTCATGGGTTCGCTCGAACTCGACAATCTTCTGTCGCAACGCGACGAGATCAACCATCGCCTCCTGAGCGTCGTCGACAAGGCGACGGAGCCATGGGGCGTCAAGATGACCCGCATCGAGATCAAGGACATCAATCCGCCACGCGATCTGGTCGACTCCATGGCCCGGCAGATGAAGGCCGAGCGCGAAAAGCGCGCCTCCATTCTGGAAGCGGAAGGCTTGCGGCAGGCGGCCATCCTGAGAGCGGAAGGCGAGAAGCAGTCGGTGGTGCTGCAGGCGGAAGGCCGCCGCGAAGCCGCCTTCAAGGACGCCGAGGCACGCGAGCGGTCGGCGGAAGCGGAAGCCAAGGCGACCGAGATGGTCAGCAATGCGATCTCGTCCGGAAATGTGCAGGCGATCAATTATTTCGTCGCCAACAATTACATCAAGGCGCTGGAAACGCTGGCGCAATCGCCGAACCAGAAAGTGCTGATGATGCCGGTCGAGGCGGCCTCCGTCATCGGGTCGATCGCCGGCATTTCCGAACTGGCGCGCGAGGCCTTCAGCACGCAGCCGCCGCCGAGCTCCCCGGCGCGGCGCACCGGCTCGGGCGTGCCCGGCATTCCGCCCAAATCGTCTTAAGGGGAGGAAGCCATGTCAGCCTTCTTCCCCATGCTTGATGGCTGGGTCTGGTGGATCATCGCCGGAGTTCTGCTGATGCTGGAACTGACGGCGCCCGGCGTGTTCTTCATCTGGCTTGCCATTCCGGCGGCGGTCGTCGGGCTGCTGGATTTGCTGTTTCATCTGAGCTGGCAGATCGAGCTTCTGGTGTTCGCCGTTCTCTCGCTGGTGTCGGTCTATGGCGGGCGGCGGTTTCTCGCGGCGCGTCGCGTGTTCGAGAGCGACAAGCCGAGCCTCAACCGCCGCATGCTTGACTACATCGGCCGGAGCTACATTCTTGACCAGCCCATCACCGAAGGCCGCGGCCGGCTGTCGATTGACGGCACGCAGTGGGATGTGGCGGGCGAGGATGCGCCGAAAGGCGCGCGCGTCAAGGTGACGGCGGTCGACGGCATGAAGCTGACGGTGGTGAGAGCTTAAGCCGCGCCGATCCGCAGCAGATCGTGAATATGGACGAGGCCCACGGGTTCCCGCGCCTCGTTCACCACAAAAAGGCTGGTGATCTTGGCGGAGTTCAGGATCTCCAGCGCTTCCGAGGTGAGCGCGTCCGGATCGATGGTTTTGGGATTGCGCGTCATCACCTCGCCCACCGTGCGGTCCAGCAGGTTGCGGTCCATATGGCGGCGCAAGTCACCGTCGGTGACGATTCCAACGAGGCGGCCGGCGGCATCGACCACGCCAAGGCAGCCATAGCTGCGCGAGGTCATGACCAGCAATGCCTCCGACATGCGCAAAGGCTCGACCGTCAACGGAAGTTCGGACTGCTTGTGCATGATGTCACGCACATGGGTCAATTGCGCGCCCAGCTTGCCGCCGGGGTGGAAATTCCTGAAATCCCGGGGGCCGAAGCCTTTTTCCTCCAGAAGCGCCACCGCGAGTGCGTCACCCAGGGCGAGTTGCATGAGGGTCGAGGTGGTGGGCGCGAGGCCGTTGGGGCAGGCCTCCTTGGCACGCGGCAGAATCAGCATCACGTCGGCCTCTCCCGCGAGGGTGCTTTGAGCCTGCGCCGTGATGGCGATGAGCGGCACGGCAAAGCGGCGCGAATAGGTGAGAATATCCCGGAGCTCCGGCGACTCGCCTGAATTCGACAGCATGACGATCACATCGTCCGGCGTGATCATGCCCAGGTCGCCGTGGCTCGCCTCGGCGGGATGAACGAACATCGCGGGCGTTCCGGTGGAGGCCAGCGTGGCGGCGATCTTGCGGCAGACATGGCCGCTTTTGCCCATGCCGGTGAGAATCACACGGCCCTTCGCCTTCCGCAGCACATCCACGGCCTGGGCGATCTGTTCGCCCAAAGGCCCCTCCGCCGCCTTGACCAGTTGCGCCATACCCTCGGTTTCGGTGGCAAGCGCCCGGAGGGCTGATGCGCGCCAGGCGGCGCCGAGGGGAATGGGAGAGTTCTGAAGCCTAGTCATGATGCCAAATTTAGGCGCGTTCCCCCCAAAAAGGAAGCCGCCAGCTTCGAAACAGCCCGTCAACGCCCCATTAACCATACGCTCCTTAGAGTCCATTGCAGGAGTTTCCGAATGGTGTTTGGGCGGCACTTTGCCAGCCTGGCTTTGGCCGGATTGATCGGCATGACGGGTGCGGCCTCGGGCCAGCAGGCGCCCGCCTTGCGCACGACCATTGATGACACGGAGTCGGACGCCACGGCAGACACGCCCGCTTCGCTTCCCCAGGCCGTGCCGCTGCCGCGGGAAACATCGCTCACGGTGAAACCGCTCGAAGAACCGCCGCCGGTCATTCGCCGCAAGGCCCAGGCTGACCCATATGCGCCGCTTGGCATCGATACGGGCGGGCTGACGCTTTATCCTTCAATCATGATTGGCGGCGTCTACTCATCGAACATCAAGCAGGCGCATAGTGACAGGGACGCAGCAGCCGGCATTCTTCTCAAGCCGTCGCTCAGCTTCGCCAGCGACTGGAGCCGCCACAGCCTGACAGGCGCCTTTGATCTCGACCTCGAGCGCTACGCTGACAAAGACAAGACGCTGCTGCGCAGCGGCAATGCGAATGCCGATCTCCGCCTCGACATCCGCCACGACCGGCGCGTGGAGCTGGGCCTTTATGCGACGCTTGATGATACGGGGCTGGGCAACAGCGAAGTTCCCGCAACGGCGATCGGCGTTCGTTCGGAGCAGATCGCGGGGGGACGCGCGGCCTATATTCAGGACTTCGGGCCCATGGAAGGCTGGGTTACGGCGGGCCTGTCCTACAACCATTATGATGATGTGAAACTTTCAGGCGGCGGCAAGGAAGATAACAGCGACCGCAATTTCTGGGCTCCGTCCATCGTTTTCCGCGCCACCTATACCGACCCGCCGCTGATCAAGCCCTTTGCCGAACTGGCCTATGTGCCGCGTCTTTATACGCAGTCCCATGACAGAAACGGGCTGGAGCGGTCTTCCAATGGATATTCCGCCACGGCCGGTGTGATGATTGATGACAGCCCCATCTGGAGCGGCAGCCTGGGGCTGACCTATATTCTCCGCGATTATCAAGACCCGAGCCTTGAAACCGATGGCGTGCTGGGGCTGGTCGGCGCTGTCACATGGTCTCCCACCGATCTCACGCAGGTGGTGATGACGGCCACGACCTCGATCGACGATTCGGTTTCCACGACATCAAGCGGCAACCGCATCTGGTCGCTTGATACGGAACTGACGCAGGCCATTCGCGACAACATCGATCTCAAGGGTGGTGGCGGCCTCGAAATCGAAAAGCAAGGCGGCGGCAACGATCTCACCTACACGGCCAATGCGGGGGTGGACTGGAAGATCAGTCCACAGCTCACATGGTCGGCGGCCTATGATTTCACTTATCTCGATGCCGTCACATCATCGCGGAGTTATACCGAGCACCGCGTCACCACCGGCATCACGCTTCAGCCCTAGCCCAAAATCTTCTTGAGCGCGGCGCGGAAGTCGGGGCCGATGTCGGGGCGTTCGAGCGCCAGGGCGACATTGGCGGACAGAAAGCCCACCTTGTCGCCGCAGTCATAGGTGGTGCCCTTGTATTTGAGACCCCAGAAATCCTGCGCCGCCATCAGCCGGATCATCGCGTCGGTAATCTGGATCTCACCGCCAGCACCTGGTTTCTGCTTTTCAATTTCACCAAAGATTTCCGGCTGCAGGATATAGCGGCCCGAAATGATGAGATTTGACGGAGCCTTGTCGCGCGGCGGTTTTTCCACCATGCCGTCGATCGTGAAAGCGTTGTCCTTCCAGTCTTTCGCGCCCACCACGCCATAGCGGTGCACCTGTTCCCAGGGCACTTCCTCAACAGCAATGCCGTTGCCGCCCCGCCTGTTGTAGATATCCATCATCTGCCTGAGGCAGCCGGGCTTTGCATGCATCACCATGTCGGGCAGAAGCAGGGCAAAGGGCTCGTTGCCGACGATATCGCGCGCGCACCACACGGCATGGCCCAGGCCCTTCGGCTCCTGCTGGCGGGTGAAGCTGGTCTGCCCGGCGCCTGGCAATTCCTTCTCCAATTCCTCCAGCGCCTGCGATTTTCCGCGATTGCGCAGCGTATCTTCAAGTTCATACTGCTTGTCGAAATGGTCCTCGATGACGCCCTTGTTGCGGCCCGTCACAAACACAAAATGCTCGATGCCCGCGTCGCGCGCTTCGTCCACCGCGAGCTGGATGACGGGGCGATCTACAACCGTCAGCATTTCCTTCGGCATCGCCTTGGTGGCGGGGAGGAAGCGGGTGCCCAGGCCAGCGACTGGAAAGACGGCTTTCTTGATCGGACGCGGCATGATTTACCCTTCATTAACGGCGTTGCAGACGTGCGCGGTAGCATTAAGCTGGCCTTGGCTGACATCTCACTAATAGCGTGTGAAAAGGTTCAGACAAAGACCCTCTGGTTTTTGCGCGGTGGAGTTTTGGCATGACGGTTCTGGTCACGGGTGGTGCAGGCTACATCGGCAGCCATATGGTGCTGGCATTGACCGATGCCGGTGAAGATGTGGTGGTGCTCGACAATCTCTCCACCGGCCATTGGTGGGCGATTTCACCCAAGGCCAAGCTGGTGGAAGGCGATATCGGCGATGAGGCGATGCTGGCCCGGCTGATGGCTGAGTATCCGTTTGATGCCGTGGTTCATTTCGCAGGCTCAATCGTGGTGCCGGATTCGGTCACCGATCCCCTGGCCTATTACCTGAACAACACCGTGAAATCGCGGACCCTGATGGCGGCGGCGGTCAAGGCAAAAGTGCCGCGTTTCATCTTCTCCTCGACGGCGGCCGTTTACGGTGAAACCACCAATGAGCCGGTGTTTGAAACCGTGCTGCCCAAGCCGATCTCGCCCTATGGCACGTCAAAACTGATGACGGAATGGATGCTGCGCGATGCCCATGCGGCCTATGGGCTGCAATATATCGCGCTCCGTTATTTCAACGTCGCCGGTGCTGATCCCCAAGGCCGCACCGGGCAATCAACGCCGCGCGCCACGCATTTGATCAAGGTTGCCTGCCAGACGGCACTGGGGCAGCGCAGCCACATGGATGTCTATGGCACCGATTACGATACGCCTGATGGCACGTGCCTGCGCGATTATATCCACGTCAGCGACCTGATCGCCGCGCATATGGATGGGCTGGCGCATCTCCGGAAGGGCGGCGAGAGCGGCATCTTCAATTGCGGTTATGGCAAGGGCTATTCGGTGCTCGAGGTGATCAAGGCCGTGGAGAAGGCGGAAGGCGCGCCGTTCAAGGTGAACATGGTGGGCCGCCGGGCGGGCGATCCCGCCGCCATTGTCGCGGGGGCCACGCGGGTGCGCGAAATCCTCGGCTGGCAGCCCAAATATGACGACCTCGATACCATCGTCTCGTCGGCACTCGCCTGGGAGCGGCGGCTGGCGCAGCGCAACGCGGCCTGATTGCAGCCGCATTTGGCGGTTGGAATGGTTGCCTGATAGGATCGCGGGGCCGTATCCGAATCTCAGGAACGCCGATGAACCGCAGACATTTGATGTTTTTGGCCTTGAGCCTGCCGCTGCTGCAGGCCGCGCCTGCCTTTGCCGATGCCAAGTTTGAAGCCTTCATTCAGACATTGTGGCCCGTTGCCAAGGCCAATGGCATTTCGCGCGACCTGTTTGACCGCGCCTTTGCCGGTATCACCGAGCCTGATCCCACCGTTCTGAAGCTGGCCAACAACCAGCCCGAATTCACCTCCACGACCTCGGCCTATCTTGAAAAGGCTGTCACGCCCATCCGCATCGGCACGGGGCAGCAGATGCTTGCCTCCGAGGCGAAGCTGCTGTCGGCCATCGAAGCCAAATATGGCGTGGACCGGCGCATCCTACTCGGCATCTGGGGGATGGAGTCCAATTTCGGTAAGGACAAGGGGTCGATGAAGGTGATGCGCTCGCTCGCCACCCTCATGTATTCCGGCCTCAAGAAACAATATGCGCGCGAGCAGTTCGTGGCGGCGCTGAAGATCCTGAAACGCGGCGTGGTGACGCCGGAGAATTTCACCGGCTCCTGGGCCGCGGCCCTCGGGCACACGCAATTCATTCCCACCTCCTATCTCTCCTATGCCGTGGACTGGGACGGCGATGGCGTGAAGGACATCTGGAACTCGAAAGAGGATGCACTGGCATCCACCGCCAATTATCTGGCGAAGAGCGGCTGGAAGGCAGACCGGCCGTGGGGCTGGGAGGTGACGCTGCCCAAGGGCTTCAACCTCGCGATGATCGGGCGCCAGAAATGGCGCACGGTGGCTGAGTGGCAGAAGCTGGGCATCTCGCGCGCTGACGGCAAACCGTTCGGGTCGCCGCAGGCCTCGGCTTTTGTCATGGTGCCGCAGGGCGTTTCTGGCCCGCGCTTTCTGGTCACCCAGAATTTCATGGCGATCATGGACTATAATCTCTCGCATTCCTATGCGCTGGCGGTGGGCCATCTCGCCGACCGCATCAGGGGCGGTGGTCCCATTCTGGCGAGCTGGCCTGATGTTACCTATGATCTTACATTCAAGCAGCGCGTGGAATTGCAGCGCACGCTGACGGCCAAGGGCTTCGAGACCGGCGGCGATGACGGGCGGTTTGGGGCGCGCACCTATGAAGCGATTATCGCATTTCAGAAAAGTGCGGGGCTTCCGCTTGACGGCGTTCCGTCGCTGAAGCTCCTCGAACGCCTGCGGAAAAGCTGAGACATGCGGCGTATCGTCATTTTCGTGTTGATGATGATGCTGGGCGGTTTTGCCCAGGCGCAGCAGGTAACCACGCCTGTCATGGGATCATCCGCCAGCGATGACGGCGCGCAATCCGCCACCACGCCCGAGGCGAACCAGACACATATTCTGGTGATCGGCGATGCGTTGGGTGGTGGGCTTGGCGCTGGATTTTCGCGGCTGGCCGAGTCTGATGGCTCGCTCGATATCACGCTCCGCTTCAATGAAGAATCGGGAATTGCGCGGCCCGAGGTTTATGATTGGGGCGATACGATCCCGAAAATTCTCGATGGCAAAAGCTATGATGCCGCCGTGGTGCTGATCGGCTCCAATGACCGGCAGATGATCCGCGACGGAGACTTTCGCTATGCGTTTGGCACTGATCCCTGGAAGGCGGCCTATGTGAAGCAGCTTGACCGGGTGCTGGATGCCTTCAAGGCGGCGGGAACGCCGGTTTATTGGGTGAGCTTGCCGCCGATGCAGGATAAGGCCTATGACGGCGATCTCAGGATCGTCAGCGCATTGCAGAAGCAGGAGGTTGAAAAGAAGGGCGCGCGTTTTGTGGATTTGCGCTCGGACTTTCTGAGCAAGGATGGGGCCTATATCGACAGCGATACCGATGGTTCCGGCGCACCGCGGAAGCTCCGCGGCAAGGATGGCGTGAGCTTTTTCAAGCAGGGCAACGACCGCATGGCGGAGCTTGTGCTGGCCGCCATTCGCTCCGCCACGCCGCAAGCCTTGCCGCAGAGCAGCACGCCCGTAACCGCCAAGACATCGGTTCCTCCTGCCGCACTGCCGCCCGTGGCTGAGATGCCGGTGTTCGGGCAGGCGGGCTCCACGGGCGAAGACCAATCCTTCCGTGCCGAAGACATTCTGGTGGCCATGGGGCCGGGTGGTGCCGGGCTTGTGGCGCTCAGGGCCCTGGCCGCACCGGGAAGCGCCGCCGAGCGGCTGTTTGTGACGGGCGAAGTTCCGCCGCCGCCAAAGGGCCGCGCCGACGATTTCTCACTCAAGTAGTTTACTTGAAGTCTCCGATGGCGCGGACGAAGCGCGCGATCTCGTCTTCCGTATTGTAATAATGCACACTGGCGCGGATGACATCGTGATAGCCGCGCTTCAGGAGATCGAAGCGGGCGCGGTCTCCCGATGACACCGAGACGTTGATGCCTGAAGCCCGCAGCGCCATCTTCATGGCATTGGCCTCTTGTCCCTGCTTGACGAAGGTGACGATGCCGGATTGCCGCGCGCCCGTATCGGTAAGCGTGACGCCTCCAAGTTTCGCAAGCTCTTCCCGCAGGGTTTTTCCAAGGGCGAGCACGCGCTGCTCGATGGCTTTCAACCCGATCGACCGCGCATAGCGGATCGCCTCGGCAAGCCCCAGCTTGCCCGCGTAATAGCATTCCCAATTTTCAAAACGGACCGCGCCGGGTGCGAGGGTATATTCATTGTCCTCCGGCCAATCGGCGGAATGAAGATCGACGAAGACAGGCTCAAGCCGGTTGGCGAGTTCGCGCTTCACATAGAGAAAACCGGTGCCGCGCGGCCCCCGCAGGAATTTGCGTCCCGTGGCGGAAAGCATGTCGCAGCCGATCTCTTCCACATTCACGTCGAGCTGGCCGATGGATTGGCAGGCATCAAGCAAAAACGGAATGCCAGCCCCGCGCGCGGCCCGGCCGATCTCCGCCGCGGGATTGATGAGGCCACCGTGGGTGGGAATGTGCGTGATGGAAATGAGCTTCGTGCGCGCGGTGATCATCCGCTTCAGGGCTGCCACATCGAGCTGGCCGTGATTGTCGTCCGGCACCACCTCGATAACCACGCCCTTGCGCTTGGCCATCTGCAGATAGGCAAGATAGTTGCTGGAATATTCAGCCCGCGCCGTGAGGATCACGTCGCCCACCTGGAGCGGCAGGGAATAGAACGCCATGTCCCAGGCGCGGGTGGCATTTTCGACATAGGCGATTTCATCCGGCGCCGCGCCGATCAGCGCCGCGGCCTCGCTATAAAAGCCCCGCATGCGGGACTCCGCTTCGTCCTTGGCTTCATAGCCGCCGATTTCACGCTCGCGTTCGAGATGCGCCACGACGGTATTGTGCACGGAGTCGGGCGTGAGCGATGAGCCGGCATTGTTGAAATGCAGCACGGTGCCGGTGCCTCGTGTTTCGGCGCGGTAGCGGGCGATGTCTTGCGGGGTCATCTCGGAAGGTTAGACACACCCATGAGATATTCGTCAACCGCACGCGCCGCCTGGCGCCCCTCGCGGATGGCCCAGACGACGAGCGACTGGCCACGCCGCATGTCACCGGCGGCGAAAACCTTGTCAACCGTGGTGCGGTAATTCTTGACGTTGGCTTCCACATTGCCGCGGCCATCGAGCTTTACACCCAGGCTCTGCAGCATGCCTTCGTGCACGGGATGCACGAAACCCATGGCCAGCAGCACGAGATCGGCCTTCAGATCAAAGGCGGAGCCCGGAATTTCCTGCATCTTGCCATCGACGCGCACGCAATGAAGCAGCTTCACGGCACCGTTTTCGCCCGAGAAGGATTTGGTGAGCACGGAGAAATCGCGGTCGGCGCCCTCCTGCTGGGAAGAGGATGTGCGCATCTTCAGGGGCCAGTCCGGCCATGTCAGCGGCTTGTTTTCCTTCTCCGGCGGCTTCGGCATCACCTCAAGCTGGGTGACGGAGAGCGCGCCCTGGCGGAGCGAGGTGCCGATGCAATCAGATCCCGTATCGCCGCCGCCGATCACCACCACATGCTTGCCGTTGGCGAGGATCGGCTGGTTGGTAAGCGGCTGCTCCTTCGAAACGCGGCGGTTCTGCTGCGGCAGAAACTCCATGGCAAAATGAATGCCGCCGAGATCTCGGCCGGGAATGGGGAGATCGCGGCCCTTCTCGGAGCCGCCCGTCATCAGTACGGCATCGAAACTGTCGACGAGCTGCTTTGCATCCTGGGTGACGCCGATGTGGACGCCGTGATGGAAGGTAACGCCTTCCGCCTCCATCTGCTTCACGCGGCGGTCAATCAGGTGCTTTTCCATCTTGAAGTCGGGAATGCCGTAACGCATCAGGCCGCCGGCTTTGGCGTTCTTCTCGAAGAGATGCACGGTGTGGCCGGCGCGCGCCAGCTGCTGTGCTGCGGCAAGGCCCGAGGGGCCCGAGCCCACGACAGCGACCTTCTTCCCCGTCTTCTCGCCAAAGGATTCAGGCCTGATCCAGCCGTTCTCCCACGCCTTGTCGACGATGGCGCATTCGATCGTCTTGATGGTGACGGGCATGTCTTCGATGTTCAGCGTGCAGGAGGCCTCGCAGGGTGCGGGGCAAACCCTCCCCGTGAACTCGGGGAAGTTATTGGTGGAGTGAAGGTTGCGCGATGCTTCCTCCCAGCCACCGTTGTAGACGAGATCGTTCCAGTCGGGGATCTGGTTGTTCACCGGGCAGCCATTGTGGCAATAGGGAATGCCGCAATTCATGCAGCGCGCCGCCTGGCTGCGCACGCCTTCATCCGAGAGCGGGATCACGAATTCATTGTAATGCCGCACACGGTCGGCCGCGGGCGTATATTTGCGGTCCTGCCGCTCGATCTCGAGGAAGCCTGTGACCTTGCCCATGTTACGCGCTCCTCTTGAGGCCGATGGTCATGCCATCGCTGGTTTCCTGCGCCTTTTCCAGTTCCTGAAGGGCGCGGGCATATTCGACCGGCATGACCTTGACGAATTTTGGCAGCATGGCCTGCCAGTTGTCGAGGATCGACTGGGCGCGTGACGAGCCTGTATATTTCACATGGCGGGTCAGCAATTCGCGCACGCGCTCGGCGTCATGGCGGTCCATGTGCGCGGTCACATCCACAAGGCCGTGGCCTTCGAGATCGCCGCCATGATGGTGCAGGCGCTCGAGCGTGTCCTCTTCTTCCGGCACGGGTTGCAAATCGACCATGGCGAGGTTGCAGCGCTGCGCAAAATCGCCGGTCTCGTCCAGCACGTAAGCCACGCCGCCCGACATGCCGGCCGCGAAATTGCGGCCCGTCTCGCCGATCACCAGCACGCAGCCGCCGGTCATGTATTCGCAGCCGTGGTCGCCCACGCCTTCGACAACGGCGATGGCGCCGGAATTTCTCACGGCGAAGCGTTCGCCCGCCACGCCGCGGAAATAACATTCACCGGTGATGGCGCCATAAAGCACCGTATTGCCGACGATGATCGACTTCTCCGGCACGAAGCCGATGTTATCCTGCGGGCGCACCACAAGGCGGCCGCCTGAAAGGCCCTTGCCGACATAGTCATTGGCTTCACCCGTCAGGGTCAGCGTCATGCCATGCGCAGCCCAGGCGCCGAAGCTTTGGCCCGCGATGCCATTGAAGAACACGCGGATCGTGTCATCGGGAAGGCCCTCATGGCCATAACGCCGCGCCACAGCACCGGCCAGCATGGCGCCCGCCGTGCGGTCTGCATTGCGGATCGATGTTTCGATCTCCACCGCCTTGCCATGCTCAAGCGCGGGTGCGGCTTCGGCGATCAGCTTGCGGTCGAGAATACGGTCGATGCCGTGATCCTGCGCCGTCACATGCTTGATGGCGAGAGGGCCAGTTACATCAGGCCTAGCAAAGATGCGCGAGAAGTCGAGGCCCTTCGCCTTCCAGTGGGCGATGGCCTCCTGCTGGTCGAGCCATTGGGTTTCGCCGATCAGTTCGTCGTAGGAGCGCATCCCCATGGCCGCCAGATGCTCGCGCAGTTCTTCGGCCACGAAGAAGAAGAAGTTGATGACATGTTCGGGCTGGCCCGAAAACCGCTTACGCAGAACCGGGTCTTGCGTGGCGACACCCACGGGGCAGGTGTTGAGGTGGCATTTGCGCATCATGATGCAGCCTGCGGCGATCAGGGGCGCGGTGGCGAAGCCGATTTCATCGGCCCCCAGCAGCGCCGCGATCACCACATCGCGCCCGGTGCGGATGCCGCCATCGGCCTGAACCGTGATGCGGCCGCGAAGGTCATTCGCCACCAGCGTCTGCTGGGTTTCGGCAAGGCCGATTTCCCAGGGCGAGCCTGCGTGCTTGATCGAGGTGAGAGGGGAAGCACCGGTGCCGCCCTCATAGCCCGAGATCGTCACATGGTCGGCATGGGCCTTGGAAACGCCCGCCGCCACCGTGCCCACGCCCACTTCCGAGACGAGCTTCACCGAAACCAGCCCGGCGGGGTTTACGTTCTTCAGGTCGAAGATCAGCTGCGCCAGATCCTCGATGGAATAAATGTCGTGATGCGGCGGCGGCGAGATGAGGCCGACGCCCGGGGTTGAATGGCGCACCTTGGCGATGGTGGCGTCCACCTTGTGGCCGGGAAGCTGGCCGCCTTCGCCGGGTTTCGCACCCTGCGCCATCTTGATCTGCATCATGTCGGAGTTGACGAGATATTCCGCCGTGACGCCGAAGCGGCCGCTCGCCACCTGCTTGATGGCGGAGCGCATCGAGTCGCCGTTGGCCAGCGGCTTGAAGCGGTCGGCTTCCTCGCCGCCTTCGCCGGTGTTGGAGCGCCCGCCGATGCGGTTCATGGCGATGGCCAGCGTGGTGTGCGCCTCGCGGCTGATCGAACCATAGGACATAGCCCCGGTGGCGAAACGCCTGACGATGCTGACGGCGGGTTCGACTTCCCCGATGTCTATCGCCTTGCGGCCCATTTCCTCAGCCGTCCGTATACGGAACAAGCCGCGCATGGTCTTGAGACGTTCTGACTGCTCGTTGATGAGGCGCGCGTAGTTGCGGTACTTGTCCTTGGAGTTTCCGCGCACGGCGTGCTGCAGGTTCGATACGGTTTCCGCCGTCCACACATGCGCTTCGCCACGCATGCGCTGGGCATATTCGCCGCCCACATCCAGGCTGGCGCGAAACACCGGATTCTCGCCGAAAGCGTCTTCGTGGCGGTGGAACGCCTCAGCGGCGATCTCGCTCAGGCCCACGCCTTCGATCTGTGTGGCGGTGCCGGTGAAATACTTTCGCACGAAATCGCTGGAGAGGCCCACGGCGTCAAAAATCTGCGCGCCGCAATAGGACTGATAGGTCGAGATGCCCATCTTGGACATGACCTTCAGCAGCCCCTTGTCGATGGCCTTGATGAAGCGCTTGCTGGCTTCATAGGCCGTCACCTCTTCTTCAAGCTGCGGCAGCATGGCCTCCAGCGTCTCGAAGGCGAGATAGGGGTTCACCGCTTCAGCGCCATAGCCCGCGAGAACGGCGAACTGGTGCACCTCGCGCGGCTCGCCCGATTCGACCACGAGGCCCACGGCGGTGCGCAGGCCCTTGCGGATCAGATGATGATGGGTGGCGGACGTTGCGAGGAGTGCGGGGATCGGCACGCGTTCCGCCGAGACGGCGCGGTCGGAGAGGATGATGATGTTATAGCCGTCTTTCACGGCGCGCTCGGCAAGCCCGCACACCGAGTCGAGGGCGGCTTCCATATATTCCGGGCCGTTTGCCACATCATAGGTGATGTCGATGGTGGCGGTGCGGAACGGATTGTCGGAGACGGCGCCGATGGTTCGCACGCGCTCAAGGTCTTCATTGGTGAGGATCGGCTGCGCCACCTCGAGCCGCATGTGCTTCGAGGTGCCCTTGAGATCGAGCAGGTTGGGGCGCGGGCCGATGAAGGAGACGAGCGACATCACCAGCTCTTCGCGGATCGGATCGATCGGCGGGTTCGTCACCTGCGCGAAGTTCTGCTTGAAGTAGGTGTCGAGCAGCTTGGCCTTGTCGGAGAGGGCTGAGATCGGTGCGTCATTGCCCATCGAGCCCACGGCCTCCTGGCCGGTCTGCGCCATGGGCGCCATCAGGATCTTCAAGTCTTCCTGCGTAAAGCCAAAGGCCTGCTGGCGGTCGAGCAGCGGCACCGTTGACCTCGCGCGCTTGGTGCGGGCGTGCGGCAGATCCTTCAGCACCACCTGGGTGCGCTTCAGCCAGTCCTTGTAGGGATGCGCGAGGCTGAGCGTCTTCTTCAGCTCCTCGTCGGAGATCATGCGCTTCTGCTCAAGGTCGATGAGCAGCATCTTGCCGGGCTGCAGACGCCACTTGTGGGTGACGTGTTCTTCCGCGAATTGCAGGCAGCCCATCTCGGAGGCGAGCAGGATATAGCCGTCATCCGTCGTCATGTAGCGTGAGGGCCTGAGGCCGTTGCGGTCAAGCGTTGCGCCGATCAGCCGGCCATCGGTGAACACCATGGCGGCAGGCCCGTCCCACGGCTCCATGAGGGCTGCGTGATATTCGTAGAAGGCGCGGCGGTCTTCATCCATGAGGGGATTGCCGGCCCAGGCTTCGGGGATCAGCATCATCATGGCATGGGGCAGGGAGTAACCACCCATGTGCAGGAATTCGAGCGCGTTGTCGAAGCAGGCGGTGTCGGACTGGCCTTCGTATGAAATCGGCCAGAGCTTCGAGAGATCGCTGCCAAGAATGTCCGACTTCATGTTGGCCTGGCGCGCCGCCATCCAGTTGTAGTTGCCGCGCACGGTGTTGATTTCACCGTTGTGGCAGACGAAGCGATAGGGGTGGGCGAGCGGCCAGCTTGGAAAGGTGTTGGTGGAGAAGCGCTGGTGCACCATGGCGAAGGCCGATTCAACCAGCGGGTCTTCAAGGTCGCGGTAATAAGCGCCCAGATCCTTGCCGAGCACCAGCCCCTTGTAGACGATGGTGCGGGCCGAAACGGAGACGGGATAGTAGGTCTTGCCCTTGCTCCCCAGGACTTCCAGCACGCGGTTCGACACCACCTTGCGGCAGACGAAGAGTTTGCGCTCGAAATGCGCCTCGTCGCGGATCGTAGGCCCGCGGCCGATGAAGAGCTGGCGGTGAACCGGCTCGGTGCCCTTCACCGAATAGCCGAGGATCGAGGAATCAACCGGCGCGTCGCGCCAGCCCAGAACCTTGAGGCCTTCCTCGCGCGTGGTTTCCCACCAGATGCGCTCGATGTCCTGCCGGTAGACGGGTTCACGCGGCATGAAGAGCTGCGCCACGCCATAGTGCTGGGGGCCGGGCAGTTCGAATCCCAGGCGCTTGGCTTCCGCCGCGAAGAAGGCATGCGGAATCTGGATCATGATGCCGGCACCATCGCCCGCCTTGGGGTCGGCGCCCACGGCGCCGCGATGCTCGAGGTTCTTGAGGATTGACAGGCCATCGCTGACAAGACGGTGCGCCTTGATGTTGTGGATGTTGGCGACGAGGCCGATGCCGCAGGCATCATGTTCGTTGCGCGGATCGTAAAGGCCATGTGCCTCGGGCAAGCCTTCCGGCCGCTTCATCATGTTCATTGCCCCAACTCCTCTCCCAACGTCATCCTATTCTTGCGCAACAGGCTCCTGAGGGGAACCGGCCGCGATGGTGGTGTCTGATCGTGGAGGCGGGGCCTTTGGGTGGCCGCCGGAACCCCTGCCTCAGGATCAAACCCGTGGCGCCTGTGCGGGCGCGCGAGCCTGCCTCTATTTGCGTTTGAGAGGCGTAGCGCGGCGCATGGCTGTGGCACCGGCGGCCCGATTGGCCGTCGTATTCTGGGTCTCTGTGGTCGTATTCCGGTTCATCCGGCGGTCCACTTACCTTGAATTGCCATAAAAGGTCAGGGTCACTGACCTTTTCTTTATGCCAGAATGAGGAACGCCCCGCAAGGAAGGAATCAACCGGACGCAAAATACGCAATAATATTGCGCGTACTTGATATTTCCCGAAAACGAGATAACATCTCATATATGGGAAATTCTTCAGATAGCCCGGATCATCTCATAGCGGAGCGTTTGCGCCAACTGCGCGCTGAGAGGGGCTGGTCGCTCGATCATCTGGCGCAGCAGAGCGGTGTCAGCCGGGCCACGCTCTCGCGGCTGGAAAATGCCGAGGTCAGCGCCACCGCCGCGGTTCTGGGAAAGCTTTGCGCGATCTACGGCCTCACCCTCTCGCGGCTGATGTTTCTGGCGGAAGAGACATTCACCCCGCTTGTGCGTGCTGATGCGCAGCCGGTCTGGCGTGACGGGCAGGCGGGCTTCACACGGCGCTCGGTGTCGCCGCCTGCCGCCAAGCTCGCAGGGGAAGTGATTGACTGCCGGCTCGCGCCCTCGGCGCGCATCGCCTATGAGCATCCGCCGCGCGCCGGGCTTGAACATCATCTGGTGATGATTGAGGGCGAACTCACGCTCACCATCGATGGCGTGCGGCACATGCTTCGTGCCGGTGATTGCCTGCGCTACCGTCTGTTCGGCGCTAGCCTGTTTGAAACCGGCGGCGAAGCGGCACGCTATTTCCTGTTCACGGTATGAGGATTGAATGGACATCAGATCCGGCGGACTTGACGATCCCCGCGTGGTGGCGCTGCTCCGCCACCATTTCGACAAGTGCCATGAGGTGACGCCGCCGGGGAGCGCCCATGTGTTCGATCTGTCGCGCCTCAAATCGCCGGATGTGGATTTCTGGGGCGTGTGGGAGGGTGAGACTCTTCTGGCGGTGGGGGCGATGAAACGGCTGGATGCCACACAGGGCGAGATCAAATCCATGCACACGTCGGAAGCAGCACGGCGGCGCGGCGCGGCAAGCCTGATGCTCAATCACATCGTCACGCAAGCACGCGCGCAGGGGCTGAAACGCTTGAGCCTCGAAACCGGCTCGTTCGGCTATTTCGAACCGGCAGTGGCGCTCTATACGTCGCACGGTTTTGCGGAATGCCCGCCGTTTGGTGATTACAAGCCTGATCCCAACAGCCTTTTCCTCACACGCGCGCTTTAGGCGATTACGCCCATTGACCGCAGGGCCACATAGATGCCGGTGGCAATCACCAGCGCGCCGAACAGGGGCTGCAGGATTTTCGTGTTCACGCCCATCCGGTTTCCCACCATCGCACCGGCGACCCCACCGGCGATGAAAAACACAACGATCCGCCAATCGACTTCGCCTGCCACAGTATAGGTGATGGCCGTCGCGGCGCCGAAGGCGGCAATCGCCGCCAGCGAGGTTGCGGCGGCATTGCGCATGGGCATGCCGGTGGCAAAGAGAAGTGCCGGCACGATCAGAAACCCACCACCGATGCCGAAGAAGCCAGCAAGGCTTCCAACGGCGAGGCCCGTGCCCGCGAGCCAGGGCAGCATGTGACGGGCGGTCTGGCGGGTGAGGCGCACGCCCGGATCACCCCCGGCATTCTTTTTCAGCAGCATGAGAACGCCCACGAGCACCATCAGCAGGCCGAAAAGCGGAATGAGCTTTTCGCCCGGCAGCCTGAGCGCGAGATTGGCGCCAAGCACGGTGCCCAGAAGGCCGAAGCCCGTGAACACCATCCCGCAGGGCCATTTGACCAGCCCTTGCCGCGCCTGGGCGAAGAGGCTGGAGAGCGCGCTGAGTGACACCGCGACGGCGCTGGTGCCGATGGCCATATGCGCCGAGGGGACACCCACCACATACAGAAGAAGCGGCACCGCGATGATCGAACCGCCGCCGCCCAGAAGGCCGAGAACAAGGCCGACCATTCCGCCGGAGAGGGCGGACAGGACATCAACAATGGTCATGTCATCAGGCGCGGGCGGTACGGTTCCACGGCATTAGGGCCAGGATCTTGGCCAGTCCGCAGGTGCCGGTGACGCCCGCAAACACAAGGCCTGCGCCGATCGCGGCAGACAGCGCGTAGAAGCCGGGATTGACGAAAAACCCGAGAGCCGCGCCCAGGACAATCAGGCTGCCTGCGGTGATCTGCACCTGCCGGTTCATTTCCATGGGCTGACTTTTATCTTTGCTGATGGGCAACCCGGCGGCGCGCCAGGCTTCCAGACCGCCATCGAGGATGAAGGCTTCGCAGGCCGTGCCTTGCGACAGACGATTCTCATTCGCCTTCGTCCGGTTGCCGGACTTGCAATGAAAGATCATCACCTGGCCTTCGCGCCCTGTCAGTGCGTTTTCCTGCAGGGTGGAGAGCGGCGCTGAGGATGAGCCGGGAATATGCTCGCGGGCATGTTCATCGCGCTCACGGATATCGATGAGCACGGCGCCTTGGGCGATCAACTGTTTGGCCTCGGCGGGTGAGACATGGCGAAGCGGCATGGAAATCTCCTGTTCAGCAATAGATGGATTTGAGCGTCGCCAGCACCTGGGCAACGGCGGGATTGGCGATGCGGTAGAAGATCGTTTGCGCCTCGCGGCGGAAGGCCACGAGATTTTCCTCGCGCATCAGGGCCAGATGCTGCGACAGCGCCGACTGGCTGAGGCCGATGCTTTCTCCCAGCGCCGAGACGTTCATTTCCCCGGCCTCGATCAGCTTGCAGAGGATCATCAGGCGCTTTTCATTGGCCAATGCCTTGAGCAGCCGCGCGGCATCACCGGCGCGGGCCTGAAAGGTGGCGAGGTCTAGCTCCTCAACAATCATCACGGCTCTCAATATTAGGTATTGCTAATTTAGAGTAATCTAATATATTGTCAAGCGAAAGAACGAGGAGATTTCCATGCCTTCCAAACCCGTGATTCATGCCTTTTTCGACGCCCCGACCAATACGGTGAGCTATCTGGTGGCCGACCCCGGGACCAAGGCGGCTGCGGTGGTCGATCCGGTGCTCGACTATGATCACAAGTCGGGCAAGGCCTCCGCCCATTCGGCTGATGCCATTTTGAGCAAGGCCCGCGCAGAGGGCTTTCATATTGATCTGGTGCTTGAAACCCATGCGCATGCGGACCATCTTTCGGGCGCGCCCTATATCAAACTCAAGACGGGCGCCAAGGTGGCGATCGGCGAACATATCCGCGATGTGCAGAAAATCTTCCGCCCGGTGTTCAATGCGCTTGATGTTTCGGGGGATGGTTCGGAGTTCGATATCCTCTTCAAGGACGGCGACAGATTTTCCGTTGGCTCACTCGAAGGCGAGGTGATCGCGACGCCCGGCCACACGCCGGCTTGCGTCTCCTATAAAATCGGCGATGCTGTCTTCGTAGGCGATACGCTGTTCATGCCGGACTATGGCACAGCGCGGGCGGATTTTCCGGGTGGCGATGCGCGGCAACTCTACCGCTCCATCAAGCGGCTCACGTCGCTGCCGCGCGAGACACGGCTGTTCATGTGTCACGATTATTTGCCGCAAGGCGGCCGCACTGACTTTGCGTGGGAAACGACCGTGGGCGATGAAATAGACCGCAATGTGCATGTGCATCAGGGCGTGTCCGAAGACGAGTTCGTGAAAATGCGCCAGGCGCGCGATGCCACACTCTCGGCCCCTGTGCTGCTTATGCCGTCGATCCAGGTCAACATGCGGGCCGGCAAGCTGCCGCCGGCCGACAGCAACGGCGTGCATTACATCCGCGTGCCGATTACGCTGGCCAGCTGACGATTTGCGAATCTGATGCCGTGCCGCTAGGGGATAGGCTGCAACCTCTCTTGGGCGCGAGGCTTCTTGGCGCAACCTTCCCATCTGCGCGGCATCGGTGCGATGCTGCTGGCTGCCGGTGTTTTCGTCGGCAACGACACCTGCATGAAGCTCGCCATGGAGGACGCGCCGCCGTTTCAGGTGCTGGCCATGCGCGGGCTTGCCGCCTGCATCTGGTGCCTGCCGCTGGTGCTGCTCACGGGGCAGGGGCGCGCGCTGCCGCTGGCGGCAAGCCCCTGGGTGGTGCTGCGGTCGCTGTTCGAACTCTCAGCCATTCTTATGTTCATTCTGGCGCTGAACCAGATGGCCATCGCGGATGTGACGGCCATCCTGCAGATTTCGCCGTTTCTGGTTTTACTTGGCGGCTGGCTGATCTGGGGCGAGCGGATCGGCGGCGGGCGGCTTCTCCTGATCGTTATCGGCATCATCGGCGCATTGATGGTGGCGCAGCCCGGCTCATCCACGGCTTCGCCTTTCGCCATACTCGGGTTTACGGCGGCACTGGGCGCTGCCGCGCGCGACATCGCGTCCCGCAAGGTTGCCGCCAATGTTCCGGCCCTTGTGGTGACCTTCGCCGTACTGCTGATCGTGATGGTTGCGGCCTTCATCTGCATGGTGCTGTTCGAACACGCCGTGATGCCAGAGCCCCGCACGCTGGGTTTGATGGCCCTGGCCGGTTTCCTGCTGATGTGCGGTCACGCCTTTGTGTTTCTGGCGTTCCGGCTCGCGCCGGCGCGCGCCGTGGCGCCGTTCAACTACAGTTCCACGCTGTGGGCCGTGGTGTCCGGCATCGTGGTTTTTGGGCATTTTCCCGATGGCCTGGCGCTGGCGGGCATGGCGCTCATCATTCTCACGGGCCTTGGCGTCATTCTTCTCGAGGGGCGGACGCGGCAGGGGCCTCTGCCCTCACTCGATCCTGACGCCTCTGTGATTTCCAAGTGAGCGCGATGTTTGGCATGAGTATGTGCGTTGCCTGGTTTCAAAACTTCACCCCGTAAGGAGACATCCGATGGATCACACGAAACGCGCAAGCCTTCTCGCCATTGCCGGTGCATTGGCCGCCGCCGCTGCCGTGACATCCGCGCCGGCGCGCGCCGATGACATGGAAAAATGCTATGGCATCGCGCTCAAGGGCCAGAATGATTGCGCGGCGGGTGAAGGCACGAGCTGTGCCGGAACCTCGACCATCGATTATGATGGCGCGCACTGGAAATATGTGAAGACCGGCACCTGCCAGGCGATGGACACGCCGCTGGGCAAGGGCTCGTTGACCCCCATCAAGCGCCCGGCGTGACGCAGGCTTTCACCATTCCACCGCGCGGCGGCATCGGCCTCAAAGCCGAACACTCCCGCGCGGTGCTTGCGGAGAAGCCTGACGTCGGCTTCTTCGAGGTGCATGCGGAAAACTACATGGGCGCGGGTGGGCCGCCGCATCGCTATCTGACGGCGGTGCGCGAAGCCTATCCCCTCTCGCTTCATGGCGTGGGCCTTTCAATCGGCGGATCGCTGCCGCTGGACCGCGATCATCTGGCGCGGCTGAAGGACCTGATTGCGCGCTATCAGCCCGCGCTCTTTTCCGAGCATCTCGCCTGGTCCACGCATGACACCGGCTTTCTGGCTGATCTGCTGCCCTTGCCCTATACGGCTGAAACACTTGCGCGCGTTTGCGATCACATTGACGAGACGCAAGCGGCGCTGGGACGGCAGATGCTGCTTGAGAATCCGTCAAGCTACCTGGCCTTTGAGGAAAGCACGTTCAGCGAGCCGGACTTCATCCGCGAAATCGCGCGCCGCACCGGCTGCGGGCTGCTGCTCGACATCAACAATGTGTTTGTCTCGGCGCATAATCTGGGCTTCGATCCGCTTTCTTATGTCGCGCAATATCCGCTTGCGGACGTGCAGGAGATTCATCTGGCAGGCCATGACGAACGCCGTGATGGCGCAGGGCAGGCGGTTCTGATCGACGCGCATGGATCTCCGGTGGCGGAGGAGGTTTGGGCGCTTTATGAGCATGTCATTCGCCGCATCAGTGCACTTCCGACGCTCATCGAGCGCGACAATGACATTCCCCCGCTTGAAGCGCTTGTCGCGGAAGCGCACCACGCCGATGCCGTGATGCGGGCTTCCGCAAGGGCCGCTGCATAATGCGGGAGAGCCAGTTCCAGAAAGCCATTGCCGCGCAAGAGACGCCGCATCCCCGCTTTCCCATCTATCTCAACAATGTTGCGGCGGGATTGCTGACAGCACTTCGGGTGCGGTTTCCGGCAACCGAGGCCCTTCTGGGCCAGCATGAGTTTGCGCGCCTTGCCACGGCCTATGCGCGGAGGACAAAGCCGATCTCCGCCGTTCTCATTTCCTATGGCGAAAGCTTTGCCGATGCGATCGCGGACCCTGCCGTCCGGGATGTGGCGCGGCTCGAGAATCTCTGGTGGCGTGCCTATCATGCGGAGGACGTTCCACCGCTTCCTGCCTCCGCCTTTGCTGCGCTCGGGGTGGATGCACTTGAAGCCTCGCATTTTGTTTTTCACCCTTCAGTCTCCCTGTTTTCATCGCCTCATGCAGCCGGGACGATGTGGGAAACGCGAAACCGGGATACACCGCAGAACCTTCAGCACCTGCTGATTTGCCGCCCGGAAGCTGAAGTGAATGTGATCCTGCTGGACCTTCCGGTTTCACAATTTATCGCCCAGCTGATGGCGGGAAGCTCCTTGCCCGTGGCGCTGGGCGACAGCGATCCCGGCATGGTGCGTGTTCTGATCGAAAAACAGCTCATCATCTCTATAACCCCTTTGGATGCACCATGAAAAACCTTGCCGCGCGGCTGATCCGCCTGTTCGAGCAATTGCCCTATTCGCTGCTGGCGCTGCTTGGGCGGTTTGCCATCGGGCTGGTGTTTTTCAATTCAGGGCAGACGAAACTTGAAGGCGCGCCCCTCTGTCTCGTGCGGCATGTCTGCTTCAAGCCCAACCCTTTCGATCTGGCGCCATCCACCTTCACCCTGTTTGAGCATGATTATGCGCTGCCGCTCATTCCGCCGTGGATCGCCGCGTATCTGGCGGCCTTCAACGAATTCACGCTGTCAATTCTGCTGTTCGTTGGCCTTGCCACGCGCTTCTCGGCCCTTGGCCTTCTCATCATGACACTGGTGATCGAAATTTTCGTCTATCCCGATGCCTATGTGTTGCATGGCACCTGGGCCACTATCCTCTTGATGCTGGTGCGCTTCGGGCCCGGCAAGATCTCCCTCGACCATATTCTGGCAAGGCGGTAGAGAAGGCTCCTTCCGCAGGAGCTTTCCGATGAATTTCGCATCCGACAACGTCTATGGCGTTCACCCCCTCATTCTGCAAAGCCTCTCTGAGGCCAATGCGGGAACGGCATCCTCTTACGCGGGCGATGACCTGTCGCGGCGCGCGGAAGAAAAGCTCTCGGAGATTTTCGGCCGCGAGGTGCGGGCCTTTCTGGTGACGACCGGCACGGCGGCGAACGGGCTGGCGCTCTCCGCTATCACGCCGGGCTATGGCGCCATTCTCTGCCATGCGGAAGCGCATATTTCCTGTGATGAGTGCAATTCGCCGGAGTTCTTTACAGGCGGCGCCAAGATCATCGGCATTCACGGGCCTGCGGGCAAGATCACGCCGGCGCAGATCGAAAAGATTCTGAAAGGCTTCATTCGCGGCGAGCATGATCCAAAACCGAAAGGCGTGTCAATCACCAATGCCACTGAGCTCGGGACGCTCTATTCACCGGCCGAGGTGAAAGCGATTGCCGATCTCATTCATCCGCGCGGCATGAAGCTGCATATGGATGGCGCGCGCTTTGCCAATGCGGTTGCGAGCCATGGCTGTTCGCCTGCCGATCTCACCTGGAAGGCGGGCGTGGATGTGATGTCCTTCGGGGCCACCAAGAACGGCGCCATGATGCTTGAGGCGGTGGTGTTCTTCGACCTCGCACTGGCGGAGGATTTTGCCTATCGCCGCATGCGGTCGGGGCAGCTTGTGTCAAAGAGCCGCTATCTCGGTGCGCAGATGCTGGCCTATCTCACGGATGATCTGTGGCTCAGGAATGCGCGGGCGGCCAATGGGCTGGCGGCGAAGCTGGCCGAAGGTTTGCGCGCCATTCCCTCTGTGCGCATTCCCAATCCCGTTCAGGCCAATGAAGTCTTTGCCATTCTTCCCCGCCGGCTGAATGATGCGCTGCTGGCCGGGGGCGCCACATTCTATGACTGGATGCCGGACAGCCTTGGTAACGCCATCACCGACGATGAAATCTTCGTCCGCTTCGTGCTGTCTTTCGCCACGCCCCCACAGGATGTTGAGGCGTTCATCGCGCTGGTGAAGCGGCTGGCGAACTAAAATCATTGTCATGAAAGAGCGATAGGCGCGGCGCAGCCTTGCTCCTAGACTTTGCCCGGACGGTTTTTGAAGGAGCATGACATGGACACCCAAGAGCTGGAGCTGATGGACCGCTATTGGCGGGCGGCGAATTATGTGTCCGTCGGCCAGATCTATCTGATGGATAATCCGCTGCTCCGCGAGCCGCTCAAGGCCGAGCATGTGAAGGCGCGCCTGCTCGGCCATTGGGGAACGACGCCGGGACTGAACTTCATCTATGTTCATCTCAACCGCATCATCCGGAAGCGCGATCTCGATATTCTCTATGTCTGCGGCCCCGGCCATGGTGGACCGGCAATGGTCGCCAATACGTGGCTTGAAGGCACCTACAGCGAAATCTATCCGGCCATCCCGCAGAATGCCGAGGGCATGCAGAAGCTGTTCAAGCAGTTTTCCTTTCCCGGCGGCGTGCCAAGCCATGTGGCGCCGGAAACGCCGGGCTCCATCCATGAGGGCGGCGAACTTGGCTATGCGCTCTCGCATGCCTATGGCGCGGCCTTCGACAATCCCGATCTGGTCGTGGCCTGCGTGGTGGGCGACGGCGAGGCGGAAACTGGGCCACTCTCCGCCGCGTGGCATTCCAACAAGTTCCTCAATCCCCGCATCGATGGCGCGGTGCTGCCGATCCTGCATCTGAACGGCTACAAGATCGCCAATCCCACCATCCTCGCGCGCATGAGCGATCGGGAGCTGAAAGATCTCTTCACCGGCTTCGGCTACGAACCTTTCTTCGTCGAGGGTGAAGTGCCAATGCCGATGCACAAGGCGATGGCCAGGACGTTCGACAAGGTGTTCGACCGCATCCGCGCCATTCAGGCCGAAGCGCGGTCCGGCTCCAAGGATGTTCAGCGGCCGTTGTGGCCGATGATCATTCTGCGCAGCTTGAAGGGCTGGACGGGCCCCAAAGAGGTGGATGGCCTCAGGGTTGAAGGGTTCTGGCGCGCCCATCAGGTGCCCGTTTCCAATGCGCGGGAAAATCCGGAACGCCGGAAAATTCTCGAAGACTGGATGCGAAGCTACCGGGCGGAAGAACTGTTCGACGCCTCTGGCAGGCTCATGCCTGAGCTTGCGGCGCTGGCGCCCAGGGGATTGAAGCGCATGGGGGCGCTGCCGCAGGCCAATGGCGGGCTGCTGCGAAAACCCCTGGCGCTGCCGAACTGGAAATCCCTTGCCATTGATGTGCCCGCCCCTGGCGCGCGCGATGGGGAAGCGACGCGGCAGATGGGCATTTATCTGCGCGAGGTGATGAAGCTCAACGCGGCCAACCAGAACTTCCGCCTGATGGGGCCGGATGAAACGGCCTCGAACCGGCTCGATCCGGTGTTCGATGTGACGGATCGCGTCTGGATGGAAGGCATCGAGCCTTATGATGTGCATCTGGCGCGCGAAGGCCGGGTGATGGAGGTCTTGTCGGAGCATCAATGTCAGGGCTGGCTTGAGGGTTATCTTCTCACCGGCAGGCACGGGCTGTTTTCCTGCTATGAGGCGTTTATCCACATCGTCGATTCCATGGTGAACCAGCATGCGAAGTGGCTGAAAACATCATCGCATCTGCCGTGGCGCAAGCCCATTTCGTCACTCAACTATCTCCTCACCTCGCATGTGTGGCGGCAGGACCACAATGGCTTCAGCCATCAGGATCCGGGCTTTGCCGATTTTGTCGCCAACAAGAAGGCCGATATCGCGCGGCTCTATTTCCCGCCCGACGCCAATACGCTGCTGTGGGTGACGGACCATTGCCTCAAGACCTATAACCGCATCAATGTCATCACCGCGGGAAAGCAGCCAGCACCGCAATGGCTGACCGCGGCCCAGGCGGAACAGCATTGCGAGGCGGGTGCCGGCGTGTGGGACTGGGCTTGCACCTGCGATCCCGCCGAAGAACCCGATGTCGTCATGGCCTGTGCGGGCGATGTGCCGACGATGGAGACGCTCGCCGCCGTTAGCATCCTTAAAAAGACTTTGCCAAGCCTCAAGATCCGGGTGGTGAATGTCGTCGACCTGATGACGCTGATGTCACATTCGGAACATCCCCACGGCTTCACCGATCCGGTGTTCGATGCGCTCTTCACCTCTGACAGGCCGGTGATCTTCGCCTATCATGGTTATCCCTATCTCATTCACCGCCTCACCTATCGCCGCAACAACCATGAAAATTTCCATGTGCATGGATTCCGCGAGGAGGGGACGACCACGACGCCGTTCGACATGGCGGTGATGAATGAGCTGGACCGCTTTCACCTCGTGCTGGCGGCGCTCAAATATCTCCCCGCCTTTGCGGAGGAGGCGCAGCCGCTCGTGGATGAGCTCGAAAACAAGCTTGCCGAGCATGTGCGCTACACGCGCGAATATGGCGAAGACATGCCGGAGATCACCGGCTGGCGGTGGAGCTAGGGCTCAGGCGGTTTCAACCGGCGTCACGGCGGCGCTTCCGACGTCACCCATGTGAAGGCCGATGTGCTCGATCAGCTTCCTGCGCGTCAGCACGGCGACGCGGCGGGGAAAGTCGCCGAGTTCGCGCTCCCGCGAGACGACCGTAATGGCGCGGGTGAGGCGCGCGGCGGGCAGCGGCAGAACCTTCAGCGGCATCTGTTCCATGAAGCCGTCGATCAGCAGGGTGGGCGACAGAAGCGTGAAGCCCATGCCGTTGCACACGCAGGCCGTCACCATGCTCGACCTGTCGGCCTGGATCACCTGTTCGGGCTTCAAGCGGATGCGCCGCAGATGCTGCGCCACCTGGCGGCCAACGCTGGTTGAATCGGCGAAGCGGATGAGCGGCAGGCGTTTCTGGATGGCGTCGAGATTATCCGTGGGGCCGCGATATTTTTCCGGCAGCACGAGGAGATATTCCTCCTGTAATACCGGGTGCCGTTCAAGCCCTTCCATGTCGTAAAAGGGGCTCGATGAAATCACGAGGTCGGCGCGCTTGGCCCGCAGCAGCGCTTCGTGATCGACGCTCAATCCGGCGTGCAGCGTCACGTCATTCACGCCGAAGCCTTTCTTGGCGAGGGCCACAAGGCCGGGCGACAGCGTGGTGGCGATGGACGCGAGAATGCCCAACCGCAGCACGCTGATGGGCGTTGGCCCCTGATGACGCATATCGGTTTCAAGATCGCCGACGACGTTCAGGATGCGCGCCGCGTGCTGGTGCAGCAGGGTTCCCGCCTGGGTGAGAAGGGCTGGCCTCACCGAGCGGTCAAAAAGCTTTACGCCATAGGATTTTTCGAGCGCGCTGATGTGCTGGGAGGCGGCGGATTGCGTCATCCCCAGCATGCGGGCGGCTGCTGTCATCTGGCCCGTCTCGGCCACGGCTTCAAACACCTCCATGCCCTTCAGCAGGTTCGAATTGACAAGCGCGGCAGACTTTCGCTTCGGTTTTCTGGTCATGACGACCATTAGAAATCCTAATGGTATGTACAGTCAATTGAGTTTTATGGACGCACATGGAAACTGCCATGCATGACCTCTCCCCAGCCCACGCGGCGCAGGCGCGCCGGATCGTCCGACAGGCCCGAACAGGTTCGTGCGCCCTATATCCAGCGCAAGCTCGGCACCTTCAGCGTGCTGAGCGAGGAAGGCCTGTCGCTGATCGAAGCCAATGCCGATACTATTCTCCATGAAACGGGAATGGAGTTCACCGGCGATCCGGAGATCCTCGATATTTTCAAAGCGGCGGGATGCGACGTCAAGGACACGCGCGTCCATTTCGAAAAAGGCTTCTGCCGCAAGACCATTCAGGCAACCGCGCCGAAGCAATTCATGCAACATGCGCGCAACCCCGCCAATACGGTGCAACTCGGCGGCGATGCCACCGTGCTCTGCCCGTCCTGGGGGCCGCCCTTCGTGCATGATCTCGACAATGGCCGCCGCTATGCCAGCTATTCCGATTTCCTGTCGCTGGTGAAGCTGCATCAGACGATTCCGTGGCTGCATCATTCCGGCGGCGTGGTGTGCGAGCCGGTCGACCTTCCCGCCAACAAGCGCCATCTCGACATGCTCTATGGCCACATCCGCTATTCCGACCGCGCTTTCATGGGGGCGTTCATCGGCGCAGAGCGCGCGGGCCACGCCATCGACATGGCAAGGATCGTGTTCGGCGCGGATTATGTGGCGAACAATCCGGTGCTCTATTGCGTGTCCAACACCAATGCGCCGCTGGTGCTCGATTCTCACATGTCCGGCGCGCTCAAGACCTATGCGCGCGCCAATCAGCCAGTCGCCTGCACGCCCTGGGTGCTGACGGGCGCGATGAGTCCGACGACCGTTGCGGGTACGCTGGCGCAGGTTCTCGCCGAAGCGACGGCCTGCCTGTCGCTGGTGCAGCTCGTCAATCCTGGCGCGCCCTGCCTCATGGGAAGCTTTGCCTCCACCATGTCGATGCAATCCGGCGCCCCCACCTTCGGCACGCCGGAGGCGGGGCTGATGGTGCTGGCGGCGGGGCAACTGGCGCGGCGGCTCGGTGTGCCGCTGCATACAGTGGGAACGCTGTCGGCCTCCAAACTGCCCGATGCGCAAGCCGAACAGGAAGCGGCATGGGGCCTTCTCATGTCGATGTTCGCGGGCGCCAATCTCATCAACCACGCCACGGGCTGGCTCGAGGGTGGGCTCGTCACGTCCTTCGAGAAAACCATGATCGATGCCGATCTGTGCGGCAAGGTCGGCCGCTTTTTCGACGGCATTGATCTGAGCGAAAATGCGCAGGCCATGAGCGCCATCGCCGCGACGGGCCCGGGCCAGCACTATCTCGGCAGCGATCACACGCGGCTCAACTTCATGAGCGCACTGTTCCGCCCGCTGACGCCCGACAACAACTCCTTCGAGCAATGGCAGGCCGAAGGCTCGAAGGATGCGGCGACGCGCGCCAATGCGCTGTGGAAAAAACAGCTTGAACATTATCAGGACCCGGGCCTCGATCCGGCGATCGATGAAGAACTCAAGGCCTATATGACGCATGTGAAATCGCTGCAGCCCGACATGAATTATTTCTGATGAAGAAGATCGTCATCATCGGCGGCGGCGCGCTTGGCCTGAGTGTTGCCTATCATCTGGCGCGGCGCGGCGAAAAGCAGGTGACTCTCCTGGAACGCAATCAGCTGACCTCGGGCACAAGCTGGCATGCGGCGGGGATCGTCGGGCCATTGCGCGCCACAGCGGCGATGACGCGCATCGCGTCTCATGCACTGAAACTTTTTCCCGAGATTGAAGCCGAAACCGGCATGAGCACGGGTTACCGCTCAACCGGCGGCTATTGGCTGGCGCGCCGGCCTGAACGCATGGATGAGCTCAAGCGCATCGCCGCCGTTGGCCGCCACATGGGATTGACGCCCGAGATCGTGACGCCGGAACAGGTCGATGTTCCACAACTGGCGCTCGGCGATCACGCGGGGGCCTTGAAGGTGCCCGAAGACGCAAACGTCAATCCCGTCGATCTCTGCATGGCCTATGCGCGGGGGGCGAAAAATCATGGCGCCACAATCCGTGAAGGTGTGGAGGTGTCGCGCATTCTCGTGGAAGAGGGGCATGTCACCGGTGTCCGCCTTGCCGACGGCACCGAACTTGCCGCCGATTGCGTGGTGCTGTGCGCGGGCGCGTGGTCGAAGAAACTCGCGGATGAGATTGGCGTGGCGCTGCCGCTCCAGGCGGTGCAGCACATGTATATCGTCACCGAGCCGATGCCGGGATTGCCCAATCCTTTCCCGGTGGTGCGCGATCTCGATACCGGCATCTATGTGAAAGGTGATGCGGGACGCTTGGTGATCGGCGGCTTCGAGCCCAATGCCAAGGTGTGGGATCCTTATGGCCCCGAAGGCAATCGCGCCTTTCTGGAAATGCCGGAGGACTGGGACCAGTTTAGCCCCTTCATGGAAGCGGCCCTCGCACTTGTGCCGCAGCTTGCCGAAACCGGCATCCAGCGCTTCATGAATGGCCCTGAGAGCTTCACCGCCGATACCGGGCCGCTGGTGGGTGAGACGCCGGAAGTCGATGGGTTGTTCGTGGGCTGTGGCATGAATTCTGTGGGCATCATGAGTTCGGCCGGGATCGGCGCCGTGCTGGCGGACTGGATTGCCGAGGGGGCGGAGCCGCGCGATCTTTTTGGCATCGACATTGCGCGCATCGATGCGCGGACCGCCTCTTCCGAGCACATGAAGGCGCGCATGGAGGAGGCGGTTTCCGATCTCTTCGCGCTTCACTGGCCGTTCAAGCAGCCGAAGGCCGGGCGCGGCCTTCGCACCTCAGCACTTCATGAAAGCTGGGCGAAGCAAGGTGCCGTATTCGGGCTGACGGTCGGCTGGGAGCGTGGCCTCTGGTATGCGCGGGACGACTCGGAACGCGATCTTCCCTATTCCGTGGGCGCGCAACCCTGGCAAACGATCGCCGAGCGTGAGGCGGCTGGCATGAAAGATGGCACGGTGCTGCTCGATCTTTCGCCCTTCACCAAGATCGACATTTCAGGGCCCGATGCGCTTTCCTTCATCAACGGGCTGGCGACCGCGCAGATGGATGTGGCGCCGGGCCGTGCGGTTTACACGCTCATTCTGAATGAAAGAGGCGGCATCGAAGCGGATGTGACGATCACCCGTCTTGCGTCTGATCTGTTCCGCCTGGTTTCGGGCGCTGCCACGCGCCGCCGTGACGCCGCGCTGCTGCGCCGTGCGGCAAAAGGCTTTGACGTGCAGCTTACTGATCGCACCGAAGACTTCTGCATTATCGGTGTGATGGGGGCGGGCACGCGGAAAACACTGTCAGCAGTTTCGCAAGATGACTGGAGCGCATTTCCCTTCAGCACGGCGCGAGACATGAGGATCGCGGGCGTTTCCTGTCTTGCCACGCGCATTTCCTATGTCGGTGAGCTCGGCTGGGAAATCACCGTTGAGAACGGTCAGGCCGTGAAAGTGTTTGATGCGCTGATCGGTGCTGGCGCCAGGCCGATGGGTCATTATGCGCTGAACGGTTGCCGCATCGAAAAGGGCTACCGCCACTGGGGTCACGATCTGGGGCCTGAGATCACGCCGCTGGAAGCGGGCTTGGGTTTCGCGGTGGACTGGAAAAAATCTTTCCGCGGCAAGCAAGCGCTTCTGGCCCAGAAAGAGAATGGCGTGACGCAGCGCCTTGTGCTGCTCTCGGTCGAAGGCCATCCTCTTATCCTGCATGACGAGCCGGTAATAGAGAACGGCAAGGTCGTGGGCCTCACGACATCGGGCGCCAGGGGTGTGCGAACCGGATTGACGCTGGCGCTGGCGCTGGTCAGCGTGAAGCCCGGTGAAACGTCAAGCGAAACAGCCGGGCGGCATTTCAGAATCGATGTGGCGGGCAAAGTCTGTCCCGCAACGGTGCTGGGCAAAGTGCCCTATGATCCCGCCGGCGAAAGGATGCGTGCATGAGCGAGTTTCAGGTGGTGATCATCGGCGGCGGCGCCATGGGCGTGTCGCTGCTTTATCACCTCGCCAAGGAGGGCTGGCGCGATTGCGTGCTGGTGGAGAAGAACGATCTCACCCATGGCTCGACATGGCATGCGGCGGGGCTGTGCACGCATTTCGCGCATAATCCCACCATCCAGGAACTGCGCGCCACCTCGGTCAGGCTCTACCGCGACATTCTTCCCGAAGAGACGGGCGAGAGCTGCGGCTTCCACCGTTCGGGTGCCATGCGGGTGACGCGCAATCCCGACCGCATGGACGAGTTCCGCCATGTCGCGGGGCTTTCGGAATTCACCGGCTATCCGCTGGAAATTCTGACGCGTGAACGGATCGCGGAACTGCATCCGCTTGCCACGCTCGACGGGTTGATCGGCGGCATCTATGAGCCCGATGACGGGCATGTCGATCCTTCGCTCGCCACCAATGCGATGGCGAAGATGGCGGTGAAGAACGGCGCCACCATCCAGCGCTATAATCCCGTTCATGCGATCCGCCGCGAGGGCGAGCGCTGGATCGTCGAAACGGCTAAGGGCACGATCACCGCGAAGCATGTCGTCAATGCGGCGGGCACATGGGGTTTCGAGATCGGCCAGATGATGGGCGTGAATGTGCCTTCGGTGCCGGTGCTGCATCAGTATCTCGTCACCGACACGGTGGCGGATGTGGCGGCGCGGCAGAAGGCGGGCCTTGCCGAGCTTCCGATCATCCGCGATCCGGAAGAAAGCTGGTATTGCCGGCAGGAGCGTGATGGCTTCATCCTCGGGCCTTACGAGAAACAGGCCGAGGTGTGGTCGGTCGATGGCGTCCCGCCCGACTTCGGCGCGGAACTGATGCCGCCCGATCTCGACCGCGTTGAACATATCATCGAAGCCGCCATGGCGCGCGTGCCAGCGCTCGGCACGGCGGGCATCAAGACGGTGGTGAACGGCCCCATCACCTTCACGCCCGACGCCAATCCGCTGATCGGCCCCGCCTTCGGCGTTCCCAATGCGTGGCTGCTCACGGGCTCATCCATGGGCGTGATGGAAGGTGGCGGCTCGGGCAAATTCCTTGCGCACTGGATGGTGCATGGCGCACCTCCTATGGATGCGCTGGCGGTGGACAGCCGCCGCTTCGGCCCCTGGGCCAACCGTGCCTACCGCGTGGACAAGGCGATCGAATGTTTCGGCCTGCAGTTCGGCGTGCATTTCCCGTTTGAGGAGCGTCCGGCGGGGCGCAAGATTCGTGTCTCACCGCTCTATGACGCGATGCGCGAAAAGGGCGCCGTGATGGGATCGGCGCATGGCGCTGAACGTCCTAACTGGTTTTCCTCCGTCAAGGGTGATGAGACAAAGGACAGTTTTCACCGCACCAACTGGTTTGACGCCGTGGCGCGCGAGGTGGATGCGGTGCAGAACCGCGTTGCGCTGGCCGATCTTTCGGTGTTTTCGAAGTTTGATGTCAGTGGGCCTGATGCGCTGCGTTTCCTGGATACGCTTGGCGCCAATGTGCCGCCAAAGCCCGGCCGCATCGGCCTCACCCATGCGTTGACGCCGGCGGGCGGTGTCGCGAGCGAATTCACAGTGACCGTGCTTGATGCAGGCCAAGCCTATCTCACCTCGGCGGCCGCGTCGGAGGAAATGGATTTCGACCTTCTGCGCGCCCGCGCCCAGGGGTTTGACGTCACCATCCGCAATCGCACCGATGAGTTGGCGGTGATCGGCCTCATGGGCCCGAAATCGGCGGAGGTGCTGGGCAAGGTCACGTCAGCGCCGCTGGGTGCGTCTTTTCCCTGGTTGTCGGCCAAGGAAATCGATGTCGCTGGTGTGAAGGTTCTGGCGCTGCGGGTGTCCTATGTAGGCGAATTGGGCTGGGAACTGCATGTCGCGCGCCCGGATGCCTTGCGCGTTTTCAAGGCGCTTGAGGACGCGGGCAAGGGCTTCGGTCTTGGTTCTTACGGCTCCTATGCCGCCAACAGCATGCGCCTTGAGAAAGGCTATCGCGGCTGGGGCATGGATCTCACGACAGAGCGCACGCCGCTGGAAAATGGCCTGAGCTTTCTGGTCAAGCCCGATGGCCGCAGTTTCATTGGCCGCGAGGCGATGCTGAAGCGCCGGCCGGGCTGGGACATGGTGCTGCTCGAGATCGACACGAGCGAGAACATCGAACCCTTCTATTCGCATACGGTGTTTGCCGAAGGCCGCCCCGTCGGCGTCGTCACCTCGGGCGCCTATGGCCACCGCGTCGGGAAATCGCTGGCGCTTGCCTTCCTGCGCGAGCCCAATATCCGTCAGGGCCTGACCGTCAAATTGCTGGGCCGTGACCGCCCCGCCGCCATTCTCACCACACCGCCCTATGATCCGCAGAACCTGCGGCTCAAGGCCAACTGACTCAGGAGGATTGATCCATGGCCGATTATCTTGAAACGGAATGGTCTTCCGCTGCCACGGCGGCGCGGCGCGAACGCTACTATGCCGCGTCACAGAAGAAGTTCGTGCCCTTCAAGGAGCCCTTGGTATTCAAGAAGGGCTCGATGCAATATCTCTGGGATGTGGAGGGGAAGAAATATATCGACCTGCTTGGCATGAATGTCTGCATTTCCGTTGGGCATTCGCATCCCAAGGTGGTCGCGGCGGCGATGGCGCAGGCGCAGGAACTGACCCACTGCACAACGATGTTCTATCATCCAACCCCTGCCCATTTCGCGGAGGAACTCGCGGCCACCATGCCCAAGGGCCAGGAGTGGGTGGTGCATTTCACCAATTCGGGGTCAGAGGCGATTGACCTCGCGATGGTGATGGCCAGGACCTATACCGGCAATCTCGATCTTCTGGCGCTGCGCACCGCCTATCACGGGCCGACGTCGGCAGCGCAATCGATCACAGGCATCGCCGGCTTCCGCCATCCCGGCATGCCCGGCCATGTGGCCTTCGTGGCGGAGCCCAACCAGTATCGCGGCATCTTCGGCCCGGGCACTGATCCTTATCTCGACGAGATCGAGCGCACCATTTCTTCTGCCACAACAGGCAAGGTGGCGGGCATCTTCGTTGAAAGCGTGCAGGGCTATGGCGGCATCGTGGAAATGCCCAAGGGCTATATGTCGGGTGCGGCGGAGCGCGTGCGTGCCGCCGGCGGGCTTTATATAGCGGATGAAGTGCAATCAGGCTTCGGCCGTACCGGCGATCACATGTGGGCATTTGAATCCGATGGCGTGGTGCCCGATATCGTGGTGATGGCCAAGGGCATCGGCAATGGATTTCCGCTGGGCGCCGTCGTGGCGCGCAAGGCCATTGGCGATGTGATGGCGGAAAAATTCATGTTCCACACCTATGGCGCGAACCCGACGAGCTGTGCCGCGGGACGCGCCGTTCTCAAGGTGATTGCGGAGGAGAAGACGCAGGAGAATTCGCGCCAGGTTGGCGCTGCCCTGCTTGAAAGGCTCAAGGACCTGCAGCAGCGCCACAAGGTGATTGGCGATGTGCGCGGGCGCGGGCTGATGCTGGCCATCGAAATGGTGAAGGACCGCAAGTCGAAAGAGCCTGATGCCGATGTCACGGCGGCGGTGTTCGAAAGCTGCCGTGGCCAGGGTCTCGTTCTTTCCAAATCCGGCCCCAACCGTTCCGTGCTGCGCATGGTGCCGCCCATGTGCCTGTCGCTTCAGGACGTTGACAAGGTAGCGGACGGGCTCGACCGGGCGTTCACGGAGGCCGCCGCATGAGCCACCCTATCATCGCGATGTGGTCGCATCCCCGTTCGATGTCGACCGCCTTCGAACGCATCATGCGGGCCAGGGGCGATCTCACCTGCCTGCACGAGCCGTTCATGTATGACTACTACATCAACCGCGCCAAGAAGCAGATGCCGCATTTCGATGCGATGGATGATCATCCGCGGAGCTATGAGGCCATCCGCGACATGATCCTCGCCAAGGCGGAGCAGGGGCCAGTCTTCTTCAAGGACATGAGCTATTACGTGATCCCGCATATGCTTGAGGATGACGCGTTCCTCAGGCGCGTGACGCACAGCTTTCTGATCCGCGATCCCAAGGCCTCGATTGCTTCCTATGCCAAGCTCGATCCGGATTTCACTTCGGAGGAACTGGGCTACGAGGCGCAATGGCGGCATATCGAAGGCCTTGCCGGAAAAACCAAACGGCGGCCGGTGATCGTGCAGAGCGAGCGCGTGCAGGTTGATCCGCAAGGCGAGATGCACCGCTATTGGCAGGCTGTCGGCCTTTCCGACAAGCCCGAGGCGCTGCACTGGGGCGATGATGTGCCCAAGGATTGGCAGCAGGTGGCGAGCTGGCATGCCAATGCGTCATCCAGCAAGGCGGTGCAGCCGCTTACAGCCGAAAAGCGGAAGGAAATCGAGGCGGAGTTTGAAAAGCTTGCCGCCGCGCAGCCGCGGTTCAGGCAGATGTTTGCGCATCATATGCCCTATTATGAAAAGCTGACCCAATATGGGGAGCAGTCCTAGCGGGCAGGCGGTGGCTGCATTTGCCTAGCTCTTGAAGAGGGCCGCCCCGTCCGGCGCATATTTCGCGATCTTGCCCGGATCAAGGCTGACGCCGATGCCGGGCTTCAACGGAATTTCCAGATAGCCCTCCGCATCAAGCGTGAAAGGCTTGGTGAGAATGCCGTCAACATAGGCGCTGCCGCCGATGAACTCGACCACGTCGGTGTGCGGCATGGCGGCGGAGATCTGAAGATCGGCGGCAACGCCGATGGCGGTATTCCAGCCATGGCCGATGTAGCGCACGCCGAACTCTTCCGCCATCCAGGCAATGCGCCGCTGTTCGCTGATGCCGCCCACCTTGGTGGCGTCGGGCTGCACGATGTCGAAGGCGCCGCGCGAGAGCCAGGGCGTGAAGGATTGCCGCCGTGTGAGAACCTCGCCGCCCGCGATGGGAATCGGGCTTTGCTTGCGCAGTTCGACAAAATCCTCCAGCGCATCGGGCTTCAGCGCTTCCTCGAACCAGCCGATGTTATAGGCCTCCAGCATGCGGGCTGTGCGAAGCGCCCATTTAAGGCCCTGGGGCCAATAGGCATCGCTGCCGCCCGCATCTACAAACAGCTTCGTGTCATCGCCAAAGCCTTCGCGCGCCGCTTTCACGATGGCCTCGTCCAGCTTCACATCATCACGGCGGCCGAAGGGACCCCAGCCGATCTTCAAGGCGCGGAAGCCATCGGAGCGGGCCTTGGCCGCCACGTCGCGCATCAGGCCCGGCTCCTCCATCAGCACCGAGCAATAGGGCATGACGCGGTTGCGGTAGATACCGCCGAGAAGCCGCGCCACGGGCTGGCCCAGCGCCTTGCCGAGAACATCCCACAAGGCAATGTCGATGCCGCTGATGGTGTGGGTCAGCGTGCCACCCCGGCCCATCCAGAAGCTGTGCTGGTGCATCTTCTCGGAAACACGCTCGGGCTCCAGCGCGTTTTCACCGCGATAGAGCGGCTCCAGCACCTTGAGTGCTGCCTGCACGAGGCCGCCGTTGGTGAAGACGCTGCCATGGCCGATGACGCCCGCTTCCGTATGCACGGCGATCAGCGTGTGCACGGAATCCTCCGGGCGGATTTCATTGGACCATCCGCCCTTGGGAGACTCGCCCAGGAGAGGCGCTGCCACGATCTTGCGGATGGTGAAGTCTTTCGTGCTCATTATCTCATTCCTGTTAGCGCATGACGCGTTTGAGAAAGCCCTGCGTGCGTTCCTGCCGGGGGCTTTCGAAAATCTGCTTGGGCGTTCCTTTTTCCACCACAACGCCCTTGTCCATGAAGATCACGCGGTCGGCGATCTCCTGGGCGAATTTCATTTCGTGGGTGACGATAACCATGGTCATGCCCTCTTCGCTCAGGGTTTTCATGACATCAAGCACTTCGCCCACGAGCTCGGGGTCGAGCGCGCTGGTCGGCTCGTCGAACAGCATGGCCTTGGGAGACATGGCGAGCGAGCGCGCAATCGCCACGCGCTGTTTCTGCCCGCCGGACAATTCGTCGGGATAGTGGCTGGCGTGATCGGCCAGTCCAACCCGCGTCAACATGCGGCTGGCGATTTCGTTTGCCTGATCCTTCGCCATGCCCAGCGCATGCACCAGCCCCTCGGTCACGTTTCCGGTCGCGGTCAAATGGGGGAATAGCGCGAAATCCTGAAACACCATGCCCAGCTTGCGGCGGACAGCGGCGATGCGCGGCTCGGCATGAAGGCGGATGCGGCCGTTCACCACGTCATAATAGGCGCGCTCGCCCGCGATCTCGATGTGGCCACCCGTCGGGTGTTCGAGAAAATTGATGCAGCGCAGAAGCGTGGATTTGCCCGAACCCGAAGGCCCGATGATGCAGGTGACCTCTCCGGCGCCAAAGCTTTCGCTGATGCCGCGCAGCACTTCATGCGGGCCGAAGCTCTTGCGGATGTCCGTCAGCCTGATCATGGCTGCCGCCTTGCGCCATAGCCGCGCGTTGCGCGTTTTTCCAGCCAGCGCACAAAGAGCGCGGCGGGATATCCCACCGCCAGATAGAGAATGCCTGTCACGGTATAGATGGTGAAATACTGGTAGGAGCGGGCGGAGATGATCTGCCCGGTGAAGGTCAATTCCTGCACCGTGACGACCGATGCCAGGGCAGTGTCCTTGAACAGCGAGATGAAATAATTGCCCAGCGTCGGCGTAATGAGCCGCAGCGCCTGCGGCAGGATGATGCGGCGGAAGGCCGTTGCGCGGCTGAGGCCGATGGTGGCCGCCGCCTCCCACTGGTTCTTCGGCACAGCGAGGATGCCGGAGCGGTAAACCTCGCTCATATAGGCCGTGTAGTTCAGCGTGAGGCCCAGAATTGCGGCGGTGAAGGCGTTGAGGTTGATGCCGAAGCTCGGCAGCACGAAGTAGATATAGACAAGCTGCAGCAGCAAGGGCGTGCCGCGCATCACCTCCACATAGATCGACGACACGGTGCGGACGGCGAGATAGGGCGACATGCGGCAGAGCGCCACCGGAATGGCCAGCACGAGCGCCAGCAAGATGACGATGAATGTCAGCGCCACCGTGAGCAGCAGGCCGTGAAGCAGCGCGCCGCCATAGGTGTTGATGACATCGAGGTTGAAAAACTCCATTGCCCGCCGCCCAGAACGCCGCGATGGCCGGATGAGCCCGGCCATCGCGATAATGATGCAATATGCTCTAGTTCAGGGGGAAATAGGTGAGATTGCGATTGCTCAGGCCATATTTCTTGAGAATGGCCGAGACCACGCCCGCCCCCCACAGCTCATGCAGGGCAACGCCATAGGCCATGCGCAGCTGGCAGTCGGCCGGGCGCACGGCATAGCGCGCATAGCCATAGCCATATTTGAAGATCAGGTCTTCCGGCACCGCCACGCCAGGGACGATTTCAATGGTTGCGCCCGCATTGGCCTTGATGAAATCCAGCACCTTCACGTCATCTTCGAGAATGACATCGACCTTGCCGGTGCTGATGCCGGCGAACTCCGCCGCATCTTCCTGGAAGGGCGTGACTTCGATGCCGATGGTGCGCAGATATTCATCGGCGGCGGACCCGGCAATCGCGCCCACCTTCTTGCCCTTCAGATCGTCAAAGGACTTGATGCCGGCGGGATTGCCCTTTTGCACCACGAGAGCAGGGCCATACCACCAGGCGGGGCCGCTGAAGGTGACGACCTTCAGGCGGTCCGGCGTCTGGTGAATGTTGGAGGCCACCACATCGATCCGGTTCGAGACCAGCATGGGGATGAGCTGGCCGAAGGGCGCCACTTCATATTTGATCTTGTCGATGCCCAGCCAGTGCAGCGCTGCTTCATTGATCTCGACATCGAGGCCATCGGCCTTCTGCGTGTTGGGATCGAGATTGGAATAGGGCGGGCTGGGGCTGATGCCAAGGGTGATGCCTTCAGCCTGCGCTTTGGCGAGCGACCCATCGGTGCAATTCTTGAAATCCGCCTTGCCTTCGATCTGCTGCGCAAAGGCGGGGGCCGCGATCATCATGAAAACGGCGGCGAGCAGGCTTCTCCTGGTGGTCATGGTGTTCTCCCTCTGCTGCCTTGTGTGGACCGCTCATGCAGGTGGCGGACGGCGCGCCTCAAGGGCAGGCCGGCAGCTTTCAGCCTCTCCCCATATTAAATTATCATATTTTTTCTGACTGGCAACGGGGTGTTTCAACCGTTGCCAAACATCGCCTCGTCAATTATCGTATTTTTGAATGGAATTGCCCCGGCGGATGACCGCGAAGGATAAAGAGATGAAGATTGCAGCGGTTGATTTCTTTTATGTCGCGATGCCGCAGATCACCACCGAGGGTGACGGCAGCCAGGATGCCCTGCTGGTGCGCGTCTCGGCAGGCGGCTTCACCGGTTGGGGCGAATGCGAGGCCTCGCCGCTTGCATCGATCGCTGCCTATGTCGCGCCCATGTCGCATGGCGCTTGCCGCCCGGTGAAGGCATCGGTCGAGGGGCAGGAGCTTTCCTCACCGAAAGACATTGAACGCATCGCCCATACGATCGCGTGGGACAGCATGGATCTCCTGCAGGCGCCGCACACCTGGTCGGGAATCGAGATGGCGCTGTGGGATATTCTTGGCAAGGCGCGCGGCGAGCCGGTGTGGAAGCTTCTGGGCTATCAGAAGGCCGCCAAGAAACTGCCCTATGCCTCGGTGCTGTTCGGCGATACGCCGCAGGATACGCTGAACCACGCGAAGAAAATCCGCGCCGCCAATTACCGCGCGGCGAAATTCGGATGGGGCCCCATCGGCCGTGGCACGGTGAAGGATGACGCCGACCAGTTTGCCGCGGCGCGCGAAGGGCTGGGCGCGGAAGGCGTGCTGCTCGTCGATACGGGGCAGATCTGGGGCGAGGACGTCGCCGCCGCGGCGGCCAGGCTTCCCGCCCTCCGTGAAGCCAAGGCGCATTGGCTGGAAGAGCCCTTCCACGGCAGCGCCTATGAGGCCTATGCCGCTCTGGCGGCGCAGTCCGGCTCGCTGCGCCTGGCGGGTGGCGAGGCCGCGCACAACGTCTTTATGGCGCGGCACACCATTGATTACGGCAAGGTGGGTTTCATCCAGATCGATTGCGGGCGGATCGGTGGCATCGGCCCCGCCAAATCCATTGCGGACTATGCGGTGGCGCGGGGTGTCACCTATGTGAACCACACCTTCACCTCGCATCTGGCGCTGTCCGCATCGCTTCAACCCTTCGCCGGGCTGCCTGAGCATGTGATCTGCGAATATCCGGCAGCGCCCAAGCAACTGGCCATCGACATTGCCGCCAATCCCATCCTGCGCGATTCATCGGGCGAGATTTCGGTGCCGGACAGGCCGGGCCTCGGCATTGATGTGAACGGCGCGGCGCTGGAGAAATATCTTGTGGATGTGAACATCACCGTGAAAGGCGTGCCCCTGTTCGCCTCCAAGCATTTTGTCTAGGCTCCGGTGAGCCGCCCGGACACAGCGATTCCTGAATGCCTGTCTCTTCCAAGAAAAAGCCATCGCCCGCCAGCCGTTACAAAGGCTCTCACGGAGACCTTGTTGGCCTCAAGCCCAAGGGCATCCAGGGCCGGGTGATCAACAGCCTTGGCGAAAGCATCGTGCGCGGGCTCTATCCGGAGGGCAGCCTTCTGCCGCGCGAGAGCGAATTGATGCGGTCGTTCGACGCCAGCCGCACGTCGATCCGCGAGGTGATCAAGGTTCTCTCGGCGAAAGGGCTGGTGGAAACCCGGCAGAAGATCGGCACCCGGGTTCTGGAACGGGGCAACTGGAACACCTTTGATGCCGATGTGCTGCTGTGGCACCCGTTCGACAACAGCGGGCATGACATTCTGCGCGATCTGATCGAGATGCGGCAATTGGTGGAGCCGCCGGCCGCGCGCTTCGCGGCCACGCGCGCCACGCTCGATGACATCGAACTGATCCGGGCCAGCTGGGAGGCGATGCATGAGTCGATGGACGACATGCAGAGCTATGCCAAGGCCGATGTGCAATTTCACCTTGCGGTGTTCCGCGCCTCGCACAACACCATGCTTCACCGTTTCGGCCACATCGTGGCGAATTTCCTGCAGATCAGCTTCCGCATCCAGCAGGAGGCGCTCGATACGAAGAAAAACCTGATCGAGGATGATTGTGCCAATCACCGCAAGATTTATGAAGCCATCAACCGCAGCGATGCGGTTGCGGCGGAAACGCTCATGCTGGAAGTCGTGCTGCACGGCAAGGCATCGCTGCAGAAGGCGCGCCGGCAGATGAAACTCTAGCTCAGCCGATCAGGCCCGAGAGCTTCCGCGCCGCATTGATCACACTCGCCATCAGGGCGTCGCGGTTCGGTCTCGCCAGGCGCTGCTCCGGCACCACAACGCTCAGCGCCGCGATGCAGCGCCCCGATGCATCGATGATGGGCGCGGCAATACAGCCCGCATGTTCATTGGCCTCGTTCAGTTCGGTGGCATAGCCCTGCTTGCGGAAGCGGCGGATTTGCGCGGCGAGCTTGCGAACATCGGTAATGGCCTTGCCGGTCGGTGACTGGCGCACCGTCTTTTTCAGCAACTCTTCCAGCGCCGCATCATCAAGGTCCGAGACCAGAAGCCTCCCCGCAGCCGCCCAGTTCACCGGCACGCGCGAGCCGACATTGCTGATGATGCGCAGCGAGTGAATGCCCTCCTCCTTCAGCAAGACCACCATCAGATCGTTCTCCAGCACCGAAAGCTGGACGGTCTCGCCGGTTTCATTGCGCAGTTCTTCGGCAATGCCACGGCCGTCGCGCAGAAGATCGACACTGTTGTGATAGGCCATGCCCAGTTCAAACAGCGTGCGGCCGAGAAAAAATCCGCTGCCCGCAGGCGCTATGTATCTGGCGTCGGTCATGGTGCGCACCAGTTCGTAAGCGGTGGATTTGGGGATCGACAGGCTGGCGATGATTTGCGCCACGGTGAGAGGCTTTCCCTCCCGCAACATCAAGTCAAGAATATCAAAGGCGCGCCGCACGCTGCGCGAGCCATTCGCATCATCGCTCGATGCGGCGGATTTTGCGGTTCTGGCGGCCATCGCTTCTCCGGATCTGATTTTTGTTCTTACGACATTTTCCCAAGTTCCGAAATACAGGACTTGGGTGCGGATTCCCGGAATTCCATCGACAACGCCATTGACCCCCGGGGAGTGCCGCCATACGGTATCCGGGGATCATTCGCAGGCGAATAGATGAGCTATGTCGAACTCAATGCCGTGCGCAAAAGCTACGGCGACACCGAGATCATCCATGGCGTCGATCTCAAGCTGGAGAAGGAAACCTTCACGGTCTTTGTCGGCCCTTCGGGATGCGGCAAGTCCACCCTGCTGCGCATGATCGCGGGGCTTGAAGACATCAACAGCGGCAGCATCCATATCGGTGGCGAGCGGGTTGACCAGCTTGAGCCTGCGGAGCGCGGCATTGCCATGGTGTTCCAGAACTACGCGCTCTATCCGCACATGACGGTGTTTGAAAACATGTCCTTCGGACTCCGCATTGCGAAGGAGTCTACAAAGGATATCCGCGCCAAGGTTGAGCGCGCGGCCGATATTCTGCAGATTTCGGAGATTTTGCAGCGCCGCCCGCGTGAGCTTTCGGGCGGGCAGCGCCAGCGCGTCGCGATTGGGCGCGCCATCGTGCGCGAACCCAAGGTGTTTCTGTTTGACGAGCCGCTCTCCAACCTCGATGCCAAGCTCCGCGTGCAGATGCGGCTTGAACTCACGCGGCTCAGGCAGCAATTGCGCGCCACCATGATCTACGTCACCCACGATCAGGTGGAGGCGATGACCATGGCCGACCAGATCGTGGTGCTGAACAAGGGAAAAGTGGAGCAGGCGGGCCGCCCGCTCGATCTCTATCACGCGCCCGCCAATAAATTCGTCGCCGGGTTTATCGGCTCGCCGGCGATGAATTTTCTCGACGCGACACTGGCGGAGGCTTCGGAGAAGCGCGTGCGGCTGGCGCTCAGGAATGGCGCGGAGATTTCGGTGCCGCGCCGCCCCGGCAATGCAAAGGCGGGTGATCCCGTGACCCTTGGCATTCGGCCGGAAGATGTGCAGATCGGCGCTGGCGATGTGCGGGTGGAAGGCACCGCCATCGCTGTCGAGCGGCTGGGCAATGAGAGTTTCATCTATCTCGATCTGCCGGGCAGCAAGGAATTCGCCGTACATGCGGCGGGTGATGTGGCGGTGTCCCAGGGCAGCAAGATCGAGGCGGGCTTGCCTCCCTCCCGTTGCCAGGTCTTTGACAGCACCGGTCAGGCGCTGCTTCCGCTCTCGGCTGGAACGTAAACCTGCAACGAGATTTCCGTGCTGATCGTCTGCCCCGGTGTCAGGTGCAGGAGCTTGCCGCCGCGCTCCACGGATTTGACAAGGCCATAGGCAGGGCGGGTGGAGTTTGGTTCGATGCCGATCAGTGTTGTTTTGCCGTTCCAGGGTTGTGTCTGATGGCCGCCCAGTTCAACCCACAGCCATGCTGTCGGGAACAGCCTTTCATCCCAGCGCAGGCGCGCGGCGATGGCCTTGTCGCGCCGCGTAATACTGATCCACGGTTCCTTGAGATCATGCAGATAGGCAAGTGACGACATTCCGGGCACGGGATGGCGCAGATCGAAATCTCCCGTCCTTCCCGCAACCACCGGCCAGTCTGTTTCGCCCCCGGGAACAAGCGGATTGGCGGGTGAGTTCACATAGGAATCTACGGTCACGCGGCCACCTGCGCAATCGATCTCGACCGGCCCTGCCAGGAGATCCGATCCGAAAGTCGGATGATGGCCCCACATCACATCGGTTGGTTCGCGTCCGTGATAGGTCATCGTCTCGCGGATGGTCAGCACGTCGCCTTCAAGCGTCATGACGCGCGTCATATCGGCGGTGATGGTCCGGAAGGTGCGATGCAGATGCAGGCGGCCATCTTTCATCTCGTGCTGCCATGGCGTGATCGATGCCTCGCCGTGGAAGCCATGGAACACTCCGTTTACGGTGCAGGCATCACAGGCATTGGGAAAGAGCAGCGGCCAGCCGCCGGTATAGCGCGTCAGCCATTCCGGCTCGTCCACGGCGGCGCCGGAGGGCAAGGGTTCTTTTGTCGTTTGCCACGGCACGCTGCCGAGCACCGAAAGCCCGCTCGGCTTGTGAATAACCGTTTTCACAGTGCCGCCTACAGCGGGGCTGATCTCGACACGCAGCGCATCATTTTCAAGCAACATGGCGGCCCTCACTTGATCGCGCCGGCCATCAGGCCGCGGATGAACTGTTTCTGGAACAGGATATAGAGAATGAGCATCGGCGCGCTGGCGATCACCATGCCCGCCATGGTGAGCGGCACCTGGTTGTTGTAGCGGCCCTGAAACACGCTGATCCCGGCCATCAGCGTGCGCTTGGCGTCATCCTGCAGGAAGATGATGGCGATCAGCAGGTCGTTCCATACATAAAGCGAATTGACCACGACCAGCGTCAGTAATGCGGGCAGGGACAGCGGCAACACAATTTTCGACAGCATCAGGAAATGCCCTGCGCCATCCATGCGGGCGGATTCGAACAGCTCCTTCGGCACGGTGCGGAAGAAGGTGGCCAGCAGGTAAACGGAGAAGGGCGTGATCAGCCCCGCATAAATAAAGATCGCGCCCTGATAGGTGCTGATGAGGCCAAGCTGGCTATAGAGCACGAAGAGCGGCACGATCATCACCACGGGCGGCACGGCCATGAGGGATGTGGACAGCGCCAGCAGCGTCTCCCGGCCGCGAAATTCCATACAGGCGATGGCATAGGCGGCAAGACAGGAAACGGCGATGCTGAGCAGCACGCTGCCCGCCACGAGGAGCACGCTGTTGGCCATCCAGGACAGGAACGGGCTGTCCACCAGCACGGCGCGGAAATTGTCGATCACCGGATGGGTGGGCAGCCCCAGCTTGTCGGCGGCGTAGTCATCTTCGCTCTTGAGCGCCGTCATGATCATGAACAGGGTGGGCACGATGGCGAGAAACGCCGAGAGCAGAAGCACGCCCTGCTTCAGCGCATCGCCAGGCCGAAACCGTTTCTGCGTGCGCATCAGGCCTCCAGATCGCGCCGGGCGCGGAACAGCGGGAAAATCAGCGCCACCGAGACGAGGAACAGAAGCACGGAAGCCGCCGCGGCAATACCGGGCAGGCTGCTGCGGATCAGCGCGTTGAAGATATAAAGCTCAACCACCGTGGTCGATGTTCCGGGGCCCCCGCGGCCGCCGCCCATGATATAGATATAGGAGAACACGGCGGCGAGCATGGTGATGATGCTCACCACCACATAGAATTCGATGACGCCGCGCATCTGCGGCAGGATGATGTGCCACAGCCGCTGCCACCAGTTGGCGCCTTCGATCTTGGCCGCCTCGATCAGCGATTCATCAAGGGCGAGAAGCCGCGCGAGAAACAGGATGATACCAAGCGCGGACTCGCGCCAGATGATGAGGATCATCACCGTCCACAGCGCCACATCGGACGACCCGATCCAGTCCAGCGCCAGGAAATCAAGGCTCAGCCAGCGCAGCACTTCGTTCACCGGCCCGTTGAACTGGAACATGCGCTTCATCACCACCGCGATGATGGGAATGGCCAGCACGAAGGGAATGAACACGATGATGCGATAGAGCCGCCAGCCGGCAATCCGGTCATAGAGCAGGACGGAGACGAACAGCGAGATCGCCACCATCGCCGGAATGGCGAGGAGAAGTTGAAGATTGTGCAGAACCGCTTCCCAGAACACATCCTGCGTGAGGATCAATTGATAGTTGCGCAGGCCGATCCACGGGCCATCAATGCCACGCACCATCTTGAAGCTGAATTCAAAATTGCGGAGCAGCGGATAGCCGAAGACAAACCCAAGCAGCAGAACGAGCGGCGCGACATAGAGATAAGGCTCGATCCACGTCTTGTGCCGCACGTCAAAATCCCCCGGATATGAATGGGAGTTCCGTGGCGGAACTCCCCAAGTCTCTCTCAGCCAGCCAGGTCGGCTGCCCATTTCTTGTAGTTCTCGACGATGTCAGGATTGAAGTCCCGCCACTCCTTGGCAACCTTGTAGGCAAGGTCGCCCGCCTCGGCACCGGTGATCTTGCCGCCCACCACCTGCTGCGCTGTTGGCAGCAGTGCCTGCTCATAGAACTGGCCGGGCACGAGGTTCGAGAGATAGGGAATGTTCTCGGACAATCCCCAGCGCTTCCACATGTCGAGCACCACGGGGTCCTTGATCGCTGAGGTATCAAAGGTGGTGTTGGCGGGAATCCAGCCTGTGGCCTCGTTCAGTGCCTTTAGCCGCTCCGGTGAATTCAGATATTCAAGGAAGGCGGCAGCGGCCTTGGGATTCTTGGCCTTGGCCGGAATGCCCAATCCTTGCGAGTCGAAGATCGGCTTTCCGGCCAGCTTGCCCTTGCCATAGACCGGCATCACCATGGTGCCGATGCGGCCCTTGCTCGTCTTGCTATCGGCGGGCATGCGGCCGCCGACGGAGAGGCCCGAGGCGACCTTGCCCGCCACGATCAGGTCAATGCCCGGATAGAGTTCGGTGGACGACATTTCGGAATTGAGGAACCCCGCCTTCTTCAGGTCTTCCAGCTTCACCCACTGCTCGTGATATTTGGGATCGCGGAAGTCGCGCTCGCCGGTGAACAGGCCGATCACTTCACCGGCGCTGTCGACATTCTGGCTGAGCGCATGGCCGAAGAACCATTCGCCCCAATAGCCATCCTGAATGCCGCCGCCCACGGGTGCAATGCCCGCCGTCTTCAGCTTGTCGCAGTGCCCGAGGAATTCATCCCAGGTCTGCGGCGCCTTGTCGGGATCGAGCCCGGCTTTTTCAAAAAGGTCCTTGTTGTAGATCCAGATCATCGGCAGCGGATACCAGCCGAGGCGATAGGTCTTGCCGCCGAAATTACTCAGCAAGGTCGCATTGGACGCCTTGATGGTGGCATCGCTGACAAGGCCATTGAGCGGCTGCAGATAGCCCAGCCACACGCTTTCCATGTGATAGATGCCGTTCCACAGGAACTGGATGTCCGGCGGATTGCCCGCGGCTGCCGCGGTCTGGAATTGTGAAATCACCACGGCGGTGTCCTGCAGCATCGGCTTCACGGCCGCATCCTTGTAGGCGGCCACCGAGGAATCGACGAACTTCTGCAGGCCGGGCAGCTCTTGCTCGCCCCACCACCACATGTCGAGCGTATCGGCGGCCTCAGCGCCTTGCGGCATGAGGCTGCCCAGAGCCGTGCCCGCGCCAAGAACCATCGACAGCCGCAGCATGTCGCGGCGCGATATCGTCAACCTGTTATCCATCGTCACTTCCTCCCTGATCCCCATCGCATCATGCGTGAGGCCTATTCATCAGAACGTGCTCATCAAGCCACCATCCACCACGAGAAGCTGCCCGGTCATGTAACGGCAGTAATCGGACGCAAGAAACACCACTGCCCCCGAAACATCTTCGGGAAGGCCGCTGCGCCCCAATGGAATTTTCCGCTTCGTGACATACCAGTCGATGAATTCCGGCGTTGATGTCTCATCGACGCCGTTGACCACCGACATGGGCGTTGTCATGAAGCCGGGCGCCACGGCGTTGACGAGAATATTATGGCGCCCCAACTCCACGGCCATCGATTTGGTGTAAGCAAGAATACCGCCCTTGGCGGCATTGTAGGAGCCGCAATCGCCGCTTGAAGCGAAGCCCTGAATGGAGGCGATGTGGATGATGCGGCCTGAATTTTGCTTTGCCATGTGAGGCGCAACAAGTTTGCTCCCCATGTAAACCGCTTCGAGATTGATCTGGATCGTCCGCCGCCAGTCTTCCAGCGTATCGGTCAGGATGGTGGCCGGTTTCGGATTGATGGCGGCATTGTTCACCAGCACATCGATGCGCCCGAATGTCCGAACCACGCCGGTGACGGCATCCGCATAGGCATCATAATCGGTGACATCCAGGCTGTGATATATGGCGCGGCCGCCCGCCTGGATGATCTCATCGCAAACCTGCCGCGCGGCATCGGTATTTTTCTCGAGCAGCACGGCGATGGCGCCCTCAGCTGCCATTTCGAGGCTGACAGAACGGCCCAAGCCCTGGCCCGCGCCAGTGACAATGCACACTCTGTCCTCGAGCAATCCCATGCATCTGCTCCGCAAGCGCTGCCAGCCGCCCGGTTCGATGACCGAATTCCGAAATGGCGGACAACGATCTGGATAGGTGGACAAGACTACAGTGCGCGCGAGAATTCGGTCAAGCCGCTTGCACTGACGGGCGCGTTGTCAAAACAATATTCACGCCTGCATTTTCATGACGCCACGGAAGATTGGCGGGGCGTCTGTCCTGTGCAGCAACAAATCGCATCAGCGCATCAAATATGTGAAAATGGCGCCGGGGCAGAGAGGTTGGCTGGAGGTGGGAACCATGGTCAAGGCACCGGTTCAATCCAAAGACAGCGGGGCGCTGGACTGGAGCGTCACGCATCCCGGCCGTGTGCTGTTTCCCCAGGACGGGATCACCAAGGAAGATATCGCGCGTTACTATAAGGCCGCGCAGGCCCGCATTCTGCCGCATCTCCTGAACAGGCCAGTCAGCCTGTTGCGTGCGACCGAGTCCATCGCGAAGGAACTGTTCTTCCAGCGTCATCCGCTTCCGGGCATGACGCGGGGAATTATACCCGTTGACGCGCCGCCGGGAGAATATCTCATGCTTGATGGCGCCGAGGGGCTTCACACCGCCGTGCAGTTCGGGGCCATCGAATTCCATGGCTGGAACGCGACAGTTCCCGATCTCGATCATCCCGACCGCGTCATCTTCGATCTCGATCCGGACGAAGGCCTGGCTTTCACCGAGGTGCAACATGCGGCACTTGTCCTGCGGGATTATCTGGCGGCGGCTGGCCTCAAGAGCTGGCCGATGCTGAGCGGCGGAAAGGGCGTCCATGTCATCGTCCCGCTCGACCGCAAGAGGAACGATGATGATGTGGCGCTCTTCAGTGCGGAAATGGCAAAGGGCATCGCACGTGAAAAGCCCGGCATGTTCGTGGCAACCATGTCGAAGGCCAAGCGCCAGAACCGCATCTTCATCGACTGGCTCCGCAACCGAAGCAAATCAACCGCCATCGTGCCATGGTCGGTTCGGGCAAGGCCCGGCGCTCCGGTCGCCACGCCAGTGACATGGAGCGCGCTGTCAACCTATCCAAAGGCTGGCGCGTTCACCATCAAGACAGCTCTTGAGGCGAAGGGCTGGACGGATTTCTTCACCTCCCCGCAAAGCATCAGCAGCATACTTCTTGCTTCTCTGAAGAAGCAGGCGGCCCGCTAGCCGGTGCAGGCGCGTGAAACGCCGCGGGCATTTTAAGCCTGGAAAAGAGTCATGAAGATCATGACAATGCGTGGAGCGCGTGTTTCAGGCGTTCCGCCCAGGCCTTGGCGCCCTCCACATGGCCAATCAGGTCCTGGCGGATTTCAACGAGCACCGCATCAAGCCCGCGCGCCTCGCCATGCACGGGCACGGTGTAATCGCTGTCATCGTCGATTTGATAGGGTTCGTTTTCGGCGATGTGCTTTTGTGCGCCGCCAAGGGCTTCCGCCAGCCGGTGGCCGAATTCTTTTGACCGGCGATAGAGAATTCCCGCATGCCATGGCCTGCTGAATCCCTTGAAGATGGGCGTAAAGCTGTGAATGGCGATGATGGCCGGTGCCTTGCCTGCTTTCACCCGGCCTTCGATCACGCCTGTGACTTGCGCATGAAACGGCGTGAAATAGGACTGCACCCGGCGCTCGCGCTCATCCCTCGTGAGATTCCGGTTTCCGGGGATTTCGGTCAATTCGCTGACGTCCGGAATTGATGTCAGCGCCGCGACCGGACGGTTGAGATCGATCAGCAGCCGCGAGTAGCCGGCCAGCACCAGAGGCGCATCGAGATGGGCGGACAGAGCTCTCGCCACATCCGCGGCGCCAATGTCCCATGCAATGTGCCGCGCCAGGTCATGATCGTTCAGCCCGAGGCCCTTGTACGACGCCGGAATGAATCGCGAGGCGTGTTCGCAGATCAGAACATAGGGCGAGGCGCCGGCGGGATTGATGATGGTCACGGGAGGCGGGAGCTGCTCGGTCCGGTCCATCAGTAAATCTCCGCATAGCGCCGGCATTGCGCGTCATCGAGCGCATCGCCTGCGAGTTTGAGTTCCATGCGCTTCATGCCGACATAGGTCTCGAGTGCCTTTGGATCGAACCAGCCGCAGACGGTGGAGTCCTGAAGGAGCGTGTCAAGCGCTTGGGCCAGTGTTTGCGGAAGCCTCCGCAAACCAAGCGCCGCGCAGTCCGCTTGCGGCAGCAGGGCGGGATCGCCGGAAAACAGCGGCGGTGCCGCAAGCTTCTGCTGGATTCCCTCGAGCCCCGCGCGCACCATCACGCCGAGCGCCAGATGGGGGCAGGCCGTTGCGTCCGCCGGGCGATACTCGATGTTGAAGGCTTTGGCGGGGTCGCTTTTTCCAACCCGGTTGATGGGGCAGATTCTCAAGCTTGCCTCACGGTCCTGATCGCCGAACCAGGTATAGCTTGAACTCCAGTGATGCGGCTGCAGCCTGAGGTATGAAATCGGGCTTGGCGAGGTAAAGGCCACCAATGCGGGAAGGTGCCTCAGCACGCCCGCCACGAAGCTCGCGGCAAGGTCCGATACGCCGCCGGGCCTGGCCGCATCGTAAGTCACGGACTTGCCCTCAGGGTCAATGAAGGAAAAATGGATGTGAACGCCGTTCCCCACGCCATCGGCGCTGGTCTTGGGCGCGAATGAGGAGCGCCAGCCGCGGTTGCGGCTCAGTTCTCGCACCGTCTCGCGCAACACGACGGCGCGGTCAGCGGCGGTGAGTGCTGCGCAGGGCGCCATGGTGATTTCAAACTGCTCCTTGCCATATTCGGCGATGAACACTTCGGGGTCGAGGCCCGCATCGCGAAGCGAGGCCATGAGCGCGGGGCCAAAGGGATCGGCCTGCCGCAAGGCCTGGAGCGAAAACGCGGGCGCTGACGGCCAGCCCGCGCCCAGGATCTGAAATTCATGCTCGAACGCGGCAACAAGATCAGCGCCCGTCTCACGGTGAAGATCGTCAAGCGCCCGCTTGAGAAAATTCCTCGGGCAGCACATCCAGGGCGTGCCGTCCAGTTCCACAATATCGCTCATCACAATGTCGAAGGCCGTGGAAGAGCCTTCGATGGCGAAGCGGTAGCGCGCGTCATCGTCGGGCAGTAGGCGAAGATCGCCTGCCGAACCCCAGGGATTGGGATCGGCAATCAAATCCATGGGGGTGAGCGACATGTTGGCGGGAACCCAGCCCAGCGTCTTGGCCTGGCCGGGAATATAGCTCGCGGCGGTGACAGACCTGCCGCGCGTGATGCCGGCGTAGTCTGTGGTCACGAAAGTGACCAGTGGATCATGAATGCCGGAACGGTCTGTCATGCGGCCTTGCCTTCGATGGCGTTGATCCGTGACACGACCGTGTCGGTGTCGGTGATCCAGCAATAGCCCTTGTAGGCATTGAGTGCCGTGTCGTGGCGCTCCTGCGTGTAGGTGGCGGAAGCGTCGCCGGGCACCGATACGAGATAGCCGCGGTCCGCCGCATCGCGCACCGCCATGTCCACGCACTGGTCGGTCACGACGCCGGCAACGATCAGATAGCGTATGCCCAGGTTCCGCAGCACGTAGTCGATGTTGGTCGAGTTGAACACACCCGAGGACGTCTTGGGCAGGACGATTTCGTTGCGGATGGGAGCAAGCTCGTCGATCGGTGGCGCCATGGGATGGCCCTTCGGCACGAGGAGATCGGAGAGCTTGTGATCGAGCGAGGCGTCGCGGCAGTCTTCGGTCAAGGCTTCGATGATGGTGTGCATCACCTGAACGCCCTTGGCCCTGGCGGCCTCGAGGATACGCACCTGGTTGGGAATCACCGTGGCCTTCAGCCGCTTGAAATAATAATGTCCGGCATTCATCTCCGGATGCGCGGGATCGAGCCCGGGAATGCAGAACATCTTCTGCATGTCGACGAAGAGGACCGCCGTTTCGCCTGCCTTGTAATGCGCTTCGCGCCTGTCCGGTTTCTTCATGGGCTGTTCCTGGTGTTTGCCGCGCGTCTGCGGGGTTGCGTTTTGATTTTGGAAGATCGTGACGAATTGTCGAGCGTCACGTGGTTTTCGGTGCGCACTTCCTCGAGGCGCGCCGCGCGGTCGCGCCAGTCGGCGCCGCGCCGTTCCGCCACGGCGGCCGCGATGGCTTCCACCTGGAGTAGGGGTGTCACCAGCGTGTCAAACGGTGAGGACGTCGCCGTGGGCGCGGTGATGGTGATGTCGGCAAAGGCGGAGATGGGCGATTTCCAGCTATCGGTCAAAAGGATGATGCGGGCGCCGCGGTCTTTTGCCTGCGCGGCGAAGCGGATCGTATCCGCCTGGTAGCGCCGGTAGTCAAACACGACGAGAACATGACGTTTGCCGATCGCCGCCAGCTCATCCACCATATCCGCCGCATTGCCATCCAGCAGATGGGCGCCCTCGCGGAGATGATGGAGGCAGCGCTGCAATATGCCCGCCACGAACCGGCTGAAACGCCCGCCCATGCAAAGGATGGTCATCCTCGGATCCGAGAGGAGCGAGACCGCCCGCTCATAGTCGGCGGTCGCGGTTTCGCGGGTGGCCATCTCGCATTGCGCCAGCGTGTCGGCGAAGAAACTGCGGTAAACGTCAGGCTGCTGGCGCGAGGCCGGTGCCAGCGGCAGCGTCAGCGGCGAGCGCATGTTGGCTTCAACCTCGGCGAGGAGCGCTTCCTGCATTTCGGTGAAGCCTTCGAAGCCCAGTCTCTGGGCAAGGCGCAGCGCCGTCGGGTCGCTGACGCCCGCCTGCTTGGCGAGCTTCGAAACGGTGGTGAGGCCGGCTGCGGGATAGTTGGCCAACAGGATGCGGACGACCTTGAGTTCGGAATTGGAAAACGCGCGCCCCTGTTCCATCAGGCGGTCGCGCACGGTTTGCGCGGCTTGCGATGGGGCTTTGGCTGAAACGGCTCTTTGGCGTGTCATCGTATGTCTGGGCATGGTCTGGCGGCAATGTGGATTTCATTACAACATTTGTTTTATGTTTCGTAAACTGAAACAAATATTTGACAGAACCTCCAAGGTGCGTGTTAGGCTGAAAACTCCATAACCAAGGTTTCGCAATGTCTTTCTGGACCGGAGTTCCCGCCCGCGCATGGACCAGTGCGGCGCTGCTGATCGCGGTGGCCGGAATTCTCGCGCTTGCCGTGTCGCTCGGATTCGGGAACGCCGGCGTCAATGTTGCGACGCTTGTGCTCTTGCAGATTTCGGCCGTTCTGGCGCTGGCGGTGTTCAGCGGCAATTCCGGCATCGTCTCCTTCGGCCATTCCGCATTCATGGGCATCGGCGCCTATGCGGCGGGCATTCTCACCATGTCGAAGGCCGTTCAGTCTTCAGCGCTTCCCCAGCTTCCGGCCTGGCTGCAGGGCTATCAGCTTTCCCTCCTGTCCACGCTGCTGATCGTGGCGCTTCTCGGCCTTGTGGTGGGCTATCTCTCCGGCATTCCGCTGGCGCGGCTCTCAACCGGTTCGGCGGCGATCGGTACGCTGGCCTTTCTCATCATCATCCATGTCACGCTGATCGGCGCCCGGGATTTTACCCGCGGCAGCCAGACTTTCTATGGCGTGCCGCGCCTGACGACGGCGGGCGTTGCCTTTGCCGTCGCGGCGCTGTTCATTCTGGTGGCGCGGATCGTCAAGGAAACGCCGCTGGGCCTGAGGCTTCGCGCGGCGCGGGAAAACGAAGTCGCGGCGGCCGCCACGGGCGTCAACGTGCGCGCGTCGCGGCATGCCGGATGGACCTTGAGCATCACGCTGGCTCTCGTGGCCGGTGCGCTTTATGGAGGCTTCCTCGGCGCATTTTCGCCCAAGGATTTCTATTTTGACCTGACTTTCACGCTGGTCGCCATGCTGATTGTTGGCGGCATGCTGACCGTCACGGGTGCTGTGGCGGGCACAATTCTTCTCGCCGCCGTGGTGCAAATTCTCCGCCACGCCGAGACAGGCATTGATCTCGGGTTCATGACGGTTCCCGGCATCTTCGGCCTGCCGCAGCTTGGCATCGGCCTTGCCCTTTTGCTCACCATCTGGCGGCGGCCTTTGGGCCTGTTCGGGCTTTCCGAAGCGGGGCCTGATTGGCCGCGGCAGACGATCGTTCCGGGCAACATCGCGAAGATTGACCAGCCGCCCGGTTCAGCGCTTGAGGTCAAGTCCGTAACGATGCGCTTTGGCGGGCTGGTGGCGCTTGACCGGATCAGCTTTTCGGTTCCCGCCGGGCAGGTGACCGGCCTCATCGGGCCGAATGGCGCAGGGAAAACCACGCTCATCAACATCATCTGCGGCCAGACGAAGCCGACAGAGGGCGAGGTCGTCATCGAAGGAAAAAACGTCACGGGCGAACGTCCTGACCGCATGGCTGTCGCCGGGCTTGGCCGGACGTTCCAGAACATCCGGCTTTTCGATCGCATGACGGCGCTGGAAAATGTCGCCGTCGCGGCGCTTGCAAAGGGGCATGATGGCGCCACGGCGAGGAGCCTGGCGATGGCGCGGCTGGAACAGCTCGGGCTTGCTGCGCGCGCCGGGCACATGGCGGGGTCTTTTGCCTATGGCGACCGGCGGCGGCTTGAGATTGCACGGGCCCTGGCGCTGGAGCCCAGGTTTCTCCTGCTCGATGAACCGGCTGCCGGCATGAACCCGTCTGAAACCGATGACCTGATCCGGACGCTGGAGCGCCTGCGCGCCGAGCACAATATCGGCCTTCTGGTTGTCGAGCACGACATGCGGCTCATCATGCGGCTGTCCGACCGCATGGTGGTGCTGAACAAGGGACAGAAGATCGCCGAAGGAACGCCGCAGGAGATCCGCAACGATCCTGCGGTGATCGAAGCCTATATCGGAACCAAGAGAATAAAACACTGAAACAGGAGGAAACAGGAATGAAGACTTTCAAGATGTCCGCCATGGCAGGCGTCATGGCGCTGGCGGCGCTCACAAGCGCCGCAATGGCTGATGATGTGACCATCGGTCTCGCGACCGCCCAGACCGGCGGACTGGCCTTTGCCGATCAGCCCTCGCTTGCCGGCTTCAAGATGGCGGTGGATGAAATCAACGCCAAGGGCGGGCTTGGCGGCAAATACATGATCAAGCTCGACATCAAGGACACCCGCACGGACACGGCCGCCACGGTGCAGGCGGCGCAGGAACTGGTGGCGGATGGCGTGAAGATCCTGATCACCCCCTGCGACGCCGATCCCTCGATTGCCGCCGGCCAGATCAGCCAACCGGCGCAGATTCCGACGCTCACCTTCTGCGGCACCACGCCGACCATCACCGAAGCGGTGGGCGACTACATGTTCGGCACCTACCCGGCGGACAATGGCCAGGCCACGCTGCTGGCGGAATATGCCATCCAGAAGGGCTACAAGACCGCCTATATCCTCAAGTCGCCCGACAGCGCCTACACGCTGCGCCTGCCGGAATATTTCACTGAAGTGTTCACGAAGAAGGGCGGCAAGCTCGAAGGCGAAGGCACCTATACGATGGGGCAGCAGGATTTCGCCGCCGAAGTCACCAAGATCAAGGCGCTCAATCCGCAGCCCGATGTCATCATGACGGCGGCCTATGAGCCTGACTTTCCCGCCTTCCTGAAACAGCTCCGGGGTGCGGGCGTCACCGCGCCGGTTCTCGGTTCGGACGGCATCGACAGCCCGACGACAACGGGCCTTGGCGCCATTGCCGATGGCATCGTCCACACCACCGCGGGTTTTCCGGCCGAAGGATCGAAGCTCGGCGCCTTCTATGAGAAGTACAAGGCCGCGACCGGCGCTCTGCCCGAGACGGTCTATGTCGCCACAGGCTATGAGATTCCCTATATCCTCGACGCTGCCGTGAAGGCCGCGGGCTCCGTCGATGGGCCGGCCCTTCGCGATGCGCTGGCCAATCTCAAGGATGTCGAGGTGTTGACCGGAAAGGTGACCTATGCCGGCACCAACCGGATGCCGAGCCGCGACATCACGCTGGTCGAGATCGAAGGCGGAAAGCGCAAGCTGGTACTGACAGCCACGCCCGACCCGGCTGAAGTTCCCAAGCCCTAATGGAGAAGCGCGGTCCTTTTGGGAAATCCCATGCTTGACGTCTCGGGACTGAACGTGAAGTACGGAGAGGTTGCCGCCGTGAAGGGCGTCAGCCTTTCCGTGCCCAAGGGCTCGATCGTCGTCCTGCTGGGCGCCAACGGGGCCGGCAAGAGTTCAACGCTCAATGCCATCACCGGGCTGATCCCCTCCACCGGATCAATCCTGTTTGAAGGCGAAACCATCTCGGGGCAGCCGGCGGAAGATGTGGTGCGGCGCGGCATCTCGCTCACGCCCGAGGGGCGGCGGGTTTTCCCGTCTCTCACGGTTGCCGAAAACCTTCATCTCGGCGGCGCGGCGCATGCGGGCGGGGAAGCGCTGAAGCAGCGGATGGAAGAGGAACTCGATCGCTTTCCCATTCTGCGCGAGCGGTTTCATCAAACCGCGGGCCTTCTGTCGGGGGGCGAACAGCAGATGCTCGCCATCGCGCGGTCCCTGATGTCCGCGCCCAAGCTCTTGCTTCTTGATGAACCTTCGCTCGGCCTTGCGCCCCTCATCGTCGACAAGGTGTTCGAATTGATTGCAAGCCTGAAAGCCAGGGGGCTCACCATTCTGCTGGTCGAGCAGAATGCCGCGCGGGCGCTGGAGATTTCCGATTATGGATATGTCCTGCAGACGGGGCAGATCGTTCTCCAGGGGGCGGGCTCCGAACTTGCGCAAAGCGATCTCGTGAAACAGGCCTATCTCGCGGAGTAGCGGCATGGATATTTTCTTGCAGCAGATCATCAACGCCATCAGCCTCGGCGGCATCTATGCGCTGCTGGCGCTGGGCCTCGCCGTCGTCTTTTCCATCGTGTCGCTCATCAATTTCGCGCATGGCGAACTGATGACGGTCGCGGGCTATGGAATGTTTTTCTCGATCGCGGCTTCGCTGCCGTTTCCCTTCGCCTTTGCCGCCGCCATCTTCTTCGCGACGATTGCGGCACTCCTCACCGAGCGCTTCGCCTTCCGGCCCATGCGCAAGGCCGATGTGACGGGGCTCTTGCTGACCAGTTTCGCCGTCTCAGCCATTCTCCGCGTGCTGTTCCAGAACGGCATATCCGCCCGGTCCAAGGCCGTGCCGCTTCCGCCCGCCCTTTCCGGCGCGATTGATCTCGGCTTTTTTCATGTCGGCGTGGTGCCGCTGCTGTCGATCATCACAACGGTGCTCTCTCTCGCGGCCCTGTCACTGTTTCTGCGCCGCACCACATTGGGCAAGGCCATGCGCGCGGCGGCGGAGGATTTTCAGGTCCTGCGCCTCATGGGCATCAAGGCCAACCGGGTGATTGCCGTGGCCTTCGCCGTCTCAGGCGCGCTTGCCGGCATCGCCGCGGTGCTGTGGGTGGCGCAGCGCGGCTCGGTTGATCCGCTGATGGGTTTCGTTCCGGTGCTCAAGGCTTTCGTCGCCGCTGTCATCGGGGGGCTCGGTTCCCTCAGCGGCGCTGTGGCGGGAGGCTTTACGCTCGGCATTCTCGAGGTTCTCTTTCAGGCGTTCCTGCCGGAAGCGGCGCTGCCTTTCCGTGATGCCTTTGTGTTGAGCTTCGTCATCCTCATTCTCATCTGGCGCCCTGATGGCCTCATCCCGGCGCCCGTCTCCCGGCGCAGCTGATGACAGGCGCCAACTCGATCTCTGCGCGCGATTCAGCGTCGATCGCGGGGCTGCAGAAGCTGCGGTTCTTTCCCCTGGCGCTGACGGGCGGCAGCGGCGCGCATGTCATTGATGAAAGCGGGGCAAGGCTTCTCGATCTCTCGGCGGCATGGGGATCCGCCAGCCTTGGCTACGGACATCCCCAACTGGTGAAGGCCGTTTCAGCCGCCATCGCCAATCCCGCCGGGGCAAGCATTCTCTCGGCCACGCATCGCGGTGCCGTGGACCTTGCCGAACGCATCCTCGCATCGCTGCCTGAACTTGAAGATCACAAGCTGTGGTTCGGCCATTCGGGGTCTGATGCCAACGAAACGGCGTTCCGCGCCATTGCCGCAGCTACGGGCCGTCCCCGCATGATCGCGTTCCGCGGCGCCTATCATGGCGGAACCGCGGGTTCGATGGCGATTTCAGGCCATAGCGTTCAAACCCATGCGCAGCGCGCCGATGGGCTGACGCTCATTGCCTATCCACGCCCCTTTTACGGCGAGGATGGCGAAGACGTAATTGCCGGTCTTGAACGCCAGTTCGCGACGGTGCTGCCGCCGCAAGAGGTGGGCGCGTTGTTCATCGAGCCCATCCAGTCCGATGGCGGCCTCATCGTGCCGCCGGAGGGATTTCTCCGCAAGCTGGTGGCGCTCTGCCGCCGGCACGGCATCCTGGTCGTCTCGGATGAGGTCAAGGTCGGGCTGGCGCGCTCGGGCCTTCTGCATTGTTTCCGGCACGAAGGCTTCGTGCCCGATCTCGTCTGTCTCGGAAAAGGCCTGGGCGGCGGACTGCCGCTGTCCGCGCTGATTGGCCCGCGCGACATCATGGATCATGCAACCGCCTTCTCCATGCAGACGCTGCACGGCAATCCGGTTTCGGTGGCAGCGGGGCTGGCGGTGCTGGACGTAATCGAGCAGGAAGGCCTTGCCGATCATGCCGCGCTTGTGGGCCGCCATCTGCTTGACGGTTTGAAAGGCCTCAAGACGCGCCATCCTTCCATTGGCGATGTGCGCGGCCGTGGCCTTGCGATTGGAGTAGAACTCGTTTCAGACGGGAAAACACCGCCCAAGGCCCTGGCCGCAAAGACAGTGTTCCGGGCCTATGAGCTGGGGCTGGTGCTTTATTATGTGGGCCTTCAGTCGAATGTTCTCGAACTGACGCCGCCCCTCGTGCTCACGCATGCCGAAGCTGATCAGGCCGTTTCCATCCTCGACCGCGCCATTGGAGATGTGGAAAAAGGCCTTGTCAGCGATGATGCAATCAGGGAATTCGCGGGCTGGTAGCCCGCCATTAGACAGGACGAACCGCCGGTGAATGAGATGTCAGTGTTCGACTCGCCCAAGCCCGCGTTTTCTGCCGGGGCCGCAACTGCGAATTTGCGCCGGGATTACGGGATTGACGGCACCCTCCAGGAACTGGTGAGCGAGCGCGACCAGAATTTCCGTGTCACGGCGGCGGGCGGCGAATATGTGCTGAAGATCGCCAATGTGGCGGAAGACGAAAATTTCCTCGCGCTGCAGAATTCAGTCCTGCGCCATGTGGCGGTGAGCGATCCTGATCTTGGCGTGCCGCGCGTCATCGCCACGGCGGGAGGCGAGGGAATTGCGCATTGGCAGGGCCACGCTGTCAGGCTGCTGAGCTATCTTCCGGGCCAGCTTTATTCCGCCGTGCAGAGCGATATTACGTTGCTGGCCAGTCTCGGCGGCTTCATGGGGCGGCTGTCGCGCGCGTTGCGGGGCTTTGGCCATCCTGCCGCGTATCGCCCGGGTTTCCTGTGGAATCTCGATGACGCGCTCAGGGTCAAGCCATGGCTTGAAGATGTGGCCGATGACCGGCGCGCCCTGGTGGCCCGCATCTTCGCGCGCTATGAGGCGCGCGCGCTGCCGCGCCTTCCCCTGTTGCGCGGCGCCGTCGTGCATCAGGATGCCAACGACAACAACATCATCGTCAGCACTGGCGCCCACCCCGCCGTCACGGGGCTGATCGATTTCGGCGACATGACTTTTGGCCGCCAGATCAACGAACTTGCCGTCACGCTTGCCTATGCGCTCCTCGATGCAAAGGACATCTATGCGTCGGCATCGGCATTGATCAGCGCCTATGTGCGGCATTTCCCGATCGAGGGTGATGAAGCGGATATTCTCTTCGATCTTGTTGCCGCGCGCCTGGCGATGAGCGTGTGCATTTCCTCGCATCGCGGCAAGGAATTTCCCGACAACGATTATCTGCTCATCTCCCAGGCGCCGGCCTTCCGCTTGCTGGAGCGGCTCGATCAGACCAACCCCAGGTTCCTCGCGGCCTTCGCGTGTCATACCGCAGGGCTTGATCCCGTGCCGCAGCACGATGCGGTGGTGGCGTGGCTTTCATCCGCATCCGCGAAGCCCGCGCCCATGTTTCCGTTTGATCTCAACCGGTCGGCGCGGTGCCTGCTGTCGCTCACCGGCAATGCGCCGGGCATGGAACATGCGGGCGATCCGCAGGCCTATTGGGCATGGCTGCAAAACCGGATGGCACAGGAAGGCGCACGCTTTGCCATCGGCCTCTATGGCGAAAACCGCGATGTCTACAAGGGTGACCAGTTCAGCACGCCAGCGTCGCCCGAGTGGCGCTCGCAACATCTGGGAACCGATATTTTTGTTGCCGCCGGGACGCCGCTCTTCGCACCTCTTGACGGGCGCGTCCTGAGCGCCGTCGACAATGCAATCGCCTTTGACTATGGCCCGACCGTCATTCTGGAGCATCAGGCGGGCGAGGGCGGCCCGCTGTTCTGGACGCTTTACGGCCATCTCTCGCGCGAGACGCTCGCGATGGTGAAAGAAGGCCAGACCATCAAGGCGGGCCAGCAGATCGGGTCGATCGGCGATTCCTCCGTCAACGGAGGATGGGCGCCGCATCTGCATTTCCAGATCATCGCCGACCGGTTGGGAAAAACCGGGGAGTTTCATGGCGTGGGCCAGCCCTCGCTCTGGCCGCTGTGGTCGCGTATTTCACCCGATCCCAACCTCATCCTGCGGCTGGCACCGGAGAGCTACCAGACAGATCCCATGCCGCCCGATCTTCTGCTTAAGCGCCGCGCGGAAATTCTCGGGCCGTCCCTGTCGATCAGCTATCGCAAGAAACTCAAGATCGTGCGCGGCCAGGGTTCCTATCTTTATGACCACACGGGCCGCGCCTTTCTGGATGGCGTCAACAATATCTGCCATGTCGGCCATTCACACCCCCGCGTGGTGGAGGCGATGGCGCGGCAGGCCTCAGTCCTCAACACCAACACGCGCTATCTCCACAACGGCATTCTCGATTATGCGGAGCGCCTGGCTGGCCTTTTCCCCAAGCCGCTTTCGGTCGTCTATCTCGTCTGTTCGGGATCTGAGGCGAATGAGCTGGCGCTGCGCATGGCGCGCACCGTCACGGGGGTTCGCGAAACCGTCACGCTTGACTGGGCCTATCATGGCAACACCAATGGCCTGATTGATGTGAGCCCCTACAAATTCAACCGCAAGGGCGGCCGCGGCAAGCCCGATTATGTCGAGATTGCCGAACTCGCCGATCCCTATCGCGGGCGCTTCAAGGGCTATGGCGCGGAAAGCGGCAAGGCCTATGCGCGCTCGGTGGCGGAGAAAATCGAGGCGATCCGCTCACGCACCGGCCATGGCCCGGCGGCATTGATCGCCGAAGCCATTTCGGGCTGCGGCGGGCAGGTGTTTTTCCCCGAGTCCTATCTCAGCACGGCGGCGGAGCATGTGCGCGCTTCGGGCGGGCTTGTCATTGTCGATGAAGTGCAAACCGGGTTCGGGCGCGTCGGCCATCATATGTGGGCGCATGGATCGCAAGGCCTCGTTCCCGATATCGTCACGCTCGGAAAGCCGATCGGCAATGGCCATCCGATGGCGGCCGTCATCACCACGCCGGAGATTGCCAAGGCCTTCGCAAACGGCATGGAATTCTTTTCGTCATTCGGCGGCAATCCCGTGTCTGCCGCCGTGGGCATGGCGGTTCTCGATGTGCTGGAGGATGAAGGCCTGCAGCAAAAGGCGCTTACCACCGGCAAATACCTGAAATCCCGCCTTGAGGCTCTGGCCTCGCAGCATGAGCTGATTGGCGATGTCCGGGGCGAGGGGCTGTTTCTCGGCGTGGAGCTGGTGCGCAACCGCGATACGCTGGAACCCGCAACCGAAGAGGCATCAAACATCGCGAATGCGATGCGGGACGCGGGCGTGCTGATGTCGACCGACGGGCCATTCGACAATGTTCTGAAGATCAAGCCCCCCATGAGCTTTGGCATCGCGGAAGCGGACATCATGCTGGAGGCGCTCACGCACGCCCTCAATCAATGAGGCGCACGCGGCGGCGCTGCCGGCCTTCCCGCCCATCTGCCGATCGTTTATGAGTGGGCGGCGTGATTTAACATTTCTGGCCACGCTCAGCAGCAATCCGGATGTGCCGAAACCTGCCCGATGATTCAGATTCTTGTCATCGTCACGCCGAACTTCAACGCTGCCGCGACCATGGCATTCGTCGATCCCTTCCGCGCGTCGAACTATCTGGAAGGCGGTAATCAGTTTCGCTGGCGTTTCGCGTCACTTGAAAAATCCTGCGTTGCCAGCAACGGCGCTCAGATCGCAACCCAGACCCTGGATATGATCCCGGATGAAGCGGTTGACTTCGTGGCGGTATCCTCAAGCTGGACGCCCGAGACAGCGGCGCGTCCCCAGCTTCTCTCCGCGCTCAGGAAATGGGCCCGCAAAGGCAGCGTGATGGTGGCGCTGGACACCGGCGCTTTCATCCTGGCCCAGGCGGGATTGCTCAGCGGCAAGCGCGCCACGGTGCATTACGAACACATCGATGCGCTGAAGGAGCTTCACCCGGACATTGAGGTGTCCGAGGACATGCTGGTGCAAGACGGAAAATTTCTCTCCTGCAGCGGCGGCCTTGCCTCAGCCGATATGGCGCTTCACATCATAGCCGGCTGTCTGGGGGCCGCGGCGGCGAACGCGGCGGCCCGCTATATTTTCCACGCCCGGCTCCGGCCCTTTGGCACGTCGCAGAATCCCAGCGGCGCGGAGCCGCTCGGAAACACCGTTCCGGAAATTGTCAAACGCGCCATTGCGCTCATGGAAAAACATCTGGAAGACGCCGTCTCGATTTCCCGGATCTGCACCAGCATCGCGATCTCGCACCGCCAGCTGGACCGGCTTTTCCGCCGTTATGTCGGCAAGGCGCCGGCACTTTATTACCGCGACATCAGGCTGGACCGGGCGCGGGGCCTTGTCACCCAGACAGACATGCTCCTCTCCGAAGTGGCCATGGCGTCGGGTTTCTCAAGCCAGGTGCATTTCAGCCGCGCCTATCGCGCGCGATTTGGCCTGCCGCCACGCAAGGACCGGATTGAGGGGCGCATTCCCTTCGAGTATCGCGCCTGGCCCATGCACCGGCCCGCTCCGCCGCCGAAGGATTGAGTGTTCCCGGAGGCCATGTCCAAAAATGATAAATCAGGGTCGTTCCGCGCACAGAAACAGAAGGGCTGGCCAGCGACAGTTGTGACAGACCAGAACGGGAGACGTTCTCATGACCACGCTTCCATCCCGCGAAGAATTTGGCGCCATCGCCTCGGGCTATTCCGCCAATCGCGCCGGCTCTCTTTCGCTCAAGGCCGATGCCTATGTGGACCCCCGCTGGTATGCCGTCGACCGGGAGGAGATCATCGCGAAGACATGGCAATGGGTCTGCCATGTCGAAAAGGTCCGCGCTCCGGGAGACTATGTCACGGTGGATATCGCCGGGCGGCCGATTGCTGTGGTGCGGGACCGCGAGGGCGTGCTCAGGGCCTTCTACAATGTATGCAAGCACCGCGCCCATCACCTTCTGTCCGGTGAAGGCAACACATCCAAAATGATGTGCCCCTATCACGCCTGGACCTACCGGCTGGACGGCCAACTCGTGCGCGCGCCCCATACCGAGACGCTCGAAGGCTTCGACATCAAGTCGATCTGCCTTGATCAGGTGCAGGTGGAGGCGTTCTGCGGATTTATTTATGTGAACCTTGATCCAATGGCTCCCTCCCTCAAATCGCAGACCGGCGACTTTGAAACGGAGATACGCCACTGGGCGCCCGATATCGAGAAGCTCACCTTCGGGCACCGGCTGACCTATGACATCAAGTCGAACTGGAAGAACGTCGTCGACAATTTTCTTGAGTGCTATCACTGCCCCACCGCGCACAAGGATTTCTGCACGCTGGTCGACATGGATACTTACAAGGTCACCACTTACGGCATCTATTCCAGCCACATGGCGGATGCGGGAAAATCGGCGAACAGCGCCTATGACGTCTCCAACGCCAAGGTGAAGACCCATGCCGTGTGGTGGCTTTGGCCGAACACCTGCCTCATGCGCTATCCCGGTCGTTCCTCGATGATCGTGCTCAACATCATTCCGGCAGGCCCGGACCGCACGCTTGAAACCTATGATTTTTTCCTCGAGACGCCAGAGCCCGACCAGACGGAACTGCAGGCCATCAAATATCTCGATGAAGTGCTGCAGGCGGAAGATATCGCGATTGTCGAGAGCGTTCAGAAAGGCATGAGCACGCCGGCCTTCACGCAAGGCTGGATTGTCAATGACCCTGCGGATTCGGGCCAGTCCGAACATGCGCTGCATCATTTTCAGGGACTGGTGCTCAAGAGCTATGCCCGCGCGGGAACGCAGGCGTGACCCAAAAACTGAACGGCAGGATTGCATTGGTGACGGGCGGGCGCGGCGGCATCGGCCGTGCGATCACCCGCAGGCTCACCACCGAAGGCGCCATCGTCTATGCGGCGGATCTTTCCCAATCCGGTTCGCTTGCCGGCGGTGCCGGTGATGAGAGCCGCTTCATCAGGATGGACATCACCTCGGAAGCCGGGGTGAAGGACGCGTTTCAACAGATTGCCAGGGCGCATGGGCAGCTGGACATTCTGGTGAACGCCGCAGGCATCGAAATCGAAAAGACGATCGAACACACGAGTCTTGAGGACTGGAATCGCATCTTCGCCGTCAATGTCACGGGCACGTTTCTCGCCTCGAAACATGCCCTGCCACTGTTGCGCAAGGCGGCCTTTGGCGGCAAAACGGCCTCGATCATCAATTTTGGCAGCTATGACGGCTTCATCGCCGATCCGGGGCTTGCCGCCTATTGCGCCACCAAGGGCGCGGTCCACGCCCTGACGCGCGCCATGGCCTGCGATCATGGGCCGGAAGGCATCAGGGTCAATGCCATCTGCCCCGGCTATATCGATACGCCGATGCTCAAGAGTTTTTTTGGCGACGGCGATGCGGCGCAAGAAGAGGCAATGCGCAATGCCGCCCGCAGCATCCATCCCATGCGGAACTATGGCAGCCCGGATGATGTCGCCAATCTCGTCAACTGGCTGGCCGGGGATGAAGCACGCTATGCCAGCGGGCAGCTGTGGGTGCTGGATGGCGGCCTGTCCGCGCAGGTCCAGCAGATGAAACTGTGAAGGCCGGAAGCGCTATCGTGACGGGCGGCGGGCGTGGCATCGGGCGCGCCATCGTGGACCGGCTGCACAGAGACGGATTCAACGTCCTGACATGCGGGCGAAGCGCGAGGCCTCAGGATCTGCCGTCTGATATTCTCTGGGTGCAGGCCGACGTGGCCTCACCCGCGGATGCTCAGGAGATCGTGGCGCGGGCGATCGAGCGGTTCGGGGGCATATCCGTTCTCGTCAACAATGCAGGCGTTCAGCTTGAGAAGACAGTTCAGGAGTCCTCGGATGAGGATTGGGACAGGCTGATCGGTACCAACTGCCGGGGCGTTTTCAACATGAGCCGCGCGGTTCTCCCTTTCATGGCGCAGGCTGGCGGCACTATCGTGAACCTCGGCTCCACATCGGGCTTTGCATCGGATGGCAGGATGGCGCTTTACAACGCGTCAAAAGGTTTCGTCCATGCGTTGACGCGGTCGCTTGCGGTGGACCATGGGCCGAAGGTGCGCTGCAATGCCATAAGCCCCGGCTGGATCATGACGGAGATGGCCGAAGCCGGTTTCGCGCTCGCAAGCGATCCTAGCCGTGCAAGGGAAGACGCGCTCAAGCGGCATCCCGTCAAACGGTTCGGCACACCTCAGGATGTTGCCAATGCCGTGTCCTGGCTCATCTCCGATGAAGCCTCCTTCATGACCGGGCAATGCCTGGTGATCGACGGCGGCCTGCTTGCGGCTTCTCCTCTTCAACCGGGATTAACATGATGTCGGACATCAAACACACTGCCGTGCTGGGCGCGGGGGTCATCGGCGCAAGCTGGACTGCTCTTTTCCTGGCGTCAGGCCGAAGCGTGGCTGTCTATGATGTCTCGCCTGCCGCCGAAGCCTCGGTGCGCGCCTATGTTGCGCGGGTCTGGCCAACGCTTGTGGAACTTGGCCTTGCGGAGAAGGGCAATCCGGACAGGGTGCGCTTTCACCGCGCGCCTGCCGATGCGGTTGAAGGTGCGGGCTTCGTGCAGGAAAACGTGCCGGAGAACCTCGGCATCAAGCATGATCTCTTCCGCGCCATTGAACCGGCGCTGGCCAGGGATGCGGTCGTGGCCTCCTCCGCCTCCGGCCTGACCTTGAGCGAGATGCAGGGGGGATGGAAAAACCCGGCGCGGTTTGTGCTGGGCCACCCGTTCAATCCGCCCCACCTCATTCCGCTTGTGGAAGTGATGGGCAATGAACTGACGGCCGCAGGTGTTCCCGAAGAGGCCGAGCGGTTTTATGCCGCCGTCGGCAAGGTCACCATCCGCGTGCGGCGCGAGGTGCCGGGGCACGTCGCCAATCGCCTGCAGGCCGCCGTGTGGCGCGAGGCCATTCATCTGGTGAAGACGGGTGTTGCCAGTGTCGAGGATGTGGACAAGGCGATGTGGGCCGGGCCTGGGCTTCGCTGGGCGGCAATGGGGCCGACCATGCTGTTTCATCTCGGCGCGGGTGAAGGCGGCCTTGCCGCATTTTGCGAGCGATATACCGCGAGCTTCAACCGCTGGTGGGACGATCTGGGCGTCCTGCATCTCGACAAGGAGATCGCGGCGATGCTGGTCGCCGGCGTTACGGCCGAAGCCCAGGGCGAGAGCGTCGCAACGCTGTCCGCCCGCCGCGATGCGCTGATCACGGCGATGCAAAAGGCTGTCTCATCCCTGAACTCGCGGTGACGCAGCCATCCAAAGCGCGCCGCCCGATGTGAGCCTGTTTTCTCACGCAAGTTTACATGGTGTTAGCATCCCCGATGTAAGCATCACCCGAAAATTGGGGGATGCTCATGAACAGGCTTCGTTCGATCGTTGCCGCGCTCGCCGCGCTGCCATTGGCTTGGGCCGCCAGTGCCAACGCCACGACGGTCAATGTTACGGCAAATTTCGTTGATTCCAGCAGCACGACACTGTCCACGCTTCTGTTCTCCTACGATGACAGCAAGAGCGGGCAATTGTCGTATGGCGATCTCCTGAGCTTCGACCTCAACACCGGCTATTCCAGCTATAGTCTCGCCGATGCACTGGCTGCCACGAGCAGCTATGTCTATTTCGGCTATGACACCATCAGCCAAAAATTCATCTCGAACGATATTGGCGGATTTCCGCAGATTCTGTCTGCCCTTGCGGGTGATTTCGCAAGCGGGTTTTTCTACCGGAATGATCAGGATTATACGATTCTGCGCGACTATCGGCCCGGTGCGCCAGGGGAAGTATCATTCGATCACGTCGAGATCAGCAGCATTGTTTCGGCGGTGCCGCTGCCAGCGGGCGGATTGCTGCTGCTCAGCGGCGTCGGCGCGCTCGGAGGCATGGGCGCATTCCGGCGCTTGAAAAAGCCCGTCTGATCATAGCGGCCGAGTTTCGGCCATTTGGCTCCGCTGACGAAGCCCGGTCCAACACAGATGCTCATCCGCCGTATCTGTCATCGGCACCGGTTCTGATCCTGCCCCTCACGCCTGTTCGAGAGATTTTTCGCTTTGAGATCCGGCCAGTTCGGCGCGGTAGGGCTTGGCCGTGACGGGGAGCCGGCGCACCAGGAAATAGTCTTCGCCGCGCAGCTGTCTCACCCAGGCCGGGATCATGTCCCGGTAACAGGCCCACATCGAGGGCGTCGGCTCCGGCAGGTCGTGCTTGATGAGGGCATGAAGCCTCGGAAGCGCGTGATAGGGAACCATCGGGAACATGTGGTGTTCGACGTGGTAGTTCATGTTCCAGTAGATAAAGCGCGAAACGGGATTGACGTAGACGGTCCGCGAATTCAGGCGATGATCGAGAACATTGTCGGCAAGGCCGCCATGCTGCATCAGGCCTGTCAGCACATGGTGCCAGGCGCCATAAAGGCGCGGGGCTCCGACAAGTACAATGGGCAGCCAGGAACCGAAATAGAGGGCGAGCGCCACGGTCACCGCATAAATCAAGAACCAGATGCGCGCCGCCAAGATCACCTTGTGCCATTCCATTTCCGGAATGAATGATTTTTCTTCTTCGGAGATGGTGCCGAACGCATTCAGCACCATGTTCTTCATGGCGCCCCACACATCGAGCACGCCGGTGAAGGCGAGGATGACCTTGAGCAGCACCGGCGGGCGCATGACGGAAATCTCGGGGTCGAGGCCGACGATCAGCGTATCCGTGTGGTGGCGCGTGTGGCTCCAGCGCCACCGGGTGGGGTTGCGCATAATCATGAAGCAGGCGATCTGGTAAACCCAGTCGTTCATCCACTTGGTGCGGAAGGCCGTGCCATGGCTGCATTCATGCCAGCGCGAGTCGGTGGCCGAGCCATAGAGCACGCCATATGCAGCGAGGGGCAGCGCCGCCCACCAGGACGGCCACAGCCAAACCGCAAGCGCTGCGAATACAGCCATGAGGCCAAGCCAGATGACCGTATCGCGGATTGCGGGCGCGTCGGAACGCTTCATCAGCTCCTTCATCTCCTTGCGCGAGACGTCCGTGTGGTACCACTCGGCCGATTTGAGGCCGTGACGCTCGGCTTCCCGCGCGTCCTCGCCCAACATCGAATAGTCACGCTGCCCGTAGCGTGGCGTTGCGGTTATCAGGCTCATGGCATGGCCCTCCGGGTGATCCCAACCGTCAGCCGACATTCAGCAGAATCTTTCCATTCTCGACCCGAACCGGATATGTGCGGAGATTGATGCAAACCGGTGCACCCTTGGCCTCGCCGGTGCGATAGTCGAAGCGGCCATTGTGCTTCGGACACTCGATGATGTTGTCCATGACCAATCCATCAGCCAGATGGATCTTCTCATGGGTGCAAAGGCCATCCGTCGCATAGAACTTGTCTTCGGGCGAGCGGTAGACGGCGAAGGTCCTGCCCTCGAAATCAAAACGCTTCACATCTTCCAGAGGGATTTCCTCTGTATCGCAAACTTCCACCCAATTCGGCATGGCTTCCTCCTCTTCTCTAGTTGCGCTGCTTCACGCTGATTTCTTTCGCCAGCCCAGCCTTGAAGGCATCCATTTCCTCCTTGGGGGCCGAGACGATGTAAGGGCCATCGGGCCAGGCGCCGGAATGGACCTCGCCAACCCAAGACTTGAAGGCCTGCACGCGCATCTCCTGGATTCGGGCGAATTCCCTGGCCAGATTGGCATACTGTTTTGAATGGCGCGGCACATGGCCGGTGTTGGTGCCGAGCACGTCGCAGGCAAAGAGATACTGGCAATCGCCGCCCTTGCCGCCGCCCATGGACACCATGAACAGGGAGGTGCGGGCTGAAATGGCGGCTGTCACCTCGGGCGGCACCACCTCGATCTCCACACCGAAGGCGCCGGCCTCTTCATATCGCTTGCACATCTCCCAAACCTGCATGGCCTGGCCCGCCGTCTTGCCCACCGCCTTGAAGCCGCCCGTCCAGGTGCATTTCGACGGAATGAGACCGACATGGCCAATCACCGGAACGGCCTCATCCGCGAGGCGGCGCACCACGGAGAAAGAGGCGGCGCAATAGACAGCATCCGCGCCCGCGTTCACCATCTGGAAGGCCCATCGCAGGATGTCGTCCGAGGTGCCCATTTCGTAGAGCGGCTTTCCCGGCACGGCGAAGAGCGAGGGCGCCACGTCACGGAAGCGCTTTTCTATGATCATCTCCGGGGGCACGGAAACCATGTCGATCCCTGAGTCCTCGGCGGCGGCGAGTTCTTCCCAGTTCTCCACCCGCATCATGGTGTACTGGCGCTTGCCTTTGTTGGCGCGAAGGTCGGCAATGGTGGGGCGCTTGCGCGGCATGTTCGGATATCCTTAGAAGTCCTGGGGCTTGTAGTCGCCGGGCTCGGCCGGCATGACGTTGCGCAGAAGGTCGGCGGATTTCCGCACGCCTTCCTCGCGGCTGAGCATCACGTCCTCGTGCTCGATCGACAGCCAGCCGTCATAGCCCGCCATGCGCAGCCGATAGCAGAAGTCCTTCCACCAGTTCTCGCCATTGCCATAGCCCAGCGTGATGTAGCTCCAAGCGCGGGCAGGGATGTCGGCCAGCGAGCCATTCTCGAGACGGCTCGTGGTGGCGCAGACCGGCCTGTTGATGAAAGTGTCCTTGGCGTGGGTATGGTAGATCGCGGCACCCAGCGCGTCGATCGCCGCCAGCGGATCGGCCCCCATCCACATCAGATGCGAGGGATCGAAATTGGCTCCGGCGATGGGGCCGATTTCCTTGCGCAGGCGCAGCAGCGTCGGCACGTTATAGACCAGCTGATTGCCGTGCAGCTCGACGGCGAGCTTTTTCACGCCATGCGCCTGGGCGAAGGCGGCGAGCTTGGCCCAATAGGGCAACAGCCGGTCTTCCCACTGGTATTTCAGCATGGTCTGGGTTTCAGGCGGCCAGGATGAGACCACCCAGTTCGGCATCTTGTCGCCCGGCGCACCTTCGGGAAGACCCGACATCAAAACCACTGTTTCGACACCGAGGAGGCCTGCGAGCCTGATCGTGTCATGAAGGGCTGCCGACTGCTTGCCGCCTTCCGTCGGATGCAACTGGTTGCCGTTGGCATTGAGCGCGATGATCTCAAGGCCGTGGGATTGCACGGCGGCCTGCATTTGGCGGCAGGCGGCGGGGCTCGCCAGCAAATCGCCGATCTTCATGTGCGGCGCGGAGGTCCAGTTCGCGGCGTTGAACTCCACGCCTTGAATGCCCATGCCTGCCGCGGTCTCCAGCATCTTCTCGAAACCGAGATGCCCCAGCGAATCCGTTACCATTCCGATTTTCATGTTCTGTCCTCATAGAGCTTGGGCTTCGCGGCGGAAGACACGGCGACGGGCCGGTTTTCATCCAGCGACGTCACGCCGGCCTCGGCGGCGAGGGTCGCGGCATATCCATCCCAGGCACTAGCGCCAACGGGAACGCCGGTCTCGATTGACTTGAGCCAGGCCGCATTCTGTCTGCGGTAGGCTTCGGCAAAGCGCGGCCGCCAGTCGGCGGGATAGGCGGTCGCTGCCTGCAGACCCGCGTGGATCTCGCTCGCCACGGGCGAACGCAGGAAGACAGAGCCCTGCTCGCCCACCAGTTCGCCACGTACGTCATAGCCATAGGCGGCGTTGTTGTTGATCTCGACATTGACAAGCTGGCCGCCGCTTGTGCTCAACACCATGAACACCGGAGAGCCCGCCTTGGCGGGATCGCTCAGGCGCGGCCGAAACACCGAGACCGTCTCATATTCGGTGTCGAGCACAAAGCGGGCGATGTCGAACTCGTGCGGGGCGGAATTGGTGATCGCCATCTGGCCGGTGAAGTTCGCGGGTGCCGAGACGTTGCGATGGAAGTTGTGCATCATCACCGCCTTGCCGATGCGGCCGGACTGCAATGCGCCGCGCATCTCCATGTAAGCCGGGTCGAAGCGGCGCATGAAGCCGATCTGTACGAGGCGCTTGCCGCGCCTGGTCTCGGCGGCAATCACGTCCAGGCACTCGGCGGAATCCTGCGACAGCGGCTTCTCGCACAAAACCGGTTTTCCGGCTTCCACGCAGGCCTTGCTGAGGGGAGCATGGGTCTGATCGGGGCTGGCGATCAGCACCGCGTCCACGGTTTTGTCGGCAATCACTGACGCGGGGTCAGAGCTCACGTTTGCGGTGCCGGTGGCATCGGCGATCGCGCGGGCGCGGGCCAGGTCGGCATCGCAGATGGTGTGTAGCGAAACGCCGGGCAGCTCCTCAGCCAGGATGCGCGCGTGGTCAGCGCCCATGATTCCTGCCCCAATCAATCCTATGCGTATGGTCATGCTCTTCCTCGATGACGTGTCAGATCGTGAATGCGCTGCGGAAAGCGGCAAGCGCTGTGTCGGCATCACCAGCGGCAAAGGCTTCCATGCCTACGGCGCCGTGATAGCCCATCTTTTTCAGAGCCAGGGCAACGCCGCGGTAGTTGATTTCGCCCGTGCCGGGTTCGCAGCGGCCGGGATTGTCGGCAATTTGCACTTCCCCGATCCACGGGAGGCACTTCTCGCACCAGCGCACGAGATCACCCTCGCCGATCTGCGTGTGATAAAGATCGAGATTGATGCGAAGCTGCGGCCGGTTGACCGCAGATACAAGCGCCAGCACATCCGCCGTGGCGCCAAACGGGCAGCCGGGGTGATCGAGCAGGTTGAGATTCTCGAGCGTGTAGGTCACTCCCAGCTCCTCGCCCAGGTCGCAAATCCGGTTGAGCGTATCGAGGGCCTTGAGCCACATCGCGCCGGTCACCACGCTGGCTTGCACGATGGGGATGCCGCCTTCGCCAAGTCCGGTGCCGTGCAGGTTAAGCCGCGCGATCCCAAGGCGCTTTCCAACCTCCGCCGTCTGCCGTGCGGAGTGCAGGAGCATGTCCGCCCCCTCGCGATCGGCAAGCCGGCCCTCGAGATAGCCATTCATGATGGTGAAGGTGGCGCCTGTCTTCTCAAGCTTCTCCAGGTCATGATCGGGCCAGTTCCACAGCCCCACGCCAAATCCCATCTCCTTGAGGCGGCTGGCCCGCCAGTCGATCGGTTTGTCGCGCCACAGCATTTCGGCGCAGGCAGCAAGCTGGAATGTCGTCATGTCTCAACTCTGTCTCGAGGCCCGGGCGGATATCGTCCGGAAGCGGAAGAAAACGGGAAAGCGGCCGGGATGAACCGGCCGGTGCCGCGTCAGGTGTTCGGGGGCGGAGGGTGTCCTTCGTGGGTCTCCATGTAGCCTTCAATTTCAGACTCGAGGCCCGCCATGGTCTCGCCGCCGGCCATGAGGTCGGTGATCTCCTCGCGGCTTTTCTCGCCGCGGCGGAAATCGGCGGCGACGGCGCCGCGGATCAGCACGGCGAAATGATCGCCGACCGCCATTGCGTGCATGACCTGGTGGGTGATGAAGATGACGGCGAGGCCCCGGCGCTTCGCCTCGTTGACGATGCGGAGCACGTGAGCCGCCTGCTTGACGCCGAGCGCCGCCGTCGGCTCATCGAGGATCAGCACGCGCGCGCCAAAATGCACCGCCCTCGCGATGGCGAGCGACTGGCGTTCACCGCCGGAGAGGCCGCCCACCAGCCGGTCTCCATCATCAATGCGCGTGATGCCGAAATTCTGCAGCGCCTTGACCGCGATCTGGTTGGCCTTCTTGCGATCGAATATCTTGAAGGGCCCCCATCCTTTGGTCGGCTCGACACCGACGAAGAACGAACGGCCGATCGACATGAGCGAGAAGGTGCCCCCGAACTGATGCACCGTTGCGATGCCCCTGGCGCTCGCATCGCGCGGCGTCTCGAAGCGCACTTCCTCACCATCCATCCGGATCGCGCCCGAGGTCGGGATGTAAACCCCCGACATGATCTTGATGAGGGTGGACTTCCCCGCGCCATTGTCGCCGAGAAGGCATAGAACCTCGCCCGCCCTGACCTGCAGTGTGATATCGTGCAGCACGTCAATGGGCCCGAAGGACTTGTTGACGTTGCAAAGTTCAAGGATGGGAGCTGCTGATGACCCGGTCATGCTTCACGTCCTCATGATTTTTTGGGGCTGTAGGCCAAGGCCTTCTTGCGGAAATACTCGTTCAGCAGCATCGCCAGCACGAGGGTCGTGCCGATGACGAAATTCGCCCAGTTGGGATTGATGACCGTGAAGGAGATGCCCTTGTTCACGATGGCGAAGGTCAGCGTGCCGATGAATATCCCCGTCACCGAACCAAAGCCGCCGGTCAGCAGCACGCCGCCCACGACGACGCTGGCGATGACGTTGAAGATATAGCTCATGCCGCCGGACACCTGCGTGGTGTTGAACTGGATGGCGCCGCACATGCCGACAAAGCTTGCGGCCATGGCCGAGAGGACGAAGAGCAGGATCGTCACGCGCGCCGTGGGCACGCCGGCATTGCGGGCGGAATACTTGTCGCCGCCCAGCGCGAAGACCCAGTTGCCGTAGCGCGTCTTGTGCAGGAAAAATCCGAAGGCCAGCACCAGCGCGATCCACCACAGGATGATGATCTGGTGGCCGTTGCCGAACATCTGGCCAAAGGCGAACTTGGCCCAGGCGGGCGATTTGAGGGGAATGCTGGCATTGCCGGCGAGCCGCATCGCCGACCACAGCACGACGCCCTGCATGATCGTCAGGGTCCCGAGCGTGATCAGGAGTGACGGCACTCTCGTCCGGGTGGTCAGAAGGCCGTTGACGAGGCCGACGAGAGCGCCAAGCCCCAAAGCGCCAAGCATGCCAACCTCGATCGGCAGGCCATAGGTGCCGGACAGGAGGGCGATGGTGATTGCCCCTGCCGGGATCATCGCGCCGAAGGAGATGTCGATCTCGCCCGCGATCATCAGGAGGCCGACGGGCAAAGCGATAACGCCGAGGTTCGCGGCAAAATTCAGCCAGCTTGCGGCAGCGCCGAGTTCAAGAAGGCTGGCGCGCCCGGCGATGACGTAGAAGGCCACCGCGGCGATCAGGCTCAGCACCGAGGCCGCGGCCGGATTTCGCAAGAACCTGCCGGTGAAGTCCATTGCCATGCCTCACTTCGCTCTGCTGAAAAAGATCTGAACAAAGGCGCGGAAGCTGTCGTTGGTCAGCACGGCCAGCAAGAACATCCCGCCAATGACGATGGAAACCAGATTGGTGTCCAGGCCGGAATAGAACACGCCCTGGGTCACCACCGAAAAGATCATCGTGCCCAGCACCACCCCGATGACGGAGCCCGCTCCGCCGGTCAGGGCGACGCCGCCGATCGCCACGCACATGATGGAATTGAAGATGAAGGTGCTGCCGGCCGCCACCTGGGCGTTGCTGTTGGCAATGATCTGCAGGACGCCGACGAAGGCCGACGCCAATCCCGAGAGCATGTACAGTTCGACGGTGCGCCGGTCCGTCGGGATGCCGGCGTTCCGCGCGCTTTCGCGGTCGCCCCCCATCGCGAAGATGCCGTTGCCCCAGGGACTGACGTGGAGGAGATAGTAAAAGACCGCGGCGATGCCCAGCCACCAGAAGATGCCGACGCGGAACATGCCGCCGAGCGCTTGCCCGAAGATGAGCTTGGTCACGGGATCGGCGACCAGGAACACGCCGGTCGAGCCTTTGATCAGCACGGTCAGCCCCAGCGCAAGGCCCATGGTTCCGAACATCGTGCCGATGGTGATGATGAGGGACGGAATGGATGTCCGCGTCACAAGCATGCCGTTGATGAAGCCCACGAGCAGCCCCACGGCGAGGCCGCCCGCGATCCCCAGGACGATGGGCATGCCATAGTGGTTGCTGATCAGCGCCACGGCGAGGCTTGAGGCGGGCACGATGGCGCCCACCGAAATATCAAGATAGCCGGCAATCATCAGCAGGCTCACCGGCAATGCGATGATCCCCACCTCGGCCGCGACATTCAGCCAGCTCGACCAGCCCTCGGGCCCGATGAACGTCTTTCCGCCCAAAGCCGCGAAGATCAGATAGACGGCGATCAGGCCCAGCAACGTTCCGGCCTCGGGGCGCTCCATGAGCTGCCCCAGACGCCCGTTCCCGGCGGATGATGTGTCTGCCATGGGTCCTCACCTTGCCGACCTGCGGTCTGCAGCAAATTCACACGCTGTTGCGAAAGGCCGCCCGGCGCGCCGCCGGGCGGTCCGTTGCCGTCATTCGTCTTAGCGCGTGCCTTCCTTCGCGCCAGCCATCGTCGCGTCGATGGTGGCTGAGTCCACGATGCCGGGACCGGTGAGGATTTCGCGCGTGGCGATCGTCAGGCCGTAGTTGATGTAGCCGTTGAGGATCGACACGGCATAGAAGCCCTGCTGGTAGCCCTGCTGATCGACGGCGCAGGCCTGCTTGCCTTCCTTGATCTGGTTCAGGATGCCTTCGTCGAAGTTGATGCCGCAGAACTTCACCTTGCCGTCCATGCCGGCCGCGGCGATGCCCTGGGCCGCGCCGATGGCGTCGAGGTTGGCCGTCGTGAAGGCTGCGTCGGTATCGGGGTGGCTGGTCAGATAGGCCTTGAAGGCTTCGGCCACGGCGCCGACATTGCCCTCGGCGGTCGCCGGCAGCGGGATCACGTCATAGGCCGCGCCGTTCTTTTCGAGACCGTCCTTGAAGCCCTTGCAATAGTCTTCGATGTTTGCCGCGCCCGGCAGCGAGTTGATGCAGACGCCCTTCTTGGCCCCGGCCTTGGCGAGATACTCGCCACCCGCGACGCCGGCCTTGTAGTCAATGGCGCCGACATAGTTGAGGGCGCCCAGGCGGTCCGCCGCCTGAATGCCGCCCGCGTTGTAGATGACGAGCGGAATGTTGGCATCCCGAACTGCCTTGAAGGCCGGGTCCATGGCATCCGGAACCCAGTCGGGGCCAACGACGCCGGTCGCGCCCTGGGCAATCGCCTGGCGGATGAGTTCGGCGGCATCGACGCCAAGGTTGTCATAGTTCTGCGGGCCAAGCCAGGTGACGGAGCCGCCCTGGGCTTCGACAACCTTGGCCGCATCCTCAGCGCCGCGCTTGACGATGCCCCAGAACGGATCGTCGGGCTTGCCGCCGATCACGAATATCTTGGCGCCGGCATAGGCAGTTCCGGTGCTGAACGCGATCGCGGCTGCGACCGCCATCAAACCGAGAACCTTCGTCATCTTTTTCATCAGCTTCCTCCCTTGTAGCCGTCGTCCTGACGGGTGATGAATGGTGTTTGCGGCAGCCGCCTTCAGGCAGTCTTTTCGTTGTTCTTCTTGTTGAGGCGCTCGACCTTCTTCTTGTAGCGGGCTTCCATGCGCTCCTGCGCTTCCTTCGAGCCGTCGTGCCAGTAGCCGAACCACTTATCGAGCGGGATCAGGCCGTCGCCGCCGTAGTTCACCTCGAAGTATTTGTGGTGCAGGTAATGCAGATAGGCATGGGTGGTGAGCGGCGTGTCCTCGGTGAGTTCCAGCGTGTCGAAGCCGATGTGGCCGTTGAGCGCGCCATAACCCGCGAGATGCAGCTGGTAGAGCGCAATGAAGGGATTGGACGGGATCACCAAATGCCACCACACCACGCCGTGGTAGAGCAGCGTCTCGACCGGGTGCATCGACAGTGACGACCAGGGCGATGGGTTGATCGAATTGTGATGGATCGAGTGAATCCACTTGTAGAGGATCGGCACGTGGATGAGGCGGTGGATGAAGAAGAAGTTCACCTCATGGATGGCCGGCGTCATCAACAGCATGAACAGCAGCCAGTAGGGATGCTCGGCCGGGTTCAGCCACCACACGTAATTGTTGGCGAAGCACCACAGCATCAGCACTTCCACCAGCGTCCAGAACACGATGCCGGAGAGATAGCTTCTCAGGAAGTTGTCGATGTTCTGGCTCTTGAACCAGAAAACGTCCGAGGGTTGCTCGGAGGGGAACTTGGCATTGTATTTGAAACGCGTGCCTTGGCGGCGCTTCCAATAGTAGAAGAATTCAATCGCGCCATAGAGGATGAAGATGCCGATCGAATTGACGGCATAGAGCCACAGCACCCAGCCCCAGCTCAGGGTCTTCATCGTCTCCCAGTCGGGAAGCAGGTAGTACCAGTAGAGGATGGTGACGGCCATGTTGAAGGCGTTCCATGGCCAGATGTAGTCGATCAGGAACTTGCCCCAGGCCCTGATGTCCCATGGTTTGGTCCAGAAAAACGCGATTTCCGGGTGCTCGCTGGGCGACCAGTCGCCGCGCTTGTTGCGTGTTCCGAACCTGAGATCATCCATGATCGGGGCATCCACTTTGCGTCTGCGGATGAATTGACATGATAGAATTTTTGAATCAAGATCGGCTGAGTTGGAACGTTTATTTCATCTCTTTCGTGCCACTAAACCGGCCGAATGAAATGATCTGATCCAGAGAAATGAGATAAATGACACGCCCCACCATCCGCGATGTTGCCATCGAGGCGAATGTTTCGATCTCCACCGTCAACCGCGTCCTCGCCGGGGCGAAATCGGTGAAAGACGAGACAATACTGAAGGTTAGGGAGGCCGCTTCGCGCATTGGCTACTATGGCATGGGCACCATCAACGCCCAGATCGCGTCGCGCCGGCTGAAGCTCAGGCTGGGCTTTGTGTTGCACCAGCCGAACCGCACCTTCTACCAGCTCCTGGGTGCTGCTCTCGCCGCGGCTGCCAAGGCGGTGCAGGATTATGACGTTGAGGCTGACATTGTCTTCGCCCAGGATCTCTCACCGCAATTCATCGCCGAGAGGGTGCTTGCACTGGGCGAAACCTGCCAGGCGGTGGGCGTAGTCTCCGCTGTCCACCCGGTTGTGACGCAGGCGGTGACGAGCCTCGAACAGAAAGGCGTCCCGGTGTTTGCGCTGATCTCGCAGCTCTCCGCCACCGGCCAGGTCAGCTATGTCGGCCACGATAGCTGGAAGGTCGGACGCACCTCCGCCTGGGCCTTCCACAATATCTGCAAGCAGCCGGGCAAGATCGGCATTCTCGTCGGCAACCACCGCTACCGCTGTCAGGAAATGAACGAGAGCGGCTTCCGCTCCTACTTCCGCGAATACGCTCCCGCGTTCCAGTTGCTCGAACCGATCACCACCTTTGAGACGAGCGCCATCGCCGAAGAGATGACGGAGAAGCTGATCAGGGACACCCCGGACCTCATCGGCCTTTTCATTTCGGGCGGCGGCATCTCCGGCGCGATGAATGCGATCCGCAACTGCAACCAGTCGGGCAAGCTCGTGACGGTGGGCTACGAGCTGATGGACAATACCCGGGCCGCGCTGCTCGATGGCACGGTGAGCCTGATCATTTCCCATCCGCTGCAGCGCCTCGCGCAGGAAGCCGTCACTGGCATGATCCGCGCCGCCAACGGCCCCAACAAGACCGCACGGCAGACGGTGATCCTGCCGTTCGAAATCTACACGCGCGAGAACATCTAGTGCGCCTGAGTCCGGAAAGCCGGCGCGCCCCGCCGTGGCTGCGGGGGAGAACAAACGCACAATAAAATGAATAATGTTTTGGTGGAGCAGAGGGGGATCGAACCCCTGACCTCGGCATTGCGAACGCCGCGCTCTCCCAACTGAGCTACTGCCCCCCGCTGGAACGGTGCCGCTTTTAAGCGGGGGGCTTCCTGCCGTCAAGCTTGCTTGCGGGGGCTTCGCTCTCTACATGGGGCGCAGACAATTCCGAGGCTCTTTCCCCAATGACGAACCCCATTCTCTGGCTCATCCTCACCCTGCTGGACATCTATTTCTATATCATCCTCGCCATGGTGATCATGAGCTGGCTGGTCGCCTTCAACATCATCAATCTCGGCAATCCCTTTGTGCGGCAGGTGGCCTATGCGCTCCGGCGTCTCACCGAGCCTCTGCTGGCCCCCATCCGCAGCATCCTGCCGGATTTGGGCGGCATCGACGTTTCGCCGATCATCTTGCTGATCGGCCTGCAATTCGTGCGCTATCTCGTCGTCTACGCCTATTTCACCCTGCTATGACCTCGCCGCTCAGGCCGGGAAAGGGCGGCCTGCTGCTCTCAGTGCGCGCGACGCCCAAATCCTCGCGTGATGAGGTGACGGGGCTTTACCGGGACCCGAACGGTGCCGTGTCGCTCGCCGTCAAGGTCACGGCGGCGCCGGACAAGGGGCGGGCCAACAGGGCGGTTATCGAAACGGTGGCGGCGTGGGCCGGCGTGCCCAAATCGCGCCTGTCACTTGCCTCGGGCGAAACCGAGCGCCACAAGGTGCTGCTGCTCGAAGGTGAATCGACGCGGCTCGCGGAACGGGTCGCTGAACTCATGAACGGAAACGGGAACTCACATGGCGAAGATCATTGACGGAAAGGCCTATGCCGAAGGGTTGCGCGGGCGCATCGCCAAGGCGGTGACGGAGCTCAAGTCGAAGCATGGCCTCACCCCTGGCCTTGCCGTGGTGCTGGTGGGCGAAGACCCGGCATCCAAGGTCTATGTCGCCAACAAGGCCAAGCAGACGGTGGAAGTGGGCATGAATTCGTGGGAGCACAAGCTTCCCGCCGAAACGCCGGAAGCCGATCTTCTGGCGCTCGTTGAAAAGCTCAACGCCGATCCCAAAGTGCATGGCATTCTGGTGCAGCTGCCGCTGCCCAAACATATCGATTCCATGAAGGTGCTGACCGCCATTTCGCCCGACAAGGACGTGGACGGATTCCACGTGGTGAATGTCGGCCGCCTGTCGACGGGACAGGAGTCGCTCGTGCCCTGTACGCCGGTCGGCTCCGTGATGCTTGCCAAGGATGCGCTGGGCAAGCTTGAGGGGTTGGAAGCGGTGGTGATCGGCCGCTCCAACATCGTGGGCAAGCCGGTGGCGCAATTGCTGCTGGCGGAGAACTGCACCGTCACCATCTGCCATTCCAAGAGCCGCGACCTTCCGGCCATCGTGCGCCGCGCCGATCTGGTGATTGCCGCCGTGGGCAGGCCTGAAATGGTGAAGGGCGATTGGTTGAAGCCCGGCGCCTGCGTGATCGATGTGGGCATCAACCGCATCGAGCGCGACGGCAAGGGCAAGCTCGTCGGCGATTGCGATTTCGCCTCGTGTGAAAAAGTGGCGGGGTCGATCACCCCGGTGCCGGGCGGTGTCGGCCCGATGACGATTGCCTGCCTGCTCTACAACACCGTGCGCGCGGCCTCCGCCATCAAGGGCATTCCGGCGCCTGCGATGTGAGCGGCAGGGGAGCGGGCAGGCCCTCTCTTGAGCAAGCCAGTCTGGAAGCTGCTCAGCGATCCTTGTTCGAACAGGCTGCGCCGGATGCTTTCGGCAGCAGGAAGGCGTGGTTCTCGGCATTGCCGGGATCGAGATAGAGGAACGGCGGACCCGCATCCTCATCAGACGCCGCCACTTCGAGGCGCGCGGTGATCGTCACCAGAACGCCATCGCCTTTGTTCGTCACGCGAAACGATCCAATATCACCCGATTGTTCGCGGCAGTTGCGTACGCCATCGTGCTGTCCCTTGCACGGATCGGCCTCGGCGGCGGAGTCAGAGCCATTGCAGCGCAATGCTCCGGCTTTCTCCGTGCACGCGCCGAAGGATGAGAATGTCTGCTTGTGGCCGATGACCCAGAATATGAGATCGCCGGAAACCGGCGGAGCACCGGCGCCGAGGTTCGACGGCTTTATGACAAGCTGCACGCGGCGGATGATCTGTCCCTTGTGCTGCAGCAGGTGGGCGGCCTCATAGCTGCGCGCATAACAGCCAGCCAGCGGTGTGGCGGCGGTGGCAGTGCCGGCGCCCAAAGCGAGGCCTGCCGCGACCGCAGCCAGCCGCAGAGGTTTTCGAAGCCTGGCCATTTCTGTCAATTTGCCCTCACCACGCTGTCCGGTTACGCAATATCGTTTTGCATGGCGGACTGGGTTCAGAACCGCGGCTATTTCGCCTTGGCTTTCTTGGCGCGATCGATGCCTTCGAGGATCATCTGCTCGGCTTCCTTGTGATCGCCCCAGCCCAGCACCTTCACCCACTTGCCGGGTTCCAGATCCTTGTAGTGCTCGAAAAAATGCTCGATCTGCTGGCGGGTGATTTCCGGCAGGTCGGTATAGTTGTGCACGTTCTCATATCGCCGCGTCAGCTTGGGCGTGGGCACGGCGATGATCTTCTCATCGCCCCCCGCCTCGTCCTGCATCTTGAGCACGCCCACGGGGCGGCAGGCCACGACGGCGCCCGGAATGATGCCACGCTGGTTGGCGATCAGCACGTCCACCGGGTCGCCGTCGCCCGACAGCGTGTGGGGAATGAAGCCGTAATTTCCGGGATAGCGCATGGAGGTATAGAGAAAGCGGTCCACCACCAGCGTCCCCGCCTCCTTGTCCATCTCATATTTGATCGGCTCGCCTCCCACCGGCACCTCGACGATCACATTCACTTCCTGCGGGGGATTTTTTCCAATCGAGATGGCGTCAATGCGCATGGAGCTTCCTTCAGATCAGGTGGCGTGGCACTCTCATGCCATGAGAGGCCTGCTGCTGTCATCGCTCTTGTGCCTTGTGAGTGGAGTCGCCTTGGCGGGAGAGGTGACGAGCGCCTATTCCAAATTCGATCCGGCCAGGGATTGCCGCCAGATCGAGAAGGGCGACCAATATGTCTACGCCGGAACCTGGGCCTGCAAGGGCTATGGCGGCGTGGACATCATCGTCTCGGAAAGCGATGATCGGGGATCGGTCGCCTTCGGCAAGGGCAAAGACGCGATGAACCATTGCGCCATGCGCAAGACCTTCCATCCTTTCAACACGCCGCTGAGCCCGGTCGAATGGCGCATCCGCAACGGCAAGCCCTTTGCCGCCATCGAGCGCTGGAGCGTGTCAAACCCGGAAGGCGACGGGCATTCCACATGGCTGGTCATCAGCGCCATCCAGGAGCGGGAGTCCTGCCACGCCCATTATGTGGCGGGGTCTTATCCCGATGCCAATGCCGTGGCGCGCCAAGAAGCCGATGCGATTGCGCCGGATTTCGACTGCATGACGGACACGCCCACCGTCGATTCCAAAAGCGGCCCGCCACCCATCGACCTCGTGTCCTGCATGGAGTTGGACAAGGAATGACCGCCGCAGGAAAAGCTCTGCTGCTGGCAGGCCTGATTGCTTCGCTGACAACAAATCCCGCCGCCAGCGCGCAGGATGTCACCAGTACCGTTTCGGAATTTAGCAGCGATACCTGTCCGCAGGTGGCGAAGCAGGATGGAGAATTCTTGGGCGGATGGCTGTGCACGGAAGGCCAGCCGATGTCCATCTATTTCGCCGAGATTGACCTGCACCAAATGACGGCGTTCGGAACCGGCGCGATCCACCACTGTGCATCCAGGCAGACGATCAACGGCTTCAACTATGCCGACACCAGCATCGAGTGGCGCATGAAGGGCGGCAAGCCTTTCGCGGCACTTCAGTCCTGGCATGTCTGGTGGGATGCTGACCAAAGGGCCGAAGCCAAGCCATTCATTGTGGTCACAAAGATCGAAGCCGGAAATTCCTGCCGGGTTGCGACCGTGAACGCGGCCCTTACCGGTGCGATGACACTGGCGCGGCGCATTGCGGATCAGCGCTCGCAATCATTCGACTGTTTCAAGGATGTGCCGGCTTGGCTTGATGCCGAAGGCGAACGCAAGGATCAGTCAACATGGAACACGCCTTGCGCGAAAACCATGCCGTGAACCCTCGTTTCCTGCATGGAGCAGGACAAGGAGTAGCGGCGCTGATTGTACTTGTCATCCCGGCGTATGCCGGGACCCAGACTGTCAACCGGCACGCCGCTGGCCAGGCCTAGGCCCCGGCTTCCGCCGGGGTGACAGGACTAAAAATCACGCCGCGCTTTCGGCTTCCTTCATGCGGCTGGCTTTCTTGCGCTCGTTGGGATCGAGGATGGTCTTGCGCAGGCGGATGGACTTCGGCGTCACTTCCACGAGTTCGTCCTCGCCCACATAGGCGAGCGCCTTTTCCAGCGACATCTTGATCGGCGGCGTCAGGATCAGCGCTTCGTCCTTGCCGGCGGCGCGCACGTTCGAGAGCTTCTTGCCCTTGATGACGTTGAGCTCGAGATCATTGCCGCGCGTGTGCTCGCCGACGATCATGCCGGGATAGACCTTGGTGCCATGTTCGATGAACATGGGCCCGCGGTCCTGCAGGTTGAAGATCGCATAGGCCACCGCCTCGCCATCCGAGTTTGAAATCAAAGCGCCGGTGTGGCGGCCGGGGATGTCGCCGAAATGCGGCGCGTAACCATGGAACAGCCGGTTGAAGATGGCGGTGCCGCGCGTATCGGAAAGAAGCTCGGACTGATAGCCGATCAGCCCGCGCGTTGGCGCGTGGAACACGATGCGCTGGCGGCCAACGCCCGAGGGGCGCATGTCCTTGAGTTCGGCCTTGCGCTCGGAAAGCTTCTGCACCACGACGCCGGTATAGTTCTCGTCCACGTCGATGATCACTTCCTCGACAGGCTCGAGCTTCTCGCCGGTTTCCTCGTCGATCTTGATCACCACGCGCGGGCGGCCCACGGTCAGTTCAAAGCCTTCGCGGCGCATCGTTTCGATCAGGATGCCGAGCTGCAATTCGCCGCGCCCCGCCACTTCAAACGCGTCGGTTTCGTTTTCGGACGGCGTGACCTTGAGCGCCACATTGCCTTCCGCCTCGCGCAGCAGGCGGTCGCGGATCACGCGGCTTTGCACCTTGTCGCCTTCCTTGCCGGCCAAGGGCCCGTCATTGATGCGGAAGGTCATGGTGAGGGTCGGAGGGTCAATGGGCTGCGCCGCGATCGGTTCGGTCACGGCGGGATCGCAGATGGTGTCGGCCACCGTCGCGGTGGTCAGGCCCGAAATGGCGATGATGTCACCCGCTTCCGCCTCATCGACGGGCGTGCGTTCGAGGCCGCGGAAGGCCAGCACCTTCGATACGCGGCCCTGTTCAACGACCTTGCCGTCGCGCGCCAGCGCCTTCACCGGCTGGTTCGCCTTGATGCGGCCCGAGCGCACGCGGCCGGTCAATACGCGGCCGAGGAAGGAGTTGGATTCAATCGTCGTCACCAGCATGCGGAAGGGGCCTTCCTCAACCGGGGGCGCGGTGAAATGGCTGACGATCAGGTCGAACAGCGGCGCCATGTTCTCCTGGGGGCCTACGGGGCTCGTGGCCATCCAGCCCTGCTTGGCGGAACCGTAGATGATCGGGAAGTCGAGCTGCTCCTCACTGGCATCGAGATTGGCGAAGAGGTCGAACACCTCGTTCACCACCTCGTTGTGGCGCTCGTCGGGACGGTCGATCTTGTTGATGCAGACGATGGGGCGCAAGCCGATCTTCAGCGCCTTCTGCAGCACGAATTTGGTTTGCGGCATGGGGCCTTCGGCGGCGTCCACCAGCAGCACGGCGCCGTCTACCATGTTGAGGATGCGCTCCACCTCGCCGCCGAAATCGGCGTGGCCCGGCGTGTCGACGATGTTGATGCGGGTATCCTTCCACACCAGAGACGTCACCTTGGCGAGAATGGTGATGCCGCGCTCACGCTCGAGATCGTTCGAATCCATGGCGCGTTCGGCCACTTTCTGATTGTCGCGGAACGAGCCCGACTGCGACAGAAGGCGGTCAATCAGGGTGGTCTTGCCGTGGTCGACGTGGGCAATGATGGCAATGTTGCGCAAATTCATGTGGCGCCAAGACTTTCTTAACTGTGGGAATTGCGGGGCCGCTTAGCATGGGGCTTCGGGAAAGGCAATTTAACGGTTGTTTGCAGCCTTGCCGCCATGCTGGCGCTTTCACGGGGAGATTTGATGTTCTCGAATGCCGAAAACAAGATCAGCCGGGCCTTGATCGCCATCACGCTGAATGACGGGTCAACAGCCACCGTGTCGGTCAAGCTGCCGCTGTCGGGCAAGCTGGCGGAGGCGGTGAACAATGCCGATCATTTTCTCGACGTGATGGACGCCGACAACCGGCAGGCCTTCATCTCCAAGCATGCCATCCGGCGCGTCGACCTGATCGACGTGCCGAAGATCAACCAGTTGAACCAGCAGCGGCGCAACACCGACAAGAACCACTTTGATCCCTATGATGTTCTGGGCGTGGAACGGGGCGCCGGCCCCGAGGCGATCAAGACGGCCTATCATCAGGCAGCCAAGCGCTATCACCCCGACCGCGTGGCGACCCTCGATCTGCCGAAGGAGATGCTTGATTATGCCGCCGCCATGCTGGTGCGCATCAACCTCGCCTATGAGCAGATCGGCGGTTAATTCTCGTCCTCGCCCGCGCGGATGAAGGCGTCGAAGGCGGCAAGGAACTGGTTCCGCACCTCATCGGTCTCGGCCAGCACCTCGTGCAGGGATTCGCGGATCACCACCAGCGACACATGGGGGACACGGGCGGCGAAGCGGCGCATCGCATCCATGCTTACCACCCGTTCCTTTCCCGCCGCCACGATCATCACCGGGCAGGTCAGGTGATATTTCTGGCTCAGTGCCGCAAGGGCCTTGGTGCCGCGGCGCGCCGCCTTCAGCCACGCGAAGGTGGGCCCGCCGGTGCCCAATGCGGGGTTTTCTTCGAGAATGCCCGAATCCCGGTCCCAGCGCGTTTGATAGGAGGTCAGCGGGTTGCCGGGAAAATCCTTCCGCCCCAAGGGCCCCCGCCTGTAACCGGGAAGGAACGTCCAGCCGAGGCCCAGCCCATTGAACAATGTCACCAGCGCCCAGACGAGCGGCCTCGGCCAGCCCTGATAATCGAGGCCAACGAGCGGTGCGATAACGGCGGCGCGCTGGAAGGATTTCATGTGGCGCAGCGCCAGCAGCAGCACGCCGCCGCCGGTTGAATGGCCCAGGCCATAATAGGGTGCGGGGCAATAGGGCTCGACAATGGCCGACATGACCGATTCCAGATCTTCCTCAAGATGCCGGAAGTCGCGGATGTGGCCGCGGCGCGTGTCATCGAGCAGCCGGTCAGACCCGCCTTGCCCGCGAAAATCGAAGGAGGCCACGGCGAAGCCCAGCGCCATCAGGTCGCGCATGGTTTCGAAGTAGCGCTCCATGAAGTCGCCGCGGCCGCCCATGAGAACCACGGTGCCGCGCGGATTGTCGACCAGCGCATACATGGCGCGCACATAGACGCCGCCCGTCGAGGCGACGGACTGGCACACGGCGCCCGGCGGCGCGGGATTGTCAGCGGTCAGATGAAGTTGCATGAAAACGCCCCGGTCTTCTCTAGCGAAGGCCGGGGCGCGGGAAAAGCCGGGAGTTTGGGCAGGCTACTGAAGTTTCCGGACGTCGGTCAGTTCGCCGCTCTTGGCGTTGAGCTTGACCGCATAGTTCTTGCCGTCGCGGGTGGCGGCGAAAGCATAGGTCGAGCCGGTGCAGCTTGTCGATTTCACGCTGCTGAAGCCATAGCCCTGAATGATCGAGGTTGCCTTCTCGCAGGTCACTGATTTGGTGGCGGGCACGGCCGCAACGGGCTTGGGCACAGGCTTTTTGGAGATGGACCCCACGGGCGCGTCGTCGATTGTGCGGCTGGCCTGTTCGGCGGGTGCGCCAGCCTTGCGGCGCGAATAGGATTCGACCTGGGCCGGGCTCGCCTTGCGGTTGGTTGTCTTCAGCTTCGGCTGATAATACTCCTCGTCGAAGCCGTTATCGCCGTATTGATCTTCATCGTCGCCATATTGCTCGGCGTCATACTGATCGCTGTAATACCGCATATAGGGATCGGCCGGAATGAAGCCGGGGCCGTTGGGATAATAGGCGGGGTAGGGCGAGCCATAATAATAGTAGCGCTTGCGCGCTTCGGCGGGCGACGCGAGAAGGCCAGCGGAGACGCTGACGGCGAGAAGCGCCAACAGGGCGCGGTGTGTCATGGCAGTTTCCCCAGGAACTCTACGGGTGGCCCGGCGCCCGGCTGGTCCCGGGCGCCAAATGCTTGTCATCTAGAGATCGCAACGCCGCAAGGGCATTTCAATCCTTACCAGGGCTGCGACCAGGTTCTGCCGCTTCTGGAGTTCACCGACACCAGGAACCGGCCGCCATTGCGGAAACCCACGAAGCTATATGTGCTGCCGGCGCAATCGCGGGCCGAAACGCTGTAATAGCCCTTGGAGCGCACGATCGACTTGGCCTGCCCGCAGGACATTCCATATCCGCCATAAACCGGCTGCGGCGGATAATAGACAGGCGGCGGCGCGTAATAGACCGGCGGCGGGGCATAATAGCCCGGCGGCGGATAATAGCCCGGCCCATGGCCGCAGGCGCCCGGATGCTTCCAGCACCAGCCATTGCCGTAGCCGGGGCCCCAGCCGCCAACTCCGACACCCACATGGATGGACGTTTTCGCAGATGCGTCAACGGCACCCCCAACCAATGCAACCGCTACAACAGCAGCGGCGGCAATTCCCTTCGTTAACATTTTCCGGCCCTCCTCAGGACACAACAGGCTCCCCAGCCTCATGGTCTGCAATCATGGCCGTTTCATGCTGAATGAAATCCGATGGCGCCGTTCATCTGGCGTTCATGTAAGGGCCCGGGGGTCTTGAAACCGGCGCGGCCAAACCCATTTCTGGAACACGGGAGCCCAATCGGTCCCGTGACCTGAACATGCCCGGCCAGACCGGCGGGCAGCCCTAACATTGCTCAAGGAGAGAATGTGACCATGTTTGACCTGACACCCCTTTACCGCTCCACCGTCGGCTTCGACCGTCTGGCCCGCATGTTTGACGAGGCCGCATCCGTCGATGCGCCGACCTATCCGCCCTACAACATCGAGCGCGTGGGCGAAGATGAATACCGCATCACCATGGCGGTGGCGGGCTTCTCCGCCAATGACATCGCCATTGAAGTGAAGGGCAACGCCCTCACCATCACCGGCAAGAAGCCCGAGTCCGCTCCGGCCAAGACCGAGTACCTCCACCAGGGCATCGCGGCCCGCGCCTTCGAGCGCCGGTTCCAGCTTGCCGATCATGTGGAAGTGCAGGGCGCCGCCATGGACAATGGCCTGCTGCATCTGTCGCTGAAGCGCACCATTCCCGAGGCGCTGAAGCCGCGCAGCATCGCGATCACCAGCGGCAGCGAGCCGGCCCAGATCGAAGCCCGCAAAGCGGCCTGATTGATCTGACGATCTGAATAAGGGGGGCGCTGCCTGAAGGGCGGCGCCTCTTTTGTTTTTACGGGAAAAGAGAACGGGGAGCCTGGTTGCCAGGCTCCCCGCGAAATCAGGGGTCCGGGTACGCAGTACCAAATCCCGGCCCTTTTTGGAGCATCCCCTGCATGGGCGCTGCCATGCCCTGCATCATGCGGGAACAGAGTTTCCAAACCCTTTCCGCAGCCGATAAATATTTGACAAGAAAGGGTTAACCGGCTGTGCCGGATCGGCTAGCCTGCAACCATTGGGTGAGGAACCGCTCCAGCCAATCGCGCACGGCGGGGTCGTGGACGAGATTTCCGCTCAAATGCTCAGGCGCCTGCTGGGCGCCGGGCAGCACGAATCGGTGCGCCCCCAAGACCGACCAGCGGTGCATGAGAAGGCGCGTCACTTCCGGGTGAAACTGGATGCCCCAGGCGGCCTCGCCATAGCGGACAGCCTGATTTTCGAACGTCTCGCCCGTTGCCAGCCGCTCCATGCCCTCGGTCATGGAAAAGCTCTCGCGGTGCCACTGGTAAACGAGTGTCGGCCATGGGCCCAGCTTTTCGCCCTCGGGCGTCGGGCGGATGGGATAATAGCCGATCTCTACCTGGGCGTCGGGGTGGGGCGCTACCGTGCCGCCCAGATGCTTGGCCAGCATCTGCGCGCCGAGGCAGACGCCGAGAAACGGCTTTTTCTCTTTCAGGGGCACGCCGATCCAGTCGATCTCGCGGGCAATCCAGTCATCGCTGTCATTGGCGCTCATCGGGCCGCCGAAGATCGCAGCGCCGTCATGGCCGTCCATGGTTTCGGGAAGCGTGTCGCCCAGGCAGGGCCTGCGGATGTCGAGGCTGAAGCCGCGTTCCTTCAAAACATGGCCGATGCGGCCGGGCGTTGACTGTTCGGAATGGACGATGATGAGAATCGGACGGCCCATGCCGTTCAGTTACTCCAATAAAATGGCCCCGCGCTCAATCCCGTCACTTCGCGGCGGAACAGGGGCGCATCGGGATTCTTCGGCACGTCCATCTCCTCGGCATAGCGCCTGCCGCTCCATACGGCGGCCGCGATGGTGCCGGGGCTCAAGGCGTCGCCCACCACGCTCACGGTCTTGAGGCCCGCACCGGCCCAGTCCGCTTCGCGGGCCTTGAGATCGTTGAACAGGCCACGGCTGCTCTGCAGGGCGGTAACAAGAATCGTCGAGACATCGGCAAACACCTCTGTCTTGCCGGTGAAGGGGCAGGTGACATCGGCGGAGTCAGGCCCCACCGCCGTCACGGCATGGTGGGTGATGAGCTTGACGCCGAGATTGAGCAGCCTGCCTTGCACGAAATGCTGTTCCATGGTGTTGCGCATCCAGTCGGAGACATGGCCTGCCGGCGTCACCAGCGTCACCTCATGGCCCGCCGCCACGAGGAGTTCGGCCAGCACACCGCCCATGTAATAATGCTCGTCGTCATAGATCACCACCTTGCGGTGCTTGGGGCGCAAGCCCGCCATGATGTCGTCGGGCGTCAGCGCATCGGCATCGGGCGCCACGGGGATGGGCTTCAAGTGAAAGCGCGCCACGCCGTCCCTCCGCCAGGTCGCGCCCACCGCAAGTGCTACATGATCGCAGCCCAGCCCCAGAATATCCTCCGTAGACAGATCACTTTCGCGGTAGATCTCGATGTTGGGCATTTTCTGGATTTGCCCCAGCCGGTAATCAACGACACGGCCCCAGGCGGAAAGGCCGGGGAGTTTGCGCTCTTTCGCCAGCCTGCCGCCCAGCTCGCGTGATCTTTCGGCGAGGATCACCTCATGGCCGCGGCGGCCCAGCATCATGGCGGCCTCAAGCCCAGAAGGCCCGGACCCGACGACGAGCACCTTCGCATTGGATTGCTTCGGGCGGATGATCTCGGGATGCCAGCCGCGCCGCCATTCCTCGCCCATCGACGGGTTCTGCGTGCAGCGCATCGGCACCTGCGTGTGGTCGCCCGCCACGCACATGTTGCAGCCGATACATTCGCGGATATCCTCGATCCGGCCTTCCTCGATCTTTTTCGGAATGAAGGGATCGGCAATCGAAGGTCTGGCCGAGCCGATCAAATCAAGCACGCCCGAGCGAATCAGCTTCACCATATAGTCGGGCGAGGTGATGCGCCCCACGCCCACCACGGGCTTTGAGGTCAGCTTCTTGATGCCGGTCTGGAATTTCTCCTGATAGCCTTCCTCGGCGAAGCGCGAGGTCTGGCTGTCATTGTCCCAGCCCGAAAGTGTCAGGTCCCAGAGGTCGGGAAGCTCGCCCAGATAGGCGATGATGTCCTGCGTCTCCGCCGCATGCAGGCCCTCCTCGCCCAGAAGTTCGTCGACGGAGATGCGGCAGGCCACCGCACAGGTATCGCCCACCGCGTCCTTGGTGTCCTCGATCAGCTCCTTCAGCAGGCGGGCGCGGTTTTCCAGCGAGCCGCCATATTCGTCGGTGCGCGTATTATACCGCCGGGTGAGGAAGAACATGGCGCCGCCGAACAGTTTTCCGGCATAGGCATAGAGAATGTCGAACCCAGCGCGCTTCGCCCTCAGTGCCGCATCGCGGTGCCATTTGCGTAAGGCGCGGATGTCCTCCTTGTCCATGGCGCGCGCCTGCACCGGATCATTGAAGGGCGAATAGACAGGGAGTTCCGCAGGCCCCAGCGGAATTTCGCGGGAGTAGAGATTGGCGGCGTTGGTGAGGTTATGGCAGAGCTGCAGGCCCGCCAGCGCGCCCTTGGCCTTCACCGCCTCGGCGATGCGCGCCAGCATCGGCACGTCGCTGTCGTCCCATATGCGGAGTTCGATGAAGGGCGAAATATCGCCCGACGGGTGGATTTCCACCTGCTCGGTGCAGACGACACCCCAGCCGCCCTCGGCCTTGATGGCGCGCATGGTGGCCAATGCCGTTGCATCGCGGTAGCCCATGCCGTTGCAATGGGGCACCTGATAGAAGCGGTTTTTTGTGGTAACGGGGCCGATCCGCACGGGCTCGAACAGAATGTCGTAGCGGGGGTCGCGGGCCATTGGGGGCGCTCCGGAAGTCATGCGGCGATTCAATGCGCAGGCTAGCCCGGCCCGTGCCACAGCCGCAAGCCATTGGCCCTGCTTACCTTTGGGCAATCTGAATGAAATTGCGCCACACCCTCCCATGGCGGCAAAAAATGTCTTTTGCTCCGCGTTCAAAAGTGTTCTGTTGCGGCGCACCCGCGGAAGACGGGAAGAGGACAGAGAGGGGTTACGATGAACATTCTTGCCAAAACGATTTTCGCCAGCGCCGCGATGGCCGCCGGCCTTTTTGCAACGGGCACCGCCGAGGCCGGCAACATGCGCCTCGGCATGACGACATGGGTGGGCTATGGCCCGATGTTCCTGGCGCGCGACAAGGGCTTCTTCAAGGAGAACGGCCTCGACGTCGATCTGCAGATCATCGAGGACGCCTCGCTCTATATGGCGGCAGTCGCTGCCGGCAAGCTCGATGGCAATGCCTCGACGCTGGATGAGATCGAGAAATACCGCTCGCCCGATTTCTGCTTCAAGGCTGTGGTGGCGCTGGACGACAGCCACGGCGGCGACGGCGTGCTGGTGAAGGACGGCATCAATTCGCTGAAAGACCTCAAGGGCCAGCAGGTCGGCATGAACGAGGGTTCGGTGTCGCAGTTCTGGTTCAACATTCTGCTCAAGCGCGAGGGCATGACGGAGAAGGATCTGCAGATCGTCAACATGACGGCTGACGATGCCGCCGCCGCCTTCATCGCGGGGCAGATCCCCGCCGCCGTCACATGGGAGCCGCATCTGACACTGGTGCGCACCAAGAAGACCGGCAAGGTGCTGATCGATTCCTCGCAGACGCCCGGCCTCATCGTCGACGTCGTTGATCTCACCTGCGACTATATCGACAAGAACCCCAAGGATGTGGAAGCCTTCGTCAAGGGTCTCTACAAGGCGGTCGATTACATCAAGACCAATCCGGAAGATGCTTATGCCGTCATGGCCAAGGGCGTGGGCGGCTATCTGGAAAAGCCCGAGGATTTCGCCGAAGCGGCCAAGGGCGTGAACTTCTACGACCACAAGCGCAATGTCGAGTTCTGGGGCACGCCGGAAAAGGGCGAGGCCTTCGATTTGATCAAGCTCGGCAATGAAATCTGGGGCGGCTTCCAGAAGCTCAAGATGGAAGTGAATTACGGCAATCTCGTCGATACGCGCTTCTACGATCCCAAGTAATTCTTCTCGCGGCGGCGCGGAAATTTCCTTCGCGCCGCTGCCTTCACGGATAGCCCATGGCTCCTCCCACCGCCTCGCTCTGGCAGCGGCTCACCACGCCGTTTGAAGACATTCCGAAAGAAGTCGGCATCGCCGCCGGCGTCATCATCTGGGCGCTGGTGATCGGCGGCTGGGCGATCGCCACCTATGGCGGCTATGTCACCGATACGTTCCTGCCAGTGCCCGATGCGGTGGTGAGGCGTTTCATGAAACTCGCCGAGGATGGCTCGATCTGGGTTCACATCTGGTCGAGCGTCGAGGTGGTACTTCTGGGCTTCATCATTTCCTCGCTCATTTCCGTGCCGCTCGGGCTCTACATGGGCACCTTCAACATCGTGAAGGCGGCGCTCGAGCCTTTCGTCAACTTCGTGCGCTATCTTCCCGTCACCTCGCTGGTGCCGCTGTTCATCCTGTGGATCGGCATTGGCATCGAGCAGCGGGTCACGGTGATTTTCTTCGGCACCTTCTTCCAGCAACTGGTGATGATCGCCGATGCCAGCCGCTCGGTGTCGCGCGATCTCGTCAACGCCTCCTATACGCTCGGCACCAAGCGCGGCGAGGCGGTGTGGCATGTGATCTTTCCGGCGGCCCTGCCATCGATCCTCGATACGCTCCGCGTCACTATGGGCTGGGCGTGGACCTATCTGGTGGTGGCGGAACTTGTCGCGGCCAGCAGCGGCCTCGGCTTCCTGTCGCTTAAAGCCATGCGCGGCTTTCAGGTTGATACGATCTTCCTCGCCGTGGCGCTGATCGGCATTCTGGGCCTGATCTCCGACCTGCTGTTCCGCCTCCTGCGGCGCGCCGTAACACCGTGGGCGGCGTGATGACGGACATGGAAAAAGGCGGCCTCTCGGTGCGCAATGTCTCGCTCACCTATGGCCAGGGCGAGAAGGCGGTGCTGGCGCTCAATGATGTGAGCTTCAACGTCGAGCCCAATGCCTTCACCGTCATCGTGGGGCCTTCGGGCTGCGGCAAGTCGAGCCTGCTCTATCTCGCCGCGGGGCTTAACACGGTAAGCCAGGGCGAAATGCTGGTGAACGGCCATCAGGTGGAAGGGCCGGGGCCGGACCGCGGCATGGTGTTCCAGTCCTATACGCTGTTCCCGTGGCTCACGGTCCGGCAGAATGTCGAATATGGCCCGCGCCGCAAAGGCCTGGGTTCGGCGGAGCGCCGCGCCATTTCGGACAAATATCTGGCAGAGGTGGGGCTCTCGGGCTTTGCCGATCATTATCCCAAGCAGCTCTCCGGCGGCATGATGCAGCGGGTGGCGATTGCCCGCGCGCTCGCCAATGATCCGGACATTCTCCTCATGGACGAACCCTTCGGCGCGCTGGACAGCCAGACCCGCCACACCATGCAGAAGCTGCTGCTCAATGTCTGGCAGCATGACCGGAAGACGGTCGCCTTCGTCACCCATGACATTGACGAGGCGATCCTCCTGGGCGACCGGGTGATCGTGATGACGGCCAGGCCCGGGCGCATCAAGGCGGAGATTTCCATCGACATTCCGCGCCCGCGCGATCCCTCGATCGCGCTCGAGCCGGAATTCATCGCCATGAAGCGCCGCATACTCGATCTCCTGCGGGACGAAATCGACGAGGCGCATTGAGGTGGCCGATCTCTCGCTGTTCGACCTGACGGGCAAGACGGCGGTGGTCACGGGCGCCAGCCGCGGCATCGGCCGCGTGCTGGCGGAGGCGCTGGCCCGCGCCGGGGCCGATGTGGCCGTCACGGCGCGCGATCAGGCCTCGCTTTCGGAAACATGCGCCGCGATCTCCGCCCTTGGCCGCCGCGCCGTGCCGCTGGCGCTCGACGTGACGGACGCGGAGCTGATCCGTAAACGGATGAATGAAGCGAAAGCCGCGCTCGGGCGGATTGACATTCTCATCAACAATGCGGGCGTGGAACAGGTTCGGCCTTCGCTCGAGGTCGATGAAGCCTTGTGGGACATGATCCTCGATACCAATCTCAAAGGCGCGTTCTTCGTGGCGCAGGCCGCCGCATCGCATATGAAGGAGACGGGCGGCGGCAGCATCGTCAATCTCTGCTCGCTCACCTCGGAAGTCGGAATTCCCACCGCCGTTCCCTATGGCTCGTCCAAGACGGGCCTTCTCGGCATGACGCGGGCGCTGTCGGCGGAATGGGCGCCGCTCGGCATCCGCGTGAATGCCATAGCCCCCGGCTATTTCCGCACCGCGATGACGGAGGTGTTTTATCAGAACACCTCATGGCAGGGCGCGATGAAGGCCAAGATTCCGCAAGGCCGCTTCGGCGAGCTGGGCGATCTGGCGGGGGCTGCCGTCTTCCTCGCATCATCTGCTTCGGCCTATGTCACCGGCCAGTGCCTCGCGGTGGATGGCGGGTTCCTGGCATCGATCTGAGAGGGATCATGAGCGTCTGCAGCTTTCACGATTATGGCGCGCTCGATGATGTGGCGCGGGCGGCTTTGCTCAAGCGGGCCGAAAGCGATGCTGAAGCCTTGTTCGGCAAGGTGCGGCCGATCATCGATGCCGTGAAAGCGGAAGGCGATGCGGCACTCAGGCGTTTCGCGCGCGAATTCGACAAGGCCGAGATCAAGGCGCTGAAGGTGCCGGAATCGGCCTTCGATGCGGCAATTACTTCCGTCGAGCCAGAAGTGATCGGCGCCATCCGCTTTGCCATCGCCAACATCCGGAGCTTTCACGAAGAGCAGAAGCCTGAGCCGCAATGGCTGAAGGAAATCCGCCCCGGCGCTTTCGCGGGTGACCGCTGGACGCCGATCCGTTCGGTGGCGCTTTACGTGCCGCGCGGCAAGGGATCGTTTCCCTCCGTCACCATGATGACGGCGGTGCCCGCTGTCATCGCTGGGGTGCCGGAGCTTTCGATCGTGACACCGCCAGCCCCCGATGGCGGCGTTGATGCGGCGACACTGGTGGCGGCGCGGCTGGCGGGCGTTGAAACAGTCTATGCGGTGGGCGGCGCGCAAGCCGTGGCGGCGGTCGCGCATGGCACGGAAACGGTAAAGCCCGCGCTCAAGATCGTGGGGCCGGGCAGCCCCTGGGTGGTGGCGGCGAAACGCCTGCTGGCGGGGGTTCTGGATGTGGGCCTTCCCGCCGGGCCATCGGAGGCGATCATCTTCGCCGACGGCACGGTGGATGGGAGGCTCGCGGCGCTCGATGTGCTGATCGAGGCCGAACATGGGCCCGATTCCTCCGCCTATATCGTCACCCATTCGCGTGACGTGGCCGAGGCTGCGATGGCGGCACTTCCTGGCTTCTGGTCCCGGATGACGGAGCAGCGCGCGGCGTTTTCGCAGGCCGTTCTCAAGGGCCCGCGCGGCGGCATCGTGCTGACGCGCTCGGTGGAAGAAAGCCATGACTTCATCAATGCCTATGCGCCGGAACATCTGGAAATCCAGTCCAGCGATCCTTTCCGCCATTTGGGCCGCATCACCGAAGCGGCGGAAATCCTGATGGGGCCTTATACGCCGGTCACGCTCGGCAATTTCGTGCTGGGCCCCAATGCCGTGCTGCCGACAAGCCGCTGGGCCAGAAGCTGCGGGCCCTTGTCGGTGACGGACTTCATGAAACGCTCCTCCATCGGCTATGTCACCCAGCCTGGCTATGCGGAGCTGGCGCAGCACGCGCGCGAACTGGCGCGCTACGAAGGCTTCAGTTCGCATGAGAATGCGGTGTCGGCCTTGCGTGACGGGCTGCTGCCATGAAGGCGGTGCGCCTTCATGCGAAGGGCGATCTCCGCGTCGAGGAGATTGCGGCACCTTCCGCGCCTCAAGGCGATCAGGTGCTGGTGAAGGTTTCGGCGGCTGGCATCTGCGGCTCCGACCTGCACAATTTCCGCACCGGGCAGTGGATCAGCCGCGCGCCTTCGACGGCGGGGCATGAATTTTCCGGCACCGTGCTGTCGGTTGGGCCAGACGTGCGTGCGTTCAAGCCGGGTGATCGCGTAGCGGCGGATTCGCGCTACTGGTGCGGTGACTGCGGGCCGTGCCGCGAGGGGCTGCATCACCTTTGCGCCAAGTTGGGTTTCGTGGGCGAATTGTGTGACGGCGGTTTTGCCGAGCAGGTAATCCTGCCGGAACGCCTGCTCCATGCCGTGCCCCCGGGCCTTCCCGATGAGGTGGCGGCGATGGCCGAGCCTTATGCCGTGGCGCTTCATGCGGTGCGGCGGCTTCAGCTTCACGACAATGAGCCGGTGCTGATCGCAGGCGCTGGCCCCATTGGCGGCCTCGCCGCGCTGGTTCTCGCCGAACAGGGATTTACCGATATTCGCGTGGCGGACCGCAATGCGGCGCGCGCCCAACTCGTGTCCGGCGTGACGGGTGCCCGCGTTGTTCCCCTTGCGAAGGAGGAGGGCCAAAGGCCGCTCCGCGCCGCCATTGACGCCACCGGCAGCGTCCAGGCGCTCCGCGCCTTGATCGATTGCCTCGACGGCGGGGCCAGGCTTGCCATCGTCGGCATTTCGCATGGCAGCCTCGACATCGACCCCAATATTCTCGTCGAGCGCGAGATGAGCCTGATCGGCTGCCACGCTTTCCGCGATGAACTGCCGGATGCGCTCGCCATGCTTTCGGCCTCAGCACCCCGGGCGGCGCGGCTGATCGACCGGGTGATCGGGCTCGATGACGTACCGGAAGCCTACCGCCGGCTGATCGCCGGCGAGGCCACCGGCCTCAAGACCATCATCCGGCCCTGATGGTGGATTGCGCGCCGCGTCAACGGGCTGTAACAATTCTGTCACGTGGCCGTAACGTCCATAAGCGACGAGCGGCCGCCAACATGGAGAACATCATGACCAAGACGACCAAAACGGCCCGTATGGCGCTGGCTGCCGTGCTGATGCTCAGCACCGCATTTCCCTCGATCGCCCGCGCCGACGCAATGGGAGATCTCGCGGCGGCTGCCAAGAAGGAAGGCCAGCTCACCGTCATCGCGCTTCCTCATGACTGGTGCGGCTATGGCGATGTGATCGCCGGCTTCAAGGCGAAATATCCCGACATCACCGTCAATGAACTGAACCCCGATGCGGGTTCGGCGGATGAACTCGAAGCCATCCGCGCCAACAAGGACAACAAGGGCCCGCAGGCTCCGGACGTGGTTGACGTCGGCCTCGCCTTCGGCCCGCAGGCCAAGGGCGAAAAGCTGATCCAGCCCTACAAGGTTGCCACCTGGGCCGACATTCCGGACAATGTGAAGGATGCCGAGGGTTATTGGTACGGCGACTATTATGGTGTCATGGCGTTCGGCGTGAACAAGGACCTGATCAAGAATACCCCGGCCGACTGGTCTGATCTCCTCAAGCCCGAATATGCCAATTCCTTCGCGCTCACCGGCGATCCGCGCGCGTCCAACCAGGCAATCCTCGCCATCATGTCGGCGGGCATCGCCAATGGCGGCGAGCCTGGCCAGGCTTCGGGCGAGAAGGGCCTCGCCTTCATGGCCGAGATGAACAAGGCCGGAAACTTCGTGCCGGTCACCGCCAAGTCGGGCACCATCGCGCAGGGCCAGACGCCCATCGTCGCCGCCTGGGACTATAATCTGCTGGCCTGGCGCGACAGCCTGAAGGGCAACCCGCCGATGGATGTGGTGATCCCCGCGTCCTCCTCGCTGGCCGGTGTCTATGTGCAGGCGATCTCGGCCTATGCGCCCCATCCCAATGCCGCCAAGCTGTGGATGGAATATGTCTACTCCGACGAAGGCCAGCTTGGCTGGCTCAAGGGCTATTGCCACCCGGCGCGTTTCAACGCGCTGGTGGCGGCCAAGTCCGTGCCGCAGGAGCTGATGGACAAGCTGCCGCCGGCCGAGGCCTATAACAAGGCCATCTTCCCGACCGTCGAACAGCAGGCCGCCAACAAGAAAGCGGTGTCCGAAGGCTGGGACAAGACCGTCGGCGCCAACGTCAAGTAAACACGCTTGAGACTCCTGCGCCCTTTTGGGCGCAGGAGCTTTTCCGGGGGATCAATGGCGGACGGCGCGCGGGTGCAACGGCGGACGGGTCGGTGGGCGGCGCTTGGCGCTTTCGCCGGCATCGTGCCTTTCACGGTGTTCGCGCTGCTGTTTCTGATCCTGCCGACGCTCCACATCGTCACCGGCGCGTTCCGTGATGCCGATGGCGGGTTCACTCTCTCCTATATCGCCGGGCTCATGGAGCCCAACATCCTCAATGCCTCCCTCATTTCCATCAAGATCAGCCTGCTGACGGCCTTTCTCGGCACGCTGTTCGGCCTTCTCCTCGCCATCGCGGTGACGCGCGGCGGCCTGCCGCCCGTGTTGCGCAACGCCACCATGACGTTTTCCGGCGTCGCCTCGAATTTCGCCGGCGTGCCGCTGGCCTTCGCCTTCATCGCCACGCTGGGGCGGCTGGGTCTCATCACCGTGCTCTTGCGCGATGTCTTCAACATCAATATCGCGGCGCTGGGCTTCAATCTCATCAGCTTCACCGGGCTGACGCTGGCCTATCTTTACTTTCAGATTCCGCTGATGATCCTCATCATCACGCCGGCCCTTGATGGCCTCAAGCGCGAATGGAGGGAGGCAGCGGAAAGCCTCGGCGCAACCGGCCTGCAATATTGGCGCATGGTGGCGCTCCCGGTGCTCTGGCCTTCGCTTCTCGGCACTTTCGCGCTGCTCTTCGCCAATGCCTTTGGCGCCGTCGCCACCGCCATGGCGCTCACCGGCTCGTCGCTGTCGATCATCCCGATCATTCTCTTCGCGCAGGTGAGAGGCGACGTGCTGCAGGATCCGCATCTGGGCTATGCCATTGCCTTCGGCATGATCGCTGTGACCGCCATTGCCAATGTCATCTATATCGTGCTCCGGACGCGCGCCGAAAGGTGGCTGAAATGAAGCTGTCCCGGCTATGGAACTGGCTTGTCTTCGTGGCGGGATTCCTGTTCTTCTTCCTGCCGCTCATCGGCACGTTCGAATTCTCGCTCCGGGCGCGGCGCGGGGTCTATTCCTTCGATGCCTACCGCAATGTGCTGGCCGACCCGCAATTCCGCCAAACCTTCACCTTCTCGGTGGTGATGGCGCTGGCGACGATCGTGTTCGGCATCCTGATTGTCACGCCCACGGCCTTCTGGGTCAGGCTCAAGCTGCCGCGCTTCAGGCCGGTGGTGGAATTCGTGACGCTGCTGCCGCTCGTCATTCCGCCCATCGTGATCGTGTTCGGCTATATCCGCCTTTATAATACCGCGAGCTTCCTGCCGCTCACCGGCTCCACCTGGGGCACGAACCTGCTGCTGGTCTTCGGCTATACGGTGCTGGCGCTGCCCTATCTCTACCGCGCCGTCGATACCGGGCTTCGCACGCTCGATGTGCGTACCCTCACCGAAGCGGCACAGGGGCTGGGTGCGGGCTGGTTCACCATTCTGGGGCGCGTCATCCTGCCTAATGTCTTCACCGCCATCCTGTCGGGGGCGTTTCTCACCTTCGCCATCGTGATCGGCGAATTCGTGTTCGCGGCACTTCTCAACCGCCCGGCCTTCGGGCCCTACATGGTGTGGATGGGCGGCAACCGCGCCTATGAACCCGCCGCCCTCGCGGTCATCGCCTTCGCCATCACCTGGGCCTGCATGGCCCTGATCCAGCTCGCCACGCGCTTTTCACGTCATTCCCAGGGTCCGCACTGATGGCATTTCTCGAACTTGAACATCTCGAAAAATCCTTCGGCGCGACGCGCGTGGTGCGCGATTTCAATCTGAGCGTCGAGAAGGGCGAGTTCGTTTCGCTGCTGGGTCCATCAGGCTGCGGCAAGACGACGGTTCTGCGCATGGTGGCGGGATTTGAATCGCCCGACTCCGGCTCTATCCGCATCGACGGCAAGGATATCGTCGATCTGCGCGCCAACCAGCGCAACATCGGCATGGTGTTCCAGGCCTATGCCATGTTCCCCAATCTCACGGTGGCGGGGAATGTCGCCTTTGGCCTCAAGGTTGCGGGCGCTCCCGCCGCTGAGATCAAGAAGCGGGTGGATGAGATGCTGCAGCTCATCGGCCTGCCTGAATATGGCAACCGCTATCCCTTCCAGCTCTCGGGCGGCCAGCAGCAGCGCGTCGCCTTGGCGCGGGCGCTCGCGCCCAAACCCCGCATGCTGCTTCTGGACGAGCCGCTCTCGGCACTCGACGCCAAGATCCGTGTGTCGCTGCGGGCCGAAATCCGCGCCATCCAGCGCGAACTCGGCATCACCACCATTTTTGTCACGCATGACCAGGAGGAGGCGCTGTCGATCTCCGACCGGATCGTGGTGATGAATGCCGGCATCGCCGAGCAGGTGGGCCAGCCGCATGACATCTATAACCGCCCGGCGACGCGCTTTGTCGCCAATTTCGTCGGTACACTGAACAATATGGATGCCGTCATCCGCGATCCCTCAGCCGGCATGCTGGGGCTGGGCAGCACGGAGGTGCGCGTCGATCCCGCCAAGGTCACGGGAAAAGCGGGCGAAACGCAGACGCTGGCGATCCGCCCCGAGGCGGTTCACCTGGGGCGGACGGAGGGCGCGGACGTGGTGCTTCCGGCGGTGATCGAGGATGTGCATTTCCTGGGCTCTGTGGTGCGCGTGCGGGCAAAGGCTGCCGGCACGTGGTTCTCGCTCGACACCTTCAACCGCCCCGATGCGACGCCGCCCCAGGCGGGGGCTCCGGCTGAGATTTCCTTCCGCTCGTCCGATCTGATCCTGCTCAGCGCCGCCTGATCAGCGGCTGATGATCGAGCCCGATGCCACCAGTTCGTCGAGCAGCGCCATGGTGGCCTCGCCCGTGGCGCTGAAGGGATCAAGCACGGCGCGCTCGTGATATTTGAGCAGGAGGCCTGGGTTGATCTTCGCCATGTCAACCTGGCCCATGGTCCAGCTGTAGAACTTGCGCTCGCCGATTTCCGCGTAGGTGAGAATGCGCACATGCTCATGGCGCTCGTCGCGCATGATCGCGGTCAGGAGATCGCCCACCTGATCGCGGCCGCCTTCCAGCACCTGGATGAAGATGTTTCCGGTGTGGCAGACGCAGAGAATTCCGGTGATGCCGTGGGCGGGATTGTTGCGGCGCGAGGTTTCGAGGATCGAATCCTGTATGGCCCCGCGGATCGGGCCTTTGGAGCGGCTGGCATAGAGGCAGCGGACAAGCATCTGGCTAATCCTTGAGGTTGACGAGAGCCAGGAATTCCCGGCGGAGATTGGGGTTCTTCAGAAACGATCCGCGCATCACGCTGTTCACCATCTTGGCGCCCGAATCCTTCACGCCGCGCCAGTGCATGCAGAAATGATCGGCCTCCATCACCACGGCCAGGCCATCGGGCGTCACCTTGTTCATCAGGAGGTCGGCGAGCTGGGTGATCGCCTCTTCCTGAATCTGCGGGCGGCTCATGATCCATTCGGCGAGCCTTGCATATTTGGAAAGGCCGATGAGATTGGAGTGCTCGTTGGGCAGAACGCCGATCCACAGCCTCCCCATGATGGGGCAGAAGTGATGGCTGCAGGCCGAGCGCACGGTGACGGGCCCGACGATCATCAGTTCGTTCAGATATTCGGCATTGGGAAATTCGGTCACGGGCGGCTGCGGCGCATAGCGGCCGCGAAACACTTCGGTCAGATACATGCGGGCCACGCGCCGCGCGGTGTCTTGCGTGTTGTGGTCATTCTCCGTGTCGATCACCAGGCTGTCGAGCACGCCTTCGAGCTTGCCCGCGACTTCCACCATCAGCGCGTCGAACTCGCCGTCCGCGATGAAGTCGGAGATGTTGTCATTGGCATTGTAGCGCCGCCCGGCATGGCGGATGCGGGCACGGATGCGGGCCGAAACGGGCAGGTCACTGTCGGGCGGCGGCTTGGTCATGGACGGGACGATAGCAGGCGGTGCCGTTTCAACAAACCCCGCCTTTCGCAAAGTTAATGATGCCACTGTTTCGGGTATGTGCATTCTCGGCTGGTCAGCCAAGGGAGACGGCCATGCGATTCCTTCACGCCTTTGCGATTCCGGCCATGCTTTGTCTGGCAGCAGGCGCTGCCGCCGCCGATCCGTCACTATCCATGACGCTCGATGGAAAGCCGTGGACGGCGGAGAATGTCAGCGCCAGCGAAACGGTGATCGCCGGAAAGCCGGTGCTGAACATCGCGGGCACGATCCTCAAGGACGGGCAGCCCATCGTGTTCTCCACCAATCTGGTGATCGCCTCGCCCGGGCAATATGCGGGCACCTATGCCTATCCGGAAAAATCCGATCCCACCGGCAATACCGCCAGCTTCAGCGATCCCACGCGCGGAGACGATTTCATGGAACAGCGCTTCCGGATGACCGGCGGCCAGATCACCGTCACATCAGATGCGTCGGCTCATACCGTCTCCGGCACCTTCGCCATGACGGGTATCAGCCAGTCGAAGAAGACGAAACTTTCAATCGAGAACGGCGTGTTCAAGGATATTCCCGTGGTGACGCCATGAGGCGGGCAGCGTTTGCTGGCGCGGCGCTCGCGCTGCTGGCGGGGCAGGCGGGTGCTGAGGATTATCCCGAACTCTCCTTTCCGTCGGAGCCTCAGGGCTACACCGCCTTCGCCATGCCGTCGGGCAATGTGGAATGCATTTACACGCCCGCAGGCGGCTCCTCGGTGTACAAAACAGCCGATGCCGGGCCTGAACTCTCCTGCGACCGCGCCAGCCCCAAATATCTGCGCTTCACCCTCACCGCGCATGGCAAGGCGGAGATGCTGTCTGATGTGGGCGATCAATCCTGCTGCGGGGCCAAGAACATCCTCCCCTATGGCCGAAGCTGGCGCGGCGGGCCCTTCTACTGCGAATCCGCCGAAGACGGCCTCACCTGCATGACCGAGGAGGATCATGGTTTCCTGATCAGCCGGAAGAAGGTAAAGGCGTATTAGGCGTGACAGGCGACGGCCTCAGTTCCATGACGGTCAAAAAGATCCGGAATATTTTAGGCGGCTTTCTCTTCGGCTTCGGCTGGATGACGTTCTTTTGTTTGGTCTATATCGATTCTCGGTGGACAGCAGATGCTCCTCGGCTGGCGGATCCTGCCAATGGCCTTGTCTATGCGCATAACGTGCATGGAACGACGGTGTATCTTTCCAGCTTTCAAAGCTGGGCGGTAACATTGCTGTCTGTCTTCAGCATTCCTGTGTCCTTTATGGGATTTTTCATATTGCCAAAGCGCTGGAAGAACTCAGTGGTTGGTGACAAGTTGCGTTGGAAACTCGTTCCGGAAGAAGAGCGCATTGCCAAATACGCCACTTTTGCAGGCATTATCTTCGCCCCGGCCGCCGTCTATTTCGCCGGTCCTGCGATTGTGCGGGTGGTCATGAGCCTTCCGCCGCTGCTTTAAGCCGGCTCTTGCGGTGGGCGCGGGATCGGCCTATATGGGCGGCAACTTAGGTTCACTCACATAGCCACGAAAGTGGAGATCGAGAGTGGGTCCCAGCGCGGGGCCCGCTTTTTTTATTGCCTGAAGGACACATGAGCGAAGAGAGACTGACACGCGAAACCGGCCCCGCCTTGCGGGTTGCCGCCCTTATCGAGCCGGTGCTGGCCGACATGGGCTACCGGCTGGTGCGCGTGAAGATGAGCGGCACCACCTTGCAGATCATGGCGGAGCGGCCGGACGGCACCTTCTCCATCGATGATTGCGAGAAGGTGAGCCGCGCCCTTTCACCCATGCTCGATGTCGAGGATGTGATCCCGTCGCGCTATCATCTCGAAATCTCATCGCCCGGCATCGACAGGCCGCTGGTGCGGCCCGGCGATTTTGAAAGCTGGGCCGGGCATGAAGTGAAGATCGAGATGGCCGTGCCGGTGGCCGGGCGCAAGCGGTTCCGTGGGCCCCTCGAAGGCTTCCATGATGGCGAAGTGCGGCTCTTCATTGAAAACCCCGAAGGGGCTTCGAAGGAACCGGTTCTGGTGGGCGTTCCCTTTGCCGATATCGGCACGGCGCAGCTCGTGCTGACGGATGAATTGATCGAGGCCGCGCGCCAGCGCCTGCCGCAGGCGGGCTATGGCGACGGCGCTGAAATTGACGAAGACAAGATCTCTGTTGAGAGGAGTGAAGACAATGGCTGAACCCGCCGTGAGCGCCAACCGGCTTGAGCTTCTGCAGATCGCCGATGCGGTGGCCCGCGAAAAGTCGATCGACAAGTCGGTCGTGCTGCAGGCCATGGAAGAGGCGATCACCAAGGCCGCCAAGGCCCGCTATGGCCAGGAAAACGAAATCCGCGCCGAGATCGATGCGAAGTCCGGCGAAACGCGGCTGAACCGGCTCCTGCTGGTGGTCGAGAAGGTGGAGAACGAAGCCACCGAGATCAGCCTCGTGGAAGCCAACCGCCGCAACCCCGCCGCGACGCTGGGCGATTTCATCGCCGAGCCCTTGCCGCCGGTCGATTTCGGCCGCATCGCGGCGCAGAACGCCAAGCAGGTGATCGTGCAAAAGGTGCGCGATGCCGAGCGCGACCGCATGTATGACGAATACAAGGACAGGATCGGCGAGATCGTCCATGGCGCGGTGAAGCGGGTCGAATATGGCAATGTCATCGTCGACCTTGGCCGCGGCGAAGGCATCGTGCGGCGTGACGAGTCGCTGCCGCGCGAAACCTTCCGCACCGGCGACCGCATCCGCGCCTATGTCTATGACGTGCGGCGCGAGCAGCGCGGGCCGCAGATTTTTCTGTCGCGCACGCACCCCGAATTCATGTCGCGCCTGTTCGGCCAGGAAGTGCCGGAAATCTATGACGGCGTGGTGGAGGTCGTTTCGGTGGCCCGTGATCCGGGCTCGCGCGCCAAGATCGCCGTCAGGTCCAAGGATGGCTCGATTGATCCGGTCGGCGCCTGCGTCGGCATGAGGGGTTCGCGCGTCCAGGCGGTGGTGAACGAGCTTCAGGGCGAGAAGATCGACATCATCCAGTGGACGCCCGATGTCGCCTCCTTCGTGGTCAACGCGCTGGCCCCCGCCGAAGTCACCAAGGTGGTGCTCGACGAGGAAGCCGAGCGCATCGAGGTCGTGGTGCCCGATGAGCAGCTGTCGCTCGCCATCGGCCGCCGCGGCCAGAATGTGCGCCTTGCCTCGCAGCTCACCGGCTGGGACATCGACATCATGACGGAGGCCGAGGAATCGGAGCGCCGCCAGAAGGAATTCGCCGCCCGCACGCAGCGCTTCATCGATGCGCTCGATGTGGACGAGACGCTGGCCCAGCTTCTGGCGTCGGAAGGCTTCGATACGGTTGAGGAAGTGGCCTATGTCGACCTGCGCGAGATCGCCTCGATCGAGGGTCTCGACGAGCAGACGGCGGAAGAGCTGCAGAACCGGGCGCGCGAATATCTGGAGCGCGCCGCCGCCGAGCAGGATGCCCGCCGCAAGGAACTGGGCGTTGCCGACGAGCTGACCGAGATCGAGGGCCTGACGCCCGCCATGCTGGTGGCGCTGGGCGAGGCTGGCATTCTCAACGTGGAGGATTTCGCCGGCTGCGCGTCGGATGATCTGCTCGGCTGGACGGAGCGCAAGAACGGCGAGGCGGTCAAGCACAAGGGCGCCTTCTCCGATCTCGATGTGTCGGCTGAAGAGGCCAACCGCCTCATCATGTCGGCGCGCGTCAGGATGGGCTGGATTCCGGCGCCGGAAGAGGCCGAAGTGGTGGCGGATGCCGAAGCCGAGGCAGACGCCTGAGCGGAGACAGCACCATAGCGCAAGGGGCGGACGCAGCGTTGGCCGAACGCATGTGCATCGTGACACGCGAGTGCCACGAGGAGGCAGAATTGATCCGCTTCGTGCGGGGGCCTGACGGCCAGGCCGTTCCCGATCTGGCGCGCAAGCTGCCGGGGCGGGGGGTGTGGGTGTCGGCCAGCGAGGCCATGGTCGCCGAAGCCTGCCGGAAAAACCTCTTTTCCCGGGGGTTTGGCGAGGCGACGGCGGCTGATCCCGCCTTGCCTCAGATCGTCAGGGGGCTTTTGCGCAAGCAGGCGCTTTCCTATATATCCTTGGCCAAGAAGGCCGGGGAAGCGGTCGCGGGCTTCACCAAAGTCGAGGAAATGCTGGGCCGCGCGCGTGCCCGCATCCTCATTCACGCCAGCGAAGCCGCTGCCGACGGATGCCGCAAGCTCGACAAGCTGGCGGCTCCGGATGTCGAACGGACCAGTCTTTTCCAACTCGATGAATTGGATTTGGCGTTTGGCCGGTCAAATGTGATACATGCTGCCGTGGCAAAAGGGGGGCTTGCCGAAAAGCTCCTTGCCGCCATCCGCCGCATCGGAATTTATGAAGGCCAGCCGGGCCTTTAAGGGTATTGAAGAGAGAGCATGAGCGACAACAACGAGAATGACCGCAAGTCCGACGCCCAGCGGGGCGGCAGCGGAACTCTGACCCTGAAACGGCCTTCTGTCGAACAGAGCAAGGTGAAGCAGAGCTTTGCCCATGGACGCACCAAGACGGTGGTGGTCGAGACCAAGCGCAAGCGCTTCGGCGATGACAAGCCCGCAAGCGCGGCGCCTGCACCTGAAGCAAAGCCCGCCTTCCAGCCGCAGCCCCGGGTTGCGCCCGCGCCCAAGCCTGCGGCACCCCAGGGTGCGCGCTCGGGCGTGGTGCTCCGTACCCTGACGGCTGAGGAGAAGGAGGCGCGTGACCGCGCCCTGGCAGGCGCGCGTGTGCGCGAGGCCGAAGACCGCAAGCGCCAGGAAGAAGACGCCCGCCGCCGCGCCGAGCAGGAAGCCCATGATGCGCGCGAGCGCGAGGCGGCCGCCAAGCGCAAGGCCGAGGATGATGCGCGCCATCGCGTTGAGGAAGAAAGCAAGCGCAAGGCCGAGGAGGCTGCCCGCAAGCTGGCGCCCCGCACGCCTGCGCCCGCCACAACCACGTCAGCCGCAGCACCCTCTTCTCCTTCGGTGCGCCGTCCTGCCGCCGATGCCGATGACGAGCGGCCGAAATCCCGCGCTCCCGGTGGCGTCATCAAGCGCGAAGTCAAGGTTCCCGCTCCCACGCGCACCAAGGGCGAGGCGGACAAGCGCCGCGGCCGCCTGACGGTGGGCAACGCCATGGCGGATGATGAAGACCGCGCGCGCTCCGTCGCCGCCTTCCGCCGCCGCACCGAGCGCCTGAAGAAGCAGGCGCAGGGCTTCCAGATGCCCACCGAAAAGATGAGCCGCGAAGTGGTGATCCCCGAGGCGATCACCATTCAGGAGCTCGCCAACCGCATGGCCGAGCGCGGCGTCGACATCATCAAGTTCCTGATGAAACAGGGCGAGATGCACACCATCAACGACGTGATCGACGCCGATCTGGCGCAGCTGATCGCCGAGGAAATGGGCCACAAGGTCAAGCGCGTTTCGGAATCGGACGTGGTGGAAGGCCTCGCCGCCGATACCGACACGGCCGAACAGCTCGTGTCGCGGCCACCGGTCGTCACCATCATGGGCCATGTCGACCACGGCAAGACGTCGCTGCTCGACGCCATCCGCAAGACCAATGTGGTCTCCGGCGAAGCGGGCGGCATCACCCAGCATATCGGCGCCTATCAGGTCGAGACCAAGAACGGCCTCATCACCTTCATCGATACGCCGGGCCATGAAGCCTTCACCGCCATGCGCGCCCGCGGCGCCAAGGCCACCGACATCGTGGTGCTGGTGGTGGCGGCGGATGACGGCGTGATGCCGCAGACGGTTGAAGCCATCAACCATGCGCGCGCCGCCGAAGTGCCCCTCATCGTGGCCGTCAACAAGATCGACAAGCCCTCGGCCAATCCCAACCGGGTGCGCACCGACCTGCTCCGCCATGACATCGTGGTGGAAAGCATGGGCGGCGATACGCTGGAAGTCGAAGTCTCGGCGCTCAAGGGCACCAATCTCGACAAGCTCCTGGACGTGATCCTGCTGCAGGCCGAAGTGCTCGACCTCAAGGCCAATCCCGACCGCGAGGCGGGCGGCATGGTGGTGGAAGCGCAGCTCGACAAGGGCCGTGGCCCCGTGGCCACCGTGCTCGTGCAGCGCGGCACGCTGCGGCTGGGCGATATTTTCGTGGCCGGCTCCGCCTGGGGCCGCGTGCGCGCCCTCATCAACGACAAGGGCCAGCAGGTGAAGGAGGCAACGCCCTCCACGCCGGTCGAAGTGCTGGGCCTCAACTCGGCGCCGGAAGCGGGTGACCAGTTCGACGTGGTGCCGAACGAGGCCAGGGCGCGCGAGATCACCGATTACCGTGAGCGGAAGCGCCGCGAGTCGCGTGGCGCTCCGGCGGCGCGGTCGTCGCTCGAGCAGATGATGACGCAGATGAAGGACGGGAACGTCAAGGAGTTCCCCATCCTCGTCAAGGCGGATGTGCAGGGCTCTGCGGAAGCCATCGTCCAGGCGCTCGAAAAGATCGGCAACGACGAGATCAGAAGCCGCGTCATTCATTATGCGGTGGGCGGCATCAACGAGAGCGATATCGGCCTCGCGCAGGCCTCGGGCGCTGTCGTGCTCGGCTTCAACGTGCGCGCGTCAAGCCAGGCGCGCGACGCGGCGGAGCGGGCGGGCATCGAAATCCGCTACTACAATATCATCTATGACCTGGTGGACGACATCAAGGCCGCCATGTCGGGCAAGCTCGCGCCGGAACTGCGCGAAACCTTCCTCGGCAATGCGCGCATCCTCGAGGTGTTCAACATCACCAAGGTGGGCAAGGTGGCGGGCTGTCAGGTCACCGAAGGTGTCGTGCAGCGCGGCGCCAAGGTGCGCCTCATCCGCGACAACGTGGTGATCCACGAAGGCACGCTCTCGACCTTGAAGCGCTTCAAGGACGAGGTGAAGGAAGTGCCCGTCGGCCAGGAATGCGGCATGGCCTTCGAGAACTATCAGGACATCCGCGCCGGCGACATCATCGAATGCTTCCGCGTCGAGAAAGTGGAGCGGAAGCTGGATTGATCTCCACGCTCTCCATGGCCGGGCTTGACCCGGCCAACCAGATTTTGCCGTCCCGCGTGCCGGGATGTCTGGGTGCCCGGCTCAAGGCCGGGCATGGAGAGACATAGGACAATATGCCATGAACAAATCCTCCGCCCCCTCGCAACGCCAGCTCCGCGCCGGTGAATTGATCCGCCACGCGCTGTCGGACATCCTGTTCCGCGGCGATACCAATGATCCGGAGCTGGAGGGCCTGCAGGTGAGCGTGCATGAGGTGCAGATTTCGCCCGACCTCAAGATCGCCACGGCCTTCATCAGTACACTGATCAAAGGCCAGGAGCAGCGGGCACTGGATGCCTTGAACCGCAACAAGAAATATATCCGCGGTCTGGTGGCGCCCAAGGTCGACATGAAGTTCATGCCGGAAATCCGCTACCGCATCGATACCTCGCTCGATTATGCCAACAAGATCGACGAACTCCTCCACCGCCCCGACGTGGCGCGCGATTTGGAGAAGAAATGATTATACTGGAGTCTGATGATGGCATTCACGTTGGAAAAATTGAAGTCACTGTCTGTCGCTGAGCGGCATCAGTTGTATAAAAATGCAAGATCTAATCCCTCCCCCGAGGCAAAGGCTCTTGTTCGGATGATCGAAGATGCCGGGCTCCCATATTCCGAGAGTGGAGGAATTAGGAATGATGATCCCTTGTCGCTTAAAATACATGAAATTGTGAATTCTTCAGAGGGCGTCGAAGCTGCCATGGAAGCCCAACGCGAGGGATTTCCGCCCATGGCGAGAATAGATATAATTTTGGTTCGTGAGTTGGGTGTAGATTATGGCCCTCACAACATGAGTACCAATCAAGCCGGGAGCTTTGTAGCTGAGTTGATGCGCGCAAAAGGGTTTCGAAAAATTGGCGAGGCGTCATTACCTCCCGGTTGTGTGGCTAAATCCGGCGCTACTTTTGAGTCGATTTAAGCCATTAAGTTGTGGCCTTATGCGCTGCGTTCGGTTCTAAACAATAACGCATGAGATTTTGTATTTCCGTCATCTGGAGAAGAAATAACCGTTTCTGGACAGGGCGCTGACAAATGATTACATTGTCAGCATATGAAAACAGGTGATGCCATGTCCAAGACCATGATTTCGGCGCGTATCGACGAAAGCTTGAGTGGAAGAATTGAAGCGATCGCCGCGTCGACAAAGCGTTCCAAGGCTTTCCTGCTGGCGGAGGCGCTTGAAGGGCTGGTCGAAAAGCATGAGCGCCTCCAGGAGGCGATCAAACAGGCCGAGCGGGAGGCAGATCAATCCGGGGCCTTCATCTCGCACGGTAAAATGGAAGCGTGGCTGCATTCATTGGGAACGCCGGATGAGCTTCCTCTTCCCGATCCTGATGTGTTCAGGAAGAAGCGATGAGACTGGTATGGTCGGAAAACGCCATCGCTGACCTGCTCTCCATTCATCGTTATATTGCCGGGCGCAATCCGGCGGCGGCGCAGAAGGCCATGCGTGTCATATCCGCGGCCGCGCTTCAGCTTGAGCAGTTTCCGGAACTTGGCCGTCCGGCTTCGGAATCGGGGAGCCGGCTGCTGCAGGTTCCGCGCCTGCCCTATTTGCTTCCCTATCGCATCATGAATGACGGCGTGATCGAAATTCTCGCCGTTTTTGACGAACGCATGGAGCGGCCCAAAGCGTGGCTCTGAAACATCCCCGCCGCCCGTCCATGACTGGGCTGATTACCGGTTACCTACAAAATAAATGTGCTGGTCCTTGTCCCACTCATCGGCCCATTCAAATTGGATGTCCGGCCATGCTTGCTTGGGATCGATGCCGACGGGCGCATAGAGAAAGCCGGAGAACCCATCGGGAATGCCTGCAAACGTCACGAACAGAACCAGCGGGCCTTTCTGCGTCATCTTGAAATAGGCAGGTCCATCGCCGAGGCTGAGATGGGAGCCTGATGGTACAGGCACCGGAATGCCGAAATACTCTTCGGTGCCGTTCAAGGGCGGGTTGGCGATGACCTTGGAAAACAGTTCGGCCCGCGCCTTGCCAAAGCGCCAATCATTGTACGTCAGCCACCAGCTTGTCGTATCAACAAAAAATCCCATGCCGGTGGCGGCAAGTGAAATGGCAAGCGGGATAAGAAGGGCAATTCCCTTGCGCCGGAATATCAAGAACCAGAGAAGCACGAGGGTCATCAAGATCGGCAGGCAAAAAATGCCCAACGCCAAACCGGCCATGGGCAGAGCAAACGCGAAGGGATTTGGATCGTAATAGTTCATTTCCCAGACCAAAGAGGGGTACAAGGCCGCCGCAGCCAGGCTCAGCGCGGAAATGATCATGCAGGCAATGAATGCCGGGTGACGTTTCATGACAGGGGATGTTAGTGAGGCGTCGGGTCAAGAGTAAGATGAATTGAGCGGAAACAGCAAAACACCGGAAAAAAGGATGCGCCGTCCCGTCCATGGCTGGGTGGTGCTGGACAAGCCCTATGGCATGACGTCCACGCAGGCTGTCGGCAAAATCCGCTGGCTGTTCGAGGCCGAGAAGGCGGGGCATGGCGGGACACTTGATCCCTTGGCCACCGGCCTTCTCCCCATCGCCTTGGGCGAAGCCACCAAGACGGTGCAATGGGCGATGGATGGCCGCAAGGTCTATCGCTTCACCGCCGCCTGGGGCGAGGAGCGGACCACCGATGATCTCGAAGGCGAGGTCGCGGCAACCTCTGCCGAACGCCCCTCCCGCGCCGCCATCGAGGCTGTCCTGCCACGCTTCCGGGGGGAGATCCTGCAGGCGCCGCCCGCCTTCTCGGCCATCAAGGTTGAGGGTGAGCGGGCCTATGATCTGGCCCGGGCGGGCGAGGCGGTGGAACTGGCGCCCCGGCCCATCCTGATCGAAAGCCTCGATCTCGTGGGCCAGCCGGACGAGGATCATGCCACTTTCGAGGTAAGCTGCGGAAAAGGCACCTATATCCGCTCTCTGGCGCGGGATATGGGGCGGGCGCTGGGATGCCTCGCCCATATCTCCATGCTGCGCCGGGTGGCGGTGGGGCCGTTTGCCGAGGCGCACATGATTCCGCTGGAAAAGCTGGAGGAATTGCGCCATAAGGCCCCCGGCGGAAACGCCATGGACGGGGTTTTGCAACCCATCGAGACCGTGCTGGACGGCATCCCGGCACTGGCCATCGATGCAGCGCAGGCCCAACGCCTGAAGCAGGGACAGAGTGTCCTGCTCAGAGGCGCGAATGCTCCCATTGCTGCACAGGCGGTTCTGGTGACGGCGGGCTCAAAGCCCCTCGGCATCGGCGCCATCGAGCAGGGATCGCTCAAGCCGAAGCGTCTTTTCAACATGTAACCCCATAAGGGAGATGGCCGAATGACCATGACCGCGGAGCGCAAGGTTGCGCTCGTCAAAGAATATGCCACGAAGCCCGGTGATACGGGTTCGCCGGAAGTGCAGGTTGCGATCCTCACCGAACGCATCACCTACCTCACCGAGCACTTCAAGACCCACAAGAAGGACAATCATTCCCGCCGCGGGCTGCTGACCATGGTCAGCAAGCGCCGTTCGCTGCTTGATTATCTGAAGCGCGTGGACGAGGGCCGTTATCAGACCCTCATCAAGCGCCTTGAGATCCGCCGCTAGGCTGATCGGTTTGCAATGTACGAGCGGGCGGTTCACCGAAATCGCCGCCCGCGTCCCCGTCACCGGGCCTGGCAATGGGGCCAGCCCGGACATGCCCACAGGGGATGCCGTCCAGGTGTTGGTGCACGCTTATCAAGCGGCGGTGAAGGGCAAGAGGAATTAATCCATGTTCAATATCGACGTTGAAGAAATCAGCTGGGGCGGGCAGACGCTGCGCCTCGAAACCGGCCGCATCGCGCGCCAGGCCGATGGCGCGGTGCTCGCCACCATCGGCGAAACCACGGTGCTCGCCACCGCCGTTGCCGAACGCTCCGCCAAACCCGGCATCGACTTCTTCCCGCTGACCGTCAACTATCAGGAAAAGACCTACGCCGCCGGCAAGATTCCCGGCGGCTATTTCAAACGCGAAGGACGCCCCACCGAGCGCGAGACGCTGATCTCGCGCCTGATCGACCGGCCGATCCGGCCGCTGTTCGTCGAAGGCTTCCGCAACGAGACGCAGGTGATCGCCACCGTGCTCTCCTATGATCTCGAGAACGATACCGACATCGTGGCGATGGTCGCTGCCTCGGCGGCGCTCACGCTGTCGGGCATTCCCTTCATGGGTCCCATCGGCGCTGCGCGCGTCGGCTATATCGACGGCGAATATGTGCTGAACCCGACAGTCGAGCAGCAGAAGCTTTCGGCTCTCGATCTCGTCGTTGCGGGCACCCAGGACGCGGTGCTGATGGTTGAATCGGAAGCGAAAGAGCTTTCGGAAGAAATCATGCTCGGCGCCGTCACCTTCGGCCATCGCGGCTTCCAGCCGGTGATCGAGGCGATCATCCGCATGGCGGAACGCTCGGCCCGCGCACCCCGCGATTTCACGCCGCCGGATGAGGCAGCGCTCTATGAAAAGGTGAAGGCGATTGCCGAGGCGGACGTGCGCGCGGGCTATGCCATTCCCACCAAGGAAGAACGCCACGAGGCCGTCGCCAAGGCGAAAGACAAGGTGCTGGCCGAGCTCACCGGCGAAGGCAAGGCTGATGCGCCGCCCGCCAACAAGATCGGCGAGGCCTTCAAGCATCTCGAAAAGGATGTGGTGCGCAACGCCATTCTCGATACGGGCCTCCGCATCGATGGCCGTGACACCAAGACGGTGCGCCAGATCGTGGCGGAAGCCAGCGTGCTGCCGCGTACCCACGGCTCGGCGTTGTTCACGCGCGGCGAAACGCAGGCGCTGGTCGTCACCACGCTCGGCACCGGCGAGGATGAGCAGTATATCGACTCGCTCGACGGCACGCAGAAGGGCACCTTCCTGCTGCACTATAACTTCCCGCCCTTCTCGGTGGGCGAGACGGGCCGCATGGGCGCCACCGGCCGCCGCGAAATCGGCCATGGCAAGCTCGCGTGGCGCGCCATCCACCCGCTGCTCCCGGCGCAGGACCAGTTCCCCTACACGATCCGCGTGGTCTCCGAAATCACCGAGTCGAACGGCTCCTCCTCGATGGCCACGGTGTGCGGCTCCTCGCTGTCGCTGATGGATGCGGGCGTGCCGCTCAAGGCGCCGTGCGCGGGCATCGCCATGGGCCTCATCAAGGAAGGCGAGCGCTTCGCGGTGCTCTCCGACATCCTGGGTGACGAGGATCACTTGGGCGACATGGACTTCAAGGTGGCGGGTACTGCCGATGGCATCACCTCGCTCCAGATGGACATCAAGATCACCGGCATCACCGAAGAGATCATGAAGGTGGCGCTGTGGCAGGCCAAGGATGGCCGCATGCACATTCTCGGCAAGATGGCGGAGGCGCTCACCAATGCGCGCTCGAGCCTCGGCGAGCATGCGCCGCGCATCGAAACCCTCAAGATCCCCACCGACAAGATCCGCGAAGTGATCGGCACCGGCGGCAAGGTCATCCGCGAGATCGTGGAGAAGACCGGCGCCAAGATCGACATTCAGGACGACGGCACGGTGAAGGTGGCCTCGAGCTCGGGCGCTTCGATCGAAGCGGCGCTCAAGTGGATCAAGTCCATCACCTCGGAAGCGGAAGTGGGCCAGATCTATGATGGCAAGGTCGTGAAGGTCGTCGACTTCGGCGCCTTCGTCAACTTCTTCGGCGCCAAGGACGGCCTCGTGCACGTCTCGGAACTCGCACCCCGCCGCGTCGCCAAGGTGTCCGATGTCGTCAACGAAGGCGACATGGTGAAGGTGAAGCTCTTGGGCTTCGACAACCGCGGCAAGGTGCGCCTGTCGATGAAGCAGGTGGATCAGGTCACAGGCGAGGACATCTCGAAGAAGCTCGGCGAGGAAGCTCCCGCTTCGGATGACGCCGCCAACGGTTGATCGATCCGTTCACGGATGATTTTGAAGGCGCGGGGGCTACCCCCCGCGCCTTTTTCATGCGCCGGTTTCAACTACATCGTATTTTTGAACACCCAGCGCCGAGGCCAGCAGTTTCAGGCGGCTCATCACCACTTCGCTGTCGGGCACGCGCGCGGCGGAGGTCACCTCCAGCCGCACAAGATCGGGCAGGATATGAAGCCGCGATGCCAGCAGCACCTCCGGCACGCTGCCCGACAGGCGATAGCCCAGCAGCATCACGCGGCCGAGGATTTGCGCCTTCTGCCGGAGCGGCGGCGAGAGCAGGGCGATGGCGGGCGAAAGCCATGGCGCATCGGGCTTCCCGGCATAGCGGGCGTGAATGGCTGCGGCGATGAACACGCGCTCGGCATGGCTCACGCCGATAAAGGGATATTGCAGCAGGCGGCGGAATGTTTCTTCGGCGCGGAGATCGGGGTGATCGCGCCACGCCATGTCTGACAATGCGCAGCAGGCCACGCGCAGCCGCATTTCGGCCGGTGTCTCATTGGGAAAGAGCTGGGCGGTCCAGCGCGTGAGGGCCGCGGCAAAATCGGGTACGCGGGCCAGCGGCAGGCCGGTGACGCGCGCACCTTCCACCAGCGGATCGCGGTATTGTTCCTGTCTCGTGAGTTGCCCATAGAGCCAGCCTTCGCGAAGGCCGAGCGCCGAGAAGATCACCCGCTCGGGTTCCAGGCGTTTCAGCACGCGGTCCAGCATGATGGCGGCAGACGGCATGGTGCGGGCGCGCCGTTCAGCGAGGCCCGGCAGGCCCGCGAGCTTGGCGGGCGAGAGCTTGAGCAGATCCTTGGCGAAGCCCCGCGCCTCTTTCGCCTTCAGCACATAGCCATGCACCACCTGCACCGGCGCTTTTGTCATCGCCATGTGCACATGGGCAAAGGCGCGCCAGCCGCCGCCCACCGCAAAGAAATCGGGCCGCGACAGCTGCGGCGGAATATCCTCTTTCAGCATCCGGTCGATGCGCGCCTTGGCGTAATCGGTCCCTTGCGCAAGAAGTGCTTCGACCGGAAGCGCGCCCAGGGGCAGGCTGGTCCAGCGGCCGCCCACATGGTCGTCAACCGCTTCGGAGAGTTCAAGGCTGCCGCCGCCCATGTCGCCCACAAGCCCCGTCGGACGGAAGAAGCCGGAGATGACACCCATGGCGGCGAAGCGCGCTTCCTCCTCGCCCGCCAGTACGCGCACGGGAAGGGCCGTCGCCTCGGTGATGGCAAGGGCCAGCGCCTGCCCGTTGGCGGCGCGGCGCATGGCTTCGGTCGCGGTCACGTCGATGCGCGTCACGCCCATGGCATCGGCAATGGCGCGGAAGCGGCGCAGCGCCTCGATGGTGCGGCGGAATCCCTCGTCCGTGATCATGCCGGTCTGCGCCAGGCCCTCGCCCAGGCGGCACAATGATTTTTCCACGTAACGCGGCATGGGTGCCCGGCCCAGCCGGTCGTACACCACCATGCGCACGGAGTTGGAGCCGATGTCGACGATGGCATAGGGCTTCGCATCGGCAACGCCGGAAAGCCCCTGATCGAGATCGAGCGGACGCTCCATGATCTACTCCAGTGTGTTCAGGCCGCGCGCCGCGGCATAGGCCAGACAATCCTTGTATGGACGAATGGAGGCCGATGTGGTGGCGGCATGAAGCGAGGTGGCGGCGGCGGCATTGCCAAGGTCGAGGCAGCGCGTCAGCGGCCAGTCCTCGTGAATGCCGAACAGCATCCCGGCATAGAAGGCATCGCCCGCGCCAACCGACCCCACGATCTCGGAGGAAGGCACCCGCACCGATCCCCGCACGGCGGTTTCACCGGAAGCGCTCACCGCTACAGCGCCATCGGGATGATGAATGGCGGCGAGATCGGACACGCCCATATCAAGCAGCTTGGCGCAGGCGGCGATGGCGCTTTCTACATCCAGCCTGCCGCCCTTCGTGGTGGCGAGGCCGGTCACGGCGTGCGCTTCATAATCATTGAACACCGCATAATCGCAGAAGGGTAGGCAGGGCGGCACCAGTGCGCGCAGTAAGTCTTCCGCGATCGGCACCAGTTCAAGGCAGGTCTTGAGGCCCTGCGCCTTCGCCTGCTTCAGCAGAGAGGCCCAGCCATTTGCCTCATCCATCGCGCGCGCGATGCCGGGGCTGCCGAGATAGAAGAGCTTTGCATCCGTTGCGTGCGGCAAAAGGCTTGCGGCCTGCAGCGTGGCATTGACGCCGGTGTGGTGGAAGAACGTCCGCCTGCCATTCTGCGCCGAGGACATCACCATGGTGTGGCTGGTGATGCCGCCCGCCACGCGCGCGATGCCCGATGTATCCAGCCCATAGCCTGCAGCCTGCGCCACGAGAATATCACCATAGGCATCATCGCCCGCAGCACCCGCAAGCGTCACCGGAAAGGGTGCTTCGAGTTTCATGAGACCAGCTGCGGCGTTGAGCGGCGGGCCGCCTGCGCCATGCTCGGTGCGCTGGATGAAGGCCACCGTTTCTTCCGCCGGCCAGTGATCGACAATGTTGACAACATCGAGGATCACCGTTCCGGCGAGCACGATGCCCCGCCTTCTCATCCGCGATAGCCTTCCAGCACCGGCTCGGTGATCAGCAAATCATCGGCCAGCGGGCGCTTGGGTTGGAGATGCTTCTTCGCCAGTCCGGCATGATAGGCGCGCACCGCTTCCTCCGGCGCGATGCTGCGCTCGATCACAGGCCGGAACAGCGCCAGTAGATCGAGCGGGCTTTCGGCCAGGTTGATCTTGCGGCCGAACAGCGCCACGCGGGCACCCGCCTGTTCGGATTGTGTCAGAAGTTCAAACGTGTCGCGCGTCGTTCCCGCCGATCCGCCCAGCACGCCGACAACGAGGCCTGGATCATGTTCCGCCAGTTCCGCCAGCGCCCTCTTGCCGTTGAACACGATCTTGAGGAAGGCGGGGCGCTCGGCCTTGGTCACGCCCGCCAGCATGCGGAGAATCGAGTCGTTGACGAAACCCGGCATCGTCCCGGCGGTGAGACCCTGCGGCGCATTGGGATTGAAGACTTCGAGAAAGTGGCGGAACTTCAGCCGGTGCGCCTCCTCGCGGAAGCGCGCATAGGCTTCGATCGAGGCATAGTCGCGGTCCAGCACATTGTTGAAGGTCACGGAATAGAGGCCGAGGTTGCAGAACTTCTTCACATGCTGAAGTGCCGCGGTGCGGAAGGGGCGCGATGGTTCCATGCTGTAGCCCGCCCCGCGCGGCAGCCAGATGTCAGTCGTGTCATTGGCCCTGATTGCGGGCGTTACGGGCGATTTGTCGAAGAGCCCTGAGTCCGCCAGCGCCTCGATCGTCGAGGCAGAGCCCAGCATGATGTCCACCGCCTTCTTCTTCACGATGTCGCGGATGGCATCGTGAAATCGGGGGCGGCTGCGGAAGCCTGTGCCGTCCGCCCCCGGCCCCGCACCCCCCGGTCCCATCGCCATGTCGCCGTCCTTGGCGTCGGCGATGATGAAATCCTGGGGCTTGTAATGTCCGGCATTGATCTTGCGGAGCTTCGCGTCGAGGCTTTTCATGGGGCGATGGTCCTGATTGCTGAACCTTGTGATCGCCGCCGGGGCGGGGCTTGTCAAGAAACACCGGCTTCGGGCAAATGGCAGGATGCAACTGCCCTTCACGCCGCTGGCCGAAAGCCTGCCCTCCACCGTTCCCTTTGTCGGGCCCGAGGCGCTTGAGCGCCGCACGGGTGCTCCCTTCCGCGCCCGGATCGGCGCCAATGAAAGCGTCTTCGGCCCCTCGCCGCAGGTTGTCGCGGCCATGCAGGCGGCGGCACAGGATGTGTGGCGCTATTGCGATCCCGAAACCCATGAGATCAAGGCGGCGCTGGCGCGGCATTTGGGCGTTGAGCCGGAAAATGTCACGGTGGGCGAGGGGATCGACGGGCTGTTCGGCTTGGCCGTCAGGCTTTTCGTCGAGCCCGGCGTCACGGTGGCGACTTCGCTCGGCGCCTATCCCACCTTCAATTTTCACGTCGCGGGTTTCGGCGGCAGGCTGGTGACGACGCCCTATGTCAATGATCGCGAAGATCCGGCAAGCGTGCTTGACTTGGCGCGGCGCGAGAAGGCCCGTCTCATCTATTTCGCCAATCCCGACAATCCCATGGGAAGCTGGTGGAACGCCGATGACATAGCAAAGCTGATCGCCGGCGTTCCCGATCATGCGGTGCTGATGCTCGATGAAGCCTATGGCGAGTTTGCGCCTCAAGGCACGCTGCCGCCGCTCGATGTTGCAAACCCCCATGTGCTGCGCTTCCGCACCTTCTCCAAGGCCTATGGCATGGCGGGGATGCGGGTGGGCTATGCGGTGGGCCATGCCGGTCTGATCCGCGCCTTCGACAAGGTGCGCAATCATTTCGGCGTCACAAGGCTGGGCCAGCAGGGTGCGATCGCCGCCCTTGGCGATCAGCGCCATCTGCAAGAGGTTATCGGCAAGGTCGATGCGGCGCGGAAGGAGATCGCCCGCATCGCCAGGGCCAATGGGCTCACACCCTTGCCATCGGCCACCAATTTCGTCGCCATTGATTGCGGGCGGGATGGCGCCTTCGCCAAAGCCGTGCTCGATCATCTCGTCAAGGACGGCATCTTCGTGCGCATGCCCGGTGTCGCACCGCTCAACCGCTGCATCCGCGTCTCGGCGGGAACATCAGCCGATCTCGCGCTCTTCGCGGAAAGCCTGCCCAAGGCGCTTGAGGCGGCAAAAAAGACTGGAACAGGAGTTGCCCATGGCTGAGACGGATCTGCCGAAAAACCTCACGGTGGTGAACCATCCGCTGGTTCTGCACAAGCTCACGCTGATGCGCGACAAGCACACGCCCTCCGCCGTATTCCGCCAGTTGCTGCATGAGATCAGCCTGCTTCTCGCTTACGAGGTGGCGCGCGACCTGCCGATGACCACCCAGACCATCGAGACGCCGGTTGCCGAAATGGAAGCGCCGATCCTCAAGGGCAAGAAACTGGTGATCGTGTCGATCCTCCGCGCCGGCAATGGCCTTCTCGAAGGCATGCTGAACCTCATGCCCTCGGCGCGTGTCGGCCATATCGGCCTCTACCGCGATCCGAAAACGCTGCAGCCCGTCGAATATTACATGAAGGTGCCCGATGACATCGCCGAGCGCCGGGTGATCGTGGTCGATCCGATGCTGGCCACCGGCAATTCCGTCGCCGCCGCCTTGACGCGCCTGAAGGAGAAGGGGGCGAAAGACATCCGCCTCGTCTGCCTGCTCTCGGTGCCGGAGGGCATCCGCCGGGTGGCCAAGGCGCATCCCGATGTTCCGATCTATACCGCGGCGGTCGACAGCCACCTCAACGAGCACGGCTATATCGTGCCGGGCCTGGGCGATGCGGGCGACCGCATGTTCGGCACCAAGTGAAGGCTTAACCCGGCATTAGCCATCCCCGCGATTGCGGCTTCGATGCAACCTTTCGGCAAGACCCGGATTCCTAAAATGCCACCCAAGCATTTTACGAGGATTGCCGATCGTCATGTCAGTTGCCAAGGCCGATCAAGCGGCCCCGCCACGTCCGGCCCTGGTGCTGAAAGGCCCCGGCGGGCGGCGTCCGCGCCTGCTCTTGGCTGAGGATTGCGATCCCATCCGCGTTGTCACCACAGCCATGCTCAAGGGCATGGGCTGCGATGTCGATGCGGTGATCCATGGCGAAGAGGCGGTGAGGCTTGCCGCCGATCATGCCTTCGACCTGATCGTGCTCGATATTGAAATGCCGATCATGGATGGCATCACGGCGGCGCGCTTCATCCGCAAGCTGCCGGAAAAGCGCGGCACGCCCATCATGGCGCTCTCGGCCTTCGTCGCCGATGCGATGCAGTCCGGCCAATTGAGCGATACCTTCGACATTGCGCTTCCCAAGCCCGCCAACCGCAACGAGCTTCATGCGGCGGTGCAGGCGGCGCTGGATTTCCATGAGGCCGAAGCCCAGCCGGCATTCGGCGATGTGCCGATCATCTGCGAAGACCAATGCGCGGGGTTGAAGCGGGCGCTGGGGCTTGAGGCGTGGCGCGGGCTGGTGAACATCGCCTGTGCCGATATCGCGGCCAACATGCAGCGGCTGGAAGAGATTGCGTCGGGCCGGATGGCGGGATCGCGCAGTGTTCCGGCGCGGCGGCTGGCCGCCCTGGGCCGTACCTTCGCGGGCCTCAGGCTGGCTGCGGCAGCGGCGCGGCTTGAGCATGTCCTTGCGGCAGGGGTGGAACGCGAAGTGGTGCGCGAGCTCAAATCAGTCGCGGCGCAAACGGTGGCGGTACTCCGCCGGTCGTAAATCCGGAAATAGAAATAAAGGAAAAGGCCCTTAGCGCTGCGGGCGGGGCGTGGTGAGCTGCGTTTCAAGCGCCGCCAGCATGTGCAGGAATTCCGACAGGTCAGGGCTCACGGCGGGCTTGCGTTCGGCGGCTTGCGTCTGGGTCTTGGTCTTCATGGCATCACCTTGGGGGTCTGGCGTTTCACTGTAAGGCTTTGAACTTAAGGCCACGCTAAAACCTCCACGCTGAACACACACGGAAACGGTCATTCATCCACCGTTCAGTTACAAATTGACTGAAATCGATGGCATCGCGAGGCCGGAACGGCGGCTTCTTGGTGACATGGTAAAGGCCGCCTTACGCACGGAAACGTGATGAAATAATCGGTAACTTGTGCGCGTATTCATTCTCGTGGGAGTGTTCCCGCAAGGTTAGCCGAAAGCCAACAGGGAGAAGGTGCATGCGCAGAGGGATGATGCTGGTGGCCGCGAGTGCGGTCATGCTGGGGTTGGGATTGAGTGGGCTCACGCCGCCTCCGTGGATGAGATCATCACGGCACGGCAGGGCTGCATGAAGGCCAATGGCAAGATGATGAATGCGCTTGTTGCCATCGTGAAGGGCGAGAAGGACTACAGCAAGGACGCCGTGAACGAGGCTCTGGCCGCCGACGAGAAGGCCTGCGCCGACTGGGCCAATTGGTGGGGGCCGGAAACCGCCAAGGGCGAGAAGGTCGAGACCTATGCCAAGCCCGAAATCTGGACCGACAAGGCGGGCTTTGAAGCGGCGGGCGGTGCCTTCGTCGAGAAAGACAAGGCGGTTGCCGCAACGACAAGCCTCGATGAGCTGAAACCCGCCGTGATGGCGCTGGGCGGGGCCTGCAAGGGCTGCCACGAGAAGTTCCGCCGTCCGAAGGAATAGGATTCTGCGTCCTGGGGTAAAAAGGACATTCAAGGCCCTGGTGCCGCTTGCGGCACTGGGGCTCGCCGTCTTCTGGGTGGCGAGCATGCCGCGCCCCATCCCGGACGCCAGCATCCCCCAGCACACCGCCGATCTGGCCAATGGCAAGCTCCTGTTCAATGCCGGGGGGTGCCTCTCCTGCCACAAGCCGGGGCCTGACCTGAAGGACGTGGACGCGGGCCTTCCCGCCGGCGGCAAGCCGCTCAAGACGCCCATCGGCACGTTTTATCCCCCCAACCTCACGCCCGACCGCGAGACCGGGATTGGCGCATGGACGGATGCGCAATTCGTCAATGCCATGCAGCGCGGCATCGCACCCGGCGGCTTTCATCTGATTCCCGCCTTTCCCTATACGTCCTATGCGGCCATGAAGATGACCGACGTTCTGGACATCAGGGGTTATCTCTCGACACTCACGCCCGTGCACGCGCCGCAGAAGCCGGCCGACATTCCGGTCGCCTTTGTCATCCGCCGGGGTCTGGGCTTGTGGAAATGGATCGGACTCGATACCGCGGAATGGAAGCCTGATCCGGCGCAATCCGAAAGCTGGAACCGGGGCGCCTATCTGGTGAACGGCCCCGGCCATTGCCAGGAGTGCCACACGCCCCGCACCATCTTCATGACGCGCGACACGTCAAAGGCCTTCGCGGGCGGCCCCCACCCTGAAGGCACGGGCAAGGTGCCGAGCCTGCTTGACCTGATCGGCCGCAAGAAGTTCAAGGATGCCGCCGATCTCGCCTCCGCCCTCGAATATGGCGAGACCATGGGCTATGACGGCCTCTCCTCGGGCGGCATGGGCGACGTTCAGACCAATCTGTCGAAGCTGCCTGAATCGGACATCCAGGCCATCGCGGATTATCTCGTCACCCTCAAATAAGCCGGTTGTCGGCCAGCCAGTGCTGGATGATCGCCGCCGTCTCGGGCGGAAATTCCAGCGTGGGAAAGTGCCCGCATCCCTCGATTTCAGCATAGCGCCCGCGCGGCATGGCGGATGACATGGCAAGCCCGTCGGCTGCGGGCGAGAACTTGTCATGCACGCCCCACAGCATCAGCGCCGGGCAGGCGATGTCTTTCAATTGCGGTTTCAGGTCCACCCGCCCCGCCAGCGCATCGGATTGCCGCGCCATCCGCTCCGCCCCCATGTCCCGCCCCATGGCGATAAAGAGATCGCGGGCGTGCGGGCCGTTGGGGCCGGGCAGGTGCGAGACCATATCGCCCATCTCGGCCAGCACGTTTTCCATTTCCCCCGCGCGCAAACGGGTGGAGCGGCGCAAGCCCGCCGCCTTGTCGGCGACCGGCCCCGCGCCCGAGCCGATCACCACCAGCCCTTGGACACGTTCGGGTGCGGCCAGCGTCAATTCCAGCGCGCACCGCCCGCCGAAGGATGTGCCGAGGACGGTGAATTTATCAGGCGCCGATGCGAGAATTTGCGCCACGCAGCCCGCGAAACTGTCACGGTCGGCAACAAGCACCACGGGGTTGATGACCGGCGACAAGGCCTCCGCCACTTCATCATAGAGGCGATGATCGCAGCCAAAGGCGGGAATGAGGACAAGGGTGTGCATGGGTGTTGAATATCAATATTTGCGTACCAACGCGAATCAACTCCAAATCCTACTTGTTGCTTATCCCGCAATTGATATTATACTTCACGCACCTCCAACTAGAAACATGAGAAACACATGGCGCTCTTAAATAGTGCTACACAAGTTTACGCGCAACTACCCAAGTTTCTGGACACCATTCGAGCGGGCACCGCTCCGACTTCTTTTACCAGACAGCACTTGCAGGATATTGGGTTCAAATCTTCAAACCATCATACGTTTATTCCTCTTTTAAAGGGGCTTGGTTTTTTAACTGCAGATGGCGCTCCCACAGAACGGTATCGTAGATTTTTGGATGGCAGCCAATGGGCCAAGGTGCTGGCAGAGGCAGTTAGAGAAGCTTACGGCGATATTTTTGTCATTAAGGCCAAACCCACAAATGCAGACCTTTTGGCAATTCAAGGAAAATTCAAGAGTACTTATAATCTTTCAGATATTCAAGCTGAGCGAGCAGCTCGTACTTTTTTATCTCTGCTTTCGTTGTGTGATGAGGCAACTCTGTATGGTGATGATGCTAAGCCTACCAAACCAGTTATTTCTGAGAAATCCATTGAAAATAAAGAAAACTCATCCACCAACAGCACTCCTGAAAAGAGGGATGCTGAACCGATAAGAAATAAAGTTCCCTTGGGCCTGCAATACAATATTCAAATCCATTTGCCTGCAACAAAAGACATAGAAGTATATAATGCGATATTCAAATCTTTGCGGGAGCATGTAATTGACTGAATCGCGGCGAAACATCAGAGATTTTGTTTTTCGGGGGCTTTTGTTTGAATCAGAATCCGAAGTGTTTCGCCGTGCTGGAATTGATGTTGGAATTGATTCGAGCGAATCTGATGAGCAGCTCTTGCTGGAGGCGCTTGCGCCATTTGGCGTAAAACGACGCAATGACGCATTGGAAATGGCGCGCCTTTACGCGGTGGTTCACGCCTTTGAAAACGAAATTAGGTCGTTGATTCGAGATACGCTAGACGAAAAAATTGGAAACAACTGGTGGGATTCTACGGCAGTTCCAGGCGCGGCTAAAAAATTGGCCGAGTCTCGGCAGAAAGTAGCAGAAAAGGATTCTTGGCTAGAAGGAGCCAAAGGAGACCGATTGGAGTTTGTAGATTTTGGTGATTTGGCAAACATCATGCTTCAGAATTGGGAATCTTTTAAAGATATAGTTCCGAGCCAAGATTGGATCAAACAACGTATGAATGAATTAGAGAGAGCAAGGAATTTCATTGCGCACAACAGAATGCTACTGCCGAGCGAATTTCAACGCATCTATATGTACATTTCTGATTGGAACAAGGTGATCGGGCTTTAATAGTTGTTCTGTTGATGAAGTAATTTTACATTGTGCCAGTGCGAACCATTGTCAGAAGCGGGACCCTCGCCTTCGCGAGGGTGACGATACTATGGGGATCATGGCGGCCCCGGCAGGATTCGAACCTGCGACCCCCGGTTTAGGAAACCGATGCTCTATCCAGCTGAGCTACGGGACCCGCGTGTGCCTTATACCGGCAAGCGCGTCCAAAAGAAAAGGCCCGGCGGGTGAGGCCGGGCCTTTGGTGTTTGCAGGGGATAATCCTTATGCGGCTTCTTCCGAAGCCACGTCATCCTCGGCCTTGTCGCCGGTTGCGGCCGGGCGCTTGGCGTTCTTGAGGAGGTAATCCTCGAGTTCCTTGATCGCCTGGTCGTCGTCGATCTTCTTCACGGCGGCGATTTCGCGGGCCATGCGGTCGAGCGCCTGCTCGAAGAGCTGGCGTTCGGAGTAGGACTGCTCGGGCTGGCGCTCGGAGCGGTAGAGATCGCGCACCACTTCGGCCACCGAGATCAGGTCGCCGGAGTTGATCTTCGCATCATATTCCTGGGCGCGCCTCGACCACATGGTGCGCTTGATGCGGGCGCGGCCCTTCAGAACCTTGAGGGCCTGCTCGATCTGCGCCTTGTCGGAGAGGCGGCGCATGCCCTTCTGCTCGGCACGGCCGGTCGGCACCTTGAGGCGCAGCTTTTCCTTCTCGAAATCCACGATATAGAGTTCGAGCTTGGCGCCGGCGATTTCCTGCTCCTCGATCTGCGTCACCCGGCCCACGCCGTGGGCGGGATAGACGATCAGCTCGTTGACCTTGAAGGAGAGCTTCTTGGCCGAGGGCGTTGCCACCACCGGGCCGTTCATCATCGGCCGGAGAGGAGGCGGAGCCGGAACCGGAACAACGGGTCCGGGGGTCACGGCGGCAGGGCGCACCGGCGCATGGCGCACGGGCGGTTTTTCGGCGGGCTTCACAGCGGCGGCGGCAGCCTGCGGCTTCGCCTGCTTCACGGGCTTCGCAACGTGCTTTTCAACCGTCTTGGCGGCGGCCTTGGGGGCTTCGGCTTTCGCCTTGACCTTCACGGGCGCGGCCTTCGCCGTAACCGGCTTCGAAACCTTCTTCGGGGCGGTTTTGGTCTTGGCCTTGGCGGCCGGCTTCTTGGCAGGGGCTTTCTTCTTGTTCGGCTTGGTCATTTTATCGTTTGCCTTTCCCAACTGCGATACTTTGCCGGATGGTTCCGGCAACGGCAGGCCCCGGCAGCGAAAAGGCCGCCCAAAACAGGGTATTTGCCGATTGCCGTTCCGCCCTGTTTCGTCCGTTCACCTGAAGCGCCGCCCGCGGGGGGCCGCTTCCGTCACCGTGAACGCCGGACCAGCGGCGCGAAAAAAACCGAGCTTTGCGGCCCGGGTCTGTCATCCAGCTAGGTAATCATGCTCATCAAAATTATCTATATCACAACTTTGGCAAAAATTAAAGCATGGCATGTCCGTGTACGGCGCAATTTTGCATCGCACGCAGCGAATACCGCGAGCCAAGGTTAACGCGGGGATTATAAATTTAAGGAGAGGCGGGGCTGTTCAATCGCCTTGGCCCGGCTCTGGCGAGAAGAATTTCTCCAGCTTGCCGTCCACCCCGTCAAATTCCTTGGCGTCGGCGGGGGCGTCGCGCTTCACCGTGATGTTGGGCCATTTGGCCGCATATTCGGTGTTGAGCTTCAGCCAGGATTCAAGGCCGGGCTCGGTGTCGGGCTTGATGGCGTCGGCCGGGCATTCCGGTTCGCACACGCCGCAATCGATACATTCGTCGGGGTGGATCACCAGCATGTTTTCGCCCTCGTAGAAGCAATCCACGGGGCAAACTTCCACGCAATCCATATACTTGCACTTGATGCAATTGTCGGTGACGATGTAGGTCATAGAGGCCTGCTGTTCTTTATTCCGAACGCTCTCTAGCAAAGTCCGCCGCCGGGCGCATCCCCTTTTTCGGCGGATGCGGCATCGCCGCCCGGCATGGCAAGATCGGTATAAAGGCGCTGCGCCGCCGGTGCGCCGCCGCGCCTTGGCGCCAGGCCTTCCACTTTCAGAACCTTGACGTCGCCATGGAGGGTGATGGTCAGAATATCGCCCGGCTTCACATCATGGCCGGGCTTTTCCGTGCGCACCCGGTTGATCCGCACATGGCCCGCCTCCACCAGATCCTGCGCCAGCGCCCTTGTCCGCACGATCCGGGCAAACCACAGCCACTTGTCGAGGCGCTGGCGGGTGTCTTCGTCCAAGCCTACTTCTTTCCCGCCATCTGGGATTTGAGCGCCGCCAGTACGGCAAAGGGTGAATTGGGGTCGATCGACTTCTCAGGCCGCGCCGGGCGCTCCTCGCGCCGTGGCTTCCTGTCGTCGCGGCGGGGCTTTCGGTTTTCGTTGGCGGGCTTCTGTTCGCCTTCCGGTTTCGAGTCGCTTTTCTCCGATGGTTTCGACTCGGAACGATGGGGGCGGTGATGATGGCGCTGCGGCTGCTCCTTGCGCTCCTGCCGGTGGCGGAAGGGGCCAGTGTCCTTGGGCCACCAGACCTCCATCTCAATCTCTTCCATGGCCGGGGCAGGGGCCGGTTCTTCCGGCGCGGCTGCGGGCGCGGCCTCCGTCACAGCTTCAACCGAGGCCGCCGTCTCCTCCGCCACCGCCGCAGCGGCTGTCTCCTCGACAACCGGCGCAGCCTCGGGCTCGGCGACAGCATCAGGGGCCGGAACCTCAGCCTCCGCCACGGCTGGCGTTTCCGCTGCCGCGACCACCGGGGCCGCCGCAACCGGGCGCTGCACTTTCTTCTTCTGCATGCGGAAGTCGAGGCTTTTCAAAATGCCCTGAAACTCCTCGCCCGAGCAGCCGACGAGCGACATCATGTCCGGCACGATGGTGAAGCCGCCGCCCTCCACCGAGCCTGCCGGGCGCTGTTCTTCCGGGTAGCGGGGCCGCCAGAACACCCGGTCGCGGATCAGGTCGGCCAGCCGTTCCAGCATGTCGATCCGCACCACGCGCGTTCCGCAGATGCGATAGCCGCACACGCCATAAAAGCCCCGGGGCGTCGAGCGGTCGAAGACGGCGGAGGTCAGCCCCTGTCCGGGCGGCGGCGGCACCTGTGCGGCGGGCAGCTTTCCCTCCTTCTGCAGGTTCAGCGCCCAGAGCAGCAGACGGAGTTCGGTCGCAGCCGGTTTCAGCAGCGCCGGGATAAAGAGATGAAACGCGCCGAAGCGCACGCCCAGCGCCCGCAGCTTGGCGCGGTCGTCCTGGCTCAGCGCCTTCACATCGTCGCCCACCTGTTCGCGCGGCAGCACGCCCAGCGTTTCAACGAGGCGGAAAGCGAGGCCCCGCACCAGGCCTTCGAGGCCTTCGGCCTCTTCCAGCTTGATCAGCGGTTCGAGCGTTGCTGCCACATGGCGGTCGAGGAATTTCTGCAGCCGCTGCTGCACCTCCTCGCGCTCGGCGCCCGAGAGCTGGTCGCCTGCCAGCACCACGGCGCGCGGCTTCAGGAGTGATGCGCCCGCTTCGGCGCGGCCCACCTCGGCATGGTTCCAGATGATGTTGCCGTCACGCGTCAGCTTCAGGTCCGGATCGGCGGAGACGGCCACCGCCTTGGCGCGGGCCAGGATTTCGCCCGCCACCGCCTGCAAGGCTGCCGCTTTCAGCGTGCGGGCTTCCGCACCTTCGGACACGCCGTCGGGAATGAAATGAAATCCGCGGATGCGGCCCACATATTCGCCCTCAACGCGGATCGCGCCTTCCTCATCGACTTCCGACATCAATTCTTCCTTCTGGGCCAGGCGCCGCATCAGCACGCTGGTGCGCCGGTCGATAAAACGCTGTGTCAGCCTTTCATGCAAGGCATCCGACAGCCTGTCCTCTATCTCTCTCGTGCGCCCTTGCCAATAGATGGGCGCTTCCAGCCAGTCCACCCGGTTGGCCACGAAGGTCCAGGTGCGGACATGCGAGATGCGGGTGGAGAGCGTGTCGAGATCGCCCTCGGTCGATTCACAATGGCGGAGCTGGCGCGCGAACCAGCCCTCATCGATCACGCCCTTGGTGGATTGCAGGAACTGGAAGATGCGCCCCACGAGATGCGCGTGCTCGGCGTTGGAGATGTTGCGATAGTCGGGGATCTGGCACACCTCCCACAGCCGCTCCACATCATGGGCACTGGCCGCCAATGCCGCCGTCTCGCCATCGCGTGACACGGTTTCGAGGGCGATCACATCGGCGCCCGATTGGGCGCGCGTCAGGCCTTCGAGTTTCGGCAGCGCCGAGAGGCTGCGGCGCAGGCGTTCGAGATTGCCGAAATCGAGATCGCGGTTCCGCCATTGCAGCACGCGCACCGTATCGAAATGATGGCTTTCCAGCCGTTCAACCGTTTCCTGGTCGAAGGGATCGGCCTCGCCCGTCACGCCGAAGGTGCCGTCATTCAGATAGCGCCCGGCGCGGCCCGCCACCTGGCCGAGCTCGCCGGGATTCAGGTTGCGGAACTGGAAGCCGTCGAACTTGCGTGTGGAGGAGAAGGCCACATGGTCCACATCCATGTTGAGGCCCATGCCGATCGCATCGGTGGCGACGATATAATCGACGTCACCCGACTGATAGAGCGCAACTTGCGCATTGCGGGTGCGGGGGCTCAACGCGCCCAGCACCACCGCCGCACCGCCCCTCTGGCGGCGGATCAGTTCGGCCACCGCATAGACCATCTCGGCCGAGAAGGCGACGATGGCGGAGCGCCCCGGCAGGCGCGAAATCTTCTTCTGCCCCGCATAGGTCAATTTGGAAAAGCGCGGACGCGCCACGAAGCTCGTGCCCGGCAGCAGGCGCTCAAGGATGGGCCGCATGGTGGCGGCGCCCAAAAACATCGTTTCCTCGCGGCCCCGCCTGTGCAGTACACGGTCAGTGAAGATATGGCCGCGCTCGAAATCAGCACAGAGCTGCACCTCGTCGATCGCGAGGAAGGGCACTTCGATGTCGGCGGGCATCGCCTCGACGGTTGACACCCAATAGCGGGGGCTAGCGGGGATGATCTTTTCTTCGCCGGTGATCAGCGCCACCGCGGCATCGCCGGCGCGCTTTCGCACCCGCTCATAAATTTCGCGCGCCAGAAGCCTCAGCGGCAGGCCGATCATGCCGCCGCCATGGGCCAGCATGCGCTCCACGGCGAGATGCGTCTTTCCCGTATTGGTGGGGCCCAGCACAGCGGTGACGTTGCGGGCGGGTGGCATGAAATCTTTCAAACGCTTGCGTTGCAGCAAAAGTGGGGAAGGCAGGGGCCGGGGTCAAGGGAAACCGGGGGCGGGGAAGATTTGTCCACCGCTGATCGCGGGGGCAAGAATATGGCTCATTCAGTCCTCTGGACGTCACCCTGATGACATCAGGGTCCCGCTTTTGGGCGGCAGAAGCGGGATTCTGGCTTGCGCCAGAATGACGTGTGAGGGCGGGTTGAATGAATTGAAGGGCCCCCAGATGTCCCGCATCCGGGCAGGGGATTCACCATTGGAGTGAAGCCGGAACGAAGGCCGCCCGAATCGCTGACTCTCAGGTTTTGCCGGTTTGTTCCCGCGCATTTCAGCGAAAACGGCGGCGTGCCGCCATGCCGGGTATCCGCCGGAAACCGCCCCTTAGCCCCCTCAAAGGTTAACGGCCGTTCCTCAGGGTTAAGAGATTCTTGCCTTCCCGGTCAGCTATTCCTGCGCAATTTTAAGGATTCGTTCCACAGCGGAACGAATCCCGCCCGAATCGCGGATGGTCTTATTTTCCCGGTTTGTTCTCGCAAGATGTGGTGGGAGGCGGCGGCGGATACCACAAGGCGGCAGGGCGGATGCGCGGCCGGGCGCTGGCCGCGCGGCATTTTCCACCGCCGCCGTTAACCATCTGTGCCAGAACGGGATCGCCTGAAAACCCTTAAAAAATGCCGGGCCAGACTTGACCGGGGCGGAGCTGCTCTCTATAGAACCGCCAACCGCGCCGGAGGCCCAGCTTCCGGCCCTCATTTTGTATGGAGCAATGCAATGGCGCGCCGTTGTGAGTTTACGGGTAAGGATGCCCAGGCCGGCAACAATGTCAGCCATGCCAACAACAAGACCCGCCGCCGGTTCATGCCGAACCTGTGCAATGTCAGCCTGATCAGCGAAGCCATGGGCCTGTCCTACCGCTTCCGCATCAGCTCGATCGCGCTCAAGTCGGTGGAGCATCGGGGCGGCCTCGACGCCTTCCTGCTGAAGGCCTCGAACGACGGGCTTTCCGCCAAGGCGCTGAAGCTCAAGCGCTCGATCGCCAAGAAGCTGGACGCGCAGAAGACCGCCGCCTGATCCTCACGCTTCGCCTCCGCGTTTCAAAGCCGCTCCAACCGGGGCGGCTTTTGCGTTATGGCTTCCTTCCATGAGTGGATCGGAGAATGACCGCATCTCGGCCGCCCTGTCGCGCGACGGGCGGCCAAAAGTTCATGCCAGCGCCAGCACGCGCAATGCCGTGCTCGGCCGCTTCACCGAGATCAAGGAGCGGGTGCAGTTCTGGGATTCAGAGCTTGGCGACTATTCCTATGTCGAGCATCAGGCGACGGTGATCTATGCGCGGATCGGCAAGTTCACCGCCATCGCGGCGGACGCCTGCATCAACGCACTCACGCACCCGGTCGAGCGGGTGAGCCAGCACAAGATGACGTATCGTCCGAATGAATATTTCACCGGTGCGAAACTCGACAAGGGTTTCCGCGACATGCGGCGTGGGAACGTGGTGGAGATCGGCCATGATGTGTGGATCGGCCATGGCGCGATCATCATGCCAGGCGTGAAAATCGGCACCGGCGCCGTCGCGGGGGCGGGGGCGGTGGTGACCAAGGACGTGGCGCCCTATTCAATCGTGGCGGGCGTTCCGGCGAAACCCATCAAGCGCCGCTTTGCCGAAAAGATCAGTGAACGGATGATCGCGCTCGCGTGGTGGGACTGGGATCACGCGCGCCTCGCCGCAGCGATCCAGGATATGCAGGCCTTGAGTGCTGAAGCGTTTCTGGAGAAGTATGGATAATTGCATCTCCCTCCCCGCGTTTCGGGGAGGGCCGAGGTGGGGCGGCGAGGTGTGAGAACGTCTTGCCGACAGCCCCACCCGTCTCGCGCTACCGCGCGATCCACCCTCCCCATGCTTGCGCATGGAGAGGGAGACAGTCAAAGCGACTCCTGCAGCATTGCGTCATAGTCCTCTTCCGTCGCGAGGCGCGGGTTGGTGGCGTGGCAGTGGTCCTTCAGCGCGTCCCTGGCCACGTGGCGCATCATCTCATGGGTGACGCCCATGGCGGCGAGGCCCTTGGGCATGCCGATGCGCTGGTTCAGTTTGGCAATCGCAACGTCAGGCGCTTCGCCGAAGAATTTTTCCAGCACATCCCACTTGGCGCCGATCACCGAACGGTTGAAGCGCAGCACGGCGGGCATCAGCACGGCGTTCAGCGTGCCGTGATGGAGATTCAATTGCCGGATGGCGCCCAAGGGATGGGTCAACGCATGAACGGCCCCCAGCCCTTTCTGAAACGCCATGGCTCCTTCCAGCGCGCAGACCATCATGTCATTGCGCGCCGCCTTGTCCTGGCCATTGGCCACCGCTTTTTCAAGCGCGCGCCAGCCGCGCGTCAGGCCATCCATGGCAATCGCATCGGCGGGTGGATTGAAGGCCGAGGCCATGTAAGTCTCAAGGCAATGCGACATGGCATCCATGCCTGTTGCGGCGGTGAGGCCGGCGGGAAGGCCATAAGTCAATTCCGGATCGCAGATGGCGATGGACGGCAGCATGTTGGGCGAGATGATGCCGAGCTTCCGGCCCTCCGCCGTGATGATCACCGCGGCGCGGCCCACTTCCGATCCGGTGCCTGAGGTCGTCGGGATGGCGATCATCGGGCAGATGCGGCCGTGGATGCGCTGCACGCCGCCCGCCACCAGCGTATATTGCGCCAGCGGCGGCTCATGGCCCGTCAGCAATCGCACGGCCTTGGCGAGATCGAGTGCCGAGCCGCCGCCCAAGCCAATCACGCCATCGCATTTTTCGGCTTTGTAAATCGCTGAGGCCTCCATCACCGCCTCCTCGGTGGGGTTGGCGGGGGTGCCGTCAAAGACCACCGAGGGGCCATCGATCAGCCCGGCGATGCGCGCCACGAGGCCCGCCGCCACCAGCCCCTTGTCGGTGCAGATCAGGGGCCGCGTCACATTCAGGAGTTTCAGGAATTCCGGCAGCCGCTTCACCTCGCCTTCGCCGAATTCGATGCGCGTCAGATAGGTGATGGTGCTCATGGCGTTTTCCGCTTGTGTTGTGAACTAATATATGAGTTACTAGGCGCAGAAGCGGGCTGAACTGTCAATGCCCCATAAGAGCGCAAATTTCAGCCTGATAATGCTAGAGCGAGCTCCCGGAAAGTCAGATCAGATATATGAGTCGTTGCGGCGGCTCATCGTCCGGCTGGAGATGGCGCCGGGGTCGGCCATCTCCGAAAAGGACCTCTGCGCCAGTTTTGAGGTGTCGCGCACCCCGGTCAGGGAGGCGCTGCAACGCCTGGCGGAAGAGGATCTCGTCAACATCTATCCTCATTCCGGCACCTGGGTCAGCCGCATTTCCTTCCCCGTGGCGGAGGAGGGCTTCGTGCTCAGGCGCGCGCTCGAGGTTGAAAGCGTCCGGCGCGCGGCGGAGCGTCTGACGGATGAGGACGCGGTTGAGCTCGATGGGCTTCTCCTCCGTATGCGGAGGATTTTGCGCGAGGGGCGGCTTGAGGATTATCTCGAGCTCGATGACGAGTTTCATGCCGCCATCGCCAGGGTCAGCGGCTTTCCGCGCATCTGGAAATTCATCACGCTGGCGAAGGTGCATCTCGACCGCATGCGCCAGTTGAGCGCGCCGGTGCCCGGCCATCTCGCCGATGTCACCGAGCAGCATGCGGCAATCGTCAGGGCGCTGGTCAAGCGCAATGCCACGCAGGCGGAGCTTGCCATGCGCGTACATCTTGATTCCTCCTTCGAGGTGATGGCGGGCATGTATCACGACAAGGCGGCGCTATTCGAAGATGCGCCCGGCCGGCCAAGGCGGCGCACGGGCGAGGGAGCATGGCATGACAGAGGTGCGTAAATCCTATGATGCCGTGGTGATCGGCGCAGGCGTCGGCGGCGGCGCCATGGCGAACCGGCTGGCGGAGGCGGGCCTGCGCGTGCTCGTCGTCGAACGCGGCATCAGGCTTCCGCGCGAGGCCGACAATTGGAGCGTCAAGGCGGTGTTCCATGACCGCAAATATTCCACCCGCGAGACGTGGCGCGACCGCGAGGGCAAGGAGTTCCGCCCCTCCACCTATTATTATGTTGGCGGCAATTCCAAATTCTTCGGCACCACCACGCTCCGCTTCCGTGCCGAGGATTTTGAAGACCTCGAACATGAAGGCGGCGGCATCGCACCGGCCTGGCCCATCCGCTATGCGGACTTGGCGCCCTATTACGATGTGGCCGAACAGCTGATGGGCACCCATGGCACGGCGGGCATGGACCCGTGCGAGCCGCCGCGCTCCGGCCCCATGCCCTATCCGGCGATCGGCCATGAGCCCGAGATCGAATATTTCAACACGAAGCTGCGGACAAAAGGCCTCAAGCCCTTTCCGCTGCCGGTGGCGGTTGATCTTCATCCCGGCGGCAAATGCATCCGCTGCGCCACTTGCGATGGCTTTGCCTGCAAGCTTGGAGCCAAGAACGATGCAGAGGTCAGGCTGGTCGATCCGGCGCTGGCCACCGGCAATGTCGATCTCATTCTCGAAACCCAGGTGAAGCGCCTCATCACCGACGACACGGGCCGCAAGGTCACCGGCATCGAGATCGAGCAGAAAGGCCAGAGCACCGTCATCAATGGCGATCTCTTCGTCTCCAGCGCGGGGGCGATCAATTCCGCCGCCCTTCTCTTGCGCTCGGCAAACGCAAAGCATCCGAAAGGCCTTGGCAATAATTCTTCCGATCAGCTCGGCCGCAATTACATGGCGCACAACAACACCGCCATGATGGCCGTCAATCCCTTGAAGAAGAACCATGTGGTGTTTCAGAAATCACTGTGCATCAATGATTTTTATCTGAAGAGTGATGTGAAGCCCTATCCGCTCGGCAATGTGCAGGGGCTGGGCAAGCTGCAAGGCGGCATGCTCACCGCCAACATGAAGATCGTGCCGGAATGGCTGATGAGCTGGTTCGCCGAGCGAAGCGTTGACTGGTGGATCATGTCGGAAGATTTGCCCGATCCCAATAACCGCGTGAGCGTTGACAGTGACGGCAAGATCCGCGTCGCCTATACGCCCAACAATCTCAAATCGCATGGCGAGCTGGTGAAGCACTGGTCGAAGCTGGTGCGTTCGCTCGGCTATCCGCTCATCATCACGCAGAAGATGGACATCACCGTCGCCATGCACCAGTGCGGCACGGCGCGCTTCGGCACTAATCCCGCCACCTCGGTGCTCGATCCCTTCTGCCGCGTGTGGGACGTCGACAATCTCTATGTGGTCGATGCCTCGTTCCTGCCGTCCTCCACCGCGATCAACCCCTCGCTCACCATCGTGGCGCAGGCGGTGCGCACCGCCGAACACCTGCTGCGTGATGTGTTCAAGGTCTCCACCCGCAAGGCGGCGTGAGGCTGGATCATCCGCCTCTTCCATCCTAAAGATGCGCGCGGGGGACTGGCACTTTATTCTCCCCATGGCAGCCTCAAGGGCTGCCATGGGGAGAAATGAGAGTGGCTTCGTCTCGCGTCATTTCGTTCTGGGGTTCGGCTTGTGGCACTGATCAAAACATCCAGGCGGTGGCTGGCGGGGGAACTTAACCGCCTGTCGATCACCGGCATTCTGCTGGGCGTCCTGTTTTTCGCCGCGGCGCTCACGCCCTCCATGGTGCCGCGCAGTTCGCTGGTGCAGGGCGGCGTGGCGGGCGGCTGCCTCGCCATCGGCTATGGCCTGGGCTTTCTCCTGGCACAGGCGTGGCTGTTCCTTGGCCTGCCGGAGGCGAAAGACCGCCCGCGCCATGTGCTGCGCCGGATCATTTCCGCTCTGTCGGCGGCGATCCTGCTCTGGGCCTTGTGGAATGCCCCGGGCTGGCAGGACGATGTGCGCGCCGCGATGGGCTTGAAGCCTCTCGACTCATGGAGCTATGCGCTTGAGGTTCTGGCAGTGGCGCTGTTCGTGCTGCTGCTTCTCCTGGCGCTGGCACGGCTGATTGGCCGCATCATCCTCGCGGCCTCATCGCGCGTCTCACGCTTCGCGCCACAGCGCTTTGCCGTGCTGGTGAGCATCATCATCGTGGCGCTTGTGCTGTGGTCGCTGGTGAACGATCTGGCGGTCAGGACGGCATTCCGCCTGCTCGATTCCTCCTTCCGCGAATTTGATGCGCTGATGGAGCCGAACCGCCCGCGGCCTTCAAGCCCCCTCAAGACGGGAAGCGTTGAATCCCTCGTCCACTGGGATCAGCTTGGCCGGGCGGGCCGCGAATATGTGGCCGATGCGCCAAGCGCCGCGCTCATCAATGGGGAGACGGGCTTCCCGGCGAAAGAGCCGGTCCGCGTCTATGTGGGGCTCGGCGGCGGCGATACGGCGGAGGCGCGCGCCAAACTCGCGTTGGAAGAATTGAAGCGGCAGGGCGGCTTTGAACGCCCCGTGCTGGTGGTCATCACGCCAACCGGAACCGGATGGGTCGATCCCGCCGCCGCGAATTCACTTGAGTATCTCCTGCATGGCGATGTGGCGAGCGTCGCGGTTCAATACTCCTACCTTAACAGCCCGCTGTCGCTGCTGGCCCAGCCCGAATATGGCGCCGAGCAATCGCGCGCGCTGTTTCTGGAAATCTACCGCTACTGGGCCGCGCTGCCGAAGGATCATCGCCCGCGCCTCTATCTGCATGGCTTAAGCCTCGGCGCGCTCAATTCGCAAAATTCCGCCGGCCTGTTCGAGATGATCGAGGATCCGATTTCCGGCGCCTTGTGGTCGGGGCCTCCTTTCGCCAGCAGTCTGTGGCGCTCGGTCACCAATGCGCGCAATCCCGGCACGCCGGAATGGCGGCCGGAATTCCGCGATGGCCGCATCGTGCGCTTCAGCACGCAGGATGGATCCCCGGCCCCAGGCGATGCGCCGTGGGGCCCGATGCGCGTGGTCTATCTGCAATATGCCAGCGATCCGATCGTGTTCTTCGCCTTCTCCGATCTCTACCGCCGCCCGGCCTGGATGGAGGAGCCGCGCGGCCGGGATGTCCCGCCGTCCCTCCGCTGGTATCCCATCGTCACCATGCTGCAAATGGCCGTGGACATGGGCATCGCCACAGGAACGCCCATGGGCTACGGCCATGTCTATGCGCCGGAACATTATATCGATGCGTGGGTGAGCGTGCTGGACGTCCGTGACTGGCCGCCGGACCGTCTCACAAAACTCAAGCATGATCTGGGCCAAGCCATGCGCGCTGAAGCGGAAGACGATCGCGGCGGCTAACTCAATAGGTCCAGTGGAAATACCAGGCCGCCTGCAGCATGGCGATCACCACGCCGCCGAGGCTGAAGCCCAGTACATAGCGCACGCCATGGCCCGTCACACCCTGCCTCGCGCGCGTGGCGCTGCTGCTCGCAGGCGATGATGGATCATTGCCGCTGCCGGGGCGGTGATAGTCGGTCATTGAACTCTCCCTTTGCAAACTCAACGCCGCGAAGGGAGAGAGGTTCCGGGTGATGTCAGGCGGCGGACTGGAACACGGCGCCGCTCTTCAGCGCCTCGAAGCGTTCGAGCTGTTCGGGCAGCAATTGCCGCTCCTTGTCGCGGCGCACGAAGACCTTGAACATCGCATTGCCATCGCCGTTCAGGAACTGCACCGAGCAGGAGCGCTTGCCGTGAAAGGGCCTGTCTACCACGGCGATCTGCGCGCAATTTGAAGCCTTGATGTGGCCGCCGATCGGGCTGTCGCCGTGAATGTTGAAATAGCCATGTGCACTCGATCCTTGAGGCAGCGTGCCCACGCATTCCAGCACGATGTCGGCGGTGTGGACGATGAACAGCACTTCGCCCCAGGCGGTGAGCGTCGCCCACACATCTTCAAACGCGCTGCCCTCGAACAGGCGCAGCTGATCTTCGGGCAGACAGGCGAAGACTTGCGCCAGGCTCGCATCGCATTTGGCCGCCACGGCTTCGAGAACGCCGTCCGGTTTCTCCGCCAATGCGGCGGCGATCTTCTCTTTCACCTCAGCGTTCATGCCGCGGACCGTTCGGTCGAGGTGATCGTCTGCACCGCCTCGAAGCCTTCAAACTGCGGATGTTCAAGGTGAAGGCGCGGGCCGCCATTGCCGGCGCGGGCATGGGCCTTGCGGAAGGCATCGGATTTCGTCCACGCCTCGAAATCGGCTTTGCTCGCCCACACGGTGTGGGAGGAATAGAGAATATGATCCTCGCGCTCGGGGCCCTTCAGCAGATGGAAGGAGATGAAGCCCGGCATCTGGTTCAGATAGCTGTCGCGCTGCTGCCACAGCGTCTCGAAGGCCGCGCCGTCTTCCCTGGCCACCTTGAAGCGGTTCATGGCGATATAGATCATGGAATTCTCCTTTATCAGTCGATGTTGAATTGCACGGGAACACGGAAGGTCATCTGGGCGCGGTTCATGCCGGGCGGAAAAGGCGGGAAGGGCGCGGCGCCCCGCGCCATGGCAAGGGCCGCTGAATCGAGAACCGCAAAGCCCGAGCCATTGGTGATCCGCGCGGCGGTCAATTGCCCCGAGGCGCTCACCGTGAAGGTCAGCACGGCGGTGCCTTCGAGCTCTTTGGCGCGCGCCGCATCGGGGTAGCGCTTGGCGCTTCTCAAGCGCGCCAGCACCTTGCTCTTGTAAGTCTGTTCCGAGGCCTTGCCATCGGTTGAACGGATCGTGCCGGTGGAGCCGCGTCCGGCGGCGAGCGCCGCTGTCTGCTTGAGCGCCTGTTTCCGCGCCGTACGGGTGCTGGTGCTGGCTGTCTGTTTCTTCACATCGGGGCGCTTCTGCGGCGGCTTCGTTTCTGCCTTCTTGACCGGTTTCACCACCGGCGGGGCGAGAAGCTCCGCCAGTTTTTGCGGCGAAGGATCAGGCGTCGCGGGCTTGTCGCGCTCCGCCGTCTCGACGGGAATGGGATCGGGCTTCTGCTCCAGCGCGGTTTTCAAGCCGTCCGGCGAAGGCTGGGAGGGCGCCGCGCGGTCGCGGTCGGCCAGCGTCACGGGCGGTGATGCAACACGTGTCTCACTCACATCGGCCATCAGCTGTTCGACGGCGGTGTTGCTCAAATCGGGCGCGGCCTCGAGCGGCACCGGCAATTCGGGCACCGGCAGCTCCACGGGTTTCTCAACCTCCGCAGTCTCAACGGGCGGAGGCTCTTCCGCCTTCACTGGCGGGGGTTCAACCGTCTTTTTTTCGGGCGGCGGCGGTTCTTCCACCTTGGCCTCTTCCGGCGGCTTCATTTCCTCCGTAGGCTGAGGATCGGACTCCGCCATCTCCACAGGCTCGGGTGCGGCGGCGTCGGGCGTGGCGTCGGCCTCGGCGGGCTGCTGTTCCGCCGTGGCGGCGCTGTCGATCTCCATTTCCAGATCGACGGCGATTGAGGGAATGTCCTCGACCGTCTGCTCAGGCCTCGCGGCGACATGCGCCGTCACCGCCGCCAGCACGCCGAGATGCAGGACGGAAGATATGATCAGCCCACGGCCGATCTTCATGGCGTCACCGGCTCAGGCTTGGGCGCTGCGACGAGCCCGACGCGCGAGAAGCCCTGGCGCGTCAACCCTTCCATCACCTGCATGATCTTTTCATAAGGCACATCGCGGTCGGCGCGCAGGCGCACGCGCTGCGCCCGCTGTTCCTCAGGAAGCGCCGCAAGGCTATCGTTCAGCGCCGCGTCCGCCACCGGCTGGTCACCGAAGAAAATCCCGCCATCCCGGCGGATGAAAATATCGAGCGGCTTCTGCTGCTCGGGCGGCAGTTCGGAGAGTGCCGCCTTGGGCAATTCCACCGGCACGCCCACCGTCATCATGGGCGCGGCCACCATGAAAATGATGAGGAGCACCAGCATCACGTCAACGAAGGGCGTGACGTTGATCTCGCTGTTGAGGCCATCACCCGCGCTGTCCTGCAGGATGCTCATGCGGCCTCCTTCAATGCGATGGCGCCGCCCTTCAGCGCTGCCTCGCGCGTGAGGCCGATCATGATCTCCTGCCCGAATTCCTGCAGCCTGCTGAGGGAGCCATTCACCTCAGCGGTCAGGCGGTTGAAGAACACGGCGGCGGGGATCGCGGCGAAAAGGCCCAAGGCGGTGGCCAGCAGCGCTTCGGCAATGCCCGGCGCGACGACGGCAAGACTCGTATTCTGGCTGGCGGCGATGGCGGTGAAGCTCGCCATGATGCCCCACACGGTGCCGAACAGCCCCACGAAAGGCCCAGCTGAGGCAACGGTGGCGAGAAACGGCAGGCCTGCGCGGCGCTTCCTTTGCACCTCCGCCAGCACGAGGCGGAAGCGGCCTTCGACGCACTCTTTGATGAGGCTGCTCCACGGCGCGCCGGACGCTTCTTGCGTCATCGCATTCCGAAGTCTCGCGGCGGCGGAGGAGGGCGCTGATGTTTGCCCGCTCCGGAAGCGGGTGATGAAGCGGCGGTCAGCGCGTGCTGCAAGGCCCAGGGCAATCGTCTTCTCGATGATGATGGCCCAGGAGACGAGAGAGGTCAGGACAAGGCCGATCATGATGGCTTTCACCACCGGATCGGCCTGCCAGAACATATCGAGATGGCCCGTTATGTCATGCGTCCCGTTCTCCAACGCGCGTTCCTCCTAGCCGCCGAGCCTGGTGGTCAGGGTGAACAGGAAGGTCCGCCCCGGCGAGTTCGAGGAGTCGAGATAGGCGCGGTAGTTCTCGTTGAAGATGTTGTCGACGTTGAAGCCGAGCTGCAGATTGTCGGAATAATTATAGTTCGAGAACAGGTTCACCACATTGTAGGCCTCGCTGGTGGGCGATCCGGTGGGAACGCGGTCCTGCTTGGCCACCGCAAACCAGCGCGCGCCGAAGGTCGCCTTCTGGTCGAAGGCGCGGAAGCCAATGGTGGTGACGAGCTTGTCGGCGGGAACCGTGTCCAGCCAGTCACCCGCCGTGCGGTCCTTGCCGCGCACCACGCTGCCGGCAAGGCTGGCGAACATGAAGCCCGCGTCATAGGCCACTTCGCCCTCGATGCCGTAAAGCCTCGCCTTGGCGATGTTCTGATACTGATACTGGTTGAGCACCGGATCATAGACGCCGCCGATATAGTCGGAGACATTGTTGCGGTAGATCGCGGCGCGCATCGTCAGCGTGTCATCCCCGGTGAAGAGGTTGCTGAAGGCGCCGGTCAGGCCCGCCTCGAGATTGCGGCCCACTTCGGGCTTCAAATCCGGATTGGGCAGGAAGGTGAAGACGGCCGGCGGCGGATGCGTGCCGTTGATCAGCGTCTCGGTGATGGCGGGCGCGCGATAGCCTTCGGCATAGCTGCCATAGAATTTGAGCCCCGAGAGCGAGGTGTCCTCGAACGGCTTCAGCACCGCCATGGCCTTGGGCGAGAGGCGCGAGCCGCTGTTGTCGGCGCCGCCGCCTTCGAGCGAATAGGTGTCGAAGCGCGCCGCGCCCGTGATCTCCAGCCATTTGGTGATGTCCACCTGGTCCTGCACGAAGGCGCCGCCCACCGTGCGCTTGCCCGATGGCGTGAAGAGATCGGCGGTGCCCGCCGGGTCCGTCACCTTCACCTTGTCCTGAAACACGTCAGCGCCCACCGTGAAGGTGTGCTTCAACCAGCCCGTGTCAAAGCGCGAGGTGTTGTAGACGTCAGTGCCATAGGTATCGATGTTGAAATCGCGCACATTGCCGGTGGCGATTGCCTCCTGGCTTTGCTCGGTGCTGGTCCAGTAGGCGCTGGCCGTGAGGTCGAAATAGGGATTGCCGTTGCCGTCCCAGTGATATTTGGCGGCGAGCGTATCGGCATCCACCGTGTTGTCATAGACGGTGGGGCTGCCGTTCTTGAAGGTGTCGTGGTTCTTCAGATAGCTGATGTCGATGCGCTGGCCGTTGCCGGGCGTCAGCGTGCCTTTCACAAGGCCTGCGATGATGTCGCGGTTGGTGTCGAACACGCGGTCGCCATTGCCGTCCTTGTAGCTGGCGTTGTCGCGCACGATGATGTTGCCGAGAAGCCCACCATATTCGCCGAGGCGCACGGCGCCGATGGTGCTGCTCAGCAGCGAATCGCCGTTGGTGCCATAGCGGAAGCGCTGCTGGATGGCGGCGTTCTCATCGGCGTGCAGGAAGGACAGCGCGTCGATCGTGTCGAAGGACACAACGCCGCCGATGGCGCCCGAGCCATAGACATTGGCGATGGGGCCGCGCGTCACCGTCACCTGCTGCATCATTTCAGGTTCGAAATAGAACATGCCATTGGCATTGTGGCCGCTTCTCTGGAAGTTCTGGCGCGCGCCATCGATGGTCACAGCCACGCGGCCGAAATCCTGCAGGCCGCGCACGTTCACGGCGGTGGCGGGATCGTTGGGATTTTCGTCCGTCGCCACGCCGGGCATCGGCGCCAGCACATCGCTCACGCTTTGCGAGGCGTCGCGCTCCATGTCCTTGCGCGTCGTCACGCTGATGCCGCCCACCGCATCGGTCAGCGCCTTCTTCACCTTGTCGATGGTGACGGTGATGATGTCGAGATCGGTTGCCTCATCGGCGTGTGCTGATGTGGCAGCGGCGATGAGAACGGTTCCGCAGAGCAAAGTCCGTGTGAATGTGGAAAAACGCATGAAGCCCCCAAAGAGAAAAAACGGATTTGGGCTGGCTTCGGGCGGCATGCGCCTGCGCTGGCAGGCCGGAAGCATTGGCTCCCGGTATTCGACGCTTGACTCCTACTAATAACCGACTTAATTAGTCAACTACTATCTGCTGTTTGCTAACACATTGAAATCGTTCGGAGCTAGCTGATTGCCAGGTTCCGCGGCACGGAGTCCGCTATGCTTGTCAAAACCAGCGACGTTTATGAGGCGCAGGAAAAGGAACCCAAGGAGACACCCAAGGCTCCGGGTATTCCCAGCTATTCCAGCCAGGCGCTGTTTCATGGCCAGAAGGAAATCCTGATCGATCATCACGGCTGTTCCTACCGGCTGCGCATCACCCGCTCGGGCGGCATGATCCTCAACAAGTAGGTTTGGGCCATGCCTTCGTCTTTCCTGCTGTCGCGCCGCCGCGCCGTTTCGGCGCTCCTGTCGATTGCCGTGCTCCCGCTTGCCGCGCGCGCCGGCACCATCACCGATTCCACCGGCCAGCCCGTCACCGCCACGGGTGTTGAGCGGATCGTCTCGATCGGCAGTTCGGTGACGGAGATCATCGTTGACCTGGGTGCGGCGAAAAAGATCGTGGCGCTTGATACCACCAGCGTCGCCGTGCCGGGTGCCGAGGGGCTGCCCGATATCGGCTATCTCCGCACGCTCTCGGCGGAAGGCGTGCTCTCGCAATCTCCGCAACTGATCTGCGCCACCACGGAAGCGGGCCCGCCCGGCGTCATCGATGCGCTCAAGCAGTCGGGCATTCCCTTCGCCATCATTCCGCATGTCCCTACCGTTGAAGGCATTCTCGGCAAGATCGCGCTCATCGGAAAACTGCTCGATGCGGAGAAAGAGGCCGCAACGCTTGCGGCCGATGTGCGGCAACGCGCCTCCACCCTGCAGGAGCGCGTTGCCAAATTCACCGGCGCCAGGCCAAAAGCGCTGTTCATCTTGAGCCTCGCCGATGGCCGCCTGCTGGCGGGCGGCGCGGACACGGGGGCCGCCTCCGTCATCACCATGGCGGGGGGCGAAAATGTTGCGGCCTCGATCAGCGGCTACAAGCCTTTGTCCACCGAATTCCTGCTCGAGAACCCGCCCGATGCCGTCATCATGATGGGCGGCATGGGCCTCGCGCCCAAGGCCGATGAGGTGTTCAAGACTCCGGCGCTCGCGCTTTCTCCCGCGGCAAGGCACAAGGCGCTCAGGGTGTTCGATGGCGCGGCGCTGCTGGGCTTCGGGCCCCGCACCATTGCGCAAGCCGAAGAGCTCGCGGATTTCCTGCACAGGGGCAATCCCACGTGAGCATCGCATGGGCGGGTGCGGCCCGGCGAAGCCGCGCCGCCTCTGTGTGGCTCGTCGCGGGGCTGCTCATCGCGGCGCTGATCGTGGCGATGATGTCCTCGCTCTTCACAGGTGCGGTGGCGATCAGCCCGTCGCAGGTGGTCACCGCCATTTTCGCGCCCAGTGAAGCGGGGGCGCGCGATGCCGCCATTCTCTGGGCGGTGCGGCTGCCCCGCACCTTCATGGCCATGCTGGTGGGCGCCTGTCTCGGTGTTAGCGGTGCAGTGATGCAGGGCCTGTTCCGTAACCCGCTTGCCGATCCGGGGCTGATCGGCGTGTCCTCCGGCGCAACGCTCGCCGCCGTTTCAACCATCGTGCTGGGCCAGAACATGTTCGGCATGGATGCCACGCGCTTTCTCCCCATCACCGCCTTCATCGGCGGCCTGGCCGTAACGCTGCTGCTCTATGCGGTGGCGACGCGCGATGGCCGCACCTCGGTCAGCGTCATGCTGCTGGGTGGCATTGCGGTGGGCGCACTCGCCATGGCTGTCACCGGACTCCTGATCTTCATCGCCAGCGAACAACAGCTCCGTGAACTGACATTCTGGAGTCTCGGCAGCCTTGCCGGCGCCAATTGGGTGAAGCTCGGCAGCATCACACTCTGCGTCCTCATCGCCTGCGCGGCTTTGCCGCTTCTCATGAAGACGCTGGACCGGCTGGCGCTGGGCGAGGCCGAGGCGCGCTACATGGGCGTCAATGTGGAGCTCAGCAAGGCGGCGGCGATCGGCGTCACCTCGCTGCTGACGGGGGCTGCGGTGGCAGTCAGCGGCACCATCGGTTTCATCGGCCTTGTCGTGCCGCATCTCCTGCGCATTTCCGTCAGCCCGTCGCATCGTTTCCTGCTGCCGCTCTCGGCACTTCTCGGCGCGCTGCTCATGCTGGTGGCAGACCAGATCGCGCGCCGCGTCGCTGCTCCCGCCGAGCTTCCCATCGGCATCGTCACGGCGATGATCGGCGGGCCGGTCTTCATGTGGATCCTTCTCAAGTCAGCGCCGGACCGGGTGTAGAAAAATGATCGAGGCACAGGGCGTCAGTTTCAGCCATGGCAGCACGGCCGTCGTGCGCGATGCGAGCCTGTCGCTCAAGACGGGCGAGCTGACCGTCGTCGTCGGCCCCAATGGCGCGGGCAAAAGCACGCTCCTCAAACTTCTCGCGGGCCAGCTCATGCCGACCAAAGGCCGGGTGGTGATCGAGGGCCGCGATCTTTTGCAATGGAACGCCGCCGATCTGGCCTCGCGCCGCGCCGTGCTGTCGCAGGCGGTCACGCTCTCCTTCCCCTTCACCGTCACCGAGATTGCCGAACTGGCGCTGCAGCATCTGCCCGCAGCCCGGCGGCAGGCGATCTCGAGCGCGGTCCTGCATGAGCTCTGCCTCGATGGCTTCGCGCCCCGGCTGGTGCAGCACCTGTCGGGCGGCGAGCAGCAGCGCGTGCATCTGGCTCGCGTCCTGTGCCAGCTTCGCGCGCAATCGCATCATGGGCGGCAGTTCCTCTTCCTCGACGAGCCGACATCGAGCTTGGACATCAAGCATCAGGTGGAAGTTCTCGACATGGTGCGGCGGCGCGTGTCGGAGCAGCTTGGCGCGCTGATCGTGCTGCATGACCTGAACCTCGCGGCCTCGCTCGCCGACCGGCTCATCATCATGCGCGATGGCGGCATCATTTCCGATGGCCCGCCGTCCGCCACCATGACGCCCGAGCTTCTGTCGGAGATTTACGGCATCGGCATGCGCAAGATCGATGTCGGCGGCAGGCCGCATTTCGTGCCGGGGCCGCTCACGTCGCGCGCCACGCTGCGGGCGGCGATCCCCTTCTGCCACTGGTGGCGGCGCAACCGTCTCAGGGGCGCAGCTTGAGCTCGAGCAGCAGCGCAATGTCGCCGTGATAGCGCGCCAGGCCGTGATCGATGAATCCCATCTTGCGCGCCAAAGCGAGCGAAGCCTCGTTCTCGGGCGCGATCATGCAGGCGGCGCGGTCGCTCGCGAGATTGGCCTTGGCCCATTGAAGGATCGCGGTCAGCGCCTCGCTGCCATAGCCTTTGCGGTGATGGCGCGATGAAAGAACCCAGCCCATCTCCGGCGTGTCGCCGAAGGAAGGCTCCATGTCGCGGCGGAAATTCGCAAAGCCCGCCTCGCCGATGAAATCGCCTGCCTTGTCCTCGATGGCCCAGTAACCAAAGCCCATGAGCTGCCAGTGCCCCACGTAACGCAGCAGGCGGCCCCACGCCTCTTCACGCGTAGCAGGCTTGCCGGTGATGTGGCGGAAGACTTGCGGCTCGCTCCACAGCGCATGAACGGCGTCATAATCCCCAATATCATGCGGCCTGAGGCGCAGCCTTGCCGTTTCGATCAGGGGCGCCGTCATGGCGTGTCCAGTTTGAATTGCAGCAGCAGCGTGCGCTGTATCGCCGAATTGAAATTATCATCCGACACGATGGTGACGCGCGTCTCGCCATCCCGCTGGCACACGCTCAAGCCCTCCATGTTGTCGATGGCATAGAGGGGTGCTGAGCCCTGAAACACCGGCTTTGGCTCGACAAGGCTTCCCATGCTGATGCCTTTGGGATCAAAGCGCCGGATCGCCATGGCGGGGATCACGTCAGCGGAGAGCGCGCGTTCCAGAATCAGCACATCGCCATCGGGCAGGATCGCCGCATCGGTGATGGCGAAATCGCCATTGGCCCTGATGGTGAAGGGCACCGTCTTCCATGACTTCCACAGCCAGCCGCGGATATTTCCTTCCGCATCGCGGAAACTTTCGGAGAGTGCCATCTCATAGTCCGCCCACGGGCCTGATGAAAAATGCGCAAGCCCCTCAAGCTCATGGTTGAAGGGCGCTTCGGTGATCGATTTGGGCGAGGGGAACAGCTTCATCGGCGCATTGAGGCCATGCGACAGATCATAGGCGCCCACACGCGGGCTGCTCTCGAAGCCCACATGAAATTTCTCATCGCCCAGGCCCGCCAGCGCCTCGGCATCGCTGGCGATCTTGAAACGGAAGGGCTTTCCCTTCTCATCCAGCATCGGCGCCCATTGCACATTGGAAACGCTCGCCAGCTTGCCATCGGCATAATTCAGGGACGCGCGGAACCAGAAGCCGCCATCGCTCACCGCCGTCAGCGTACTGCAATCGGAAGAGAGTGAAAGCCCGGACAGCCCGCCGAAGCTTGAGCCCCGGCCCACAAGCTGCATGCCGCCGCGCCACGCGAGACCGCCAAATTGCTCCGTGCCCGGAATTTTTCCAAAGCCGGCCAAGGGTTTTGTCTCGATGGTGAGCGGCCCGGCATTGGCCGCGCCCGCCAGCAGCATGAAAAGGCTGGCGAGGATAGGCCTCACGCCAGCGCGCGCTTGGCCGGTTTCTGCGGCTTGGGCGCAACGCGGGGCTCGGCCCGCGCATTCTCGGCGAAGAGTTCGGCCAGCTTCTCGGTCATCGCGCCACCCAGCTCCTCGGCGTCGATGATCGTCACGGCGCGCTTGTAATAGCGCGTCACGTCATGGCCGATGCCGATGGCGATCAGCTCCACCGGCGAGCGGTTCTCGATGTCGGCGATCACCTGCCGCAAATGGCGCTCGAGATAGTTGCCGGAATTCACCGACAGCGTTGAATCATCGACCGGCGCGCCGTCGGAAATCACCATCAAAATGCGCCGCTGTTCGGGCCGTGCCAGCAAACGGTTGTGGGCCCAGATCAGCGCCTCGCCGTCGATGTTTTCCTTGAGCAGCCCCTCGCGCATCATGAGCCCGAGATTGCGCCTGGCCCGCCGCCATGGCGCATCGGCGGATTTGTAGATGATGTGGCGGAGGTCATTGAGGCGGCCGGGATTGGCGGGCTTGCCGGAGGCGAGCCAGCGTTCGCGCGCCTGGCCGCCCTTCCACGCCTTGGTGGTGAAGCCCAGGATCTCGGATTTGACGCCGCAGCGTTCCAGTGTGCGGGCGAGAATATCGGCACAGGTCGCGGCAACCGTGATGGGGCGCCCACGCATCGAGCCCGAATTGTCGAGCAGCAGCGTCACCACCGTGTCGCGGAACTGCGTGTCCTGCTCTTCCTTGAAGGAAAGCGGATGCATGGGATCGATAATGATGCGGGTCAGGCGCGCGGCATCGAGCACGCCTTCCTCGAGATCGAAATCCCATGAGCGGTTCTGCTGCGCCATCAGGCGGCGCTGCAGCCGGTTGGCCAGCCGCGCCACGACGCCCTGCAGGCTCGCCAGCTGCTTGTCGAGATAGTTGCGAAGCCTTGTCAGTTCCTCGGCATCGCACAGATCCTCAGCCGAAATCTCTTCATCGAACTGGTTGGTGAAGACCTTGTAGAAATCCTCGTTCGACAGTGAGGAGAAGGGAAGCTGCGGCCGCCACGGCTCCTCGCCGTCTGATTCCTCATCGCCCTCTTCGCCATCGGGCTGCTCGTCGGTTTCCATCTGGCGGGCATCCATTTCGGCGGCTTCGGTTTCGCCCTCGGCGTCCTCAAGCTCCTCCATGGCCTGCTGCTGGCTTTCCTGCTCCTCGCCGTCCGGGCTTTCCTGGCGCTCGCCCGCATCGGGCTCGGCCTCGTCGCTGTCATCGCTGTCGCTCGACTCGTCGGGGTCGTCGCCCAGCTCGTCGCTCATGTCGAGAGCGGCGATGATGTCGCGCGTCACGCGGCTGAAGGCCGCCTGATCGTGAATCGAGCCGTTGAGATCGACAAGCTGCTTCGCCGCCTTGTCCTCGATCCATTGCCGCCAGAGTTCAACCAGGGGACCCGCCGATTGCGGCGGCGGTGCTCCCGTCAGCTTC